>Ga0116157_10000049_pt1 | contig 134880 bp, 119 predicted proteins | sample AD_UKC048_MetaG_FD_89882 | JGI IMG/M metagenome (GOLD analysis project Ga0116157, IMG submission 89882) | Active sludge microbial communities of municipal wastewater-treating anaerobic digesters from USA - AD_UKC048_MetaG | ecosystem: Engineered > Bioreactor > Anaerobic > Digestate | place... | reverse complement strand
GGCCTCTTCAGAAGAGCGTCCCTCAGGCCAGGCTAAAATGCGGAGCCTGAGTGAAAAACGTTCCGAAACCAGGAAAATCTCTCATAACCCGGAGGTCAGTGGTTCGAATCCACTCCCCGCTACCTACAAAAGACACCGTTTACGGTGTCTTTCTTTTTTCGAGTGGTTTGAATACCTTAACGGGTACACGTACCCTAACGGGCATGCATCCATTCCCCGCTACCTACAAAGCCAAATAAGGGGGACACGGTGTGTCATGTCCCCATATTTTTCAATTATTCTTCAACGATCTTAACGATCACTTTGCCACGAGCATGGCCCATGTTCATGTAGGTGAAGGCTTGTGGGGTCTCAGCAAGCGGCACCACTCGATCGATCACAGGCTTGAGCTTGCCTTCAGCCACCCATTGGGAGAGTGTTTCAAGATCTTTCACGCTTGGCTTGGCATTCAGCAGGATCATTTTTTTACGGCTGCCCGTATATAACCAATTAGTGGTCATCAAGCTGATGAGTTGCAATAGCCCGCCGCCAGCCATGACCAGATATCCGTCTGGTTTCAATAACCTGCGGTAGGTGCCAATTGAATGGGTGCCGTGGACGGCCATTAGCAGGTCAAAACGTTTTTCAAGCAGCGCAAAATCCTCATGCGAGTAATCCACCACCCGATCAGCCCCCAATGAGCGGATCAGGTCCACGTTCTTCGGGCCGCATACCGCAGTGATCTCAGCGCCAAAAAGTTTGGCGATCTGCATGGCAAATGTGCCCACCCCGCCGCCCGCGCCCACGATCAACACCTGGCTTCCGGTGTTTAGCTTCTTGTAGTCACGCAGGCCTTGCAGGGCGGTGATTGCCGCGATGGGCAGCGAAGCTGCATAGGTAAAGCTGACCGCGTCAGGGATGCGCGCCAGAAGACTTTCAGGAGCGGTAACGTATTCTGCGAAACCGCCAAACCCTGCGGCAAGAATATCCCCGAAGATCCTGTCACCGACTTTCAGGCGGGTGATGTTCTTGCCCACCGCTTCCACTACACCGGCCACATCAGCGCCGTAAACGTTGTTCCTGGCCTTGATGCCGTAGCGCACGGAGCGGTAATCAGCAGCATTTATGGAGCAGGCATGCACCCTGACCAGAACTTCATCCTCCGTCGGAACGGGTTTGTCGATCTCTTGCATGGTCATGAGTTTCGCTTTGTTGGATCGGTCACACACTATGGCTTTCATTAAATGACTCCTTTTACGAGAAGGGCAGTTGGGTCGCCCCATTTATTGATGCTCTTCTTTTGTTATCAATCCAAGACTGATGCTTTTACCGGGTTGAATCCCTTGAAGATCATCCAACCAGCCATGACCAATTCTTGAATGAATATAGGCATACTGAAAATGAATTGTAAGCGGACAAAATCCGGATTGATGAAGTTCAACGTGGTTGAGATCATCGAAAAGCCAATTCCGATAAAACCCCAAATACTGATCCAGCGCGGCAAAAGTTTGTGTTGATAGAAGATCCAGTAATACATAAAGGCGGCTATGCACCAGGGGATCAACATTGCTCCAGCGTTCAACCAATCCATGCCGGCTTTGAGAACAGATGCCACGGGTTCGAAGGCCGCGATATTCTGCATTCCCGACAGGGTCAAGAGTTGTCCGGTTGCAACGAGAAGGTAGATGATCATGGCGAGTAGAATTTCGAGCATGCCTTCGATCAACCTGAAGTTGACAGCTCCGATCGCCAACCCCGGGCTGAATTTTTAGAACGGGGTACAAAGCCGGGCCGATGGCAGCGCAAGACAGCCCCATGAGCAGGATGAGCAATCCTCCCACTGATACTTGAGTCTGGTTTTCTGCGATTTTGACCAGAAAGTCTGAAGTATTTAAACTGGGGTTGAGAAACGAACCTGAGAATATGCCAAAGGCGGTTCCCAGAATGAACAGAATTCCAATGAGGACTGCGTTTTTTCGGGCAAAGGTGACCATGAGATCATTCCTTTATTTCATATCCAAACACTTCGTTGACCTGTACTCCAAAAACATCCGCGATGCGAAAGGCAAGCTCCAGTGAAGGGGAGTATTTTCCGCCTTCGATGGCGATGATGGTCTGCCTGGAGGCCCCGGCTTTTTCAGCCAATTCCTGCTGGGTCATTTCGTTGGAAAAGAAACGAAGCTTGCGAATGTTGTTGGTGATCTCGAATTTTTTAGGCATGCCAGACACCTCTTCTGTAGAAGGTCAGTTGAACAAATCCTTCGATGATTGAACCCAGACTCATGGAGAGAAAGAGGATGTTCAGCATCACGACGGGTGAGTACTTAAGGACGATGGACACCAGAGCCAGCAGGAATCCACCTCCGGCGATGCCAAAACCAACTTTACTGGCTTTCAGCTCGATCAGCTTGTCGCGTTCGTCTTCAATCATTTCAGCACCAATGGTCTTTTCGATCTCCTTGTCGTCGCATTCCATGTTGCGCATTTTTTCCTTGATAGCAATGGAGATGGACATAAGGATGTGGAAGACGATTTGGATGATGATGCTGGCGCCGACACCGATACCGATGAAGATCAGCATGGTAACCGCCCACGGCTTGAGATCGCCCGGGGTCAACGCACTCAGACGGACGGGGTTGAATGCATAAAGGCAGTAAGCTGCCAAAACGAGCAGTCCGGTGACGATGGTGGTGATGGTTCTTTTTTCCTGGTAAGACATGGTACAACTCCTTTTTCTGACCGTTTATTATTATTGACAAATAGTACAACTAAATATACATTAAGTCAAGTATATTTTACATTATGTATTAATATTGTGACATTGATCTTAACCCGACCTGTTTTTATTGATTTGTTAACAACAATTCCCCCCCAAAAAAAAATTCTCGCTATTGTCTCCGTGTGATACATGATTGATCTGTCGCGTTGAAAACGGTCAAACCTTCATCCAGAAATCCGACGCAGAGATCCACTAGCCACTTCATGCGAAGCATACGGGAACTGAATGGCATCCACCTGGTGAGCTGGGATTGCCCGAGGCAATTATTGATCTGAACGCCCCATCATGTAAAAATGCATGGTAAGTAACAATCATCTCATGCCGGATCTTTTTGGATCAAAAATCGCCGGGCTCGGCGATAATGGCAACCTGTAGGTCTATAGTTCATTGTTAGCGATTAGTACTCACTCAGCGTTGGGTGCTGGCGTACCCTTACGGGCATGCATCTACTCCCCGCTACCTTGAAAAAAGACACTCGAAAGAGTGTCTTTTTTCAATGATGAAAACTTACATTTATCTTGGCTTGCTTGGACTCAAGCGTTTGAGCTTCTCTGCCATTTTCACGAGCTTCATTTCTTCCGCAGAAAAGGCGTCCTCTGAGTTCTTGTTTTTGAGCAATCGAACTGGCAAATTGATGATCAGCGGTGGCGCCACCGTCATCCTCGCCATGGGGCAGGCCAAGACCGCCGCCAAAGCTATGGACAAGTATTTGAAGACGGGGGAGTGGTAGAACCCGGTTTGATGTGAAGTCTATGATTTTTCTCGCTGGGCGGATTATTCCCGCCCTGTCGGTTATTAGGAGCGAATCACACCATTCGGTTTTCCCTTTAATTAAGGGAGGTGGGTTCGCCGGGGATCACCCTTGGAAATCACGCGGGTTTTCCGGGGAACCCACCCTACGACTTTTTACGTTTGATATTCAGAGCTTAGTTAAGCACACTTCTTCTATCCGACTTAGTTTACAAGTGTTTATCTGTTACAATCCAAATCTGAAACATTAAAAGAACATGATACTTGGAGAGTTAATGAAGAACACCCTGAAGGAAAAAAGAATTTCTAGGATTGTTTTTTATTTCCTATTATTGAGTGCGTTAATATCTATGCTTTTCAATTGCTTCAATTTATGGATATTTACTGCAGATGATTCTTTCATCACATTCCGATACTCTGAAAATTTAGTGAAAGGTTTTGGCCCAACTTATAATCCAGGGAGTTCTCCCGTAGAAGGATATACCAGCTTTCTTTGGATGGTTATCATGTCTTTCCCCCATATAATTGGAAAGGGGGTTGTAAGTTTTTCAAAAATTGTAGGCATTTCTTCTATGGTTGGAACAATATGCCTGGTTTGTATCTTCACAATAAGAGCATCGACTGTTGACAGGAACATATCAAAAATTGCAGCAGGAGTTGTCTCTCTTTTTTTTGCCACCTTACCTGAGACAGCAGTTCATGCAATATCCGGAATGGAAACTTCTTTTTATTGTTTTTCGTTAATCCTTTTACTGTTCGTTGGTTTTTGTGCGACAAAAGGTTCACAGGCAAGTTTAAATTGTTTACCTGTTATTGGTTTGATAAATGGCTTAATCCGCCCAGAGGCGAATTTGTTAGTGGCAATTGTGTTTATCCTCGTGTTTTTTTCTGTTGAGAAAAAGAATCAGTTTGTTCTAAAGATTGTATTGTTATATTTGCTTCCCGCACTTGGTTATTTTATTTGGCGGTGGACATATTATGGACTTTTATTCCCCCTACCATTTTATATCAAGTCAGGAACTTTCTCCCTTGCTGGTAAGGATTATGTTCTAAATTTCTTGATATTCCTGTTTAATAATCTACTGCTATATTTAGGTCTTGCCATAATCAAACGCAACGATGCAACAAAACTGATAGGGGTTGTAGCAATCAGTGATTTAATCTTTTTCTTATTTGTTTCACCAATAATGGGTTACGATTATCGTTTCTTATTTCCTTTGGTGCCATTGTTTCTTGTATTTTCTGCAATCGGGATTTCTACTTTACTGCAGAATATCACCGTGTTTTCTGATCAGAAGAAATGGTCAATCTTCACAAGTGGTTGGATGGTGAGCCTACTAATAATTATTTTTTTATCCAATAATTTACCACGAACATCAAGTTTGTTTTCTCATAAACTTGATTATGCTAATGGAATGCTTTCAAATCACATTTATATCGGTCAAACCTTATCAAAAGTTGATCATAATCAGACCACTCCTGTCTTGGTCGTTACAGATGCTGGAGCAATGTCTTATTATTCGGGTTGGTACACGATTGATGCAGGCGGATTAAATGATGATTTCATTGCTACCAGCCAGGGAGATATACTTAGATACATTTTTGAGAATGATCCTGATGTGATTGTATTAACCTCCAATAATCTTTTTTCATTTACAACTGATTCCAGTTATGTAAAAAGTATTTACGAAGAAGCTATTTCACAAGGAATGATATTGGTATCTCAAAAACCATTCTATCAAGGAGATAGTATTTGGATACTCTCGAAACCCGAAAGTGAGATAGTAAATCTATTTAATTATTAGGATCACTTATTTTCCTGTTCCTACTCAGCTTAAGAGGATTAAATTGGGGATTATCAATACAGGATTATGTTGGTCATCGGTATGTTAGTCACGATGATCAGGCCTGTACCACCACACCTATGTTCTAGATTCTTTCATAACGATTTTTCTTAAAGGTGGATTTACTATTGATCATCCAAGGAGCAGATCATTTTCTTCACCATCCAGAAACCATAAAGAGTAGCATGCTCATTGAAAGGAATTTATCTCAAAACCGCTCAGAAACAAAGGTTTGGGATCTTGATAAATTAATTAATCCGGAATAAGTGAAAGAACGAATAATCCCGAGTACAATGGATAATAGTTTGAACTCCGAATTGTTAGGATACCTACAGAAATCCGACGCTGAGATCCACTAGCCACTTCATGCGAAGCATACGGGGATTGAGCGGTATCGCCCTGGTGAGCCGGGATTGCTCGAGGCAACTTTTGATCTGAACGCCCTATCATGTGAAAATGCATGACAAGAAACAATTATTTCATATCGGGTCTTTTCGGATCGAAAAACGCCGGGCTCGGCGATTATGGCAACCTGTAGGTTTAAAGTTTGCGAGTAGAGATTGAACCTCACAACCCGGATGTCAAAGGTTCAAGTTCATTATCCGCTACATTAAAAAAGGCACTCGAAAGAGTGTCTTTTTTCAACGATGAAACCTTACATTTATCCTGGCTTGCTTGGACTCAAGCGTTTGAGCTTCTCTGGCATGTTGAAACGTTTCATTTCTTCTGCTGAAAAGGCATACTCTGAGTTTTTATCTTTGAACAATCGCAGGGGCAGGAAAATCACCACGGTGGCAAGAATCAAGAATCCAATACCTGCGATCCAATGCCAGGGTTGTATCAATCCATTCGCGTACACATACCAGATGTAATATGAACCAATAGGCAGATGGAGGAATACCACTGCAGCCAATCCCGGGTTATACCAGGATTTCATTCTTACGTTGGCAATGATCCCATGCATAAAGAACTGAGTCATTCCAAATAAGATTTGAGCCAGGCCGAGCCAGATCAGATTGGGAAAAAAGATAGGCAGAATATAGAATGGATAACCATTTACAACATTGACAAAGAAACAGCTTTTTCTGTTCAACAGATACCGGTCCGGAACTTCCTTCTCACCCATCATGACTGAATTCATAATCGCTGGAAACCCGCCTGGAAGGGCATACTCCTCAAATTGATGAACCAGCAATGCCATGAAGCTCAACGTAAGGATTTTGCTGAGCGGGTTGAAACCTTCACCCAAAAATCCAACCACGAAGGCCAACACAACAAATAGCACTCCACCGATGTAATACCAATTCTTGCTGTAAAATTTGAATAATTTCATTGAATTGCTCCATTCTTCTTGTTTGTTATGAATTCCTGATTTTTTCAACTTTATTTTTCGCAAACCCGTACATTTCTTCTTCCGCAAACGGATATTTGGATTTCCTATTTGTTGCTAATATTCTGATTGGAAGTGCGAACAACAATACCCCGGCAAGAATAGCGCCGCCTAACCCGATCACATAGGTCCAGGTAGTTGCGAGGTGATTAGCGGTGACGTACCAGATGTAATACACACCAAGTGGCAATTGCAAAAATACAGTTGCGCCAAGCCCTGGATTGTAGATGCTTTTTAGCTTTAGGTTCTCCACAATACCGTGTGCAAAAATCTGCAACATACCCAGCATCACTTGGGCAAGGCCCAGCCAGATCACCTCTGGAAAAAATATAGGGATAATGTAGAAGGGATAGGTCAAGAGTACGTTACTGATCCAACATTGATTGGCATTTAATGGATACCGGTCGGGGGCTTTTTTCTCCCCAAACATCACAATGTTGGTGATCGATGGAAATCCGCCGGGAAGGGAGTATTCTTCGAATTGGTGAACCAGCATGGCCATAAAGCTAAAAATCAGGATGACTTGAATAGTGCTGAACTGGTTGCCCCAAAAACCCATAAAAAACGAGAGTGCCACAAAAATGACCCCGCCTATGTAGTACCAGTTTCGGCGCCAGAATCTCATATGACCGCTCCCACAATCTTTCGCTATCATTCCGACACAATGTCGGATGATTAAAGTATAATTCTTCTTTACACTCTGTCAACCGTCAACACGTAACTGAATGTCGGATAATCGGATACTCGAAGGATGGAAAATGAAAAAGAATCCTGAAGCAACTGCTTTGACCAGACTAAACCTCCTGCAAGCATTTTGGGACCTGTATAGCCAGAAAAAGATTGAAAGCATTTCCATCAATGAAATTACGAAGAAAGCAGGGTATCACCGCAGCACTTTCTATGAGTATTTTCTCGACATCAATGATGTTTTAAGCCAGTTGGAGGAGGGCCTTATTACACACATCAAGGAAGAAGTCCTGAAAAACTTGAGTGTTTTTCAGAATGAGGATTTCATCGAGGGCATGGCCAGGCTTTATGAATCCAGGGGGAAATATCTCAGTGTGTTGCTAGGCGAAAATGGAGATCCATTCTTTGCTGAAAAAGTGAAAATTGTAATGCGTCCTGTATTGATGGAAACGTTTGGCTTGCAGGTTAGTGATACTCTTGCAGCATATATTTTTGAATTTGGGTTTTCTGCGATCCTTTCAACGATCACTTATTGGTATAAAAACAATAAGGATTTTCCCTCAAAAGAACTCATTATATTGATACGATCAATGTTGGTGAGTGGTGTCTATCCAGAAATTCAAAAACATAACGCGATTAGCGCTTGCTGATTTATGTTGCAACAGAACTGTTTATTACTGATACCGATCCAGACTTGGGAATAGTCACTTAAATAAATGAGCCTGGCTAATTCTTGGAACAGTCTCATTTTTGTGAAATTTAATTAAGTGTCATTTAACATTGACCAATCAGTGTTGTTGGCGCAAAAAAAGTAGTAGGTTATTTAGAACGAAGCGAATACTTTTTAACCATTGGCTCTACACCTTTTATCAACATTGAACGGATGAGATTAATAAATTCTATAGATGAGATGTTTTTACCATTCTTGTACCAGTAATTAATTGAGGATATGGTTGCGGATAAGGCAAATTCCATAATGTACGATGAATAGGCATCAATAGTAGAAAGACCATAAGATTGCATCAGTGAAGAACACATCATGGCTTTAAGTTTTACTAAAAAATTCGGATTCCCGTTTTCCCCCATTAATATACTCAGATATTTTACCTTTGTATCATACAGTCTCGCTAATCTTGGAACGAAATCCTCCTCATACTCTTCCCCTGGATTGCACAGCCCATTATCTTTGATATAAGTTAAGAGTTCATCTTCTTGTTGATTATATAAATCATTAACGTCGAAAAAATATTCGTAAAATGTGGTCCTATGATAACCGGCTTTAGCTGCGATCTCCTTGACTGAGATGTGTTCCAAACTTTTCTGAGAATATAAGCTCCAAAATGCTTCAATTAGTCTTTCCCTTGTCAACTCGGCTGTTTCAGATAATTGCATGATTTAGTACCTCCGATAAGGTTGCTTACTACAGATAAGCCTTTGGTGTCCTTGTAATTCGAGTAAATGTTTGCTAAGCTAATTCTACTACATATCGTAGGATTAATCGCGCGATTTTCCGAAAATTAATGCATCTAGTTTAAAGTTGTGAACCACACATATTTCATGCTTGGACCGAAATTATCAAAACTTGCCTAAAGTATTAGGAGAGGATGGCTATGGCTACAAAAAACGGAAAACTAGCTCGTGGTGTTTCTATCATCGGAGTCGGATGTACTCCTTTCGGGTCGGTAATTAAAAGACCCGAATTATTGGGTCTTACAGAAAATGAGTTGTTCGCTTGGGCTTGCTTGGAGGCAATGAAGGATGCCGGTATTGAAGGAAAAGATATAGACGCTCTATTTGTTTCGCAGCTGGGGAATGATCAGAATGGAAATGTACTATGTCCTAATGTTTATTATCAAGACTGGGTTGGCATGCATGGAAAGCCCAGCTACCATCATGAAGAGGCTTGCGGGTCACCCTATTTGGGGGTCGATTTGGCGGTGATGGCAGTCGCATCAGGGAAATACGACATCGTTTTGACCGCAGGTATAGAAATTGAATCCAGTTTTATTAGAGATACCCCATCGCACATTCGGACCGAAAAATCCAAAGATCCAAGAAGTGAAGGTCTTGGAGGTAGAACTGTCGATATGGCTTATACCAGGTGGGAAGGAGCTTCAACAGCTGCAATGGCGGATGATGCGGCCGCAACCTACGTTCGGAATTATGGCTTAACCTCAGAACAGATGGATGATGCTCTCAACCATTTGGCAATAAGTAACCGTAGAAATGCTGCGAGGATTTCACGAGCCTTTTTCCAAAAAGAGCATAAAGACATTGCCATTGAAAAAGGGATGAAAGATGCGATGGAGTACCTAAGGTCGGATCTCAATCCGAAATTAACTGAATACCTCCGTTTAAACTCTATGTGTGCCATCACCGACGGAGCTGCAGCAATGATAGTCTGCCCAACAGAAATGGCAAAAAGCTTCTTACAGCAACCAATCGAAATACTCGGGACCGGTGTTTCTTCAATGGATCTTCGCCATCCGCATAATTTAAAACTGATAGCCGAATCAGCCATAAATCAAGTTTATGAAGGGACGGGTATAAAACCGGAGGAAATTGATCTATTTATGACACAGGATCTGTTTCTTTCTGAACAACTCGAAACAGCAGAACTTGCTGGCTATATACCTCAGGGTGAAATGTGGCGTTATGCCATTGACGGGCGTACTGCTTTTGATGGTGATAAACCGATCAATGTCAATGGAGGGCGAACTTCTTTCGGTCATGCGTATGGAACCTCGGGTTTAGCTGATTTTGCAGAAGCTGTTTGGCAAATGAGAGGTAAATGTGGTGAAAGGCAGGTAAAGAAACTCCCTGAAGTCAGCATGATCAGGGGTATGGGTGGTGCACAACATGGTATTGCTACAATTATCCGAACTCAACAATAAGGAGGTAAGAAATGGTTAAGATGGAACCTGTAGTTAAAAAATTCTATGATTCCTTAGAAGAAGGTAAGATTCTAAGTTTAAAGTGCAAAAGATGCGGATCTTCTGAGTATCCACCAGTAACAGTGTGCAGCAATTGTTCAGGAACTGATCTAGAATGGGCTGAGATCAGTGGGGAGGCGAAATTGCTCGAATTTGGTCGTGTTAATCCGGTAATTGCGGGAATGGGAGATCCCGGTTTCCTAAAATTTATGCCGTATCACTATGGCAGCGTTGAAATAAAAGAAGGCGGTCCCACTCATAATGGGATGATATTTGGTATTACTGACGAAAACGAAGGAACTATCAGCGGCAGTCTGCCCTATCCCCTCATCGCTCAGATCGTCGAGTTACAGGGTTTCAAGACGGTAGCATGGCGAATAAAGGGGCAACCAGCCAAAGAGTATCCAGTCAAGGAACAAACTAATAAAGAGCAGACAGTTGGGGGACAAACATCGAAATCCACTCTTGGTGAATTACTAAAAATTGGATTCCTCGGACTGTTGGGCAAAAAACAAAAGAGAAAAGATACAAAAGGTGGGTTATCCCAAGATTCAACCTTGGGTGAGTTGCTTCAAGATCCTGTGGCAACAAAAATCATAGAAAAATATGTGCCAGGGATGTTGACACACCCTCAAAGAAAAATGGCGGAGGGAATGCCCCTTAAAGTAATCGCTAGTTTTCCTCAGGTAGGAATTTCAGCAGAAGCACTGGCGAAGATAGATGCGGAATTACGGGCTCTCGGATAATTAACAATAAAAAAAATTCGAAAAAAATATAAGAAAGAACAAGAACCAAATTTGTGCTAAAGGAAGGTAATCATTATTGCCCTTTGAAAATTGATTATCTGTGTTGTCCTCTCGTGGTGTCGTAGTCTGAGCAGAAAGTGTAAATCTGAGTCCTTCAGTTCAGATGATACCTGCAATGGCTGAACAGATTCGGGATTTTTGGCTCACTCCCTCTTCGAGGAAGTACCAGCTGCACTGGGTGAAGTGTACCATTGCAGGTATTTCATCACCCGGAGGTAAGTGGTTCAAATACCCTAACGGACACATGTCCGCTCCTCGCTACCTTGAATAAAGACACTCTTTCGAGTGTCTTTATTCATAACAAGTGGTTCGAAAACCCCTAACGGGTACACGTACCCTAACGGGCATGCATCCACTCCCCGCTACCTAAGAAAGACACCTGAAACGGTGTTTTTCTTGTTTCGAGTGGCTAGAATACCCAACGGGCATGCATCCACTCCCCATTACCTACGAACAACACCAGAAATGGTGCCGTTCTTTTTACGAGTGATTCGACTCCCCCTTGAAAAGCAAATGTACCCTGGCGGGTATACACTTACCACCGATTTTGAAGAGAATTGGAACCTTTATAGAATGCAAATTAAATGCTGATTGGAAATCAGGATTGATAGAGCCAAGCAACCTCGCAGAGGTTTTCCTTGATAGAATTATGTTCCAGGTGGAACTGACCATTACAATATCAAGATGTATTTGCTTACCAGGAGCAGTTTGATCAAGTTTGATCAAATCCAAAATACTAAAGCTTGTCCAAGGAGTGGGTAATGAAAGGTGTAAATTTCGGCGGGTGGTTCAGTCAAATTGATAACATCGAAGAGAAAGACCCAAAAACATTTCCGGGATTGATGGGGCATATCGATAGCTTTATCAGTGAACAGGACTTCAATAATGTAAACGACTGGGGTTTTGATCACGTTCGTTTACCGTTGGATTGGAGCAATGCGTTTACAAAGGAGATTAAACCTCGCGAAGAGGTACTTTCTCTGTACGAAAAAGCAGTGAAAGGGCTCACAAATTCTGGATTGAACGTTATTGTGGATCTGCATCGCTGCCCCGGGCATAACTTCGAGGCTGCTGCGTACAGCGAGCAATCTTTCTTTAGCAGCGCTTCACAACGTAAAGATTGTTTGAAGATCTGGGCGATCCTTGCTGAGCGGTTGGGATCAGTCGATAGGATTATGTTTGAACCTTTGAATGAACCGGTCGCTCCAGATACGCAAACCTGGAACGAAGTTAAAGCTGAAATTGCTGGTGAAATCCGCCGCTTTACACCGAAGGCCACCTTATTGATCGGTTCGAACCGCTGGAACACCCCAGGTGAATTTGAGCACCTAACTCCTCTTGATGATGAAAATGTCATTTACAGCTTTCATTACTACCTGCCGGTTATTTTCACCCACCAGAAAGCTCCATGGGTACCGGGGCGCGCATTCAAGCAAACGTACCGTTATCCTGGCATTTACCCTGTAGTGGAAGAGAAAAGCAATCTGACCATCGAAAGTGGCTCATGGAACAGGCAAAAGATGCAAGAAACCATGCGCCCGGTGTTTGGTTTCAGAGATAAATACCATGCCCGGGTTGCCTGCAACGAATTTGGTGTTTACATGGCTGGACCTGACCGACAAAGTCAAATGAACTGGATGAAAGATATTCTTGGAATATTCAAGGAAAACGAAATCGGTTGGACTTATTGGACCTATAAAAACCTTGATTTTGGTTTGATCAGCAGGGGCGAAAAATTATTTGAGCATCATCCTCCGTATGAGAACCCTCTAAGGACTGACTTTGAACTTGTGGAGTTGATGAAGCAATTTTAAGGGGAAAATGTCCACATCACCATGCGGCGTATTTATCCACTTCTCTCTTCGTACAAAAGACACCTTAATCGGTGTCTTTCTTTTGTAAAGTGGTTCGAATCCCACATAAAGGATAACGTCCACTGCCAATTACTTGAGCGGGATGCGTGTTCATTACATCCGGCATGTTGACAATTGTCAGACAACTGCATACAATTGCGGTCGAGTAATTAACGAAGAACAACAATTATTATCAAGATCAATTAATGAGAGAAGAAATGGATATTCGAGAAGAGATCAACAAAAGAGTAAATGAATACCAGGACGAGATCCTCCAGTTCATGCGTGATATCTGCGCCATTCCCTCGATGGATTCGCAGATTGGACCTGTGGGCGAACGCATCCAGGCTGAAATGCGTAAACTGGGATTCGACGAAGCCCGCTTTGACAAGATGGGCAACACACTCGGACGCATTGGCAATGGTCCCAAAGTACTGGTCTATGATTCACACATTGATACGGTTGGCATTGGCAACCGTGATGATTGGGAATGGGATCCATTCATCGGTAAAGTGGAAGATGGAAAGTTGTTTGCCCGCGGTGCTGTGGACGAAAAAGGCAGCACACCCGGTATGATCTATGGGCTGGCCATCGCCCGCGATCTGGGCTTGTTGGATGATTACACCGTTTATTACCTGGGCAATATGGAAGAGTGGTGCGATGGCATCGCCCCCAACTCTTTTGTTGAAGCTGATCCCAAGGTCAAGCCCGATTTTGTCGTGATCGGCGAACCTACAAAAATGAACGTATATCGCGGACACAAAGGCCGCGTCGAACTTGAGATTGCCGCCAGCGGCCGTTCGGCCCATGCTGCCTCGCATTACCTGGGCGACAACGCCGTTTACAAGATGATCTCCGTCATCAACCTCATCCGCGAGCTCGACCGCCGCTTCCGCTTTGGTATGGGTTCTCACCCGGTGCAGGGGCACCCTTCCATCGTCGTCACCGATGTTCAGGCCAGAACTGCTTCACTAAACGCTGTGCCCGATGAATTTAAGATCTACATCGACCGACGCATTACCCTCAGTGAACCACACGATGAAGTGATCAACCAGATTAAAGGTCTCGTCCCCGATTACCTGCAGGACGAAATCCGTGTGCGTGAATTGGATTATGACACTCCTTCTTACACGGGTTTTGTGTTCCCGGTTAAAAAATTCTTCCCGCCCTGGTTGCAGGAGGAGTCGCATCCGTTGGTACAGGCTGGATTGAAGGCAATCAGGGACCTGTGGGATGAAGACCGTCCGCTGGGTACCTGGGATTTCTCAACCAACGGCACCTACTGGGCTGGCAAGGCGGGTATCCCCTCAATCGGCTTTGGCCCTGGTGATGAGAAGAAAGCTCATATGACCATCGAGAATGTCCCGCTCAACGAGGTGGTTGATGCCGCAAAATTCTACGCCTACCTGCCGGCAGCACTAAAGCAGGTTGAATAATAAAAGAAAACGGAGCCCGTAAGGGCTCTGTTTGTTTCTATTTCAATTTCGGCAGTTTCTCTTTGATCTTCTTCTCCAGCGTTTTTCTTGTCTGATTTGTCAGTGAAGCAGACACCTGGGTGAGTAATGCCTTGGTCTTGAGATCCAATTTGGAGTACTTGATGAGGATATTTTTTAACTCCTTTACGTTCTCCTGCGGATCAAAACGAATTGCTGCTCCCTCCGAAGCGCCCAGGATCTCAAAGAAAGCCTCAAGGAAAACCTCGCGCTGCGGCACCGGGATATCCGTCAGCCAGGTCTTCAACGTCTGTTCTGTCATTTTTGCAACCGTGGCCAACTTGCCAGGTACGAACTTGGTCTGTGCCATTTCCCAGAGGAAAGCGTTGTGCTGAACCATCAACCTGCCCTGGCTGGAAATGACGTTGCGCTTTCCCACCGGGTCAAGAAGCAGACCCACCATCGATTCCACCGGGATGATGTTGGTCACTTTCTTCTCTGAGCTTGCGAATGAATTGCGTTTGGTGACAGAGAAGTCAAAGCCAGGCCCGTCATAGTTGAGGATGCGCGCAATGCGGCTCTGCAGGATTGGGTTCACGTGTGATCCGGCGTAAACGGCCAGGTTACCGCCTTTTGAGTGACCGCATATGGTGAACTGGCCTGTAAAAATGTTGATTGCGCGCTCCAGGTATTTACACGCGGCTTCCTGCGCCGGGATCTGCTCCATATAGGCCAGTTGGAAGTCTTCCTTCCAACCGATCACTGAGTTATCAGTGCCGCGGAAGGCGATGACCTTCTCGTGGCTCGGCGAGTTCAATCCAAAGGTGATGGCGCCAAACTGCCTGCCGATAATAAAATCAAGATTCTCGTCATACTTCGACATGCGCACATTGGAGAACCTGGGGCTTTCAGCAGCATGGACGAGCAGTTCGGCCAGTGAGTGGTCGAAGGACGCACTAGCGGTTGAACTGAGGTTTTTTGCCTTTGCATCGGTTTTTTTGCGTTTTGGCCAGGAACTTTTGCGCGGCTTTATCCAGCGAGATTTCTTCACTGGATGCCACCCCCGGCACGATCTCGCGGAAGGGCAGGTAGCTCAACAGAGCCAGGATCAAACCATCGATCTCGTTGAATGGGTCCTTCGCAAAACTCAGGTCCCCGCGCCAGTATACGTAATCCATCAATGTACTCATTGGGCACTCCCGGAGGAAGAACTTTATTACTTCATAATTTCGGTAAGTAGATATTGTAAATCATACGATACAAAAACGTGGGGATAAAAAGTAGTACGCTTATGCAATTATACTGGCGTAGTTGGGCACGTTGGTGTATAGTATTTACTGTCAGCATACACCAAGCCATCTTGTTTTAAGATCATTCGAGGGAAGTTAAAAACCGCCTTCCTCCAAGTTTGGATAACTATTGACAAGCGTAAACAATCACAAAAAACCTTGTATCTCGTAAAGAAGGAATGATGATTTTCCGAAACAGTATTAATAGCATCATAAGATTGAGGGGAAAGACAGTACTCTTCACTTTACTCATTTTTGCGCTTACTCTAGTGTTGGCTTTGAGTATCAGTATATGGGCATCGGTTGAGCAATTTCTAAAGGATTGTGATGAGTATTACACGACAATTGGCCTGATCGAGTACATGGGTACCAGGTATCCGGACGATCACACGTACGATGAAATGATGCACCATGCCCTGGATGGTTTCGATGCCTCTGTGATCCAGGCAGACGAGGCTACAGAGCACTGGGACGTCTCATCCCGTTCAATGGGTTACATTGATGGGTTTTGGCGCAGTGATAATTACATGCCTCAACAGATGTTCTCGGTAGTGGTGGTCGGAAATGTCGGGTACGATTCTTACCATGACGAATACAACGCTATCGTGATGGATGTATTGTACTCATACAAGGTCAAAGAAAACATAAGTATTTTGATCGATCCCGATTTTGGGACATTTGAGAGAGGACATTATTATCTCATTTTCGGTGAAGCCTATTTCAACCAGCAGACCTCAGGTAGAACTACATTGCTCCACTTCCGTCCGGCAACTTTCTCCAATACACTTGCTGAGGATGTAACAATTCCACGCATGATCGATATTACCCGTTATGGAGGGGGGGATCAACTCTTCAGGATTCCAGAAGATTCGATAATGCTGGAGGTGGCGAAAACACTTGAGGTTGTAAATAACAGCGTTCTGGTTACTGGAACCGATGATCTCATGTCCCTATTTCCGTTCCATCAACAAGAGCTTTACTTCGTAGAGGGTAGGGCTTTCACCGATGAAGAGTATCGGGAAGGCAGCCGTGTTGTGGTCCTTTCTGAACTGATGGCTTCCCGATTGGGTGTTGGAGTAGGAGATACGGTCAATCTCTCAACAGCAATCTCGGATTTTCCCGGTATTGAGAACAGCTATTGGTCATTGGAAGGATTTGATTTCACAGGACCGTTTACTATTGTTGGGATCACGAACAATGTGTTGGACAAAAGCTGGCACGTTTTCGTTCCCAGGTCCAGCGGTGTTCCGTTTTCCAAATTTCCGGTGGGGTACACAGTTGGAACTGTGACTATTAACAATAGAGATGCAGCTGGATTCTTTGAGCGTATCGAACCCACATTGGGCGAACGTTTTCAATTGACAATTTACGACCAGGGGTATGCAACGATCGTCGAGCCATATTGGACGGTCTTTTCGGTGGCCAAGATCGTCACCTTTGTTTGTGCGTTGGTCGAATTTTCAGTTTTGATTCTATTTGGTTTTCTCTTTGTTTACCGCCAGCGTGAAGCCAGCGCAACCATGCTCATGCTTGGCACTGGCAAGACCAGGGTGTGTGGATACTTTTTGTATAGTTCTGCTTTTGTTGCGTTGATAGCTTCCAGCGCCGGTACTTTGGTGGGATACCTGCTTCACAAAAGTATTCTTCTCCTGGTGGGAAGGATCACTGAGATCTTCTCCTTGACCGATACGCGCTTCAGCAACTGGAATTTAAGCGTGGTAAAAAGGTTGGAATTTTCACCAGAACTGAGCTGGAAATTGTTTGCGGTCGTGGGAGTGGTGGTCTTCTCACTGGCTGTTTTCTCCTGTTTGATATTTACACTGGGGACTTTCATTCGCAACAAGCCCAGCCAAAAGAAAGCCTGGGGTCCAAACAAGGAAAGGAAAACCTCTCATTTACGGGGCGGAAGTTTGAAATATGCTTTGCTTTCCATCTTCAGGGGAGGCGGACGTAGCCTGGTGGTACCCATTCTGGCAATAACAGTCGTCATTTTCTTTGGGCAGCTCATCTCGACCATACAACGATACAACAATGAACTCGACTCGCTCTATGACGGTGCTGCGATCGATGGCCATTTCACGGATATCAATGGCAAACAACTGGGAAATCTGGTTCTGAGTGCTTATGATGTTGGTAATCTTTATCACTCGGGATTCATAAGCAACCTCGCAATCACAACACAGGAGAAGTACTATTTCACTGGTATCACCATGCTGGCGAATGGAACTGAGCAGAAGATTGATATCGTATCTGCTCCCATTAATGCTCCTTTTCACATTGAAGCACTGGCTACAATGATCCAACGTGGACCGAATCTCGTCGCTAGCAACAGTTTACGTAAAACCCCGGAGTTTTACTATGCTGACTACATTGAATTGGAATTCCTCGATGGGTATGATGAATCAATCCTTGCTGTTGCGCCTGATGATCCAAAGTTATTTAGCTGCATTTTACCGACCTCGCTAATGATTGAACGCGGTATCTCGCTGGGTGATACTGTACGGTTGACTATCAATGATTCTTATTCGGATAATGATTCCGGTTTACGCATTTTCAGATACTACGATCTGAAGGTTGTGGGCAGTTACGAAAAGCAATGGAAAGAGGATACAATTTATATTCCCATTGCCTTAAAATTTGATACCAACCTGATTTGGAATAACGGCGTTTCCAGTATCGATGGGCAGCAATTTGACCGGGATTTGGCACCTGTTTACAGCCCGGAACAGAAAGACTTTCTCCAAACGACAACATTCAAGAGTGCCAACTTTCAAATTGGCGATTTGCGTTCACTGGCAGATTTCAAAGATTTCCTCAATGAGTATGGCTTTTCTCAAGTCAACGAAGTGGGATCTGTGCGCGAATTTATTGTCCTGCGTGATGGTACTTTCAATAATGCTGTTTCAGGCATTGTTCAGCAGATCAGATATATGAATTTGCTGTATCCATGCCTTTATCTTCTGGTTGGGATAATCGGCTATGTGGTCTCTTACTTGTTGGTGATCAGTCGGAAGAACGAATTTGCCATCATTCGCGGCCTTGGAGGGACGAAAAACTGTTCTTTCTTCAGCTTCTTTTTTGAGCAGTCGTTCCTGGCAATGATGGGCGCTTTACTGGGTTTGGGTCTCTGGTGGTTTTTCCGGGGAACTCCAGTTCTGCCGCATCTTTTACTCGTCGCAGGATTTTTGCTGTGTTACTTCATTGGATGTGCAGTTTCGATCAAGACAATGAATCAGGCCAATGTATTAACGATTCTGTTGGATAAAGACTAAAGAGGAAGCGATGAAATTGCTAGAACTTACAGACGTGTCATATAGCTACAACAGCAAACATCAGAAAGTGGATGCTGTAAAGAGTGTAAACTGCAGTTTTGAACAGGGCAAGGTTTATGCGATCGTCGGAAAATCCGGCAGCGGTAAAAGCACCCTGCTATCTCTATTGGCCGGTCTCGACACACCAGCGTCGGGAACATTGAAATTTGAGGGCAAGTCGATCATGGGCATGGATCTGGCCAGGTACCGCAGGGAATGTGCTGCGATGATCTACCAGAGTTTCCGGTTGCTGCCGCTGCTGACTGTATCTGAAAACGTAACCTTCCCAATGGAATTGCGCGGAGTGAGGGGTCAAAAAGCGCGTGATCGGGCAAAGGAACTGATCTCCAGGGTATCGCTTCCTGATTCTGTCCTGGATCGTTTCCCCAGCATGCTTTCTGGTGGAGAGCAGCAGAGAGTGGGTATAGCCCGCGCTTTATCAATGGAGACTAAATTATTCCTGGCTGATGAACCGACTGGAAACCTTGATGAAGAGAATAGTCAAAGGATAATTGACATTCTCGTCGATCTTGCGCACAAAGATGATTATTGCGTGGTTATCGCTACCCACGACCTATCCATATTGCCCAAAATGGATGTTGTGTATCATATGCACAGTGGCGAACTGGAAATCCAGAAATAGGCTGGAAAAAGAACCTGTTCTTGAATCCCGTCCATTCTATGGTTGATCAATGGTGAAATAACCTGGCAGGTATCGTTATGGTAAAAAAAAGAAGACACTGTTCAGTGTCTTCTTTTGACATTATCCATTCTTCTTATTGTTCTTCAACCTCCACCCATTTTTTCCAGAACCGTGGAATCAAAAAGGCGATCAGCAATCCAAATGACGCGATTGGAGCAAGGGCGAACATCGAGAATCTGCCCAAATCCTGCGCGGTCACGATGGTAAGGGGTATTCCCACGATTAATTCGATCAAGGCTGAAATCAGCACGATCGGGCGTATCCAGGATTTGGGTTTGAGCAGCACCACTGCAGTAACAATTGCCCATCCTATCATGGCAACCCAGTGCAGACGTTCCACCAGAACGAACATATCCTTTCCAGTGGTGATGATGCGGCTGGTAGAAGAAACACCATTCATCCAGCAGAAGATATAGGCAATGCCGGTTGCCAGGCCTACGAATGTCCTGCGCCAGGAGATCTTCTCAACGAACAGACAAATGCCAAAAAAGATCAACAGGTAAGGGATGAACAGCGGCATGTAGACTGGCGGGAGATCGGCAGCCATGAATGGGATATTGATGAAAAAGCTCGCGAGAAGCGCAAGGATGATCCCGATGGTGGAGAGTAGTGAGGCCCATTTTTGTTTGGTGAAGTATCCAAATGCGCTGACTGCGAAAATGGCCGCGGCCAGGAGACCAAGATCACACAGGAATGGATGGATGTACTTTAGCAGGATCTCGCAGCCTGGTTCAGCCGACTCAGCGTGCATACCGATCTGGTACCACTTAAAGAACAGAATGAAATGGCCTATCCCGCCAATCAAGGCGGCAATCAAAGCAAGTATCCCTCCAAGTTTTTGGTTCTTCATATTTGCTCCCTTCCAGGATAAGTTGATTATTAAAAAATTATTACCGGTCTGCGTGAAAAATTCTTTGCTTTTAGTCAAATTGAGATAGAACCTGAATAATCTAGAAGAATGCGAGTAGATAACATGACATATTCAATTAATGAACAACTGACCAAGTCCAGGATATTCATGTGCTTTTACCCGGTTACTCTGGCAGTTATTGAGCAAATGTCCATAACTCGCATGTATGAAAAAATGGAATCCGTAGCCAGGCAGTGAGGTTTGGCCTTATCTTTTCCTCGTTCATGAAGGATCGATCGAAGCGATGAAAGATTCCCTGGAAGGGCGTTCTTTTGTGGCAACTATCTTGAGGGGGACTTCTTGATTAGAATCCAGACCCGGCACAATCTCGCGGAATGGCAGGTAGCTCAGCAACACCAAGATCAGGGCATTGACATTATTAATGGATCTTTCAAAAAGCTAAGGTCGCCGCGCCAACGCAGATATTCCATCGTTGCGCTCATGTCGTTCTCCATCATTCCAATTATTTGAAAAGTGTGACAAGCGCAGAAATTCGTAAAGACATTTGTGCCCAATTGAAATCAAAGCAATTTCACTTGAGTGCATTCGTGTCCATTACTTTTGATCAAATAACCCGGTTAATCCTCAGCTCTTCAATTTTCTCATCGCTCAATTTCAAGTACTTCTTAAGCAGCGAATCCGTATCTTCACCAAGCACCGGTGCCGGATCCTTCAATTCGCCGGGAGTGCGACTGAGTTTGATCGGAATGCCGGGCATTCTCATTTTCCCAGCTACGGGGTGGTCCAGTTCCACAATCATTTCGCGGGCGAGGACCTGTTCGTTTTGCACAACCTTATCAACGGAATTAATTGGGCCGTTGGGAATGCCGGCTTTATCGAAGATGGTTTGCCACTCCTCCGAAGTCTTTTCTTTCAGTCTGTTTGCGATGATGGGTCTCAACGCTAAGTAGTTCTCGTTACGCTTTGGATTAACTGCAAAGCGCGGGTCTTCAGCAATGTCGAGGTTAATCAAATCGCAGAAGATTTTCCAGAGGTGGTCGTTTCCCACTGCCACCATGATAGGGGACGTTTGGGTATCGAATGGCTCAAATGGCACGATGGAAGGGTGACGGTTACCGACCGGTCTTGGGATCTCCCCGGTCACTCCATACCGTGAGATGGCGTTTTCCAGAATGGCAACCTGGCAATCGAGCATGGCCACATCCACCATCTGCCCTTCGCCTGATTGGTTACGTTCGTGTAGCGCGGTCAGGATACCGATGGCGCAAAACAAGCCGGCTGTGATGTCTCCGACCGATGAGCCGACACGCGTTGGTTGGCCACCTGGCTGACCGGTGATGCTCATGATTCCACCCAACGCCTGTACGACAGCGTCATATGCAGGGCGATGGCTGTACGGGCCGGTTTGTCCGTATCCAGAAGTACTTGCGTAGATCAACCGGGGATTGATCTCTTTCAGTTTATCGTACCCTATCCCCAATTTTTCCATTGTCCCCGGTCGGAAATTTTCCACAACCACATCCACTTGTTCCACGAGCTTATTTACAATGTCGATTCCTTCGCTAGTTTTGAGGTTTAGTGTCAGGCTTTGCTTATTGCGGTTCAGACTCATGAAGTAAGCGCTTTCGCCTTTCAGGTAAGGGCCATAGGCGCGGGAGTCATCCCCGGAACCCTGCTGCTCGATCTTGATGATTTCCGCACCCAAATCGCCAAGGATCATCGTGGCATAAGGGCCTGCAAGAACGCGAGTGAAATCCAGAACTTTAATGTCGTGTAACGGTCCCATGTTTCTCCTTTGATAAACGTCTACCAATTACAACCAGTGTTTTTCCTGTGGAGGTCTGCGAAGATGGGTGCTCTGTTCGTAGGAGGATGCTATCTCAAGAATTTTGTGCTCCTTGAAGGGCAATCCGAGGATCTCAAAGCCGATTGGAACTCCGATGGGCGCGCATTCATTGGGCGATGAAAAACCCGCCGGGATGCATATCGCGGGAAAGCCTGTTACGGAGGCCAGAACGCCATTGCGCTGCTGCTGTGAATCACCAACCTTGCATACTAGCTGCTGCTGATGAGGGTACACAAGGGCATCGAGTCTGTGCTTGATGAAGAGGTCCTTGAATGTCGTTTTCAGTTCTAACTGTTTTTGAAGTCTGCTCTGATACTCTTCGCCGTCAGCCGCAACGCTGTTGGCAGCTAGCAGGTCCTCCTTGATCCTGGGATGATACAACCCGCTGTCGATAATTTCCTGGAGGGAACAAATGGGTGCTTTGTGTGCGGCAAAATATCGGTTTAGGTGATCGCGGAAATCATATTGATGGACGCTGACGTTGTGGACAAGTTCGGTCGGATCTACCATATCAGGAATTTCAATCAGGATAGCACCGGCCTTACTGAATTGGAGAAGCACGGATCGCAAGACTTCATTGATTTCTGCATTTTCTGGGTTTTGACCAAAAAAGGAGCGCATCACACCCAAACGTATTCCAAAAAGGCCATCTTTATTTTCTGTGTATTCTTCTGACGCCTTGTGGCTCGTTGTCGTGGAGTCGTCCGGATCATACCCCTGTATCACGCTCAGGATCAAAGCAGCGTCTTCCACCGATCTGGCCATAGGGCCGGCAGTATCTTGGGTCAATGAATAGGGGATAATACCAGCTCGGCTGACCCTGCCCAAACTCGGGCGTAAACCAACAAGGTTGTTCGCGCTGGCGGGGGAACGAATAGAGTTGATGGTATCCGTGCCAATGCCAGCCAGTCCAAAATTCGCGGCAAGTGCTGCACCTGTACCACCGCTTGACCCGCCTGGAGTCCGCGTTAGGTCATAAGGATTCAGCGTCTGACCCTTCACTGAGCTGATCGTTTCGCCCCAAAGAGCGAACTCATGCAGATTCGTTTTTGCCAGGATGATCGCGCCGGCTTCTCTGAGCTTACGCACGATAGTGGCGTCACTCCCGGAGCAGAAATTCTGTAGAATGAGGCTGCCAGCGGTTGTGGGAAGGTCTTCAGTTTCAATATTGTCTTTGAGAAGAACGGGAACCCCGTGCAGCAAGCCGCGCCAGTCACCCTTTTCTAAAAAAGCACCGTCCAGTGATCGGGCATATTCAATTGCCCGGGGATTAACACTAATGATGCTTCTTAGCACTCCATCAAATTTTGCAATTCGCCCAAGGTAGTATTCAACCAATTCAACGGAGGTTAATCTCCGGTCCATTATAGCTTGGTGGTATTCAGTGATGGTTAATTCCAACAATTCCATGATACAACCTTATGCTCCAGGGAACCTGGTTCGTTGGGGATAAATCAGGTCTTCTGAGTAAGAGCATTATAGCAACTTCGAAAGGCTTTTTACAAGTTCGTGTAATGCATGTACCGATACGTAACACCCATGTTTTTCTTCCAGATAGTAATAATTCATAGGTCATTTTTTCGATGCCCGGGGTGTTATTCGGTTGAATTCAGATACGCCTTTGTAAAGTACTTCATATAATGTATCTCCCTTCAGAAACAAGTTTGATCTATTCTCATTGCTTTACCAAGATTATCCGTTTCAGCAGGGGAATCGCGTTGCGTTAAGTCAAAAGCAACCTCCGCCTGTATAATCTAAGAATTGACTAATGGAGAATCCGTTGCAAACTCTGATTGAACTACTTTCTAAAGCTCAAGTCTTTTCATGCTTCAATGCAAAAACACTGGAATTGATCGAGCGAATGTCGATCCAGCGCAAGTATCAGAGGCATGAGCAAGTGGCCAGCCAGGGTGAAGTTTGGCCGTACTTGTTTTTTGTATATCAGGGTTCGATCGATGCAGTGAAAGACTCTCCGGAAGGGCGCTCCTTCATAGCGACGACCTTTTTGCAAGGGGATGTTTTCTGGGGGCTGGGTTTTTTTGATGAGCGGTATCCAATGCCTGCCGTGTTGGTCGCCAGGGAAGACACCACCCTTTATCTTTGGCATAGGTCCGATCTTGTGCCAGTGCTCTTGCAGGATGGCAGATCAAGCTGGGAGTTGGCAAGGCTTGTAGTTGATCGATTGTTGATGGCGGGTGAGAAGATCGGGGATATGGCCTTTCAACCGGTGAGCGCCAGGCTTGCGAAACTTTTGGTCAGCGTCTCGAAGGAGGAAGTGGATACCCCGATTGAACGCAATCTGACCCTGGATGAAATGGCAGCTCGTATCGGTACCTCGCGTGAAATGGTATGCAGATTGCTGCACAAATTCTCCAATGATGGGCTGATCGACATCACCCGCACGGAATTCATGATCAAGGATTTGACAGCACTCGCTGGTATGTCAGATAAATGAAAGCATTTGAGGATTAATTATTAATGCGGGATCTCTTGTTATCCCGGGGAGTAAAGTCTAGAAAACGGGCTGCAGCAGTCTATTGGATTGTTTTATCAATGAGGGTAATGAATTCAATGCGGGTAGTTAATGTTAAGCGGTATTCTGACTCTCAATGGTTTTTTTCACTTTCGGCAGCACGAATTTCTTCCAGGCTACTGGAATGGTAAGCGCGCAGGCTGCAACCGTGATCCAGAATGGTAACTGCGGAGTGAAACGTTCCCATAATTGTGCCCCAATCCACGGCATCGGCAGCGATAGGATTCCCAAAGATGTACCAAAGAAACCGAATGCCAGACCTCGTTTGTCTTCTGGAACGACCTTTGAAATAAGCGAGTTGTATGCTGGGGCTAGGATGCCGTCCCCCAACCCTACCAGGATTCGTGATGTTAAAAACCCTGCAGGTGAGGTTGCGAGCACCATTGTTGCCATCCCACAGCTTAATATGAAGAATCCGCCTGTCAGGATTGTCCTCTCTGACCATTTATCTGTTAACCAACCGCCGAGGAAATTCCCCAGGATGCAGGCGATCCCAAATGCCGAACCGAAAATCCCGATCTGGGCCAGGGAGAGCCCGCCGATATCCGACATGTAAATCGGAAAGAGATCAACTGTCAGGTTGAAGGAGGTATCCAGAATGCCGTCCGTGATCCAAATCCAGGTGAGAACACCCCCGGCAAATAGTAAACCAAAGATGGATTTCAACTGAACCTTCAGTCCACTAAACGTAGGTTTTCCTGGCAATCGCTCGGGTTTGAATTTTTCTGATAACGCCATCCAAATGCGCATGAGGGTGGCCAGCAAATAGAAAACAAAGGCTACGAACAACATAGCTTTGAAGTTTAAACGGTAAGCCAGCATACCGGCCAGGAATGGGCCGATGACCGTAACGACCATGTAGATTCCCTGGGTGATTCCAAAGACCCGGCCACGCACTTCTTCGCTGCATTGTTCTGCGATGTACGCGCTGAAACTCGGTGAGACAAATGATGTGGCCACAAATTCAACACACAGCCCCAGCATTATCCATTGCCATGAGGGCGAGATAATGAAAAGTAGATAGCCAAACACGGATACGGTACTGCCAATAGCAATCGCTCGCAATCGTCCTACGGTATCTGATAGCCAACCACCGAAGATTTGCAGCACAATGGGCACAAGAGCAGCAATTGTATAAACCAATCCGACCTGCCCAACACTTGCCCCCAGGTCGATGAGGTAGAGAGAAAGCATACTGAAAAGCATCTCGCCCGCAATATTCGCCAGGATCATGGCAACAAGAAACCAACGCAGGTTCGTATTGATGAGCGGAAATGTATTGGTTTTCATGTTTTTATCATTCTCGGCTGATAATATTCTTACTCGATTATTAAATGTATCCAGTTTACATTAGATTGACCTTAACCATATCCCAAACGGTTTTTTTAATAAATCTGTCTCCCAGGTAGTTTGAAAGTAAGATAAACCGCTGGCTATTATTTTTAATTGGTTGTGAATTATTCAAACTTGGTTGATAATTGGGAACAATCTCAGAGAGAGATGAGACTTGGATCAGGATGGAAAGGGATCATGAAAAAGTATTCCGAAGATTATGATATCGATATTGTCGTTGATGACAAGGGAAGATCGAAGGATATAGCCGTCTATATAGGTGACTACTATGATGTCTCGCTAGACGAAGCAGGTGTGCCACGGTTTAGGAAGATCAACCTAGCACTGCTCGTGTTGATCGCTTTTTGGCACCTTGGGGGAGGTTTCATTGGTAACCCGGGTATGTACCAATTTTATGTGGCGCTTCCTTATGTGGTTGCGTTCTTTCCGATTGTTTATCTGGCCTCGGGGATCATCAACCTGCCGCGTGAAAAGCGCAACTACAAACGTGATGAAATCGGGTTATCTTTCGACCGGATAAAAACAATGTCCATCATCTCAATGGCGATACTGGGTGTGGGTGTGCTTGGAGAAATTGTTTTCATTGCCTTCTTTGCATCAACACCTGACCGCATCCTTGAATTTCTCTATCTTTCGCTCGAATTATTGGCTGCAGCAGGATTGTTCCTGGTGTTCAGATTACGTCAAAGGGTGGTTATTACACTGGAAAAAAATAGGAGATTAATAACTTCTCATTTATGATGCTCATGCTTGCATCGGCCAACTAAAACCGCTATACTTATACAACGGCATCGCCAATGCCGAATTTATCCATTCTCAAGAGGAGGAGAAGTTATGAGCAAGAAGCTTTTGACCATCGTTTCAATTTTGATGGTAGCCGCGTTTATCTTGAGCTCCTGCACCAAGAAAAGCGCAAGCGATACACCGCTCGTAGTTGCTTATGAGCAGTTCTCGCAAAAGTTCAGCCCGTTCTACGCTGACACCGGTTACGATAATGATGTCGTTGCTATGACCCAAATTGCACTGCTAACGACCGATCGTACCGGCGGCATCATCTTCAACGCGATTGAAGGTGAAACAGTCCCGTACAATGGTACCGACTACCTGTACACCGGACCTGCCGATACCAAGGTGGAATATGATGAAGCCACCGATACCACCAAGTACACAGCCACCATCCGCCAGGACCTGAAATTCTCTGATGGCACGCCTGTGACCGCTGATGATATCATCTTCACCTACTACACCTATCTTGATCCTTCCTACGTTGGATCCACCACACTGGCATCCTATGACATCGTCGGCTTGAAGGATTACCAGACCCAGACCACCAGCGAAGTCTATGACAAATACGACGCCCTGGCTGACTCGATCTATGCTGCTGGCATCGACCACGAATGGGTCGAGACCGATGGCTGGACCCTCGAACAGCAGGAAGATTTCTGGGCTCGTGTCGACACCGCTGTGCTTGCTGAAGCCCAGGGCATTGTTGATTACGTCATGGCCAATTATGTTGATTACGCACCTGATTACTTCAACATGACTGCTGATGAGATCACTGCCAATACCGATGCGCAGGTAGCGTTCGGTATGGCGATGTGGGGCTTCGGCGAACGCGGCGAAGATGGCTCGTTCACCTCTGCCGCCACTGGCACCGTCTGGAACCTGACCGATGCCTTCCCGACCGTTGAAGACTACGCTGCCGAGATCATGGCTGCTTATGGTAATGACATCCAGGAAGCTTTCCCGTATGAATCCGCAGCCGGCACCGATGTTTACGCTGCCGTCAAGACCGGGTTCATCGGCCTCTGGGGTCCCCAGGACGAAGCCATGGGCACCGAGGGTGTTCCCAACATCTCCGGTATCGTCAAGGTTGACGATTACACCGTGGAAGTGACCGTGAACGGTTATTCCGCACCCGCAGTGTACTCCATCCTCGGCATCCAGATCACCCCTCTCCATTACTACGGTGATGTTGCCAAGTATGACTATGCAAACAACAAGTTCGGTTTCGACTACGGCGATCTTTCCAAACAGGAAGAGTTGACCTCCGTCCCCCTGGGCGCTGGCGCTTACACGTTTGTGAAGTATGAGAACCGTGTTGTTTACTTCGCCGCCAATCCCAATTACTACAAGGGCGAGCCCATCATCAAAGAGATCCAGTTTAAAGAGACTGCCAGCGCTGAAGTTGCTTCCGCTGTCCAGACTGGTACCGTGGATGCCGGCGAACTGACCGGTAACCGCGCCCGCTTCGAAGAGGTTGCTTCCTATAACTCCAATGGTGAGATCACTGGTGATGTCATCACCACCAGCAAGGTCGACAACCTGGGTTATGGGTACATCGGTATCAACGCTGACACCGTCAACGTTGCCGGCGATCCCGGTTCCGATGCCTCCAAGAACCTCCGCAAAGCTTTCGCCACCATCCTGGCTGCCTATCGCGATGTTGCCATCGACAGCTATTACGGCGAAGCTGCTTCCGTCATCAACTACCCAATCTCCAACACCTCCTGGGCAGCTCCCCAGCCGACTGATGAAGATTACAAGGTTGCATTCTCAACTGCTGTTGACGGCAGCCCCATCTACACCGCCGACATGACCCCTGAGCAGAAATACGCTGCTGCCGAAGCTGCAGCCCTGGCTTACTTCGAAGCAGCTGGTTTCACCGTCACCGACGGTAAACTCACCGCTGCCCCTTCAGGCGCCAAGCTGACCTACGAAGTCATCGTTCCTGGTGACGGTACCGGCGATCATCCCGCTTTCGCGATCCTCACTGGTGCCCAGGAATCCCTGGCCAAACTCGGCATGGAATTCACCATCAATGATCCCGCTGACTCCAACATCCTCTGGGATGCCCTGGATGCCGGAACGCAGGAATTCTGGGCTGCTGCCTGGGGTGCCACGATCGATCCCGACATGTACCAGGTCTATCACAGCTCCAATGTTGTTGGTGAAGGCGGTTCAGATTCGAACCACTACCACATCCGCGACGCCGAACTCGATCAGTTGATCGTCGATGCCCGCAAGAGCGATGACCAGAACTACCGCAAGGCCGTCTATAAGAAGGCTTTGGACCTCATCATCGACTGGGCAGTCGAGATCCCGACCTACCAGCGCCAGAACTGCGTCATTTTCAGCACCGAGCGTATCAACATCGAAACCGTCACCCCCGATATCACCACCTTCTGGGGTTGGTTGAACGATATTGAATTGCTTGAGATGAACTAGCAGCAGTTGATCTGTGGTAACGCTCTAGAAGAAAACGTGAGCCCACCCTTGGGTGGGCTCACGAATTCAATCCCAGATCCAGTTTTTAAAAATCCAAAGTGGAATGAGGGTTCGATATGCGTAATTTCATATTAAGGAGACTCTTTCTCGGGATATTTATCACCTTTTTTGGCGCCATGGTGATCTATACCGTGATACGCTGCCTGCCCACCTCGTATGTAGAAACGATCGCGAGGCAGCGGGCCAGCAGCCCCCTGAGCAATAAGACGTACCAGGAATGGCTTGACCAGTTAAATGCTGTTTATAAACTCGATGTCGGCATCATCCCGGGCTTCTTCGGTTGGTTGGGCAATGCCGTCAAGGGTGATTTTGGCGAATCCTGGCATTTTGGGATTCCAGTGACACAAAAATTCTTACAGGTTATCTGGTATTCGTTAATTATCAATATCATCACGCTTTTCGTCGAAATATTTGCCTCAATACCCCTTGGTAACCTGGCCGCGAGAAAGCAATACAGCAAAACTGACTACGCAATCACTGTTTTTGCTCTGGCTGGCATTTCTTTGCCAACCTTTTTCCTCGCGACCATCCTTAAATATGTCTTCTCGATCAAACTGGGTTGGTTTGATCTTTATGGTTTGACCGGCAGGTTCTATTCATCCATGACCCCATTCCAGCAGGTGTTGGATATGGGCTACCACATGATTCTACCGGTAGTGACATTGACCATGCTTTCAATCGGCGGCTTGATGCGCTATACCCGCACGAACATGCTCGAGGTCTTAAACTCGGATTATATCCGTACCGCGCGCGCCAAAGGTCTTTCAGAAAGGGTTGTGATCAACAAGCACGCTTTCCGCAACACGCTGATCCCGCTCGTTTCTTACATGAGCTATCTGCTTCCATCCATGTTTGGCGGCGCGCTGATCACGGAAACGCTTTTTCAGATTCCGGGTATCGGTTACATTTCTTACCAGGCCATTGTGCGCGGCGATATTCCGTTCGCCATGTTCTATTCCACATTCCTCATCCTGCTGACCCAGGTAAGTCTTATCATCGCGGATATCATGTATGCGGTGGTGGACCCCAGGGTGCGGGCGAATTGACGGCGGTGAATCATGGCGAATAAAAAACTACCTACTAAAGATTTGGAAAAAGAGATCGTCCGCAATGACGATGCAACCGAGGAAATGGCACTTGATGACGCCAGGCGTGTCAAGGTGCTCTCTCCGGGTATGTTGGTATTCAAGCGGTTCATTCGTAACAGTCTCGCTGTTGTTGGCTTCGGTATTCTGTTCTTCATGTTCTTGTTTGCTTTTGTTGGACCACTGTTCTCTCCATATGGACAGACTGAAGTCTTCAAAGGTATTGGCAGCATGTCGAAGGATTATGCGGGAGCGACCTATAACACTGAACTGCGATACACAGTGGCGGAGGGCGAAGAGTTCGATAGCATCTCACGCGCAGAATTCCTTCTGGCGTTGGGTGAGAAGAACGAACTCTTTACCGCGAACAACGACACCTATTACTACGTCAGTGAAGGTGAAGATGTTTACCGCATCTTACAGCTTGACCCTGTTGGCGAAGAACTCGGGGGCAGCATCCGTTCAGTGAGCGGCGATGCCATTCCAGCCGGTTTGGTCAGCGCGTATCAAGCAGCCCGCGAAGCGGATCTTGATGTTTTTTCTTACAACGGTGTCACATATCGTATTACTCAAAGTAAGAAAGCCATGCAGTTCTGTACGGAACATGATGTTGCCCTGGCAGCTCTGCATGTTTTCGATCCATACAACGAAAGTGATGCATCAGTTGTGGGTTCTTATCCTTTCAAACTGGCCAGCAGCCGAGCAATCGCTGGTAACCTCGAATCCTTTACTGTTGGTGATGCAAACTACACCATCAAGTATGGTGAAGGACAAATGACCATCAGCGACGCGGCAGGGAACGATTTCGCTGAGGTCTCCGACATCATCGTGAATCCGTTGGACCAGGCGTTATTCCTTACTGTTGATTACAAGACTGCCGTCCGCGCCGCGATCATCAACCACGAAGATCGTTTTACCTTCTCTGATGAGGACGGTGTAGAAACTGAGTTCGCGATTGTACTCGTCAATACCACCTACAACATCAAGAAAGAAACCAACATTGAACTGATCCGAATTTACGAGAGACCTTCGTGGGAGCACCCGCTTGGTCTGGATAACAACGGCATGGATGTGATGACCCGTTTGATGTTCGGCGGCCGTGTTTCCTTGATGGTTGGTTTCATTGTGATCTTCATCGAGATATTCATTGGTGTGATCGTCGGTGGCATCTCCGGTTTCTTCGGCAGTTGGGTGGATACGGCCTTGATGCGTTTTGTTGACCTGTTCAATTGCATCCCGTTCTGGCCAATGGTTCTCATCTTTGGCTCAGTCATGGACACGCTTGAAGTTGAGCCAATGACAAGGATTTTCCTGTTGATGGGGATCCTGGGTATTTTGGGTTGGACAGGTGTGGCTCGTATCGTCCGCGGACAGATTCTTTCGTTGCGTGAGCAGGATTTCATGGTCGCCACCGAGGCTACCGGTATTCGCACAAGCCGGAAGATCTTCAAACACCTGATTCCGAATGTTATGCCGTTGCTGATCGTCTATGCCACAGCCGGACTTGGCGGCGTCATCATCACAGAAGCCACCCTGGGCTTCCTGGGGTTGGGCGTCAAATATCCTCTGGCTTCGTGGGGCAGCATCATCAACGTGGCTTCAGACGCTTTCGTCATGACCAACTACTGGTTCATGTGGATCCCGGCTGGCACCCTCATCCTTCTCACGGTGCTCGGCTTCAACTTCGTTGGCGATGGACTTCGGGACGCATATGACCCGAAGATGAAAAGGTAGGCGACGGTTATGAATGGAGATATCAAATCACTCATTGATAAAGTGAGTGCCAAAGCAAAAACCAGAAAGAGTACCCATCTTTCTGCCCGTGAGTTGGCGGCTATCTCTCGTGAGAATCGCCGCATCACCGATGTCATTGAGAGGCAGCGTAACAGGCGCAACGTCCCTGAGAGTGAATACCTCACGACAATGAGAAATCCGTCCAACGTTGTCGAGTTCGATGATCTGCATACCTACTTTTTCACCGATATCGGTACTGTTAAAGCAGTTGACGGTGTCTCATTCGACATTCCCAAGGGAAAGACAGTGGGTGTGGTTGGAGAATCTGGATGTGGAAAGTCGGTCACCTCACTCTCTTTGATGCAGCTTGTGCAGCGGCCGCAGGGACAGATCGTTGACGGTGCCATCCGCCTCAACACGGGCAGCAATGTATACGACATTGCTAAAACGCCCACTCAGGTGATGGAGACCATCCGCGGCAGCCAGATCTCTATGATCTTCCAGGAACCGATGACGAGTCTGAATCCGGTCTTTAAGGCTGGAGATCAGATCGACGAGGTCATCAAACTGCATAACCCAGAAATGACTGACGAGGAAGTGAAGGAACTCTCGCTCAAGATGATCGACATGGTGGGTATCGCCAACAACACCGGCGTATATAGTATGTACCCCCATGAGCTTTCGGGTGGTATGCGTCAGCGCGTGATGATCGCCATGGCTTTGGCCTGCAACCCCAAGCTCATCATCGCTGATGAACCGACCACCGCGCTCGACGTGACCATCCAGGCACAGATCCTCGACCTTCTGCGCAACCTGAAGGATAAGATCAACTCAAGCATCATGCTCATCACGCACGACTTGGGAGTCATTGCCGAGATGGCCGATTACGTGGTGGTCATGTATGCCGGACGCATTGTGGAAAAAGGCACCGCACTTGAAGTGTTCCATAACCCACAGCATCCATACACGGTTGGCCTGATGGCATCCAAACCGGTTATCAATAAAGAGGTCGACCGCTTGTACAGCATCCCTGGCAATGTGCCGAACCCCATCAACATGCCAGATTACTGCTACTTTAGGGATCGTTGTGAGAAACGCATGCCTGTTTGCAATGGCGCGTATCCCAAGGAATATTACCTGACCAGTACACACATGGCTACTTGTTATCTGTGTGAGAAGGCCAAGGCAAAGGGTTAAATATGATCGAAGATAAATACGCAAAATCTACCGAGGAAATGGCCGATACCGTTTTACAGGTGATCGACCTGAAACAATATTTCCCCATTAAAGCAGGTTTACTGCAGCAGGTGGTTGGCCATGTAAAAGCAGTGGATGGTGTCAGTTTCAAGATCAGACGCGGCAAGACGATGGGCCTAGTCGGAGAATCGGGCTGCGGCAAAACCACGATCGGGAAAACGATCCTGCGCCTCAACGAAAAAACGAGCGGTGAAGTGCTATTCTTCGGTTTTGATATCTTCGCCCTGACCAAAAAAGAAATGCGCAAGATCCGCCCGAAGATGCAGATCATCTTCCAGGATCCTTACTCGAGCCTGTCGCCACGTTTGCCGGTTGCCGAGATCATCGGCGAAGCGGTCAAAGAACATCATATCGTGCCCGATAATGAGTACGAGGACCATCTGGACCATGTAATGAAATCCTGTGGTCTTGAGCCCTACCATAAAGATCGTTACCCACACGAATTCTCCGGTGGACAGAGGCAGCGCATCTGTATTGCACGCGCGCTGGCCTTGAACCCGCAATTCGTGGTCTGCGACGAACCTGTCTCGGCGCTGGATGTATCCATCCAGGCGCAGATCATAAACCTGCTCAAAGACCTGCAGGAGGAATACAAGCTCACCTACCTGTTCATCTCCCACGACCTTTCGGTGGTGGAGCATATCTCTGATGATGTAGGTGTAATGTATCTGGGCAACCTGGTGGAATACGGCAGCAAAAAGCAAATCTTTAACAAGCCGCTGCATCCTTATACCCAGGCCTTGCTCAGCGCTGCCCCTGTACCCGATCCCGCTGCCAGGATGAACCGCATCATTCTGGAAGGCAGCATCCCATCACCGGCCAATCCACCGGCCGGCTGTAAGTTCCACACGCGCTGCCGCGAATGCATGGAGATTTGTAAAACCGTACCTCCCAAGATCACCGAAGTGGAACCCGGGCACCAGGTGGTCTGCCACCTTTACAAGTAAACGGAGGTTAGATCTATGGGCAACCAGCCGAAGAAGTACGACGATGATGACGGCCGTGTGATCTGCAGCATGGATGTGCCGGGTATGCGCTGGCACGATAAGCGTGTTCGCCGCGAAGAACGCCAGGAACGTCAGGCGCGAGCGATGCCGCAGAGTGAGCAGATGACCCGTTCAGAAGCGCGCCGTTACACCTGGTATTCCACACTCGCCGGGCTTGTCATCGCCAGTGTGTTTTCTCTCACATGGATCTTGTTTGTGCTGTTTTGTGCCTTCATTTGGTTCCGCTAGATCTTTCAAAAAGAAGAATGAAAGGCCGCTCGATCGAGCGGCCTTTCTTTCTTCTTATTTCAGAATTCGCAATCAGTCAGTTTTCTCCAGGATGTAATTAAGAATTGTTTCCACTTCAGGGTCTTGCGCCAGGACGGGAGTGCAATCGAGATGCTCCTCAATAGCTTTCTTGACCTCGCTCGAAGCGGATGCGTCTCCCAGCAGGATGGCACCGCTAAGCATGTTCTCGTGAAAGATGAATCCCTGATACAGGTCGGTGCCAGTTTGTTCGATTAGCGTATCACCTTCCGCTGGCTCGATAACGCCCGAGCTGAACAGGTCGATACCCAATACCTTGAGCACGATGGAGCGGGGCAGGGGTTTGAAGGCCATCGATTCCTTGACAGCAGAGGCACCGGCAATGATCCCCTGTGCCAGCGCGGGTGCCCAGGTACCGTAAAGTACGCCGTTATGTTCGGCTGAATCACCGGCAGAATAGATGCCTGGCTGCGAAGTGCGCATGTACTCGTCCACCTGGATGCCCTGGTTGACCTTGATATTGGCCTGTACGGCCAGGCTGGTATTGGAGCGCACTCCGGCAGAAATGATGACCATGTCGGCGGGGATCTCGCTGCCGTCCTCAAGCAACACTGATCTGACGTTACCTTCGCCGCGCAATTCCTTGATCTTGACAGCGGTGCGCACAGAGATGCCGAGCCGCTCGACGAAGGCCTGGAAGATACCTGCTGCTTTCTTATTTAGCTGTCGTGGAATGAGCCAGTTTAGCGTTTCCAGTACGGTCACATTGGCGCCCTGGCGCACGAGCGCGCCGGCAGCCTCGAGACCGAGCAGCCCGCCGCCGATGCAAACCACCTTGGCGCCCTTGCAGTCAACAAGGATGTTGTCGGCGTCGCGTCGGGTGCGCAGGGTATAGACCTTGCTCAAATTCGTACCGCTAATGGGAGGTACAAACGGACGTGAGCCCGGAGTGAGTACAAGACGGTCGTAATCGAGAACATCGCCGCTGCTGAGGGTGACAGTCTTGAGGACCGGGTTGACGGCGGTCACGTCAATGCCCAGGCGCATGTCGATCTGTTGATCGGTATACCAACTTTCAGGATGGATGGCGAACTGGTCAGGTTGGACGTCTCCGGCCAGGTAGTGGGTGAGGCTGATGCGGTAATAAGGCAACTCAGTCTCGTTCGAGATCAGGATGATCTCAGCTTTAGGCGAGGTCTTGCGCAGTTCCTCGGCCGCAGAAACACCAGCGATGCCCGCACCGACAATGACCACGGCCATGCCTGTGTTTTTTACACCTTTGCTGGCGCCTGCCGCAGGCGCTTTATCCGGCATCAACTCGAACTCAGAGGCGGGTGCGCCGCAGACCGGGCACTCGGCTGGAGGTTCTGGCCCGTAGTGGATGTATCCGCACACTTTGCAGACCCAGGCCTTTTGCGAAGCTTTTTCCGCGTACGGCTCGAATTCTGAAGCGTCCACACCGCACACGGGGCACTGGGCGGGAGGTTCTGGGCCGTAATGCACGTAGCCGCACACCTTGCATACCCAGGCTTTTTGTGGGGTTTCGGTCATCTGCTGCCTCCGCTGGTGATCGGTAAGATGTGTTAATTATACAAGACTGGCCGTCACTTTAGAACTCATCAAAGGCAGTACGCGTGATGATCTCGTCCTGTAGTTCGCGGCTCAGGTCGCAGAAATAGTCGCTGTAACCGGCCACGCGCACGATGAGGCTGCGGTATTGTTCCGGGTTGGCCTGGGCAGCGCGCAGGGTGGCCGCGTCCACCACGTTGAATTGGATGTGGTGGCCGCCAAGCTGGAAGTAACCGCGCACCAGGTGCAGGATGCCATTCATGCCCTCATCGGAGTTGAGTACCTGAGGAGTGAACTTCTGATTGAGCAGGGTGCCACCGGTGCGCACCTGGTCCATCTTGGCCACCGAACGCAGTACGGCGGTGGGGCCGTGCCGATCCGCGCCCTGCACGGGGGAGACACCCTCGGAGAGCGGTTTGCCGGCCAAACGTCCATCCGGTGTGGCGCCTGTGACCGAGCCAAAGTAGATGTGGCACGTGGTGGGCAGCAGGTTGATGTGATATTCACCGCCTTTCGTGTTGGGGCGTTCATCAATGGCCTTGAAGTAGCTCTCAAAGACGCGTGTCATCAGGCTGTCGGCGTAATCGTCATCGTTGCCATATTTGGGTGTGCGGTTGAGCAGCAACTGTCGGCTGCGCTCGAAGCCTTCGAAATTGGCATCGAGCATCTTCAGCAATTCATCCATACCGAAGGTGGCCTGGTCATAGACATGGTATTTGAGCGCAGAAAGCGTATCTGCCATGCTGCCCAGACCTACACCCTGGATGTAGGTGGTGTTGTAACGCGCGCCGCCGCTGTGATAGTCCAGGCCGCGCTCGATGCAGTCATCGGTGAGCAGCGAGAGGAAGGGCGCGGGCATGTATCGCGCGTAGAGGCGCTCGATCGCCTCGTTGCCGCGCACTTTGATATCGATGAAGTGGATCAGTTGCTTTTCAAAGGCGGCGTACAACTCATCAAATGTCTTGAAGCTTCGAGGATCCCCGCTGTTCGGCCCCAACTGCTGCTGTGTGCGAAGATCGTAGCCGTCGTGAAGCGCCAGTTCCAGCACCTTGGGCAGGTTAAAATAACCGGTGAGGTTGTAGTTCTCCTTGCCGAACGCGCCAACCTCCACGCAGCCGGAGGAACCGCCGCAGCGCGCGTCGACCTCGTTCTTGCCCATGCGCATCAGTTCGCGCACGATAAGGTCGCTATTGAAGACCGAGGGCTGCCCAAAGCCGGTGCGGATAATCTCAGCGGCGCGCTGGATGAAGCGGTCTGGGCTCTTTTCGCTCACCTGGATGGATGTGGAGGGTTGCAGCAGGCGCATATCCTCGATAACGTCCAGCATCAGGTAGGTGACCTCGTTGACGCCGTCTGAGCCGTCGGGGTACAGGCCGCCCAGGTTGATCTGGGCGAAATCGGTGTAGGTGCCGCTCTCGGCAGCGGTGACCCCTACCTTGGGAGGAGCGGGCTGATTGTTGAACTTCACCCACAGGCAGCACAACAACTCCTTGGCGGACTCGCGGGTGAGTGTGCCCTCCACCAATCCCTTTTCGTAGAAAGGCTGAAGGTGCTGATCGAGATGACCGGGACAGTAAGCATCCCAGGTGTTGAGTTCGGTGGTCACACCCAGATGGACGAACCAGTAGTATTGCAACGCCTCGTGGAAATCGCGCGGGGTATGGGCGGGTACGTGGGCGCAAACCGCGGCGATCTTTTCCAGTTCCGCGCGGCGGATGGGATTCTGCTCGGCGAGAGCTTTTTGAGAAGCCAGGGTGCTGTAGCGTTCGCCAAAGCGGATGAGGGCTTTGGCGCTGATGCGCATGGCCTTCAATTCCTCACACTTGTCCGCGGTATCGGGACTGGATGATAATTCCAGCGCGGCCAGGCGCGCGTCGATGCGGGTGATGAAGTCCAGCATGCCGCTGTGGTAAATCTTATCATCGAGAACGGTGTGCCCGGGCGCGCGCTGCTCCATGAACTCGGTGAAGATGCCAGCAGCGTAGGCGTTTTGCCATTCAGGTGTCATTTCGTCAAAGATGCGTTCGCGCATGGTCTTGGCCCGCCAGTAGGGGATGATCTCCTCCTCGTAGACACGGCGCATCTCGGGCGCGACTTTAAAGGATGTTAGAGGGCGTGTGTTGAGGATATCCAGGTCCTCCAGGCTGTGGCAGCACAGCTCTGGAAAAGTGGGCGCGGCCTTGGGGCGGTTGCCTTTCTCACCGACGATGAGCTCACCCTTATAAATATCAATGGTTTTATGCTCCAGAATGTATGTGAAAGCGAGGGCACGCAGCACCGGGATGGAGTAAAGTCCTTTGTCCTGTTTGTAGAACGTGGTCAGCAGTTCAGCGCGTTCGCTGGAGAGACTTTCCACAGAGTCCAACGACTGCTGGCGCAAACGGTTGACGCGTTCTGTGTTATTGGTGTTCCGGGTCTGGATCATGTGAGCTCCTACATGTAATAACTAACTGACTTTGACGATCAGGGCATGACTTCTCAAAATGTCCGCTGCTGCCTGCATCTTCTCTGTTGTGGGTGGTTTGGTGCCACGCAGAGTGTAGGGCAGACCGAGTGCTTCGTACTTGGCCAGTCCGATCTCGTGGTAGCCCATCAGTTCCACACCGGTGAGGTTGGGCAGGGAGGCGAGGAAGGCACCGGATTGGTGCAGGTTCTCAGCGTCGTCGTTGATACCGGGGATGAGGGGGATGCGCACGTAGACCGGATGCCTGGCTAGAGACAGTTTTTCGAGGTTGTCAAGGATCACCTTGTTCGAGACGCCCACGGCTGCCTGGTGGCGCTCCTCATCCATCAACTTGATGTCGATCAGGAACAGGTCAACATCAGCCCGGATGCTTTCGAACGCCTCGCGCGGGGCATAAGCTGAGGTATCCACCACAGTGTGCAGACCTGCAACTTTGCAGGCGCGCAGCAGTTGAGCCAGGAAATCGGCTTGCAGCAGCGGTTCGCCGCCGCTGAAGGTGACACCGCCGCCGGATTGCTCGTAGAAGGGGATGTCGCGTTCCACTCTGGTCAGTACATCAGCCACAGTAACCTCGCGGCCGGAAAGCTCGCGGGCGCCGTTGTAACAAACCTCCACACAGGCGCCGCAGACCGTGCAGCACGCGCGATCGGTGACGACCGAGCCGTTTACATGGATGGCGCTGTTGGGGCAGACAGCGGCACACTCCCCGCAGCCGCTGCAGCGATTGGCGCGGTGCATCAGTACCGGGGCGGTTGAGCGTCCTTCCGGGTTGTGGCACCATGGGCAGGCCAGCGGGCAGCCCTGAAAGAACACGGTGGTGCGGATGCCCGGGCCGTCGTTGATGGAGAACTGCTTGATATCGAAGATCCTGCCGCTGCTGGTCATTTTCACACTATACAACCATCCCGGATTGAAGTCAATATACAAATGGTATACAATGTATATATCATTTAAGGCGAGGAGTATCAGATGCCCAAGACAGAACCCGGCCCAACCAGAGAAAGCGACCGCATCGAGGCGGAACTGCGTCACCTGATCCTCACGCTTGAACTTGAACCGGGGCTGGCGGTGAGCGAAGCCGCGCTGATGAAGCAGTATGGCTGGGGGCGCACACCGCTGCGCGAGGCCTTCCAGCGTCTGGCCGAGCAGGCTCTGCTGCAGATCATTCCGCACCATGGGGTGGTGGTAACATCGTTAAGCGTCTTTGACTTCATCGAGGTCATGGACGCGATGAGCCTGGTGATAGGACCGGCCGCTGAACTGGCATGCAGGCAGCTAAGCGATGAACAACTGGCTGAACTGGACGCGCTGGTGGAGCAGGGGGAGAAGGCCTCGGGCGCGGGCGACTTTGTGAACGTGGCTGAGGTGGATTATAAGTTTCACCGCGTACTGGCCGAGGCCAGCAGCAACCGCTACCTGCGCGATTACCTGCTGCACCTGCATCGGGTGGCCACCCGCTTCAATTTCGCTGCCTGGAAGCGCGACCGCAACGTGAGACCCTCGCTGGCGGAACACCGCCAACTGGCTGACCTCTTCCGCGCGCGCGACGGCGCGGCAGCGGGCAAGGCCATGCGCGAACATGTAGAGAACGCGCGTCTACGCCTGGTGGGGAGCATTAAATAGCTCTTTTGGTTTCCAAGTGAATCGGTTTCCTGGTGGAAACCGATTTTTTACCAATTGTGTAGATGTCTTCGTTTTTCCGCCATATATCCTACATGCAATCTAAACAAATTCTTCACCCGGCTTCCTTACAATGGTCTGGATAAAGCGAATACGACCGTTCATAACGGCCGCACCAATCTATGGAGAAAACATGAAAAGCAAACTGGCAATACTCTTGACTCTACTCCTGGCAATGGTACTTACTGCCTGTTCCAGCAACAACCAGACGGTCACCACGGCTGCCGCAGCAGCGACCAGGCTAGAAACCAGCGCACCTGTCACGGTTGATACAACCACAACGACAGAAACCATTGTTACAGATGCTTCATTGCTCAACGAAGTGACTGCCAATAAATCGATCCATGAAGAAAGCAGCGATTATGAATGGGATGAAACCGCGGTGGTTCAAATCAGCCTCAACGGTGATTCCATCAATACTGCCAGCGATGCTGTCACGGTTGAGGGCAGCACGGCCACAATCACCGCCACAGGTACTTACAGCCTGAGCGGCACGCTCGATGATGGTCAAGTTATCGTCGATACTGAGGATGAGGAAGTCGTACGCATCATCCTAAATGGCACTGATCTTACCTCCACAACCAGCGCGCCGCTGTACATCATCAACGCCAAAAAGGTGGTCGTTATCCTGGCAGACGGTTCCCAGAACTCGCTCAGCGACGCCTCGAGTTATGTTTACGCTTCAGCCGACGAAGATGAGCCCAATGCGGCACTCTTCAGCAAGGCTGATCTCACTATCACTGGCGACGGCTCGCTGACCATGAATGGCAACGTCAACGACGGCATCGCCAGCAAGGACGGCCTCATCATCGCCGGCGGCAGCATCACGGTCAATGCGGTGGATGACGGCATTCGCGGCAAGGATTACCTTGTGGTCGAAGCAGGCACTCTCAATATCAACGCCGGCGGCGATGGCTTGAAATCGGACAACGAGGACGAATCCGACAAGGGTTTCATCCAAATAACTGACGGCAGTATCACGGTCACGGCCAACGGCGACGCCATCGCCGCGCAGACCGATGTGCTGATCTCGGGGGGTTCTTTCAACATCACTACCAACGGCGTTGTGGATGACACTTCTTCCAGCAAGGGCATAAAGGGCCTGACGCTGGTGGTCATCGACGGCGGCACCTTCAACCTTGGCACCAGTGATGACGCCATCCACTCCAACACCGATATTGTCATCAACGGCGGCAGCTACACCATCTCCGCGGGTGACGATGGTATGCACGCCGACGCGACGCTGACCATCAACAACGGCAGCATCACCATCAACGATTGTTATGAAGGCATCGAGAGCGCTGTCATCACCCTTAACAACGGCCAGATCAGGATCACTGCCAGCGACGACGGCGTCAATGTGGCCGGCGGAGTGGACAACTCGGGCATGATGATACCTGGCGGAATGGGCGGTCTGGGTCAGGACATGTTCGCCACCAGCAGCGACTACATCCTAACCATCAACGGTGGCAATATCTACGTGGACGCGAACGGAGATGGTTTGGACGCCAACGGCGCAATCGTTATGACAGGTGGCACGGTCATCGTCAACGGTCCCACCAACAACGGTAACGGTGCGCTGGACTACGACGCCGGCTTCACCCTCAGCGGCGGTACGTTCATCGCCGCAGGCAGTTCGGGCATGGCCATGTCAGCAGGCAGCACCTCCACCCAGTACTCGATGCTGGTCAACTTCACCGAGGCGCAGGCTGCTGGTGCGCTGATCCACATTCAAGACAGCACGGGCGCGGACATCCTTACTTTTGCCCCGTCCAAGCAATACCAATCGATCCTGTTCTCCTCGGCTGAACTCTGCGAGGGAGCCACCTATGATGTAACTCTTGGCGGCAGCAGCATTGGCTCGGAAACCAATGGACTTTACGATGGCGGTAGTTACTCCGGTGGCACCCTGTTCACCTCACTGACGCTCACGAACGTGGTCACCACTTATGGCAGCAACGGCGGCGGAATGCCCGGGGGTATGCCCGGAGGACGGCATTAATCTGAGCGAGAACCAAATGGGGAGGCTGCTGATTCTACAACCAGGAGTCTCCCCTGAGAAAAAAACTGAAAGACTCATCGATATCAAATTTCCGCGCGAAGCAGATTTGTCTGCCCGCAGGAGGAACAAATGAACCGGAACACCTGGAAACCACATATGACCTTCGAAAGTCCGCAGACACGCCCCTGGGCACTCTCTGAAAATGAGGTGAATCCCCACAGCCGGAGCAACGCCGCCAACCTTGAGATCCTGCTGGATGGGTTTACAACCATCAGCCTGGATGAACTCTCCTCAATGGCGCTGCTCAACCGTATTGATACCAAGTACGTGATGACCGTGGAGCAATTGCTGGCCATCATGCCCGCACTGCAGCAGGATTACCGTGTGCTGGACGTGCAGGGTCAGCGTTTGAATCATTACCGAACTCTGTACTTCGATACCCCCGAATTCAACTTGTTCAACATGCACGTGAATGGGATGGCAGACCGCTACAAAGTACGCAGCCGCGAGTATCTCGACTCGCACCTTTCCTTCCTTGAGGTAAAGCACAAGACGCGCAAGGACCGTACCATCAAGCAGCGCATCTGCACCGAAAAGATCGTCGACCACATGACGGAAGACGCTGAGGAATGGCTGGAAGATGTATATCCATACGACAGTTACGACCTTGAGCCCAAGGTGTGGAACACCTTCACCCGTGTCACTCTGGCCAGCAGATCTGGCTGCGAGCGCGTCACCCTCGACTTCAACCTGGTCTTTTCTTCAGACTTCAGGATCATCCGGCTCGATCGACTGGCTGTGGCTGAGGTGAAACTGGATGGACGCAATTGTGCTTCTCCTTTTACCGATCTGATGCGGCGCATGCGTGTCCACCCGCAGGGGTTTAGCAAGTACTGTATCGGCACCTCGATGCTCTTTGAACACGTCAAAAAGAACGCCATGAAAGAGCAGTTATTACAGATCAAGAAACTAATGAACGGAGTGTAACATGAGTGATATTCAGTTGTTCCTTATCGGTTTTGCTTTTAACCTGTTGATCGCCTTTATACTGGTTCGGTTCATCTATTACCCGTCCACACACAACAAGCGCTATGTGTTTACCTTCCTGGCATTCAACACGGTCATTTATTTTGTCTTGAGCTTCCTGACCAGCATCGAGCTCAGTATCGGCGCAGGATTTGGCCTGTTCGCCATCTTCACCATCCTGCGTTACCGCACCGATCCTCTGCCCGTGCGCGAAATGACCTATCTGTTTATTGTGGTGGCATTGCCTGTGATGAACTCAGTCAGTTCCGACAGTTCGCTGTGGCCGCAATTGCTGGCAGCGAATGCTGCCGTGCTTGTCATCATGTTCATCCTCGAAAAAGGTTGGGGCTTCCGCTACGAGACCTCGAAGCAGATCGTGTACGAGAAGATCGAACTTATCCGACCCGATCGGTATGCCGAACTTAAGGCTGACCTTGAAGACCGCACCGGATTGCGTATCAAGAAGGTCACGGTGGGCAAGGTGAACTTCCTCAAAGATACTGCCAACATCAGTGTGTACTATGATGCACCGCGCGAGGACGGCTGGGCGGAAGCAGAAACACCGACCCTCCTCATCGGCAGCAGCAACGCGGATATGGATGATTGAGCCTGATAAGCGATCTGAAAGAAATGACAAAATAAAGGCACCCAAGCGGTGCCTTTTTCGTTGCGCCATCCAAACTGCTGTGCTATTCTTTATCGAAAGGAGAAATGACCATGCGGCCTGAATGGGATTCCTACTTTATGAAAATTGCATATGCCGTCTCGGAGCGAAGTACCTGCGATAGGGCTTTTGTGGGCTGTGTACTTGTGCTCGACAAGCGCATCCTCACCACCGGGTTTAATGGCTCGCCGGCAGGTCAGCCGCATTGTGACGAGGTTGGGCATCTGCTTGTGGAAGAGCACTGCGTTCGTACAATCCACGCGGAGACCAACGCCATCATCCAGGCAGCGTTGCACGGCGTCTCGACTCGGGGAAGCACCTGTTACGTGACCCATTTCCCATGCATCAATTGCACCAAAGCGCTCATCAATGCCGGCATCACCCGTCTCATTTACAACGTCGCTTATCGAATCGACGAGAACGCGACGGAGTTCCTGCGCACGGCCAATGTGGAAGTGGTCAAGCTGGAGTACAACCCCGCTCAGATCTCCTGAACGAAAGAGGGAAATTTGTAATGAAGAAGGTGATTTGTTTCGCAGTGTTTTTAATATTCATTCTCTCGGCTTGCAGCACTTCCCAGCCAATGAGCGAGACGGTTCCCGCGCAGGATGGGGTGGGTGAGATTGGTGCTGTAAATCGCCCTTTTCCGCAGCATGTCGCCTACGTGGAGGGGAGCATCCTGCCGAACCAACGCAGCCAGGATCAGCTTGACCAGGATGTGCGTGATTTCTATGATTATTGGAGAGCCGCTTATGTGCTGGATGCTGGCATTGATACATCAGGGAATCAGCTCTACCGTATCGCCTTTGGCCAGGCTGGCGAGGATTACAAGCAGACCGTCTCGGAGGGGCAGGGGTACGGCATGATCATCACGGCGGTGATGGCCGGATACGACCTCGAGGCGCAGGCGATCTTTGACGGGTTGTGGTGCTTCGTACGCGCGCATCCCAGCGAGGTTGACCCGCGCTTGATGGATTGGAAAGTTCCCGAGAGTGAATACGGCGACGACAGCGCCTTCGATGGCGACGCTGATATTGCCTTTGGGCTGTTACTGGCCGACGCTCAGTGGGGCAGCGAAGGAGCGGTCGATTATCGGACTGAGGCCATGAATCTGATCAGCGCCATCAAGGAATCCACCATTGGGCCAGACAGCCGTCTGCCCATGCTGGGAGACTGGGTGGGGGAGGGTAATGAGACCTACAACCAGTACACGCCGCGTTCCTCTGATTTCATGCTGGTAAACTTTCACGCTTTTGCTGCAGCCACCGGGGATGAAACATGGATCGAGGTGATCACCAACAGCCGTCAGGTGCTGAGTGAACTGCAGATCAACTACAGCCCGAACACCGGGTTGATACCGGATTTCATCGTGTTGTCCGGTGAGGGGCATGTGCCACAGCCGGCGCCGCCGGGCTTCCTCGAAGCCCCGAGTGATGGCCAGTATTCCTATAACGCCGGCCGCGTTCCCTGGCGGGTGGCATCAGAGGTGTTGCTCTATGGGTATACCGATTCTGCCGACATTGCCCTGCGGATTTCGCATTGGGCTGAGGAGGTCGCAAGCGGCGACCCGTATTTCATCAAGGCCGGCTACGATCTGGATGGGACGCCGCTGCCGGACAGCGACTACTTCACCACATTCTTTGCCGCGCCTATGGGTGTGGCAGCCATGCTCGATCCGAAGCAACAGGAGTGGTTGAACAGCATCTATGACGCGGTTTACAATACACACGAAGATTATTATGAGGATTCGGTGACGCTGCTCTGCCTCATTACCATGACTGGAAATATGTGGGTTCCTTGATGAACGCATCGTGCCATGAATTTGGCTGAATTAATAGCCTATTGACTTGCGCGGACGAATATCGGTAAACTGTACATCATCATATTTTGTTTTGGCTGCTGCATGGAGGTAAAGATGCAAAAGATGAGTCGAAGAAAAGCCCTCCAATACCTGCTGGCCGGGACGGCCGTGGCGGCAACCGCGCCGTTTTTGGAGTCCTGTCGGCGCGCTGTGACAGAACCCCCGACCTTCCCCACTACGTCTGCGAATAATATTGAAGCCACCGCCACCGCGGCGGATCTGCCGTACCTGGCTGTGGCCCGCAACGCTGAGCCTGATGCCCTGGTGCGCGCAGCCGTGGATGCCATCGGCGGTATGAGCCGGTTCGTTCCGTATGGGGGTTGGGTGATCGTCAAGCCCAACATTTGTACCTCATATTATCCTTATGAATATGCTGCCACCACGAATCCGTGGGTGGTGGGAACGCTGGTGAAGATGTGCTTCGAAGCCGGAGCAGGCAAGGTGCAAGTGATGGATTATCCCTTCGGCGGCTCTCCTGAAGAAGCTTACCAAACCAGCGGGATTGCCGAACAAGTGGAAGCCAACGGCGGGGAGATGGTGGTTATGTCCTCCTTCAAGTTCAAGGATACAAAGATCGAGAACGCGCTGGGTTTACATAACATCCCGATCTACGAGGATGTCTTCCAGGCTGATGCGCTCATCAATGTACCGATCGCCAAGCATCACGGTATGTCCTGGCTGACGCTGGGTATGAAGAACCTGATGGGACTCATCGAAAACCGCGAGCGCATCCATCGCGATTTTGGCAAACTGCTCACTGACCTGGCCGGCAAGATCAAACCTCAATTGACCGTCATCGACGCCGTGCGCATCCTCACCAACAACGGCCCGACAGGCGGCAACCTGGCAGACGTTACAAAACTGGATACCGTCATTGCCTCGCCAGACATCGTGGCCTCTGACAGCTACGCCGCAACCCTTTTTGGCCTACAGCCTTCTGACCTCGATTACGTGCGTGTGGGCGCAGAGAATGGCCTGGGCAGGAGCGACCTTGAAAACCTCAACATCAAAGAAATCGACCTTGTCGCGTAAACCCCTGGATTGGGGACGTGTACGCCGGGTGGCGCAGGGGCTGTTCCTGCTGACCTGGCTGGTGCTGTGGGTAAGCACAGCCGGATTATCCCTCGATGCGCGGCTGCTGCATCTGCCCGCCAAGATCGATCCGCTGCTGGCACTGACTCAGTCCATTGCTTCACGCACGCTCACAGTGGAGATGCTGCTCAGCCTGGTTGTCATTCTCATTACCATCCTCTTCGGCAGGGTGTGGTGCGGCTGGATCTGCCCGGTGGGTACGACCCTGGACCTCTTTTCTTTCAAGCGATCGAAGATCACCAAACCCGGTGTTCCGGAAATTTGGCGTATGGGAAAGTATCTTCTTCTCCTCGCGACATTGATCGCCGCCCTCTTTGGCAACCTAAGTTTGCTCGTCCTAGACCCGATGACCATTTGGATCCGCACGCTGACCGGCGGAATCGGTCCAGCATTAAGCACAGCCTTTACCGCCGCGGAGAAGGGTTTGGCGTACATTCCCTGGATGAGCGGGCCGTTGACCTGGCTGGATCACGCGATGCGCCCGGCAATCTTCCCAACCAGTGATGTGGACGTCCGCTTTGTTTGGCTGCCTGTGGTACTTTTTTTATTACTTTTCCTGCTAAACCTTGTAGCCGAGCGGTTTTGGTGCCGCTACCTGTGCCCGTTGGGTAGTCTGCTTGGTCTGATCTCCAAATTCGCCGTCTTCAAACGCAGGGTGAACGCGGATTGTGTCTCCTGCGGTAAGTGCACGTCTATCTGCCCCACCGGTACCATCGACGCGAAGCGTGGATATGCCTCAGATGCTAAGGAATGCACCATGTGCATGGATTGCCTGCACACCTGCCCGGCCGCGGCGGTGAAATTTGTTGCGGGTGCCGGTTTGCAGGAGCGCATGTCCTACGACCCCGGCCGGCGTCAACTGCTCATCACCGGCGCGGTGGCCCTGGCAGGTCTGGCTGTGCTTGAAACAAAGCCCGACAGACTGATGATTGGTGACAGCCATCTGCTGCGTCCGCCGGGCGCGCTGGATGACGACCTGTTGGAGAAATGCCTGCGTTGCGGGTTGTGCCTGCGAGCCTGCCCAACTGGCGCCCTTCAAGCATCGCTGGCTGATGCTGGTGTAACGGGGGTATTCACGCCGGTTGTTGTGCCGCGTTTGGGCTACTGCCTGTATTCCTGCAACAAGTGCGGCCAGGTCTGCCCTGTGGCGGCCATCCCTCCGTTGCCGCTGGAAGACAAACAGCGATGGGTGATCGGCAATGCCTTCATCGACGAGAACCGCTGCATCCCCTGGGCTGACGGCGGCAGCTGCATCGTTTGTGAAGAAATGTGCCCGCTGCCTGAAAAGGCCATTGTGCTCGAGGAGCGCAGCATCACACGCGCTGATGACAGCGCGGGAATCCTCAAGCTGCCGCATGTGGTGCGTGAACGCTGCATCGGCTGCGGTATTTGTGAGTACAAGTGCCCGCGCGGCGGTGAGGCTGCCATTCGGGTCTACCGCCTGGATTGATCTCCTTTTCGGAAAACATAAGCCGCCAGAAAACCTGGCGGCATATTTGTTGAGCATCAAAGCTACTGGGTGTACGTGCCCTGGACATCCCGGCAGTAGGTAGTGCCTTCAGGAGTATTGACGAGTATGTATAGATGGGCATCGGTGACCGGTGTTTTAGCCAGAAAAGCCTGCGCGCTGGCGGCATTGGGAGCATTGTATATCTTGTAAATGAAGGTGGCTCCGAGTTCGGGTTGCTCAATGCGTTCCTCGCGGTCAAACACAACTTCCCCGCTTACTTTCTTCGCACTTTTTCTCGCTGGCTTTTTGTCAGACTTGGCCATTTCCTGCGCGAGCTCCATCGCGCCCTGAACAACGGCAGCTTGATGGACCAAGAAATGCGCTTTCACCACCGAGGAAAGATTCGCAAAATCAACCGCAGAATTTTCTGCGATCATGATGGGAGTTTTAGGTGGAAACAGTTTAACTGTGAGCATGTTTTGCTTCTGGGAGTAGTTATAAGCGACATCCACAGATTCAACCTCGCTCCAGGAAGCTGTTAGCTTTGCGGGCATCCCCATGCCGATGATCTCGATCCCCTCATCATCCACGGTGACAACGGGGGGATTGTGCAGAATGGTCATAGAGACCAAAAAGTACCCCAGCCCGCCGCAAACTGCGATGATCAATAAAGCTGTAAATACGGTGCCAAAAGAGAAATTCCCGACGACGTTGGCAATACCAACAATGATGCCTGCTATGAAGAAGAGCATCATACCAATGAATAAGCAGCCCATCTTTTTCTTGCGTAAAAGAATTCTTGTTTCCTGCATGCATCCCTCCCTTGCTCGATTCATTTATTCGATGGTTTGATTATACAAAATCGGTTTTCATATATCAATCAGGTACCTGATTGTTAATATCAAACCTAACCTTAATAGATAAACAGCGTTTCCCGGCAAGGAGACGCTGTTTGGTTCAAGCGAATCAAGCCCTTACTCTATCAGGCTTTTGTGAACAGCAGCAATACGTTCCGTGTCCATCTTCTCCATCTCACGGTCGTAGGTGAGGAATCCGTTGATCTCGATTTCCACGTCGGTGGTCTCGGTGTAGACTGCCGCGGCCAGGCCTTTGGCGATGAGCGGGCGCAATTCGTCTTCCAGTAGATGCACATAAGCTTCTGTGAGCACCTCTTTGGATTCGTAGAAGCGGTAGCCGAATTTTTTGTCAGCGTTCCAAACGTGCTCGGGGACTGTCTGACTGTAACCGCCGAACTCTGAAAGGATGAAGCAGCGCCGGTCGTGCCTGACTGGTTTGCGCAGTTTGAGCACGTACTGGTGCCGGCTCAGGAAATCGCCGCCGCCGTGGTCGAACCAGCCGCTGGTGGCGTCCACCGGGCGGGTGGGGTCATACTCTTTGACCCATTTGCTGATGCGGCGTGAATCGAACTGCCCCCAGCCTTCGTTAAAGACCACCCACAGGGCGATGCTGGGCACGCTGTAAAGGTGGTCGATCATGCCTTGGAGATCGCTTTTGTACTGCGCGCGTACTTCCTCATCCTCGCGGCCGAACGATTTGAGGAAGAGTCTGTCGTTGCGCGGCAGGCTGGCCCACATGGCCAGGGTGGAGGTGAGATCGTCCACCGGGCGCCCGCCGTTGGGCATGTCCTGCCAGACGATCATCCCCAGGCGGTCGCAGTGATAATACCAGCGCATCGGCTCCACCTTGATGTGCTTGCGGATGAAGTTGCAGCCCAGCTTGCGGGTGAATTCGATGTCGAAAAGAAGCGCCTCATCGGTGGGGGCGGTGTAGAGGCCATCGGGCCAGTAGCCCTGGTCGAGCGGGCCGTACATGAAGAGCGGACGGTTGTTCAACGCGATGCGTGGGTGACCACCATCGTCTTTTGTTATGCTGAACTTGCGCATGGCGAAGTAACTTTCCACCTCGTCGATGACGCGGTCGCCCTGAGTGAGTTTGACGTGAAGGGGATACAGGAAAGGATCCTGCGGGTTCCACAGGCGTGGTTCAGGGATGGGGAGCACCAATTTTCCGCCTGCCGGCGCTTCAGCGCGCGCGACCACTTTTTTCCCGGCCAGCACTTCAGCTTCTATCGTGAGCATGCCGCCTTCGCCGTGCAGCAGGGGTTCAATGGTGACCACTGACTGATCAATATCGGGGGTGATCTTGAGGTTATTAAGGCTTACCTCTGGCACTGGTTCAAGCCAGACGGTCTGCCAGATGCCGGAAACCGGTGTGTACCAGATGCCGTAAGGTTTGAGCACCTGCTTGCCGCGTTCCTGTTGGCCGGCGTCGCTGGGATCCCAGACCGAGACGATAATGGAATTCTCCCCGGCCTTGAGCGCGTCGGTGATGTCAAAACTGAATGGCAGGTAGCCGCCGCGGTGACTGCCAACCTTTTGGGCATTGACCCAGACGTCGGCTTCAAAGTCCACGGCGCCGAAGTGCAGCAGAACATGGCTACCGGACCAGTCGCGCGGGACGATAAAGCTGCGGCGGTACCACAGCCGCTGCGAAGGCAGTAGGGTGCGTTTGACTCCAGAGAGCGCTGATTCCACCGCGAAGGGAACGAGAATCTCTCCATCCCAGGAGCTTACCGCTGTCATGGCCCGGTCAAGGATGGCGTACTGCCACAGCCCATTCAAGTTCATCCAGCGCTGCCGTGTCATTTGCGGGCGCGGGTACTCCGGCAGGGGGCAGGCAGGGTCCACCTGCGCTGCCCAGCGGGTAAACAGGTTGCCTGCGACGGGTTTCCAACTTGTCTTGCTCATGCATCACCTCTTGGTGGGATTGTGTTTTGAAATCGGGGTGATTATACAGTACCTGGAATGGATTGGGTGAGAGTAGATTCGATATCGATAAATTTTCCTGCTTTCCCAGGACGATACTATAATGAATATATCGTTCAATAGAAAGTGTTGTTCTTGAGGAGGACAAAATGGGATTAAAAGATCAGGTCAACGCTGAACAATGGAAGGTTTTGCTCAACGCACCAAGTGCGGCCGCTGAATACGTGGCCACAGCCAGCGGGGGCGGGCTTGAGGTCATCAAGGAAGTCTTCACCTCCATGCGAGCTGTGCAGGAGACCGCTTTCAGGGAAGGCGGCAGCGGCTTTGGCAAGGTCGTGGACGGTATTCTTGAGGAGATGAAGGAAATGAGCCTCGACGAAGCCAAAACTGACACCATACACTACGAGAGCAAAGACCTGGCTGCCCTGCGTGAAGAGGCCAAGGGTGTGGTGGTCAAGGCCGGAGAAGCTGCCGCTCTGATGGAAGGCGGTGATGGCTACAAACGCTGGCTGCTCTATATCGCCCGCAAGGTGGCCGAAACCAAGACCGGCGGCGTGTTGGGCTTTGGCGGCACCTCGGTCATCGATGAAAAGGAAGAGGCTGCGCTGGCGGAATTGAAGACCCTGCTCGGCGTCGTTGAAATGTAACCGGCCAATTGTGCCCTCGAAGAGGGTGGAATGAACCAAATAGAACAGGACCTGCGCTGTGGGTCCTGTTTTTTGTTGCACAATGAAATTATCTTAAAATAACTTGACTTTGCCTGATTCCCGAGCTACTATAATAATGAAAATTTTCAAAATTTTGAAATTGGAGAAATTTATGGCAACCCTGGGAACGCGTATCCATGAATTGCGAGTGAACCGCAACCTTACTTTGGAAGAAGTGAGCGCCCAAACAGGGTTGTCGGTTTCATTTTTAAGCATGGTCGAGCGCGACAAGGTTTCCATCAGCGTGGATAATCTGGAACGTCTGGCCCGATTTTACGAGATCCACATTGTCAATTTCTTCAATACCCCCGAAGAAAGCCCGGTGATGATCACCCGCCGCGAAAGGATCGAGGAGTGTCTGGAAGCGAAAAAGAATAGCCAGGCAGCCGTCACTCTGTTGGCCAACAAGCCTGATGCCAGGATCGAACCGCTGTTGGTGACCATCGCACCCGGTAAAGAAGAACCGCATTTCCGCAAGCATGAAGCCGATATGCTGTTGTTTGTCCTCATGGGTGAAGCCCTGTTGATTTCTGAGACAGGCGATCAGATCGAACTGCACCAGGGCGACATGGCCTATTATGTCAATTTTCCACACCGCCGCCTGGCCAATGCCAGCAAGGATGCGCCGCTGGTGGTGATCAGTGTTACAGCTCCACCCACAAGCTCCCTGGATGACCTGCTGGCAGCGCGCCAGGGCTCGTGGATCATGACCGAAGAAAGGAAATAGGAGGATCAATGTATTTCAGCGAATTCCATAACCACAAATGGGCAAAGAACCTGAAACACGCCCGCAAACTCCTGGCCGAGAACAAGTTGACCGAGTTCTATCACGGCGAAGACCTGCCCGACGGCGATGTGTACCCGGGCATGCGCGTGATGGCTGCTTACTGGACCTCGGTGGAGCACGAGATGAAACTGCGCCGATTGACCCTGCTCAAGGGTGCCAATCATCTGGATTGGGAAAAAGATCCGGAGCTGGTGGGGCAAGTGAACGAGTTCCACGGGCGCTACGTGGCCGACATGAAGGAACTGGTCGTGCGCGATGGGATTGTGCCGGCGGAACGGATCGATCAACTGGCTGCCAAAGGCTGGGAAACGCCGTCTGATTGGGCCCCGGTCATGCGCGCCCGCCAGGCAGAGACGCTGGCTTTGCTCGAAACTGGCTCAATAACTTCTGATATTGTCGAAGCCTGGATCGATTCCTGCCTGCGTTCGGTAAGCAATTACAACCGTTATCTCATCTGGGGCGGTGTCAATGCTTCGGCCATCGTCCGCCGCGAGGGCAAAGAGGCACTTCACAAAGCCGTCGATACTACAGCAGAAGCCTTCATGTGGGACATCAGCAAAGAATTCTTCGCCACTGTGCTGCCCGCAGCCGGGTTTGAAGACATAGGCGACCTGATGGAGCTTGGCCTGCGCGGCATGTATGCCGATCAGTTCTACGAAAAGGGCGAGGATAAGGAGATTGGCGAGAAGACCATCCGTACCAGCATCCTCAAGAACTGCGAACTGGCTGGTATCTACCGCTCCGTGGAAGAATGGACGGGACTGCCGCCGTTCACCATTGGTTACGGCGTCTGCCATTATTGCGAAGTCCACGGCCAGGCAACCATGATGATCACCATGCCGCCCATGGTCTCACCAGAGTACAAACTGACCCATTCACTGGCAATTCACCCGGAAGCGAAAGCCTGCATTTTTGAGCTCACCACAGTCCCCGCTGACGATATGGCTCGCATCCTGATGGTGCAGGAAAAAGTATTCGGGTCTGTAGATTAACCAAATTCAAAAGGAGAATATCAAATGGCTACGATCAAGGAAGTTGTTCTCAGTTTACCCAAGCTCTTCAAACCTGAAAAGGCAAAGGGCTGGAACCGCGTCATCCTGTTCGATTTGCAGGGCGAGGAACCCTCCAAATGGACACTCACCATCGAGAATGGCACCGCCACTGTTGAAGAAGGCGCAACCAAACCTGCCAAACTGACCATCCTGGGCAACAGCGAATACATCGTGCAGATGTTCACCGGTGAAACCCCGCCCATGAAGCTCGTCAATGCCAAACTGCTTAAAATGCAGGGTCCGATGATGGATGCCATCGCGTTCTCAGGGTTGTGGGACCTCCCCAAGAAAAGCTAAACGGTCTTCACAACACTTTGTTTTCTCTTTGGAGGTTGAATTGCTAACAGGCATTCTCTCATATGGTGTTGCTCTTCCAAAGTATCGTATCGAATCGTCTGAGATCTGGAAAACCTGGAAGAACATCTCCACCTCGTTCTTTGACATGCTCAGCATTGGTGAGCGCGGTGTGCTCGGCCCGGAAGAAGATACGCTGACGCTTGCGGTTTCTGCGGCCAAAACGGCCATAATCAGAAGCGGAGTGCCGGCCGAAAAGATCGGCGCGGTGCTGCTCGGCACGGGCACCAGCCCATATGCCACCAAGGCCGCTGCCACCATCCTCATCGACGCCCTTGGACTCGACACCAACATCCTCGCCACCGACGTGCAATGCGCCGATAAATCCGGCAGCACCGCGCTCTGGCTGGCAGCAGGGATGATCGAAGCAGGCATGATCGAATACGCGCTGGTCATCGGCGCCGACACGCTCAACCGCCATACCCAGCCAGGCATGGTGCTCGAGTACGTCGCTTCCGCGGGCGCGGTGGCCTTCATCCTTGGCAAGGAAAACCCGATTGCCAAAATGGAAGCCATGGCGACCCACACCCACGATCAGAATGACTACTTCAGGACCGAAGGCGAGCGCTTCATCCAGCCTGGTGCCGGATTCTATGGTTGGGTGGCCAACTGGGGTCTGCTCGATCACGTGGTCCCCGCAGGTCAGGCTTTGTTCGCAAAAACGGGTCTCAAACCTTCTGATTTCTCAAAGTTTGCCGTCCCACAAAAGACCGGGGTGCGTCCGCTCATGACCATGGGCAAACTCGAACTGGACATGATGCAGGTGCTTCCCTACGTGCTCACCGCGCAGATCGGTGACTGCGGCGCGGCAGGTGTGTTGCTCTCGCTGGCCCACATCCTTGACTTTGCCGAACCCGGTGAACGGGTAGGCGTCATCGATTACGGCGGCGGCGCGGGCTGCGACGCCTGGTCGCTGGTCTGTACTGATGCGCTGGCCGAACGCCGTCCCGAAACCGGGCTGGTCATCCAATTGCTGGATGACAAGATCATGGTGGATTACGCGACGATGGTTAAGTATGAGCAGAAGCTCATCCAGTCACCTCACCGCCTGTCCAACTTCTACTAAAAGGAGATCCACTATGGGAAAAATTCAACGAAAAGTAATGATGATCGGCGGTGCGATCACGCTGCCCGGCATCCCCATGGATTGGACATGGCGGCAGATGGCCACCGAGGCTTTCTGGAATTCGATCAAGAGCTGCGGAGTGGCGGTCAAGGATGTGGATATGGTGGCGTGCAACTACAATGACCGCGCCATCGCCGATTCCTCTCCCGGTTCGCAGATCGCCGAGGCACTGGGCATCCTTCCCAAACCGGTGGTGCCCATCGCCAACGCCTGCGCCGGTAACGGTATCGCCTCTTATGTAGCCTGGAACGCCGTGGCCTCCGGACGCTGTGACATCGTGGTTTCGATGGGCTTTGCCCGTTCTGACAACTACGACGCCATGGAAGCCATGAACACGCAGGGCAACTACGTCGATTTTGATTACATGCTGGGCATGACCCACATCAACTATGGATCGATGCGCGATTCGTATTACCGCAAGAAGTACGATGTACCCATCGCGGCCGCAGGCAACTGGGCTTATCAATGCAACTGGTACGCGCGGCGCAACCCGCTGGCGGCCAATTTCAACAAGCCCATGCCCGTGCTCGAGGAACTCTGCGCCGATACCCCCGACGCTGACCGTGACCGCCAGGCTACAAACCGCGGCGGCGTGGCATCAGCCCTGGTTTTCGTGGGCGAGGAATTGGCCAAAAACTTCACTGATAAGCCCGCCGTGTTCGATGTGGCTTACGCTTTCCGTCCGCCATACATCGGCAATTTCTTCAACTACCCGATAGAAAGCATGAAGAACTACGACCTGGCCGAACTGCCCGGGTTGATGTACGCGGCCAACGAAGCCTACGGATTGGCCGGAATCAAGAAGGAAGACGTTGACCTAGTTCAGGTGCATGACCTCACTGCCTACGAAGGCATGATGGCCATCGAGGCCATTGGCGTGTGCGGACTGGGCAAGGGCAAGGACTACGTGATGTCGGGTGGAATGACCCTCGACAGCAAATGCCCCATCAACACCTACGGCGGTGGTCCTGCTTTCGGGCACGGTTCGGCCGGGTCTGACTTCCAGGCCGGCGTGCTCGAGAACTTCTGGCAGGTGCGCGGCGAAGCCGGCGAACGCCAGGTGAAGGACGCCAAGGTTGGTGTGAACACTTCATATGGTACACACCACTCGCTGGATGTCGTCGGTATCGTGCAGAAAGGCTGGTAGACATGGGAGAACAATTCACTGATCAGTTTGTTCGTTGGGACACCTTCTCCAGCGCACTGTGGTATCGCACCAAAGCAGGAAGATACCGCCTGGAAGGCACGCGCTGCAGTAAATGCGGCTCAGCGTTCTTCCCACCTAAAACCGGGCTCATCTGCCCCGTTTGCCACGAACGCGCCATGGAACCCTATCAGTGCGCGCAAACCGGCGAAGTTATCACAGTGGCACTGGATGACGTGGGTTTCCCCGCCATCGGCTACGGCGACAACATGCCGCGCGTGCAGGCCATCGTCCGACTCGATGATGGCATCCATCTGATGGTGGATATCATCCAGGTGGCCGACCCAGCTGAAGTTCAACCTGGTTCGCGCGTGAAGATGGTCCTTCGCAAGCACAAACGCGAAGACACCGGCGCCTGGGTGTATGGATTCGGTTTCGTGCTCGACAAGTAACGCACCAGACGGTGAAGGCCGCATTTTGACCTTCACCGTTTCATATCTCTGCACCGTAAGGATGGAAATATGGAAAACACGACAAATGCGGTACAGTCTGGTTCCGCCAAGAAATGGGGGCCGGTTCAACTCCTGCCCAACGTAAAACCCTCGAATATGACCGTCTATGTGCTGGGGGCAATGTTCGCCATGCTGCTCTCAACCTTCGTCCCGCAGGCGCAGCCCTTTATCCTCACCGAGATCATGCACATCCCCGCCAGCCAGCAGGGCGTGCTCACCGGTTATCTGGGGCTGGCCGCAACCATCGTCGGGCTCATCGTGCCAGGCATCTGGGGCACGCTTTCCGACAAGGCCGGGCGGCGTATCGTCTATGCCATCGGTTTGATCATTTCAGCGCTGGGAATCATTCTCTACCCGCTGGCTGGCACGCTGATCGGTCTGTACCTGTGCCGTTCGCTCTTCTCGGCCGGTTCCAATGCCTCACAAACCATGAGTACGGCACTGCTTGGCGATTACGTCGATAACAAGGACCGCGGTAAAGCCTACGGTATGGTCTCGATGAGTTCGGGCATAGGTGCGCTGCTGACAGTCTTTATCTTCCTAAAGCTGCCAAACATATTCATGAATGCAGGTCTCTCCTCTGCGCTGGCCGCGCGCTATACCTACTGGATCGTCGCGCTGGTTGGACTGGCTGCCATGATGATGATCCTGACCGGTCTTCTCGGCAAGACGAAGTCTCAAAACGAAGAAAAACGCGGTATCCTGCAGCTCGACAAAGAGGCGCTCCAGGCAGCCAAATCTGACCCGGTCATCTCGCTGGCCTACGGCGTTACCTTTGCCGCAACCGGCGCCATCACCGTGATCGGCACGTTCTTCACACTGTGGATGCAGACCTACGGCACCACCGTGGCCGGTCTTTCCAGCGCAGAAGCGCTGGCCAAAGCGGGCATGATCATGGGCATCACGCAGGTGATGGGTCTGATCTCCTCTCCGATCTTTGGCATCCTTTCGGATAAGATGCCCCGGGTCCTCTCTGTGGTGCTCACGGCCGGGCTCACCGTGTTGGCTTACTCTGCCACCCTGTTCATCTCCAACCCACTCGGCATCGGCATGATCCTGCTGGGTCTGTTCCTTGGATTTGTGCAGATTAGCGGAGTTATCACCGGCGGAGCACTGATCGCTCAACAAACACCAGATGCTGTACGCGGCTCGGTCATGGGCTTTTACTACTTCTGCGCTGCGCTTGGCACCATGCTGGCCTCGGTGCTTGGCGGCTTCCTGTTCGATAAATGGATCCCGCAGGGCCCGTTCGTACTCTCGGCCGTCCTCAGCCTCGTGGTTGTGCTCTGGGGTCTGATGGTGTACACCAAGACAAGAAAGGTGAGTGAAAAATGACAATCGAATATCCTGTCAGTCTGGCAATCCTTGACTACCTCCCGAACCTGGCTTTCCTGGTGGGCGGATTTTTCCTTGTGCGTATTGCCGCCATGGCTAAAGGCAAGAAATGCAGCCGTATGGTCATGGCCGGAGCGCTGCTCATCACCCTGGGTGGACTGCTCAAAGCCACCTGGAAGCTTCTCTACGCATCCGGTGTGGGTGATTTTCAGACCATGAGCCAGGTGCAGTTCATCCTGCTGGCGCCGGGATTCTTGGCGCTGGCAGTGGCTGTGATTCTGATCGCACGCAAACGCGCCAAAGCCTCAGAGATTCCCGTGGCTGCGATGGCAGCCTGGAAAATGCCCTTCCTGCTGGTCATGACGGTCTGCAGCCTGGGTGCGCATGGCATCTTGACCTATATCTCTTTGAAACGCGGCGCAAAACTGGCAGCAGTAGGCTTTATCTTCGCGTTCCTTGGTGTATTGATGATGGGCGGTTTGGCCAGCACTGAGCAGACCCTCACCATGCAATGGATTGAGGAGAGCATCAACTCCATCGGTCAGCTCGGTTTCATGGCCGGCAGCATCCTGTTGTTCAAGAACTACAAGACCCTTGGTTGTGAGAAAGCCTGATTTGTTCAGTTCGGTGAAGGAGAACGCCATGAAAAACATAAATGAATTTAAACCCCGGCAAAAAGGCTTGTTGTTCTGGGTGATTTTCATGCTATTCTATGGACTTCAGAAAATTGCCCCGTTCTTTCCCGTTACCTTGTTTACAGCCATCGATGAATCGAACTTTCAACACTACAAGGCGACTTTTATCACGTACTTTCTCACCTGCCTGGTGGAATACCTGGTCTTTCGCAAGAAGTTGCCAAACAAGACCTCCTTCTGGTATTCCCGCTTGATGATGACGGTATTCATCCCCTGGTTGGTTTTTCTCACCTGGTATACCATGCCGGCGCTCCTGGGTGGAAAAGCGCTGCCCAATGTTGTACTGGAGATCGTGTTCGCGAACGTTGCTGCATTGGCTGTGGGTATGGTGGCAGCATTGCTTGAGCGCGGTTTCGCCACCATGACATTCAGCAAAGGGACAAAAGTGGTAGTGTGGGTCTTCTTCATCATCTCGATAACAATCTATACCCTGTTCACGTTCTACCTTCCGTGGGCTGATGTGTTCACGGAACCAAACTGGCGTGAAACATCTCTAATTCTCTGGAGGCTTTATGTGTAAGCGTTTTGAAGGAAAAGTCGCCATCGTCACCGGCGCAGCATCCGGCATTGGACAAGCCGCTGCCGTGCAGTTTGGGCGCGAGGGCGCCAAAGTGACCATCTGCGACGTTAACATGGACGGTATCGCCGAGACCGAACGCTTGGTCAAAGAGACCGGCGCTGAATGCCTGGCAGTGAAGGTCAACGTCCGCTCACAGGAAGAAGTGGAAGCCTGTGTGAATGGAACCATCGAGAAATTCGGCACCATCGATATCCTGGTGAACAACGCCGGTACCGGTCAGTTCGTCCCATTTGCCATGATGGACAACGACGAATACGACCGTGTCATGGACATCAACGTGCGCGGCATCTTCTTCTTCAGCCGCGCCGTGCTGCCCATAATGATGGACAAGGACTACGGCAAGATCGTCAACATCACCTCCATCATGGGAGAGGTGGCTGGTCAGGGCCAATCCATCTATAACACCAGCAAGGGTGCCGCCAAGATGATGACCCAGGGTATCGCGGTAGATTGCTCGGGATATCACATCAACGTCAACGCGGTCGCGCCCGGCATGGTGCTCACCGGTCTGACCCACAACATGCTCGGCGACCAGGACCAGGTGCAGTACTTCCTGGAAAAGATCCCCCAGCGCCGCATTGCCGAACCAGACGATATCGCGAATGCCATCCTGTTCCTGGCCAGTGACGCTGCCAGCTACATCGACGGCGAGACGCTGCATGTGGACGGCGGCATGATCTGCACTAGGATGTAAACGAACGTTACCCAAAAACCTGCCTGATTCTTCAGGCAGGTTTTATTTACCCTCCATTTCAACCCAAATGATGACATCTTCCGCTTTCATCCTGCAGGATTTCCGCTAGAATTAATTGTTCCAATCATTTCTCAAAACTGTGGAGGACGTATGAACGACCACGATAAAGCCAAAGCACTTGTAGCAGAGATGACGCTGGAGGAAAAGGCATCCCTGTGTTCCGGCAAGAATTTCTGGTTAATGAAGGGCATCGATCGTCTGGGATTGCCCGAGATCATGCTCACCGATGGGCCGCATGGACTGCGCAAGCAATTAGCCAATGCCGAGACAGCCAGTCTGAACCAGAGTGTACCAGCCGTGTGCTTCCCGACTGCCTCTGCCACAGCTTGCTCTTTTGACCGTGAGCTGCTGCGTGAGATCGGCAAGACCATCGGCGAGGAATGCCGACAGGAAGGTGTGGCTGTGCTGCTTGGCCCCGGTGTGAACATTAAACGCTCACCCCTATGCGGACGCAATTTTGAATACTTCAGCGAGGACCCGCTATTGGCCGGCGAAATGGCCGCGGCTTTCATTGATGGGATACAGAGCCAGAACGTGGGTGTCTCCATCAAGCACTTCGCTGCCAACAACCAGGAAAAGGCACGCATGATCAGCGAATCGGTGCTGGATGAGCGCACCATGCGCGAAATCTATCTGGTTGCCTTCGAGCGCGCGGTCAAGCAGTCGAGCCCCTGGACGGTGATGTGTTCGTACAACCGCCTCTTCGGAGAGTTTGCCAGCCAGAGCCGTATGCTGCTCACCGATATCCTGCGCGACGAATGGGGTTTCAAAGGTATTGTCATGTCAGACTGGGGTGCGACGGTTGACCGCGTCAAGGGATTGGCGGCCGGGCTCGACCTGGAGATGCCCTTCACCAGCGACATCAACGATCGCCGCATCGTGGCCGCCGTCCAAAAAGGGCAATTGCCCGAGAAAGATTTGAATACAACTGCAATCCGCCTGACCGAACTCATCCTGCGCTCGCAAAAACGCAAAGCCTTCAAGTATGACGTGAACAAACACCATCAGGCTGCCCGTAACGCGGCCGCACGATCGGCTGTGCTGTTGAAGAACGAGAAGAATTTGCTGCCCGGTAACCTTAAACAGAAGGCTGCAGTCATTGGCGCGTTCGCCAAGGTAACCCGCTACCAGGGAACTGGCAGCTCGAAGATCAACCCGCTCAAACTCGACGATGTCTGCGATGAATTGCATAAACTGGGACTGGTCTTTGATTATGCTCCCGGTTACCGCCTTGATTCGGATACGCAAGATAATGCACTTATCAAGGATGCTTGCAGAACTGCAGAGGGCAAAGATATCGTCTACCTGTTCGCCGGTCTGCCTGATAGTTATGAAGCAGAATCCTTTGATCGTAAAAGCCTGTCGATGCCCGCGAGCCATGTTAAGCTCATCGAGGCTGTTGCTGCGGTGAACAAACACGTGGTAGTGGTGCTGATGGGCGGCGCACCCATGGGGATTCCCTGGGCTGACAAAGTACAGTCCATTCTGCTCATGTACCTGGGCGGCGAAGCCTGCGGCGGCGCCAGCGCGGACCTATTACTGGGTAAAGTGAACCCCGGTGGCAAGCTGGCTGAATCCTGGCCGCTCAAACTGGAGGATAATCCTTCATATAATTACTTCCCCGGCTATTCAAAATCTGTGGAATACCGCGAGGCTTTGTTCGTGGGGTACCGCTATTATGACAAGGCGAGAAAGCCGGTACGGTTTCCCTTCGGGTACGGTCTGTCGTACACGAAATTTGATTACAAGAACCTGCGCCTTTCGGCCAAAAAGATCAAGGACAGCGACAACCTGACGGTGACCTGTACGGTCAAGAACACAGGCAAGGTGGCTGGCAACGAAGTGGTACAGTTATATGTCTCCTGCCCTGGTTCAGCCATTATCCGACCGGAACAGGAACTGCGGGGTTTCGAGAAAGTAGCACTGGAACCCAGCGAGAGCAAGGAAGTGACCTTCACGTTGACCAAACGCTCATTCGCTTACTACAATACTGAGATCTCCGATTGGCACGTGGAAAGCGGAGAGTATGAGATCCGCATCTCCGCTTCATCGCAGGACGTTCGCCTAATCGGAAAGGTGACGGTGCAGAGCACCATGGAGGTCCGCCTGCCGGACCTGCGCAAGGAATTACCCTGTTACTACAACCTCGGCAAGGGAATCAAGATCACTGATCTGCAGTTCACCGGTCTGCTTGGCCATCCCATCCCGCCGCGCGAACGGGTGAAGGGTGAACCCTATACCATCAACTCCACCTTCACCGATATCCAGGACGCCTGGTTGGGACGAAAAATTGTGGCCATGATCCATTCAGAGATCGATAAGATGCCCGACGACAATCCGGACTTCAAGTCGATGGCTGAAAAGATGATCATGGACGCGCCGCTGCGCTTTTTGACCATGATGTCTGGTGGGGGTGGACAGAAAGGGATGACGATCACACAGATCGAGGCCATTGTCGACCTGCTCAATGGCAAACCAGTTAAAGGGTTACTGGGATTCCTGAAGAAGTAAAAAATGACCGCTGCAGATTTCTGCAGCGGTTTACTTACTACTTTCGGTTGATGAACCCCTTTTCAGGTGCCCATTCGCTGGACCCCGGTGCTTGATACCAACAGTCACAACAGATATTCCCGTCAGCCAGAGTGCTGCTGCGTTTGAAAGATTGCCCAAAGTAGTGCGAAAAAAGATAATCCATGCGGCACACATGCGGGAACATCTCACGATACCCCAATTTATCAGCCAGTTTCAGCATGGCACATTCGTAGATATCAATGGTAAAGGTATTTCCATCGATGCTCCGGTATTCGATCCTCCAGTCCATCGGGTGCAGGCTTCCAACTTTCCCTCGTTCCTCGGCGATTATCGCTTTGCGGCGGAATCCGCCCAGATACATATTCTTGCCAAACCAGCGCAGCAGGGGATTGGGTATGGCACGTACGAAATCTTCATTGATCTGCCAAATTAGTTGTAAAGCGCTTGATTTATCCAGATTCAACGAGAGGAGGGTGGAATACCAGGAAAAGTAGCATGGACCGAAAAGGTAGTTGAAGGAGAAGATGCTTTCTCCAATATCCGGGACCTCTTCAAGTAACGCGTTCAGTTTCTGTTTGGATTTTCCAGCAAAATCCCGGTAGAATCCCGTACCGTATTCATGAGTCAAGCCTTTCCGAGCTGTTGCGGTCATTACCGCGTGAACGAATCGTACTTTCAATTTGAACATTTGGTCTCCTGTGATGCGGGCTTTAGTGTTTACAAGATGATAACAGGATCACTCTGTACGTTCCGTGGAAGATCGATGGTTCGTTGCTCACTATCTTGATATAAAGACCCCCGGCTATTTCTCCAAAACGACGAGTGACATCCGTGCCGAAAGCGGTGCTGAAAAAATTAAAGAATCGACGCAAGAACGAGAGATTACCGCTGTCTGGCAGGAATTTGTCAAACACCACTGCGCGCCCGCCAGGTTTGAGCGCGCGCAGGTTCTCGCGCAGACAGGACTCCGGTTCGGGGATAACACTCAGGATCAGGTTGAACATGATAGCATCAAAACTGGCAGCTTCCACCTGCAGTTGTTGGGCGTCCCCTTCGATCAGCTTGACCTCGCGGTTGGGGAGAGGCAGCCTGCTTTTAGCCCTCTGCAGCATCTCGGAGCTGAGATCGATACCTGTTGTGATGACACCACTGGGGAGGAGGGGGAGGTCGGCACCTGTGCCAATTCCGACCAGAAGAACCTTCTCCCCGGGTTTCAGGTCAAGTTTTTGCATGGCTTGCTTCCTGCCAGGCAGGAAGAACCCACCCAGGATGGCATCGTAAACCGGTGCCCAGGCGCGGTAGATGGATCTATTGTGCTCATTGGTCATCTTCATGGTTATGTTTCCTGTCCATCATTGATGAGATGAATTCTTTATCGCTCGTTTTATTACCGGCTCCAGAAAAACCTTCACAGTCAGCCAGTCCAGCAGGCCCGGAGCGATCAGCTTGACCCAAACGCCAAACCAACCGGGACCCATGAGGACCTCGCGGCGGCGTTTTTCAGCAGCGCGCAGGGTGATCCCGGCGCACTGGTCTGCCGTCATCATGCGTTTTGAATACATCGACCGGCCGCGCGGTCCGCGTGGATTGCCGTTCTTGTCCAGTTGTGCTTCGTGAAATTCCGTGACCACCCAATAAGGGCAAATAACGGTGACGCTGACGCCGTGCTACTTCAATTCTGTCCGCAGCGAATCAGAAAACCCGTGCATGGCGAACTTGCTCGCGCAATAGAGAGTATTATAGGGGATGGATACCTTGCCGCCCAGGCTGGAGATGTTGACGATCCTGCCTTTGGTTTGCTTGAGGAAGGGCAGAGCATAATAGGTACAATTCATGGCACCGTTGAAATTCACCGACATGGTGTGGTAGAACACCTTCAGATCCGGAAAATCCTCAAACAGCGCGGTTGCTGCCAGACCTGCGTTATTGATGAGCACGTCGAGGCGGCCGAACTTTGTCACTGTTTTCTCAATGAGAGCTTTGCATTGTCCTTCATCTGTAACATCGGTTTGGATGGCCAGCACCTCGCTGCCAAGTGTTCGGCATTCGGCAGCAAGTTCTTCAAGCCGTTCCAGAAGCCGGGCAGCGATGACCACCTTTGCTCCCCGGGCTGCCAGTTGCAGCGCCAATGCCTTGCCGATCCCTGCTGAAGCTCCGGTGATGATCACGACCTTGTCTTGATAGGGAAGCGTTTTCATTTCGCCCGATCCTCCTCTTGCATTGCCCTAATTGTATCAGGGGAGCGATTACCTCACGAAACAAAAACACCCGGGGAGTTTTCTTAATACCTGCTGCTTTCCCTGGGTGTTCTCTGATGGCAGAGTTGCTTTAGAGGGTGGTCTTCACCTTCATATAATATGCTTCAAATAGCTGATACTGTTTTCAGCCGCGGTCGCGGCATCCGGTTTGGGTAGGAATTCACCTGAAACCCAGCCATCGAATCCCGTGGAAGTGAGCACGCGCAGGATGGCGCCAAAATCGAGGTGACCTGCGCCGGGGTGCCATCGGTTCGAATCGGCTACATGGAAATGGAAAATGCGTTCCCCGCAGGCACGGATGCTGTCTGTGATACTGGCCTCCTCGATGTTCATGTGAAATGTATCCAGCAGCAAGCCGAAGTTGGGTGCGCCAACCTTCTCTATGAGGTCCAACCCCTGTGATACGTTGTTGATCAATGTTGTTTCATATCGGTTGATGGGCTCAAGCGCCAGGCGCACGCCAGCCGGTTCAGCCGCGCGGCTGCATTCCTGCAGCGCCTCACAGAGCCAGGCTTCGGATTGCGCCTGATCCACACCCGGTTTAACCAGCCCGCGGATGAGACCGATGATGATGACGGCATTGAAGCGCTTCGCCACAGCGATGTGGCTCTGGATGCGTTCGATGGCTTTTCGACGTACGGTGGCATCGGGATCGGTGAATGACAGCCCTTCCTCGCCCCAGGCCTGACCGGTACCGATGGCCGGGACTTTGAGATTATGCTTCTTTGTCAACGCTTCGAGATCATCCAGATCCACCAATTTTGGGTCCCGGATGGCCATTTCAGCACCGTCATAACCCATGCCCGCGATCTGGGCCAGGTTGGTATCGAGATCACCCTTGAAGGTGGCAGCCTGGAATTGTGCGCTCTGTGTGGACAGTACAACTGAAAATTTCATGATTCTATCTTATCCATTTTGACTGACAGCCGCAAGGACTGCGGCTGTCAGAGAGTTAAGCTGCCTATTTGGCAACATATGTGATCTTGCACTCCGAGCGATCAGTCTGGAGTTTGATGATGTTCTCGGGGAGTTGCTCGAGGCTGATCTTCTTGGTGCTCAGGCGGGTCATGTCCATGCCGGTGGCCATGCAGTCGATGACGCGCGGGAAGGTGCCGTTGCCGGAATGTCCCTGGGCGCCGATGATGCTGGCGTGGCGCACCTGCAAGACCTCACCGGTGACAGGCATCTTGGCGTCAGCGCGGGCGGTGACGACGATGCGGCTGTTAAGCGTGCGGCCTTCCCAGATTACCCTTTCGATGCCGGGATAGACCAGGGTGGGCAGGCCGGTGGCTTCCATGAAGAGGTCGGCGCCGATACCCTCGGTGATCTCGAGCACACGGTCGGCGAAATCCTCCTTGGAGGGATCGACGTGGTAGTCAGCACCGCACTTAAGAGCCAGGGCGGCGCGGTCGGGCTGGGTCTCGGAGATGATGACCTGTGAAGCACCTGCGCGCTTGAGGATGGCGCAGGCCGCGATACCCACGGGGCCGGCACCGAGGACGACCACACGGTCGCCGGGGCGGATACCGCCGCCGCGTTCGATGACGGCGTTATAGGCTACACAGGTGGGTTCCACCAGGCTGCCGGCCACGAAAATATCCTGCTCGTTCTTGTAGAAGTGGCGCAGGGGTTCCAGGCTCCACAGTGTGCGGGAGGGCAGGACGATGTACTTGGTGTAAGCGCCGTTGACGTTGAAGCCGACTTCATCGAGGTGTTCGCACTGATTGGGGAAACCATCGGCGCAGGGGCGGCATTGACCGCACCAGAGCATCTCTTCAGAGGTGACCATCTCGCCGCCCTTGAAGGGTCTGTTGGTGCGTTTGTCGTAAGCCTTCTTGCCGGCTTCAACGACCACACCGGAGAACTCGTGGCCGAGGATGCTGGGGAAACCGGTCAAGCCGGGATAATAGATATAGCCGTCTTTATCAGCCTGGGCCATGTGCACATCAGAACCGCAGATACCGCAGGCTTTGACTTCCATCAAGACTTCTTCCTCACCGGGGGTGGGGATGTCATACTCACGGATCTCGAGACGGGGATTGCGCCATACCTGGCTGCCCAGGTAAGTCTGGCGGCCTTCGACGTCCTTCGCACCCAGTTTAAATCCGGGTTTGGGGCTCCAATCTGCGACCAGGGTAACGCCTTGCATTTTTCCGTTCATTTTGATTCTCCTGTTGGCTAAAATGGTGTACTAGACTTCAGTGCCCTGGCCGATGCGCGGGATGCTGTAAACGGTCTTCCATCCCGGGCTGAGGGGTTCACGCAGATAGGGTTCCATGTCCTTGGCGGTGCGCAGGGTGACCTCTTCCACTGGGGGAACGGTGCCGGCCGGGAAGCGCTCGAGCACGTCATCCGCCCATAGGGTGAGGTATTTGAGGATGGCAGCCATGGGGCGTTTGGCCTTGTAGGCAGCGCCGGATTTCGCCTTGCCGACCACACCCTCGGGAGTGGCAGCCATTTCGATGGCGAAGTGGCCTTCACCTTCCGACCAACGTGAGGGGCGGCCAAAGGGATCGACGGATTTGTCGAAGTGACCTTCAGGCAGATAGCTCTTACCTTCGGTATCGACTGCGTAGTTCATGTCCACCATCTCAGGGTGGAGCAGCAAGCCGAGGGAGGTCTCGGATTCATCAGCATGGACGAAGTTGGTGCCCATCTGGCCGCCGCGATCTTCGGGGCGGAAGAATTCACGCACGCCGCGGTGCCAATCGATAACGCGGAAGATACCGGGCAATTGATAGCGTTTCTGGAATTCCTGGACCGCAGATTCGAGCATCCACAGGTGTCCGTGATTGTTGACGATGAGCTGCTTGCGGAAGCCATCGTTCCACAGGCCGAGCATGACGTCGATCATCATTTCGCGCACAACGTGTTCGCGCACGATCACGGTACCGGGCATGCCCAGGTGGTGATAGGGATGGCCGCCGTAATTCAGCGGGGGCAGAGCCAGGTTGATGGGGTTGCCGCGCTTGGCGGTGTAGCGGCGCACGCCTTCGCAAATAGCGCTTACGTAGAGCGTATCAGAGGCGCTGGGCAGGTGCTGACCGTGCAGTTCGGTGCAGCCCACCGGGATGAAGACGATGTCGTTCTTCTTGCGGTTGGCTTCCACCTGCCAGCGGGTGGTGGTCTGGATGTACGAACCGGGGGTGGCCCATTCAACAGGTGAGGGGATGCCGTACTCGGCCAGGATGGCGTCGATCTCGGCGTCACTGGCGTCCCAGACTTCCTTCTTCAGGCGGCCGACCGCGTTGTCTTCAAAGAAGAGGTCAGGCTGGTTGGTGGGTAAAAAACCTTTGGGTACGTTCGGGGTGGTCATTAATTACTCCTTCAGGATAAGAGATGGAATCTTCAGCCGGTGATCTCGGAGATCTTCACCGGGCGGTTTTCACGATAGGATTTCCAGGCGGCAAAACCAAGCGCGGAGGCCATGTAGCCGTCCTCGCCGGTGGTGGGGGTGGGTTTGTCGTCACGCACGCAATCCACGAACTGACGCACTTCCTCGATATAGCAAGGCGCGTAGCGGTGCATGAAGAAGTACGGCGGCGGCGGGTTGAGGTAACCGCCGACCACACCTTTGACCACGGTGTCTTTCTGTTCGTTGTCGGCGATCACGGTACCGTTGGCGCAAAAGACTTCCAACCGCTGATCGTAGCCGTAGACGGCATGACGGCTGTTGTCGATGACGCCGATGGCGCCGTTCTTGAACTTGAGGGTAACGATGTCATTGTCAAGGTCGCCGAACTCAGAGATCTCGGGTTTGACCAGGGCAGCGCCGATGGCGTAGATCTCTTCCACGTCGCCAAGCTGGTAGCGGATCATGTCGAAATCGTGGATCACCAGGTCAAGGAAAATACCGCCCGAGACGCGTAGAAAGTCCATGCTCGGGAATTCGGGATCGCGGTTGGTGATCTTGAGAACGCAGGGACGGCCAAGCTCTTTCGATTCCACCACATCATGCAGGTGCTGGTAGCTTTTATCGAAGCGGCGGTTGAACCCCACCTGCAGCTTGACACCGGCCTTTTTCACGGCAGCCAGCATGTCTTTGATGTCAGCCAGCTCGGGGGCCAGCGGCTTTTCGCAGAAGATCTGCTTGCCAGCGGCCGCGGCATCCTTAACGATCATGGCGTGCGTGTCGGTGCTGGTGGCGATGAGGACGGCCTCGATGTTTTTATCGGCGAGCAATTCTTTGTAGTCGGTGACCACGCGCTCGATGCCGAGTTCATCGGCCACTGCCTGTCCAACCTCAGGTTTGATATCGCAAATGGCGACCAGGTTGGCATTGGGCACAGAGCGTACGATGTTCCTCACGTGCACGCTGCCCATGCGGCCGGTTCCGATCACTGCAATATTAACTTTTTTCATAAACATTCCTCATTTCCCTTGCAAAATGTGTTGCGGTATTGCAGTCTGAGGTGTTTGAAAAACTAAACCTTCATGACGATCTTCATGGCACTCTTGGGGTGATGTTCCATTGTTTTGATGTCGAGGCCAAGCATATCGAAAGCAGTAAGGCATTCGTCCATGGGGATCACCTTGGTGAAGAACGGGTCCATGTTGAAGCGTTTTTCCTGGAAGATGCGGATGGAGGGATTCATGGTGTTTTGACCCAGGTACAGACCCAGGATCTTGGTTGCCCAGCGGGTGATCTCATTGGGGACGACGGTGGTGGTGATGGAAGAATCCATGCCGAAGGGCAGCACCTTGCCGCCGGGGGTGACGCACTTAAGGGCGGTGGCCAGGTCGTTGCCGGTGGCTTCCACCACGATGTCAGCCTTATAACCGTAGGTGAACTCTTCGATGTTCTTGACAACGTCCACCTGCTTGGGGTTCCACACGGTGAGGCCGCATTGTTTGGCCACGTTGATGCGGAAAGGATCGATCTCGGTGACCACCACCTTGGCGGCGATGTTCTTGGCGAACTGACCGAACAGGTAACCGATGGGGCCAAATCCGATGATCATGACATATTCGTAGGGCATCATCTGCAGCGTGTTCATGCCGTTCATGACCGTGGCCAGGGTTTCCACCTGGGTGCCGTAGATGTCATCGATCGAATCGGGCAGAAGGAAGCACTGTTTCTCGGGGACGAGGCAGTACTCGGCGTAACCACCATTGCGCATCACGCCCAGGGCGCTGGTCTTGATATCCACGCACTGGCTGGTGAGACCGCGGCGGCAGTATTCGCATTGTCCGCAACGGATGTTGTTGTCGACAGCCACGCGGTCGCCGATCTTGAGATGGGTGACATGGCTGCCGATCTCAATGACCTCGCCGCAGAATTCGTGCCCGATGACCGTGTTGGGTTTGAAGTGGTGCTTGCCCTCGACGATCTTGACGTCTGAACCACAGATGCCCACGTAATGCACCTTTAAAAGTACATCATCGGGATCCTTGACGTGTTGGATGGGGATGTTTTCCATCTCCAACCGGCCAGCTTCTTTGATCAACCATGCTTTCATTGTGTCGCTCATTTTGATCTCCTTTATGATTTCTGCACACGTGTGCACTTATTTCAAAATTTTAACCAAACAAAGTTCGTGATGTTGGTTTCAACGCTGAATCCTGGCCGAACCACCGGCTGCGAAACCGCGCACCTGGTCAAGAGTGGCCATAGTGGTGTCGCCCGGGAAGGTGGTGAGCAGGGCGCCGTGTGCCCAACCCAGGTTGACCGCCTGCTGCGGTTCCTCACCAGCCAGTAGCCCGTAGAACAAACCCGAGGCGAAGCCATCGCCACCGCCCACGCGGTCGTACACATCCAGTTCGCAGGTGGGGGAGGTGTAGGTCTTGCCCTCTATCCAGGCCACGGCTCCCCAACTGTGACGGTTGGTGGAATGGACCTCGCGAAGGGTGGTGGCAACCACTTTCATCTCAGGGTAGGCAGCCTTCACCTTATCCATCATGCCAATGAAGGCGCTGGGGTCGAGTTTGGATTTGGCAGCCACCTCAGGCCCGGAGAAGCCGAGGCCAAGCTGCAGGTCTTCTTCGTTGCCCACCAGCACGTCCACGTTCTCAACGATGCGTTTGAGAATGGCTTGCGCCTTCGCCTCGCCGCCCCAGATGTTCCAGAGCTTGGCGCGGTAGTTCAGGTCAAAGGAGGTCACAGCCCCGGCAGCCCTGGCGGCTTTCATGCCCTCGATGATTAGTTCACCGGTGGTCTCAGAAAGCGCGGCAAAGATGCCGCCGCTGTGAAACCAGCGCACGCCACCCGCAAAACTCTCTGCCCAATTGATGTCACCGGGTTTTAATTGCGCGGCGGCCTCGTTGGAGCGGTTGTAGAAGACAACCGGGGCGCGCACACCGTAGCCGCGGTCGCTGTAGACGGTGGCCATGTTGGGGCCGGTGACGCCGTTGTGCTTGAAGTGTTTGTAAAAGGGTTTCACACCCATGGCACGCACATGTTCAGCGATCAGGGCGCCGATGGGGTAATCCACCATGGCGCTGACGATGCCGGTGCGCAGGTTGAAGCAGTTGGCCAGGTTGGCCGCGCAGTTGAACTCGCCGCCGCTCACGTGGATCTGGCACTCGCTGGCCTTGTGGAACGGCACGATGCCGGGGTCCAGACGGTGCACCAGCGCGCCGAGGGAGATGAAGTCCATCGCGCAGGAGTTTTGAGATTTGATTTTCAGTTCATTAGCCATAAACGCTCCTTCTGCATCTCAGTGGATGCTTATTGGGTCCATTGAGTGTGGAAAACACCGTCGCGGTCGATGCGCCGGTAGGTATGTGCTCCGAAAAAGTCACGCTGCGCCTGGGTGAGGTTGGCGGGCAGGGTTTCACTGCGGTAGGCGTCAAAATATGCCAGCGAGGCGCTCGTGGCCAGCATGGGGATGCCCAATCCCACCGCGGTCTGCACCACCTCGCGCCACGCGGATTGGTGGTCGAGGATGATCTTGCTGAAAGCCTCATCCAGAAGCAGGTTGGCGAGCTGCGGGTTGCGTTCGAAGGCGGCGGTGATGTCGCCGAGCAGATCCGCGCGGATGATGCAGCCGGCACGCCAGATGCGCGCGATGCCGGCATAATTGAGGTTGTAACCGTATTCCTTTGAAGCCAGTTTCAAGAGCCCAAAACCCTGGGCGTATGAGGTGATCTTGCTGGCATACAGCGCCTTGCCAGCCAAGTCGATCAGGCGCTCGCGGTCGCCAGTGAACGGGGTGGTTCCACCGCCCAGCAGCTTGCTGGCGGTCACGCGTTCGGCTTTCAAGCTCGAGAGGATACGGCTTTCCACGGCGGCGTTGATGGTGGGGATGGGCGCGCCGATATCGAGCGCGTTCTGTGACGTCCACTTGCCAGTGCCCTTCTGTGCTGCCTCATCCAGAATAAGATCGACCAGAGGTCTGCCACTTTCATCGTCCAACCAGTAAAGTATCTTCGAGGTGATCTCCACCAAATAAGATCTCAGATCGTATTCGTTCCATTCGCCAAAAACTTCGGCCAGGTCGGCGCTGGAGATACCCGCGCCGCGATGCAGCAGATCATAGGTCTCAGCAATCAACTGCATGTCACCATACTCGATGCCATTGTGCACCATCTTGACGAAATGTCCTGCGCCGCGCGGACCGATATAGTCCACGCAAGGGGTGCCGTCATCGGTTTTGGCCGCGATGGCGCGGAAGATGGGTGCCAGTGCATCCCAGGCTTCTTTCTGACCACCAGGCATGATGGCCGGACCCCACAACGCGCCTTCCTCGCCGCCCGAAACGCCAGTGCCGACGAAGTTGAAGCCTTCCTTTTCCAGTTCTGTGTTGCGGCGCTCGGTATCGAGGAAGAAGGAGTTGCCGCCGTCGATGAGGATGTCGCCTTTTTCGAGGTATGGCTTGAGGTGAGCGATGGCGCTGTCGACGGGAGCGCCGGCGGGTACCATCATCAAAATGCGGCGCGGCTTTTCGAGCACGGCCATCAGTTCAGCGGGCGAGTGCACGCCGATGATGTTCCTGCCAGCGGCCGGACCCTTGAGGAAGGCTTCCGTCTTGGCGGCATCCAGGTCGTAGCCAGCCACCGGAAAGCCATTGCGTTCCATGTTGAGAGCCAGGTTATGACCCATGACGCCCAATCCAACCACACCGATCTTATATTCCATTTAGCGGCTCCAGTATCATCGTTTCACCCGGTGCAGGGTTTCGCCCGCGCGGGGAACGTAGAGTATTCCTTCATCTTCACGGTTTTGCCATTCTTCCGGTTTGATTGATGCCGGGTCCATGTAACCAATGCCCAGAGCAGCGCATTCTGCGGCGCTGACCTGGCTGGCCAGGATTAGATTCACATTGGGTACTTCTTGGTTGCCGTCCATCACGCCCGAGCCGCGGAAGTGAGTGCTGTGCGCCAGTACTCCCAGCGGGATATCTTTGAATTTGTCCCAGTCGGCCAAAAAATAGGGCAGGATGTGGTAACCGATCTGGCGGATGTATTTGCCGTGTACCACGCTGATCTCCGAAAGGTGCGGGGCATAAACGATGACCTCGCCGCCCACGGCTACGGCCGGTTCGATCTTATACATGGCCTTGGCGGCCGTCCAGAGTTCATCATACATGGCCGGTGCGCAGGAGAGCACACGCTGAAATGGCTTTTCGTGCCATGTGATATGCTGCTCAGCTGAGAGATCGGAGCAGGCGCTCCAGGCTTCAGTTGGATCTCCGATGAAGATACCGCTCACGTCTTCACCGTGTACGTTGAGCGCGACGAGCGTGACGGGCGTATCCAGGCGCGCGGCAGCGGCATGGATCATGCGCCGCACGGGCGTGTCTTTGATGCCGATGGTGCCCACCACACCGTTCAAGGCGCCGAGCCAGTGGGTGGTATGGATCATCTCTTCGCCTGAGATGCCGGGGAAGAGATACTTCTCGCCGCCGGAAAAGCCCACCACCTCATGCGGGAAGGTGGGTCCGATGATCAGAATTTGGTCGTACTCCAGCGCGGCCTTATTGATTTGGATCTTCACCTCGCGGGGGAGGGAGTCGTGCCAGGAGGTGTCTGCGATTTCGCGGATTTCAGCCTCCGGGATCGTCCCGAGCACGGTTAGCGCGGCAGGATCATCCCAGGTGTGGTTGAGCAACTCGACATGTTTGAATGTGGTGCCGCGCTCTTCTGCGCTGATGCCCACCAGCTTGTTCAGTTGTTCTTCAGAAAGTGGGGGGTGCGTTCCGAGCGCCACCATAAATGAGAGATGACTGGCATCCGCAAGAATTTCCACCAGCGAGCGGAATAGGAAGGGCAGCGGCAGAGAGCGGGTGTGATCGGGGATGAGCACAAGTACCTTTTGCCCCGCGAACCTGCCGGCAAGGCCTTGTGCCAGTGTTTCGTGTATGGAATCACTGGCAAGGAAACCGGAGGAGGAGACATTTTGCACAAGGCCCTGAATCATGGATCTTTCCTTTGCTTACACGCCGCTAAAAGCGGAAAAACCGCCATCGATTGGAACAACGACACCGGTGATAAAGGCCGAGGCTGGTGAAAGCAGCCAGATGATCGTGCCAGTGAGGTCGTCGGGGGTGCCGAAACGGTTCATGGGCGTATGCGCGATGATCGATTCACCGCGCGGGGTAAGTTCACCGCTGGTTTCCTGCGTGAGCAGAAAGCGGTTCTGATCAGTGAGGAAGAAACCCGGTGCGATGGCATTGACGCGGATGGCCGGGGAGTATTCCTGGGCCATGTGAACCGCCAGCCACTGTGTAAAGTTGCTCACACCAGCCTTCGCGGCTGAGTAAGCTGGGATGCGGGTGAGAGGGCGGAAGGCGTTCATGGAGGTGATGTTTAGGATCACACCTTCCTTCTGGTCGGCCATGATGCGGCCAAACACCTGACTGGGCAGCACCGTGCCCATGAGGTTCAGATCAAAAACCCAGCGCAGCGCGTCTTCAGGCAGGTCAAAGAAGGATTGCTGTGGATTGGTGGAAGCCTGCGGTTTATTGCCGCCGGCGCCGTTGATGAGGATATCGACGCGGTTAAATTTGGAGAGTACCACCTGGGCGGCGCCCTCGATGCTCGATTTGTCGAGCACGTTGCAGGCCACGCCCACGGCATCGCCGCCGGCAGCGCATATCTCCACAGCCACCTTTTCGGCGGCGGCCGCATTCAGGTCAAGCACGGCTACCCGTGCACCGCGCACGGCGAGTTCCCGGCATAGACCGGCACAGAGAATACCTGCGCCGCCGGTGACAACAGCCACTTTACGCTTGAGATCGAACAGATTGGGGTTTGCGTTTATTTCCATAGTCTTATCCCTGCTTCGTGAATGAAGATAGATGATGAATGAAATGAATTTTCAAGTTCTCGGCGTAAGCTTCGGCGTTATCCCGCAAAATCTGCATATAGCGGGGGTAGAGGACGGGGTCGGTGAGCACGGAGCCGAAGGCCACGTGGAAGATCTCGCGCGCGTCGAATTGGTCGAGCAGCGCGATCCAATTCGTTACTTCCTCTGGTGAGGGGGCTTTTTCAAGTTGTGCTGAAACGTGATAACTTTGTTTGTCTGTTTCGTAACGTTCACGTGAGAACACATAGACTTCTTTGAGGAAAGCCGGGTCGATGGCCGCGATGGTGTGCAGACCTTCGAGGTAGCTCGTGCCCGCAGTCTTGAGATGCACCCGCCCTCTGGTCTGCCGCATGGCGGCCGGGTAGATGCTGAACTTGTCGGAGCCGGAATGCAGGCTGAGCTTGTAGGGTCCAAGTGTGCGCGCGATGGCTGCGTGTCCGGCAATATCTGCTTCGAAGGCGGCTGTATCGCCGATGTAGTCCACACCCTTCTCAAAGCGGCCGATGTAGCGCGGCGCGAGACTGATCCATTTCACGCCAAGGCGTTTCAACTCGCTGGCCACGTAGACGTGTTCTGCGTGTGAAGTGGGTTGTTCGGTTTCATCCACAGACACCTCAAGCTCGAAAGGTCTGTTACCGGCACTTTTGGCCAGATGCTCATACATCATAGCCACATGAGCCACGGCGCGGCCGTACTTGACTGCGGCTTTAAATAAGGTGGCGTCATTGAAATGGATACGCAATCCCTCGAACTCAAAGGTTCTTCCCGCCAGACCGCTTTTCCCGGGTTGAACATCGACCGGAAGTTCAGCAGCCATGGACTTCAATTTTGACAGATTGGCTTTTTCCGCTTCATTGTTGACATGCGCGCCTGGGTCGATGGTATAGAAGGTGAATCCAGCGGCCAGGCAGAGATCAATATCCTCAGGGGTTTTCAAATGGTCAGCGTCAGCGCCAAAACCACCCTGCCAACCTTCGCTGAACAGTCCCCAAATCGCATCATCCATCACCTGTTGCGGGCTGCGGTTGGTGCGTGCCATCTCGCGGATGGACTGCTGCGCGAGGATGGGCGCGATTTGCCCGTCGAAAGTGCGCACGGCACGAACATGCCCCGGTGTGGCCAGACCGACACGATCGCCCATGCCAGCGGAGGTTTTCAATCCAATGAGGCTGGGATTGGTCCACTCAAGGTTGGCGCGCAGGAAAGCAGCGTTGCTCGCGCTCATGGGTCCCACATAGAGCGCTCTTCCGGCCAGGTCGGAACATTCCCCTTCCACTCCGGCGGCTTTCTCAACGGGGCTCAGCAGTACGAATTTGCGGCCTTCGGGGAATTGCGCCAGGGCGAACTCCATGTTTCTTTCCACGGTGAGTGAGGAGGAAATAACATTCAACCTGGTTTCCAGAAGTTTGGCGTTTGTGGTCATGAAGGCCTCGATATTTGGGATGAATAACTGGCAGTGGATTGACGTACGAGCAGTTTCCCCTTGAGTGTTTGTACGATCTGCTCATTTGGATTTTCTTCTGTTTCGCGCGGATCGAGCAGTTTGAGCAGCATGTGGGCTGCCTCTGCGCCGATAAACCGCTTGGGTTGATCGAATGTAGTGAGGGTAGGTTGGGTGAAGGCCGAAAAGATGATGTTGTCGAAACCGGTCACCGACATGTCTTCGGGAACGCGCATGCCGGCGTTTTGCAACCCCTTTAGCGCGCCGGTGGCGATCATGTCGTTGTAGCACAGCACTGCCGAGGGTGGTTCAGGCAGCGCCAGCAGCACACCGATGCCATCCAGACCGTTTTGCGGCGAATTGCCGGAGACATCGTGGCGATAACCGGGGCGAATGGTGAGACCGTGCGTCTTCATCTCCAGTTCAAACCCTTGGGCGCGGTCGATGTTGGTACGCCCGGCGGAGGCGTTGCCAAGGTAGGAAATACGGGTGTGGCCAAGCTCGATGAGATGGCGGGTGAGTTGGCGCGCGCCGTCGATATCGTCGTGATAGATGGAATAGCGGTAAGCCTCGGCGGATTGGTTATTGACCACCACAATGGGCACGCCGTATTTGGAAAACTGGCTGCTTTGCTCCGCGCTGAAAACTGCAGAACAGATGATCACACCATCCACGCGGCGTTCGCGCATGGCCTGGACGATGTACTTTTCTTTCTCACTGTCGCGTTGAGACGCGGCCATAAAGAGGCTGTAACCATTCTCCTGCGCCACTTCCTCAATGCCCTGCAGGATCTCGCCAAAGAAGGGGTCATCGATGTTGCTGACGATCACGCCCAGTGCCTGCGAGCGGTTGGTTTTAAGGCTGCGGGCTGCGGCGCTGTGCAAGTATCCCATCTCAGCGGCCACCTTTTGGATTTTCTCCGTGGTTGCCTGAGAGATGAGTGAACTGCCACTCAACGCCCGTGAAACGGTGGAGTGGGAGATATCCAGTTTTTTGGCGATATCCTTGATGGTAACCGGCATTTTCTTTGGTTCCTTTGCACACGTTTGCATAAATAGTTTATCGTTAACGGGAGCAAAAGTCAATCCAATTTTGCAAGTAATCTTGCAAAAAATAGAAATTTGTTGTAATATGAATCAATGCAAGTTTTGTTTCAAAAATGGATAATTTGCAAGCGGCTTTCTAGCCTCATCCCCAATCATGAGAGGATATTAGCATGAACCCCGATATCAAGGCGATCTTTTTGGATGTCGGCAATACCCTTCGCGTCGTTGTTGAAGACCCGGAATTCCAGGCTCAGTCCAGGAAGGGCATCATGACCCTGCTGGATGTAAAGGAATCAGAAGAAGCATTCTACGAAAAACTGGAGGCCAACTGGAAGAAATATCGTTCCACCTCCAAGAAAACCCTCGTTGAAGCCTCTGAACGGGATCTCTGGAGCAAATGGCTCCTGCCCGATTACCCCGAAGGAAAAATTGCTCCCCTGGCTGGTAAATTGACCCGCCTGTGGCGAGATTGTGACGGTCACCGCGTGCCGCGCCCGGAAGCCAAAGAAACCATCATCGAACTCGACCGCCGCGGCTACGTTCTTGGGATCATTGCCAACACCATCACCGAAACCGAGATTCCCGATTGGATGGAAGCCGACGGAGTAACCCAATATTTCAAATCCGTTGTGCTTTCATCCAAGGTGCGCGACCGTAAACCCATGCCCGAGATCTACTGGGAAGCGGCCCGACGCATCAACATGCCCCCTGAAAATTGCGCCTACGTGGGTGACAACCCGGTGCGCGACGTGCAAGGGACCCGTGCGGCAGGTTTTGGTATGATGATCCTCATTTACGAGCCCAAGACCTTTGCCAAGGAACCGCAGACCGGCGAGGAAAAGGCGGACTATACCATTACCAATATCAAGGAATTACTTGATATTTTCCCGCCCCGTGCGGAAGCCAAATCCTGACACGGGAGCAGTTGAGATGACCGATCCAAAGACAATCGAAGCAGTATTCCTCGATATCGGCAACACACTGCGCATCCTGCTGCCTGATGAGGAACATCAAAACCGGGCGAAAAAGAAAATCGTTGAACTGCTGGGATCAGACGCCGATCCGATCGCTTTTTGTGATGAGTTGAACGCACGTTACAAGGTCTACCGCAAGTGGGCTTTTCAGAACATGGTGGAAGCCCATGAACCGGAATTGTGGACCAAATGGCTCGCGCCGGAGTTTCCCGCTGATAAAGTGGCACCGCTTGGTTTGGAGTTAACGTATCAGTTCCGCCAGTCGATGGGCCGCCGCGTGGTGGCCGAGGGGGGAAGGGAAGTGATCCTCGAGCTCTACAAGCGCGGCTATGTGCTCGGCATCATCAGCAACGTCATCACCAGCCGCGAGATTCCTGACTGGCTGGTGGAAGATGGCTTGGAGAAGTATTTCAAATCCCTGGCACTCTCATCTGTCCTGGGCATTCGCAAACCCGACCCGCGCATCTATAACTACGCCACCGATACCGCTGGGGTAAAACCCGAAAATTGCGTCTACGTGGGTGACAACCTGAACCGCGATGTGGTTGGAACAAAGGAAGCCGGTTTTGGCATGGTTATCATCATCCAGGATGAGCGCGAAGCGGTAGAGAAGGTTACCGTGCAGGTTGAACCCGACATCGTGATCCATAAACTGGTTGAACTGCTGGATATCTTCCCACCCAGAAAATGATAGCAGGCAGGGCAAGGAGTAGAACATGGCGAATCTTGTGAAAACCCGCGGCGGCACAGAATTGGCCGAATTGGTGCGCACTCTCTACACTGAAGGGCAAACCGATTACAGCCTGGAACCCATCGTGCTGAACGATCAGAATGATCATTCTATCGGCCGCATTAAAAACGGCGACGGCGTCATCTTTTGCTGCCGGCGCGGCGAGCGGGAAATTCAGCTCACCGAGGCGTTCACTGACAAGGCTTTTGACAAATTTCCCCGGCCAGACCTGGATCGTCTAAAATTCGTCATCCTTACCCTGTACCATGAAAAATTCAAAGACCTGCCGGTGGCCTTCGCTCCGGCGAAGATCAGCCAGACCCTGGGAGAGGTGGTTGGCAGGGCGGGGCTTCGTCAACTGCGCACTTCTGAATCCGAAAAATTTGCCCACGTTACATTCTTCTTTAACGGCGGTAACAATGTTCCATTCCCGGGGGAAGGGGATGTGCGCATCCCTTCCCCAAAGGGAATCCCATTTGACCAAGTGCCCGGGCTCAGACTGGAACAGGTGAGCGCGCAGGTGCTGGATGGCATCGCGAAGGACTATGACCTGATCGTTACGAACTTCGCCAACGGCGACGTGATCGGGCACACGGCCAACAACGAAGCCAAGGTCAAGTGCGCAGCCATCGTGGACGAACACCTGGGCAGAGTGGTGGACGCGGCCATCAAGGCTGATTACGTTGTGCTGGTGACCGCCGACCACGGTAACCTGGAAGAGATGGTCACCGATGAAGGCACCCCGCACGTCTCTCATACCAGCAACCCGGTACAGTGCGTCATAATCGATCCGCGAACAACTTCAACGATCGGGCTCAAGGATGGAAAATTAGCAGATATCGCGCCCACCGTCATTTCAGCACTGGGGGTAACCCAGCCCGCTGAGATGACCGGAACCACGCTGGCCCCGGCTCATGATTGGCAGGGGAAGCGCAAAGTCCTGCTTGTTATTTTAGATGGCTGGGGTATTGGCCGCAATGACGGCAGCAATCCCATCTTCCTGGCCAACACCCCTGTGTGGGATGACCTGGTGAACAACAACCCCATTTGCCAGTTGCATGCTTCAGGTGATGCTGTCGGTCTGGTGGCCGGCAAAGCGGGCAACTCGGAAGCCGGGCACATGAACATTGGCGCCGGCAGGGTGGTGCTGCAGGATGACGTCAGGTTGGACCTGGCCATGAAGGACGGGTCGTTCTTCAAGAACGAGATTTTCTGCGAGACCATTGAAGAGGTCAAGAAGAATAAAGCCAGTCTTCATCTCATTGCTCTCCTCACCGAGAAGAGCTCGCATGGTTCCATCGATTATCCTCTGGCTATCCTCAAAATGGCCAGGGACGCAGGCTTGGATGATGTGTACGTTCACGTCATCTTTGATGGCCGCAGCACCGAACCGGGCACTGCCCCGGCGTTGCTCGAGAAACTTGAAAAGCAGATGACCGAGATCGGCCCCGGGATGATCGTCTCCGGCGTTGGCCGCGGCATCGCGCTCGACCGCGACGGTAATTACGGCAAGATCAAAAAGGCGTTCGATGCCTTTGTTTCTGGCACGGGCAGATCCGTCAAGGCCGGCTGAAACGGCAGGTTATCCTATTCAATAAGTACAGGTGATCGCTCATGATCAAAGGTATCTTTTTTGACGCTGCGGGTGTATTGTATAAAAGGTCATCTCCCACGGCAGATTATGCTCTCGCACTGCTGAAGAACGCCAATTTTGCGAAAAGTGTGTCAGACGAAGAAAACAAAGATCTGGCAAAAATGCGCCTGGATGCCAGCAAAGGTCAAACCAGCCACGAATCCTACTGGCATCATTTCCTGCTTTTTCATGGTGTGAACAACTTACAGGAGCGCAAGGAGATGATCAGGAAGATCGTGGATTTCTCCAACAGCGTGGATCCCGTCCCTGGCTGCAGGGAGACGCTCAGTGAATTAAAACAACGCGGCTTTACACTCGGCATCATCAGCGACACCATCTATCCGCTGGAGTGGAAAATGACGCGCCTGGCCAAAGCAGGGGTGGCAGAACTCATCGAGATCATCGCCTGTTCCACCGATTTGGGCATGCATAAACCCGACCCGACCTTTTACCGTTACGCTGTGAACCAGGCCAACCTCACCCCGCCGGAGACCGCTTTCGTGGGGCATGACATCAAGGAATTGCGCGGCGCGCGCAGGGCAGGGATGATGACCGTGGCGGTGAACTATGACCCCGGCGCGAAGGCTGATCATTATTGCCGGGTCATCAATGAGATGCTGCAGATCCCTGAATTTGCTTTGCTCAGCGAACCGGTTGAAAGGTAGTCCATATGAAGCTTTACACATATTCCACAGGCAGCGGCGGTGTGAGGAACAACCACAATTTCCTCAAGAGTCTCATAGAACCCGCCGATACAAAGATCTTCATGCTCATCATGGATGGGCTGGGCGGACTGCCGCGCGAGGCAGGCGGCAAGACCGAGCTTGAGACAGCTTCCACGCCCAACCTCGACGCGTTGGCCGAGCTTTCAGCGCTTGGCTTAAGCTCGCCGGCCGGACCCGGTATTGCCGTGGGCAGCGGCCCGGGGCACCTGGCCATCTTTGGCTTCGACCCGTTTGAATACGAGATCGGCCGCGGCGCGCTCGAAGCGCTGGGCGTCGATTTTGACCTGGAACCCAATGATGTTGCCGCGCGCGGCAATTTCTGCACAGTGGATGCCAACGGCATCCTCACCGACCGCCGTGCCGGGCGCATTGCCAGCGCGGACTCTGAAAAACTGGTTGATCTGCTGAACACCATCAAGATCGACGGAGCCGAGGTTTTTGTGCGTGCCGTCAAGGAACACAGATTCGCTTTTGTCATCCGTGGCACAGACCTGGGCGACTATTTGAGCGATACCGACCCGCAGAAGGTGGGTGTTGCTCCTTCACCCGTGGAAGCGCTGGATGAGAAAGCCCGCAAGACGGCCAAACTGGTGAATGAGTTTATCGCCAAAGCTCGTGCCTTGCTGGCTGACCGCACACCGGCAAACATGATCATGCTGCGCGGTTTTGCCAAACTACCCACTGTGCCGTTGTTCCAGGATGTCTATGGATTGCATTCGGCGTCGATCGCGGTGAACGGCATGTATCGCGGCGTTTCACGCCTGGTGGGTATGGAAGTGCTGCCTGTGGACGGTGTGAACATCGCTGATGAATTTACCGCGCTTGAAAAATACTGGCAGGATTACGATTTCTTTTATCTGCATATCAAGAAGACCGATACATATGGTGAAAGCGGCGATTTCGACGCCAAGGCCAGGATCATCGAAGAGGTGGATTCGTTCATCCCGCGAGTGATGGCGCTCAACCCCGACGTGGTCGTGGTCAGCGGCGACCATTCTTCGCCGGCAGTGCTCAAGTCGCACTCGTGGCACCCGGTGCCCACCCTGTTGTATTCCAGGTACGTACGCGCTGACGGCATCCGTGAGTTTGGCGAACGCGCCTGTTCGCGCGGCAGCCTGGGTGTTTTCTCTGCGCAAGATGTGATGCCGCTCGTCCTGGCCAATGCCGGGCGGTTGGCCAAATACAACGCCTGACCGTCTGCCTGTTCCTGGTTGCTCCGGTTACTATATCAATAGAAGGATGAGTCATGACCCAATCCGGTATCATCAACAACCCGACCCTGTTCTCTGAAACGCTTTTCGAAAAAATGAAGAAGCTCTGTCCGGCACTGGAAACGCTGGAGATGTACGAATTCAACTATTGCATGGAAAATGTCGTTCCTGATACGGGATGGGATTTGGTCAAGATCGAGCCCGTAGCTGCCATCGAGAAACGTATAACCGATATCAGATTCTACAAGAGCATCCAAATCAATAAGAAGACCAACGGCAGTGTGGAGCTTGATACACAGGTCGCTGATTTGACCCGTACACTTTTTCTCGGATTGGTGACGGGAGCATACCCGCCTGAATGGATCGACGCCCATTTCTACTTTGATCCACGCGGTTTTCTCTTTTTTGCACGCACGGTGTACTTTACCGAAAAGGTTAAAGCACACCTGCGGGGTAAACCCTACATGACCTTTGAACCCAGACAACGTGATTTTGAGCGCGTGCAGGGTGTGGGGTACAAGGATTTCAAAGCCGCCAATAAAGAAGTGGACAAGTGTTTCATCCGCTTTGTGCAAAAACTCATCGCGCACAAGAAAACCCCCATCTTGCTAGCCATTGCCGGTCAAACTGCAGCCGGCAAAACAGAGATCGTGGAACGTCTGACCAATTCTTTTACATCTGCCGGGCAGCATGTGACATCCATCGAACTTGACAACTTCCTCACCGACCGGGACTACCGTGAAGCGCACGGCATCGACTCCGAGGGCAAGCAGGCGCTGCATTTTGATTTGCTGCAGCAGGCATTGAAAGACATCACGCAAGGGAAGAAAATCAGTATCCCCCGCTACGATTTCATCAACGCCACCTCCAGTCACGACATCTCCGGCAATCTCAAACCAGACGGCGTTCCGGTTGAAGTGGAGCCCGCCGACATCATCTTCATGGAGGGTAATTTCCCCTTCCTTCTCGAAGAGATTGTTGACCTCATCGGCATCAAGGTGATGTACCTCACTGACGACCCTGTGCGCATGAAACGCAAGTGGAAACGCGACATGGATTACCGCAAGAAATACCAACTCAACTACTTCCGCAATCGTTACTTCAAAGATCAGTTCATCATGGCGCAGATCGCTTACATACCACAGCTTGAGGTATGCGATTTGGCCGTGGACACCACACGCGCGGCCATCTGGGCTTCGGCTGAATTTGCTACGATCCTGGATGCCAAATAAAGGGCTGTAAATGAGCGAACTCCGTGCAAAGGCAAAGGATTTCGATTCACGGCTTTATGAAAAGATGCAGGTCATTCTTCCCTCCATTGGTGACCTGGAACTCTATGAATTTGGTTACGCTCTCAAAAATCTATGCCCACCGCAGGGTTGGGATTCGATCCATCCGCTACCCGGACGTGAGATCGAAACCCTGGTCAGCCAGCGTGGTTTTTACGAAGCCATTCATACCAGGCGCATCGCCGGTGACAGAATAGTCCTCGACGAGGTCATTCAACGCCTGACCCAGATGCTTATTGTGGGTCTTTTGGACGGGTTGTACTCTGTTGATTGGGTGAACGAGCACTTTTACTTCGACATCCGTGCCTTTCTGTTCTTCCACCGCACCCGCTATTATACCGATGAGGTATTATCGCACTTTGGCGGCAAACCTGCCCTGCAGTTTGCGGCAAAGCAAAGGCAACTGGAACATCTACAGGAAATCGGCTACAGAGAATTCAGTCATGCCAACGCCGAGATCGACCAGGCGTTCATCGATTGTGTTGTCAAACTGGTCAGTGCCCGTGGAACTCCAATTTTGATAACACTGGCCGGGCCAACCGCCGCCGGCAAGACCGAGATCATGGCCCGCCTGCTCGCCGCGTTCGCAGCCCAGGGCAAGCGCATCACCACCATTGAGATGGACAACTTCCTGCTCGACCGCGACATCCGCGGTGAGAATCCCATGGGTGTGCTGACCAGCCATTTTGAACTTTTCAAGCAATGCCTGAAAGATATCCGGCAGGGAAAACGGGTGAGCATCCCCAGGTACGACTTCATCAACGCCACCTCCAGCCATGACCAGACCGGAATACTAAAACCCGGCTGCACACCACTCGTTGTCGAACCGGCTGACGTCATTTTCATTGAAGGCAACTTCCCCTTCCAGCTTCCTGAGATCTCGGAGGCCATCGGCATTAAGGTGGTCTATCTCACCGATGATCCTATCCGCCTGAAGCGTAAGTGGAAACGCGATATTGATTTCCGCAAGAAGTATGATCCAACCTTCTTTGTCAATCGCTACTTCAAGACCCAGTTCCTGCGTGGCGACGATTGTTACGCGCCGCAGATGAGATGCTGCGACATCGTGGTGGATACCACCGGCGCAGCCCTCTGGTTGACCCCGCAAATTGCCGCCATCCTGGATCAGTCATGATCACAATCCTCACGTCCAGTCGCAACATTCCACAGGTGAAAGCCATTCTCTTTGACGTGAATGGCACGCTGCGGGAGCGGGACGTGCATCCTGAGACACAGGATGCAGCGAGGGCGGAGATGTTATCCATACTGGGGAAAGAGAGCGTCTCCGATGCTTATTGGGATGTATTGGAAGAGCGCTATCGGAAGTATGGCAACTGGGCACAGGAAAAACTCATTCAATTGACGGAAGCAGAGATCTGGACGAAATGGATGCTGCCCGATGAACCGGTTGAGATCGTGTCTGCCAGGGCTCCCAAACTTATGCTGGCCTGGTCGAGACGCAGGGGAAGGATCCTGCCCAAACCGGATACCAAAGATGTGCTGCGCGAGTTGTCTGTCCGCGGCTACAAGTTGGGTTTGATCAGCAACACCATGTCCACGCTGGACATCCCGGCTTTCGTCGAGAACTCCGGTTGGAATGAATACCTTGGCGTGGTGGTGCTGTCAGCATTTGAGCGGGTGCGCAAACCCGCGCCGGATCTGTTCCTGAAGGCGGCGGTTGCTTTCAACCTTGAGCCTGACGCCTGCGCTTACGTGGGCAACAAATTCTCCAAGGACATTATTGGCTGCAAGCGCGCTGGTTTCGTTCTTGGCATCCTGCTGCGCAATCCCAAGAAACCGGCAGCGGATGACATACGCAATGACCTTTCTCCTGACATTGTTGTGGATTCACTGACTGACCTGCTCAGTGTATTCCCGGTGCCCACCAGATTACCTCAACAAGAGGCAGTCTCAAGCAAATGAACTTCCCTCCGGCGTTCCGTTCGAAGCAGTTCACCATGTACTGGGTGGGACACCTCATTTCCATCACCGGCACACAAATGCAACTCGGTGCCATCTACTGGCACCTGCGCCTGCTCACCGATCAACCCATGATGGTCAGCGGTATCGGGTTGGTACGTTTCATTCCGGTGATCCTGCTCACGCTGGTGGCCGGCGTGGTTGCTGACCGTTTCGACCGGCGCAGAACAACCATCATCACCCAGTTTGCCCAGGCGATGGCAGCGCTGCTGCTGGGTGTGAGCACCCTGCTTGGCAAGACCAATCTCTGGATGCTGTTCGCTTTGGTGGCCATCCAGGCAGTGGCCGGCACGTTCGATATTCCCGCGCGGCAATCTCTTATTCCAGCCCTCGTCCCCAAATCCGACCTGGCCAGCGCGTACAGCCTGAATACCATCGCTGCCAAGGTGGGCGGCATCGTTGGTGCGTCGCTCTCAGGCCTGGTGATCACGTATATGGGTCTCAACTGGGTGTACTGGTTGAATGCCATTTCCTACCTGGCGGTTATCCTGGCGCTCATCCTGATGGGACGGGTGGCCAGCGAGGTTGGCAGGCGGCCGGTCCAGCGTGGCGGTTCGTTCGTGGATATCCGTGAGGGATTCAAGTTCATGAAGGACTCGCCGGTCATTCTTTCGGTCATCATCATCGATTTCTTTGGTACTTTCTTCGCGTCTGCCAAGACGCTGCTGCCCTTTGTGGCAACAGACATCCTGAATGTGGGTGCGGTCAAGTACGGCTTGTTGTTATCAGCACAATCGGTGGGCACGCTCATCACCGGGGTTTATCTCTCCATGAAACATAAGCTGCGCCGGCAGGGGATTCTCATTTCTGTCTCGGTGACGGCGTTTGGGTTGTCAACAATCCTATTCGGGCTCTCACGCACCTTCTGGTTGACTCTGGCGTCGCTTTTCCTCCTGGGTATCTTTGATGGTTTTAGCACCATCATTCGCAACACCGTGCGCCAGTTGCTCACCCCCGATGAGATGCGCGGGCGCATGATGAGCCTCACACAGCTCTCCACCAAGGGGGGACCACAGTTGGGTGAAGTGGAATCGGGTTTGGTGGCTCAATGGCTGGGGGTACCATTGGCCATCATCACGGGCGGGGTGGGGTGCATTATGGCTGCCTGGTTGGTTATCCGAAGGTTCCCCAAACTGCTCAAGTTGGATAGTGTGGAGACCGTGTCAGAGCCTTCTGATGGATGAGAAACGATTGGAGTCATGTTAAGTAAGTAGAATGTAATCAATTGCTTGCATAAAAATAAAAAATGCTGTATCATATTTCAAATGCAAGCAAGATTTCAAAATTTGAAAAAATGAATGTCAGACGACCAAATCTTTATCACGAGAGGTACTGCCTTGGGTGAGAAAAGTTTGGACAACACGGTCGATTTCAGCCAGGTGCTGAGCGATCAGTACAATCAACTGACAAAAAGTGAGAAGAGGATCGCAAATTACCTGAGAAAACATCAGGAAGAATGTGCGTTCCTCTCTGCGGCTGAACTGGCCTCACGGCTGGAACTGAGCGAAGCCACCATGGTTCGGTTTGCCCGCTCGATGGGATTCGAAAGTTATCCCGACATGCGAAAATTGCTTCAAAACACCTACCGCCAGCGTGTGACGCACTCCGCCAGAATGCGCGGCAGGTTGGGGGACTTGCGTGAGACAGGCGATGTGTTCGAACGCCTGGTCGTTTCGGATATTGATTACATGACACAGGCGCTGGAAACGGTTGACCGCAACGAAATGCAGCGCGCGGTGGAACTGATGCGCACACATAAACGCATCTTTGTCTTTGGTGTTGGACCCTCGGTTTCGCTGGTTGACCTGATGGAGATCCGTCTGGGACGTTTTGGCTACCAGGTGGTGCCATTGCGGACAGGCGGGCGCGAGATCCTTGATTCACTCCTTTTGATGACCAAGGATGACCTTTTCTTCACGATTTGTTTCTTCGATGTCTCTCAAACGCTCCAGTTTGTTTTGGATTACGTGAACGAGGTTAAATGTCCGGTGATCATGCTCACTGATACACTGGGTTCCATCCTGGGCAGTAAAGCCGATGTTGTTCTCGAAGCCAAACGCGGCCCGATGTCTGAATTCCACTCCCTTGTTGTACCCATGACCATTATTAATTCTCTGTTGCTTTCCATTGCCAGTGAAGAAAAACAGGTGATGGAAAACCTCGATAAACTCGATCAACTCCGTGATCGGTTCAAAAAGATCTAGACCTTATCATTGTTATATTTTGTCATCTTTGGAAAATTCTTTGAAGGAGGAAAATCGGAAGGTTTAGATTTAGGTACAGGACTGAAGAACCATTGTTCTTTCATTCCTTTGCACTTGGCTCGGAAGCTCGTTTTTTTGCGTAACAGATTTTGCTTTGCGACAGGAGAAACGATATGTCTGTAAGCGACAAAACAAAGAAAACATCCAGCCCAAAATGGCTGCCAACCCTGCGCAGATTCTTGCGCTGGTTGACCACTCCGCAGATCGTCCTGTCTTTGATCATGATTGCCGTTATGTTCTACATGGTTGTCATTCCTCTGTACCGCATGTTGATGACCACGATCACGGTTCAGGATATCGATTTGCAATCGATCAAAGACGCGACGGTAGGTGATTTCACCCTTTATCACTGGATCAGGATGCTTACCGGTAAGATCGGCAAGATCATGACCTATGAGCCGCTACTGCACTCGTTGACCATTTCTCTGGGCGCCACAGGATTGGCTTTGCTGATCGGCGGTTTGATGGCCTGGATCGTGGTCCGCACTGATATTCCCGGAAGCAATACCATTCATTTCTTTGCCACCATCCCCTACATCATGCCGTCATGGACGATCGCCATGGCCTGGACGGTTGTTTTCAAGAACCATACGACGGGCGGCACGATGGGGTTGATCGAGTATGTGACTGGCGTGGCCACGCCGGATTGGCTGGCCTATGGCGCTATCCCCATTATTGTCAGCTGCGCCCTGCACTACTACACCTTCTTCTTCCTATTCTGCTCGGCGGCGTTCCTCTCGATCGATTCATCTCTCGAAGAAGCTGGCGAGCTGGCTGGCGCAAGCCGCTGGCGCGTGATGCGCAAGATCACATTCCCGCTTGTCATCCCCGCCATCGCATCCGGTTTCATCATGACCTTTTCAAAGACAATGGGAACGTTCGGCGGTCCGAACGTACTGGGTGTACCGGTGAAGTATTACACCCTGTCCACCATGCTGCGTTCGAATACGGGCATGGGAAATTATGGTGATGGTTTTGTGTTGGCCATCATCCTGATCCTCTTTGCCATGACCACTGTCGGTCTTAACCAGAAGCTTGTAGGAACCCGCAAGAGTTATGAGACAATCGGCGGCCGCGGTTTTATGGCACAGAAGATCCGACTGCGCAATTGGAAAGGACTCTTTACCACCCTGGTGATCATCTTCCAGGTTTGTATCGCGATAGTTCCCCTCCTAGTTCTTATATACAGCACATTTATGCTGCGGTCAGGAGATTATAGTTTGAGCAACTTTACTCTGGCGCATTGGATAGGGCAGGGAGATATTAAGATCAATAACGGCGAGCCAGGTGTGTTACTGAACGCCAAGATCTACCGTGGCGCCTGGAACTCAATCAGATTGTCGATCCTAACAGCTCTATTCACCTCCTTGATTGGCGTCATCCTGGGATATTCCATCGTCAAGGGACGCGGGACAAGACTCTCGAAACTGGTGGAGCAGATGTCCTTTGTTCCTTACGTTATCCCTGGCATCGCGTTTGGTGCTGTCTACATCTCCATGTTCACCAAGAGTGTGGGACCAATTCCACCACTTTACGGCACCTTTGCCCTTCTGGTGGTGGTATCCGTAGCGAAACACTTACCCTTCTCAGCGCGCACAGGTGTTTCAGCCATGCTGCAGGTGGGTAAAGAGTTAGAAGAAGCGGCGGCTATTGCCGGCGCAGGTGCCTGGACACGCTTCAAGCGTATCATCTTCCCGCTCACCAGCACCGGTTTTGTTTCTGGTTTCCTGCTGAACTTCATCACCACCATGCGCGAGCTTTCCCTTATCATTCTCCTGGTCACTCCCACCACCCAGGTGTTGGCTAGTATGACCATGCGCTACAAAGAGAATGGCAGTGAGCAGCAGGCCAATGCAGTGATCATCATATTGATCGTTCTCGTTTTGATCGGTAACTTCATCATCAGCCGGTTCCGCGGCGGCAGCCTTGCCAAGGGCCTCGGAGCAAAGGTATAAGGAGCGAATAATGGCAACGACTATCACAATCAACAACCTTACGAAAAAATTTGGCGATGTTGTAGCGGTGAACAATGTCAGCCTGGTCATCGAACCCGGAACCTTCCTTACCCTGTTGGGTCCCTCGGGCTGTGGCAAGACCACCCTCCTGCGCTGCATATCCGGCCTGGAAGATCCAGATGATGGAGAGATCATCATTGGAGATAATGTGGTTTACTCAAGAAAAGATGGTATTTCGCTTCCATCCGGAAAACGCGATCTCGGCCTGGTCTTCCAAAACTACGCCCTTTGGCCCCACATGACCGTCTACAAGAACATGACCTTCGCCCTGGAGATCCAGAAGCTCTCCAAAGAGGAAATGGATAAGCGTGTCAAGGAATCATTGGCCGAGATGCAAATGACAGGTTTCGAAGACCGTTATCCGCGCGAAATGAGCGGTGGACAACAGCAGCGTATTGCCCTTGCGCGTATGCTTGCGTACCGCCCCAAGGTCTTCCTTATGGACGAACCACTTTCGAATCTGGATGCCCGCTTGCGCATGGACATGCGCACTGAGCTCAAACGTCTGCATCACATTTCCAACGCCACCACCGTTTATGTGACCCATGACCAGATCGAGGCCATGACCATGTCGACCAACATCGCGGTGATGAAATTGGGTGTGATCCAGCAATTGGCTACTCCCGATGTGATCTACCACTGCCCGGCGAACTTATTTGTCGCTGATTTCGTCGGCAATCCAAAGATCAATCTTCTTCCCGGCAAGGTTGTTGGCAAGGATAAAGTGGATATTGGCAATGGCGTGATCGTGCCTGTGAGAACTTATAGCCAAACGGAAGATGTGGTGCTTGGTATCCGCCCCGAAGATATAAGCGTGAAGAACAGCCCGGATGGCAGCAAGAACGAGTTCAAGGCTTATTCTGTGCTACCCTCAGGCGCTGAGACTACCATCATCGCGCGCAACGGCAAGTTGGAAATGACCGTTCGCGAAATGGGCGTCAGCAAGATCAAGATGGATGAAAAAATCTGGCTCTCGTTCAATGAAGACGCCATCAACCTGTATGACAAGACTAGTGGAAATCTGGTGACAAAATAGATAGATTGTTGTAAAACTAAACTATAGTCAAACCAGATAAAGGAGGAGGATCCGATCCTGAGAAAAGAAGTAATTGGCTGTAGATATACATTTCAGTTACCGAATCTAAAAAGGAGAAGAACAATGAAGAAGCTTGTAACGTTCGTATCAATGATCTTGTTGGTTGCTTTCCTTGCAAGCTGCACCCAGGGTGCCGCACCCGCAGCGACCGATGCTGCAGACGATACCACTGAGTTGAGCGCCAAGGAACTCTGGCTGCAGACCAATCAACTTGGCGCCTATGATACCGGCGTCCAGGATTGGGCAGCCATCGAAGCTGCGGCGAAGGAAGAAGGCGAACTGCTGGTCTATGCCAACAGCTCCAAGGTTGAGAAAGCCGCTGCAGCCTTCATGGAAATGTATCCCGAGATCACCGTGCAGGCTTTTGATCTCGGCGGCGACGATGTCTATCTGAAGACCGTCGAAGAACAAAAAGCTGGCGCTTTCACTGGTGATGTCTGGCTGAGCAGTGGTGGTGCCAACCTTGTCGGCGATGTGATGCCCAATGAATATGTCTGGCGCTTCGTCCCCGATACAGTGGTTGACAAGATCCCCGAACAGTATACCTACCCGCTCGTGATGACCCGCCTTGGCACCAGCATCTTCGCTTACAACTCGGAACTCAATGAAACCTGCCCCATCAGCAACATTTGGGAGCTCACTGAACCCGAATGGCAGGGGAAATTCTTCATTGAAGATCCCCTGAACGATGCCTCCACCCTGAGCAAACTGCTCACCATCGTTGCCCATGTGGACGAAATGAACGCTGCTTATGTTTCTTACTACGGCAGCGAACCGGTGTTGGACGCCGATACCCCGACCGTTGGCTGGTTGTGGCTCAAACGCTTCGCCGCCAATGGCCCCACCCCTGAACCCGGTGGCGATGAAGTCGATTCCGCCTTCGCTACCCCCGGCATGACCGACAACTACCTGGCCCTCGGCTCCTACTCCAACTATCCCGACGTGCAGGAAGGCAACCTGGTCTTCGAGCCTTGTTTTGGTCTTGATCCCATCGTTGGCATCCAGTCACAGAGCTATGTTGGCATCATCAACCAGGCTCCGCACCCCAATGCCGCCAAACTCTGGGTCCGCTTCATCCTGAGCGAAGAAGGCCGTGATCCGTGGGCGAAATTCGGTACGTTCTTCACCGATTCCACCTACGTAGTTGAAGAAGGTCAACTGACTCTGGACGAAATGCAGGCTATTTCCTGGATGATCGATGAGCAGTTCGCGTTCGAGAACCTTGTTGCTGGACGCGACTTCTACCTGATCAACCTGGGTGACTAGTTAGTAGAACCTGATGCACGAAATTGGGCACGGTTCTACAAGGACCGTGCCCAAATAAATTCTGCAATTATCGTTTATTTTGATCATTAATGGAGCGTCGAAGATCATGAATTTGAAAGCTGTTTTGTTCGATATGGGCGGCACGATTGAAACTTTCGGGTACACCCCTGAAATGCGCCTGCAGGCCATTAAGGGTATCCGCAAGTACCTTTTGGATGCCGGTAACGAAACAAACTTATCTGATGAAGCGCTCCTTCAGGTTGTGACCAAAGGGCTGCAGAAATATCACGATTACTGCCTTGAAAGTTTGATCGAATACCCCTGTAAAAGGGTCTGGTGCGAATTTATCCTGGCTGATCTGGATTGTGACCTCTCCGGTATTGACAAAGTCGCGGAAGAAATGATGGTTTTTGTTGAGAACAATTTCTATCTTCGTGAAATGCGCCCGGAGATCCCCGAAGTACTCAAATCCATCCGCAAGATGGGATTGAAGATCGGCCTCATCAGCAACGTCAACAGCATCCGTCAGGTTCCCGGTAACCTGGAGAAATATGGGATCAAGGAGTTTTTTGATCCGATAGTTCTATCCAGCGAGTATGGGATACGCAAACCTGATCCCTCCATCTTCCATTATGCCGCACGCCTCATGAATGTACCGACCAGCGCCTGTGTGTATGTGGGAGACCGCATTGCCAGAGATGTCATTGGCTCTCAAAAAGCCGGTTTCAGATTGGCTGTTCAGATCGAGCATGATTACGACCACGGCGAAGAAGATACCGGGGCAACCCCCGATGCATATATCAAGAACATGAAAGAGCTTCTGGATGTGCTAAAAACTGAAATGGCGCGTCCGAGGATGGAACCTACTTCCCGCATAAAGGCATTTCTCTTCGATGCAGGTGATATTCTTTACTTCAGACCCAGGAAAGAACACCGCTTCATGGATTACCTCAGGGAACTGGGACTGGCCGAGAAGTGGAAGGAACTGCCCGGCAAGAAGGAGTTGACCAGGCAGGCATATACCGGGCAGATCAGCCACGAAGAGTTCCACATGGGTTATTTGCGTCTGCTGGGCATCTCTGATCCTGAAGAGATCAAACGAGGTATGAAGATCCTGGCAGAGGAAAACATCGAAGTCGAGTTCTTCGAAGGTGTGAAAGACACCCTGTTTGAGCTTAAGGAAAGCGGTTATCTCCTGGGGATCATCACCAATACAGCCAACTCCATAAGCAACAAGTTGAGCTGGTTTGAGACCGGTGGCTTCGGCAACGTCTGGGATTCGATCATTTCATCGATGGAAATTGGAGTGGTCAAGCCTTATCCCGAGATCTATCACGCCGCGTTGCAGCAGCTTGGATTAGCGCCAGACGAAGCCGTTTTTGTGGGTCACAAGATCTCTGAACTTGATGGTGCTCACGCTGCGGGGATCCCCACAATCGCGTTTAATTTTGATAAAGGTGCAGTTGCTGATCATTACGTCAATGAGTTTGGTGAATTGATCAACGCGCCGATGCTTTTTGCGACAACTCCAGTGAAAGAATAATACAGGTATTTGAAACATGCAAAATGAAATTGAAGCGATTCTGTTTGATATGGGTGGTACGTTGCGCGGCTCGATAAAGAAAAGCGAAGCTGAAAAACATGCTGCCATCCAAAAGATAATCGACCTCGTCCACGCGGACGCCAACGTGGAGGATTTCACGCGCATGTTGGCCGAACATGCCCAGGCATATAAAAATTGGGCAGAACGGACTCTCAAAGAGTTGAGTGAAGCTGACCTGTGGACACAATGGATGCTGCCCACCTGGCCGGCGGAGTTGGTCCGCGCCAATGCGGTAACATTGAACCAACTCTACCGCGATTCGTTAAGCACGCGCATCGCATTTCCCGAAACCTATGAAGTTATATTGAGCCTTTACCGGCGCGGCTACCGCCTGGGGTTGGTGAGCAATACCACCAGCTCTGTGGAGGTCCCTGCGCTGTTAAAAGAGATGCACATTATCGGCTGCTTTGAGACCATCATTCTTTCCACTGTCATCGGTAAGCGTAAACCGGACCCAAACATCCTGTTGGATGCCACAGACCGCATGGGTGTTGACCCGGCCAAATGTGCATACATCGGTGACCAGCCGAAGCGTGATGTGGCTGCCGCCCAAAAGGCCGGTTTCGCCAAATCGGTCATCATCAGACAGGGCAGGAAAAGCCACATCAATGTGGATAATCCATTCCTTGTCCCCGACCACAAGATCAAGAACCTCAAGGAATTACTGGATATCTTTCCGGAACGCAAACCGGTCAAACCCGCAGTGGTGTACAGCGCATCCCTCTCGACCATGTGGCTCAAAGACAACTTCCCAACCCTGCCGGATTTCTTTGAGTTTGCCCGCCGGACGGGTTTCTCACATGTGGAGTTGAACCATAAGATCAACTCCGAGATGCTGGAAGGACTGGAGATGAAGCGCTATCCGGTGAGCAGTCTTCACGAGCCGTGCCCATCTGATATTCCTGTGCCAACGTTGGTCAAACAGGATTGGCTGATCTCCTCAGTGGATGAGGAGAAAAGACGCAAGGGAGTGGATGCCGTGCGCCGCAGCATCGACCTGGCCGTGAAAATGGGTGTGAAGATGATCGTCATTCATCCCGGGCAAACAACCATGGATGCCGGGCTTGAAAAACAACTTCGTTATTTGATCCAGGCCGGCAAGCAAGGTTCAGATGAATTCAACGCGCTGAAAAAGCAAATGATCGATATCCGAGCCGAGCTGGCTCCCGCGGCTTTTGCAGCGGTGAAGAAAAGCATCAGCGAGCTGGTGGATTATACCCGGCCGCACAAGATTCGCCTGGGTCTGGAAAACCGCTACCATTACCGTGAATTCCCCAGCCTTGATGAGATGGAGGTTCTGTTGTCACTAGGCGAGCCGGAGCTGTTGGGTATGACCTTTGATGTGGGCCATGCTGAGCATCTTTCCCGCCTGGGATTCTATCCCTATGAGGAGTGGTTGAAGCGCTATTCCTCAAGGATGTTTGAAACGCACATGCATGATGTGCGCGGGATTGTCGATCATTTCGCAGCCGGGATGGGTGAGGTGGATTTTTCACATTTGGCCGCCCATCTGCCAGAAAATGCCATCCGCACCTGTGAATTTCTCGATACCAATTCGCCCGAAGAGGTCATCTCAGGTCTGCGGTATCTTTCTTTACACGGTTGTGTAAACTCAATATAAGGAAAAGGAAGGTCAAGATGTTGAAACTATTTAAAAAACGCCAAAATATTTTCATCACCCACATCCACAACCAGGCAGCGTCAACATTGGCCGGGATGGAAGCGCTCGTTGCCTATTTTAAGGACCAGAACCATGAGGCTGCCGAGCAGCTCAGAAAATCAGAAAAGGAAGCGGATGAATTCCGTCGAATTTTGATCTACGAGTTGAACAAGACCTTCATCACTCCCATCGACCGCGAGGATCTCTTCGCGCTCTCGCGCACGGTGGACGATGTGCTTGACTACGCTTATTCCACCCTTGAAGAGGTGGAACTGCTCAAGGTCACTCCCACCAGCTACATGCAGCGTATCGCCAGCCTGCTGCGCGATGCGGCCAATGAATTGCTCATGGCCGTTGACCGCCTGGACGATTACCCCGGCGTTGCCAATGAGCATGCCCAGCGCGCCAAGGCGCTTGAAAATAAGGTTGAAGGCCTCTACCGTGAAGCCCTGGCTGAGTTATTTGAAGGCATCGAAGACACAAAACACGTGATGCGTGCCTTTAAGTACCGCGAGGTTTACAGACATCTCAGCAATGCGGCTGACCGCGGCGACGAGGCCGCGAACGTCATTGCCAGCATTGTCATGAAGAAGGGTTAGTTTCGCCGTTATGGAACCAATCATGATCGTCCTGATCGTCCTGGCGCTTGGATTCGATTTCCTCAACGGCGTTCACGACTCATCCAATATTGTGGCCACGATGATCTCATCACGGGCACTGCCGCCGCGCGTTGCGTTGACACTTACAGCCATATCTGAATTTTGCGGCCCGTTCATTTTCGGCGTGGCTGTTGCCAAGACAATCGGTGACGAGATCGTGCTGCCCGGAAAAGTGGATGGAGCTACTTTAATCGTGGCGCTTGTGGCCGCGCTCGTGGCTGCCATTTTCTGGAACCTGTTCACCTGGTTCATGGGTTTCCCCAGCAGTTCCTCCCATGCACTCATCGGAGGATTGGTTGGTGCCGTGGTCATGTGTGCAGGATGGGATGCCATTCGCATGTCTGGTGTGGAAAAGGTGCTCCTCACATTACTGACATCACCTTTCATTGGTCTGATCGTTGGCTTCTTGATCACCCGCTTGATCATGCTGCTGTGTTGGAATGCGACGCCAAAAGTGAATGGCTTTTTCAAGAAGGGGCAGGTGTTGACTGCCATTTCGCTTGCGCTCAGCCACGGTGCCAATGACGCGCAGAAATCAATGGGTATCATCACCCTTGGTCTGGTAACTACCGGCTTCATCGATTCCTTCAAAGTCCCACTTTGGGTTATTTTCGCCTGTGCCACCATGATCGCGTTTGGTACATCTGTGGGTGGGTGGAAGTTGATCCGCACCCTGGGAGCAAAGTTTTACCGCATCCGCCCCATCGATGGTTTCTCCACGCAAATGACGTCTGCGGTCGTCATCCTGGGTGCATCGCTCTTCGGCGGTCCTGTCTCCACCACCCAGGTGGTCAGCAGTGCCATCATGGGTGTGGGCAGCGCTGAACGAGTCAACAAGGTACGCTGGGGTGTGGTCAAAGAGATTGCCATCGCCTGGCTGCTTACCATACCCATCACAGCTCTTATCGGAGCGGGTACATTCTGGCTGATCAGCCGATTTATCTAAAATTCATTGAGGAGTTCTTAATGTCTGAGCAGGTTTACGACGTTTTATATATCGGTAATTACACAAAAGATACGATCATTTCTCCAGCGGGGACGAAGTATGTAGACGGCGGCGCTGTCAATTACGCGGCGCATGCTGCGGCCAGTCTTGGCAAACATGTTGCAGTCGTTACGCGACTGGCGCAGGAAGACGATCGCGTGGTAAAGGGCTTCATCGAAGATGGTATTGATTGCTACGCCACTTATACTCCTTCCTCCACTTTAATGCAGCTTGAGTACCCCAGCAACGATCCGGATATCCGTACCCTCTCCGTGCGCGGTACTGCCGGCACTATCACTGCCGCAGATGTGAAGGACCTGAAGGCAAAAGCGGCCGTGATCGGACCCAGCATCCGCGGCGAGGTGGGATTGGATGTCATCAAGGCATTGAAAGACAACGGTATCCTCGTCGCAGCCGACATGCAGGGTTATGTGCGGGTGTTGCGCGGTATTGAATTGAAATACGAACCCTGGCCTGAAATGGCAGAATTCCTGAGCCACATCAATATCGTTAAAAGTGACGCGGTCGAAGCTGAAGCATTAACCCATGAGACAGATCACCTAAAAGCTGCCAAATTCTATGCCGACATGGGGCCTAAAGAGATCGTCTTGACGCACAGAGACGGGGTCGTTATCTACGCGGATGGGAAAGCCTGCGAGTTCGGTTTCTTCCCGGAACAAATGAGCGGTCGTAGCGGTCGCGGTGATACCTGCGTCGGCACGTATACTGCCATGCGCTTGGAAAAATCGCCGTGTGAAGCAGGCAAGTGGGCGGCAGCCGTCACCAGCCTGAAGATGGAAAGGCTTGGACCCTTCAAGCGTTCCATCAGTGAAGTGGAAGCGTTTATCCATGATAAATATAACCACGGATCTGTTTGCGATTAAGCAGACGCAGATCGCGCAGCGGCGTAAGGAACTTTGTGAACAGTACCCGTCGCTGTGGTCAGCCATGATCTCTGCCTGGCAGGCCGATGACCCGAAAGACGCTGCCTGGCTGACCTATTCGGCCAATTATCTGTTGCGAACGGGTGGTGCGCGTTGGGCCATCGATCCGTTGGCGCTGTACTGGCGTGTACCTGAAGCGCCGCGTGTGGATGTCGAGCGCGACCTGGCTGGATTATCTTTTGTATTGCTTACACACGATCACCGCGATCATCTCGACCTGAACCTTATCCGGTTGTTGAAAGATAAACCCATCCGTTGGGTGATCCCCGCTTTCCTGCAGGAAAAGGTTATTTCAGAGACCGGACTGGCGTTGGAAAAGATCATCACACCCAGGTTGATGCATCCGATAAAAATGGATGGTGTGACCGTGACCCCCTTTGAAGGGCAGCACCTCATCACATATGCCAACGGCTCATGCAAGGGAGTTCCTGAATTGGGATACATGGTGGAATGCGCCAATAAACGCTGGCTCTTTCCGGGCGATACCCGAGTTTATGATGTCTCCCGCTTCCCCAAGTTCGGAGAGGTCGACCTGCTTTTTGTGCATCTCTGGTTGGGACACGGCTCAGCGCAGGTGAGAACAAACGGCTACATGGACGCCTTTTGCCATTTCGCCGCTGACTTGCATCCGCGCAGGGTTGTGATCACCCACCTGGAAGAACTGGCACGGGACGCCAATAACTATATCGATGATGAACACGCGCAAACAGCGCTTGACCTGTTCAAGGAAAATTATCCGGAGATCGATTGTTCTGTTGCCCACACCGGAGAAATGGTCGACCTGCAGTAAATTGAGCAGATTGACAGGAAATTGGAGAAATCGTTGCCATGCATGAGATCCATTCGCACAACCTCGAAACGCCCCCAATCGATACTGTAAAATGCGTCAAGGGATTTGATCTGATCAAGGCGGAATACCCCGTTTATCTGACCGATGAATCCAAACTCAGCGCCAATCCGTTTGATTATTTGTTCTTTCCAAAGAATGAGTGTGAGTTGGCTGCGGTCATCAAAGAGATGGCGCAAAAGAAGGTACCCATCACTGTTGCCGGTGCGCGTACCGGATTGGTGGGCGGCAGTGTGCCGCAGCAGGGCGCGGTCATTTCGCTGGAATTTCTCGACAGCGTTGAGGGAATTCATCACGACCCGCTGAGTGGTGAATGGGTGATCCGCGCGCAGACCGGGGTGAGCCTCAAGGCACTCGATGGTATGCTGCGCATCAAGAAATTCCCCACACTGGAGGCCAGCACTGATCAGAACTGCCTGGATGAGCTGCAGCGCTTCAAGGAAGAGAAGAACAGTTACTTTTATCCGCCTGATCCAACCGAAATGAGCGCCTCGCTCGGTGGTTCGGTGGTGACCAACGCGTCTGGGGCGCGCACCTATCGATATGGTCCCACGCGTGCCTGGGTGCGCGGCATCCGCGTATTCCTGGCAAATGGGGAGTATTTGGATATCCCGCGCGGGAAGTATTTCGCATCACCGGCTGGCCGCTTCACCGTATACGACTCAAAAGGCGGCTCTTCATCCTTCATCATCCCCGATTATTCGCTGCCGCGCACCAAGAGCACATCCGGTATCTTCACCGCGCCGCAGATGGACCTGATCGACCTTTTCATCGGCTCCGAGGGCGTTTTTGGTATCGTCACCCGCGTGGACGTGGCCCTGCTGGAGCGCGAAGAGAAGATCTCCATCGTCACGTTCGTGGATTCAGACGAACAGGCCGTGGATCTGACCATCGCGCTGCGCGAGAACCCGCTCCTGCAGCTTGATTTTCTGGAATTCTATTCGTCCAACGCCCTTAATCTGCTGCGTGAGCGTCAAGGGCGCGAGCCATCCACCGTAGGCATGCCGCCGCTTTCCCCAGAGGGAGCATCAGCCGTGTTCTTTGAGATGAGCTTTGATTCGCACAGCGAGAGTATCGATTTTTCCGCTTTAGAACAGACGATCAGCAATTGCGGCGCATCTTTTGAGCGTTCCTGGGTTGGGTACGAATCCCGTGAACTTGACCGCTTCAAGGTCTTTCGTCATCTCATACCCGAAACGGTCAATGACATTATCTCCGAGCGCAAGAAGAGCTTCCCGGGGCTGCACAAACTGGGCACAGACCTGGCCGTACCTGATGAGCATCTGCGCGAGATGTGGAAGATGTATAAGAAAGGCTGCACCGCAGGAAACTTCGATTGGCTGGCTTTTGGACATATCGGCAACAACCATCTTCACATCAATATTCTGCCGCGCAACATGGAAGACCAGGAAAAGGGTTTGACGCTTTACGCTCAGTTTGCCAAAAAGGCAGTGGAATTCGGAGGCGCGGTCTCAGCTGAGCATGGTGTGGGTAAGATCAAAGCGAAGTTCTTCCGCCTGATGTTCACTGAAGAACAGATCGCGCAAATGAAACGGGTAAAAACAGCCTTTGATCCAGATTCGATATTGAATCCCGGCGACATTTTTGGGAATTGAGGCAGGAAACATGAAGATCGTAGTTTGCGTCAAACAAGTACCTGAAGTTACCAATGTGCAGGTTGACCCCGTCACCGGCACCTTGATACGCGAAGGAGTCAAATCCATCCTTAATCCTTTCTGCGAATATGCCCTGGACCACGCTGTGCGGTTGGCAAAGGCTCAGGAAGGCATTGAGATCATTGCCATCACCATGGGGCCGCCGCAGGCGCGCGAAGTGTTGCTGCGCAGTATGGAACTGGGCGCCGATGAGGGCGTCCTGGTCAGCGGGCGAGAGTTCGCTGGCGCGGATACCTGGGCAACCGCCCAGACCCTGGCCGCGGCCATCAAGTTTGCTGTGCCCGATTTTGATCTCATTTTCGTCGGCAAACAGGCCATCGACGGCGATACCGCCCAGGTGGGCCCGGAGATCGCCGAGATCCTGGCGCTGCCGCAGGTGACCTACGGCGTGGAGGTCACGCTTGGTGAAAACCTGCGCCAGGTGCGCGTGAAACGTGAGATCGACCGGGGATTTGAGGTCATCGAAGCCCGGACGCCTGCTCTGGTAACCTTCAGCAAGGGTGAGATCGTGAGGCGTGTGCCGTCGCTCAAAGACCTGATTGAATCGCGCCGCAAACCCATCAGAATTGTGGGCGCCAAGGATGTGGCCATCCCTGAAGAAGAGCTTGGTCTGAAGGGCTCTTTCACCCAGGTGGTGAAAGTCTTTCCGCCGCAGGAAAAGAAGAGCGGACACGTCATCCAGAACGTGGACGCCGAAACCGCCGCCAGGCAGATCGTGGACTTCCTGAAGGAACACAGATTCGTCGACTAGTGCCGGAATTCCCGGATGACCGCCGCAATAATGTTGGAGAAAACATGCTGATCATCAATCATAAGAACTGCACCCGATGTAAACTTTGTGTCACCAACTGCCCGTTTGGCGCGCTGTCCTTTGAAGGCGACTGCCTGCAGGTAAGCGAACTGTGCACCCTTTGCGGCGCATGTGTGAACGTATGCCGCTTCAACGCGCTGCGCATCGAGCGCAAGCAGGCTTCCAAAGAGGAACTGGCTGCTTACAAAGGCGTCTTCGTCTGGGTGGAACTGGAAGAGCACGAGGGCAAATGCGCACCCCGTAAGGTGGCTTTTGAACTGCTGGGCAAAGGCAGGGAACTGGCCGACAAGCTCAAACAGGAGTTGACGGCAGTGGTGATCGGAGATGAACGCGCCAGCGGATATGAAGACCTTGCCAGATATGGTGCGGACCGCATCATCCTGTGCCGCCATGAACTGCTCGGTTATTACACCACCGATGGGTACACCAACGTGATCTGTGCCCTGATCGCGCAGAAGAAACCCTCTGTTGTGCTTTACGGCGCCACCCCGCATGGCCGTGACTTCGCTCCGCGCGTGGCTGCCCGGCTCAAGCTGGGCCTCACCGCTGATTGCACTGGTTTGGATATCGATGCGGATGAGCAATTGGTACAAACGCGCCCTGCTTTCGGTGGCAACATCATGGCATCCATTATCACCCCCTACAGCCGGCCGCAAACCGCAACAGTACGCCCCAACGTTTTCCCGGCCTGCGAGCCAGACAACACACGCAAGGTGGTGATTGAGGAGTTCCCGGTTACACTCAAGAAAACCGCCATCCGCACCCGGGTGGTTGAACGCAAGTTGATCGAGAGTGATGGGCAGGAAAGCATCGAAGATGCCCACGTGCTCGTCTCCGGCGGACGCGGCTGCCAGAAGGCCGCCAACCTTGATGTTCTGCGCGAGGTGGCCACAAAACTGGGAGGAGTGTTGGCTGGAACGCGCGCCATCGTGGAGCAGGGCTGGATTCCGCACACACTGCAGGTGGGCCAGTCCGGCACAACTGTTGGTCCTGACCTGTATATCGCCGTGGGCATCAGCGGCGCCATTCAACACATTGTGGGCATGAGTTCATCAAAGACCATTATCGCTATCAACAAGGATCCGGATGCGCCGATCTTTAAAACTGCCGATCTGAGTGTGGTGGGCGACGGCTGCGAGATCATGCCGATCGTGAACCGATTGCTTGACAAGAAGAATTGATCATAAAGGAGGGATTCTCGCAAAACGGGGATCCCACTTTTGCTGTTCGTTTTCTCCACAATTTTTCAGAGATTCACAGGCAACATGAGGTGGGATTTCTTGTATACTGATTTATATTGATCTCTGTATGAATGAAATGGAGACCGCAAGTAGGTAGTTCATATCGCTGTTTAACCTGTTCAAGGAACGCGTATGACAACTGAGAAATTCTTATACCTGCTTCCATATCTGATTTCATTAATCGTATCCATTTCGATCCTTGTCTTTACAATACTCCGCTGGAAGGTGAAGGGGGCAAAGGAATTCAGCTGGTTCCTGGTGGGACAGAACCTCTGGCAGATCGCGCTTCTTCTCAGTTTGATCTCGGCCAGGCTTCAGGCGAAAATATTTTGGGATAAATTGGAATGGTTGGTAACGGTAGTTTCGCTTATCGCCATCGTTTTCTTTGTGTGCCGATTTACAGATTTCACCCCCCGCCGCTGGAAGATGTGGTTTGGTTTTTTTCTGATTATTCCTGTTTTTCTCATTATTTTTATCCTCACAGAACCTCTACATCACTTCATGTATATGGCTCCCGGTTTTGTGTGGGGTGAGCCCTATATGGATATCAGCCATGTTTACACCTGGCCGCCGATGATCTACGCATTCTATTGCGGAGTAGTCTGTGTGGCTGGCATGGTATTCCTTGTCTCACGTGGATTGAGAGAAAATACCCTCTTCCGATCACAAACGTTTGTCATCGCCTGTGGCGTCATGCTGCCGGTGATTGGCACGCTTTTATCTGCGATGAATGTAAAGATCTTTGCGGGTTATGACCCTGGTCCATTCACCATCACGCTCGGCGGTTTGACCATCAGTTGGGGTCTTTTCCGTTTCCATCTGTTCGATATTGTTCCCATTGCCCGCGAAAAGATCTTCGAGACCATGGATGACATGGTGATTGTTCTGGATTCTGATGACAGGGTCGTGGATATCAACAACAGATCAATCGCCGAGCTGCATCTGACGAACAGGGACGCGATCGGGCGTTCAGCGTATGAGATACTGGCAAAGTGGCCGCACCTATTGGAAAAATTTAAAATTCCCCAGAATGTCACCACCGAGGTCATCTTCGATGATGAAAGTGGCTATTACCACTTTGACGTCAAGAGCACCCTCGTAACCGACAGCATGGGCCAATATCTGGGCAGGATCTTCGTGGCCAGGGATGTGACAAAGTATGCTGAATTGCAGTGGCGTTTGAAGGACCTCAACGAGAACCTTGAGAAACGGGTGGCAGAGCAGACCAAACAACTGGCGGAATCCTACGAAACCACACTTGAAGGTTGGGCGAAGGCTCTTGAATTGCGCGATAAAGAGACCGAAGGCCACTCCAGACGCGTGGTTGAAAAAACTGTCGAACTGGCCAGGGCTTATGGCATCCCTGAAAGCGAGATCGACCACATCCGCCGCGGCGCCATCCTGCACGATATTGGCAAGATGGCCATCCCCGATGCCATACTGCGCGAGAAGAAAAACTTGAGCAGTGATGATTGGGAGATCATTAAAAAGCACCCGGTAACGGCATATGAATTGTTGAAGAAGATTCCCTATCTCAAACCAGCTATCGATATTCCTTATTGCCATCATGAACACTGGAACGGCTCAGGGTATCCGCGCGGACTGCGTGGAAAGCAAATTCCCGTGGCTGCGCGCTTGTTCTCCGTTGTGGATGTGTGGGACGCCCTGCTTTCGAACCGCGCCTACAGCCATGCCTGGGAGCGGGAAAACGTGATCAAGTACATCAAGGATAAATCGGGAACCGAATTCGATCCCAAGGTGGTCAAAGTATTTTTGAAGATGATCGGATAGTTTTTTTGAAAATTTGATAGATTTTGAAGTTTCCAGATAGGATTTGCAATCCCCGGGGAAATACACTGTTCCTTGTTCATCAAATATGCAAACAAGGGAGTGTATACAATGAAGCTTGATCACCAGCAACACAAACAAACTAGCAAACTGATCTTCATGGCTGCCTTTGTGGTTGCCATGGCTTATCTCGAATCAGCGGTGGTGGTTTACCTGCGCCGCGTCTACGGTATCAATGAGATCGAGAACGCACTGGCTGTCTTTGACCGTCAGATCTCCATTATCGAAATGGAACGGGAACTGGCCATCATGGTCATGCTTCTTGCCGCTGCGTGGATGGCAGGACGCAACTGGCAGTCGCGCATCGGATTCTTCATGTTTGCCTTTGGTGTATGGGATATTCTGTACTATCTCTGGCTGAAGGTGTTCATAGGTTGGCCGGTGACTCTGCTCAATAACGATCTGCTTTTCCTGCTGCCGCTGCCCTGGTGGGGACCCGTGCTGGCTCCTGCCCTTATTGCATTGATCATGGCAATTGCCGGAGCGGGATTGGTCAACCTGGATGAGAAAGAAAAACCAGCACAGCTCGGCATATTGGATTGGAGTTTGCTCGTCCTGGGATCGCTGGTATTGTTGTATACATTCATGGCTGATGCCATCCAGAAAATGCCCGCGGATATGGAATCGCTCGCGCTGGTACAGCCCGGGCCCTTCAAATGGACGGTTTACCTGTGTGGTATTCTGGTATACATCTTTGTTCTTTGGCGTTGCGCGAGAAAAGCTTGTTGATGAGAATTAAAAAGGAGAATGTGAGTTTCACATTCTCCAAAATTTTCCACTTTTATGCAGCAGGTTTGGTTTTCGTTTTTTTCGAACTGCGGGGCTTCACGATCTTTTCATCTTTCTCAACGGGTTCGGCATGGATCGTGACATCCGCGCCGGGGAGGATCTGGCGGATGGCAACCTCGATGTCTTCGGTGAGTTGATGCACGGCAACAAGATCGAGTTTGGGGTCGATCAGGATATGCGCATCAATGAAATGTTCCGGGCCGGCATTACGCATGCGCAGGTTGTGGACGTTCTGCACGCCAGGCATCTCGCTGATCAAAGCCTTGATCTTGTCATTCACGCCATCCGGGACGGTATCCAGAAGCACCTCGATGGTGCGCTTGCCAAGCTGAACGCTCACAAAAACGACAATGATCGCCACACCAATAGCTGCCACGGCGTCGGCCTGATGCATCCATTTCAATGATGGGACGTATTTGCTGATGGTGACGCCGATGAGACCAACGATGACGACCGAGGAACTCCATATGTCAGTGCTGAAGTGCAGGGCATCAGCTTCGAGGGCCTGACTGTTGTATTTGCGGGCGGCGCGGTAGAGCACACGTGAGCGGGAGAAGTCGATAATGATGGATATGGCCATCACTGCGAAGGCCCAGATAGAAACCTCCACTTCAACTTTCGAAACAAACAGGCGTTGGATGGCCTCATAAATGATCCAGGCGCTGGTGGCCAGCAGGAGAAGGGTCTCGAATAACGCTGACAGGTTCTCGATCTTACCGTGTCCGTAATGATGTTTCACATCCGCAGGACGGCCGGAGAATCGCACAGCGATGAAAGTGACCAATGCGGCAACCAGGTCGAGACCCGAATGGGCTGCCTCGGCGAGGATGCCCAGACTGCCCGTCATGGCACCTACGATGATCTTGAACACGGTTAGTGCTACTGCGGCGATCACAGAAGTCAGTGCTGCGCTGGATTTTTCCTTGTTGGCTGCTGCAGTTGATGGAGATTCACTCATGGTTACCTCTCGCCCAATTCTACTACTCATATTTGCAAGTTGATGCAAATCGTCCTAATAAATATGCAATTTTGGGACCCTGTTATTGCCCAACTACGATGTTGTTGAGCAAGGTGATATCGAATCCGTTCGTCTTGAGGTGCTCGCGGATAAGCAGGAGGGCGCGGGTGGCGTCCAAGCCTTGTGTGGGGCAGGTGCCAACATATGGCCGCACCTTGCCGCCCGAAAGGACCAGGGTCTGCAGGTTGAGGGTATAGGCGGTATCACATTCCACCACCGTGATCTTGCCGAACTGGTAGAAGGGAGCCACCGCTTCGGGGTAGGTGATCTTGCTGGTAACCGGGTCCTTGTTCGAGCTGAAGATCTGGGTGATATATACCGGTCGGCCGGGGTTGCTGGGGTGCAGCAGGGATTGCCCGCTCATCCAGGCGGGCTTGGGGATGCCCAGGTAATCGAGCAGGGTGGGGGCCACATCCAGATTCTCGGTGTTTGAAGGAATGGATCCTGAAAATTCGGAGTTCGGAAAGTACATGATGAGCGGTAGGCGGGTGATGTTCCAGCGCAGGCTGTGGTCGGAGGTGATGATGACGACGGTATTGCTGAGCTGTCCAGATGTTTCCAGGCTGCCAATGAATCCTTCCATTGCCCGGTCAAATTCCAGCACGCTGTCGAGATAGAAGACCTCTTCGCGGTTGCCCTGGGTCTTGGGGTCGTGCCCCGCTGAGAACACCTGGGTCTCCGGGTAATACTTGGGGCCGTGTGTGTCCATCCAATGGATATGGATGAACATGGGGTCTTCGGAGGTTTCCAGCAGAGATAGTGCTGTCTCAAGTTTATACGCATCGTTGAACTTGTCAGGCGATTCGGTCATCTGCTTGTAGGGGTTGCTCATGTCACTGATGAAAAAGATGTGACCAATTCTGTCTGCGGCTCGGGTGTAGAGATCGCGGATGAAGAAGTAGTTATCGGTTGGCAGGACGCTCGAAAGCGCGGAAGAAAACCTATCCATTTCCGCGGAGCGGTTGTTGGCCAGGTCGAACCCGTTCTGGATGTTCAGGTTGTCCGCATCGGCATAGTATGAGTAGCTGAGTTGCGCTGTAGTGTATCCATACTCTTTTAGTAGCCCGGGCAGATGCTGGTAGGCATCCTCACCACGCAGTACGTCCTCAGACGCGAGCACGCGCGTATCAGCAGGGTACTTGCCGGTGAGCAGCGAGGTCAGTGAGCCGATAGTGCCCTGGGCGTTGGACAAGTGGTTCTCGCCCACCAGCGTGGATGCTGCGAACTGTTCCAGGAAGGGTGTGGTTTCCCTGGAGTATCCGTAGACCGACATGGCGCTCGCGTTCAGGCTGTCCACGGTGATGAGGATGATGTTTGGCTTCACCCCGGTTGTCTCTGTGGCGGTTTGGCGCTTTTCACCTGAAGTTTGCCCAATACTCAAAGAAACGGGTACAACCAGAAAGACGAACAGAACGGTCAGAGCGCTGGCCAAAGTGCGCATCTGTGCTTTATGACCCTTTCTCTTGAAATTCTTGTCAATGCGATTTGTGAAGCGGATGACCCGGGTCGTAAGGAAAGCCAACAGTACAGAATATCCAACAGCATACAACGCGCGCCCAACGCCATGAGCCGTGACGACGCCTGTCTTCCATAGCGTATAGGTAATATTGTCGATGAAAAGCAGGATCATGGTTGTGAGCAGCAGGGCAGGGAGAAGCGCGAAGATGATACGAAATATTGACTTTGCTTTGTCGTTTTTGATAAATCTATCTGCCAGTAACAAGCAGCCAACAAGCACCAGGCAGACAAACGCCAGCAGGGCAGTGGCATTCAACATCACCAAAAAGCTCGCAGCCAGAGTTGTTAACGTTCCTGCTGATACTCCATCAAGAGTGTAGGTCCATTCCATGAACACATAAAGCAGTGCTGTGGATAGGCACACAAGAAAAAGTGATGTGGGAGAAAAGGACGGCTGTGTATAAAGACGCTTTACTTGTTTCATGAATGATCTGGCCCGTGTGGCGCGGAGATGATTTCTGGGTTCTATTCTAAATCAAATTGGTTGCGGAGAGCAAAAATTTATGCGAATTTTCTTCTTGAGCCGGTATCTTATAATGAAAAACATCGTCATATAGTATACAATTGAATAATGGTTCACACCTCTGAGCGAGATTATCTGGAGGGCGCCAAATCCTTCGATCCCGCTATTCTTGGTGCTATTTATGATCGTTATAGCCCAGGGATATTTCGCTATGCAATGCGCCTGCTGGGGGACGAGGTTTACGCCGAGGAATGTGTTTCTGAAACTTTTTCCAGATTTCTGAAAGCATTAAGCCTGGGGCAGGGGCCCGATTCGCATTTGCAGGCCTATCTGTATCGCATTGCTCATAACTGGATCACCGATAGTTATCGCAAGAATGGACCCATTCTCATCGAACTGGATGAGACTTTCCCTGCTGATGACGATGATTTCCCCGAAGACCAGGCAGAAATCAATCTCCAAAAGCAAGAGGTGCGCAGAGCTTTACAAAGGCTTACCCCCGACCAGAGACAGGTGATCACCCTGCGATTCATCGAAGGTTGGGATAACAAGGAAGTGGCAGCCGCGGTTGGTAAACCCTTATCGGCAGTGAAAACACTTCAACACCGCGGCTTGGGAACACTCAAAAGGATACTGAGGCAAGACAAAAGGAAGCAAACTGATGGACCGAAGAAAAAGAATCGAACCTGATGTGGAATTGAGACTATTCATCCTGACAGAGGATCATAAACGCGATCCTCAGAAGGCTGCCGCAGGCAAGGAAGCGTTCCTCACCAATGCGCAGCAACTACGCCGTGAGATGAAGTCGCGTCAGGACAAACGCACAAGCAAAGCACCGGTTAACTATCGGTCTGGTCTGGCAAAAAGCCCGGCTCTCCGCATGATGCTGCCTATTCTTATGGCAGTAGCCCTGGTGATGGGGACTGGCGTGGTCACAGTAGCTGCATCAAAGAACAGTCAACCTGACGGCATGCTCTATGGGGTGAAACTAGCCAGTGAAGACATGACACTTGAATTATCCGGTGACTCGGTCAAACGCTTTGAGTTTGCATCTCAGTTTGTTCAGAACCGGTCTGACGAGATTTTTGCCCTCATTGAAGAAGGCAAGATTCCATCTGATGAGGTTGTTACCCGCTACCAGGCTCAGATCGAACGTGCGCTGAAGATGGCCATTAACATGTCTGACGATGAAGCAGTCATTTCCGCGCTTGCTTCGTTGCAGTTCGAACTGGAAGCTCAGAAGAACGCACTGGTAGGCTCGATGTTTGTTCAGCCCGAAGAGCTGGGCGTGGTTGTTCGCGAGCTTCTGATCATGGTCAATCAATACGTGAATGTGTGCACCAAAGGTCAGGAGAACCTGGCCTGGCTGCGTGAGCAATATCAACCGTTGAACACTTCAGAGAATACAGTGGAGTCACTCCAGGCATCCTCAACACCACAACCGGCCGGTGGCAATAACTCAGGAAACAACGGCAACCCGCAGGCCACGCATACCCGCACACCGGGCGCCGGCAACAGCCAGGGCGGCGGCATTGGCAACACCAAGACACACACCCCGCCAGCCTGGGGTCAGGGCGGTAAAGACACGCGCACTCCTACAACCACTCCCGATGGCTACGATCCCACAGCCACCAAGACTCCCCCTGGTCAGGGTAAAAAAGACGACTAGATAGACAAGTCACCAATATCACCGGAAGCATAACTTCCGGTGATATTTCTTAAGTATCCAATAGCTTTTTTCTGCGTCATATAGAACAGATTGATCAATGATTTCATCGAATGAGCAGGACTTGATCACAGGCGCCAGGTCATTTGACCTCGATACTCTGGGAGCTATTTATGACCGCTACAGCCCTGGATTATTCAGGTACGCCATGCATCTGCTCGGCGATGAGAGCATTGCTGAAGACTGCGTGGCAGATACCTTTACGCGCTTGCTCAAAGCCTTGCGTAACAACCAGGGCCCTGAGGATCACTTACAGGCATATCTCTACCGCATCGCTCATAACTGGATAACCGACAGTTATCGACGCAGCCCTCCAACTCCATATGAGCTGAATGAGAATCATCGTGCTGATGATCAATCTCAACCTGAACGGGAGATTGAAATGAACATCCGCAGGTCAAATGTCAGATTGGCACTTCGCTCACTCACACCCGATCAACGGTTGGTGATCGTGCTGAGATTTCTTGAAGGATGGGAGAGCAGTGAAGTGGCTGCCGCCCTGGATAAACCGTTGGGAGCAGTGAAGGCTCTGCAGCATCGAGCCCTTGACTCGCTGAAGACAATGCTGCTGCCCGATGAAGAGGAGGTTCTACATGAGTGATATCGACCCAAGATTGATCAGGGAGATCAAATTGATCGAGAGCAATATTCCCCGGGATCCTCACCGTGCGACATTGGGCGCACAAAAGTTCATGAGTGAAGCAAAGCAAATGGTTGAAAACGTATCCTTTCCGCACGATCGGCGTCACATAGCATTGAAAAAACAACATCTATTCAATACCGGTTTTTTGCGAAAGGAGCGTTTACCCATGTTGAATACCATAACCAGCATTATTATCGCTATCTCCCTTTTGTTGGGCAGCGGCGTGGCCACGGTCGCAGCATCCCAAAACAGTATTCCGGGAGATATTCTGTATGATGTAAAACTGGCCAGCGAATCTGTCGAAATGGGCTTGACGAATGACCCGATCTCGCAGTTTTTACTTGCGCTTGAGTTGGTGCAGGAGCGGGCGGACGAGATCAATACATTGCTTCTCGAGGGCACGTTGCCCTCAGAGGCGGTGCAGACAAAGTACAAAGCCCAAATCGAGCAAGCCATGTCCATTGCGGCGAGTTTGTCGGGCGACAATGCGGTCAATGCTCTTGAGCATTTGCAATTGCAATTGGAGTCTGAATACCGCGTCTTTATGGAAGTTCAGAAGAATGCCTCTCCCACCTCGGAAAATGCGATGGCCCAGGTGCGCACCATGCTCGAGGAACGGGTGCGTATGATCGAAACCGGACAGACCAACCTCCTACAGTTGCGCCAACAGCTTCAAGTCCAGGAACAACTAAATAACCCGGATCAGGGACAGCAGGGTCAAAGTTCGGAGAACGGGAATAGCCCTCAGGATTCAACTACTGCCGGTGGCGGGAACCCCTGGACTGAAGGCACTCCCACCCCGAATAGCGGTTATGGACCCGGCCAGGGAGATTGCGAAACAACCTGCACACCTCAGGGTGATGGTGATGGAAATAACCCCCAAACCTACGGCACGCCCGTCCCGAATGCGAGCTACGGGTACGGTCAATGGTGGTGGTTGACCTTAACACCTAACGGTCAAAACGGGAAACGATAAGCCCGATCTCTTGACAAGCCTGCCGGAACCGGCAGGCTTGTTTTGCTCATGCAAACTTGCCAATTGTAGAAAGATAGTTGGTTAATAGTAAAAAGAAAATTATGTAAATTTCCCGTAAAGCCGTTTCTTTTTACAGCGCGCAACGTCATATGTATATAGCAGCATTATTGATAAAAGCGGAGGACCTGGATGCATCGTCGTCGGGCTGAAGAAGGACAAGTTATTGTGATCATAGCGTTGTCGATCGTGGTCATTATTGGTATGACAGCGCTAGCCATAGATGGTAGCAGGTATTATGCAGACCGACGGGAATCTCAGGCTGCTGCTGACTCCGCAGCGTTGGCTGGCGCTGGAGCCGCGGCTGAATACATCAAGAATTACTCCCCTGGTGAATTCTACTGCGGTTCCGCGCTGGGCGCTGAGGCCTCGACCAAAGCCATCCTGGCAGCCATTAACAACGCGGCCAAGGATGGTGTTACGTTATCTGCGGATCCGGGGGCTCAAACCCATGTGGATGTTACGTGTGATAATGACGGCTTTCGCAGGTATCTAGACATTCATGTTCAGGTGACATCGGCTACTGAGCTTTCTTTCGGCAGGGTGATAACCAGCCAACCTTTGGTTGGACAGGTGGAAGCCGTGACACGCGTTTATCCGCAGGAGAATCTGGCATTTGGAAACGCAATTGCTTCACTCTCTCAAAACTGTGATGACGGTGGTATATATCTGGACGGCGGCAGCGCTATCACAATTTACGATGGCGGGGTATTCTCCAATTCCTGTTTGGAAGGAAAAGGAAATATCAGCCTTGTTGTGAGTGATGCGAAGATCCAATATTTGGATACATTCACGATGACGGGCGCTGCATATTTTTCGCCTGCTCCAATAGGAGCGAGCGAACCTCTGCCTGAAATTGAAATTGCCCCCCCTGATTGCTCCTCACTCACAGTAAAGGGGGCTGTACAAACAAGCGCAAATGTCACACCGGGCATTTACCCCAATATGAACTTAAACGCGGGATCAGTCGTAAACATGGCTCCCGGTTTGTATTGTCTGGATGGTGATTTTAAGATCAACGGTGATGCCACGATCAATGGAACGAACGTGACCATCTATATGCGTGCCGGCCAGATCGACCTTACCGGTAACGCTCAGATCAACCTGAGCGCTCCCAATTGCACTACTTCGATCTGCGGCGTTCCTCCTGCGATCAGGGGCATACTCTTCTTTGTTGACCCATCGAATACCAATCCGGTCAAATTCTCGGGAACCGCCACTTCTTCATTCATGGGCACGATTTACGCTCCCAACAGTGAGATTGTAGTAACCGGAACTGATGATATTGTCACTATCCAAACGCAGATGATCGGTCAGAAGGTGAGCGTGACCGGCAATGTGAAGATCGAACTCAATCTTGACGGTGCCGAGCTCTACCAGATGCCATCATCAATTGAACTTCGGAAATAACCAGACTGAATTACACAAAGTAATCACTTTAGATTGCGGATCACCAGGTCCGCAATCGTTTTTTTATGTCGCGTCATCAACTGGCTGTTTATCATTTCGATCTGCTTGCGCGGACTGAAGAAGACCTCGCTCCAACCGTAGCCGGCGCAGGCTGTATCAGCGATGGCGTTGCCAGCGTCATCCTTGCCCCACCATTGACGGTATTCCTCCTCCAATTCCAGCGCGAAATGGATTTCCGGGAGATTGTAATGTGCCGAGTAGTAATAATCGGGGGGCAGAGCGTTGAGCAACGTCTCGAACACATGCACCCGGATGGAACAATCAGTGTCCATTTCTGTTTTGGCTATGCGGCACAACCCTCGGATGGTGGCCAGTGGCGCGATGACCTCCACATATTTGAGGTTCTCAAAACGTTCGCGCACACGGGCAATGACTTCTTTCATCACCAGACCACTGGCAATGCTGTCAGCAAAAAAAGCCACCGCGATGTTCCTTTTCTGTTGCTCATCCAAGTCCTTGTCCTTGAAGAGCGTCATTTCCACCGAGCGGTTGTAGACCGGCACGGAGCTGTCAAAGACGTGGTGCGCGTCGAGGACGATCTCGTCGCAATATAGGCCGTGGTTTTTGTATAGCGCGTCTGCCACCTGATACTTCAGACCTTCGCGCGCGATGGGGAAGACAGCCAGGTTCTCCTGCCCATAACGGTTGAAGATCTCTGAGAATGACGGCGCACGGAAGATCTCGTTGACGGCCTCCCCGATGAGCCGCGTGCGGTCAGCACCCAGGCAGAGCTGCCCCGGTAGTGTAATTGTCTCCATTCCTGCGGTCAAGCTGGGATCGATACCGATGATCCTAAAGAGGTTCGGGTCTGGAGGGCAATCCCTGAGGTAGATGAACTTTTGGGTGGCGGGGTTGTGGTAGAGCACCAGGTCGAGCGAGCCGTTGTTCTGCAGTGCGAGCCTGCCGGTGCGATAAAAACCGCTTCCTTCTTGGTTGCAGGGGAGCGGTTCAGAGAGTTCAAGGTTACCGATGGTCTGGTGTGTTTGATCTTCAGTGAAAGAAAAGGGGTATTTAAATTCAGTCATCGGTCATCCTCCTGGAAAAATCGCGCAACACAAAAGAAAACAGGTGGTACTTCCCTTTTTGGGAGTATCAACACCTGTACCTTATTTTATACCCGATTTGGATTCCGGTAAATTAAAAACACCGGCGAGTATCCTCACCGGTGTTTAAGTTGATCTGTGTTTACATATGGATGGGCTGACCCAGCGCGCCGTGAGCGGCTTCCATGATAGTCTCACTCAGGGTGGGGTGGGCATGGACGTTTGCGGCAATGTCCTCAATGGATAGCCCCGCGTGCTGAGCCAGAGTGAGTTCAGGCAGAAGTTCCGAGACCTCTGCGCCAATGAGGTGGCCGCCCAGGATCTTGCTGGTTTTGGCGTCGGTGATCAACTTCACAAACCCGCCGCTCTCGCCCAGGCCAAGCGCCTTGCCGTTGGCCATCAGGTTGAACCGGCCTACTTTATATTCGATGCCTTTTTCCTGCACCTGCTTCTCGGTAAAGCCAAACGAGGCCACCTGGGGATGGCTGTAGGTGGCGCGCGGGATCATGGCGTAGTCGATGGGGTGAGTTTCCTGCCCGGCAATGGCAGCGGCGCAGACCAGTGCCTGCGTTGAGGCCACGTGCGCCAGCAATAACTTACCGGTCACATCGCCAATGGCCCATATGCCCGGTACGTTGGTGGCCATTCGTTCATCCACTTCAACAAAACCGCGCTCGCTCAGTTTCACGCCGGCAGCCTCGAGGCCCAGATCGGCGGTGTTGGGTTTGAAACCGATGGCGACTAGCGCTTGCGCAGCTTTGAGCAACTGTTCACCTTCTTCATTGGCCACAGTCACTTCCACGCCTTCATCTGTGGCTTTCACAGACTTCACTTTGGTGCCTGCTAGGATGTTGACGCCCCGTTTGGTCAGCGCTTTGGCCAGTTCATTACTGACCTCTTCGTCTTCCAGTGGTGCCACGCGCGGCATCATTTCCACTAGCGTGACTTCAGCGCCGTATCCGCTCCACACGGTGGCGAATTCCAGTCCGAGCGCGCCCGCGCCGATGATGATGACTGACGGCGGTAGTTCAGTTTGCAGGATGGCTTCCTTGTAGGTGACAACTTTTACGCCATCAAAAACAATACCGGGGATTCCGCTGGCATAAGAGCCGGTAGCAATGACGATATCCTTCGCGCGCAGGGTTTCCTTCGTACCGTCCGCGAGCGTGACCTCAACCTCGTTCTTCGAAACGAAGCGTGCCGTACCCATGTGGACGTCGATGCTGTTCTTTTTCATCAGGAAGCCGACGCCCTTGGTTAACCGGTCAGAGACCTGGCGGCTTCGTTTGACGGCCACACCGTAATCGAGCTGCAGGTTCTCAAAGCTGAAGCCGAACTCCTTGCTGCGTTCTCGTAGGGTATGCGCCACATCGGCGTTCTTCAGCAGTGATTTTGAGGGAATACAGCCCACGTTTAAGCATACGCCGCCCAGCCATTGTTTGTCGATGATCGCGGTCTTTTTGCCCAGTTGGGCGCATTTGATCGCGTTCACATACCCGCCGGGTCCGGCGCCGATAACGACCACATCATACTCACTCATCATTGCTCCCTTTCGTTCATTCGATGTTCAATGAAACAACAGATAGATTATACCAACGCGGCTGTGTTATCAAACGCTGTGTATGTAAATATGGATGAAGGTAGACAAAGAAAGTTACATTCGTGTGTTAACCGCAAGGCTGTTTTGACAGGGACGTTACTGATAAAATGTGCACAGGCATCATTCTCAAGGAGAGTTCTTATGGCAAAAGATACACCCAATTCGGTCCGTAATCTTGTCATTTATGAGGTCTACGTACGCAATCACGGTCCCAATGGCACATTCGCCGATGTTGAAGCCGACCTGGAACGCATCAAAACCCTGGGCGTGGATGTGGTCTGGTTCATGCCCATTCACCCCATCGGTCAGCTAAACAAGAAGGGCTCGCTTGGCTGCCCATACTCCATCTCGGATTACCGCGAAGTGAACCCTGAATATGGAACCAAGACCGATTTCAAGCGGCTCATTGAAAAAGCTCACGCGCTTGGTTTACAGGTGATGATCGATGTGGTCTACAATCACACTGCCCATGACTCAATTCTGGTGAAGAACCACCCTGGCTGGTACCACCAGGATTCGCAGGGCCGCCCTGTGACCACTGTGCCGGAGTGGAGTGATGTTATCGACCTCAAACATCTCAACCCCGCACTCACGGCCTACCTGATCGAAACCCTCAAGGGTTGGGCGGAGTTCGGAGTCGATGGTTTCCGCTGTGACGTGGCTTCGCTGCTGCCCGAGGAGTTCTGGGTGGAAGCGCGTCAGGCTGTGGCATCGGTCAAACCCGGCGTACTCTGGCTGGCGGAATCGGTGCATGCCGCCTTTGTGGAATACCGCCGCCGCGAGGGACTCTCAGCCATCTCCGACAGCGAGGTCTACCGCGGCTTTGACCTGACCTATGTCTATGATATCTTCCCCATCTGGCAGGCCGCAGTCAAGGGCACAGTGCTGGTCTCGCGTTATCTGGAGATGCTGCGTTTCCAGGACGCCATCTACCCGGGCAACTATGCCAAGATGCGCTATGTCGAAAACCATGATAACGATCGCATCATGGATGCGGCGCCTTCCCGTGACCAGGCGTTGGCCTGGACGGCTTTTGAAGCCTTCAACCGCGGCGCCTTCCTCATCTACGGCGGCCAGGAATCTGAAGCCGTGCATACGCCTTCCTTGTTCGATATCGACAAGGTCGAGTGGAAGGACTACTCGCTGGCTCCCTTCCTCACCAAGCTGGCAAAACTGAAGAAGGATCCGGCGCAGGTGGTTGGCAAGTTCATCATCACTGCCGCTGAACCGGCAATCCAAGCGGTCTGGCAGCATGAAGGCGGTAACCTCTGCGGAATCTTCAATGTCTCCAGGAAGAGCGGCGCGGTCAAGACGATTCTTCCCGACGGTGAGTATGAAGACCTGCTCGGCGGTGGAAAGGTCAGTATCAAGGGCGGTGAGACGGGTCTGCCCACAACGGCGTTCATCCTGCGCGTGCCCGGAAAATTGAAGGACGTCAAACCGTTCCACTCCGACCTGATGGATTTCAGCATGATATAACATTCATCTTTGGTTGTGATTCCAAAATGGATACCTCTGATCCTCAGGTGGTATCCACTTTTAAATACAGTAACAAATCGCTGCCTTACAGCATATAATACTTCTGTTGTTAATTTACCTGCCGGAGATTGAATGAAGCTGATCCTCAAAAAGGTCATCCACAGGGAGATCTGTCATTATGCGTCGCCTGAACTGCTCATCACCAGCCAGTACAACCGGGTGTACGTGCAGAAGGGTGCCAGCGAATTTTCGTTCAAGCTTCCCTCTGATGGCTGGAAGGCGCCCTTTGGCCTTTTCCGCCTCACCCGACGTGCCCTGAGGCTAGACAAATGCAACGTCGTGCCCGTAGAACGCGGACATGTTATAGTGCGCCAGGGCAGGGTCTACCATTATGATGAGACCTCAGGCAGCTTAACGTATACGTTGACACTCAAGAAGTGCCGCAACGTACTGCACCAATCCATTGCTGTTCTTGATGGAAAGGAATTGTTCTTCGGCGAGTACGGCAATAATTCCGAACGCGCTGAAGTGCCTGTTTACCGCAGTTTGGACGGCGGCCGCACCTGGCAAACCATTTTTACCTTCCCAGCCGGCAGTATCAAGCATGTGCACGGCTGTTACTACGACCCGGTCGAGAAGAAGGTTTGGGTGCTCACCGGCGACTTCAAGGATGAGTGTCGCATCCTGTGCGCGGACAGAGAGTTCAAGGATATCGAATGGATCGGCGACGGGCAGCAAGCTTACCGTACCTGCAACGTCTTCTTTGAAAAAGATAGTGTGCACTGGATCATGGATTCACAACTTCAGGATAGTTATCATATCAAATTGGATCGCAAGACGCGCAAGATCAAGCGGATGCAGGCTTTCCCCGGACCGGTATGGTACATCAAGCGCCTGGAAGACAGCTTTTACCTAGCAGCCACTGCCCAGGAGATTGGCCCCGGTGTCAAGGACCAGTGCGCGCACCTGATGGTCTCGCGCGATCTTGAAACCTGGGAAGAAGTGCATCAATTTGACCACGACGGCCTGCCCAAGCGCTGGTTCAAGTTCGGAGTCATTGGCTTTGCCGATGGCCTGCAGCGCAGCGACGGCTTCTACCTGTTCGCCGAGGCTATCAGGGGGTTGGATGGTAAAACCGCCTTGTGCGCGCTCGATCAGGAGTCGGCATAAATGAACGAATCAGTAATTCACGAAATATGGCAGGCGATCTCCAACCTGCCGCCTGAGCGTCTGAACGATCCGCTCCTGCCTTTGGAACATCTGGACGAGAGTTTGCGTCATTTCCAACTTGAACCCGTGCAATCAGGCCGTAAACGTTTCGTCAAGGAATCGCAGGTCTTCACAAAAGATGCCAACTTCAAAGACCTGCGCCACGAGGATTTACTCGACATCCGCTACCTCCTGTACACCGGCGAGTCGATAGAAACAGCCGCAATCTGGGCAGAAAAGTTGCTGCGCTTCTGCGAGGTGCGTCTCAACTCGCTGCGCCAGCGCGCCGCGGAGAAGTGCGGGAGCCTGCGCGAAGGGCGCTTGCTCGTGCTGCATCTGGCAGCCTTTTTGCTCGATTACGCAGATTTTACTAAAGACCTGCGGTGTCTGAACACAGTACTCAAATTGATGGATCAGACGTGGATATTGAATGAACACTCTATCCAATCCCGCCTGCGCGGCAAGACCGAAGAAACAACGTCAGCGCTCTTTGAGTTCCGTCTCTTGCTCGTTACAAAATGTATGCTCTCCCGGCTTGAAAGAGGAGAATCGCTATGAGTTCAGTCGTGATTTTCTCCCCCAGCCGTTACAGTCTGTATACCATTTCGGTCACTGAACTGCTGCGGCGCAGTGGTGTGGATGTGCGGGCTGTCATCGTGCGCAAGCTGGTCAACCCGGGACGTTTTGTCTCCGAGTTCCGCCGCGACGGTTCGCGCCTGCTCAAGAAGATCTGGAAAAAGCTGGTGTTGCGCGAACGGGCTTATTCGGAGCAGACCTTTGAGACCATGGCTTCCTTCATGCACACCGAAGGCATCGCATTCAAATCCGTGGATACGATTACCAAAGCCTATGACATTCCAATCCAGTACTGCCGTGACCTGAACGACCCTGAGGTCGTTCAAACGTTGCAGCACCTCAAACCGGATCTGGTGGTCTTTACCGGCGGTGGGCTGATTCGCAAGGAGGTGCTCGCCAACGCCGGGGCTGGGGTGGTCAACTGCCACATGGGCATGTTGCCCAGCTACCGCGGCATGGACGTGGTGGAGTGGCCTATCCTCGAGGGCGACCTGGAACACATTGGTATGACCGTCCATTTCATGGACGAGGGCGTCGACACCGGTGACATCCTGCGTACGCGGCGTGTGGAGTTCGCGCCCGACGACACCATCAAGCAGATCCGCGACCGCTTTGAGCCGTTCATGTGCCGCGAGATCGTCGCGGTTTGTGTGGAATACATGGCCGGTAAGGTCAAGCGTCAACCTCAGAAGAAGGAATCAGGAAAACAATACTTTGTCATGCACCCTCTATTGATTGTATTGGCCGAGGAAAAGCTGAAACGCAAGTCTGGATAAATGGTTGAATGTGATTGACATCCGCCTCATCCCATGCTAATATCAAGTCTGTAATTATCTTGAACGAAAGGAGGCACTGCACAACAGTATGACTACAAAAAGAGTATTTCCTATGAATAATCATGATGTTGATGGAATGTCATGCTTATTGTGCGGGCGCCCCTTGATCTAGCATCTGGCAATGTACCTTTGCCGCGGGGTGTCTCACACCTCGCGGTTTCTTGTTAAACACCTGCCAAATCAGAATGCAGGAGAGTGACAGGGTTCGGCCGTGGGAGCATGAGCTTCCGCGGCCGTTCTTTTTTTTATGATCGTGGGAAAAGGGTTATGCCTAGAATTAACATGAATCAAAATATCGATGAGGATTTTGAATTCGTCGATGAAACAAGTATCAACTACACAACCAAACAGGGCAGTACGATAGCACGCATCAAAGAAAATCAATCCCAGCATGCGGTTTTGGATGACCTGTTGGGTCACCAAACTATTGATGTCGGTGCGGATAGCGTTTTTAGCCCCACCTTTACCGCCTCAAGATATGAACGCGAGTGGTTCTTCCGTTATCTGGGACCGTTTTATGATGAAGCCCAGATCACCGACGTGTTGTTCCGCATCAAGGGTGGCAAGGAAGCCACTGTGTATTGCTGCACTGGACCCGTTTTGGAGGGCACAGGGCTGCTGGCGGCCAAGATCTATCGGCCGCGCATGTTCCGCAACCTGCGCAATGATGTGCGCTACCGTCAAAACCGCAGGGTACTGGATCATTTTGGAAAGGAAGTAGGCGATGATCGGTTGGCCCGCGCCATCCAAAAGGGAACGGATATCGGTAAGGAAGCCCTGCAGATCTCCTGGCTGCAGCATGAGTATCATGCCCTGCAGGTCTTGTTCGACGCCGGGGTCAAAGTGCCCAGGCCGATTGCCACGGGGAGCAATACGATCCTGATGGAGTACTTCGGCGATCGGGAGATGTCTGCGCCCACCTTACAGGAGGTGCATCTGTCTCAAAAGGAAGCGCATAGAACGTTCACTGCCCTGATGAATGATGTTGATACCATGCTGGGTTGCGGCTACGTCCACGGTGATCTCTCAGCTTACAACGTACTCTACTTCGACGGAGATTATCGTATCATCGACCTGCCACAGGTGGTAAATCCGGACCAAAACCCGGATGCGAAAGAGATCTTCTTCCGTGATGTCACGCGCCTGGCGCAGTACTTCAAGCGCTATGGCATTGACGCCAACCCGCAGGAGATCGCCCGCGGTATGTGGCAGAAATACCGTTACCGCGATGATCCGTTAAGCGAAAGGAAGGAGTCCATCAAGCTCATGGAGGAAATTGAAGAGTAGAATGGATGAACACTGGCTCAAACCGGACTGCGCATTGATCCTTCCATCTGTGCCTGAGACGCAGGTGGAAGGATCGGGCGAAAAAACCGAGACTGACCAATTTGAAAAACCGAAAGAAAGTACGTTCTATTTACTTGACATTCTTCGATGATTCATATAGAATAATTGTGTTAATAAAAATCTTATGAAAGGATAGGCGCAGCAGAAATGGAATATCGTTTACGCATCACAATTGCAGAAGTCATTTGCGTTGCCTCGCTTAACGGCGTTGGTTCCGCTCCTTGTCGTATTGCGCCTGTCTCCCGTTAGTTAAGTAAACTTTTCTGGCGGCCACGGGTGCAAGACGAACCCCGTGGCTGTTTTTTTTATTCAAGTCCGTAAAAGGCCACGGGTATCCCCGGGGCCTTTTATTTTTCGAAATGAAAGGAGGAAAAGATGGGTAAGCTTCGCATGGGAAGGTTTGTTTTACCGGACTGAGATCAGTCCGCATCGGTTCAAGGTTTTGTAATGAGGAGAAGGAGGCCGAAGATGTTAAACACATTACTCAAATTCGGCTCGCACAGAGTGGATTATTTTGACCAGACAGGCAGCAACCCGCAAGCCTTCGCGTTCTATGTACGCGGAGGGATGGCGGCAGATGAACGCTACAGCCATAATGCCAAGCATCAGCTTTACGGTGGGTTGGCCCTGATCCGCGCCAACCTGGGGCTGGAAAACCTGGCTGCTGTCTACATCGATATCGATGAATTGGCGAATCTCCAACGCCCGGCTTATCAGCAGATGAAGCACGACCTGCTCGCCGGCATGTTCACACGCGTTTTTGTCTTCGACCTTTCAGCTCTTTTCGGTGAGCCGGCTGCCGAGGCAGACCTGGCTGACCTGGCTGCGAAAGCTGGCGGTTTTGAACTGCTCTCCTGCGGCGAAGATGGCAGCATCTTCGCCCGGGAGATGCTGATGAACGAGGCGTTGATTTGTTGTTTTGAACAGGTGCAATCATGATGAATGTGATCGTTGTTGAAAATGTTAGCAAGCAATTCAAAAAAGCTCTTGACCCTTTTTGGAAGCGCGGGGCAAAAACTGCCGACCAGGCAGTGAACGAATCCGAGAATGAGCTCGTGACCTCCAACGGCAGACGCTGTGTCATTGCCGTGGACGAGGTTTCATTCAACGTTGGTCAGGCCGAGATCTTCGGTGTGCTCGGTCCCAACGGCGGCGGCAAGTCCACACTGATCCGACTGCTCTCCACGTTGATGATCCCAGACAAGGGTAGGATTGTTGTGCTCGGGTTCGACGTGGTGCGCCAGCCCATGCAGGTGCAGCAGCTCATCAACCGTGTCTCGGTGGAGGCTTCTTTCTTCAAGAAGTTGAGCCCGCTGGAAAACCTGATGTACGGCGCGCGTCTTTACGGTATGGAAAGCCGCGAAACCCGAAAGCAGATCTTTGAGATCCTCACCCGTCTGGGTCTGGAGAAGAACACCATCACCAGCCCCATGGAGGAGATGTCGCGCGGTATGCAGCAGAAGGTGGCCATCGCCAGGGCGCTGCTCTCCAGGCCCAAGCTGCTCCTACTGGACGAGCCCACCACCGGTCTCGACCCGCGTTCCAAGCGCGAGGTGCAAGCGGTGGTACGCGAGATGCGCGAGAAGGACGGCACCACCATTTTGCTGACCACGCATGATATGGCCGAAGCTGAAGCGCTTTGCGACCGCATTGCCATCATGAGTTCCGGCAAGGTGATCGCGCTGGACACCCCCGCTGGCTTGAAAAAGCTGGTCAAGTGGCAGGGTGGTGTTGAACCATCGCTGGAAGATGTTTTCATTGAACTGACCGGTAAGAAACTGGTCAACAAGGATGAAGAAGAGGAAGTGGAGGAAGAATGACAGGGAGTATGTTGGGAAAATCACTGTACGTAGGTGAAGCCATAGAGCTTACCGCCATCGACGCCGAAAAGGACGCTGCCCTGTTCTCGCAATGGACAGAGCAGCCGGCCTTCAACAGACACTTCAATTTCGGTATCTTCAGGCCGACTGCTGAGCATGAGATGAAAAAGAAGCTCGAAGAGTTGATGAAGAAGATCGATGAAAAGCGTGACGCCTATTTCTTTGTGATCCGCAAACGTGATGGTAGTGTACCCATTGGGTTGGCCTTTATCCGGAACATCCTGCACGCTCACCAGGTGGGTTCGATCTACATCTGTTTTGGCTCTGACGCTGATCTCATCAAGTATGGCAGCGAAGCCATGGACATGATGCTGCGTTACGGTTTCATGGAAGCCAGCCTGCACCGACTGGGAGCCACTCTCGCCGGGTACGAAACAGATATGATTTCGCTTTATGAAAGCAAGGGTTTTCTGCGCGAAGTGCAGCACCGCGAAGCCGCTTATCACGCCGGACGTTACTGGGACGAGATGATCTATGCCATTCTTAAACCGGAGTACAAGAAACGCATCGAGGAGGCGACGAAATGACAGACAAAGTCTTAACGGGAAAACTGGTCAAGTTAGTCCCGATCAACAAAGAGAAGATCGCTGAACAATGGGCGAACTGGAACATCGACAGCGATTACACCCGCCTGCTGGACATTGGTCCATCGTATCTCTACCCGCGCAAGCAGATCGAGAAATGGATCGACGAGATCGATGACGGCAGCTGCGAGTTCGCCATCCATGCCATCGCTGAAGACAAGGTCATTGGCGATATCGGCATCGGTGATTTCGACTGGGCAGCCGGTACCACCTGGGTGGGCATCGGCATCGGCGACCCCGATTTTCGCGGCAAGGGCTACGGCACTGACGCGATGCAGGTCATCCTGCGCTACGCCTTTGAAGAGCTCAACCTGCACCGGGTCAACCTGTCTGTGTTCGATTTCAACAAGCGGGCCATCCGCTCGTATGAAAAGTGCGGTTTCAAGTACGAGGGTGTGATGCGCGAGTTCATCTACAAAGAGGACCAGCGCTGGGACATCTGGAATATGGGTATTTTGCATTCAGAATGGCAGGCAATGCAAAGTTAGAAAGAAGGTTCATCATGGCAGTCGTTACACAACAATTCCGCGCGTCTTACGCGTTCTTTGAGCGGAACATCAATCTCATCAAACGTTACTGGTCCTGGGAACTGGTCTGGCTGGTGTATTCCACCGCCGACTGCATGTCGGTCAGTTTCATCGGCCTGGGCATGCAGCAGATCAGCGGCAGCGAGATCAGCAACACCAGCTACATCGTGCTCTATCTATTGATAGGCACGCTGGTGTGGCGATTCCTCTCCACGATCTTCTACTGGATCACCGACCTCATCAACATCGAGCGCTGGGAGGGAACGATCGAGTACACGCTCATGGCTCCGGTGCGGCGCATCACCCACATGACCGGACAAACCACGTTTGCCGTAGTCTACGGCTTCCTGTTCACGGCGGTCATCCTGGGGATCACTGCGCTGGTCTTTAAGATCGACCTGAGCAACGCCAATTTCGTGGGCGGCACCATCGTGCTGCTCTCGGGAAGCTTCAGTTTTGTGGGGATTGGCATCATGGCATCCGTGCTGCCGCTGCTCTTTCCTGAGCGTGGCTCGCAGATGACGCACGTCTTCATCGCTGTGCTGCTGCTGGTCTCTGGCGTCTACTACCCGGTGAACGTGCTGCCGCTGGTACTGCGCAAGGCCGCTGTCTTCAGCCCGGCCACCTACGTGCTCGACGGTGTGCGCAAGGCGCTGCTCGACGGCACACCCACAAGTGAACTCTGGCAGTATGTTTGGCCGGTACTCTTGATGGGTATGGTGCTCATCCCGCTGGGACTGTGGATCTTCCGCCAGGCGGAACTCTACGCCAAGCGGACGGGTAAACTGCACCGCAACGGTTGATCAAGAACGGCAGGAAAAACCTCTGCCGTTCTTTTTTGATATACTTGGAAGAATAATATTCTTGGAGGGAAGGGCATGGAAAAGGACATCAAGGCCATCATTTTCGACATGGGCGGGGTCATCTTACGCACTGAAGACAAATCCTCCCGCACCGCGCTGGCGCAGCGTTTTGGTCTCACACGCGGTGAGATCGAAGACTTGGTCTTCAACTCGCCCTCCGCCATTGCCGCCACGGTGGGTCAGATCGGGGAGCGCGAGCACTGGCAAATCGTCTGGGACAGTCTGAAGGTTGCCGAGGAGGAACGCCCGGCGTGCGAAGCTGCCTTTTGGGACGGTGATGTGCTGGATGGCGACCTGCTTGATTTCCTGCGCTCACAGCAAGGCAAGCGAACCACCGCGCTGCTCAGCAACGCCTGGCCCGGCGCGCGCGACGCTCTGACGTACCATTATCCATGCATTGACGCCTTTGATGTCTCCGTATTTTCATATGAGGTCAAGCTGGCCAAACCCGACCCGGCTATTTACAGGCTTATCCTTGACAGAGTGGGGGTACAACCGCAGCAGGCGATATTCCTGGACGATAACATAGACAATATCGCGTCAGCCGGGAAGATGGGCATCCATGCCATTCGTTTCTTGAACACTACTCAAGCATTGAGTGAGATCCGGTCGCTGATTGAGTAGCTTAATGAAAGAAACACTTGTTACTGAGAAAAACCCCTTCATTATTGGGGTTATTTCAGATACACACGTGCCCGACCGTGTGCGCGGGCTGCATCCGGCCTTGTTGGACGATTTACGCAGGCTTGAGGTTGATCTCATCCTGCACGCGGGTGATGTGGCCGTACGCTCCGTCATCACAGAGCTTCAGCAGGTGGCTCCGGTGCGCGTGGTCACGGGCAATCGCGATATCCTGTTGATGAATGAGCATCCCGTCTCGCTCACGCTGACGGTTCACAAAACCGAACTTACGCTGACGCACGGCCACCTTAATCCCCGCACCTACTGGGGCGACAAATTTGCATATATCACCAGGGGTTATAATTTCAAACGCTACCAAAAGCGTCTGGCCAGGGCGTTTCCATCCTCACAGGTGATCGTTTACGGCCACACACACCACGCCGAGAACGTCTGGGTGGATGGGCAGCTCTTCTTCAACCCTGGTTCGGTCAGCCACGGCGATTACCTGGACCATGATCCCAAATTCGGACTGCTCAAGATCCATAAAGATGGTAGAATAGACGCGCTAATCTACCCACTCAAAGGGGCGCTAATCGACGCCAAAGAGTGGGTTGCCACGGCATAGTCTAATTCAATCCCCTCTGATTTCTTGACGTATCAATGTACCATTGATATAATCAAGTTTTGCTTATTCTGGCGCTATTTCGCCAGAACCCTTAATATTGCTGTGCCAGGTTTGAAATATTAGGAGAAACCGATGGCTTCTGAGTTATCCACCAAATCGTACGCCCGAATCCCTGTGTTTTTCAACATGCCCGACCTGATCGAGGTTCAACTGGATTCCTTTAAACGGTTGAAATCAGAAGGTCTGGCTGATCTCTTCCACGAGATCTCGCCGATTGAATCCTATAACAAAGGTATGAAACTGTACTTCCCGGGCCGTAGCCCTGAAGCAAAGCAGTGGGAATTGAAGTACTGGTTCGACGAACCCAAACATACCATAGATGAATGTATCGAGCGCGACCTCACTTACGCCAGCCCCTTATACGTTTCCGTCCTCCTGGCAGGCCCCGATATCCCGCAACCCGTCAAATCAGACATCTTCCTCGGCGATTTCCCCGAGATGACTGACAAGGGTACCTTCATTATCAACGGCACCGAGCGCGTGGTTGTTTCCCAGTTGATCCGCTCTCCGGGCGTCTACTTTGAAGCTCCCGTCGACCGCGCCACCGGCCGCCGCCTGGCCATGGCCAAGCTCATCCCCGATCGCGGCGCCTGGATGGAGTTCGAAACGCGCAACAAGGATTTCATCATCCTCAAGTTCAACCGCAAGCGCACCGTGCCCATCACAATATTCCTCCGCGCCCTGGCTGCCGTGGACGACCTGCTCCCCGGCGACAGCCCGCTTAAGACCGGCTCCGATGAGGAACTGATTGCGTTGTTCCACGATATCGACAACAACCCCGACCGCCAGTTCATTGCCAAGACCATCGGCCAGGAACCGGTCTGGGATCTCAGCGGTAACCAGACTGTGGCCCAAGCCGCATTAATTGAATTCTTCCGCCGCATGCGCCCTGGCGATCCGGCCAACCTCGAAAATGCCCGCCAGTTCCTGGAAGAGCAGATCTTCGATAACCGCCATTATGACCTGGAACGTGTGGGCCGCTACAAGCTCAACCAGAAGCTTGACCTGATGGACCGCATTCCCGTGTCACACCGCAGCATCACCAAGTGGGATATCGTCTACCTCGTTCGCCGTATGATCATGATCAACAACGAGACCGAGGACAAGGACGACATCGATCACCTGGGCAACCGCCGCGTCAAAACCGTGGGCGAGCTCATCCAGAACAAACTGCGCATCGGCATGCGCCGCATGGAACGCGTCATCAAAGAGCGTATGTCCATCCGCGACCAGGACCAGGTTTCCCCGGTCAGTCTCATTAACATCCGCCCGGTCGTGGCAGCCTTGCGCGAATTCTTCGGCTCCAGCCAGCTTTCGCAGTTCATGGACCAGACCAACCCGCTGGCGGAACTGCGCCACAAACGCACCCTTTCGGCCCTCGGTCCTGGCGGTCTGCGCCGCGAGCGCGCCGGCTTCGACGTGCGCGATGTGCACAACTCGCACTACGGCCGCATCTGCCCCATTGAAACCCCTGAAGGCCCGAACATCGGCCTTATTGGCCGTTTGGCCAGCTACGCGCGCGTGAACGAATACGGCTTCATTGAAACCCCGTACCGCCGCGTCATCAAGGCCTTGAATTGTGACGACAGCCGCCTGGAGAACCGCATCCTGCGCGAGACCATCACCGATCCCAAGAGCGGGGAAGTGATCGCCAAGGAAGGCGAACGCGTCACCGCCAAGATGATGTCGGCGATAAAGAAGACCAAGAAGAGCACCATCTTCGTAGTGCCTTTTGTCTCCGAAGAGGTGGAATACCTCTCCGCGGATGCCGAAGATAAATATGTCATTGCCCAGGCGAACACGCCTTTGAACCTGAATTTTGAGTTCGATGCTGAGCAGATCTCCTGCCGCTTCCATGGTGACTTCATCACCTCCGGCACCGAAGGCATCAATTATATGGACGTGGCTCCCCACCAGGTTGTGGGTATTAGCGCCGCGCTCATTCCGTTCCTCGAGCACGATGATGCCAACCGCGCTCTCATGGGCTCGAACATGCAGGCCCAGGCCGTTCCGCTGGTGAACCCCGATATTCCGCTCATTTCCACCGGTATGGAACGCTTTGCTGCCATCGATTCCGGCCAGGTCCTTGTGGCCGAGGACGACGGCGAAGTCATCTCCGTTACCGGCCGCCAGATCTTCATCAAGAACAGCAATGGTAAGGTGCGCGAGTACACCCTGCGCAAATATCAGCGCTCCAACCAGAGCACCTGCATCGACCAGCGTCCGGCAGTCACCAAAGGCCAGCGCATCCATAAGGGAGACATCCTGGCGGATTCCTCCTCAACGGTCGAAGGCAATCTTGCCCTGGGTCAGAACGTGGTTATCGCGTTTGTTTCTTGGGAAGGCGGCAACTTTGAGGACGCTATCCTCATTTCCGAACGCCTGGTGCAGGATGATAAATTCACCTCCGTGCACATTGAGAAATACGAGATCGAAGCTCGCGATACCAAGCTGGGTCCAGAAGAGATCACACGCGATATCCCCAATGTTGGCGAAGACGCCATCAAGGATCTTGATGAGCAGGGTATCGTGCGCATCGGCGCTGAAGTCGGCCCCAATGACATCCTGGTAGGCAAGATCACACCCAAGGGTGAAAAAGAACTGACTCCCGAAGAGCGCCTTCTGCGTGCCATTTTCGGTGAGAAATCCCGCGACGTGAAAGACACTTCGCTGCGCATGCCTCATGGCGAACGCGGCAAGGTTGTGGAAGTCAAGGTCTTCACCCGTGAAGACAATGTTGATCTCTCCGCCGGTGTGGACATGATGGTACGCGTCTCGGTGGCACAGCGCCGCAAGATCACCGCTGGTGACAAGATGGCAGGACGCCACGGCAATAAGGGTGTCGTCTCCCGCGTCGTCCCGGTTGAGAACATGCCGTTCCTCGAAGATGGAACACCAGTTGACATCATCCTCAACCCGTTGGGCGTGCCTGGCCGTATGAACATCGGACAGGTACTTGAAGCGCATTTAGGTTGGGCTGCCAAGCAGCTTGGCTACCAGGGCATTACCCCCGTTTTCGACGGCGCCAACGAGTATGAGATCGAAGCCGAACTAGCCCGCTCATGGATGATGGACCTTGCCTGGAAGGAAACCGGCGAGAAATCCTGGGAATGGATGAACCAGCAGGAATACGACCCCGAGACCATCAAGGACGATGAAGAAGTTCGTCTCCTCTATATGGAACAGATCATGGGCAAGAAGTATGACATCTCGCGCATGGCCACCGATATCCACTACGCGCGCCGCTCCAACCTGGAATACTGGTTGAAGGAACGCGGTTACGATCCCGATACCATCCTGAGTTTCGACAACGTAAAACCGGGCACCGGCCTGTTCACCGAGAATGACGAACGCGCCATCAACACCTGCCTGCGTATCTGGCTCGAAACCAACGGTATCGAATCGGCGAAGATGAAGGACGAAAAGGTCCGCGCAGAAGCCGAAAAACTTGTGCTCGAACGCGGTATCCCGTTCCCCACATTGGGCAAACAGGTCCTGCGCGACGGTACCAATGGTCTGCCCTATGACCAGCCCGTGACCATCGGCGTCATGACGATGCTCAAACTGCACCATCTCGTTGAAGACAAGGTACACGCGCGTTCAACCGGGCCTTACAGCCTGGTCACGCAGCAGCCCCTTGGCGGTAAGGCTCAGTTTGGTGGTCAGCGCTTTGGTGAAATGGAAGTGTGGGCGCTTGAGGCTTACGGCGCTGCCTATACTCTGCAGGAAATGCTCACCGTCAAATCTGACGATGTGCAGGGCCGTGTGAGTACTTATGAAGCCATCGTCAAGGGTCAACCCATCGAGGATCCCAGCCTGCCAGCATCCTTCAGGGTGTTGGTCAAAGAGCTGCAGAGCCTTGGTCTGGCAGTGGAAGCGGTCATGGACAGCAATGAAGTGATCCGCTTTGGCAAGGACGAAGAAAAAATTCGGCCGCCCAGGCTCGAGACCGGTTTGCTTGGTCTCGGTGAAGAGCTGGAAGGTCTGCTCTAACGATTCGCGGCGCAAAACAGGAATCGTTTGGGCAGGGAGGTTGACCGTCATAACCCCCCATGTTATAATCATGCGCCGTTGTGGAATTACGTTGTGATGTGAGTACCTGGAGTGAATCCGGCGTGGCCATCATTGCAGTCGATGGCCTCGCCCTATTAATCAAGAAACATGTACCAAAGGCATTTATTTTTACGGAGGCTAAAAACGTGCCAACTATCAACCAACTGATCCGAAAAGGACGCGAGACCAAAAAGGTCAAGAGTAAAGCGCCGGCTTTGCAGTACACGCTGAATTCAATGAAACAGCGCCGTACTCATCAAGACAAAGGCGCACCGCAAAAACGTGGTGTCTGCACCATCGTCCGCACCACGACCCCCAAGAAACCGAACTCGGCGCTGCGCAAGATCGCTCGTGTTCGCCTTTCGAACGGTATTGAAGTTACCGCTTATATTCCGGGCGAAGGCCATCAGCTGCAGGAGCACTCTGTTGTGCTCGTCCGCGGCGGCCGTGTGAAAGATCTGCCTGGTGTTCGCTATCACATTGTGCGCGGCACATTGGATACGACCGGTGTGGCCAAACGTGGGCAGAGCCGTTCCAAGTACGGCTCCAAAAAGCCGAAGGCTGCTTAATTATTATTTGGACGGAGAGATCTGAATGCGACGGACTAAACCCGAACCACGTGTAGTATCCCCAGACGTTCGCTATAATAGCGTGCCTGTGACGTTTTTCATCAACCGCATCATGAAGCGCGGCAAGAAAAGCGTTGCCACCACTATTGTCTACGACGCTCTTGATATCGTCAAAGAAAAATCCGGTAAGGACCCCATCGAAGTGATGGAAACTGCCTTGAAGAACGTTGGCCCCATGATGGAAGTCCGCCCACGCCGTGTGGGTGGCGCCACCTACCAGGTGCCAATGGAAGTTGCTTCCGGCCGCAAGATGACCTTGGCCATGCGCTGGATCATCGATGCTGCCACCGGACGCACCGGAAATTCCTACGCAGAAAAGCTTTCTGCAGAACTCCTCGACGCTGCCAACAATCAGGGCGCCGCTGTTCGAAAACGCGAAGAAACTCACAAGATGGCAGAAGCCAACCGGGCTTTCTCTCATTTCCGTGTATAGATTTATAGAGAGATAGGTTGTAATGCCACGCAATTTTCCGCTTGAGAAGTGCCGCAATATTGGGATCATCGCCCATATCGACGCCGGTAAAACGACGACGACTGAGCGTATCCTCTTCTATTCCGGCCGCACGTACAGAATTGGCTCGGTAGATGACGGCACCACAGTTACTGACTGGATGGCCCAGGAACGCGAGCGAGGTATCACCATCGTTTCCGCGGCAGTGACTGCCGAGTGGAAAGGTTACCAGATCAACGTTATCGACACCCCGGGGCACATTGATTTTACCGCCGAGGTGCAGCGCTCCCTGCGCGTCCTTGACGGCGGCGTTGTTGTTTTTGACGCTGTCCAGGGCGTTGAACCGCAGAGCGAGACCGTATGGCGACAGGCCGATCGGTATAGCGTACCCCGCATCTGTTTTGTAAACAAAATGGATCGGACGGGAGCCTCCTACGACTATACCCTGGGCACCATCAAATCGCGCCTTGGTGCGAATCCCATCGCCATGCACCTGCCCATCGGCAGCGAATCAGCCTTCAAGGGCATGATCGATCTGATGACCATGCAAGCCATCTATTTCGAAGACGAACTTGGCAAGGAGCCCAAGGTCACGGCCATTCCCGATGACCTCAAGACCCAGGCCGAGGAAGCCCGCATGCAGATGGTGGAGAAGATTGCCGAACTGGACGATGACCTCACGGTCAAGTATCTGGAAGGCGAGACCATCTCCATCGACGAGCTTAAAACTGCTCTGCGCAAGGCAGTTCTCGACAATAAAGCCGCTCCCTGTTTCTGCGGTTCCTCCCTCAAGAACAAGGGTGTTCAGCTTGTGCTGGATGCCGTGATCGATTACCTGCCTTCACCGCTGGATGTTCCCGCGGTCAAGGCAACCAACCTCAAGAATGACGAAGCCATCGAACTGCCCACCAAAGACGACGCTCCCCTGAGTGCGCTGGTCTTCAAAATCGTCAGCGATCCCTATGTGGGCCGCCTGGCTTACTTTAGAGTTTATTCCGGCACCATTAAAACAGGTGCCATGGTATACAATCCCATCAAGGGCAAGAAGGAACGCATCGGGCGCCTGCTGCGCATGTATGCAGACCGCCGTGAAGACATCGAAGAGGTGAACGCCGGCGATATTGGTGCCGTGCTTGGCCTGAAGGAAAGCTTCACCGGCGACACCCTGTGTGATTCCAACCATCCGGTCGTGCTCGAGAGCATCTCCTTCCCGGAGCCGGTCATCTCCATTGCCATTGAACCCAAGTCCACCGCGGACCAGGACAAGATGGCCAATGCCCTGCTGCGTCTCTCTGAAGAAGACCCCACTTTCCGCGTCCATTCAGACGAGAACACCGGCCAGACCATCATCTCCGGCATGGGCGAGCTTCACCTCGACGTGCTTGTGGACCGCATGCTGCGCGAGTTCCGCGTGCAGGCCAATGTTGGTCAGCCGCGCGTGTCTTACCGCGAGACCATCAGCAAGCCCGTCAGCGGCTTCAGCTACAAGTATGTGAAGCAGAGCGGCGGACATGGCCAGTACGGTCACGTGGTCTTTGATCTCGATCCCCTCGCAAGGGGAGAGGGTATTAAATTTGAGAACAAGATCTACGGTGGTTCCATCCCCAAGGAATATATCCCCGCGGTCGAAAAAGGCATCAAAGAAGCCGTGGAATCGGGTATTTTGGGTGGTTATCCTGTTACCGATCTAAATGTGCGCCTTATAGACGGCTCCTTCCACGAAGTGGACTCCAGCGAAATGGCCTTTAAAATGGCCGCAATCCTGGGCTTCCGCGAAGCACTGCACAAGGGCGCCTGCAACCTGCTCGAACCCATTATGAAGGTGGAAGTCACCATCCCTGAGGAATACCTCGGTGAGGTGTTGGGACAGGTCACCTCACGCCGCGGTATCGTGCAGGGCATGGACATGCATCCGGGGAATACCCAGGGCGTGCGCGCCCTCATCCCCTTGGCTGAAATGTTCGGGTATGCAACACAGCTCCGCTCGGGCACACAGGGTCGCGGTGTTTTCACCATGGAATTCGACCATTATGCCCCCGTTTCTGACGCTGTGAGAGAAAAAGTTCTTAACAACTGATCATTCATTTTGTATCGGACTTCTTAAGGAGTAATGGTTTATGGCCAAGCAGAAATTTGAACGCAACAAACCACATCTGAACGTGGGAACGATGGGTCATATTGACCATGGCAAGACGACATTAACAGCCGCGATCACGAAGTACTGCGGATTCTTCGGCAAG
>Ga0116157_10000048_pt1 | contig 136456 bp, 98 predicted proteins | sample AD_UKC048_MetaG_FD_89882 | JGI IMG/M metagenome (GOLD analysis project Ga0116157, IMG submission 89882) | Active sludge microbial communities of municipal wastewater-treating anaerobic digesters from USA - AD_UKC048_MetaG | ecosystem: Engineered > Bioreactor > Anaerobic > Digestate | place... | reverse complement strand
GCGGCGCGCGACAATGCACGGCATCTCACAGAGATGCCCTACAAAATTTGTAGGCCGCCTGTGCCAGGCGGCTCGGCTCAGAGGTTTTGAGACACGCTCGCCTCGCGGGCCAGGTTGGCCCAGGTGTCGTGCGGCCGGTGAATCGCGGACGCCGGGGACGGTGTCCCTCCCGGCTGATGCGGGCGGCAAGTGCTGTGCGACGTCTTCGTGAGACGCCAGCGTCGGGGTGATGGTCTGGAGTTTTGAGACAACCTCGGGCCGGTGCCCCTCCCGTGCCAGGGGCGCCCGTGAGTGATTCAGGGTCAGGCAGTTGCGGAACGGCGTCCAGCCGGTGCGAATTTTCGCCGCTGCCTGTGCCGCGGGGAGTCCGGGCTTGCACGGTATAATACGGAGGTATAATAATATGGCATGGGCACTGCTGATACCGCGAAGATAGTGAATTTGCGCCGGGTGCTGGCGGAGCGATTCCCTGGGGCGGTGGCGGGGAAGCGGGCGGGCGGGGTGGTGGCGACGGGTTTGGGGTGTCTGGATGGGCCGTTTGGCGGTGGTCTGCCGCTGGGCGAGGTGGTGGAGGTGGTGGCGGGGGGGCGCAGTTCGGGTGCGGGTCTTTTGCTGGTGGCGCTGCTGCGGCGCGCGCTTGCGGATCATCCGTGCGTGGCGCTGGTAGACGGCCGCGATTCTTTTGATCCGGCGGATCTCCCGCCGAAGCTTTTGCGCAGGTTGCTCTGGGTCCGGTGCCAGGCTGTGCGGGATGCGCTGCGTCCGGTGGATGCGCTGCTGAGGGATGGGAACGTGCCGCTGGTGGTTCTTGATCTTCGGGGCAATCCCCCCGCGGAGCTGGGTTCCATCCCGCAGCACGCGTGGTTTCGTTTTCTGCGGGTGGCGGAGCAGGCGGGCACGGTGTTGCTGGCGCTGGTGCCGCGCCCGATGGCGTGCGGGGCACGTTGGCGCCTGCGGCTGGATTCGCGTTTCGATCTCGGGGCCCTCGAGAGGGGGCAAGTCGAGATGTTGCGCTCACTGCGCATGGAGATCGTCCGCGCCCGGGGTCCAGGGATGGCGGCCGCGGTGGGATGAGGGGCGGGCCATGGATGTGGCGCGACAGCCGCCCGGGCTCTACGGCGTCATCCGGGTGCCAGATTTTTACCTGCAGGCCATGCTGCGCCACGAGCCAGAGATGTGGGGCAGGCCGGTGGCGGTCGTGGATCCGGAAGAGGGCGAGGGTCGTGTGATGGGAGCGACATCGTCGGCTCGGGCGGCGGGGGTGCGGCCGGGCCAGTCGCCGACGCAGGCGCTGGCGCGGTGTGATGGGCTGCACATTCGGGCCCGTCGGCGCGACCAGGAGGGGGTGGCGCGGGAGGTGCTGCTTGGATGCGCCTATGCCCATTGCGCGTTCATCGAAGATACGGCGGACGGGATCTGCACGATGGACGTGACGGGCGCGGACGCGTTCCGGCGGGATGCGAGAGGGGCGGCGCACGGGTTGCTGGATGAACTGGCCGGGGTGGCGCTGCGGGGCCAATTCGGGCTGGCGCCGACGCCGGATCTCGCGCTCTGCGCGGCGCGGGTGGCCACGGGATCTTGCGCGGTGCTCGCGGCGGACGATGCGGGGGATTTCCTTTCCCGCTTGCCCGTGGAGGCCCTTGGGCCGGATCCGGCGATGGCGGCAATCGTGGCGGGCTGGGGCATCCGGACTGCCGGGGAATTCGTGGCGCTCGGGCGGACCGCATTGGCCGAGCGGCTCGGCGTGGCGGGGGTGCGGCTGTGGGATCGCGCCGCCGGGCGCTCGTGCAGGCCCCTCCGGCTCGTGCGCCCGCGCGAAGAATTTTTCGAGAATTCCGAGCTGGAGTTCGAGCTGGCGGAATTGGAGCCGCTGCAATTCCGGCTGCGGCGCATGCTGGAACAAGTGGTCAGGCGGCTGGAGGCATCACATCGTGCGGTGGGCGGATTGCGCCTGGAACTCGGGTTTTCGGATGGCGCCTGCCACCGGGCCAACTTGCAGCCGCCAGAGCCGACGCTCAATGAAGCCGCGCTCTTTGGACTGTTGCAAAACCATCTTGAGAGGCTGCGCGCGCCCGCGGGCGTGGTGGCGGTGAGGTTGTTCGCCGAACCCGCGCGGGCGGCGGCCACGCAGGGGGACATTTTTGAGACTGGCCTGCGCGATCCGTGCCGCTTTTTTGAGACCGTCAATCGGATCATGGGGTGGATCGGTCCAAAGCGCATTGGCTATGCCGTGCTGCGCGAGAGCCATCGGCCTGACGATTTCGTCATGGAGCCGCCGGGGTCCCCGCAAGTGGGCGCGGTGGTGGGCGATGGGCCACCGGATGCGGCGGAATCAGCGGCGGGCTTAACCCTGCGGCGCTTTCGCCCCCCGCGCCCGGCCGAGGTGCGGGTCCAGCACGGCAGGCCGATTTTCGTGCGGGCGGGATCGATTGGCGCCGGGCACGTGCGGGCCTCGCGTGGGCCGTGGACACTCTCGGGCGACTGGTGGGATCGGGGCGCGTGGGAGCGCGAAGAGTGGGATGTGGAGATCGATGGCTGGGGGCTGGTGCGGATCTTCCGAGAATCCGACTCGTGGTTTATCGATGGGGTCTACGATTGAATATCACGCTTGACCTTGGTGAGATGGCGTCCAGAGAGGGTTTCGTGTCAACGGTGCGATCATGGTTTTCCAGCGAGGATTGGTGGGCCGTGTGGCTTGGTCTGGCGATAGCCGCGCTCGCCCTGCCCGCGACCGTCGGCGTGGACGTGCTCGGCTGGGCGGCGAAGGCCAGCGTTTGGCTTGAATTGCCGAAGGCCGTGGGCCCCGCGTCAAAGGGCTATGCGTTTCTGCCGGGTTGGGTGAGCCTGGGGCTGACCTTTTTGGCTGTCTTGGCTTTGGTGGCCATCGGCGCGCGTGTGATGGGATTCCGGATGGGGCGGTTCCTGGCTGGTTTCACGGTTATCTTCTGGACCAGCTTCGGCTGCTGGCTCGTTGGCCATTACGCGTATATCGCGCAGACGCCCGACAAGCGCCAGGCGATGGGGATTGGCTGGTCGCTGGGCCTGACGGGCGAGGCGGGTTTCATCGTGGCGCTGCTGGCCGGGCTCGCGATCGGCAATCTGGCGCCGAAGTTCGCCTCGTGGCTCAAGGAGGCCTCGCGCCCCGAGTGGTTCATCAAGACGGGGATCGTGATCCTCGGTGCGTCGCTCGGGGTGAAGGCGATCGCGGCGTCGGGGCTGGTGTCGGCGATCATGTTCCGCGGTTTTGCGGCGATCGTCGAGGCGTACCTGATCTATTGGGCGCTCGTGTACTTCATATCGAGGCGGTTTTTTGGTTTCAGCCGGGAGTGGGCGGCACCCCTGGCGTCGGGCATTTCGATCTGCGGTGTCTCGGCGGCGATCGCGACGGGGGCGGCGATCCGGGCGAGGCCCGTGGTGCCGATCATGGTCTCGTCGCTGGTGGTCATTTTCTCGGTCGTGGAGCTCCTGCTCCTGCCGTTTGCCGCACAGGCATTCCTCTCGCATGAGCCGATGGTGGCGGCCGCGTGGATGGGGCTGGCGGTCAAGACCGATGGCGCGGCCGTGGCGAGCGGTGCGGTCACCGACGCGCTGGTGCGGGCGGCGGCCGGGGCGAGGGGCGTGGCATGGCAGCCTGGCTGGATGCTCATGACCACCACGACGGTGAAGGTCTTCATCGACGTGTTCATCGGCATCTGGGCTTTCATCCTGGCGCTGATCTGGGTCTATGCCATCGACAAGAAGCCGGGCGAACGCGTCCGGGCCACGGAGATCTGGGAGAGGTTTCCCAAGTTCGTGATCGGTTACTTCCTGCTGTTCGTGGGGGTGCTGGCGTGCGGCCTGGCATGGCCGGGGACACGGGAGGGCCTGGTTGCCGCGACGGGGACGGCGGATGTGTTTCGGGGCATTTTCTTCGTGATGACATTTTTCGCGATTGGGCTGGCGTCGAATTTCCGGCGGCTCTGGGCGGAGGGGATCGGGCGCCTTGCCATGGTGTATGTCGTGAGCCTTTTTGGTTTCATCATCTGGATCGGGCTGGCGATCTCGTGGCTGTTCTTCCACGGGGTGCGCCCGCCGCTGGTGCAGTAGGAGGCGAGATGGCGGAATCAGGACGGCGTGAGGAGATCCACCCGGTGGAGAGGGTGGGCAAGGAGATGGCGGCCATGCCGCAGGAGCCGCTGTTGCCCGTGGAAAAGAAGCTGATCGGCTGGAGCCTCATGCTGGGCGTTGTATTGCTCGGCATCCTGATCTGGGTGAGCCTGAAGTTCTTTCCCGCGTGAGGGGTGGCGATTTGACAATGGTTTGCGGATTGGCAGTTTCGTCGGATCGCGACGGGCGCGTTGGTGCGGATGGAGGCAATGAAGAATGAAGAACCTCATGATATCGGCCGCGGCTTTTGCCGCGGCATTCTTTGCTGCAACAGAGACCGGCGTGGACTGGGCGCCGTCGTTCAATGACGCGCCCGTGAAGCCGGAAGACGCGAAGAGGATCGAGGAGGCGGTGCCGGCCCATGCGTTTGCCCGCCCGGCCAAGAGCCGCAAGATGCTCGTCTACAGCGCCACCTCGGGTTTCAGGCACAAGTCGATCCCGCACGGCAAAATGGCCCTGGAGATCATCGGCAAGCGCACCGGTGCGTACGAGGCCGTCATCAGCGATGAGCTGACAAATTTTGAGCCGGATAATCTGAAGAAATTCGACGCCGTATGCCTGCTCAACGTCACGGGTGATTTCTTTCTGCCGCACCCGAAGGATCTGGGGACCATGGAGGCCGACAGGCAGCAGAAGCTCAAAGAAAATGACCTGCGGCTGAAAAAGGCGCTCATCGAGTACGTGGAGAGCGGCGGCGGACTGGTGGGCATCCACTCGGCCACCGACGCGTGCTATCAGTACGAGCAGTACGGAGACATGGTCGGCGGATATTTTGACGGTCACCCCTGGACGCAGGATTGCCGCGTGACCATCCGCGTCGAGGACCCGGAGCACGAGTTGACCCAGCCCGTGTTCAAGGAGCGCTCGTATTCCTTTCCCGAGGAGATCTACCAGTTTAAGGAGAAGCCCTACTCGCGAGAACGGCTTCGGGTGCTGCTGAATCTCGACCCGGAAAAGAGCGACAAGCCCAAGAAGGAGGGCTCGATCAAGCGCACCGATAATGATTTTGCCGTGTGCTGGGTGCAGAAATTTGGGCGGGGGCGGGTCTTCTACACGTCCCTGGGGCACCGGGAGGACATCTACATGAATCCCGTGATGCTCGGCCACTATCTGGCGGGCATCCAGTTCGCGTTGGGGGATCTCAAGGCCGACACGACCCCGAGCGCAAAGCTCAAGCGCCCATAGAGAGACTGGCCCGGAGGGGAGGGGCGAAACCGACCGTGCGCGCGGTCGGCGGTCGGCCGCAGCAGGCTCTGCAATTCCTTGCCCCATCCGGGGAGCGTTTGCGGATCCGGCAAACGGCCTTATATGCCAATGAGTACGACTTATAAGTGTGCAGCATGGCCTCGAACGGTATACGGTCTTGTCGGGCGATCATGGCGGTCGGGGTGGCGCTTTGGTGTCATTCGGCGGCGGGGCAATTGGTGCGCGCGCCGAACACGACGCTGAATCTTCCGGCCGAACTGCCGGCGGGCTCTTTTGGTTTCACGAATTTCGTGACCAACGCCTTCAGCCAGCCCCTGTGCGTGCTGACGGCCCCGGGGGAGACCAATCGGCTGTTCGTTCTGGAGAAGGGGGGCGGCACGCCCGTGACCGGCCGAATCAGGATAGTACCGAGCCTCACGGTGCCGACGAACATGCTGACGTTCTTGGCGCTGGGGGTGACCAATGACAGCGAGTCGGGCCTGCTCGGGATGGCGTTCCATCCGGGGTATTCGAGCAATAGGCAGTTTTTTGTTTTCTACAGTTTCAACGTGGGGGCGAGCCGATACCAGAGGATCTCGCGATTCCTTGTGTCGACCAACGACCCGAACGCGGCGGATCCCCTGTCCGAAGTTCCGTTGATCACCCAGTTTGACCAAGCCGGAAACCATAACGGAGGAGACATTCACTTTGGTCTGGACGGGTACCTGTACGCATCGCTCGGGGATGAGGGCGGTGGGGGCGACACGTACGCGAACTCGCAGACGATCACCAACGATTTCTTCGCGGGGATCATCCGGATGGACGTGGACAGGCGAGTGGGCAATCTGGTGCCGAATCCGCATCCGGCGGTGCACACGAACACATACCTTGTTCCGGCCGACAACCCATTTGTTGGGGCGACGAACTACAACGGGCTGCCGATCAATCCGAATCAGGTGCGGACGGAATTCTGGGCCACGGGCCTGAGAAACCCGTGGCGGTTCTCATTCGATCCCGCCACTGGCGAACTGTGGTGCGGGGATGTGGGCCAGAGCACGTTGGAGGAAATCGACATTATCGCGAGAGGGAAGAACTACGGCTGGGCTTGGCGGGAGGGAACCAATGCGTATACGACGAGCCCCTGGGGCGCGACACCCCCGCCGGGTTTTGCGCCGACCGAACCTGTATGGGTCTATGGCCGAACGCTGGGACAGTCCGTGACCGGCGGAGTACTCTACAGGGGCACGCGTTTTCCCGAGTTGAACGGGGCGTACGTATTTGCGGATTTTGGATCGGGAAACGTGTGGGCGCTGTGGCGCGGTGCGGGGGGCGTGACGGTTCAGTTGTTGGCCGTGGAAACCGGGCTCGTGGCTTTTGGGGTGAATCCGACAAATGGGGATATTCTCGTTGCCAATATCAACACCGGGCGCATCCGCAGGCTGGTGCGCACGTCGGTAACGGGTGTTCCACCGCCAGCGCTTCTCTCGCAGACCGGGGTGTTTTCGAACCTCGCGGCACTGACGCCCCATGCGGGCATCGTACCTTATGACATCAACGTGCCCTTTTGGTCCGATCACGCGACAAAGACGCGCTGGTTCAGCATCCCGAACACCGCCGACGACATGGTATTCGATCGGGATCTCGGCTGGTCGGCGCCGCCGGGCACGGTGTGGGTCAAGCATTTCGACCTGGAGACGAATCGTGGCGATGCCTCGTCGAGGTCCGCATCGAGACGCGTTTCTTGGTCAAGACAACCAATGCCGCCTATGGCGTCACCTACCGGTGGACGAATCAGAGCGACGCCGCGCTGGTGCCAGAGGAGGGGCTGGATCAGGCCTTCAATATTGTCGAGGGCGGGACCAACCGGGTTCAAGTCTGGCGGTACCCTGGGAGGAACGAGTGCCTCACGTGCCACACGGCGCAGGCCGGATTTGCGCTCAGCTTCAATACCCGCCAGATGAACAGAACCTGGAGCGCGGGCGGTTCCCCGGAGAATCAGATCCGGCTGCTCGATCAGGCGGGGTATTTCGTCGGGACGGTATCGAATATAAACGGGCTGCCATATTTCGCGCGCGCGGACGACGCCGCGAGCAGTCTGGAGTCCCGGGTGCGCTCCTATCTGGCGGTGAACTGCATATCGTGCCATGTGCCGGGTGGAGCGTCGCAGGGGCTGTTCGACGTGCGGCCGACGATGCCGACGGATCTTGCCGGGCTGATCGGCGGCGCACTGGTGAACAGTTTTGGAGACGTGTCCAATCGGGTGGCGGTGCCGGGGGACCTCGCGCACTCGGTCTTGCTGCGGCGCATTGAGGAGCCGGCGATCCGGATGCCGCCGCTGGCGACACGGGAACTGGATCAGGGCGCGATCGATCTACTGCGGGCATGGATTCAAACTGAATTGACGAATCGGCAGTCGTTTGCGGCATGGCGGGTCGAGCATTTTGGCTCAGAAACGGAGCCCGGCTCGGGTCCGGAAGACGACGCCGATGCCGATGGGCGCAACAACATCCTCGAATATCTCACGTGTAGCGACCCGCTATTCTCTGCGGACCGTTGGCCGGATCCGGGCGTGACGGTGTCGGGGGGATTGGTGTCGGTATCGTTCTATCGGGTCCGGAACCGGAGTTTCGTGCTCGAGCACAGCACAAATCTTCTGGACTGGGACGTCTGGGATGTGCCGGGCAACCAGCCCTGGTTCTCCTCGGACGACATGATGTCTGTGATCGACGGGGCGACGGATTCGGGTTCGGGTCACTTTTTCCGCTGCATCATCGGGGCGCCGTGATGGTGGGAGGCATCAGGCCGGGGGCGTGGGCTGAACTGCGGCCGCTTGCAAGGGTGTGAGATGAAGGTGGGGCCATTGGTCGGCGGTGGGCTCACGCCGATGGCCGGGTGAACGGCGGGACACGTGAAATCATCTGGAGATGTCGGCTGGGCGCCGATAGACCGTGGCGATGAGGTCTTCTCGTGGCATTTGTTCGGGAACGTCACCATTTGGTGCCGACGTGTCCTCGCGACTCGTGGTGTTTGCGGCGGCATGCCTATTCCCATGGACGTCGGGGTGGGGCTTCAATCCGCCGCGGGACACGGTGGGGCCGGTCACGGCAGAGATCGGCGATCCGGGCGAGATCGGGACCTTGGAGAAACCGGTCACGATCCCCGTGACGGTGAGAAATGGTGGGGCGACAAGGATTACTGGGAAGATCGCCATATCCGTCATCGACGACTGGCGGATCGAGGGAAAGTCGGAGGTGGAGTTCTCTGTTGCGGCGGGGGAGGACGCGAAGGCGCCGTTCACGGTTGTGGCGGGGCGCGGCACTCATGCCGCGCTGTATCCTGTTCACGCGCGAGTCAGCTTCAAGGATGAGAAAGGCGTCGATCTGACGGCGCATCCGATCCTGATCCTCTCAGTCGCATCGGCGGCGCGAGAGGCTGGGATGGGCGACCTTCCCCTGATCCGCGTGCCGAAGCGTGGGCCCTTGCGCTTCGACGAACTGGTGGCCTCGAGCCGGGTCATCGTACGGACGAATAGAGAGCCGATCGTGGGCAAGCCCGTGGGCTGGCATGGGACAGACGGCGAGTCGGGGGGATCGTTCTCGGTATCGGACACGGTGCGCGGTGACTTGCGCAGGGCATTCAACATGCATCCGCCGTATCGGCAGCGATGGGGTGAATTGGCTGTCGATTATCGGCTCGCCCTGCCGGCGGAACGGCCCATCCGACTCGCGTTTGCGACGGCCATCCGGGATCACGATGCGACGCGAGAGGGGGCGAGCGACGGCGTGGATTTCCGAGTTGAGGTCGGGCAAGAGGGACAGTTCACGAAGCATTTTGCCCGGTTCTCTGCGACCAAGCGTTGGGAGGAGGCCGAAGTGGATCTCTCGGCATACGCCGGGCGGGAGGTGATCCTGCGTTTCATCGCCGGCCCGGGTCCGGCGCACAACACGTCGTGCGACTCGTGTTTTTGGGCGGAGCCTACGATCTGGGTGGGGCCTGCAGCAGCCGTCGAGGACAGGGGCGTTCGGGAAAAGCGGCGCGAGTCGGCCGTGGCGGGGGCCCGGGCCTCCTGTTCGGGAGGCGGGGGCGATTGGGCATGGCGGATCGAGGGAGATTCCGGGCCGTTTGGGGTGGCGATTCGGCCGGGTCCCGACGGAATCAGCGACGCATTCATCGCGTTCTCCGATGGTGGCAGGGAAATAGTATTTGAGGGTTTTGGCGTAAAGATCGGTGGGACTCCCGTGGGTGGCGTGAAGGGGCTTGCCATCACTCGCGTGGAACCGCGCTTCCAATCCGGCGTCGGGGAAGTGTCCCACGAGGTCGTTGTCGGGGAGAGGGTCGTGACAGCGCGGGTTCGGGTCTGGCAGGAGAAGGGGGCGCTGAGGGTGGCGTTTTCGATGCCGGGCACGGAGCGCGATGTGCGGGGCGAGCCACGTTTCACCGAACTGGCGATTGGGGCAGGGTCTGAAATTGCGCGGCGGGTCTATGGCGGTTTTGGCAACGTCATCCAAGATCCAGATCCCGCGGGTTTCAGTCTGCGGGCCGGGGGCTTCACCTTGTCGACGCGGCACATCGGCGCGGATTACGCGAATGGGATCTCGCTCGTTCAGGCCACGGACATTTTCCCTGACGAACTGCGAGTGGAACCGGGCGCGAAGCGGTGTGCGCTGGTGGCGCATCACGATGCGACATTCTCGTTGGTGCCATCCTCGAAGGGCGCCTTTGCGGCGGCCAGAGCATACCGCGACATCGCCGGATTCCGGCGGGCGGGGGGCGTGAGCAAGCTGTTGGGCAGGATGTGCCTCGACCAATGGGGCGGTGATTACGCGGAGGCGGCCAGCGGGATCGAGCGCGCCGGGCGCTATGGCATGACCCATGCGGTTTTTGTCAAGCATGTCTGGCAGAGGTGGGGCTACGACTATCGCTTGCCGGAGATCTATCCCCCGGCCGGGGACGGGGAGGCGTTCCGCGCGATCGTGGCCGCGTGCAAGAAGGCCGGCATCCTGTTCGCGCCGCACGACAACTACATTGACTTTTATCCGGATGCGGAGGGGTACTCGTACCGGCATATCGTCTTCAATAGGGATGGGACGCCCCAGAAAGCGTGGCTTAACGAGGGCCGACAGGCCCAGAGCTACCGATGGTTGCCAACGGCGTTCTTTCCTTGGATGGAGGCGAATCTGGGGCGGGTGAAGGAGAACATCGGTGCGACGTCGTATTTCGTGGATGTTTTTTCGGCGATCCCCCCAGTGGATTTCTATGATCGATCGGGAAGGTTCTATTCGAAGACCGTCTGCCAAGAGCGGTGGGGAGCGGCTTTCGATCGCATTCGCGAGGTGTTGGGAGGCGACGCGCCGACCATCAGTGAGGCGGGACACGATGGGCTGATCGGGCACCTGGACGCGGGAGAGGCGGACCATAACGGGTGGTCGCCCGAAGACGCGAAAGGGGGCTGGCGGATACGGGCGGCGGACGGCGAACGCGTGCCCTGGCACGACATGGCGAGCCACGGCGCCTTCGTGTTGCTCGCGGGGGGGCTCGGTCCCCGGTATGCGGGGAAGGAGAATGATCAGGTGTTGCACGGGTACGGGAGCGACGATTATCTGAACATGACCGCACTCGGTGGGCGCAATCCGATGTGCGACGGGCCATTTTCGAGGAGGGCGGTGATGACCTATTGGCTATTGCACGACGTCTGCGCGGGGTTGGCTAGGGCTGAGATGCTTGCGCACGAGTTCGTCGGGAATGACATCCATCGGCAGACGGTCAGGTTTTCCGGTGGGGGAGTCGTCCACGCAAATCGTGGCGGGGGTGATTGGAATATCGGGGGTGCAATTCTGCCGCAGTACGGCTTTTGGGCGAGATCGGGAGACTCGGAGGCGACGGTGTCGCGACGCGGTGGTGTAATATGTGGGTTTGCCCGGATGCCGGGGTCGATCTTTGTCGATGCGCGGCCACCGGTGGAGGAGGAGAAACCGGTTGCGGCAGCGAAGGTCTTGGGCCTCGAGGATCTGGGCGGTGGGAGATTCAGATTGCGGATGGAATGGGCGACGCTGGGACCGATTGACAGGCGCGCTCGCGCCTTTGTGCACTTCGATGACGAGAGGGGAGACGGTGAGACAATAGCGTTTCAGGGGACCGTGGCGCTGGACACTGCAAGCCTGTGTGCGCCGGGCGCGCATCCCGCGGTTTGTTCTGCAAATCTGCCCGCCCGGCAGAAACTGCCGGCGACATTCTTGGTCCGGTGTGGGCTGTACGTGCCGGGCCCCGGTGGCGCTCGTCTGGTCATGGCCGGGCCCAAGGATCGCGGTGGTCGGGCGCTGTGCGGCAGGATTGGTGCGGCTGCGGGATCCAAACCGAGTGATGTGCATCTGAGGTGGGAGCCCGAGGTCGATCCTTGGTTTGCCAAGCGTCAGGCGCGTTTGAACACCGGAAGGAAGATTGTCGACTTTGGGCCGGTCGCCACCAACGGATCTTTTAGGATGCAATTCGACGGGCCGCAGTGGTGCCTGATCCCTCTGCCTGAGTCGGATCCTTTTGAGGTGCGCCTCCGGCTCGATCAACTGGGGGCGGGCGGATCGAAGACGGTGAAGGTGAACGCCGTGGACGTGAACGGGAGAATCACTGCGGAACCCAAAGTGCGCCGCGAGGGCGAGGAGCTTCGTTTCGAAACGACCGAAAGAGCGTTCGAGTACAGGATCTCGCTGGTGCCCTGACTTCCCAAGGGGCCAGGGGCTGCTAGGGTCGGCCATGCAAATTGGATGTCGGGATGTTCGGGCGATGACGATTGGCATGGCGCTCGTCCTGTGCGCGCCGGGTGCGGGCCACACTGCGGACGAGCTGGCAGATGCCGTTGAATGCCGGGAGAGGGCGGGGCTGCCAAACTTCTTCGCGAAGCTGAAGCGCGGCGGCAACGTGCGAATCGGTTACCTCGGGGGCAGCATCACGGCGCAGGACGGATGGCGTCCGAAATCGAGGGATTGGTTCCAGCAGAAATACCCCGGCGCCAAGGTCGAAGAGATCAACGCGGCGATCGGGGGAACGGGTTCCGATCTCGGCGTGTTTCGGCTGCGGCGGGATGTGTTGGATGCGAAGCCCGATCTCTTGTTTGTGGAGTTTGCGGTCAATGATGGGGGTGCGCCGGTGGAGCAGATCCACCGGTGCATGGAGGGAATCGTGCGGCAGACTTGGAATGCGCTTCCAGAAACCGATACGTGTTTCGTGTATACGGTTCACGAGAGCATGCTCCGGGATCTGCAGGCGGGGAAATTTCCGCGGTCGGCCAGCGCCATGGAGACGGTGGCCGAGCACTATGGGATACCGACGATCCACATGGCACTGGAAGTGGCACGGCTGGAGAAGGAGGGCAAGCTGGTATTCAAGGGCGCAAAGCCAAAGACGGATGCCGAGCGGGCGGCCCTCGGAGACAAGATCCTGTTCTCGCCGGACGGGGTTCACCCCTACACCGATGCCGGGCACCAGCTCTACCTGGAGGCGGTCGCGCGATCGATGGAGAAACTCGCGAGGGTGGGGCGCACTGGGAGACATTCTCTGGGCGAACCCCTGCGCGTTGACAACTGGGAGGGCGCGGCGCTGGTGCCACTGAACACGAAGCTCCTGCAGGGCGAGTGGACGAAGCTGGGCGCGGACGACCCGGTCGCAAAAAGATTTTCGAAGCGGTTGCCCGAGCTGTGGAAAGCGTCCCGGGCGGGGGCCTCGATAACGGTCCGGTTCCGCGGGACAGCCCTTGCGGTGTACGACATCGTTGGCCCGGATTGTGGGCAGGTCGAGGTGAGCGTCGATGGGAAGGCGTTGGGGAAACAGGCCCGGTTCGATGCGTATTGCACGTACCACCGTCTCGCCAAGCTGGTGGTCGCCGCGGATTTGTCCGGCGGTGAGCACACGGCCGTGATCCGATTGCTCGATGAGTCCCCCGACAAGGCCGCGATCCTTTCGAAGCGAAATGAGAAGATCGATGATCCGGCGCGGTATGCCGGACTCAACTGGTATGCCGGAGCGTTGCTCGTGGTGGGTGAAGTGCGGTAGGGGGCGTGGAGCAGGATGCTGGGAAGGGGCACCATCGGGGGTGAAAATGAGACGCGGGAGCGCGCTTGCGCGCGCTTCGAATCGCCTGCAAGCAGGCTCCTACGATTCGGCGTCTGAATTTTCGAGCTAGCGTTGGGGCGATGTGAGGCGCGCGCGGCGGAAGAGGCGGTAGATCACGACGCCGACGAGTGCGCCGATGCAATCGGCGGCCCAATCGGCGATATCAGAGTTGCGACCCGGGACGCTCTGCTGGTGCCATTCGTCTGAGGCTCCGAAGGCGGCGGGTATCAGGAATGCGGCCGTGGCGTGCTGGGCAGCCCTCGCGGAGAGCAGGCCACCGGCGGCATAGGCGCACGCGTGGGCGATCTTGTCAACGTACGGGATACCTAGATTTGGCAACCTCCGGCTTGGCATGCCGGACAGCGCAAAGATGGCGATCATCCACAATGCCACGGGCAACCAGCGGGAACAGAACGACCGGACGGCGAGACTCCCTGTGGACTTTCGGGCGCCCACCTCTTCTGGCGCGCCATCGGGGCAATCGGCCATCAGGTCCGATCAGAAAGTGAACGACAGGCCGGCCATGATCGAATGGTTTTGGGCGCCGGTGTCGTTGGCGAGCCAGTAGTATCCGAGGTCCGCCTCAACGATGGGGTGGGTGGGATCCAGTTCGTTCACCCGCGCGCCAGGCGAGACGACGTAGCGCAGCCCGGTGAAGGCCTGGTAGGCGAAGTCGAAATCATCGATCTCGAGATTAAAGTCGTCGATGACGTGTCCGCCGTCGTGCGGGTCCCTGATCTGGGCATCCACGTGGTGGTAGATGCCCCCCAATCCGCCGCCGATGTAGGGGCGGAAGGGGGTGCCGGTGGGAATGAAGAAATAAGCGTTGACCATGAGGGGGACCTGAATCTGGTCGGCATCGTTGATGTCATCCGAGCCACATACGATCGAGCTTCCCTCGCGGTTTCCGGTGTTTGGTTTTGGGTCCTCGAGAATAACTTGGGAGACCTCGTTCAAGAGGAAACCGGATTCGAACTCGAGGGAGAACCAGTCGTTGAACCTGTAGCCGATGCCGCCGGCGAAGCGAAAACCGGCGTCCGACGTGATCTGCGCGCTGGAGAACTGCTGGTCGCCGAAACCGCCGACGTCGTAATCCTCGGCGAAGAAAGCTCCGGCCGCCATGCGGAGATACACGCCGGCGCGATAATCCGTTGCGCGGACCGGGGCGGGGGCGGGTTCCACGATCGGGATCTGCTGGAAGCTCTTGCCATCCGGGCTGGGGACGGTGCGATAGCGTGTCGCGGTCGCTGGCGCGGGCTCCTCGATTTGTTCGGGTTGCAGATTGTGTTCTGGAAGGCGGTATGCACCGGTGGCCTTGAATGCGCCCGCCGCATTGCCCGCTTGGCCGGCAAGAACAAAGTCAGATGGCAGCACTACGGCGTCAAGCCTGGCGACGAGGGCAACCGCAAGTGCCGACGGCACAACCACCCTGCTTATGAGCCTTGGATCCATGGGTGAACACTCCGGTTAGGATTCTCAATTACAGAAGCGCATGGCCATGCGTGTGTCAACCGTTTTCCACACTTGTTCGAGGGGATTTTGAGTGGAACGCGGCCTTTTGGGCAAAGCGAATGGTTCGGGTCCGGCGGGGGCGGAATTATCGGAGGGACAGTGGCAGGCGATACGCAATACAACAGGTTGTGGTCAGGCGGCAGGGGGGGTGGCCAGATTGGTGTCGGGTGGATCAAGTGTTGCCCGGACGCAGACGCAGTGGGTCGGCGGGGGGTGCGGGCATCCGGCCCATGGTCCACAAATGGAAGAGTGCCGCGCGTGGGGGGGGGGGAGTTGGGCGCGCGCCTGATCTTCGGCGAGCGGGTCCCTGACGTTGGTTTTCGGATCTACGCCCAGGTGATGAGGCGGAGTTCGTGCTGTTGGAGGAGCAGCGGGTGGAAAGGCAGCACGCGGACATTCATGCGGAATTCGCCGGTGTCCGCGGGTTGGATCATTCCCACGTAGCGACCATCCCCGGTTGGCTCGAGTTGGAAGAACCTGGAGACGTCGCGGCCCTCTTCGTCGAGTTTCACGAATGCCTCGACGGAGACATCCGATTGGTTCAGTGAGCCGAGATCGACCACGGCCTCGACCTGCATCTGGTCGCCGGCGGTGAGTCCTTGGTCGGGCGTGGCACTCGTCGTGACCTTGCAGACCTTCACGTCGCGCCAGGCGCTGCGGATGCGCGCCTTCCACTCCGCGATTTCGCGGGCGCCGCGGTGGCCATTCTCGGCCATGCGGAGGCCGATGCGGTGGGCGGTCACGTAGTACTTCTCGGTGTAGTCCTGGACCTGGCGGCACGAGCTGAAGACCGGGGAGACGGTCATGATGGATGCCTTCATCATCTGGATCCATCGGCTGGGGAGGCCATTCTCGCGGTCGTAGAAGAGCGGGGCGATCTCGTGCTCGATAAGGTTGTAGAGGGAGTCGGCGTCGAAGTCGTTCTGGACCTCGGGGTCGTGGGTTTGGACGAGGGCTCCGATAGCCCAGCCATTGACGCGGCGCCGCCAGGCCTCGTCCCACCATCCGTCGAGCACGGACAGGTTGATGGCGCCATTGGGGGCGACCTTTTGACCGCTGGTGCCACTGGCCTCGAGGGGGCGGGTCGGATTGTTCATCCAGACGTCGACGCCGTGGTACATGTGCCGGGCGACGTCCATGTCATAGTCCTCGAGGAAGACGATGCGGTTCTTGTATTTGGGGTCTCTGCTCGCGCGATAGACAAGCTGGATGATCCGTTTGCCGCCCTCGTCGGCGGGGTGGGACTTGCCGGCGAAGACGAATTGGACGGGGCGGTTCGGGTCGGTGACGAGCCGGGCGAGCCTGTCCGGGTCGCGCAAGAGAAGTCCCGCGCGCTTGTAGGTGGCGAAGCGGCGGGCAAAGCCGATCGTGAGGATGTCCGGGTCCAGAATATCGTTGGTTTGGTGGATGGCGCGGGCGGAGTCGTTGATGCGCAGGCGGTGGCGCCTGACGTTCTTGCGGGCGTATTCGACGAGGCGGCCCTTGAGCACGGAATGGATGTTCCAGAGCTTTTCGTCGGGGACTCGTTCGACGGCCGCCCAGGTGGCGGGGTTGGACATCTGTTCCTCCCAGCAATCGGTGCCCATTTCGGTGGCGAGGAGCGCCTTGATCTCGGGCGCGATCCAAGTGGAGGTGTGGATGCCGTTCGTGATGTGGCCGATGGAAATTTCCTCGGTGGGTACGCCGGGCCAGACCGGTTGCCAGAGCCGCTGGGAGACCCGGCCGTGGATGGCGCTGACGCCGTTGGCGAAGCGCGACATGCGCAGGGCGAGGATGGTCATGCTGAAGGCGTCGGTGGGGCGATTTTCCCAGGGGCGACCAAATCTGAGGAACTCGTCGAACGGGATCTTGAGATCGCGCAGGAACTCGCCGAAGTAGACGTGCATCAGCTCGGGAGAGAACGCGTCATTACCGGCGGGCACGGGCGTATGGGTGGTGAAAAGGGTGCTGGCTGCGACGACCTGCAAGGCGGCATAGAAATCGACGCCCGAATCCACGATGAGACTCCGGATGCGCTCGAGGGCGAGGAATGCGGCGTGTCCCTCGTTCATGTGGAAGACGGTTGGGTGGAGATCCAGCGCCGAGATCAGGCGGTTGCCCCCGATGCCGAGGACGATCTCCTGTTTGACCCGCATCTCCTGATCGCCGCCGTAGAGCTGGTGGGTGATCTTCCGATCCTCCGCCGAGTTCTCGGGCAGGTCGGTGTCGAGGAGGTAGACGTTAACGAGGCCGACTTTGACCTCCCATGCGCGGATGAGAACCTCGCGGTGTGGCATCTGGACCTTCACCCGCACGGGACTGCCTGCGGCATCGCACTTCTCGGTCACCGGAAGGTCGTAGAAGTTGGCGTCGACGTACTCGGATTCTTGCCAGCCGTCTTGGTTTATGCGCTGGAGGAAGTACCCCTGGCGATACATGAGGCCGACGCCTATGAATGGGACGCCAAGGTCGGAGGCGGCCTTGCAGTGGTCGCCGGCGAGGATGCCCAGGCCTCCCGAGTAAATCTGCATCGACTCGTGGAAACCGAACTCGGCGGAGAAGTACGCGACCAGTGCCCCGGAGACGTGCCCGTGGGTCTGCTCGAACCATCGGCCGGGCCGCGTCATGTAGCGGTTGAAGGTCTCCCGAACCGCCTGGACGCGGGCGACGAACGCGGGGTCGTTGGCGGCGATCGTGAGGCGGTCCTGTGCGACCTTGCGGAGCAGGCGGACGGGGGCGTGGCCGAGGCGTTCCCAGAGTTCTGGGTCGAGGTCGCGGAACAGGCTCCACGCCTCGTTGTTCCAGCTCCACCAGAGATTGTAGGCGATCTCGCGCAAGGGCTCGAGTTCCGCGGGCAGGCGCGGCACAACCGTAAAGCGGAACGGAAGGTTCATAGGGCAACGTACCTAGGGCCGGAGGGCGACTGCGTCAAGGGGGCGAGTGACCGATTGCGGGCGTTTCTGCTTCCGTTTTTTCGGGCGGAGTTTATCAGACCCATGTGGCCACCGGATATCTAGCGCTGGTATTGCACGCTCACCTCCCGTACGTGCGGCACCCCGAGTACGAAGAGTTCCTTGAGGAGGACTGGCTCTACGAGGCCATCACCGAGACGTACGTGCCGCTGATCGAGATGATGGATGGGCTGCTGCGCGACGGCATCCATTTCCGCCTGACGATGTCGATGACGCCGCCCCTGTGCTCCATGCTGCGCGATGGGCTGCTCCAGGATCGCTACGTCAGGTATCTGGATCGTCTGATTGAGCTGACGCGCAAGGAGCTGGTGCGGACGCAGCACGACGGTGCGTTCAGGGAGGTAGCCCGATTCTATCACGAGCGCCTCAGTCGGACGCGCGATGTGTTCGTGGGGCAATACGGGCGGGATCTCGTGTCGGCGTTCCGAAAGTTTCAGGACGCCGGGGGACTGGAGGTCATCACGTGCGGGGCGACCCACGGGTTTCTGCCGCTGTACCACGAGTACCCGGAGGCGGTGCGCGCGCAGATCATGGTGGCGCGAGATCACTACCGGGAGTGCTTTGGTCGCGACCCGCGGGGCATCTGGCTGCCGGAATGCGCGTATTTTCCCGGTCTGGAGCAATTTCTGCGGGAGGCGGAGATCCGCTGGTTCATCGTCGACACGCACGGAATCCTGTGCGCGGAACCGCGGCCGGTGTACGGGGTCTACGCGCCGCTGTTCACGCGGCACGGGCCGGCGGCATTCGGGCGCGACCACGAGTCAAGCAAGCAGGTATGGAGCGCCGAGGAGGGCTATCCGGGCGACACGGAGTACCGCGATTTCTACCGGGATGTCGGCTTCGATCTGGATCTCGACTACGTCCGGCCGTACATACAGCCGAACGGTCAGCGGAAGTTCACCGGGCTCAAGTACCACCGGATCACGGGCAGGACAAACTGGAAGGAGCCCTACAGGCCGTGGATCGCGAGGGAGAGGGCGGCGGAGCACGCGGGCAATTTCATGTTCAACCGCCAGCATCAGGTGAATCACCTCCGGGGCGCGATGGGGCGGGAGCCGATCATCATTGCGCCATACGACGCCGAGCTTTTTGGGCACTGGTGGTTCGAGGGGCCGGATTTCCTGAATTTTCTATTCCGGAAGATCGCCTGCGACCAGAAGGACGTGGCGACGATCACCCCCGCGGAATATCTCGGCAAGCACCCGCACCAGCAGGTGGCGACGCCATCGGCATCGAGCTGGGGGCACAAGGGGTACTGGGAGGTCTGGCTCGAGGGGAGCAACGACTGGGTCTATCCCCACCTGCATTCGTGCACGGCGCGGATGATCGCCCTGGCGCGGGACATGCGCCACTGCCACGGGTTGGCCGATCGGGCGATGAAACAGCTCGCGCGAGAGCTGCTGCTGGCACAGTCCAGCGACTGGGCGTTCATCATGAAGACGGGCACGATGGTTCCCTATGCAGTCAAGCGGACCAAGGATCACGTGCTGCGCTTCAATCGTCTCCACGACCAGATACGCGCCGGCAGGATCGACGAGCGATTCTTGGGCAATTGCGAGTGGCGGGATAACATCTTCCCGGACATCCACTGGCGGCATTACTGCTGAGGGGCGATGGCTGCGGGGCTGACCATTCGGGTGACGCCCAACTCGTCTCGCGACGAGGTGGCTGGCGAGGCGGGCGGGGCTATCCGGATCCGCCTGAGGGCTCCGGCCGTGGAGGGCAAGGCCAACGCGGCGCTGGTGCGGTTTCTGGCGGAAGCACTGGGCGTGAGACCGTCGGCCATCCGGATGCTTCGGGGGGAGACCGGGAGAACAAAAACCGTCGATATCGAAGGCATCGACGGACCTGCCGCGGCCGCTCGGTTGCTGGCTTTGGCACCGAAAGGATGAGCGGAAGCAGTTGACCCGAAAACCCGGGCACAGCGGCCATGATGAGAAGCCCACTCAACGGCCGTGTTGAGATCGGGAGGGACGCCGGACCCGGCGTCCGCGTTCCACGGGGTAACATGCAGGCTAGTCTTTGCCCTTGATCAACGCGAATCCTCTTGCGGGGACGTTCTCCCCGGACACCGCCGCGTAAGGGGCTTTCCTGTAATTGACGACGATGCTTTCTCCATTGCCGTAGACCGTTTCAAAGACACCCTCGGCGAGTTGCCTGTGGCCCTCGATGAATTCCAACTGGAGATGCTTCAGCGTCCGCAGATCGTCGTACACGGCACGCAGTCCTTTGACGGCCTCTCGCAGGCTCTCATCGTTGTCATAGTGCAGGTCCCGGTCACCCAGCCAGTTCTTCGTCGGATCGAGCCAGAAATGCCCATAGAAATAGGCCACCGGCATTCCGCCATACTCGATGTTTTTCAGATAGAAGTCATCTCCCGGCTGCGTGTTCACGCACTCGTTCCAGATATTGTACAGCAGTGTCCCATGATAGACCGCCGGATATAGCGGCACCATCTCGTCGGCATAGGGAAGTTCCATCACGGGGGAGCGCTTTGAATGGATGGCGATGTACAGCACCCGGTCCAGCACGGTTGCCGTGAAGTCGAGCGGTCCCTCGGACTGCACACCGCCGAAGATCTGCTTGGATAGCGCGAGGATCTTGTTGCTCGCCTCCGCATCCTGGCGCCGCGTTGCCGGGTGTCTCGAATCGTAGCACGGATAAGGACCCAGGATGGACAGCACGTCATTATAGTGCACACCCCTGAATCCGAGATCCCTGACGCGCGGCTCATCGCGTTTGGCAAACAGCTCGTGGGCCTGGATCCTGCAGAGATTGTAGCTCTGGCCTCCCGCGTACTTCGCGCCCTTCCATAACTGGCCGTCCGCTTTCTTCCGCACGTTTTCCTCGTTCCAGTCCTTCGATATGCGGTAGGAATCATCGTAACAGTCATGGGACACGATCTGGTACCCCAGCGATTGCCCATGGGCGATTGCGCTCCGCAGTTCCTCCTCGCCGCCGAATGCCTGTTCCACGGGGAATAGCTGCGGGAAGCGCCCGTCATGCCCGCCGCTATGCCAGCCCACGACACAGAACTCCGCTTTCCCGATTCCCTGAGAATGGAACTCATCGAAGATGTCCCGCACTTTTCGGAAGGTGAGAAACACGCGGATCGGTGGCTCATTTTCCGGTGCCTGTTCCTGGACAGGGGTGGGGACGGGCTTCACGCCCATCCGCATTCTCACTTCGAGCGCCTCAGCCGAGTAGGCGAGTTCGGGCGATCTCTTCACCCGATCCCGAAGCGGCTCGATCCGGCGTTTCTCCGCATTGTACCGCCGATACCTTTTCGCCACATCCAGCCACCCGATCTCGCCTTTCGGCAGAAAATGGTACTCCACCGAACAATCATCCGGGGATCGCTCTTCCTTCGCGAAGGAGCGGAGCACAAAGATCGGATCGACCGAATAGATCCCCGGCTCCCCCGCATTCAGTGTGAGGTGAAGCCTCGCATCGAATTGCCCACTGGTGACGATCCCAGCATAGCCCCCCTTCGCGCGGATCATGCCGAAGAGCGGCATGTTGCAGTTGTTGAATCCGTAAATCGGAATGTCATATTCGCTGGGCTTTCTCTTCCGGAACTTGCAGAGCAGCCCGGCATCCTTGGGGATCACCAGGCAGCCCTCGTCCCCCTGTCTGGCGGCGCCAAAGGATGGCAATAGCCGGATGGATTTCAGTCGGGCGGCGCCCTTTTCGGCGATCGCTCTTGCGGGGATGCACACCGTCAGGGCATCGCCCTTCGCCGTCAGATCGATCTCAAAAGAGAATCCCGAGCGCGCCTGGCTGAATTTCACCGCGTGTCCATTGTCGACGGGCCGTCGCTCGATCTGCCAGCCATTGATGGAAGACACGGCCTGTGATTCCTCGTCACCTTTCGGATTCCAGCACGTAATGATGGCCATGCCATGGTCATTCCAGGCGAGCCCGCCCGGTTCTTGGACCACTCGCAGGAAACCCTCTTTGATTTTTGGAGCGAGCTGCACGTGGATGCTCCGAACGTCGCTTTCGCCCGGCTCGGCGGCGCCCTCACTTGCACACAAACGAAATGAGGACGCTGCTAAAAGGGCGCAGATCAGGGGCCAAGCACTCTTATCGGGATTCGGACGCGACAGGCTTCTTTGCGCAGATGGATGCGAAGCTTCGGGCCGCTTGCTCGCCCTGGAGGAGAGGCGATCAATTGAGGATAGCGGCGCCCGTGCGGTCATCGCGACTACGCCTCGGCGATGAGGACGTTCCGGTAGCTGAGGCGATTGTTGGCGAGTCCTCTGAGGATGAACCGCGTGAGTGTCGAGCCAGAGAGAAGCCGGGCGTGGGTGAATAGCAAGAGTTCCGTCGCGCTGATTCCCTCGCGGACGTCGCGTTCTTCGACCGAGAAGCGGCCCTCGGCGGCCGCTCGACAGCGCGCGAACCGGCTGATGAGGGATGCGCCGAGACCGAGGGTGAACATCGCCTCCAGGAGATCGATATCGCCGCGGAAGAGTGTCCGCCGGGCGACGACTTGCCTCAGGAAGGCGCGGGCCGGTGCGGCGGTGGCGCCCGAAATGAAGCGGGCGACGCGCGACACGCGCTCCAGCGGAAATGGTTTTTCGATCAACAGGAGGTCGGCCTCGCCGCGACCGAGGACCATGCGCAGCTTCGTGGTGAGCGCGTCCAGCGGGGACGGCGCGCGTTCGCCGCGGCGGCGCACGCGATGCGCCATCTGCACGCGGCCGGGATAGGCGATCAGCGAGAGACAGAGGGAGAAGAGCACGCTGGCGATCGGGGCGACCTCGTTGCTTTGCGGGAGCGGGTCCGGTTCCGCGCTTTCGATCGCCGCGGCCCACGACCGATCAAAGACATCGTCGGGCGCGGGTTCTCGGGCGACGCCCGCTTGCGCGAGCGCGGTCCGGAGGAGGACGACCTCGTCGTAGAGATTGGAGAGGACCTGTGGCAGGGCACCATCGGTTGCGAGTTTCTCTTCCCATCGGCCAGCGATCGCGGCGATTCGTGATCGGCCAATGACGGGTCCGCCCCCGAGGGGGATGGCGGCGGCCATTTCGGATACTCGGCCAGAGGCCTGCGCGAGCTTATCGGCCAGTTGGGCATCGATGGGGTGGCCGTAGTTGTCGCGGACCGATGGGCAGAGGTGCGAGAGTGTGGGCATGATTCGCCCCTCCTCGTCACGGATGAATTCGAAAGGAAACGTCTGGCAGACAGAGGGGATGAAGGCGTGTCCGAAGCGCTTATGGAGGCCGCAGAGGTCGTCATCGTCGAGGAAGACGCATTGGAGCCTGCGGTTGACTTCGCGCATGGGCAGCACGATGAGGTTTGACCTGTCGCGGGCGAGGGATGCGCCGAATTCCGCCATCCGCGACGATGCCCATTCGTTGTTCTTGATGCGGTCGGCCTCGTCGTCGCTCAACCGGATCGCCCACGGCATGCGGCAGCATCGGGCCGGACAATCCCGGCATTCGAAGCGCTGGTCTGGCGGGGGCCTAACTGCGACGTCCATGCGGGGAAACTAGCAGGCGAGGGATCGCCTGACCAGTCTTGGCCGCGGCGATTTGCACGTGCGCGGGATGGGGTTAGCTTGGGACCGGTAGCGCGGACCGGATTCGGCCGTGCAATCGATCGATTGTCAGAGTCAAATAATAGCAGCAAAGGAGTATGCCATGGCCTATACATTACCCGATCTCGCCTACGCGAAAAACGCGCTCGAGCCCCACATCGATGCGCAGACGATGGAGATCCATCACGACAAACACCACGCCGCCTACGTGACGAATGTCAACAAGGCGATCCAGGGCACCGCGCTTGAGAGCAAGGCGGTTGAGGCGCTCATCGGCGACCTGGCGTCGGTTCCCGAGAACATCCGGACGGTGGTCAGGAATAACGGGGGCGGGCACGCGAACCACGCCTTTTTCTGGCGGATCATTGGCCCCGGCGGCGGCGGCGAGCCCAGCGGCAAACTGGCCGATGACATCAAGGCGACCTTCGGTGGCTTCGACTCCTTCAAGGAGAAATTCGAGGCGGCGGGGATGGGGCGGTTCGGCAGCGGCTGGGCGTGGTTGGCCGTAAAGCCTGATGGGAAGCTCTGCATCTGCTCGACGCCGAACCAAGACAGCCCCCTGATGAAGGGTGTCGTCGATTGCCAGGGGACCCCGATCCTCGGCATAGATGTCTGGGAGCACGCCTATTATCTGAAGTATCAGAATCGGCGCGCGGACTATCTCAAGGCCGTCTGGAACGTCATCCGATGGGATGAGGTCGGCAAGAATTTCGCCGCTGCGAAGAAGTGATGGCGGGCGGCCTGCCGTTCGGGCAGGCGGTTCCGGAAAGCCAGGCGGCACGAACTGCGGGGGGATGTCGGGCGCTGTCCGACATCCCCCCGGGGTTCTATTGTTCTCCGGGCTTTTCCGGCAGGCCAAACTTCGTCGGGGTCCGATTCAGTGTCTTGTATTCGCCCCGGAGCTGGCCCTTCAGGTCCCCGAGGAGATGGACGAAGTTGGCGCGCACATCGAGGTCCTTGCCAATCTCGGCACCGGGATAGACGGCGAGTATCAGTCCCCGGAAAAAGACGTTGCCGGCGATCTTTCCGCGGATTTCTGCGGACATGGCCACGATAGCGACGTCGGCGTCCGCGTCTGCGGTGATAGAGACGATCTCGCCGACGTATACCGTGGGTACCGAAATCCTCTCGCTGACCTGGATGAAGGGGCCGCTGACTTTTTGGAAGCCCTTGGCCACAAAGTCGGCCCCCGCAATCTCGCGTTCGGCGGTCCACCGATCATAGCGCTTTTTGACGATGTGTGCCCCGACGAATCCCGCGGCGATCATGAGGGCCAGGAGCAAGAGGCACCCGATCCCGCAACCGATCCAGAATGCTCTCCTGGGTTTTTCTTTCTCGCTCATGACACGTGCAGCGTGGTCCGGTGCCGATGGAAAAGGGAAGGTGATCTGAGTGGGGCGGTCAACCCGAAAGCCGGGGCGTTTCTCGGTGCCCGCATCATTCGATGAAGAGGCGTTTTTCGCGGCGCCGCAGGAATCGTGCGCCGGGCAGGTTGATTTTTGCGGGTTTTCCGGATTCGAGGAGGCCGATGGCGGACTCGACCTCGGCGAAACCGATGTCTGGGATTCTGTGTTCGGCGAACCAGAGGAGGAGGACGCGGCGGAGGATGGGTGGGGGGAGGGCATCGAGGGCGGGCTTAACGAGGCGCGCGGGCTGGGATCGGTCGCGGCACCGCGCGAGGGCTTGCAGTGCGGCCTGGTCGAGCCACCGGTCCTCGTCGGCGAGGATTGCTGCCGTGCGCCCGAGCCGCGTGACGATGTCCGGGGCAAACTGGCGGCGGAGCAGGGGCATGAGCCGGTGGCGAACCCTGGATCGGAGCAGGCGAGTGTCGCGGTTGAAGGGGTCCTCGCGCCACGTGAGGCCGCGGGTTCGGGCGCGGGCCAAAATCTCGGCGCGGGAGGCAGCGAGCCATGGCCTGACAATGCGCGTCCCGCCCATCTCGGATTCGGTGCGCATGGCGGCCAACCCCCTTGTGCCGGCGCCCCGGAGCAGGCGCAGGAGCAGGGTCTCGGCCTGATCATCGGCATTGTGCGCGATGACGATCACGCCCAGGTGCCGGCGCCTGGCGACGGAAAGCAAGAAACGGTATCGTGCCGCGCGCGCGCACTCCTCCGTGCGAGGCAAAGTCGGGGGCGCCGCAGCCAGTGCAAATGGCAGGCCCAGGTCGGAGGCGAGCTTGGCGCAAAACCTTGCGTCGGTGTCTTCCCGCTTGGCCCAGCGATGATTGAAATGGGCGACGACCGGCCGTCGGCCAGCCATCACCAGCCAATCCAAGAGACAGACCGAATCAACCCCACCGGACAACGCGAAGACAAACCGCTCGGGGATTTCCGCTGGAGGCGAAGCCGGGATGGCCATGGCCCAGATTGTAGCCGGAAGCTAGCCATGGAAACGCCCAATCTTTGGAAGGGTTGAAAAGTGGGCTTTTCCGTTGACGGGAGAGGGGGTCAAACCTAGTTTTGCCCTTCCGCCGCAGGGCGGGATTGAACGAAAGGCAGAGAAATGGAACCGGCTAACAGAGCGACAGTCATCACGCCCTCACAGACACTCGCCATCGACGCGAAGGCGAAACAACTCAGGGCCGCGGGTGAAGATGTCATCGGCCTCGCGGCCGGCGAACCCGACTTTGATACTCCGGAGCACATCAAGGCGGCGGCCATGGGGGCGCTCGAGGCCGGGTTCACCAAATACACCCCATCTTCGGGCATCCCGGAATTGAGGCAGGCCATTGCGGAGAAGTTCAAGGCCGACAATGACTTGGACTACGAGCCATCCCAGATCATCGTGAGCTGCGGTGCGAAGCACTCCTGTTTCAACGCGATGCTGGCGGTGATCAACGAGGGGGACGAGGTCATCATTCCGGCGCCCTATTGGTTGAGCTATCCGGAGATGGTGCGGATGGTCGGCGGCGAGCCCTATATTGTCGAGACGACGGCCGAGAGCGGCTACAAGCTGACCCCCGACCAGTTGCGAGAGAACATCTCCCCCGGCACGAAGATGTTGATCCTGAACTCCCCCTCGAACCCGACGGGCGCCGTATACACCGAAACCGAACTGGTCGAACTGGCCGAAATCGCCCTCGAGGAACAGATCTACATCCTGAGCGACGAGATCTACGAGAAGCTCGTCTATGGCGAGGCGAAGCACACCAGCATCGCGGCGTTCACGGACACGACACTGGAGAATACGATCGTGGTCAATGGCTTCAGCAAGTCCTACGCGATGACAGGCTGGAGACTCGGGTATCTCGCGGCCCCCAAGGCCATCGCGAAAGCGATCGACAGCATCCAGAGCCACAGCACGTCCAATCCCACGTCCTTCGCGCAAAAGGGTGGCCTGGCCGCACTGAAGGGTCCCCAGGATTGCGTCGAGGAGATGCGCCTCAAGTTCGACGAGCGCAGGCGCCGGATGCATGAGTTGCTCAAGAACATGCCATCGGTGGGCGTGGTTGAGCCCCAGGGCGCCTTCTACATGATGGTGGACATCTCGGCATTCGGCATCGACTCCACGAGTTTCTGCACGCAGTTGCTCGAGAAGGAGAAGGTCGCGCTGGTGCCCGGCCTTGCCTTCGGGAACGACCGGACCGTGCGAATGAGTTTCGCGACGGATCTCGAGAACATCGAGAAGGCGCTGGGGCGCTTCGCGCGCTTCTGCCAATCGCTCCGCTGACTCGAAAATTGCGAATCGTGTAGGCCGTCTCTGTGAGACGGCAGCGGGGGATAGGGTGGCGTCTGACACAGACGCCCTACAACCCGACTTTCCGCCCCGGTGGTGCCCGCGTTCGGGCGGCATGGGATCTGATTTTCTGAGCGGTTGGGGTCACGTCTTTTGTTTTGTGGGATCTGTTCACTGCTAAATCCCCCTCGCGCTCACGTGGTAGCACGCCCCGGCCACATCGATCCGCAATGGCCTCGCCATCCCCGCATCATCCCTAGCTCACCTCGATCGCGAGACCCAATTGCTCAAATCAAAAGACGTGACCCCAATTCGCATGACAATGCGCAAACGGGGGCGGGTGAGCGGGATTTTCCGAACTGAGGGCCGGCGGGACGCGGCCGATTGTGGAGGGGTTTTGTCTCCATTCCCGCTCGACCGCCGATGTCCCATCTGTTACCCTGTGCCTATGGTGGCACCGGTTCAGACGGGCCAGCTAGGCCCGCCTTCGGCGCGGGGGGGCGCCGGATCATTCGTATCTGTGTTTTCCGTCTGACCATGGAGCCACTATTCTTCGAGCCGATCTACCGGGAGCGGGTGTGGGGCGGGCGGCGTCTTGAGACGCTCCTCGGCCGCGCGCTGCCAGGCGGAATCCCGATCGGCGAATCCTGGGAGTTGGTGGACCGTGAGGAGGCGCAGAGCATCGTGCGCGATGGGCCACTGGCGGGCCGGACCCTGCACGACCTGTGGCAGAATGACAGGAAGAATATGTTCGGCGCGCTGGCGCCGGCGGGCCGACGCTTTCCCATTCTTGTGAAGCTGTTGGATGCCGCGGATCGGCTCTCGTTGCAGGTTCATCCGCCCGCATCACTGGCGGCACGTTTCCATGGGGAACCGAAGTCGGAAATGTGGTACGTCATCGATACCGCGCCGGGCTCTGAGCTCTATGTGGGCCTGCGCCGCGGCGTCACCCGGGAGTCGTTTGCGAAGGCGGCAGCGGCGGGTACGGTGGCCGATTGCTTCCATCGGATACCGACCCGCGCGGGCGACTGCATGTTCCTGCCGTCGGGCAGGGTGCACGCGATCGGGGCGGGCCACCTCATTGCCGAGATCCAGCAGAATTCCGACACGACATTCAGGGTGTACGATTGGGGGCGCAAGGGATTGGATGGAAAGCCCCGGCGGCTGCATGTGGCGGAGTCGCTCGAATGCATAGATTTCTCGGATTACGAGCCCGGCCTGCAGCGGGCGAAGGGCGAGGTGCTGGTGAGTTGCCCGCTATTCAACGTGAGCCTCGCAGAGCTTGGTTCGGCGCGAACGTGGGATGGCGGCGCGGAACGGTTCTATCTGTTCATGCCGCTGCACGGTCCCGTGGTGGCCGGTGGGCGCGAGGTGGCACCGGGCGAGTTCTTCTTGCTGCCGGCGAACGCTGGGCCGCTGCGGATCCAGGCGCTCCGACCCGAGGCCCGGATCCTGGTGGTCACCTGGTAGCGGCACTCATTCGCCGGCGCCAGGCTCCAGCGTCTTCAAGAGCGCCGCAAAATCTTCGTCCCCCAAACCCATTTCTTGAGCGACCGAATAGGTCTCCTCAAGGCATTCGGTCTGTGGCAGGACAATGCCCAAGTCCATGGCCAGGCGGAGGGCCAAGCGGAGGTCCTTGTGCATGTGTTTGACGGCGAAGTGAGGGCTGAAATCGGCGTTGAAGATCTTGGCCTTCTTGAGTTCGCTAACGCCCGACTTGCCCACGTTCTGGTCGAGGGCCCGAAAGAACAGTTCGCGGCTGATCCCGGCTTGCTCGGCCAGGGTTAGGCCCTCGGCGAGGGCCTGATAGGTGTTGGCGACGATCAGGTTCATCGCGAGCTTCAGGGACGTCGCCGCGCCGACGCCGCCCACGCGGATCATGTCCCGGCTTATCGGGCGATATACGTCGGCCACCGCGTCCAGATCATCTTCGCCATCCTGGCCCACGAAGAACACGACATCGCGCTTTTCGGCGGCGATTCTGCTGCCGGTAAAGGGCATGTCGATGTAGGTCCCACCCCGTTCGGTGACGCGGCGGCTGAACGCCAGGGTGTCGGCCGTGCCTATGGTGCTGTGCTGGACCACCGTGACAGTCCTGTCGATCAGGTCCTCGATCTGGGAGAGCACGGAATGAACGGCCAGGGGATCGGCGACCACTATGGCCACAAGTTGCGCGCCGCGGACGGCGGCCTTCGCGTCCGACGTGTAACCCGCCACCTGCGGTTTTGGGGTCCGGTTCCACGCCCGCAGGTCATGGCCATCCTCCCGCCAATGGCGCGCCCAACTACTCCCGATCAGCCCGAGCCCGAAAACCGCGATCCTCATGTTCAGAAACTAGCAGGTTGTCCGGTTTTGAGAAGTCTCGCAAGGCGGCAGCGTGTCACAGGGGTCGCTTCCGAGGTCATGGCTGGATCCCGAACTTGCGGGCGAGATCGGGGCGCCGCTCCAAGGTGCGGGCGCGCGCCTGTTCTCGGCGCCAGGCCTCGACGGCGCCGTGGTGGCCAGAGAGGAGGATCTCGGGCACGGTGTGCCCCCGGAACTCTGGGGGGCGCGTGTACTGTGGGTATTCCAGGCCAGATCCGGAGTGTGATTCGTCGTGGGGCGAGCCCTCGTCTCCGAGGACACCCGGGATCAAACGGACCACCGCATCGATGACCACCGCCGCGGCGAGCGCGCCATTGGTGAGGACGTAGTCGCCGATGGACAACTCTTCGGTGGCGAGGTGTTCGCGCACGCGCTCATCCACGCCCTCGTAGTGCCCGCAGATGAGCAGAAAGCGGGGCAGGGACGCGAGGCGGCGCGCCGTTTCGTGGGAGAACGGGATGCCCTGGGGCGAGAGCAGGATTCGCGGGGTGGAGGGAAGCTCGGGGCCGAGGATAGATTCGACCGCGGCGAAGACCGGTTCGCACTTCATGACCATCCCGGGACCGCCGCCGTATGGTCTGTCGTCCGTGATCTTATGTTTATCGGTGGCGTAATCGCGCAACTGGTGAAGGCGCAGGTCCAGGAAACCTGCCTTCTGGGCCCGGCCCATGATGCTTTCTCCCAGTGCGCCGGCAATGATCCCGGGGAAAAGTGTCACCACATCGACCCGGAGAACGCGGGATTCCAGCTTTTCGCTCATGGCTTGGTTCCCCGCGCGTGGACAGGGTGCCGGCGCCCGGCCGATCACGCCTGATGGCTTTCCTCGGGGGGCGGCCCGGGCGCCTCAAGAGTGGTGCCGTTGGGGCGTTCCACCTCGACGTTGGCGCGCTTGCCGTGTTTCGCGGCGGCCAGGTTCGTGAGCGTGCGGATGGCGCTGATCGTGCGCCCATGTTTTCCGATGATCTTGCCCACGTCATCAGGGTGGACCCTGATGAAGAAATCGATGGTGTCGTTCCCCTCCTGCTGGCGGATGGCCACTGCCTCAGGGTGCTCCACCAGCCGGCCCGTCACGAATCTGATGAACTCCAGCATGGCTGCCTGTCCTGCCCCCCAAACGGGGCTCCGCGTCGAAGTCTCAGGTGGTGGGCTCTGTGGCCTCTTTGGCCGCCTGCTTCTTCGCGCGCTTGATGATGCTCTTGACGGTGTCGCTGGGCAAGGCCCCAACCGAAAGCCAGTAGTCGATCCTGTCTGACTTCAAGGTGAAATTGACGCCCTCCTTATGGGGGTCATAAGTGCCGAGCAGTTCTATGAAGCGCCCGTCGCGCGGGCTCCTCTTGTCAGTGGCCACGATGCGATAGTAGGGCCGGTTTTTTTTTCCCTCGCGACGGAGCCGGATCACGGTTGCCATATTCGTCTCTCTCTTCCTTCCACTCTCCCGTCAGAAGCCCTTGCCCATTCGGGCCAACATCTTCTTCAGCGGCCCCTGCTTCTGCATCATTTTCTTCAGGGCCCCGAACTGGTTCATCAGCTCGTTGACCTGGGCCACCGTCGTCCCGCTGCCTTTCGCGATCCGCTGCCTGCGGCGCGCGTTGAGCAGGTCTGGCTTGCGCCGCTCCTGCGACGTCATGCTCAGGATGATGGCCTCCGATCTGCGAAGCCGGTCTTCCGCCAGACGGGAGTCAGGCACGTTAACTCCTCCGGGCAGCATGCCAAGCAGATTTTCCATGGGACCGAGACGGCGCATTTGGCGGAACTGGGCCAGGAGGTCCTCCATGTCGAACTGGCGTTTGCGGAAGCGTTCTTCGAGGCGCTGGGCGTCGTCCAGGGAGGCGACTTCTTGGGCTTTCTCGACGAGGGCGATGACATCGCCCATCCCGAGGATGCGGCCGGCCAGGCGCCCGGGGTCCATGGCCTCGACGTCGCCCAGCTTTTCGCCGGTTCCCAGGAGTTTGATGGGCAGGCCGGTGACGTGGCGCATGGAGATGGCGGCGCCGCCGCGGGCATCGCCATCAAGGCGGGTGAGGATCAGGCCCGTGAGGCGTGTCGAGGAGGAAAAACGCGTGACGATATCGACGGACTTTTGGCCAAGTGCGGCGTCGGCGACGAACAGTGTCTCCTGGGGTTTGAGCTGGGCCTCGATGGCGGTCAGCTGGGCGAGGAGGGTTTCGTCGATGTCGGTCCGTCCGGCGGTATCGACGATGACCACGTTCCGGGATTGGGTGGCGGCATGGTCGAGGGCGGCCCGGACAATCGCGGAGGGATCCGATCCGGCGGGGTTTGCGTAGACAGGCACATCGGCCTGCGCGCCGAGCTGCTGGAGTTGGAGGATGGCCGCGGGGCGCTGCAGGTCTGCGGCGACGAGCAGGGGATGCCGGCCCTGGCGCTTGAGGAAAAGGGCCAGCTTCGCGGCGGTGGTGGTCTTGCCGGAACCCTGGAGGCCGCACAACAGGATGCGCAGCGGGGAACCCGATGCGAGGGCGGCGGGCTCGCCGAGCATGGCGGCCAGCTCGTCGCGGAAGACTTTGACCATCTGCTGGCCCGGGGTGATACTCGAAAGAACTTCTTGGCCCAGGGCCCGGGCGCGGATTTTTTCGACCAGCTCGCGCGCCACGGAGAAGTTGACATCTGCCTCAAGCAGCGCCATCCGAATCTCGCGGCAGGCATCCGCGATGTTGCTTTCGCTGAGGCGGCCAAAGCCCCGGAGGTTCTTGAAAATGGTCTGGAGACGGTCGGAGAGTTGTTCGAGCATGCGTTCACGTCCCGTTAAGAGGGCGGAGGAAAGCTAATGTCAGTTTCCGGGAAAGTCACGACCGCCTTCGTGCTGGGGGCCGGGCTGGGGACGCGGCTGCGGCCGCTGACGGAGTCATGGCCCAAGCCGCTGCTGCCGCTCTGGGGGAGGCCGATGCTCACCTACGCTTTCGAGCGACTTCGGGGGGCGGGGGTGCGGCGCCTGATCGTCAACACCCACCATCGGGCCGAACGATACGAGTCGGTGTTTCCCCGGCACCAGTGGGGAGGTTTGCCGATCACTTTTCGCCACGAGCCGGTCCTGCTGGATACTGGCGGTGGCATTCGCAACATCGCGGACCTCGTCGGGGGGGAGACCATCCTGGTCCACAACGGGGATATCGTGACCGACCTCCCGCTGGGCCCCTTAATTGAGACGCATTTCGGCAACGGCAATGAGGTCACTCTGGCGCTGAGGAGCTCCGGAGGCCCGCTGTGCGTTGAACTTGACGGATCTGGGCGGGTGACCGATATCTGTGGGCGACTCGGGGCGAAGGCGGGTCCGGCGCACCTATTCGCGGGGGTCTATGTGGTCGGGCCGCCCTTCTACGAACGATTTCGACCGGGCGAGATCATGTCGGTGATTCCAGTCTTCTTGGACATGATCCGCAAGGGCGCGAGACTGGGGGCAGTGGTGATCGACGATGGATTTTGGATGGATTTGGGCACCGTGGCCGCATATGAGGCCATGAACGCGGCACCGCCGCTGGGTGAATGGCATGGCGAGTGACATCCGATCCGGGAATTGCAGTCCCTCAGGAGGGTTTGGGGCCAGCGAGATGCTGAGCCTGTACGACTCGGAAACCCGGGCGGCTCTGGGGTTGCCGGGGGGGGCTCCACTTGCCTTCGATGCGATCGAGAAAGGGGGCTCGGACAGGACATTTCATCGGGTGGTGCTGGATGGGGCGCCCGTGGCGATCCTGATGCGGTACGGCACCGAGCGGGAGGAGAATCGGCTATTTGTCGGCATCGGTCGATACTTGAAGGACATCGGCGTGCCGGTGCCGAGAATCCTGGCCTGCGACGAGGGGCGCCGGCTGGTGTGGCTCGAGGATCTGGGGTCGGTGGACCTTCATGCCCTCGGGGCACGGCCGTGGGCGGAGCGGTCCCCGAACTATGCCCGCGTTCTTGATGCCATTTCCGGGTTGCATCGACGGGATCCCAGTGAGCCCGGTTCGCTGGGCGTGGGTTTGTCCCCGGGGTTTGACGCGCGCCTGTATCATTGGGAACACGAGTATTTCCTGGAGAACTTCGTCGAGAGGGTCTGCGGCATCCCGGCCGGTGAGGCGCGGGCAGCGGTCGGTTCGGAGCTGGCGGCGATCGCGGGCGAATTGCTCGGCGCGCCCGCGACGCTCATCCACCGGGATTTTCAGTCGCAGAACATCATGGTGCGCGAAACGCTGGTGGGTCTGGTTGACTTTCAGGGCATGCGCATTGGCACGGCGTACTACGATCTCGCGTCTTTGCTTTTCGATCCCTACGTCCCGATGACCGTCGCGGAAAGAGACGAGATGCTGCAGTTCTACCATGGGCTGGATAGCGGGTTGGCGGCGCCGTGGGAGGCATTCCACCGGCTCACCCAGTTTGCGGGTTGCCAGCGCCTCATGCAGTGCCTGGGGGCGTACGGGTTCTTGAGCCTGGTCAAGGGCCGGAGGCATTTCCTGTCCCACGTGCCCCGTGGCCTCGCGCGGCTTCGCGAGGCGATCGAAGGCGCGGGGCCGCTGCCCGGGCTCCGCGGCCTCGCGGCCAGGTGCGAGGCCGCGCTGGCAGTTTGTCGGGATTCGGAAAGTCCGGCAGGCCGCTGACTCGAAAATCCGGATGACATGCAGTAGGAGCCTGCTTGCAGGCGATCCCATGCGCGAATCGCGCGCAAGCGCGCTCCTACGTCTCATTTTCACCCTCCGTGGTGCCCCGAAGGCCCGCCGTCGGGCGGGCGGGGCGTGGGATTCTAGCAGGAAACTTCACGCATTTGGCGTCTCGCAGAGATGCCCCACAAGTCTTGTGGGCCGCCTGTGTCAGGCGGCAGCGGGCGTCGAGTTTCCCCATTCATTATGCGGTGCCCTCGGGCGCCGACGGCGGGGCTTGCGCGAAGCGCCGCCCTGCAGACGGGGTAAACGGCGGGAAGGCCCGGGAATCCCACGGTTTGGTGACGCAGCTCAGGTGGGCCGGAAGAACGTGTTGAGTTCCTCCACGCCCTTGCGCACCGCCGCGGCGCTCGCGAGCAATTGCTGGCGCTCGTCTTCGGCCAACTCCAGTTCGACGATCTTCTCAACGCCGTTGTGCCCGAGGACCAGCGGCACTCCGATGAAGAGATCATCGATGCCGTACTCGCCGCGAAGGTACGCCGCACATGGCGCAAGATGCTTTCGATCGGTGATCACGGCCTCGACCATCTCGGCGACCGACGCGGCCGGCGCATAATAGGCCGAGCCGGTCTTGAGCAGGGCGACGATCTCGGCCCCGCCCTTTCGGGTTCGGTCGACGAGGCGTGCCACGGTCGCGGCGTCCATCAGATCCGTGATCGGCACACCGCCGACGGTCGTCAGCCGCGGCATAGGCACCATCTGATCGCCATGCCCACCCAGCACCATGGCGTGGACGGAGGCGAGGGCGCAGCCCAAATGCTCCGCCACAAAATATCGGAACCGCGTCGCGTCGAGGATGCCCGCCATTCCGATCACCCGGCGCAATGCCAGGCCCGTCGCGCGCAGGGCCACGTGGCACATGATGTCCAGTGGGTTCGACACGACAATCACGACCGCGTTCGGGGCGTAATCCGTGATGGCGCGGGCCGCCTGCTTGACGATCTCGGCATTGACCTTGAGCAGGTCCATCCTGTCCATGCCCGGCTTGCGCGGGATGCCCGCGGTGATCACGACCACGTTGCTCCCCGCGATCTGCGCATAATCACTGGTGCCGACGATGGGGACGTCGTAGCCGCGCATCGGCCCGGCGTGCAAAAAGTCCAGGGCCTTGGCGCGCGTCATGCCCGCCTCGACATCCACCATGACGATGTCGGCGATCACTTTCTCCGCAATGTAGTAGGCGGCGGTCGCGCCGACATTGCCCGCCCCGATGATGCTGACTTTATCGCGAGTCGACATGCTGGTCTCCTTACACCGCCGGGGCGGCGATCTGCTTGTGCGCGGCGTGCAATTCTGCCGTCGCCCTTTCGAAGGCCGTCCGCTCCGGTTCGGTCAACTTGATTTCCAAGATGCGCACGACGCCTTGCGCGCCGACATAGGCCGGCACGCCGATGGCGATCCCGCGGACGCCGTACTCGCCCTCGCACCGGACGGAGACAGGGAGCAGCGCCCGCGTGTCGCGCACGATGGCGTCGACCAGCGTCGCGGCCGCGGCGCTGGGCGCATAGTATGACGTGGAACGCTGTGCCAGCTGAAGGATCGTGTCGCCCGCGCTCCGCGCCTCCTCGATCAGTTCGCTCAGGCGCGCCTCGCCCAGCAGGGTGGCGGCCGGGATCCCCGACACGCGAATCGAATCGCGCAGAAACACCATGCTCGGGTGATGCGGGCCGATCACGAGGCCCGTGACCTCTCGAGGCGATACGCCCAGCGCCTGACTGACCAGATATCGGATGCGGGTTGAACTGAGGAGCCCTCCCACCCCGAGGACGCGCGCCCGATCAATCCCGAGTGTTTCCTGCACCAGCAGCGTGATAAGGTCGATGGGTTCGACGATGTTGATGACGACCGCTTTGGGGGCAAGGCGCCGGATCTCCGCGGCGATGCCCCGCACGTTGGCGGAGTTGTCGCGGTACAGATCCTCGCGTCGCTCTCCGGGCTTCCGCACGCGGCCGGCCGCGATGATCACGATGTCGCTCCCCGCGATTTCGTCGAGGCGATGGCTGCCGCGGATCGAGGTGGAATATTCGCGCACCGGACCGGCCTCCATCAGGTCCAGGGATTTGCCGCCGGCGACGCCTTCCTTGCAGTCCACCAGGGTCACGTGTGCGGTGCGGTTCTCCGCGATGAAGAAGGCGGTGTTGGTTCCGACGTTGCCGCTGCCAATGATGCCGATGCGTTTCATGTTGGGCCTTTAAGGACTAATGGTAGCTATTAGCGGAGTTTGATGCGCAGTCAACAGGGAGATCGGCGCGGTGGCGTGCCCGATTCTTGTGCCTTGGGGTCGGGTCCCCGGGCACATTTCCGGGAGGGCGGGCGGGTCAGAACGCGATTCTCACGATGGAGAAATCATCCACGAACTGGGCCTGGCCGCCGACGGCCTGTGCCTGGGATACGATGTTGTCTAGGGCGGGGATCGGTGCGGCGGGGGATGCGGCCAGGCGATCCACGAACTGCTCGAGCGACCACATGGAGCCATCCTTCTGCGCTATCTCATAGGTGCCGTCGCTGAAGAGGTAGAGTGTGCTGCCGGGCGGAATCTGGTGACGGGCCATGCCGTAGGCTATGTCCGGCAAGGCGCCGATGATCGGGCCCTGCGTGCGGAGCTGCACGGCGGTCTGGCTGCCGGAGGCCCTGGGAGGGATGAGGACGGCTGGCGGGTGGCCGCCGCTGGCATAGGCGAGCTCGCGTTTCACCTTGTGATAGACGCCGTACCACATGGTGAAATACATGTTGTTCTGATCCTCCATGGGGAACCGGGCGTTGAGGGCGCCCAACACGGCGCCGGGATCCAGAAAATCCGTGGATGGCAGAGACTGGGCGCGCAAGACGTTCATCACGGAGATCGAGAGCAGGGCGGCCCCCACGCCGTGGCCGCAAACATCGAGCAAGTATATGGCGAAATGGTCTGGGTCCAGCCAGTGGTAGCCGAAGGCATCGCCGCCCAATTGGGTGGACGGAATGAAGCGCCAGTCAGCGCCCAAGTCGCCGGACAGGGGCGGGGGCAGCAGCGATTTCACGTAATCGGCGGCCTCGGCCAACTCGGCGGCCAAGAGCCGCTGGCTTTCCACGAGGGCCAGGTAGGTGCGTTGCTCCTGATCGCGCAGCGACTTTTTCTCCAGGCACGCGCCGATGCGCGCCCTCAGCAACGTGGGTTCGAATGGCTTGGGCAGGTAGTCTTCGGCGCCGAGCTCGATGCAGCGGACGACGCTTTCCAGTTCGTCCAGCGCGGAAATCATGATCACGGGGATGTGGCGCAATCGCGGGTCGGCCTTCATCCGTTCGAGGACCCCGTAACCGTCCATTCCCGGCATCATGATATCGAGGAGCACCAGATCAAATGGTTGCTGGGACACCATCTGGAGCGCATGGCATCCATCGGGTGCCGTGGAGATGCGGTATCCCTCGCGCTCGAGGCGTTGGCCGAGCATCTGGCGATTGGTTTCGTTATCGTCCACCACCAGAAGGTGGCTTCCCTGGCCCGTCGCTGGCTGGCCGCGAAAGACCCCCGGTGTCTCGCGGGCACCCTGCGCAGAAGTCGCGGTGGGCGCAGGCGCGGGCGCCACGGCGACTTCGTGTCTGTCAGCGGATGGCTTTCCCGGGCCCATGTACTCCTGAATCAGCCCGACCAACTGTTTGGCGGCCCCGTGGATCTTCTTCAGGTCTGGAATGAAGCTCTCCTGGCCGGATTGCTCGGCGTCCTCGAGCAGCATCTCGCTGTAGCCCAAGATCTGGTTCAAGGGCGTCCGCAACTCGTGCCGCGCGCGGGCGAGGGTATCCCGGTCGGAAAGGGCGGTCTTTTCCAAAGGTTCGCTGGCCATCAGACGGCTTTCTTGGCGAGCAGCGCCTGGATTTTCTCCAGCAGCCGCGGCAGTTCGATCGGCTTGATGTCGTAATCGTCGCAACCGGCCTCGAGGCATTTCTCCCGGTCGCCGGCCATGGCGTGGGCGGTGAGGCCGATGATCGGGATGGCTCGGGTGGCTTCGGCGGCCTTCAGTTGGCGCGTGGCTTCCCAGCCGTCGATCTCGGGCAGGCTCATGTCCATCAGAATCAGATCGGGCTTCTCGGTGCGAGCCATGTCGAGCCCCTGTTTGCCATCGACGGCGATGACAACCTGATAGCCGCGTTTTTCCAGTCGCCGCGACAGCATGTCGCGGTTCAATTCGTTGTCTTCGACCAATAGGATTCGTGCCATGGTGATGTCCTCAATCAGGCCGTTTCACGTTATCGGGCGGGTGGGGGTTCGGGCACCGTTCGGCCAATTGCGCCCGTACCTCTTGCAGCACGTCGGTGCGGCTCAGCGCGGTCTTTTGGAGGATATTCTGGACCTGGCCATTGAGGCGGACGTGATCCTCGGCCGTCAGGTCCTTTGCGGTCAGGACGACGACCGGGATATTCCTGCAATCCGGTTTCTGGCGCAATCGGGCGACGAACTCGAAGCCGTCCATTTCAGGCATCATGAGGTCGAGCAGGATCAGCGAGGGACGCTCGGCCTCTACGCGCTCGAGGGCGACCCGGCCGTTTTCGGCGATCTGCACCGTCCAGCCTTCCTTCTCCAGATTTGATCGCAGGAGCGCCCGGGTGGCCTCTTCATCTTCGACGAGCAGGACGGGACCCACGGCGACATGAGGCTGCACGCGCCTGATCAGAGTCGTGAACTTCGCCCAATCCACGGGTTTGGTGACGTAGTCGGTCGCGCCGAGCGCAAAACCCATCTCCTTGTTGTCCATCATGGTGAGCATGATCACGGGGATGTCGGCCAATTCCCTGTCGGCCTTCAAGGCGGCGAGCACCGCCCATCCGTCCATGCCGGGCATCACCACGTCCAGGGTGATGACATCCGGCCGAAGGCTCCGGACCATGTCCAGTCCCGCCTCGCCGCTGGAGGCCCGACTGACCGCGAATCCCTCCTTGCTCAAGAAGCGCTCCATCAGATCCAACACGTTTGGATCGTCGTCGATCACCAGCACCTTGGTCTTGCCGGCCTGTTGGGCATGGGTTGGGGGTGGTTTTGGTAAAATCGGCACCGATTCCGCCGTGGGTTCGACGACGGCCTCCCTTGGAAGGTGTGCGGTGAAGGTCGATCCTCGGCCGGGCTGGCTTTCCGCGGTTATGTCCCCGCCCATCAACTGGCAGAACTTCCTGCTGATGACCAGGCCGAGGCCCGTTCCGCCATACTTGCGGGTGGTTGACGAGTCGGCCTGCGTGAAAGCCTGGAAGAGCCTTCCGAGTTGCTCGGGGGTCATACCGATGCCCGTGTCGCTGACGCGGAACATCAGCCAGTCTGGACCCTTCTCCGGATGCGGTGACACGGAGAGGGTCAGCGTGCCGTTCTCGGTGAACTTGCTCCCGTTGCTCAGGAGGTTGAAGAGGGTCTGGCGCACTTTGGTGAGATCGGCGCGCATATTGCCGATGGAATCAGGGCAATCGATCCTGAGCCTGTTGTGATTCTTGTCGACGAGGGGCTGTATGGTGGCCGCCACTTCGCTGATCATGGTGGGCACGGAGAAGGATTCCAGGTACAGGGTCATTTTGCCGGCCTCGATCTTGGAGAGGTCCAGGATGCTGTTGATCAGCGCCAGGAGGTGTTTGCCGGCGGCCTGGATTTTCTTCAGGTCGGGAATGAACCCGGGCTGGCCGATGTCCTCGGCCTCTTCCATGAGCATCTCGCTGTAGCCGATGATGGCGTTCATGGGGGTGCGCAGCTCATGGCTCATGTTCGCCAGGAAGGCGCTCTTGGTCCGGTTGGCCTGCTCCGCCAACTCGCGGGCGTGCTGGACTTCGGCGGTGCGTTCGGCGACGGTGCGCTCGAGGTTCTGGTTCCACTCCTCGAGCCGTTGCTCCCGTGCGCGAATCTCGCGGGCCATCTTCTGGAACGCCCGGGCCAGCCCACCGAATTCGTCCGATCTGGTGGCGATGTCGTCCAGCCCACTGGGTTCGAAGGTGCCGGTTTCGACGGCGGTTGCGGCTGCGCGGAGGTGGCCGACGGGTTCGGTCAGGCGTCGTGCGATGACGGACACCAGCAGGAGCATGAGGCCGAGCCCGGCGATATCGATGAGGATGGAACGAATGGTGAGCGAAAACACGGGGGCCAAGACGCGTTTCTCCGGCACATTGAGCACGAGCTTCCAACCGGTCAACGGGGCCTTGGCCCAGTAGACACGCCTCATTTCCCCTCCCATGGGCAGGCGGGCGAAGCCGCTATCCTCTTTGGTGATCAGGGCGCCATCGGCCAGGTCGTGGGCATTCGCGCCCGCAAAGCCCTGGCGGATCATCAGTTCGGGCTGGGGGTGCGCGACGACCTTGCCGTTGCGGCTCACCAGAAAGGCAAATTCCCCGGCGGTCATTCCCTCCGGCGAGTCATCCAGCCGGACCTGGCTGACGATCGTCAGGATTTTGGCCAGCGTGACATCGGCGCCCGCCACGCCGATGAAATGCTTGCGGTCATCGTACACCGGGAGGGTCAAGCTGACCATCGTGACGTTGCAGCCGCCCTCATCAAAATAGGGTTCGGTGACGTAGAACTTGCCGGTCTGCTTGGCGCCGAAGTACCACTCTTGCCGGGGGTCGTGATGATCGTATTCAAATGTTGCCACGGCCTCCGGCCAGGTGGCGCGGGTCACGTTCTGGATGCAGTCCTTCTCCTTGAGCTTTTTGTCCTCAAACGCGATGTAGGCATTGAAGATATCTTCGGTTGGCAGGGCGTGAATGATCTGGGCCAGGAATGGGATGGTGGAGGGGTCCGGCGTGTCTCCGATGGTCAATTGTCTGGCGGCGATGCAACGGGGCACCATGCCGATCCGGGCCACGAAATCATCGATGATCTGCGCGGCGCCCGTCAGCCGCTGGAGGGCCTTGGCGTCAGTGCTCTTTTCCAGGGACCGGCGACCGGCGGAGTAGGCGATCCACGCGGTGGTGGCCAGCACGGCGCATGTGGCGACGCCGATGTAGAGCCGCAGTCTGCCCGAGATGGCCTTTGGTATGAGCCAGCGGATCATAGGAAATCCAGCGCCATGGCGGCCGATTTCGTCGCGTGGGCGGCTCCGACCATGCTTCCTAATCTAAGGGATTGCGCCGCTCGTGTCGAGCGGGTGCCCTGGAGTTCCGTCGCCGACCCGTGGCCCTGGGAATTCGGGCGCCGCCCGCGTCACTGGATGTAGCGCGGTCGCCGGCCCTCGCTCCACGGGCGATAGGCCAGCGCGAAACGGATGCGTTCGGCGATCGGCGGGTGGCCGCTGGTCCAGAAGACGAACAGCGGGTCGGGATTCGGGACAGCGAGCGCCTTTTCGCCGAGTCGCTGGAACGCGCGTGCCGCCGCCTGGGAAGAATCAGGCACAAGGTCGTGAATAATCTCCAGGGCGTAGATGTCCGCCTGATGCTCCAGGCAACGGCTGAGGCCGGCGCCCACGGGTTCGGCGAGGAATTGCATCGCGCTCGCGAGCAGCAGGAGGGCCGGCAGCGAGGCCCAGTCCGAGACACCGCGGATTCCCCAGCGCGCCCCGCGCAAGGTCAGGAGGAATCCGATCGCGCGGTGGGCGATCCACAGGCACAAGAGCAGCCCCAGCAACGTGGCTCCAACGCCGATCCAGATGTGATTCAGGACATAGTGTGCCTGCTCGTGGCCGAAGATGAACAGGATCTGCGGGAGGGGAAGGTCGCGGGCCGTGGTGTCCCAGACCACCACGCGCTTGCTGGCGCCGATGCCGGTCACATACGCGTTGTACGTCGTGACCTTTTCGCTGGCGCGCATCTCAAACATCCGGGAGCGGGGGATCTCCAGGCCGGCGCGGTGCACGACCTTTTCGATCTGCTCCGCCAACACGGGTCGCCGCACCTCCAAAGGTTCGAATTTGTTGAAGATGGGGTCGATGACCAGCGGCTGGAGGAATACCAGCATCACAACCACTGGGACCGCACCGGCCCAGGCGAGAAGCCACCAGCGCCTGGCCGCGTGCCGGAGGATCGCGTAGAAGCCCCATGTCAGGGGTGTCATCAGCACGATCTCAATGAATTGGCCTTTGGTCCAATCCCACAGCCAGGAGGGCCAGCCTTGCACCGAGAAGCCGTAGGCCATCTGCAAGTGGTGGCCATAAATCCCGAGAGGCAGGTTCAGGATTCCCAGCGAGATCGAAATCAGCGGGACAAAGACAGCGGCCTGCAGGAGGGAGCGTCGGCCTACAGCCTCGGCCCAATCGCGGTACCGCGCGCCGATGCGCAATTCCAGGAGCAGCAGCAGGGCGGCAATGCCCCAGGTGATGCGGGTCGCGTAGAGCACCTTGCGGATCCTGTACAGCCGCGCTGCCTCCCTCGCTTTCTCGGGCGACAGGCGATACTCGGTGATGTCGGGCTCCGACGTGGCGGAGACCTGTGGGACCGCGGCGACGGCCGACGTCGCGGGAAGAGTGGGCTGTGCGCGCGAAAGCGCCGGGGAGAGTGCGCCGTGAAGTGCGAAGAAGAACGCCGCGGCGCGCCCGAGCACGCTCATTCCATTTGTCCTTGCGAGTTCATGATGAAGGGGCCGGCGAGGCGCACGGCGGCGCCCAGGCCATGTTCTTTTCGAAGACGCACAAGCCAGTCTCGCTGGACGTCGGCCAATGCCGCCGGGGCGTTCCCCGTTCTTTGCGCGGCTGCGTAGAAATCGGTCATCAGTCTCACGGTTTCATCATCGGCGACGGCCCAGAGTGTCATCAGAAGGTTTTGGGCACCGGCCTGGATGAACCCCCGCCGCAGGCCTAGTACCCCTTCGCCGGCCCGGGCTTGGCCGAGACCGGTGTCGCAAGCCGAAAGAACCACGAGCCAGGTGCCATGGAGTCTCAGGCCGCCCACCTCTTCGGCGGTCACAATGCCATCGCTGGCGGTAGGAGGGACTTCGCCATGTGCCCACGACTGGAGCGTTCGCGCGGCACCGGCCAGCGCGAGTCCGCTGCGGTGCATCGGGTTATTGAGACGGACTGGCGCATGGAAACCGGCGTCGAGACCATCCCCGGATCCCGCGCCGTCAAGCGGCTTGATTCCCCCCACGCCGCGCTGATCTGGAGATAGTTCGTATCGGACACATCCTTCGTCCGGCAAGAAGAACCCGTGAGTGGCTAAGTGCAGAATGCGAGGTGAGCAGACGGCCTCAAGTGCGTCTTCAGTGGCGTTGGTGCCCAAGAACGTTTTCGTGGGCCAGCCAGACTGTGTAGCCAGGGCCTCCAGCCTAGCGCCCTCGTCGGTGGTGCCGGGCAGCGGCGGGAGCGTCAGGCCCCGGAAGGCGCGCATCTCGGGCGCCGCGAGGGTGACGCGACGGTTGTTGATTCTCTCTTTCCCTGTGGGGAAACCTTGGCGTTCGATGCCAAAATCTGGATTGGCGAAAATGGACACAGTGGGGGTGGCGGATGGTTTCTTGTCGCGCAGGAGATCGCGGCCGCTTGAGACGTAGCGGATGGAGTACTTTGTACCTAGGAACTCATCGCCGGGGGATAACAGGGTCGCAAAAGAGACGAAGTTGAGTTGGCCGTCGGGACTGAGGATAACCGTGGTGGTGTTGGATGGCAGGATCTTTTCTATGGGCGCCCAGACCTGCTGAAAAAGGGCGTGGAGCACGGACGAGAAAGTCAACGCGGCCGGTGCGCCATGACCCAGTTTCTGGCAGTGGCCGACATTGCGGTCGACGGCCTCGGCGTTGCCCAGTCCGACGCACTTGGGCGCTTCGCCCGGGGTAATCACCACCGCGGCATAGCGTGGTTCACGTTTGCAGTTTCCGATGCCGTGCCCGTAGTGGATGAACTCGATCAAAACCTGGCCTTGGGCCAAGTGGGCTTGTACCTCCGGCACGGTCACACTCAAGGTTCGCCGGGCGTGACCCAGTTCGGCCACATTTCGGGCCAGCGAGGCCTCGAGTTCTTCGATTTCCTTGGCAAGTGTCTCCTTCTCCGCCTCGCGTTGTTGGTGGGCGGCGTCGGAGAGGTTCGTGGGCACGCCAATGAGCAACTGGGTCAGCCGCCTTTTTGCCGTGCGGATCTTTTCCACCGTGGCGCCCCGCGCCGGGTCGGCGCTCGCCTCCGCGACCACCTGATCCTCCAGCAAGGAATCCAGCACCAGGCTCTTACGCCGCAGCACGGTCTGGGCCAGTTCGGGTCCACGGCCCAGCGTGGCCAAAAGGTCGTACGGTGCGCAGGTTCGCTGGAACATCATCCGCTGATGCTCGGAGGTGAACGAGAGTATATTCGCGAGTCTCTTCTCGTCGGCTCGCTCGGCCTTGAGGGCCACGTCCAACGCGGCAGTCTCCCGGCCGGTATCCGTGTACAGTGCGGCCAGGTTGCAGCAGACCTCGCCGACGCGCGGGTGATGGGCGCCGAGCGTCTGGTCATAGATGTCCAATGAAGCCAGATACAGTGGCTCGGCCTTGCCGTAGTCCCCAGAGGCGTGGTACAGCGCCGCGAGACTATTTCGGCGTTCCGCCGTACTGGGATGGCGGGGACCCATGGTTTTCTCGCACATGGTCAGGCCCCGCTGGTAGGCGTCCTCGGCGCCGGCGAGGTCACCCATCTCGCGGTAGACATCGCCCATGCAACCCAGAAAACCGACGCCATATAGGTGGCCATAATTGGTCCCGTAGTTGGAGATGAAATTAGTCCAGGCGCGCTGAACCAGCGGCGCGGCGTTGGTGCAATCACCCCGGAGGCAACGAAGCTTCGCCAACTGGCACAAGGTGGTTCCAGTTTCAATTAGGATCGGGCCTTGGGGCTGGTGCTCCCTGTTCTCCAGGGCGCGCTCGTACAGCTCTTCCGCCCTGGCGTAGTCGCCCAGGACGTAGCAGAGTCCCGCCAAATTGTTGAGGCTATCGCCGGTGTGGCGATGGTTGGAGCCGAGCTGTTTTTCGCGGATCGCGAGGGCTCGTTCAAACAGGGGCTCTGCCTTAGCATAATCGCCTTCCTCCTGGTAGATCCCTGCAAGGAAATTCAAGGCCTCGGCCGTCCAGAGATGATCTGGTCCCAGGCGCTTTTCCTGGTCGGTGAGACAACGGCGGGCGAGTGACTCGGCCTCTTTGACCTGGCCCAGGCGCTCGAAGAGCGTTGCCGTCCAGAAGACGCTTCGTGCAGTTTCGGGATGGTCCGGGCCAAGAAGATCGTCGAATATGGCCAGTGCGCGCTGGGACAGTGGTAACGCGCGTTCGAACTCGCCGTAGGACACGAGTTGAACGAGCCATTCGTTGATTGTGGTTGCCTCGGCCAGCCCATCGCCGACGGCGGAATAGATATTGATCATCAGTTCGAGGGTCGCGCCCAGCGTGCGGTTGCCCGCGAGGAACATGCCGTTGAGGCGGCGCTTGAGCGCACACTCACCCAGCTGCAGTGCCTCCCATGGGTGTCCTTCCTGATGTAGCCACTTCGCCTTGGCATGGAGTCTTTCCGTGTGTGTCCAGAAAGCGTCCTTCTCCTTTTCCCAGCTCAAGCGACATGCACGATATTGCACGGTCCTCGGATCGGCCGGTCCCAGCACCCTCTCCAGGATCATCAGGGAACCATTGAAAAGGCAATCGGCCTCGGGGTGTTTGCCTGTCGCATGGGCGAGGTGGGCCAACGCGTGTGTGGCGTGGGTGGCCTGCAGGCGTGCTTCTTCGGGTGTCATCGATGGCACCGACTGCATCGGCGCAGCGATCGGCAGACTGGCGTTTGCAGCGCAATCCGGCACCGGGTAGAGCGGTGCCAACACGCTATCGATCTGATTGGTGCGCAGGCCCTGCTCAATGCGATCCAGAACGTCATTGGCGAGCGGCAGCACTCGGGAATACTCGCCCTCGTTGCAGAGCCTCTGGATCTCTCCGGCCCAGCGGTGTGGCAGGGATGGCATGCGATCCACGGCGGCATCACGGATCGCTTGGACACGTTGGTACAGAGTGCGGGCTGTCTGAATATCGCCGATTGCATGATGCAGATTCGCAAGGCGGTTCAGGCAGCTGGCGGTATCTGGATGCTCGGGGCCGAGGACCTTCTCGCGTATCGCGAGCGCCCGCTGAAAGAGGTGTTGTGCCTGTGGTTGGGCACCCATTTTCAAATGGGCATCGGCAAGGTCGATGAGACTCGTGGCGGTGTCGGGATGCTCTGGTCCAAGGGTCTTTTCGCGTATCGCCAGCGCGCGTTGGAAGAGAGGTTTGGCCCTGATCCGATCGCCTTGCCTCAGCCGAATGGTCCCCAGGTTTCGGACGGTGATCGCGGTGTCTGGATGCTCGGGGCCGAGGGCCTTTTCGCGAATCGCGAGCGCGCGGGCGAACAACGACTCCGCCTGCCCGTAATCGGCAAACAACTCGGATCGGAATTCTCCTAGCGCATTCAATACCTTGGCGGTCTTAGGGTGGTCGCGGCCCAGGCCTGCCTCGGCCACTGCCAGGGCGCGTCGAAAGAGCGAGTCCGACTTGCCGAAATGGGCCATCTGCCGATAGACCGCAGCCAGGTCGGCGAAGATGTCCCATGTGTCTTGAGGCGCGGCGTTGCCTTGATTCTCCCGTATTGCCATGGCCTGCTCGAAGAGCGTTTCCGCCTCGGCATAATGCCCAAGGTCCGCGCAGATCCGTGCCAGGAAACAGAGGTCGGGAACGGTTTGCGGGTGGCCCGTTCCCAGAGCGGCCCGGCGCATTGCCAAGGCCTCCTGTGCGAGCGGCAGAGCCTCTGCCTGTCTGTCCTTCCGGCGGAGTTCTTCCGCGCGGAGACTCAATGACAGCACATCGGTCGTGGGAGGGTTGTCGGCATGGGTGGCGAAATGCGGGTTGGCAGACGTCGCCAGCACCATGACAAGCCGAAGCAGGCTCGATCGCCACGGGCCGTAGAACATCGTGCGGAGAATTCCCGATCCGTTGCTGGCCCGACCACCATTGCGATCCGCGATCGGGTAGTGGCTATGGCGCAGGTGGAACATGTTTGAACCATCGCTCGAGCACGATCATGGGACCGCGGCCTGCTTGGACGGGGGTGTTGATCGGAAGTTTTGTGCCTGTGGCGGTGAAGGGCTGTTCCAGCGGCAGGTATGGAGCGGGGTCGGGTTCGGCTCGGATGCCGCCGACGCCGCGTGTGGCGAGGCCAAAGGGGAGGGTGATGGGGTCCTTTGGGCGGGTGGCATCGGCGATGGCGGGGGCTTGGCCAAGGGCCAGCTCAAACTCCAGCCACCGCGCCGCGGAGAAGACCGCATAGATGTGCTCGACGCCAAGATTGTTATCGAGGAACAGGGCACGACCGCGTTCACGTGCGGGAATCTGTACCAGTTGGCCCTTGCTCACCGGATTTGAACCCGAGGAGAACTTGGAGGCGGGATTTGACGGGTAGAGCCAGGCGAGGTTGCCCGTAGAATCTATCTGGAAGACGTAGAGGTAGCCGTCCGTCAGAGCATGAAGTGCGACGATGTAGTCGTCCGCGCCGGAGGCGACGGGATCGCCGTCCTTCAGCGGACTGAAGGATTTTGTCCCGCGGCGTCTGGCAAGCAGTTCGAGGCGTGCGGCGGGTGGTTCGTATTCCGCCGGGGCAGGGGGTGGCTGGGCGCCGTAGGCCATCGCCAAGACGGTTCCGGACGGTTTCGCAACGGCGGTGATTGCGGACTCGAGGGCTGCCTTACCAGTTCCATCTGCAGGGGCGAGACGGGAGATGCGGGGTAACAGCAGACCGGCGGCAAGTGCCGCGGCCCCGGCGAGCGCGGCGATCCGTAAGTGGCGATGCCCGGGGGCGGGGGCCTCATCGGACGGTTCAGCGATGCCCTTCAATTCGCCGATCAACTCCTCGTAGGTGCCGTGCCTCCGGTCGGGGGACTTGTCGAGCATCCGCCCCAGCAATCGCGGTATCTCTGGAGGGCATCCTGGCATCAGCGGGCGGATGTCGGGCGGCGGATCGTGTATGTGTTTGACGAGGATCTCGGGGCCACTGCCACCTTTGAAGGGGGGCTGGCCCGCGAGCATGTGGAACAGGGTGCAACCCAGACTGTAGACGTCGGCGCGGAAATCGGCGGACCTGTCGCCCTTGGCCTGCTCTGGGCTGATGTAGTAAGGGGTGCCGAGTGGTGAACCGGGCTCCGTGATATCGTGGGTCGAACCACCCATCGCCTTGGCGAGCCCCAGGTCGCCGATCTTGATTGCGCCATCGGTCGCCAAGAAGATGTTGTCGGGCTTGACGTCGCGATGGATGATCCGCGACTTGTTCCAGGCATATGCAAGGGCCTCGGCCACCTTCAGGCACATGGCGATGGCCTCGCGAAACGGAAGGCGGCCGACCTTCTCCAAGCGCTTTCGCAGGGATTCCCCCTCAACAAATTCCATGGCCAGATAGTGGGTTCCGTCGCTCTCGCCAGCCGCATAGATCTGGACAATACCGGCATGGTTCAACTTGGCCGCCAGCGCCGCTTCATTGCGAAAACGGGTGACATAGGCCGGGTCGGCGGCCAGGTGTGCCGTGAGGACCTTGAGGGCAACCACGCGATCCAGCGCCACTTGCCGCGCCCTGAAGACCCTGCCCATGCCGCCGGATCCGAGAAACCCAAGGATTTCGTATTCGCCAACTGATCGTAGCGTGTCGCCGGATCCTAGGCCTAGATTCTTCGCGTTTGTGGTCGTGACGGGAGGGGACGAGGTTCGGGGCCGTGGCGGAGTTGTCGGGGAATCCTGCTCAATGCAGTTGTGGCAAAGAGTGCCCGCGGCACCTTGCGGAAGGGGCGCGCCGCAGGACGCACAAAGTCGCTCCGGAGTCATACATGTTCTCCGGGGACCGGCGAACCAGCGACTCGTCGGACCAGGACTGCGTGGCGCGGCGTTGCACCCCGTATTGATAGGGGAACCAATGCCAGTGACGCGGGTGTTTTCAAAGCCGCCCTCCGACATCAATCTATGTTCGCGGCGTGAGCTCGGTCAAAGGGATTCTGGGCCGCGTCAAATGACGCGATCTGGATCAGACCCGAGGATCTGAGTCGGCGGCATCGCCGGTCAGCTGGATGCCCGGTTTGGTGAAGCGGATCGCGCGTTTTCTGAACAGCGCGCCGACGGCCTGCTTGAATGCCTTCTTGCTGCACCCGAGCGCCGCTCGGATCGCTGTCGGCGAACTGTCGTCGTCCAGATCGAGGCGACCCCCGTTGGCCTTGAGCGCGTCGAGCACCGCGTCGGCGATCGTTATCACCCGCCGGTAGCCGGAGGCATCGGCCTTGAGATCGATCTTTCCGTCGCCGCGGATGGCATCCACGTAGGACTTCATCGACTGTCCGATCTTGAGCGGTGAGCCGAGGTTCGAGTGATACAGGAGGCCGAGGTGCGACCGTTCCACGAGTGCGATGTAGCCAAGCGGCGTCTCTCGGGCGACGATGATGTCCACGGGTTGTCCCGGCGAGTAGGGCGGGGGATCGGCGTGCACGTGCCGCTCCAGCCTTGTCGTGGCATAGATGCGATCCGTCTTGGGATCTAGAGCGACATAGACCACCACCATGTCGCCGGTGGTGACCGGATAGACCTGCTCGCGAAAAGGCAGGAGGAGATCCTTGGGGAGGCCCCAATCCAGAAAGGCCCCGATCTGGCGATCCACGTTGAGAACCCGGAGCGCCGCAAACTCGCCCACCTCGGCCAGCGGCTTGTCCGTGGTGGCCACCAGACGATCCTCCGAATCGCGATGGACAAACACATCGATGGAGTCGCCCGTCTTGGCATCTGCGGGAACGTACCTGTTGGGAAGCAGGACTTCGCCCTGTTCGTCCGCGTCGAGGTAGAATCCCTGCATCGTCTCCCTCGTCACGCGGAGCGTGTTCCATTTGCCGATGTTTGCCACCGGGGCAGAACCTAGCGCAGCCGGCGGTTCGGCGCGAGGGCATTCAATCCTTGACTGCACGGGGGCGGAGGTTGAGCCTCGGGCGGAGTGGCGTGGGTTTTGCCACGCGTGGCCCACGAACCGAAAAGAAGGAGTTGGCTTGAAAACGCTATTGTGGCCCCTGGTGGTTGGTTTTTTCTGCAGCACCGTCATTGCGGCGGACACTTCCGAATGGAGGCCGCTTTTCGACGGCACGTCACTGAAAGGCTGGCATCCCGTCGGCGACGGCCAGTGGACTGTTGAGGGCGGAGCCATCGTCGGGCGGGCCGACAAGGCCAAACTCTACGGCCTGCTGGTCAGTGACAAGGCGTTCAAGGATTTCACCGTGCGGTTCAAGTTCAAGTGCCTTTCCGGCGACAGCGGGTTCTACATTCGGACGATCATAGAGGAGCCCGAGAAAGCGCACGGGCTCCAGGTGCAGGTGGGCCGCACCGGCAGTGGCGTCGGCGGCATCTACGAGAGTTATGGGCGCAAATGGATTCCGGCGAAGCCGGCCGCAGAGCCAGAGAAGCAGTACACTAAGGATGACGAGTGGAATGACATGCGCATCAGCGCCCGGGGCGGCGACATCGCCGTTTTCGTCAACGGCGTGAAAAGCGCCGAACTGAAGAATGACCCCAGTCGTCCCGAGGGTCACTTCGCGCTGCAGATGCACTCCGGGCTGGTGATGCACGTGATGTTCAAGGATATCGAGATCCAGGAAATCGCGTCGGGCGCCGGGAAGTGACGGGCCCGACAGGCGGGGCCAGTGGCGGGCGGCCCCATCTCGTGGCGGCGCGCAATTGCGGCTCGACGGTCGGCACCAGTGCTGCTACACGGGTGAGCAGTTTCGATTCCCCTTCACGAGAAGGCAATGAATATGACTTCCGAGAACGGCCTGTGGCCCCGTTTGACAGGGCTCAGATTGCGCGTTGCGTTGGTTGCGCCGTTGATGGGTTTTGTCAGCGTGGCCATGGCGCAGACCAATGGCAGTTGGACGAATGCGATCAGTGGTGGCCTGTGGAGCGGGGCAGGCAACTGGGCCGCGGGGACGGTGGCCGACGGCTCGGGCGCCACGGCCTATTTCACGAATGACATCACCGCGGACAATACGGTCCACCTCGATACGGCCCGGACCATCGGCAACCTGACCTTCGGAGACGGGGCCACGAATACGCCCGCGAGCTGGATTCTCGATAATAACGGCAGCGCCGCCAATATCCTCACGCTGGCCGGGGCCACGCCCACGATCACGGTCAACGCCCTGGGCGCCAACAAGATCGACAGGACCGCGACGATCAGCGCGGAGATAGCCGGGAGTGGTGGTTTCACCAAGGCCGGGGTGGGCATGCTGAACCTCACCGCGTCGAATAGCTATTCCGGCCCGACCACTGTCAGCGGCGGGGGCATACTGTCGATCTCGAATCCCGGTGCGCTCGGCAGCACCAACGGCGCGACCACCGTCGCAAGCGCCAATCAGTTGCGTTTGGTGGGGGGCATCACCGTCGAGGGCGAAGCGCTGACGATCAGTGGCTTCGTCAGCGATGCCCTCGGTCGCGGTGCTTTGCGCAGCCACAGCGGCAGCAATGTGTGGACCGGTCCCATCACCGTTGCGGGAACCTCGGAGACATGGATCAACGCCTCGGGTGCCCCCATCACGCTCACGGGGGGCATCACGGGCTCGAACGCGAATCTGCGGTTGGACCAGGGCGCGGTCCTCGTCACGGGCAACCCGATCAACCTCGGAACCAATGGTTCGCTCCTGGTCAACAGCAGCACCCGACTCGCGGTGGCCGGCAACACTTTCAGCAACCTAAAAGTGGATTGGAGCGGGACTGTCACCACAGAAGTGGCTGGCGCATTGCCGACGAACGTCACGGTGGTTCTCGGTACCTTATCTAACCCTTTCAATGCCTCGTCGCACAATGGGACGCTGAATCTCTTCGGGAACGACCAGACCATCGGCAGGATCATGGACGGGGGCACCACCTATGTGGGCGAGGTGGTTCGCAACTCTTCTGCCACGGCCGCGACGCTCACAATCAACCAATCGCTTGACTCCACATACCGGGGGAGGTTTGACGGCAACTTGGGTCTGACCAAGGGGGGCGTGGGCACCCTGACCCTGGGCGGCAGCAACACGTATTCTGGCGCGACGATCGTGTCGAATGGCACACTGCTGGTGAATGGCCGACATCTGGGTGGGGGGCTGTACACGGTGGCCTCTGGCGCCACGCTCGGCGGGACGGGGATGATCTCATCGGCGCTGGCGAGCCTCACGGGTGGCATCGTCGCCCCGGGCAACTCGATCGGCACCCTTACTTTCAATGGGGACGCTGACCTGGATGGCATCCTCAAGATCGAACTCAACTCGAGCGGCCTCGGCTCGAGCGACCTCCTGTTCGTGACCGGTTCCCTGGACATCACGTCGGCGACCCTGGATTTCGACCTTCTCGCCGGCGCACTCGACGATGAGGCCTACATCTTTGCGCAGTACGGGGTGCTCGTGGGGACCTTTTCGAACATCGTTGATGCGCCCAGTGGCTATACGATCGATTACGCTTACGGGATCAACCAGAACCAGATCGCGCTGGTCATCCCCGAACCCGCGACATTATCCCTTGTCTTGCTGGGCGCCGGAGCACTTGTGGCCCGCCGGCGCCGGAAAAATATCTCGCTGTAGGGGTTCCCGCTCTCAATGGGACGCGGCGGCCGCGCCCCACGCCCTGCGCAATCCGGCGACTTCCACGACGGTGAACCTGTCGTCGCGAAAGACCACGGCGTCGTCCGGGGGCTCGGCGAGGACGAGGTGGCCGCGCGGGATCCGGCGCAGGCGCGCTCTATTCTCTTCGTCAAACGGATCGCAATACTTCGCGCGCTTGCGGAAATCTTCGCGATACCGGTCGGGGCGCAGCAGCAGATGGGTTATCTGCCACCGGTCGCAGAAAGTGATGACCGCCGCCGTGTCGGTGGCATAGAGCGCCGCGAAGGTGGCGCGGGTCCTTTCCACGGAATTGCGCCAGGATCCGGTGAAGAATGGCTGGTCCAATTCGTAGCCGCAGAGGCTCGCCCTTCCGGCCCAGAAGGGGATGTCGTCCCCGTCGTAGGGATGGCTGCCGAAGCGGGTCTCTCCGGGGAGCGATCTGGCGTACTCGTAAAGGGCGGCATGTGGGGCGCGCGCAATATTCGCGGTTCCGCTGAAGCGGTCGCTTTTGCCCCACGCTAGCCACAGCCCCGCGACGCAGCCGGCGGCGGCCAAATTGCCGAGGGAGCGGTGGATCCAGGCGGGTCTTCTGGGAATGCGTGTCTGGACCAGGATGCCGATCAGAAACGCGATGGCCCCTGTGCCCATCCCGTATTCCGAATACCGGTTAGGCAGGTAGAGCCGATAGGCAAGATGGCACGCCAGCCAGTACAGGGTGGCGCCGGCGAGCCAGAACGCCGGGGCGGAAATGGGGATGCGCACGCGCCGGCTGATCACCAGCCAGCCCACGCCGGCGAGTCCCACCCACGCGGCCGCCACGCGGAGGGCCCCGGCCTTTTCTTTGGTGTCCGGGTTCACGGGGACGAAGCCAAACACGAACAGCACCTCGCGGATGCTCTTCGAGAAGGGGTTCGCCGAAAGGGTCATGTTCAAACGCCGGGCCCCATTACAATAGTCAGGATTGCTCCGTGCCTCGGCCAAGATGATGACGGGGCCAAGAGACTTGCTCCCCGGCCTGGGCAATAGCACGAACGCCGCGCAAACGGCGGCAAGGCAGGCGAACTTTACTGCCCTCGCGCGCCACAGCCGCCACGGCTCTTTCCAGAAATAGGGGAGCACCAGCAGGCCCTCGGTCGCGAGCATCAGCATCGCGGCGCTCGGGTAGGTGCCGGACGCCAACAGCGCCGCGGAATAACGCACGCGTGGGCGCCGCGCCAGGGTGCCGGCTATGTACATGGCCAGCAGCGGGGGCCCAAACTGCCGGGGCGTTCCTCCAACCCACCATGGGAACACAAGCGAAAATGCGGCCAGGAGGGCTCCCGCCGCGAGACCCCAACGGCGCGACCTCGCCACCACCACGGCGGCGGCCAGCGCGATCAAGACACAGAGCAGTTGGGCCCATTTGGCGGCTGAAAATAGACCAGTGACCGGGGTGACAAGTTGGTAGAACAGGCGAACGAGCCAGGGCTGCATGGCCATGCAGGCACCCGCGACCGGATCGCCGACGAGGCCGGGATCGCGTTCGAACTGATGGTAGCCCACGAGGTGAGTGCGGGCGTCATCAATCTGCAGTCCTGGATCTGTCAGAACCGGCCACCAGAGGTGCATCCAGTCGACGGCAACGCAGAGGAGCACCAGCCCCAAGAGCGCTTGGCTGAGTCGGTAAACCGGGCGCGGGTACGAAACCATGGACCGATCAAAGGGAAGGGGTTGGCGCGAAATCGTCAACCCCCGTCGATGGCGGCGTGGGCGTGATGCCCGGCATGCCCAGGGTCACCGGTATCCGCAGGCCGCTGTGGGGGGGGCTGCGCGGCCGCAGGACAATTCTGGGCGCAAGACAAATCCGAAAGTGGTGTATATTGATCCCGCACGGTGGTTGGGTGACCGCTGGTGTGACTGTTTTTTGTGCCGGTTGGCGCACCAAGACAGTGCAGGTGAAGGCGGCTGTAAAGGCCGCGCAGAAAGAAGCTCACAGAAAGGAAAGGCAACCGCAAGAATATGAAACTGACGCATTGGATATGTTTTGCCGCGGTGGCGGCGTTCGGAGTTACGGGCCTCCAGGCCGGGCCGCAGTTGCAGAGACCCACGACGAAATGCGACCGGCTGGATGTGGGTCCTCCGCCGGATTGCCGTCCGGCGGTTGAGTGCAAGAAGTTCTGCGTGGTCTACCAGTGCCCCATGTGCCGGGTGGATCTCATACCGGTCCGCGTCGATTTGAAGGGTGGGGCCGGGCCGCTCAGCCAATATCGCACGACGGAGTACCGTTGCCCCAAGTGCAGGTACTTCATGCGGGCATGCGTCGAGCGCAAGGCACCTTGCTCGACCTGTCCCAAACGCTGAAAACTCAGGGACGAGAAACCCGGGGGTGGCGCGGTCGCCGCCCCCGGGCCTGTCCTGGCCTTCCCGGGGAAACTCGACGCCCCTTGCCGCCTGACACAGGCGGCCCACAAGGCTTGTGGGGCGTCTCTGCGAGGCGCCAAATTTGAGTGCGGACCGTCCACGGGCCGCTTTTTGCGAGCAAACGAATTCTCGATTCAGCGCCGCCCCCGGCACGCGGCGATGGCGCAGACTCGAAAATAGGGCGTAACGACCGATTAGCGAAGGGCACGCGCCCTTCGGCGTGGGCGGGTGGGCGGGGCAGTTTTGGACCAACCTGGCTATTCGCGCCAGGAATCGTCGTGCTGCGCGCCCCAGAGGTCGGTCTGCGGCAGGAGCAGTTCGGGCAAGTTGCCTCGGGACAAAGCCTCGGGCAACGGCCGGTGCCGCGCGGGAACGCCGTAGGCCAGGGTGCTGGGGGGCACATCCTTGTTAACCAGCGTGCCGGCGCCGATGAACGCGTTGCGCCCGATCGTGATTCCCGGGCAGATGGTCACACCGCCACCGATGGCGACGTGGTCCTCGATGCGCGCCCCTTCCACGGGGGCGGCGCGGCGCATGGGATACTTGTCGTTCAGAAAGGTTGTGCCCGGCCCGATGAACACCATGCTGCCGATCACCGTGGTGCTGGGAAGGTAAACGTGCGCCATGATCTTGACGCCGTCACCGATGCGAATCCGCCCCTCGAGCGTGCACTTGTGATGCACGACGCAGCGGTCGCCGATGGTCACCTCGGCACGGATCAGAACGTGGTGCCCGCACTGGAACCGATGGCCGATCGTGGTGTTGGCGTAGATCACCGTGCCCGAGCGGATTATCGCGTGATCGCCGATCCGCGCGGGCCGTGAATCGCCCGGATATCGGTAGCCCAGGATGACGTCCCCATCCACCTGGGCATGCCGACCGATCTCGTAGAAAGGTTCAATCGGAGTTTTCATTTCTCGCGAATTGGCTGAGGATCTCGATGCCTTTGTCAGCCAAGACATCGCCGGCCGGGCGCCTGAAGGGGGGGCGGAACTTGGTGTAGCGGTAGTGGGCGCTCATGTACTCGTGGTCACCCGTATTGGGGCCGTCGGTCAGGTAGCCGTGGGAGAGGTTCGCATAGCCGCAGGGAATGGCCAATGGCAGCGGCGAACGACTGCGGATCTGTCGGCCGATGCCCTGGAACGGCTCGAATGGCATGCCGACGATCCCGACGTCGCCCAGCCGGATGACGTAGGTTTCCACTTCCAGGTGCTTGGGCACGATGTCAGCCTGGCCGGTCTGGCGCAATTGGAGAGCCCATCGGCTCCACGGCAAGATCGCCTCGACGAGCTTGCCGCGGTAGGCGGGCGTGAGTTCGGTCGGAAAGTTCAATCCCACGCAGGCGAGCGTGTTGGTGTCACCGGCCGCCGCCCGGCGGAGGAAGTCCTCCATCTCGGCAATCTCCGACTTCAGGGTTTCCTCGGGGGGAAGCGACTCGAGTGGTATCCGCGCGACGGGGGCCGCGTAGTCCAGGCCGTCACGGCGGGATGGCCTGAGCTGGTCGAGCGCCTTGATGTAGCTCTCGCCGAGCATGTGCCCGTACTTCTCTGAGAGTTCGACACTGCCGCGGAGCATCCCCTTGGAATTGGCGTCGCCGGCACAACCCTGCAGGAAGCCGACGGGCGGGGGGTCGGAGGGGTCGAGATGGTGGGCCACGATGTCGCAGGCCACCTGCGGCCAATCGCCGAAAACCACCGGTTTTTCGGGATGGTAGGAACTGACCGGATGTCCGGTGAACTGCACAAGTGCGGCGACCGGTTTGCCGCGTTCGTTCCTGAGCACGACGATGGGCGCCCGCCGATCGATGTCGCCGTTGAAATCCTCGCCCAACAGCTCGCGGTCTTCCTCGCGCATGAAGTAGGTGGAGCCGTCGGCGCGTCGGCCCTTGCGGTTGTAGGTGATCCGGCCTTCCGTTCCCTCGGCCCACCACACCGTCACCGGCTGCAGCATCTCGGGCAATCGTTTGGCGTGATCGCGGAGTTGAGCGAGCATCTCTTGGCCCGCCGGAAGGAGCTTTGCCTCGGGCAGGCCCTCCGATTGCGGGATGTGATAACACCCGTAGGCTGCAAGCTGATTGCTCGCCAGCATCACGTCCGTGTGGTTGTGGGAGACGAGGAGGAGGACGTTTGAGACGGGCAATTTCAGGTCGTCGGCGATCGTGCGGCGGAACACGGCGCTCACATTGGCGGCTATGGGCGAACTGAAATGCGCGGTCACGAGACACAACCGCTGGGCGCCGTCCTCCAGCAGAGTGACGGTGGTCTTCAGGGGGCCGGCCACCTTCGCCACGCGGGCCCCGGTGCGGCTGGACGTTGGCGCATCGGCGTCTGGCAATATCGCGAACTCCGCGGCGGCCGCGCGCAGGCGCGGATGCGAAACCGCCGGATCGATCCCCGGGGCGGGGGCGTCTGGTGTCGCCCAGACCGCGGCCAGGGCACAGGTCAACGGCAGGTTGCGCCCGCGCACGATTCGCCTCGCCCGCTTTCGGCAACTGGTCGATTCATCCATTGTGGTGAAGGCAGACGAAAAGAGAGGGTGCTGACCGCGCGGGGCAGCGTCAAGCAATTGGCGCAAACTCGCCACCGTGATTCTGATGCGCTCCCCCTGCGACGCGACACGCCACCGCGCCATGGTCGTCCCGCTCCTGGCTCCCCTTGAGCACCCCGTCTGTTCTCACTGGCCCGTCTCAATTCTGCGTCACTTGACCGCGGGCAAACGACGACGGTATTCTGATGCCATGGGTGGTCGCCGGAAGGGCGGGTTGTCCGTTGCCTGGATGGCGGGGACCCTGTTTGCGTGCGGGGTGTCTTTGGGGATTGGGGCGGACATGTCGGCGCCGCAAACGAATCTGGTGCAGAACCCGGGATTCGAAATGGGCCAAGGGATTCCGGCGGACTGGTCGTTTTCCTGGAAGGGCACGCGTTCTAAGGATCCGAATGCCGGGGTCAAGCGGGAGCCGGATTGGGGCTGGGATGCTGGGATTCACCGTGCGGGTGGCCGATCGGTGCGGATCGGCGTGGCGCGCGCTGAGGATGACGGCGCGTGGATTCAGGACGGCATCCCTCATCTGGTCGGCACCCACATGTATTGCTTGAGCGCATGGTTTAGGACGGAGGGCATGGATGGGACCGTCGCCAGCATGGGGGTCATTTGCCTGGACGCTGAAGGGAAGTTCCTGAAAGGCGATTACAACGTGATCCGCGCGACGGGAAACCACGGCTGGAAGCAGTACGCGGGCCTAGTCGATGTGGCGCCGGGCACAAAACGGTTCCGGCTTCGGCTGTGGCTCAATCCGCAATACAGTGGCAAAGGGACGGTATGGTGCGACGACGTGGTTTTGTGCCCGACGCCTTTCAAGGGTCCACCGCCGATCCGGTATGTCGACGATGCGCCAACGCCGCAATTGACGGACGCGGACAAGCACGCGGGCTACGCGATTTTTTCCAAACATGCGCTGGCCATGGTCTTTCCGACGACGGTGCCGCGCGCTGAGGAGCTGACGGATCGGCTTTCGATGTTTGCATCTCCGGGGGAGTACGAGTCGAAGGGATTCTGTGTCCGGGCGCTCAAGGATCTGGGGACCGTGAGTGTGCGCGCGGGGGAACTGCAATCGGGAGGGGTGACTATTCCAGCGGGCGCGGTCCGCGTGAACCCGGTCAAGTGCCTTGTCCGGCGCGGGCAGTCACGCTGGGGTCCGTACATGGACGGCGACATGCTTGTTCCGGTGATCGTCGAAGAGACTGATGCCACGGTGATCCGTGAGGGGACGACGGGGGCGTTCATGGTCACGGCGTGCGTGCCAAAGGATGCGGCGCCGGGGGAGTACAAAGGCGTGATCGAGGTCGCGCCGGAGGCGGGCGAGAGGCGTGAGATCCGGATGAGTCTGGAGGTGTTGCCCATTCGCTTGCTGGAACCGGAGGGCGTGGCGTTCGGGATGTACACGCGCTTCCGCGGGGAACCGGCCGACTTCGTGGGCGGCGCCTATGCCGACATGCGCGCGCATGGGATGAACACGATCGGGCTTTGCGCCGATCTGGGCACCGAGATTCGGTTGGAAGGGGGGGGTGCGGTGGCGCGGCTTGACGGGTCGAGCGACCTGGAGCTGGCGGTCGAGGCCTATCGGCGGGCGGGTTTCACGCGCCCGTTGATCTGGCTGATGGGGAGCGATGTTGTCGCGTTCTGCCTCAAGCAGGGGCCCCTGGAGAGCGATCGGTTCGCGGCCTGCTACCGGGAGGTCATCGAAGCGGTCTTGAGGGTGGGAAAGGCGAGGGGTTGGCCCGAAATCATATTTCAGCCGATCGATGAACCGTACGAGCACGCTGAGAAGCGAATCGGCGGGAAGGATGGCCCACGGTGCCTCGAAGTCGCCCGGCGCTGCCTGCAAATCCTCAAGTCCATACCGGGCGTGCGCACGGAGGCCGATGGGGCCAATGGCAGGCCCGAGAACGCGGCCGCGCTGCACCAGTGGGTGGATCTGGAAGTCTATCACGACGGGCCGGTCATGCGTCGCGGGACCTACGATGGCGCGGCATGGCGCGACTTCCTCCGCGAGCTGGCGCGCGATGGGAAGGCGGTGTGGTTTTACAATACCGATATAACGGGCTTCCATCCCGAGGCGTGCCGTTTTGGCTATGGGTTTGGCCTGTTCCAATCCGGTGCGACAGGCGCCCTGAATTGGAGCTACATGGGCGCATTCAAGCCCGAGGATCCCGAATGGCTGTACAGGAATCCGATGCCGATGGTGCATCGATATAACCGAACTTTGTCGGAATCTGGGGGGCCGACGACCGCGTGGGAGGCCATACGGGAGGGCGTCGATGACTATCGCTATCTCGCGACGCTCTTCGCGCTGATCGGGCGCATGAAGGACTCTGACAAGGCGGCGTTGGCCGCGGAGGCGGAAGCGGACATTCGAGGGCGATTGGCAGGGATTGATTTCAACGGGGCGACGGGAACGGCATGCCAGGGCGACTGGTCGGGCCAGAAAGGCATCCTTCCCACCGGCGAAAAGTTTGTCTCCGGCGAGTACAAGATGGCGAATGGTCTGGCATTCGCCGAGTATGATGCGATCCGGCGGGCGGCGGCCAACTGGATCGTGCGTCTTCAGGCGACGGCGCGATGAGCCCGGGGGTCACATATCGAGTGCTCGAGTTGCGGCGGCGGGCGTTGCTGTGCATGATGGCTGCGACCGTGCCATGGATCGTCAGTGCCGAGGGAAAAGAGCGACGGTTGACCCCAAACGAGCGACTGGAGAGGGTGCTGTCAGATACCCGGCCGCTCGAAGTGCCGCGCGGCAGACGCTTTCCGGTGATCGTGTGGCCATTGCAGGGCGTGAGCGCGGAGGACGACGACGGGATGGCGCGGATTATCCGACAGCTTGATGTCCGCGGCCTCGCGACGGTTGGGGCCTGGGACTACGCGCGGCGAGACAAGGCGTTGCCAGCCGCATTGAGGCTCGCGCGACTTCAGAAGTCGCTCGGGATCGAGATCGTGGTCAACACAACGGGGGTCATGGAGACATTTTTCGACGGGGATCCATCGACGGCGCACGTCGCCGATGATGGGAGACCATTTTTCGACGACAGTTTTTCCCCGCGGGTGAAGATCGGGTGCCCCTTTGCGCTGAGGCACCGCTACAGCGCGATCAGGGCGCAGGTGGAGACGTTTGCGAGGGCGTACGCCGACGCGGGACTGGCGCCCGACATAGCCATCGCCGACTGGGAGATCGATGGGCCCATCGAATGGAATCGGGCATGGGAGAACTGTCGGCGGTGCCGGCGATGCAGGGAGAACATTCCCGGGATTGCGGATTTCCCGAAATTCCAGGCGGCGCTCCGCACCATCCGATCCGAGATGCAGCGTCTCTGCTATGCCGAACCGATGAAGGGGCTTTTTCCGCAGGTGCGCGTGGGGAATTATGCCGTCTATCCCCACGATGGGTACAGGTACTGGCATGACTATTTTGAGGAAGACTTCGCGGGCGAGTCGGCGAAGGCCGATGACCGCGCGCGATATCGGCCCTGGTTCGATGAATTTGTGCCGACGGGTTACAACCTGGCCGTGCCGGTTGTGTACACGTGGTACCGGACCTTTGGGTGGTATGATTTTGCCGATCCCGATTATCGGTGGTTCTACAACCTGTTGCTCGTTGCGACGAACGCGGGGCGCAGTGCGCCGGTCGGCGTCCCTGTCATTTCTTTCGTCCATTGGCACACGACCTCTCCACCGGGGAAGCCCGATGCTTCGGTTCGGCAGATGGGGGAGGGGGCATATCAGGAAATTCTGTGGCACATGCTGCTGCGCGGACACGACGGGTTTGCGATGTGGTGTCCGCCCGATGAGATCGGCCAAGAGACGCGCCTGGTGCAGGAGGTTTTTGCGGAGTCGCTCAAATACAACGATTTCATCCTTGAAGGTGAACCCGTGTTGTTCGACGTGCCAAAGTCGCCGACGAGCGTGATTTCGGCACTGCGGGTGGGGGACCGGCTGCTCGTGCGGAGGACGGACTTTGCCGAGGGGCCGGAGGAGGTCGTCATGGACATCGGCGGTAGTCGCGTCAGGGTGCCGCGGTCGCCCGGGAAGTGCCAGGTGGTCCAGATGGGCGAGCGATGAGGTGGTCGCCCATGCATGTTGCATGGCCTGTTCGTCGGATGCTTTCTTGAACTGCGCCTCGCCAATTGCCGCGGGGGTGGCTATGAGCCAGACGATGCGTTACCGCTTGGTCCTGACGGCAGCCGTCGTGCCGCTGCTGTCCATCTCAGCCGAAGTGCACAACCTCATCGAGAATGCCGACTTCGAAGCAGGCCTCACAGCCTGGCGCGCGCAGGGTCCCAGCGGTGCCCACGTGGCTGGCAAGGCCCCCATCGCCGCAGGCGGCGGTCACATCGTTTTCGAGGCGCCCCCTGGCTCCAACACCTCGCATCTCGACCAAGACATCAAGCTCTCGACGAATCAATTCTATCGGGCCAGCGTGCGAGTCAACGCCCAGGGCGCGGGGCTGCGCCCGGGGCTCCGCGTTGCCGGCGCGCAGTGGCAGACCGTCGCCCAGACCGAGGCTGTGGCCGACGGCAAATGGCACACCCTGTCCGCCACCTTCGAGCCGCCGCCCGATGGCCACTTGAAAATTCAGCTCTTCGGCGCAGGCCGGGGCAACCGCGGGCCGTTCGCGGGCAAGGCCCTCTTCGATGATGCCTCGCTCGTGCCGCTCTCCCCGGAACAGGCCCGCGAAGCGCGCATCGCCAACATCACCGCGCGACTCAGTCAGCTCGGTCCGCGCATCGACCCCCGCTTCTTCGGGGTCAACGCCCTATTCTGGATAGAAGACGATGCCTCCCGTGCCGACGGCAAGATAACGGCGGCGCTCAAGGGCATGCCCTGTGGTCTCATGCGATTTCCTGGGGGCGAGGTCGCCGACAACTTCCACTGGCGGTCCAATACCCTCGACAACACCAAGGATTTCCCGTTCGAGGAGGGCCCGAACGAACTCGATTTCGATGAGTTCTTCGCATGGAGAAAGGAGATGGGTGCCGAGGCGATCTGCGTCATCAATCTCGAGACGGGTTTCCTGCGCGGCGACCTTGATGCCGGCATCCGAGAGGCCGCCGACTGGGTTCGCTATAGTAACGTCGAAAAGAAGTGTGACATCCGATATTGGGAGATCGGCAACGAGTCCGATCTCGCCGGCACCCGATACCCGCTCCGGGCGGAAGAGTATGCCCAGGCCGTCACGCGCTTTTCGAAGGCCATGAAGGCCGTGGACCCCTCGGTTCTCATCGGCGCGCTCGGACCCTTCGGGCCAAGACACAGCACGTTCCTGGACAACCTGACCACGGAGGGTGTCGCCCAGGCGCGTGGTGCGACGCGCGCACAATTAAGGCAGAAAGACAAACCGTTCCCGAAGCGTTCGTCGCCCGGTCCCGCGTGGTGGCCAACGGTATGCAAGATCGCCGGGGGGTATTTCGACTTTGCCGTGATCCATCGCTACGATGGCAGTCGAGCTCGATTCGGAACCGGCCTGGCGACGGCCATCAATCCCGGAGAACTCGTCTTGGAACTCGACGCCTTCTTCCGAGGTGAGTTCGGGAGAGAGATGCCCATTGCCCTCACCGAGTGGAACGTCAACAAGAGCGCGCAACTCTCCCCCGTGGAGCATGGCGTCTCGGTCGCGGAGATGGCCATGAGCTACATCGCGGCTGGAGTGGACATGGCCAACTATTGGCCGATGCGTTACCCCTCCCTCGGCAAATCCGGGTTTCGCGAGATGCTGGATTCCAGAACGAACGAGCCGCGACCTGCCTATCACGCGATCCAACTGCTCGCCTCAAGGGCCGGGCGGCGGATCATCGCGGCGGATTGCGCTTCACTCGCGGTCGCCACGCTCGCTTGCTCGAACGATACGGCTGACGAGGTCACGGTCTTCATCGCCAGCCGATCCCCGCGCCTTCCGGTGCCCCTTTGCCTCCAGATCGAGTCGCCGGGCTTCTCGCGTGCCGAGGCGATAGCGCTGGTTCCAGACGCCTCGGGCCAAGACTCCCGCATTACGCCCATGCCCACCTCCAAGAATGGTGCGGCGTGGTCCGCCGAGCTTCCGCCCCTCGGTTTCGCGCGGATCACGTTTTTAAAGTGAAAGGGCCAACCTTGCGGCGTCTCACGGAGACGCCTTGCCAAAATATTTTGGCGCGCCATGCGGGCATCCTGGGGAGGGCCCTCGGTCGCGCGGGCCGGGTGGACTGAACATGAACTGGCGGCGACTCATCCCGTCCCCCAGGCTGGATAGTCCCATCTCCACCATTCCGACTCGACCTCCACGCGCCGCTTGGCAAGCTGTGCGGATGTTCAACGCGTTTCTGTGTTGCAGGCGGGGCTTTGGGCAATCCTTGGGGGAGGGGACCGCATGCAGGGCCGCCGGCAGGAAATGGTTATCGATTCAGTTTCTGGCGCTCGCCGGGATGGCTCTATGCCAGCCCGATGCGCGGGCCGATTGGCCTAGCTTTCGCGGCCCGCGGAACGATGGTCATGTCACCGCGCCGGGGGATGGCAAAGACATTGGCCTGCCGCTGCAATGGAGCGATACCACGAACGTCAAATGGAAGGTGGAGATCCCGTTTCGTGGATGGTCGACGCCCGCGGTGATGGGCGGCCAGGTTTGGCTGACGACGGCCACGGTCGAGGGGAATGATTTCTACGCCATCTGCGCGGACGCGGAAACCGGCAAATTGCTATTCAACGAGCGGGTCTTCCACTGCGATGAACCCGAATCGCTCTACAACGCCAAGGAGGCCAACACCTATGCGACGCCGTCGCCGGGCATTGAGCCGGGCCGGGTCTATGTCCATTTTGGCAGCTATGGCACGGCCTGTCTGGACACGAAGACATTCAAGGTGCTGTGGGAGCGGAAGGATTTGCCGTGCCGCCATTATCGGGGGCCGGCCTCTTCACCGTTCCTGTACGAGAACTTGCTGATCCTGACAATGGACGGCGTGGACGTCCAATACCTGATCGCGCTCGATAAGAAGACCGGACAGACGGTGTGGAAGACCAATCGCTCGGTGGCCTGGAACGATGAGGATGATCCCACCCCGATGGTTCGCGAGGGCGACCGCCGCAAGGCCCACAGCACGCCGGTGCTCATCGAGGTCAACGGCGAGCCGCAATTGCTCAGCGCGGGCGCCAAGGCGGCGTACGCCTACGACCCGCGCACGGGCAAGGAACTCTGGCGCGTGCATCATGGCGCTTGGTCCGCGGCGCCCATGGCGCTGTACCAGGACGGCCTGGTATTCTTCATCACCGGCTTTGGCGGCAAGAACGAATTGCTGGCCGTTCGAGCTGACGGTCACGGTGATGTGACCGACACGCATATCGCGTGGCGAACAGATTCCATGGTCCCCAGAACCGCCTCGCCAATCCTGGTGGATGGCCTCTTGTATGCGGTCACAGATGATGGCGTGGTCACGTGCCGCGAGCCCAAAACAGGCGAGCAAATCTGGAAGGGATCCATTGGCGGGAAGTACGCATCCTCCCCCATCTATGGCGATGGGCGTATCTATTTCTGCAGCAAGCAAGGGAAGACCACGGTCATAAAGCCTGGCCGCGCTTTGGAGGTGCTGGCCACCAATCAATTGGGCGACGGTTTCATGGCCTCGCCGGCGGTTTCCGGCAAGGCCCTTTATCTGAGAACGAAGACGCAGCTGGTGCGGGTGGAAGAGGAATCTAAATAGGACTGCGCGAGCTGCCGCCACTTCTCTCCAGCATGGATATGGGCGTCGAGGAAGGTGTCGCGGTCGTCGCCGGAGGGGGCAGGGAATCGCGCGCGGGAAGTCGCGGGTCGCGAATGAGAGGTGCCTGTCGCCTCCCGGTGGGACGCGGGCGCCGAGGCCGGCGTCCCTCGCATACCCAGCGCGGCTGTTATGTTAATTTTTCAACGGGCTGTTAGAATATCCTTCGCGGGCTCCCATCCGTGATGCTGCGTCATCCAGAGAGAATCGCTGCGGGCCGATGGCTGCTGAGCCTTTTCGTAATGGCGTGTTTTCTGGCGGCGCCCGTGGCCAGGGGCTCGAATTCCGTCAGCCTATCACCCGTGGCGCTCGTGGCCGCGCCAGATGAGAAGACGCTCTACATCGCGTGCGCCAAAGGCAGTCGCGTTCTCTCGTTTGATGTTGCCGCCGGCAAGGTTGCGCGCTGCATGGAAGTTCCACCTAACCCGACGGGACTCTGCATCGCGGCCGATGGCCGACGGATATACGTGACGTGCGCCGGTGCGGCGAACTGCATCTGCGTCTTGGACGCGCTGGAGGGCAAAGTGGTTGGGAAACTGCCCGCTGGCCACGGTGCGATGGCGCCGGTCCTCTCTGCCGATGAGAGAAGCCTCTTTGTCTGCAACCGGTTCGACAACGAGATCGGCGTGCTCGATGTAATGACAGGGATGGAGGTGCGCCGCATCCCCGTGCGGCGTGAGCCGGTGGCGGCGGCGATCACGACCGATGGCAAGCGGTTGCTCGTGGCGAATCACCTCCAGGCGGGCCGTTCGGACAAGGGGCACGTTGCGGCAGTCATCAGCGTGGTTGACACGGCGCGCGGCCAGGTGGTGGACGACCTGTGGATGGCCGCCGGCGGCGGTTTGTTGAACGACCTGCGCGTTTCGCCGGACGGCGGGTACGCCGTCGCCACGCACCTCCTCGCGCGCTTTTGGCGGCCGGCGATGCGGGTTGACGGCGGATGGATCAACGCGAACGCCATGACCGTCATCGATCTCGCCCGCACCGAGGTCATGGGCACCGTGCTGCTCGACACCCCGGAACGCGGGGCGGCGAATCCGTGGTGCGCGGCGTGGAGTACGAATGCCGCGACACTCGTCATCGCCCATGCCGGTACTCATGAGGTCAGCGTGATCGATTTCCCAGCGCTCCGCGCAAAGCTGGCGAGCCTCGTGCCCGCTCCCTCGCAGGCGTCCGGTCCTTACGGGGCAGTGGCGAGCACGCCAGCGGGCGTATCGGATGACCTGTCGTTTCTACTCGGCCTGAGGAAGCGGCGGGCGCTGCCCGATGGCGATCTCGGGCCGCGCGCGGTCGCGGTCGTCGGCGGGCGCGCCTATGCGGCAAATTACTTCTCGGACTCGCTAAGCGTCATCGATCTCGACGATCCGCGCCAAGGCGCGCGAACGATCGCCCTGGGACCGGCGCCGCAGATGACTGCCGCGCGCTCGGGCGAACTCTATTTTCACGACGCCCGCATCTGCCGCGGGGGCTGGCAGAGTTGCGCGAGCTGTCATCCCGGCGAGGGGCGGGCGGACGCATTGAATTGGGATCTGCCCAACGACGGTCTCGGCAATCCGAAGAACACCAAGAGCCTCTTGCTCGCGCACGCGACTCCACCCGTCATGAGTCTCGGTCAGCGGCAAACCGCCGAGTCCGCCGTGCGCGTGGGCGTCGAGCGAATCCTGTTTACGGCCCAACCGCCCGAGGTGGCCGAATCGATCGACGTTTATCTGAAATCCCTGAAACCCGTCCCCAGTCCGTATTTGATCGGGAGTGTGCTATCGCCGGCGGCGCGGCGCGGCGAGAGGCTGTTCCACAGCGGTGCAACGGGATGCGCGGACTGCCACCCGTCGCCGTTGTTCACAGATATGAAGTCGCACGATGTTGGCACGCGCGGGCCGGAGGACCGCGCCTCGGACAAGTTCGACACCCCCACGCTGATCGAACTGTGGCGCACCGCGCCCTATCTTCACGACGGTTCGGTGGTCGATCTGCGCGACCTATTCGTCTTCAGAAACCAGGGTGACCGCCACGGCATAACATCGCATCTCGGCGCGGATGAAATCAACGATCTCTGCGCGTATCTGCTGTCATTGTGACGGCGGGCGCGCCCTCGAAAAGCCCGGTTCCCTCGTGCCGCTTGCAGCCAAGGCTGTCTGAGACCATCTGCGGTAAAGTGCAAATTGGGGTAACGATCTCATCTCCCGCTACCGGGGGGGTGGGGGATAAAGTGGGAGTAATATATTCAAAAGGGATGTGGTCACATTGGTAATTGTCAGGCACCCCGTGAGTTAGGTTGAAGCCACGAGGGGGTGGTAAAGTCCCGGGGCCCAGGGGGCGGGAGCACGAGACCGCGCGCCCTGCGGGGCACTCGCCCATGATTGGCATGGGAGCGGGGGCGCCGTGGCGGAACGGGATAGCAGAGTGGTCCCGCCGGAGATGCGATTGTCCCCCTTGCCGATAGAACCGCTGGAATGTTACGATTCAAAGACCATGAGAGCTGTGGTCCCGTGCAACTTCCTGTTCAGCCTGCTGGCGTGCTGCGCGTGGGCTCAGATGGATGCTCCCGTTGTCTCGGCCAGCAAAGACGACGGCTATCGTGGCATCTGGTTCACCCTCGGTCAGAAGTCAGAGTATGGCGACAAGTACTCGGGCGGCTTGGGAACGTACACCGCCAACCACGTGCCCATGGCGATCTATTCGGAAGAGGCGAACAAGACCTTTTTTGTCTACGGCGGATCGAAGCAAGGCAGGCGCTATCTCTACGACATGATCGGCTTCTATGACCATGCCACCGGCAGTGTGCCGCGACCAACCATCGTGCACGACAAGGGTGGTGTCGACGACCCGCACGACAACCCCAGCCTCTGCATCGATCCGCGGGGCTACATCTGGGTGTTCGTCAGCGGTCGCGGGAAAGTTCGCCCGGGGTTCATATACCGCAGCGCGCAACCCCTCAGCATCGATCGGTTCGAGCTGGTCCGACAGGGCGAATTCACGTACCCGCAGCCGCGCTGGATCGGCGACGAGGGTTTCCTGTTCCTCTTCACGAAATACACCAAAGGCCGTGAACTTTACTGGAGCACGAGCCCCGACGGTGTGAGGTGGTCGACCGATCAGAAATTCGCAGGCATGGGGGGCCACTATCAGACGAGCCATCAGATAGGCAAGAAGGTCATCACCGCGTTCAACATGCACCCCGGCGGCAACGTGGACAAGCGCACGGACCTCTTCTTCCTCCAGACCGACGATTTCGGCCGCACCTGGCGCAATGTCGCGGGCGCGCCTGTCACCGTGCCGCTTGTCGATCCCAAGAACTCCGCCCTGGTGCGCGATTACGCCGCGGAGAAACGGAATGTCTATATTCACGACCTGGATCTGGCCGTCTCGGGGCGACCCGTGATCCTGTACGTCACGAGCGCGGGCCACCAGCCGGGGCCCAGCGGCGATCCCCGGTGGTGGACGGTCGCGGCGTGGGACGGAAGCGCGTGGCGCGTCAGCGAGGTGACTCGTGCCAACCACAACTACAGCACCGGCTCACTTTACCTCGCGGAGGGGGAGTGGCGCATCATTGGCCCCACCGAGAAGGGCCCGCAGCCAGTCGGCAGCGGCGGTGAGGTGGCGGTGTGGGTGAGCCGTGACGAGGGCAAGACTTGGGCCAAGGAACGCGACGTCACGCGCGCCAGTCCGATGAACCATAATTACGTGCGTCGGCCCGTGAATGCGCACCCCGACTTCCAGGCCTTCTGGGCGGATGGCAATCCGGACACGCTCTCGCCGTCGCGGCTCTATTTCACGAACAAGGCCGGCGACCGTGTCTGGCAATTGCCGTACGACATGGCCGGCGACTTCGCCAAGCCGGTGGAGATTGGACGTTAGCCGGGCCTACCGGACCATCTTCATTCTTCGGAAATTGTGAAACCGCGAATGGGCGTTCGCATGGGTCGAGGGGCGGTAGCGTTGAAAAGCCCCATGATGGCGCACGTGACCTGATTCCGCCGTGAGGGCCCGCGGCCTCGCGGGCCGCGCATGACGGGTGCCTTTCGCTGCCCGCTGGGACGCGGACGCCGGGGTCGGCGTCCCTCCCAAACCTAACGCTGCTGTTGCGTGGGTATATCAACGGGCTGCTAGCAATGAGGTGGACCACCTGATATGGTCATCGGATGGCCAGAGTGGCTCGCGCCAGGAATTCTAGCTTCGGGGCCACCAGAGAACGTCAGTGCCGTTGGCGGCCATCGAAAGCGGATGCCGTTGTTGGTGAGATCGACTGATATGTGATGGGATCATGTATGAAGCGGATTTCGCGCCGGAGATTTCTAAAGCAGTCGGCCTCGACCGGTGTTTCACTGGGTGTGCTCGGCGGCGGTTTTTCGGCGGCACCATTCTCGCGGGCGCTGGGGGCGAATGGTGACATCCGCCTCGCGGTGATAGGCGTCGGCTCACGGGTGAAAATTGGCGGCATGGGCCGAAACGAAATCCGCAGCTTCCGGAAGGTGCCCGGCGTTCGCATCGTTGCGCTCTGCGACGTTGACGATGCCAATCTGCGCGCCGAGGTGGAGGGTTTCCAGAAGCGCAACGAGAATGTCGCAACGTTCACCGACGTTCGAAAGCTTCTGGAGAGCAAAGAGGTCGACGCGGTCGTGGTGACCACGCCCAACCACTGGCACGCGCTGGTGACGATCTGGGCCTGCCAGGCCGGCAAGGACGTGTACGTCCAGAAGCCCGCCTCCCACAACATCTTCGAGGGCCGAAAAATGGTCGAGGCGGCCAGCAAGTATAACCGCATCGTGCAATGTCCCACCGGATCGCGAGCCGCAAATGGACACGCGGAAGCGCTGGACTACATCCGCCAGGGCAAACTTGGCAAGGTCCTGATGGTTCGCCACGTGCATTTCTCGGCGCGCTGCAGCATCGGCAAGGTGAGCGGCCCTCAGCCGATTCCCCCGACGCTCGACTACAATCTATGGTCCGGCCCGGCCCCGATGCTTCCACTGACGAGGGGAAATTTGCACTATGACTGGCACTGGCAATGGCCCTATGGCAACGGGGAACTGGGAAACTGGGGCATCCATCACTTGGATGGTTGCCGCATGTTTGTCGGCGGCGGACTTCCGCGGCACGTCATCAGCATCGGCGGGCGTTTTGGCTACGAGGACGACGGCCAGACGCCCAACACCCTGATCGTGTATTTTGACTACGAGCCGGCGCCGGTCCTATCTGAGTTCCGCGGCCTGCCGAGGGATGGGTCCTTCCTCACGAACGCCGTTGCCGGAAAGGACTCCTGGGGCGCCAACGCGATGGACTCATATCAGGGGATCCCGGTTGGCAAGGTCATTCACTGCGAGCACGGGTACGTGATCAGCACCGTCAGCAGCCATGCGGCCTTTGATACCAATGGCAGGGAGATCACGAAGTTTCGGCCGACCACTCCGAATCTGAATCAGAACTTCATGGACGCCGTGCGCAGCCGCCGATCAGAAGGCCTGCTGAGCGACATGCTTCAAGGCCACCTCTCGGCCACCCTCGTCCACCTGGGCAACATTTCGTACCGCGTTGGAAAGGCGGCCTCGGGTGGGGAGATCCGCCAGCGAATCAAGGGCAACAGGGAGATGTCCGCCGCGTTTGAGCGATTTCAGGCGCACCTGTTGGCCAATGGTGTGGATCTCGAGAAGGCGTCCGCCACCTTGGGTGCGATGCTCACCTTCGACCCAGACTCGGAGCGTTTCGTTGGCGAGTTCAGCGAGCAGGCAAACCTGCTGGTGTCACGGGAGTACCGCGCACCATTCGTCGTTCCGGAAAAGGTATAGCCAGAGGACCATGGAGGAGCTTATGACAATCGAGAATCGAACGATCTCACGGAGGCAATTCTTGGGCGGCTGCGCGGGGGCGGCCGTGGGCGCTGGTTCGGTGGGAGGGCTGCTGCAAGCGCCACTTCAGGCGGCCGAGTCGCAGGCGAAGGCGAGAATGCGCTTCGGCCTTGCGACGTACACGTGGGGCAAGGATTGGGACATCCCCACGCTGATCGCAAACTGCCAGAAGGCCGGCGTGCACGGCGTGGAACTGCGAACGAGCTCGGGCTACGCGCATGGTGTAGAAGTGTCGCTTGAGGCGTCGCAGCGCGCGGAGGTCAAGGGGAGGTTCGCTGACAGCCCCGTGCACATCGTAAGCATGGCCTGCAGCGAGCGAATGGATTGGCCTGAACCGGAGAGACTCCGGGCCGCCATCGTGGCGGCCAAGGCACACTTGCAGCTGAGCCACGATGTGGGTTGCGATGTGCTGCGGGTGTTCCCCAACCAATTCCACCGCGACGTCCCACGCGAAAAGACCATCGAGCAGATCGCGCGGGCTGTAGATGAACTGGGTGCTTTTGCCGCCGACTTGGGTCAAGAGGTGTCGCTGGAGGCCCACGGCCCGGCCGGAGAACTGCCCACGATGCGGGCCATCATGGATCGCGTGACCCAGCGCAGCGTGCGCGTGCGCCTGAACTGCGATGCGCGCGATGCGAAAGGGCAGGGCTTTCTCGCGAACTTTGAATCGGTTAATAACTGCCTGTCGCGCATCATTCATGTCCACGAACTGGCCGCCGCAGATTACCCCTATCAGATCATGATCGATCTGCTGATGAAGGCGAACTGGGAGGGATGGGCGTTGTCGGAGCGCGGCGACACGGTTCCCGATCGTGTTCGAGCCCTGACCGAGGAACGGCTGGCTTGGGAGGCCATGATCGAGAAGGCTCACCGGGGATGATCTGAAGGGCGCCCGATGCCCAACGCGGGTTCGCCTGGGGTCAGCTCCAAGACCCGCGGCGATGGGGGGCAGATGCCCATGGAAGGGCCCTGCGTTGTCGTTCGACATCGGGGCGCCGATCCGCTAGGCTAATGTCATGGTCGGACCGGCCCAGGCGACGGACTCGGCCCCGGGGATGCCCGTCTGGGAGGGATCCGATCATCGTGCCGTCAGGCGACCGTTTCTGTTTTTGAAGGGCGGATTGCTCACCGCACCAACAGGGCACTTGAAGCCAGCCATGAGGAAGTTATGGATTTGATCAGGCAAGGGCTCTGCGCAGTTCCCTGCGGGTTGCTCATGAGTTTCAGTGAGATTGATCGCATCCCCTCATGGGTTCTTTACGCCTGCGGGTCTGCCGCCATTTTGGTCTTCTGTAGCTTCATCGTCATTGCGATCAAGACATGGGAGCAGATCAGGCCGACTCAGGAACAAATACGGGAAAGGCAATTAAGGGCGCAGCTGAAGGTAAAGGGGTCTTCTCTCAAACACTTGCCTCATCGGGTGATAATACAGAATTCGGTGGCCCCGGCATTCAGGCAGGCGGGGCTGGGGCACTATATGCCGTTAATGGAGACGCATCCATCCAGATATCCGGGCGGGGAAGAGAGCGAGATGATCGATTTAACGAAGTTCATAATGCATGTCTTGAGGGATGGGCACCTGGCTGTCCGCGAAACGCATTCTGGGTCGGTGATAATCAGCAGCAGAGATCTTTCGACTGTCCCCACCAGTGTGGTGTTGGAACGGATGCCGGGAGCGTCCTGGGCATGGCGCGCGCATGCCGAGGCGATAAGCCCGGAAGACATGCAAGCTCATGCTGAAGTGGCCGCGGTGGGTGATAACTACGCAAATGAATGGCTGTTTTCCCTTGCCCCTTCTGCTGCGCTGATTCTCGGTATCGTTTGCCCTGGCGCGCCCTTGCCTTCGCCTGGCGGGTTGCCTTGCGTTGCCCTGGTTCTTGGGGCCGTTGGCTGGCTCTGTGCCTTGGTCTACGGGCCCGTTGGACGGCGGCTCTGGAGACGGGGGTTTTAGATCCGCTCGGCCATCCAGCGGCTACCTGGACTTCCCCGCCATGCGGAGTGCGACTTCTGCGACGCGTTTGCCAAGCCCCTTGGCCGTGGCGCACCCGAACTCGTCCTTTGTGATGTCGTCCTCGGCGTTGTTCCACAGCGTTGCGCCGCTGTGACCCGTGGGACGACCGTCACCGACCACGATCATCTCCACGCCAAGCAACGCCGCCATGATTGACTGGCCGACGCCCTCTTGTCCGCCGTTGCGCGCGCCCGCGACCGTCAAGACGCCCGCGACTTTGTTGGAGAGGGCGCCACTCTTCTTATAGGGCCCGAAGTGCTCGATGAACATCTTCATCATGGAGCTCATGTTGCTGAAGTAGACCGGTGACCCGAAGATGATCCCGCCCACGGACGGGTCGGTAATTTTCGCGCCGATCATGTCGTAATCGTCAACGGCGGCGCCGCCTGGCACGGCCGGCGCAAGCCTGTAGCCCGCCAGCTCGATCAATTCCGTCTCGATGAGCGGGCTGACGGTTTTGGCGGACTCAAGAGCGATCTTGAGGGCTGTCGCCGTCGTCTTGCCTGTGCGGTGACTGCCGCAAATTGCCATGATTTTGACCCTCGTGCTTTCGGGGGGTGGCGCGTCGGCGGCCTGCGCGGGTGGAGCGGTGGCGAGGATTCCCGCGGCGGCAGCAAACCCGCCGGTTTCCAGGAAATGTCGGCGGCTCAGGTTTTTGGTTGTCATGGTGTGTCTCGTCCTTTCGTTTAGCGGTTCTTGGATTTCCACGTTGCGGTACTCAGTGAGATTGCATCCATACGGCGCTGGCTCCCGCATCGATCCGATTTGAGATCGCGGGCTGATACGGGCCCGTTTCGACATCATGCCGGGCAGATGGCGCGCCGTGCATGATCATACGTCATGCGGCGGCCGGTCTTGAAGGACTCGACGGCCATGAGGCACGCGACGGAATGCATGTAACCGGCCTCGATGGGGGCGCGGGTGGGCTTGCCCGTGCGCAAGCACTGGAGCCAGTCGAGGAAGTGGTCGGGCGTCTCGATGGGCTTGACCTCGTTGATGCCGCGGATGCCACCGTCGCGCCTCGGGCCGCCTTCGGCGCTAAAGGTCGGCGCGCTCCAGTTATCCATGATCAGCTGGCCCTTTTCGCAGAAGTAGCGGTGGCGGCTGCCGCTCCCGTTGCCGAAGTTGCTCGAGTAAGCCACCATGAAATCACCCGGATACACCCAGAGCGCCTCAACGTGGTCGGGGCAGGTGAACTTGTTCTCATCTATCCAGGTGAAGATGCCGCCGCTGCAGACGCAGCTGATCGGGAACTTCGCATCGGTGACATAGTGGAAGAGGTCGATGAAGTGGCAGCCCAGATTCGCCACGGGGCCGTCGGTGTAATCGAGGTAACCATACCATCCGGTGTAGACATTGGGGTCGAACGGCCGCGCTGGGGCGTTCATCAGGAACTCGTCCCACGCCACGTCCTCCTTTTTCACCTCCTTGGACTTGGGAAGGTGGGCCTTGACGTATCCGTACCAGTAAGGTTTCTCACCGTTGCGGCATTGCTCTATGCGCGACGCCTTGCCGAGAATGCCCGACTTCCATAGCTCGCGGCAGGCGGTGCTTGATGGCAGACTGCGGGTCTGCGTGCCGACCTGTACGACGACGCCCGCCTCCCTCACCGCGTCCACGGCGCGACAGAGTTCTTCCATGTTCCGGGCCATGGGTTTCTCGACGTACACGTGCTTTTTGGCCCTGGCAGCGGCTTCGAGCTGGAGGGAGTGATGGTGGTCGGGTGACGCGATCATCACCGCGTCAATGTCCTCCCGTGCCAGGACGTCGCGGTAGCTGACGAATTGCGCAACGTCGGTGCCATACCATTCCTTGCACATCGCGGCGGCCTCCTCGCGCGCGCAGCGCCATGGGTCGGCCACGGCCACGTACTCGACGTTTTCGGCCTTGTCGTGCTTGTGAACGCCATCCATGTGGGCTTTTCGGCCACGGCCGCCGCAGCCGATTTGGGCGAGGCAGATGCGATCATTGGCGCCCATGATGCGGGCGTAGCTTCGCGCCGTCATGGCGGTCGCGGTTACCCCCGCGGCGGTGGTTCTGATGAATGCCCTGCGGTTGAGATATGCTTTCATGACTGATGGCTCCTTGGGTGGCGTTGGGTTTCAGATTCGTTTGCGGCCTCTTGCCGCGAGTCCGACCGGTATCGATTCTACAACAGAAGCGCCTTATATGGCAGCGTTTTCCCCCGCGGGTGGGGCATGGGCGGCGACGCTCGACCTGGGGTGGTCCGCGAGCTACGGTGTCACCATGACCCGTTTCCTCATATCGTGCCTGTGCCTGGCTGCGCACTTCCCCGCCAGGGCCGAAGTCGTGCGCGCGCAGATCACCGGGCGTTCCGACGTGGCTGGCACGGGTTACGAACAGATCGTCGGGCGACTGTGCTTCGAGATTGATCCGGGGCATCCGCGCAACCGCGTCATCGCCGATGTCGATCTTGCGCCGACCAATGCCGCGGGGCGGGTGACATTCTCCTCTGATTTCCGTATCCTGAAGCCCAAAGAGGCGGGGCGGAGCAACGGCGCCGCCTGGGTTGAGATTCCCAACAGGGGCGGGAAGTGCGGCCTGAGCCGCTTTGTTGCACAGCACGGCTTCACGGTGATGGAGGTGGGCTGGGAGTTCGATGTGCCGGCGCGGGACGGCAAGATGCGCATCGAGGTGCCGGTGGCGCGGGGAAAGGACGGGCAACCGATCCGAGGCGTGGTGTGCGCCACGTTCACGCCAGACAGGCCCATGGGCCTGTTCACCGTGGGCGATCTGGCGGATTATCCCCCCGCGGATGCCGGCGGACCGGACAGCCGGTTGATCGTGCGGGCGGCCACCGCATTTCCAGATGGGAAGGAACTTCCGCGAGGCCAATGGAGTCTGGAGGGCCAGCGCGTGACTCTGGATGGCGGCTTCGAGGTCGGCAAAACTTATGAGATCGCGTATTTGGCCGAGAATCCGCCCGTGGCGGGCCTGGGCCTTGCGGCGATCCGCGATGCGGTGGTCTGGCTGAAGCACGATGCCGGTTCGCTGGCCCCCGTGCGCCGCGCCTATGCCTTCGGGTCGTCGCAATGCGGGCGGCTGCTGCGCGAATTCATATATCTGGGGTTCAACACCGACGAGCGGGATCGTCTTGTGCTGGATGGTGTGATGGCGCACGTCGCTGGCGCGGGCCGCCTGGACATTAATCGACGTTGGTCGGTGCCGCGCGGGGTGGCCGCCTTCCAGACCGCGTCCTATCCCTTCACCGACACAGCGCAAGCGGATCCGGTCAGCGGGATCTCGGAAGGCATACAGGAGAACCCGCGAGTGACGCAGCGGCCGAAGATCTTTTACATGAATACCGCAGCAGAATACTGGGGTGCTGGCCGAGTGGCGGGCCTGTCGCACACCAGCGCCGACGGCACCCGGGACGTTCCGCTGCCAGACAATGTCCGGTCCTATTTCTTTGCCGGCACCCAGCATGGGGCGGCGACTTTTCCGCCCAAAGCGCCGGCAAAGGACGCCCAGTCGGCCAATCCCGTGAACGCGAGTCCTGTCGTCCTCGCCTTGCGGCTCGCGATGCATCGCTGGGTCAGCCAAGGCACGCCGCCTCCCCCGAGTGCCTATCCCAGACTGAGCGATGGCACCCTGATTCCCGTATCGAAGGTATGCTTTCCCGGCCTGCCGGGGATCACATCGCCCCGGGGCGTGAGGGCCGGGGCGCGGCTGCGGAATCCGCTCTGGCCGAATGGAGCGGGTGCCGGCACTGAGTTGCCGCTTCTGGTGCCGCAGGTCGATGCCGATGGCAACGACATCGCGGGCATCCGGATGCCTGATGTCAGCGTGCCATTGGCCACCTGCACGGGTTGGATGTTTCGTCCCGCCTCAATGGGATGTCCCGAAGAACTGCTACCGTTGAAGGGTTCCTGGATTCCCTTCGCCACAACACGCGAGCAGCGGGAGCGACTGGGCGATCCACGTCCGGCGATCAAGGAACGTTATCCGACGAGGGAGATCTACCTCTCGCGCGTGGGCGAGGCCCTGCAGGAACTCCTTAAACAGGGCTTCCTCTTGGCGGAAGACATCGACCCCATGCTGAAACAGGCAGGGGATCACTGGGATTGGGCGATGTCCAGGCAGAACCTTTGAACTGCCGGACCGCTCATGCAGTGGCTTCCGACGGAACGATGACAAAATGGATGCGGGTGCGTGGCGCCAAAGTTATCTACTGCGCGTTCTGTTGTGCGTTTCGGCGAACGAAGTGTATCGACCGCGATATAAGTTCAGGGAGGGCCCGCGGGCCGCGCCGACGGTGTTGCGGACCTGTCACACCCGGACGCCGGGGGTCATTTCGGCAAAACTGCTTTGGGCCGCATTCTTCGTCTAGCCGTGCCCTGGCTGCTTCCGGTGATATGAGGTGGTCTTGGGTGGAATGGCCAGTACCGCCGGGGCTTGCGAGCAGCCAGTTTTTATGCAAGTTTCGCTCGGCAGATGGACATCAGGAACTCATCGCGGAGCGCAGCAACGCTGGACGCCAGAAGGGTGGTAGTCTGTCTGCGCGGTACTGACCAAGGCTTCCAAGAGCGAGTGTTCCTTGTCACGGGCGAGGGTGCCCAGATCGGGAGAAACCCCGAGTGCGAGATCCTCCTGAATCATCCCACGGTCTCGCGCTGCCATTGTCGCATCGACGTGTGTCCGGCGGGCGTTCGTGTCAAAGATCTTGGTTCGGTCAATGGCACGTGGATCAACGGCGTGATGCGGATGGATTCGTGGGTCCATCCGTGGGATGTTCTGCGCATCGGAACGGTGAACTTCGTCGTGGAGTTCAAGACCACCTCCGAATCCAGAGGCAACGAACCCGTCTCTGCACGACCGTTCGCTCAGGCTGGCACCACACGTTTGATGGACGTTGGGGAATGCGAATCGGGACCGATCAAGTCCGACGATGCCCATGGCGTCCGACCCTCCCAGATAACACGGTTCACGGAAATGTTCTTGGGTCGGCGCGGCCGACTCGGGAACTCGGGATGAAGGCGTTCATTTCCGCCTGACTGCGCTGCTGCGAGCGCCCGTGATCGACTCGGGATCATGTGTTTGCCGTGCCGCCTTCATGCGGTCCGAACTTGGCGCCCGGTTGCGAACCTCCATGCGAGCCATTGGACCTGGTGGGTTGGGGACATGCGTCGAAATGACGAGCAACGGGATGTTCGTTCCTGTCTATTCGCGTTGCGTTTTTGAGTTCGTGACAGATCCAATTCGGGATCTCAAGCGTCCTCGGTCGTGAGAGTCTTTAAGCCAGATGTGGGGTGCGATGGTCTGTCACCGTTCATAGAAAAGCATCAGAAAACACCTTATCATATTGGGGATAAACGCGTTAGGATGCAGGCATAAAGTGCCTGGGGCATGCGGATTACGTTATCGGGAACAGGGTTAAGTAATTTAAGGTTTCGACTTGCCCGTTTCTGGACATGGTGCACGTTTATTACAGTCGATGGCCTCAACGAACCTGAGTGCGGATACAGCGAAACTGGCCCAGAGCAGGGCGGTCGTGTGTTTGCGGGGAACCGGTCATGGTTTTCACGGGCGACTCTTCGCCATCACGAGCGATGGTGCCCGGATCGGGAGAAACCCGGAGTGCGAGATCCTGTTGAATCATCCCACGGTCTCCCGCTGTCACTGTCGCATCGACGTGAATTCAGAGGGCGTAAGGGTCAAGGATCTCGGATCCATCAACGGCACATGGATCAACGGGCGCATGGGGATGGAATCATGGCTGCATCAGGGGGATATTCTGCGGATCGGAGAGGTCAACTTTGTGGTGGAGATCCGGCCCGCCTCCGAATTCGTTCTTGGCAAACACGGCTTCGTGCCAGTGCCCGTCAAGACTGCGACCACGCGGCTGATGGGTGTTCGCGAACAGAAGTCGCGACCCATCAAGTACGAGCGTTCGCACGGCGAACGACCCTCCCAGATGGCCCGCCTCACGAAACTATTCTTCGGTCGGCGCGACTGATTTGACCGAGAATTCAGTCCAGGCTCCCGACCCAGTGCCATGCCACGTCTAGGTCAGCCTTGTCGAAGTACTGCACCTTCGCGAGGGTGAAAGGCTTGCACACGATGCCCATCGCCTTCTCCCACGCCTTATCCCCGACGATCGCGACGCGGTGGACCTTCGTGAAATGGGATGCCGCAAACTTCATGTCGTCCCATAGCGCGCGCGCGTCCCAGCCATGGAAATCCTCGAAGTGCACAAGCAACCGCACCTTGCCGTGCGCCTTGATGGCCTCATCCACCGCGGGCACGAACTGCTTGTAGTCGTCGTCGTGCAGTTTTCCGGTCACCTCGAATCCCAGCACCGGACCATTCGATTTCTCGAGTTTCTTTATCATAGGATCCTCTGCACCAATGTCCCGCACGATGCGGCAATTCGCAACCGCCAGTTCGGCCTGGAGGGGCCGGAAGTTCCGCCCCGGTCGGCGCGGGCCTCAAAGCCGCCCGGTCGGTTCTCCCTGCCTTCCTGAGTTCGAGATTGCCTGGGACTGGCGTCGGTCGCGCTGGACAGCGAGATTTCCGTTAGATGGCCGGAATAGCCAGAGAGTTGCCAGGCATTCTCGATGGGTGCTAGAAGGTCGTCATGAAGGGATTTAGGCAATTCTCTGGGGTGGCGCGTTGGGTATGCGTTAGGGCCCGGGCGTCCGCGAGGCCGGACGCTCGAAAGAATTGAGTGCGGCACCGGGGTGCGTGTTTAATCGTCCTGTGTATACCATGAGACCCATCACCCGCCGCGATTTCCTGCCACGGTGCGCCGTCCTTTTCGCGCTGGCATTAGGCGCACAGGCGCACGCCGCCGGCGATGGCGGCGAGCAGACTCTGCGGCGGATCGAGCTCACGGTGGAAGGCATCGTGCGCGAGGTGCTCGTTTATGTGCCGCCCGCAGCTGAGTCGGTGAGCTCGCCGCTGGTGTTCGTGTTTCACGGCCACGGCGGCACGTCGCAGGGTGTGGCGCGCGGGTTCGGCATCCATCGCCTCTGGCCGGAGGCCATCGTCGTGTATCCGCAGGGGCTCAAGACGCCGGGACGACTGACCGATCCGGAGGGCAAGCGGCCCGGCTGGCAACATGGCGTTGGGGCGCAGGAGGACCGCGACCTGAAGTTTTTCGACGCGATGCTCGCGCGACTGGAGCGGGACTTCAAGGTGGACGAGAGGCGCATCTACTCCACCGGCCACTCCAACGGTGGGGCATTCACGTATCTGCTGTGGGCTGAGCGAGGCAGCGTTTTCGCCGCCGTCGCTCCATCGGGAAGCGCGGCGACCCAGAGCCTGCCGAAGTTGAAGGCGAAACCCTGCTTGCACATCGCTGGCGAGAAGGACCCGCTCGTGAAATTCGAGTGGCAGAAGGCGACGATCGAGGCGGTGCGCAAGTTGAACGGTTGTGATGCGGAGGGCAGAGAATGGGAGAAGGACTGCACGATCTATCCTTCGAAGACCGGCACACCCTTTGTTGCGTTCATCCATCCCGGCGGCCACGGTTTCCCAGCCGAGGCACCCGCCGTGATCGTGAAGTTCTTCAGGGAGACCAAAGCGGCGCAACACTGACCATTCCAAGACCACGCCATATCGCCGGAAGCGCCTGGGCACGGCCGGACGAAGGATGCGGTCTAAAGCGGTTTTGCCGAAATGACCCCGCCGCTTTTGGAAGGGTCAGGGGGCCGAAGGGATATGAAGCCATTTTGGGGCGCTCAACAAGCGCGGCGTTGAACCAGGACGCCCCGCCTCTCGTATCAGGCCATCGACCCCATCGACGGGGGCCCCGGCACCCGCGACTCGTGTCTTGAGCACCAGCCAGATCGGAGATCGTGAATCGGCAATGGCGGCGGCAAGGGGGCAGCCAGAGGCATTTCCGGTTGACCCTCTGTTGGTGAAATCACTATGCTCATGCGTGGACTGAGAGGTTCGGCCCGCGTTAGGTCCGGTGGGGTGGGACTGCGGCAGGCGACGATTTCTGTCGGTCCACGCGGGAGGGAGCGCTTGCGCGCGTGGCAGAGAATGGCAGTGGATTCAGTCACCGACACCGATCAGCGCAAAGCCGAGCTTTGGGGCGTTGCATGCGGATTGTGGGGCGTCATCTCGGGAATCGCGCTTTTTCTGACATGGGACGCGTTCTGGCGCACCGAGCCTTGGTGGGTGGTGCCTGCCGAGCTAATGCTCGCGGTGCTCGCGGCGTTCGTTGCCGAGCAGGCCAGGGAGCGGGTCGAACTGAGATCCGAGAGGGCATCCTCCATCTTCACATCCGTACTGATCCTCGTCGTGCTCGAGTTCTTTATTCTTGGCTGGCACGGCATCCCCAGCCTGGAGACGGGAGATCTCCGGGAGATCAGCCGCCGGATCCTCGGCGAAGCCTCGGTCGCTCGGTCCGCAAAGTTCTACGCCTTTGATCTCCCGGATCCGGCGAGACTCCAGTTGCAGTTCCGGGCGGCCGAAGCCGCCTTATCGACCTCAAATGAGAGGGAGAAACAGCGCGAACAGGTGGCCAATCGAATCCTTCAGCTTCTGTCCCCGGAGCATCGCCGGGTGCTTCTCGACAATCAGACTCCCGCATCCGATCTGGCTCGAGTGCTTAAGGACGCTTTGAACAGTGCCATTTCCAGCATCGACTTCTACTTATCCTTTCACGGCGAGCGCGAGGGTGGAGATGGCCTATCCGCATCGGAGCGGCCCGCAATCCCGCCGGCTCCCGAGATGCGGCGAATGAGTCGGCGCCTCATCGAGCAGTCGTTTCAAGGCGCGATCGCACCGACTCCCGAGGAAGATCGAACGGAATGGATCGATCTCGCGCTCGGGGTCGCGCCGCTCCTGATTGTCGGCCTTCTCCTGGGCTGGAACATGGTCCAGAACGTGGACGACATCAGCAAGAAGAGGGCCAAAGCCGGAATGGGGTGCCAGACGTGCGAGGGAATGCTCTGGGGTGCGGTGTCCGGCGCCCTGGGTGGATTCGTCGCCTTCTTCGCCTATGTGGCTCTGATGCGGCTCGGATATTTCGTGGTGTCGCACGACGTGCCGCGCATGCTGTTAGATTCCATTTCCCATTATGTGCCACAGGACCTCAGGGCATTGGTCAGCCCGCATGGATCTCCGCCCCTGTCGGTCCCTTGCCCTCCGTTGCATTTCTTGATATTCCCTGTCATGGGGCAGATGGCCGAGTGCGTGGGTCCTGCAGTGCGAGCTGCCCTGATGTTTGCGCTTCCCGGGGCGACGTTGGGCGCCCTCGTGCCATGGCTCAAGCCGCCGTCCCGGTCGCCCAAGTTCTGGAGCCTCATTGCCTCGATAGCGGCGGCGCTCTCCGTCTTGGTCAGCCTGCTAAGTCACAACCGATGTTGGTGGATCGCCATCGGATCCTCGCTGGCGCTCATGATATTGTGGTCCATCCATCAGGGGAAATCGATCGAATGGTACTGGGCGACGGCCGGCTTCGTCGTGGCGTTGTTCCTGTGCGCCCTGACCGTGACAGCGCAAGCGACCCTCGGCAACTTTATGAAAGACATGCATCTTTTCATCCAAAGAGAGATTGATACGCGATCTGGTTCCTTTGACGCCTCGTGGGTCATGAATCTAAGGGTGGGGGAATGGAAAGACAGGGAGCGGCTGGATCAAGATCCCTTCCACGCATGGTTTGCCGCTTACACCTGGAACCGCAAGCGTGATGGGGGGACACCGGGTCAACCACCGCGGGCTTGGGATTCGGGGCGGCACGCGGGCAATGGTGATCTCGCTGAAATGTACGGATGCAAGGTGGAGTACGACGAGGACCAAGCCAGGCAGCGTGCAGAATCGCGAGCGGTGGGCCAGGCCTTGGAGGTCTTCGTGATGGGCGGGTTAGGTTTTTGGGTGACCATCGGCGCATTGGCCGCATGGAAGATCCTGGGTCGAGAGGGTCAGGGAGAAACAGGATGAAGGTACCGTCTTGGTGGACGAGCGAGGTCCGGCGCATGAACGTCGCCACACCGGAGGGTGACCAGCCCAGGGAGATCGAGTACTTCGAAAACACCGCCGAAATGAGCGTGGTGCTCATTCCCGCGGGGGAGTTCATGATGGGGGCGGAGGAATCGCCCGAAGAAGTTGCGAGGAAGTGCGACACCCCGTTTCTCGTGGCGCGGTGGTTCGAGGGCGAGCACCCTCGGCACAGGGTGTGCATCACACGGCCGTTCTACATGGGGGCGCACGAGGTGACCCGGCTTCAATACGCGCAGGTCATGGGCCTGAATGGCGCGGGCCGCGAGGAAGGGAGCAAACCCGCCGAGTCAGTATCGTGGTATGAGGCGGGTGAGTTCTGCGCGCGCCTTTCACAGAGGGAGGGCTTAAGCTATCGCCTTCCGACGGAGGCCGAATGGGAATACGCGTGCAGGGCCGGGTCAACAACACCGTTCCATTTCCGGCACACGATCACGACGGATCGGGCGAACTATGACGGGCGTTCCACTTACGGCGATGGCCCGAAGGGCGAGTTTCGCTGGGGGACGATGCCCGTGGGCAGTTTCCCGCCGAACGCCTTTGGGCTTTACGACATGCACGGGAATGTGTCGGAGTGGTGTCAGGACCGGTATGGCGAGTGCTACTACGCCAACAGCCCGATCGAGGATCCCGTAGGGGATGGCGCTGGCGGGGACCGCGTGGTGCGCGGCGGGTCGTGGGGTTCGAAGGCGGTCGCGCTGCGGTCGGCCCATCGCAGCGGGTATGACCCGACGCAAGGATACACCGGGGTGGGCATTCGGGTGGTGGCGGTGGTCGAGTGACTGGTGCGTGCCTGCGGGTATGGGAGATTGCGTCATTGCCGCTGGACTTTCGAATGCCGCGTCCGCAAGCTAGAACAATGTTCGGAGTCGTTCGCCGTCGGATGGCGAACTCCTGAGGGAGGCAAGGATTCCCGCCCGAGGTTGGGACGATTGAATGAGCGCCGACGACAACAACCCTCGGAGACGGCCCTGGAAGCGCAGCGCGGCCCTCCATCTGTTCGTGACGCTGGGGCCCTTTTTGGTCCTCAGCCGCCTATCCGAGCACTTGCTGGATACTGAGACTTTCCAACATCTGATCCGTATCCAGAACGATGCCTATGAGCAGCTTGTCGATTACAACCCGCTGGCCCTAACCACGGATTATGTCGACGTTCTGATAGATCCTAGAAGACGCGAGCGAGAAGTTGAGAATACGCTTCGGATGAGTCGCGATTTCATTCGATCGGCGGAGCGGGCCCTGGGGAAAGAACCGCAGCCGGAGCCGGAGCCCACCATACAGGACATCGCGCAGAACTACCGCGAAGACATCAAAGTGCCATTTGATCGGAACCACAACCTAAGTCGTCTTGTGCCATGGTTCTTCCGTCCCATCACCGCCGTGTTCGACGTCCTGTTGCACCTGTTCTTCGACGCGGGCATCTTCGGGTTCATCGTGGCCCTGGTCCAGACGGTCATCGGCGCGGGGCTGATGATCTTGTTGCTCGGGCGCGTGAAATGTCCTTGGGCGATGAATCATCAACTTCTCGGCATGCTGTTTCCGATAGGCACGGTCGTGGCGGGCAGTATCGCAGCCCTCTTCCTTTTGGGCTTTGTTAGATTGGTCACATGGGTCACGGGGTTCCACTTGTCCCCCTTGGCCGCACAGTCCGCTGGTAGCCTTTTCATGGCCTGGTGGGTCAGCCTCAAGATCGTTGAACATTACGGATCCGAGGCCATCGCCAAACGTCTGAGGCGGTTTTTCCGCATGGATGAGGGTCAACCGTAAGGGTCGGCCAGAATCTACCAGAGGTTCCATGCCCACGAGAGACGATGCGCCAAGCCGGATAGAAGGGGGCGGCGACTTAGCCGGGTTTCTTCTGTCCAACCTCACCGCGACACTCCGGCACCATGACCCGGACGGTCGTCGTATCGCCGTAAAGAACCTGGGTCGGGTGGGACCGGCTGCCTCCACCGCGATCCCCGAGCTGATCCGCATGATGAAGGAGGATCCGGAAGCGGAACTCCGCCGGCTCGCTGCCGACGCGCTTGCGGGCGTGGGGCAGCGCGCGGTGCAGGCGTTCCGGGGCGTCTTGGGTGACTCTGAATCGTTGGTCCGAGTCATCGCCGCATACACGCTGTGGATGGTTCGCCGCGACGCGTCGGGGGCCGCGGCCCTAGAAAGAATAGTCGAGGGGCCCGACGATCCGCAGCGCGAGTTGGCCTCGCAGGTATTGGGCCTGATCCGGATGGGCTCGAAGGAGGACGAATGATATCTGGGGCGAGGGGCACCGAACGGCCCGCTTATCTTGGAGGAGAGTCATGCTTTCGGCACAAGGGCGTTCGATAGAAGCATTGCTGAAGCGGAGCGCCCCCCTGACGGAGGTCGTGCAGGACATGATCCGCACCCGGGAGGCCGCCTGGCCCAAAATTTGGTGCTACCAACCCCCGCCGCAACCGGATTGGGCGGCCTTGAAATCGCTCGACTTCAACGCGGATTACGCCCGCCTCACCGACTGGATGCATGCCCTCCTCGATGAGGCCCCACTGCCCGACGATATCACGGGCCTTTTCTTCGGGATGCTGTACCCCTCGTCCGAGTCGCCGCACAAGAACGTGGCGATATTCACGACCGGCTCGCGGCGCGCGCCCGTATCCGGCGAAGAAATACTTAGAGAATGGACGCTCGACGACCATTACAGCCCCGAGAATTGCATCCAGCAATCCGAGGTCTTGAGCGCCATCTATCGTCTGGTCACCGCGGCGGTGCTGGATGGTATCTCCGAGCGGGAAAAGGCGCTAGAGATGTGTTTTCAGTGGACTGCCCTCGTCGTGGCGGAGTGGCTGTGCGGGCCGATGCGCCGACGCCTGCTTGGTGGTGCCCGCGTCCGGCGGATTTTCGCAGGCATGGATTTCTTCATGGGTTTCAATTTCGGTGTGCTGACGCCGGAGAACACGCCATGACGCGCAAGGGGTACCTTTAGAGAACTGGGCGGCTCATCCATCGCGTCATGGGTGACGCGAAGCCGCGATGGTGGTGCGCCCCGTGTTCGACAGGCGACCGTGAAACGGGTGATGCATCAGCAGTCGGAGCGGGCAGGGTCGGTCAGCTGGGACGATTGCACAAGCTCGTTCATGCGCCCGTGGGCTGCCGGGATCTGGGCACACAATAGCGGCAGGCCTTGGCCAAGCTGGGATCGACTAGCCCGGATATTTCACAGCCTGCCGACTGTGAAATTCCGGGCTCTGGGAAAACCGCGCCACGAAAGACATTTATTGGGAAAGGTCTGGCAAAGACTGGGATTTTTCTCGGTTGCAGAGTGTGTTTTGCGGACCGGTGGTCCAGGACCCTTCAAAATCGCGTTTTTCGGAGCGCGGTTTTCCTTTGAGCCTGCATATTTTACGCGGAAGCGTGAAATATGCAGGCTAGGCGGCTCTTGACGGTCACGCGTCGTAGTTCGGCGTTTTCGTCCTGTGTGGTGCCCGCGCCTTGCGTGCCGTGCCCTTCCGCGGCAATACCGCCAATTGCAGTTCGTCCTTATAGACGACCTCCGACCGTGACGGGTTTTTCCGCCGCAGCACGCGAACCACCCGGCCATCGCGCCGCGCCGCGTCGGCGAGGAATCGGCCGATCAGGCGCCAGCCCTTCTCGGTGAAATAGAACCGGGCGCGCCTGTTTGTTATTTCCGGCCCACGGAGGACAGACCAGTCACCTGGCACCTCCGCGGCCCAGAGGAAACTGGGGTTGTTATCCCACCCGCTGCAAACAATGCGATAAATCATGCGGTTATCCGGCACTTGGGGGAAGATCCTCGGATTCCGTCCGGGGTGACGCATTCGCAAGATAGCCGGTGTCGCCCGGCCCGGAGGATCTGATGGGGCACGTCACCAGAGGAAGGGATTCTCACAGGGGGTGAAGGGCGTGGGCTTGGTCATGCCAATGGCCGTGAGCAGTGCTTCGATCGCGAAAGTAACGAGGGCAATCCGGACGAGCAGTGTCTCAGAACGAACGTGGATGATGCAGTATATCGCCATCCAGACTTGGCAGAGGAAGAACAGCCTGAATATGTTGGTGACAGACTCTGGATCAATGGGGATGCCTTGTCCGCAAATCTTCTTGCATGCGACGGTGCCCGCAGCGAACAGGACCGGCAGCGCATAGACCACCGTTGCGGGTAAAACGAACAAGATCCGCTTTAGGGTAATGGGATTGCGCATCTTTCACCTCGGGTGACTCTTGCCCGGCGTCGGCCCCCGGGGGGCGCGGCGATTGCAAGAGCGGCGCGATGCCGCCCTTGGCCGCAGCGCATGGTTGGGCGGCGTGATCACCCCGACGCCCCTCTCACGATATCCGTGAGCCATTCCGAGCCGACCGATGCGGCCGCCTGCAGCAAGAAGAACAACGCGCCCAACCCCAGCAGAGACCATCCATGCCGACCGCGGGACCTGAACGCATACATGGGGAAACCGACGAGTGCGAAGAGGATGATGGTCCAGCGCAGGCCGCGGCCCAATCTGGAGCCGCGCAAATGCGCATCGCATGCGCACCACGCCGAGAGACAGAGCGAGAAGGAGAGCGTGTCCAAGATGAAAGAGGCCGTTTCCCAGCCAGAGGTCGAAGCGTAGATGCTGTTCAGGACGCCAAAGGCACATGATAGAAGAAGGATGACTCCAAGGAGAATGTGTTTCTGCCGCCTCAGGCGCTCCGCCTCCTCTGAACCCGGATCGAAGATCTCGCTCATGCGACTATGGTAATGACATCTAACGTTGAATCGAACAGCGCTTCATGTCGCAGTTAGCCGGAGCCTCGGCTTTTGGGCAGGCTGCTAGGATTGGGCGCCTCGGATTCATTGCCCGACGGCAGACGCGTAGCACACGGGAGGACCGCGCTCAAGGATGTTTCGTGTCGGGCGTTCCGCGCATGGAGGCGGGCGGAACAGGGATCATGGACCATCGGGTATCGAGGCGGCAGCGTTGGCAGTCCGTGAGTCAACCCTGTGCCACGTTGGGCCTTTTTGATTGTCAGCCGTTGGGGACGGGAGAGGATATCGTCGTGGGCGGCAGGAAATCCACTCGCGTGAACCTGCACATGGGCAGGCGGCCCTTGGACAAGAAGGCGAGCTACGTCCGCTTGCGCTCCGCCGGATTACCCGTCTTTGGGGAGGATCAAGATGATCTCGATGGTGAACCGTCGCAGCCCCATGCCGCGGATCTCGGGCCCGAGGAGCCGGACGTCGGTGCGATCAGGGTGTATCTGAATGACGTCTTCCTGCGGACCCTGCGATGGGGCGGGCCGGACCGTCTTCATGATGCGACACGCGCGCTTCCGGGCATGACCTCCGGCCCACCGGTGCCAGGGGGCGCGAGCGCGGATGAGCGCCGAGAGGATCTCGCGGTGCGGCTGAAGGAGCATCTGAAATGGATCGGCGGCGGGCGCGAGCGCGCATCGGCATATCGGGATGTGATGAGCGGGGGCGTCTGGCTCTCCGCTATCGAGGTCATCGAGTGCTTGCCCAGCCGGCGCCGACGCGCAATTCTCCGCATTCTGGGTGATCGCCCTGATCTCCACGTTGCCGTGTTCTGGGCGACGCTGTTTTGGCCCTTTTGGATAAGGGACATTGGCGACTGGAGGGTGCCAGATCGTCCTCGTGACGAAATGATCGAGTCGCTGGTCGATCACCTCTTTGCCCGCTATCCCGTCCCGACGTTCCTGTACCGAGAATGGTTCTATCAAGAAGCCCTGCCGAGCATCAAACTCATGTGCTGGTTCATCCTGATCGGGCAGGGGGCCAGCCTGCACCGCGCGTCACGGGTCATGGGGTGGAATGTTCCCAAGACGTTGGCACCAATCCTGCCGACCGTGCCCCGGCAGGAACGCGGCGTCTACGGCTGTATCTGGGCCGAGGTTGCGCGTCTGGGTGGGACGGACTCGGTGTTTCGGCAAATCATCCGCAGCGCCGGTTTCGTCCTGGACCCGTTCGCGCCAGAGCGTGCGGCGCACGCGGGCACTAGGCGATTCTGGCAGGACACGGTCAAATGGTTCATCGGCCACAGGACTGGGCTGAACGATGAGGACGCGGACACAATCCTCGGCTGGGCCATGCACATGTGGACGGAGGCGTGCCGCCGTGGGCCCGAACCTGAATCCGGGTGCCTCCGGTTTAACTGGGGCGACCTCTCGCCCGAAAGGGCGCGGCGACTGGCCCGCGCTTACTACCAGCAGCTGTGGAGCAACGTGCCCGAGGAGGAGTGGGCGACGCGCGGCTGGGACTGGAGGTCCGGAACGGTGGATGGCGGGGGCTGGGAGATCGTCGAACTGGTTACCGGCGCGGAACTCGTCGAGGAAAGCGCTGCTATGCACCACTGCGTGCGGACGTATGCGCGCCGTTGCGCCGCGGGACAGTCGGCGATATTCAGTGCGAGGCGGGCCGGTCAGAGGATCCTCACCATCGAGGTGGATCCCATGCGGCGGGAGATTGTTCAGGTCCGGGGCTCATGCAATCGGCAGCCGGATGCGAACGAGGAGGCGGTTGTCCGGCGATGGTATGGTGAGGTGGTCAAGCGGCCACTGGGCCGGGCGGGCGGCACGGGCCAGGGCGGTGCGCCCGATGGCACAGCAGTCGGCTGACGGAAACAGCGCCACGCCCGGCGCGTCTCATCGGGTGGCGGTGAGGACTTCACGGTGGCCAGTGCCGGTTCAATGCGGGTGCGACTGGTGAGGTGCGCGTTCCAGACAAGGATCGTTTGGGTGCAGGATTGACAATTGCGCCGCTGTGTAGTAAGTAGTACACAGATCATGAACGCGTTTGGTGATTATCTCCGGGCGGCACGGGAGAGCCGGCTCAAAGGGGATCGGCATTTTTCGGTGCGTGGGGTGGCCAAACGGGTGGGGATCGAGCCATCTTACCTGTCGAAGATCGAGCGCGGGCTCCAGCCACCACCGGGGGAGGACACGGTGCGCAGACTGGCGGTGGATCTGGGCGAGGATCCCGATGCGCTGTTGGCGCTCGGGGGCAAGGTGTCGGGCGATCTCCTGACCGTCATCCGGCGTCGGCCGAAACTCTTCGCCCAATTGATCCGACAGATGAAAGCTTTGCCCGACCACGCGATACTCCGTCTGGTGCGCGAGGTGCGCGACGGAAAGTGGTAGGGGATGGCGGACGGGGCGGTGGTTTGACGGAGGAACGGACTATGATCGAAATGGATGAGGCGGGGCTGAAGTTTTCTTTTCCGGAGGTTGCGGAGCGCGTGCGCAAGATGGCGGAGGAAGAGATCGGGCGGCGCATTCCCCGGTGGATGGCGGAGGATCACGGTGTGGTCCTGCAACGGTGGCGAAGTACCGGGAGCGTCAAGCGCCCTGAGGTGGCCGAGTGGTGCGATGAGGCCGAGCGGCGGCTAGCGCAGGCGACGGAGAAGGATTTCCGGCACGCCGCATTGAGCGCGGTCGAGATACCCCCGTGCGAGATGCGGGTGGGCTTCCAACGGACGCTGCGGATCCCCGATGATGGTCGCGACTACCCCCTGCCGCCGGGGCTCGGAAGGTTCCCGCTCAGGCATGTGGACGACTTCGCCGCGTCCGTCCCCGCGGCCTGGCTCGAGCGCGGCGGCGTGATGATGCCGATGCACCAGTCCGAGGCCCTGTGGCTTGAGTTCGGCGCGCGCTACCCATTCGCGCTCAAGATCGCCACGGGCAAAGTCAACGCGATCAGCGGCGAGAACTGGAGCGCCGGGCTGCACCGGCAGCCCCAGGACTATGTGGTTCTGCCAGACCAGCCGTGGCTCGACGGTTACTGCGTGGCCCGGGGGGCCATTCGCCAGTTCGTGGCCATGCCGCTTGGGGACGGCTATGGGGCGGAGGAGCAGATCACGGGCAGGGCCGAATTCGGGGGCATCCAGTTGCAGGCTCACCCGCTGTCGAGCAAGATCTTCTTCGAAGAAAGCATTCGCCGTGAGTTACCAGACTCGCTCAAGGATCTCCTCAGACATCTGGTTGGTCGGCCGATCCCGTTTGTCACGTACCATTGCGGCGGCACAGGAACTTTCCCGGAAGCTATGCCATGCTGTGAGTCGGCCCCCGACATGTCACTCGGTGCTGGCGGGAGGATGAGACAAGAGATCTACGAGGACCGCCGAGGCGCGGGCGCGTGGGACACCCATGTCAGCAGCCGCTGTTTCGTGCACCTCTGCAACTCGCGCGCCTGGCGGAAGATCACCGGAACAAAGCCGCCGAGCCCGCCCTTCAGCGCCGCCGAATACACCCGCCATGGTCTGCCCTGGTTCGATTACTACGACGACTCCAAGGTCGCGGTCGGCGGGGCCGAGCCGCTCAAGGACCTCAAGAGCATCGCCGAGATGGGCGAGGGGAAGGGGGAGATCCCCCTTCCCGAGAACGAGTCGGTCGACCCGACCCTTATCGTTCAGTACGGCGTGCGGCGCCGTCCGGAGCAGGTTAGGGAATGGGTTGAAAAGGAGTGAGACGGTTGTCCGCCTTTCGCCGGGTGGCCCCGGTCTCGGGGGACGTGGTTAAGAGGATGTGCCCAATGAGCGATGTCAAGGCGCCTCAGGTAATATTCGGAGAACACGACCATGTCTCTTTCCAAATCGTGCTCGTCGCCGCCATAGCTCGGCCCCGGCGGCCGCGCCGACGGTGTCGCGGCCCCGTCACACCCGGACGCCGGGGCCGGCGTCCCTCCCAGCCGCGGCATCTTGATCCGATCGGCCCACTCCCCCGCGCGTGTGCCTGGCTTGCCCGCTGGGTTTTGGGCCTGGTGATTCTGGCGTCACACACCCATGGGTGCTCGGAGGGAAAAGGCCTCGAGGAATCGGCGATGGGGCTGGGCACAATCACCTGATGGCGCTGCCGGGCTTCTGGGCGAGGACGAGGCGCGCGTAGTTGGCGTAGAAGCCGCGCGGGTCCTCGGCATAGGCGCCGAGAATCGCGGCGGCCTTGCCATCCTTGTCGCCGAGCCGGTAGAGGGCGCGGGCGAGATTGATCTCGCGGACGGTCTGCTGCTTTTCCTTTTGGCTGTATGAGCTGCGGCTGTCGTAGTCGGGAACGGGCGGGATGTCCGGCGCCATCACGATCGAATGACCGGCGATGCCGGGCAGGTCGAGGAGGCTTGCGAGTAAATCGGCAAAGGCGCGGTCGCCGATAGATTCGCACGCAAGGCCGAGGATGCGGCACTGCGGATTGGTGGGGGCCTTGCCCGCCTCGCACAGGTCCTCGCCGCGGGCGAGAATCGCGGGGACGGCCTTCTGGGAATGGGCGCGGCCCAGCGCGAGGATGTAGGCGCCCATGCGGCTGGTGCCGGGGTCCTTGCCCGCGATCCACTTGTCGTCCCACGTGTGGTTCTGGATCCATTCGATCAGCTCGTCTTGGCCGGTGGCGTCGCCGAACAGGGCCAGGAGGTGCGCGTAGACGAGACTGTTTTCCGCGTCGCGACCGTCGGTGAAGCGGTCGAGCTCCTTCCACTTCTCCAGCAGGAAGGGCTTCGCGCGCGCGGGATCGGCGAAAAGGAACGGGAGGTCATCGTAGCCGATCATGGCGTTGTGCGCAGCCATCTGGAGCATGACGTCGGGGATGGGATGCGAGTCGCGCTCGTTGAGCGCGGAGGCGGGGATGATGCCCTTATCGACGAGCTGTTGCTGGAGCGACTGGATGGGGATGTGCCGCAGTTCGCAGCGGCCGCCCAGGGCGAGGCTGACGGCGCAGGCGGCGGCGTAGCCCTGGTTCTGCAGGTCGGATTGCATGCGCAGGATGCTCATCGCGTCGCGCGTGGCGCTCATGCCGAGGCCGACCACGAGCAGGCCGTCGGTCTGTTTGGGCAAGAGCGCGCGATAGGGAACATTGGCGTTCATCGTGCCGTGATTGCGGACGCGGATGTTCTTGGTCATGAAGAAATCGCTGCTCGCGTCGCCATGCAGATCGAAGCGGCTCTTGTGTTGCGTCACCGTGTCGGGATACGTCCGGCCGGTCAGGTAGTCGAAGACGCTGACCTGAAAGACGCCGTGCAGCCGGCGCCGCTCGCGCGAGTTGACGAGCTGCGAAACATCCCAGCCGCCCTCGGTCATGCCGCGCGCGCGCAGACCGAAGAAACAAAGGTCGGAGGCGTCGGTGTCGTCCACGAACGCGTAGTCGTTGAGATGCCCGCCCGCGCCGAGGCGGATCACCGCCATGCCGACGCCCTGGTTGATCAACTCCTCCGGCAGATAGAACTCGGTAGGCTCGCCCGCGGCGGCGGCGATATCCGCGTTGCCGCTGGCGTCAATCACCGCCTTGGCGCGGACCACGCCCCGGCGGCCGTCGGGCGTCGCGACGACGACGCCCGCGATCTTGTGGCCCTCCAATACCGCGCCCACGGCCATGCTGCCGAACCAAATGTCGCCGCCGCCGCGGCGGATTGACGTGCGATACCACTCGGCCTTGGCCTGCGATTTTACCCGGCCTGTCCGTGCCACGCCCTCGTCAATCTCCTTGGTGAAACCGCGCTGGTTACCGAAGTAATAGCCGCAGATCATGCCGGCGGTCTGGACGCCGCCGAGTTCGTGAAGCTGCTCGATGACGATGGTCTTGAGGCCGTTCTGGACCGCGCCGATGCCCGCGGGGGCACCGGTTGTGCCGCCGCCCACCACGACGCACTCGGCGTCGGCGAGAACGGGCAGGTCGTGCTCGTCGCTGGGCACGGAGCCGGAGGCGGCGGCGAAGGGCTTGGTCAACGTCCCTTGCACTTCGCGGACATCCGCGGCCTTGGCGCCCGGCGTGGCGCGCAGGCGGACGTCGGCGAGTGCCGGTCGCGACCTCGCGACGTCGGCCACAAGCTTGCCCAGGCGGCGGCCAACGAGGATGGAGTTGGCCGGCTTGAGGAGCGCCGCCGCGCTCTCGCGCGGCAGATCGGCCAGTGCACCGAGCACATGTACAAACGGCGTTTGGGCCGGCCGGAGGGCGCTGAGATCCAATGCCTCTGGGCCGGTCCAGCCGTCCGTCGCGGGCGCCTCCGCCTTGATGTGGTCGGGCGGGACGAAGAACAGGCGGTCGGCCGCATCGAGCTGCGTCGTCGTGAAGCTTCGGTCGCGCGCGGCCTGCTCGGCCTCTGCGAAGGCATGCGGCGACTCGTCGGCGAATGGCAACTCCATGACGCACTCGAACATCGCCGGCGTGATGCTGGTCTTGCTGGAGAGCTGTAGCGAATCCTTGAGCGGTTTCCAGTCGGGGTGAGGCACCACGCGCACGTCCTTGGTGGGTGCCTCTCCAGCGATGATCACGCGCGAGCAGGTGAGCATACCCGCGGGGAACGGCGTCAGTTCCGCGCCGCTCGCCCGGGCCAGCGCGGCGCGCTCCGTTGCATCAATCAGCGCCTTCGCGCGGATGGCTTGCCGCCCGCTGCGGTCCGCGATCACCACGCCGGCGAACCGGCCATGGGCGTCCTTGAGCACGTCCGTCGCGTAGGCGCCCGTCAGGAACGTGACGCGCGCCTTGAGCAACGCCGCGTCGAGCGCCTTCTTCACGGCCAGCGGTGTCGTGTAGCACGTGGCACCGGCCTTCGCCTGCGGCACATCGAATATGCAGCGCATCAATTCGCTCGACGCGACCTCGGCGGGCTCGGCCCACAGCCTCAGTGTGCCGGCGATGTCTTCGCCGAGGTACCGCGAGGCCGTTACGAGGAACACCTTTGCGCCGTTATGCGCCGCCGAATCCGCCGCTGCGACCGCGCCGCAGGTTCCGCCGACCACGACCACGTCCACGTCCTGGATCAGCGGCAGCGGCTTGCCGGGCTCGACCACCGCCGCGCCCTGCAGCCCATTGCCGGCACACAAAGAAATCAGGAAAATGAAAATTCTCTTCACGGCCCTCTCTGAAGTTAGGTTCTGATCTATGCGCGCACGGCGGGGTATTCTCTTGTCACCGGTCCCTTTAGAACCCGCCACGGGAGGTCGGTTCAAAATCGGCCGATGTTGGGTTCGATTGAAGGGCTTGATGTGCGTTCGCGCAAGCGCGACCGCGCCTCATCAACCCCTTGGCCTCGATGCTCGTGCGTGTCATGATATCAAGTCATGAGTCAGACCCTTGAATGCTCCAACGCGCACCTGGTCGCCTCGATTCTCGGCGCCCTGTGCTGCCTGCCATCATTTGGGGGCGCGCGGGCGACCGGGCAGGGGGGGCCTGGGGAGTCCGCCGTGTTCCATGTTGCACAGGCGGGGGGATCCGCCCCTTTGTCCGTTACGCGGACGGCCGATCTTGGCAGGGAGGCGGCGTTGAGTCTCCTGGATTTTGGGGCCGATGCCACTGGCCAGGAGGATTCTTCGCCGGCCTTCGCCAGGCTCATGCAGGCGGTGGGCGGTCGGCGGCAGGTGCACATCATCATTCCGGCGGGTATTTACCGCCTAGCAAAACGAGTGTTGCTCGAGACGGCCGGGAACGCCGAGAACTACGGGATGCGCGTCCAGGGTGCCGGGGAGGATGTAACGGAACTCCGGGTGGACAATCCAGAGGGCGGAATCGAATTCAGGGGCGTTCACATCAACCGACTTTCCTTCACGATATCGGATCTGGCCCTGGTGGCGGTGCGGGAGCAGGCGGGTGTGGCCCTGGCTTTCGATACCGCCAATCCAGGAGACCATCATGCGCGCCAGTTCAATGCCGAGAACCTGCTCATCCGGGGCGACCGGTTCGACCGGGGCAGTTTCTCGGCCGGGATCGAGGTGCGCAACGCGTGGTATCCGCGGCTGGACAACGTGAAGATCACCAGCGCCTATGGCCCGCGCGCCGCCGAGCCAGACCCGATGCGGTGCGCAATCCTGCTGGAGGACTGCTACAGTCCGCTTCTGAGGGGATGCTATGTCTGGGGCGCGCTCACCGGTTTGCGCCACCGCGCCAAGAACATCCAACCAGAGGATGGCATCGTCCGCGACAGCTATTTTGTGGGCAACGTGGAGGGCATCGTGGTGGATCTCGTGGAACAGGCGGAACAGTGGCCAGAGCCGGGGTTTCACATCAGCGACTGCCATGTCGCCTACCGCGATCGCGGCATCGTTCTCAAAGGGGTGCGGCAAGCCACCATCAACCATGCTCTCTTCTATTGCGGGGATCGCACCGGCACGCGCTGGTTCTCCGGCGGAAGCAAGGCGATCGCGGGCGGGGACGAGAAAACGCGCCGACCCTATGAGCCGCGGGACATTGACCTCGAGCACGCAACGGACATCGTGATCAACGCCAACATCTTCACCGAGCCCGCCAACCCCAATCGCGTCGGGATCCGCATCGGTCCCGCCTCTGGCCACATTCTCATTTCCGGCAATCAATTCAACATGGGCGGCATCGCCATCAAGAACGAATCCGCCGAACCGAGTTACTCCTCCGGCAACATCTTTGGCGGAAAGCCCAGTTGGGCTGGCCAACTTGTGCCCTGCCAAGACAAGCCGGGAACCATGCGGCGCACCGATTTTGATCGGTCCCTGAGGCCCTGACGGGCGCGACTCGCGGGGCAAAATTTTCCTCCCGCTAGACTGATTTGTGGCCGATAACCTGCTGGGGTCGGAGGGCACTCACAATGAACGAAGACAATCTCCTTTCTCTCTCCGACTGGCGAAGCCAACTTGGGGACAATGAAACGCTTGAAGCCCATTGGTGCGATCCGCGTCCGCAACAACCTACTCGCTCTCCTCAAAGCGACCACGCAATGGTGCAAGACATGCCACCTGGGATGCTCGGTGCTGGCAGCCGCCCTTTGCATGCCGGCAATCGCCGCCGGAGAAACCGCCCAGCAGCGCGACCAACGGATGGCGTGGTGGCGCGAGGCGCGATTCGGCATGTTCATCCACTTCGGGCTGTTCAGCCTGCCCACCGAAGAACCGCGGCGGATGGACAAGTATTTTTCGATCCCCATCGAAGAGTTCCATGCGATGAAGACCGGATGGGACCCCGTTCGGTTCGATGCCGACGCCTGGGTGCGGATGGCGAAATCGGCCGGGATGAGGTACGTCGTTCTGGTGACCAAGAGTCACGACGGTTGGTGTCTTTTCGATTCGAAGCACACGGACTTCGACGTCATGGCGACCCCCTATCGCCGCGATATCCTCAAACCGCTGGCCGAGGCGTGCCACCGCGAGGGGCTCAAGATCTGCTGGTACTATTCGATCATCGACTGGGACCATCCCGACTATCTCCCGCGGCGCCCCGTGGACAAGCCGCCCACCGCGGATGCCACGATGGATCGGTACGCCGCGTATATGAAGGACCAGTTGCGCGAGCTGCTCACAAACTACGGACCGATCGGCGTGCTTTGGTTTGATGGCAATTGGGAATCGAGTTGGACGGATGAGCGCGGCAAGGATCTGGAACAATACCTCCACGGCATCCAGCCCGATCTGATCATCAACAATCGCGTCGCCAAGTCGTGTCCGCATCACATCAGTGATGGATATCCGCGCGGCGATTTCGACACCCCTGAACAGATGATCCCTCCGACCACACTCTCCAGACCTGACTGGGAGACATGCATGACAATGAACGACCATTGGCAATACATGGACTGCGATCAGAATTGGAAATCACCGCAGACGCTGATCCGCATGCTGATCGATATCGCGAGCAAGGGAGGCAATCTGCTCTTGGACATCGGGCCGCAACCTGATGGCGTCTTCCCCCAACCCGGGGTGGAACGGCTCGAAGCGATCGGCCGCTGGATGCAGGTCCACGGCGAAAGCATTTACGGAACCAGCGCCAGCCCGTTGGCCAAGCCCTTGGCGTGGGGTCGGTGCACCTTCAAAAGGCTCGCCGATGGCAAAGCGAGGCTCTATTTGCACGTGCTCGACTGGCCGGGGAACGGCAAACTGGATATTGGGGACGTGCCCTGGAAAGCCACTCGGGCTTATTTGCTGGCGGATGAGAAGCGGGCGGCGTTGACCGTAGGCGACAGCGACGGAAATGTCACCATCGCCGTCCCGCCCGCCGCACCAGACACGGTGGACTCAGTCGTAGTGCTGGAGGTGGAGCAGTGAAACTGGATGCATGCGGGGTGACCTGACCCCCGCGGTGGGACAGGTCAGGATCTGGTCTGGCCCAACGAGTGGTTCAGATTCCAGCAGCTTCACGCCGCGCTCGAGCGCTGGATCACCGCCTACAACACGGACTTCCCTCACTCGACGCTCGATCACCGGGCGCCGCAGCAGCATGAGGATCAACACGCAGGACAACCCATAACCGCCGCTCACTAACTCTTTGTTGTCTTAACCGGTGGCACTACACCACCATGACCTTACTTCGGGAGGCCGCGAGGCTAACGCTGCCAGCGGAGGGGGTGCAGATTTGCGCATGGACCAGATCCCGCCGCCGTGCGAATTTTGCGTAGCGCCCGGGTCTGAATCCCCCCAGACTCCCGCGGCGCTTTCAAACGCTTGATCACAGGGAGGGTGCTCATCTTCAACCTGACAGCGCTGCTGCAGCCGTAACCGTTCGTCGCGTTCGCCTCCGGGCCGCAACCCGAGGGTGTCGAAGCGCGCGAAACCGCGAGCCGAGTTTCACTTCGACGTCGGCTGGCTGCGCAACAACCGACGCGACCCGGAGACGTTCGCGCCGCTGGAAACACTTTGGAATTTCCGTCTGGAAATCCGGGATGCACCCGAATGAAATATGAAGCGGAAAGGTTCACCACCATGAGCAAGCACACGAATCTGAACCGCCGACAGTTCCTGCGGACCACGGGCGAGGCTGCGGCGACGCTCGTGGCCGGCCCCGCTTGGGCGCCGGCAATTCTTTCCGCCCGATCCCCGGCCAAAACGATCGGCATTGGCTGCATTGGCTTGGGGACCCGCGGTGGCGACCTCATCAACGCGGTCGTCAACTGCGACGACGTGAAGGTGGTCGCGGTCTGCGATGTGTATGGGCCGCATCGGCAGAAGGGCATTGAGCGAAGCCACAACCCCGAAGTGAAAGCGTATGTGGATTACCGGGAACTGCTGGCCGACTCGAATGTGGACGCGGTGGTTATCGGCACACCGGATCATTGGCACTGCCAGATGGTGCTCGATGCGGCGAAGGCCGGGAAAGATATTTATTGCGAGAAGGGCTTCTCGCGGACGCTCGAGGAGGCAAAGTTGATGCGCGATGCGCTGAAGAAGAGCAAGGTGGTTTTCCAACTGGGCCATCACGCGCGCCAGGCGACCTGCGCGGTGCAGGCCAAGGAAGTGATCGCGCGCGGCGTCCTTGGCCCGATCACGCTGGTCCGCACCGGGCGGCTTAAGTCCACCGAGCCGGAGCATCCGAACTGGCGTTGGTATGGTTACTATGACCAATGGGAGCGGCCCGATCCGGCGCAGGTGGTCAAGGATGTGAACTGGGATCTATGGTTGGGGCCGGCACCGAAGATCGCGTGGAACGAACGGCATTTCTGGCACTGGCGCTGTTATTACGCCTACGGCACGGGCTACGCGGGCGACCTACTCTCGCACGAGATGGACTTCGTCCAATACCTCCTCGGTCACGGCATCCCCGACAACTGCGTCAGCGCCGGCCAGATCGCACTGCTCCGCGACGACCGCGAAGTGCCGGATACCTGGAGCGCGACCTATCAATTCGAAAAACTCGGCCGCACGGTCACTTTCACCGGCAGCATGAACGCCACAGCCAGCCAGCCGGTCGAGATTTGCGGCCGCGACGCCACGCTGCGATTTGATGCGATTGCGCACGACGTCACCAAGTTTCAGATCGTTCCCGCCGACTACAATGACAAGGCGGACCTGCCCAAAGGTTACCAGCGTGGCGAAACGCCGCCGCAGCCCAACCACATGGTGGACTGGGTGAATTGCATCCGCAGCCGCGGCACGCCGAAATGTTCGACCGATGAGGCGTTTATCGAAACCGCCACGTTCCTGATGTCGCTGAAGGCGCAACAGGGGCAACGCATGGTGCGTTGGGATGCTGCGAAGGAAGAAATCGTGTGAGCGGAAAGTAATGAAAGCACAACACATCGCACAAGAGCTGATTTTCACCTCGAGTCGAAACAAATGAAACGCACCATCACACTCCTCACCGGCCTTATCTTATGCCCGATGGCCGCACTCAACGCTGCCGACAGGCCGACTGACAAGCCCAACATCATCCTCATCATGGCGGATGATCTCGGCTATGCGGCATTGGGCTGTTACGGGCAGAGACTCATCCTAACGCCCGAAATTGACAAGATGGCCGCTGCCGGAATTCGTTTCACGGACTTCTATGCGGGCAATACGGTCTGCGTGCCCTCACGAGTCAGCATGTTGATGGGGATGCATCCGGGTCATGCGCCGATCCGCGATAACTTCTTGCCTCATCTTCCGGAGTTTTCGGGCTATATGAAGGAGTATCCTGGGGAACTGTGGCCCCCGAAACTTCCGACCCTTGGCCGGGTCATGAAAAGGGCCGGATACAAGACCGCCCAATTTGGAAAACTGGAAGCCGGAATCCCGCTTCCGAAAGGGAAGATGACCGGGCACGGATGGGATTATTGGTACGGATTCAAAGGCACCGGTGACGCCTTTCAGTATTATCCCCTCGAATTATGGAAGAATGATGAGAAGATCACATTCACGGAGAATCGGCCTGACGATATCCGTCGCCCTGGGATCGTCGGGAGTCGAGGGGTTTATTCGCAGGATCTGTTCGTGGAGGAAATTCTAGATTTCATCAGGGGCAACAAGGTCGCCCCATTTTTCGTCTATTTCCCGACGCAGGTTCCCCATGGCCGCTCTCCGAAGGATGGGGATGAAATCCAGGCGCCCGATATCGGACCTTACGCAGGCCGGGAATGGACTCGCCTGGAGAAGCTCTATGCGGCCGCGATCACGCGTCTGGATTCCCATGTCGGCCGCATCATTCAAGAGCTGAAAGATCTGGGAATTGACGAGAAGACGATCATTTTGTTTACGAGCGATAACGGAGACGAAAACAGCTACTACAAATACACGAAACGGTTTGGTGCGAATGGTCCTTTGAAGGGCAAGAAGCGCTTTCTCTATGAGGGCGGCATTCGCGTGCCTATGATCGCTCGCTGGCCTGGCCAGATTCAAGCTGCCCAAACCAGCCTCCTCCCGGCTGCGGGCTGGGATATCATGGCGACGCTGGCAGAATTGGCAGGGGTCGCTCGGCCCGCGCACACCGATGGGATTTCATTGGTTCCGACGTTGCTCGGGCATCCGGAGCGGCAGCAAGCCCGCGAGTATTTGTATTGGGAGCATCACATGGGAAAGCAACAGGCAGTTCGCATGGGCTCGTGGAAAGGCATTCGGTTCGGGGGAACAAAAGAGCCGATTGAACTCTATGACCTCGCCGCGGATATCGGCGAGACCCATAACGTTGCGGATGGCCATCCGGACATCGTGAAGAGGATCACGGCCATCATGGAGGAGGCCCGCGCAAATTCCGAGTTCAACAGATTCTGGCCGATGCCTGAACGCCGCCAAAATCAAATCAAGATGGACAAGGCGATCTTTGACCAGCTCGAACATGGAATCCGGTAGTCGGCACGCTCGCGAGCCTGGTCCCGACTTTGGTTCTCACAGGCTGGCACGTTCGAGGAAAGGAACGACAATGAAACGCACAACAACCCGGAGGCCTTGCTGTCTGCTTGCCGCGACAATTATCGGAGTCACGCCGGCAACCGCAACGGACGAGGCTGGTAAGGTCTCATCGCATTCCCAAGGGCTGCACGGCTATATCGGTTTCGGCATTGAAAAGCTACCGCCCGAAGGCGGTTACAGCGCCGGCATGGGTTTCTATGCGGCGGTCTGGCCGCTGGTGGATCAGCCGCTGGCCAATTTCCAGATCGGCCTACCCAGTTGCTGGATTCAGCCGGACAACTCCGACAACAAAGAAGAGCCGCTCGCCCCCGAGGGCACACGGGCCCGACAATGGAAGGAACGCGGCCCTACGTGGAGCAGCGTGTTCCAAACCGTGGAAGGCGGTCTGGGCTACTGGGCGGGTAATCATTTCCGCTACGGCCCGCCCAAGTTCAGCATGAATGGCACGCCGCAATGCTACGACTATGAGGTCGCTTCGCCGGGATGGTCGTTCTTCTACAGCAACGAAGCACTGCCGGACAAGCGCCTCGGCATCGCGCAGCTCAGCAACCGGTTGCTGATCCCGCCCGACGCGCTGCCATTCCAAGGCAATCCGAACGGCGAATTCCTCGGCTACACCTGGATGGCGCTGCCGTTCACGGATGCAAGCCCTGGCGACCCGCCGACCGGCGACCAGAGCTGGACCTGCTTCCTGAGCGCGGCGAATTTCAAAGGGCCGATCGCCTACTACATTCCCGAGACCTGGAGCAAGATCGGCAAGCTGTTCAACTACCCCTTCCTCTATGGCCGCGGGCTCGATGCCCGCCCCGGCCTCATGGGCGGCGGCGCGATGGAGATCAACACCGTCCCGCGCTTTGACGCCAAGGACGCGAAGGGCACCACCTACTCGAAGCTGCCGAAACTCCAGTGGCCGGTGGACACCCAGGGCCGCGCCTACCTCGTCCAGGATGTCACCTACTACTCGAAGGCTGCCCTCCACGATGCGTTCAAGTCCTGGCGCTACGGCGGCCTCGCCTGCTCGGGCCGCCTCGACGCAAAAGGCGCCTTCAAACCCAAACTAAACACGCGCACCACCCGCTACGATCAAGCCGGAAAGAAGATCGTCGGCGTCGAACGCGCCTTCAACACGCGCATCTTCGAAGGCAACGTGTGGGGCCTGCAGTGGTTCACCAACGACATCGCCGCGAAGGGCGTGTTTCCGCAATACTACAAACAGGTTGGCGAAGAGCGCGTCGCGGTGCCCGTGGCGGAAGTGCCTTCGGCGACCAAGCTGCTCACCCAGAAATTCAAGCTCGCCAACGTGGGCGTGCCTTACACCTCGCCCGCCGTTGGCGCGTGGGCCAAACCCGGCCCGAAACTCGGCCCTTTTACGGCGAAACTTGTGGATGGCTCGGCCGTGACCTACTCGTGGTATCGTTTCGTGGATCAGCCGTCGTTCCAGCAATGCAACTGGAGCGCGGAGAAGAAGGCGAAGCTGCAAGCCTTCGTGGAAAAGCTTCACGCAAATTGGCCGACGAATCGCGACTACATGGCGCCGCCCACGCGCGGCAAACTGGTTGCCCTCGATCCCGCGCTGTTGGTGACGCCGCCCAAGGGTCTGGAGGTCGGCTATGTTCCGATTGTGACGCGCCAAGAAGTAAGAGCGCCTGACATCAGCAGGATCGTCACGCCAGAGATGTTGTCTGGCCATTATCGGCGCGATCCGAAGGAGAACAACTGGCACGAGGGAAAACTCAAGCTGGAAGGCGACAAGCAATCACAAGGCTTTCGATGGACCAATGAAGCCGGAGTCAGTTGGACGCTCACCTCTGACCTCGTTCACGCGAGGCTGCTGTGTGCGAAGGGAAGCCCTTACTTTGATAAGGAATCCGGCGGCAGTTTCATCATCGAAATGCAGTCGGCCGCTGGAGCGGCGAAACCCGCGATTGCTGGATTCCACTTCGACGGCGGTTTCTACAAGCGAATTGGCGACTGATGACCGGCGAATTTGGCGAGAAGGGCGCAAAACCCAACAAGACGGAGCCAAGATGAGTGTGATGGCGAACCACAACCGGATAATCTGGATCGCTCTCGTCTTCACGCTGCTCGCCCCCCTCTGTGGCATCGTTCGAGCCGCCGGAACCAACCCGAGCATCGTCTTTATCCTGGCGGACGATCTCGGTTACGGCGACGTGTCGTGCTACAACGCGCAATCGAAGGTGCCCACGCCACGCATCGACCGGCTGGCGCGCGAGGGCATGCGGTTCACCGACGCACATTCGCCGAGCACGGTTTGCACGCCGACGCGCTACAGCCTGCTCACCGGAGAGATGCCGTTTCGCGCCGGGCGCGTGCCGGTGTTCACTGGCGCGGGCGGGCCATGTTTGATCAAGGAGGGACAGCTCACGCTGCCGCAAATGCTGCGCGAGCGCGGCTATGCGACCGCGATGACGGGCAAGTGGCACGTCGGGCTGACGTTTTTCGATGCCAACGGAAACCGCATTGCCGACCAAGGACTGGAAGGCGTGAAACGTATTGACTTCACCCGCACGATTCCTGACGCGCCGATCCATCGCGGCTTCGATCGCTTCTTTGGCACCGCCTGCTGTCCGGGCACGGACGCGTTGTATGCGTTCATCGTAGGAGACCGCGTTCCAGCGCCGCCCGTGCGACTGCTCGACAAGAGCAAGCTGCCCAGGCACCCGTATGCGAACGACAATCGGCCGGGCATGATCGCGCCGGATTACAACATCGAGGAAGTGGACATGGTGTTCCTCGAGAAGAGCAAGGAATTTCTGGAGGATCACGTGAAGCATCAGCCGGGCAAGCCGTTCTTTCTCTATCATGCCACCGCCGCCGTGCATCTGCCGTCGTTCGCGGCGCACCAGTTCCGCGGCAAGACCGAGGCGGGGCCACACGGCGATTACATCCACGAGTTCGATTGCATCGTGGGCGAGCTGATGGACACGTTGGAAAGACTCGGCGTCGCCGGCAACACGCTGGTGATGCTCTCCAGCGACAACGGCCCGGAAGTCACTTCGGTGGTTCACATGCGCGCGGATTACGGGCACGACGGCGCGCGACCGTGGCGCGGCATGAAACGCGACGACTGGGAGGGCGGTCACCGGGTGCCGTTCATCGTCCGCTGGCCGGGCAAGGTGAAGCCGGGGAGCACGAGCGCCCAGACGATTTCGCTCACCGACGTGATGGCCACCTGTGCCGCGATGTGCGGCGCGACACTGCCAGCGGGCGCCGCGCCGGACAGTTGCAATCTGCTTCCCGTCCTGCTGCACGGAGATGGAGACAGACCGGCGCGCGACTACACCGTGCAACAAGCGTTTGCCGTACTCTCGATCAGGCAGGGCTCGTGGAAATACCTGGATCATCGTGGTTCCGGCGGAAACAACTACGACCGCCCTGAACTCAGACCTTTCGCGCTGCCGGACGGCGCGCCAGGGGCGCCCGGCCAGCTCTATAACCTCGCCGATGATCCCGGCGAAACGACCAACCTCTACTTCAAGCATCCCGAAATCGTGCAGAAGCTGAAGTCGTTGCTGGAGGCGAGCAAAGCGCAGGGTTGCAGCGTGGCTCCAGCGACAAGGGGGCCGGGCAAATGAACACTCACCGCATTGTCTTGGCTGCCCTGTTGTTCGCGTGTTGCGGCGTGCGGGCGGCCACCGCCGCCTCGCCGCATGCGACCATCGTTCAGGGACACATTCAGGAACTGCGGCCATGATTGTCAGCATCTTCAATGACGTGATCGGCCCGGTCATGCGCGGGCCGTCGAGCTCGGATTGCGCCGCCGCGCTGCGCATCGGGCGGCTGGCGCGCGACCTGATGGGCGGCGAGATCAGCAAGGTGCTGGTGGTGTTCGACCGCAATGGATCCTTGCCGACGACGCATGAGACGCAAGGATCGGTCATGGGGCTGTTCGGCGGGGTGATGGCGCGGCAGTCGGCCGCGCGGATCACGACATCGTGCGGCAACCAGTCTGGCGGCCGGGGCCTCCTTGTAGGGCGCGACGCGCGCGTCAAGCGAGCGGAAGCGCTCGCCGAGCTGCCTGACGGCCCTTGCCACGAGGTGGCCCAGGTCGCGTATGGCGAATAGCGTGTGATTAATTGCGGGGCTGGGAATTGACCCAGGATCCGGCGGCTGCCGGATTATGGGCCTGACGCGCGCGAAAGGCCGGTCATCGAATAGAAGCCGGACCACGGCCTTGGCGCTTGAGGCGGTTCTCGAGCTTTCTCGCCTCCGATAGGCTCACTGCTTCAGAGGTCCAAATGATGTGCCAGGATCCTGCACCACGTTTAGTCCATGGAGATTGACCGGTGTTGTGCTGATGGAGGCGGGAGAGGGGATGGGCTGAGATGCCGATGTAACGCCGACCCGTTGCTCTGCCCCGACTGCGGCGTCGGCATTTCCTCTCGACCGCCGGTGCCCGTCTGCTAGTCCACTCCCATGGTGGGACCGGTTCTGTCTGGGTTTTCGCCGTTGGGAGTCTTCTGGGCGCGGGGTGTGCGGGCGGGCAGCCGAAAGCAGATTCCTATCCGCAGGCAAGAGTAGTTATGGTTTCTGCCTTCGAAGAATAGCAATGCCTTATAACGTAACCCTTAACCTCAACACTGCCATGCGCATGCTTCTATTCTCTCTTCTTTTAGTCACTGCTGCTTACGCGGCAGATACCCCCAAAGCGCCGCTGCTCGCGGGAGCGGCCACGAGCAACATCACGCCTTTGCTGGGCACGGCGATCATCGGCGGGTTCCTGCCCATTCCGGCCGTCAATGTCCACGACGAGCTGCACGCGCGGTGTCTGGTGCTCGACGACGGGCAAACGAAGCTGGCTCTGGTGGTCGTGGAGTTGCTGGGCATCGGTGACAGCGTGAGCATTGAGGCCAGAAAGCTCATCGAAAAGGAAACCGGTATCCCGTCGTCTAACGTGTTGATTTCGGCCATCCACACGCATTCGGCCGCCAGCGCCCTGGGCACGGAATTCAAGTCCCCGCAGAAGGCCGACGGCTACCAGCTTTTCGTCGCCCGGCGCATCGCCGACGGCGTAAAGTGTGCGGCCAACCGGTTGCGCCCGGCCGAGGTCGGGTTCGCCACGGCCCAGGCGCCGGAGCATGTGTTTAATCGCCGCTGGTTCCTGAAATCTGGCGCCATTCCGAATAATCCGTTCGGCGGCTCCGACCAGGTGAAAATGAATCCGCCGGCAGGCAGTCCGGACCTGCTGAAGCCGGCTGGTCCGACCGATCCCACGGTGTCGATCCTGTCTGTGCGTGAACCGGGCGGCCGGCCGATCGCGGTGTACTCGGCCTATTCGCTGCACTACGTGGGCGGCGTGAAGCATGGCGATATCTCGGCCGATTATTGCGGCATGTATTGTAGGCGTCTGGAGCGCCTCATGCACGGTGACGAACAGGATCCGCCGATGGTGGCGATGATGGCCAATGGGACCAGCGCCGATGTCAACAACATCGATTTCATTTATCCCCGTCCGCCCAGGAAACCCTACGAGCAGATGCGTTTCGTGGCCGACGATCTGGCCGGCAAGGTCCGCGCGGCGCTGGCCAGCATCAAATATCACGACCGGATCACTCTGGCCGCGCGTTACCGGGAGCTGAAGATATCTCCGCGCAAGCCGACCGCTGAGCAGATGGCCTGGGCCAGACAAACGCTGGCCAGGCCGGAACCCGCGCCGGGCAAGGCCGATCTCCCGCGTATTTACGCCCAGCGCACGGTGGACATCGCCGGGTATCCGACGTCGATTCCGGTGGCGCTGCAAGTCCTGCGGATTGGCGAGGTGTGCATCGGCAGCATGCCCAACGAGGTGTTCAGCGAGATAGGCCTGGAGTTTCGCATGCGGAGCCAGGTACAGCCGGCGTTCCTCGTCGAACTGGCCCACGGCTACTTCGGCTACCTGCCCACGCCGAAGCAACATGAACTGGGCGGTTACGAGACCTGGCTGGGCACCAACCACCTCGAGCCGCTGGCTTCAGATAAGATGCTCGACGCGCTGCTGGAAATGACTGCCGAGGTTCGTCCGGCCACCGCAGAACAATACGTCAAGCATGACAGTGCTCCACTGCGTGGTCAGTAGAGCACTTCGAAATCGACAACACCGTTTGCGACGGCGACCGACGCTTCGACGTAGAGTGAATTGTCCACGGAAACGGTTTTGAATTCCGTTTCGATGCCGTTGATGAGGAGCTTCACCGCCCGTTTTCCGTCTGGAAGCAGGATATGGGCTTCGATCTTCCGCGCGGGCGACCTGAGATTGTAGCGGAGACCGACGTCGGAGAGGACACCTCGGCAGTCGACGTATTTTCCGGTCAGCTCATAGCCGGTGGCATAGCGGATTTCGCGATAGTGGGTCACCGGCCAGCGGGGCGAAAAGTCGATTACGTCGTATCCGGTTCCGGCGTCCACTATACCGGCGAGCCCCTTGTCCACCGCATCCATCAACGCCGCGGCGCCCCAGGCGCTCGGCCCCCCGCCGAGCGCCTTCTGGGTGATCGGATCATAGAGGAAGTAGATCCCGCCGTCGCGTTCGAGCATCGTCTCAAACCGCTGCAGGATGTCCCACGCGTACTTCTCGCGTCCGCAGGTGAATGCGCCCTTGGCGAGTTCGCCTGCGGTGAAGGGAGAAATCCCCCCGTTCACGTACTGTCCCGGCGAATACTCCTTGAACTTTGGCGCGTATGCGGGATCGATGGAAAAGAATTCGGCGAACGCCTTCGTCGTCTTCCGACGCTCCTGGAACTCGTCCACCACTGACCGGCACTGCGACGGCGTGAGAATGCCGCGGTTGAGCGCGTAGGAGTCGGAAAGCGAGAGTCGCTCGGCTTCGTGTTCATCGAGGGCTTTCCCGCCGCGCACCGGATACTGATGGACAAAGAAGCGCCCATTCCAGAGCGTCTTCATGATGTCCGCCTTGAGAGCTTCCGCGTGCCGGCGCCATTCGGATGCCTTGGCGGAATTTCCAAGGCGGTCATTGAACCATGCGAGCTGGTTCATCGCCTGACAGACGCCGGTGTTGTCGCCGTGCATCGCGCACATTGTCTCGTCCGGATGGATGGAACGGTCGCAGCTGCTGCGCTTCTCGGTGGTGAAGTCCCAGGTGTCGATCGTGTATGGGCGGATGCAAAGCCGCGTCTCGGCGTCCCAGCGCTTGGGGGCGCTCGTCTGGTAATCGATGCCCTTCTCGAGTCGCGGCAGCACGGAGGCGAGCCAGTGGTCGTCACCGGTCATCCGGTAATAATGCATCGCGCCTTCGACGACAAGGTATTCGACGTCCGCCTCGAGTTCCAGCCGTACCAGCGAGAGATTGTCCTCCGGGTAGAGGATGCGGCAGTCACGCGGCACGAACTTCCAGTGCACATCGTCGATCTGCTTTACCAGTTCGTAGTACTGTCCGTCCGGGCGCTGCGTGTCGATAATGAATTGGAGGAAAGCAAGCGGATCGCGCTCCCAGTGCATCCAGCCCTTCATCTGCTGCACATGATCGCGAATCCAGTTGTGGTTGCAGGCAATCACCTTGCCGTCGATGAAAAGCAATCGACGGTTCGTGGTGATTGTTTCGCGAAGCCGCTGCAGAAACATCCCGAGCCGCGAATCTTGCGCGGAAAGGAATCCGGGCGCGGACCATTCCGGATTATTGTAAATCCCGCACGCGGTATTTCCGTTTTTCATCCGCGGTAGCGGGTGCGCGAACGGAATCGTCCGGCCGCGGTTGATCGCCAACCCCGCGGGATCGGGCAGCGGGTCGTCAACCAGAGTCGCTGCGGGAAGCATCGTGGAAAACGCCAGAACGGATACGGCAATGAGCAAGGTATGTTTCATGAGAATTGCCCTTCAACCAAAGTGTTCAACTGGTGATAAGAAATTGCCTTTTTGTCAGTAGTAGAAGCCATGACAATTCGCAGTCTGACCCCGTCATCTCTGCTTGGAGCATCGCGCAACACCGCGCTGCGGCACCTTCCTGCCGCCGCCCGGCGCCACCGCTATCAATCTCGGCCACTGCGCGGTCAGCCTCGACACGTCGCTGGAATAGCGACTGCCGATCAGCAAACGTGCCCGACGCCGAGTTCGCTATCGAAGTCCTTTCACTTTCAGATTGCGGAACTCGATGCGGTAACCTTCGCCTTCCACGCCGATATGGCCTTGCGGCTGGCCGCAGTTGTCGAACTGGCACGTGACCGCGCCGTTGACCCATAACGTGAGGGTCTTGCCGCGCGCCGTGATCTCGAAGGTGTTCCATTCGCCAGCAGGCTTGACGCGCATGTCCTTGAGCTCCTTCTTGAGGGTAAAGAACTTATTTTTTCCGTCAGCCGTCGGCGACACACCGAAGAGGTAGCCATCCTTCGCGTCGCCAAGCTGCGCCTGGTGCCAGATTGCGCCGTCCTTGGAATTGCGCACATAGGCGCCGCTGTTGTAACCGGTCTTGCCCTCGATCTTAGTGTAACAGAACTCGAAATGGAAAATGACGTCGCCGTATTCCTTCGCGGTCAGGAGCATGTCGTGGCCGCCATCGCCGTCGCAGACGAGCACCTTTCTGTCGGCATCCACGTGCCACTGGGCGCGGCCAAGTTTGCCGCCGGGCGGCACGGGCACGCGATACCAGCCCTGGAGATCGGGGGATGGCAGGATGTCCTCCCAGCCTTGGGGATCGGCTTCGAGCGCACTCTTGGTCAAAACGGAATCAGCGGCGCGAGCCGACGCGGGAGTGGTGCAAAGCACGGCCGCAGCGAAGAGCGCGGCGTGAAACGTGAACGACAAACAACGAGTGAATGAGAATGTGTGCATGACGGAGTTTATGCGGGAATGCGCGCCGAAAATAAAGCCATCAGACACGGTTGTCACGCGCGGGGAGATTATCCCTTGCGCCGAGTTTGCGGCGGAGGATAATGCCGTGCAAACTGCCGATGAACGCCACGACCTCCACGATGCAGCCCGCGAAACCTGCGGAGCGTGGATTTTGGCTCGGTGGAAGGCCACGGTCTGCTCACCGGCAGGCTGGGCTATGCCCGCCGGCCGGTGAGCAGACCACAAACCCTCGATGCACCATGGGGCGGCCAGAATCAAAATTCCTATCGCTCAACCATGCACATACTTCTACTTTCTCTTCTTTTGGTCACCGCCGCTTGCGCGGCCCCGCCGGCGCCCGGGTTTAGGGCGGGAGCGGCCACGAGCAACATCACGCCTGTGCTGGGAGCCCCGATCATCGGCGGATTTGCGCCCTTTCCGTCGACGAATGTCCACGACGAGCTCCGGGCGCGCTGCCTCGTGCTCGACGACGGCAAGACCAGGTTGGCCTTGGTGGTTCTCGACCTGTTGGGCATCGACAAGGTCGAGTATCACGACCGGGTCACCCTAGCCGCCCGTTATCGCGAGCTCCCGGTCGCCACGCGCCGCCCGAGTGCCGAGCGCCTGGCATGGGCTAAGCAGACGCTGGCCAAGCCGGAACCCGCGCAGGGCAAGGCAGATCTCCCGCGTATTTACGCCCAGCGCACGGTGGACATCGTCGGGTATCCGGCGGCGATCCCGTTGCCCCTGCAGGTGCTGCGCATCGGCCCGGTCTGCATCGGCACGATGTCCGGCGAGCCGTTCGGTGAGACCGGCTTGGAGTTTCGCCGGCGCAGTCCGGTGCAACCGGCCTTTCTCGTGTCCCTGGCCCACGGCTGCTTCGGCTATCTGCCTCCGCCCAGACATTTTGAGCTGGGCGGTTACGAAACGTGGCTGGGCACCAACCACCTCGAGCCGCTGGCTTCAGATAAGATGCTCGACGCGCTGCTGGAAATGGCCGCCGAGGTTCGCCCAGCCACCGCAGAATAATGACCGTAGCGAGAGGCAAATAGCACTATTGAAGATCCCACAATGAAACGCCACCTGCTTGTGATTGCTTTCTGTTTGTTGAACTCCCTGCTCGTGTCCGCAGCCGCGCCCGCGCCCGTGTTTCGCGCCGGCGCCGCCGCGAGCAACATCACCCCGCCGTTGGGCCGGCCGATCATCGGCGGGTTCACCGCCCCGATCGCCACGAACATCCACGACGAGTTGCACGCCCGCTGCCTCGTGCTCGACGATGGCAAAACGAAGCTGGCCCTCGTGACCCTCGACCTGCTCGGCACCGACGCGGGCACGTGCGTCGAGGCGCGGGGGCTTATCGAGAAGGAGGCCGGCATCCCGGCGGCGAACATCTTGATCTCGGGCGTGCATACGCACTCAGCGTGCAGCTTCGGCGGCACGATGCCTGCCACGGGACCGCAGTATGACAACTATCACAGTCTCGTGGTGCAGCGGATCGTTGACGGCGTGAAGTGCGCCGCCAACCGGCTGCGTCCCGCGCAGCTCGCCTGCCTCACGACCCAGGCGCCGGAGCATGTGTTCAACCGCCGCTGGTTCCTGAAGGAAGGCACCATGCCACCCAACCCGTTCGGCGGCATTGACAAGGTGAAGATGAATCCGCAATCGGGCAGCCCAGACTTGGTCAAGCCGGCAGGCCCAACCGACCCCACTGTGACCATTTTCGCGCTGCGCGAGCCCGACGGACGGCCGATCGCCGTCTATTCGGCCTACTCATTGCACTACGTGGGCGGCGTGGGCAAGGGCAGCATCTCGGCCGATTACTTTGGCGCCTACTGTAATCGGCTGGAGCGATTGATGGGCGGCGACGAGCAAGACCCGCCCATGGTAGCGATGATGGCCAACGCATCGAGTGGCGACATCAACAATCTGAATTTCCAGAACCCCAGACCCGCCAAGAAACCCTACGAGCAGATCCGTTTTGTCGCCGACGACATCGCCACCAAGGTCCACGCCGCGCTGGCCAAGGCCGAGTACAGCGATAAGGTCAGCCTCGGCGCCCGCTTCCGGGAGCGGACCATCGAGCGTCCCATGCCGACGGCTGAACAGATCGCCTGGGCCAAGGAGAGGTTGACTAGACCGGGGCCCAAGCCCGACCAGGTTGACCTGCCGTACAGCTACGCGCGGCGCGTCATGAGCATGGTCAAGCGCGAGGCGAAGGCGAATGTGCCCCTGCAGGTGCTGCGCATCGGCCCGGCGTGTATCGGCACGATGCCCGGCGAACCGTTCTGCGAGATTGGGTTGGAGTTCCGCCAACGGAGCGGGATGCAGCCGGCGGTCCTCGTCGAGTGGGCACACGGCGGTTTCGGCTACATCCCGACCGCCAGGCATTTCGAGTGGGGCGGCTACGAGACGTGGCTGGGCTCCTGCGCGTTCGAGCCGCACGCCTCCGAGAAGCTGCTCGACACGCTGATGGAAATGGTGGCCGAAGTCCGGGAAACCAAGTGAAAAAATAGGTCGGGGGATGGATCGTCGCTTTGCTGGCGATCAGAGGTGGTACCGGTTTTTGGACCAGGAGCCGGCGAAATTAGGTTATGCCGTGCGCCCGGGCTGTGACGGTTTGTTTTCATTTCCTTCTACTGTTGCAAGAAGACGCTGACGAGCGTCTTCTTGCTCTCCCGCCCGCGACGGCGGGCTCGCCCCCTTGGGGGGAGAAGGGGGCGCCGAATTTAATTTGTGCGGGGTGCTCACGCCGCCTCCCCGTCATTGGTGACGTGCCTGTAAACCTCCTCCGGCGTCAACCCGCCCAGCGCGAGGTGCGGGCGCCACGAGTTATAACGGCCAAACCAGCGCCGCAACCCGGCCACGAGTTCCGGGCCGCTGGAATAGCAGCGCGGGTAGACGTCCTCGTACTTCACGGACCTCCAGAGCCGCTCGATGAACACGTTGTCCGTCCAGCGGCCCTTTCCGTCCTGGCTCACCCGGATGCCGTGGGCCTCCACCCGGCCCACCCAGGCCGCGCAGGTGAACTGGCAACCCTGGTCGGTGTTGAGGATCTCCGGCGCGCAACCGGCCTGCCCGATGGCGTCGGCGAGCGCCTCCAGGCAGAAGTCGACGTCGAGGGTATTGGACACCTTCCACGCGAGCACCCGCCGCGAGTACCAGTCCATGATCGCCACCAGATAGAAGAACCCGCGCGCCATCGGCACATAGGTGATGTCGGTGCACCACACCTGGTTGGGGCGCGTGACCTCCAGCCCCTTCAACAGATAGGGGAAGCGCTGCACGCCCGGGGCCGGCACACTGAGCCGCGGGCGCGGCCCGATGGTCAGCAGCCCCATCTTGTGGCGCAGCCTGCGCACGCGCCGCCGCCCGATCTCGCGCCCCTCCCGCCGCAGCACCACCGCGAGCTTGCGCGTGCCCAGGGCCGGATCCTCCATGTAGAGCTCGTCGAGCCGGCGCATGATCGCAAGGTCCTCCCCCGAGACCTCCACCGGCGTGTAGTATAACCCGGAACGGGCCACGCCCAGCAGCTCGCACTGCCGGCGCACGCTGAGTTTCTCGTGGGCCATGTCGATCATTCCCCTTCGATGTCCAGGCCCAGTTGAGCGCACTCTTTTTAAAGCCAGTCCACCTCCACGGCCAGCTGCCCGATCTTGGCGTGCAGGCGCGCCTTCTCCCTCTCGGCGTCCTGCCCGCCGTCGCCCGCCCCGGGCCGCTCGAAGACCTCGTGCAGGCGCCCGGCCAGCTGCTTCTTCCACTCGCTCACCTGCACCGGGTGAATGCCGTGCTCGCGCGCGATCTCGTTGGTCGTCCTCACGCCCTTGAGTGCCTCAAGGGCCACCATCGATTTGAACGCCGCGCTGTGGCGGCGCCGTCCACTCTTCTTCTTCATTCTACGGTCTATTCCTCAGGTTGTGCCACAACCCGGAAACACCCGCAAAACCTAACCTCGCCACTGGTCCAAAATCCCGGCACCCGTTCTGGTGGCGCAGGTCGCGCATGGCGAATCGCGTGTGATTAATTGCGGGGCTGGGATTTGAACCCAGGACCTTCAGGTTATGAGCCAGAAGATATAGTAACATAACATGTTGCTGGACAACGGAGAAAGCTGGTGGCATCTTGGTGTGTGGGTGGATGTGTGGGTTTTTGTGAGCCGCCTTGTCCATCCGGTTTCAGGCCGTTCGTCGTGGTTCATTTTCGTATGGGCGGTCTCGGACGTGAGGTCAAACAATGCCACTGGAGCTGCGGTTTGAGAGGGATGGTCGCCTGCGGCCGAACTGGTACGGGCGTTATGAGGTGGGGGGCCGTCGTCTCACGGTCAACCTTCAGGTTCCCATCGCTGGCAGGCCGCCGGCGTCGTTCTCGTTGCGCGACGAGGGCAACGGGGCGTTCGAGCGTTCACGGGCGGTGGCCTTGGAGAAATTGGAGGCGCTCGCGCAGGAGGCACGGCGAAGGCATGGCGCGGCACACCTGCTGGAGCGGATCGTCGAGATCAAGACGGGGGAATCGGTGCGGTCCGTCGGCCTGGACGCTCTGGCTGAGGAGTGGGCGAAGATCCCACGTCGTCGCGATCCCAGCCTGAGGTACGCGATGCAATGCCGGGCTCTGTTGGGGCGGTTCGTGGCATTCGTCCGGGCCAAGTCTCCGCAGGCGAGGGAACTCGCGCAGGTGACGCGTGGGATCGCGCGCGCGTTTCTGGAGGCAGAGTCCAGACGTGGCGTGACGGCCAAGACCTGGAATGACGCTCTCAAGTTGCTGCGGGCGACCTTTCGGCACGTGCTGCCGCCCGGCTGCGCGAACCCCTTCGCCGGCATTCCTGCGCGCGAGACAGAAACGGTGTTCCGCAAGCCCTTCTCGCCTGAGGAGCTCAAGGCGATCGTTGATGCGGCCAAACACGATCAGTTCATTCGGCCGATCTTGATCACGGGCATGTGCACGGCCATGCGGCGGAGTGACTGCTGCATGCTGCGGTGGAGGGATGTGGATCTCCGTCGGAGATTCATCACGGTCAAGAGCGCCAAGACGGGGGTAATGGTCAGCATTCCTATTTTTCCCCTCCTGCACGAAGAGCTCTCGGGGCGCGCGCCGCACGCCGCGGGGCGGGGCGGGGACTCGGACGCGTACGTGTTTCCGGATCAGGCGACCATGTGCATCGAGAATCCGGACGGGATCACCTACCGGGTCCGGAAGGTGCTGGCCGCCGCAGGGTTCAGGGACGTCCGTGACGCGGAGGACGACAGCGAGGACACCGGGTCGTTGACCCGGAGCGGGCCGTTGAGGGGTGAGATCCACGCGGTGCGGGGCAAGGGCCTGCGCCGCGCCAGCATACGGGACTTCCACTCCTTCCGCGTGACATGGGTCACGCTGGCACTGACTGCGGGCGTGCCGCTGGAGCTCGTGCAGCGGGTCACGGGGCACAAGACGGTGGACATCGTGCTCAAGCACTATTTCCAGCCGGGCCGCGAGGAATTTCGCCGGGCGCTGCAAGACGCCATGCCGAGGCTCTTGACTGCCGGTGCTCAGCGGGGTCCGAAGGAAGCGATGCTCGCTATCTTGGAAAAGACCAGCGCCCGGACATGGATCCGCGACGTTGCACGCCTGCGGGCATGCTTGAAGGTGCTATGAGGAAGTTCAGATCGAAAATTGTGGCGGGGGGGTGCCTGCTTTGTAGCGGGTATAAGCCCCATCACTGCCATCGACGGCTTGTGGCGGAGTATCTGCGCCAGCATTGGGGCGACTTGGACATCTCCCACCTCGGCTGAACTGGGATCAACGCCGGAACTTCGCATATCCTCATAGTCACTGGCTATTTTGAAGGCATCTGGCGGGATGCGACCGCGCCAGATTTCGAGTCACCGCGGGCATGACGCCTTCCCGCATGCCGACGGCAGGCTGCTAAATGGTGCCCCGATGACCGATGAAGCATCACCGGGTTTGCATTCGCCTGTGGACAAGGAATGCCCCCGGATCGTCGAGCCTGGTTCAGTCTCGGTCACGACGGACGTCTTCCAGATACTTGCGGAGCAGACCGGACGGCTTGCCGGGGCGCTTAACAAAACGTCTCTCTTCGTCCTCGTCGCCGGCTGTCCTCGGATCGGTATTGGAGAGCCCGGTTGCCTCGTGCAAGAGGTGAAGTTCGCCGCAGAAACGACGGTATAAAGTCGATTTCGATATGCCCATCAATGTTGCGAGGTTTCGAACTGTGGGTTTCTGGCCGTCAGACTCAAATCGTATTTTTAATTCCTTGGCCGCGCGTTGGAGTTCGTGAAGGCGGAGGCGGCGATCCAATTTGTCGAGGAAGCCAGCGTCATCGTGCCCTTCTGCGGCCAAGTGTAGCTCCTCCCATATCCTGGCCTCCGATTCTCGGAAGTCTTGAATTTTTTCAGCGTGGGCTGTCCGCTTCTTTTGGAGCCCGTCGGGGGTTTCGTCGTACCACGGTCGGTCGATGTCCTCTCGCAGCAGGTCGTTCTCGGCCAGGGCGAGTTCTTCGACGAGATGGATGAGGTAGTCGAAGATCTCGGGGTGGGTGGCTCCGCGCTCCAAGGCCGTCGCGCGGATCGAGCGATATTCCGGCCGCTGTCGCAGCGATAGCTCCAGCTTCAGCCTCATTATCGCGCTGGGCCGGACGTCATCGATCACCCAGAAGGGGCGCCCCATGGGAGGCCTCTCACGACGGGCGCTGGGGATCAGATCACCCTCTTCGATATAGCGCAGGATCTGGCGCGGGGTGACGCCCAACTCCTTCGCATAGGTGGCAATACTTTCAGACATTTCTGGGACACCCCTCTGGTAAGTAGCCCCTGATGCATGGGGCGACAAGCAGAAACCGAAGGTCGATATATGGAACTGTCTGAAAATGAGCTAGATAGGGCGCGGCGAACGCAGCGGGGCAAAGTGCTAGTGTCGCCGGGAGACGCTTCGCTGGAGACCTCTGGCACCCAGCAGTTGTGGCGGCGCAACGCCCATTCTGAATCTCACGAAGCCGTTTCTGAGGCTGGGCGCATCGCGCGACTCTTGCGGGCGTCGAACGAACAGCTGTCGGCCATCGACCGCGTGCTGGCGGGTGAGGGGATATCGGAGGGCGCAAGGGAAAAGGAACCGCTGCTGATCGGGATGGGTGCGGGTGCCCGCCTGCTTGGGGTCTCGAGGGCGACGTTCTGGCGAATGCTCAGGGCGAAGCGCCTTGAGAAGGTGGAGGTCTTGCCTGGCAGCTACCGCGTGCGGCGACGCGACGTGGAGGCCATCGCCGGCTGAGCCCACGACGAATCCGGATTACCAAACTCAACAGAAAAACAACACGCACCGATGGAGGTACCAGAGCATGAAAACAAAGTGCATCCATAACATTGACTGTCTCACAGCAGCACAGCGCGAGTATTTGGCGCTGCGTGCCCGGGGTGTCGAGAAATCCAAAGCGGTGCGGATCGCCCAGCACCGGACCCACCAGACGCTTAGAACGAAGGGCCTGGATGAAGACGCCCTTTTGAAGGTCTGGAAGCGACAGTACCGCCTGACCTACGTCACCGGCGTGCCAGTGACGAACCTGGTTAGCGTCCAAGTTCCCGCGGCCCGGGCGTGCGGTGGAACGCGAGTTAGCGACGGCCGTCTCGCCATGTCCGGAGGGCTCCATGGCTTCGCGTAAGGAAATCGCGAGCCAAGCGAGGTCATGCTGGAGACCGAGGGACGACGATATGGATTTGCGGCGCACGCCAGAAGATCCTGCAGATGAGGCACGCGACCCCAGGGTCGACGATCTGTTGGAACGCTGGAGATCGGGTGGAGTCGACCAGCGGATAGAGGCGGAGGCAGAGCTCTTTTCTCGGTTTGGTCTGGATTTTTTTGAGTCATACGCAGGCCCGGGCACGGGCTGAGTGTTTGGAAAGGTATCCATGAACGACAACGAACAGGTTTCACGCGGTGAGCTCGCCCAGGGATCGGGTTCAGCGCTTGCCGATTCGGCCCAAGGCCCCGTTGCAGGCAATGGTGGCGGCTCATCTCATTTCGCCATTCCCACGGAAATCAACACCTGGGACCGCTTGCAGGCGGCCCAGTTTTATCACGGTGTGCTCGGATGGGCGGTCCACGGTTTGTTCGCCAAGGATCGAGGCGACGAGCAGGCGCGTGGCAAGAGGCCCCTGGCCAAAGGGTGGAAAGACCACAGGGCAGAAGAAGTCACCCGCGATTATCTGGAAAGCCATTTTGGCGAGGGCACGAACCACAATTTGGGCGCCGTGGTTCGCCCCCCGTTTGTTCACGTGGACCTGGACAGCAAGCCGGACAAAGGAGAATCGGTGCGCAGGTGGCTGTCTACCATGCCCGAGTTGGCGTCGACGCCGCGCGAACGGACAGCGGGCGGGGCGCACCTGCTTTTCATCTGCCGCGACCTGCCGAAATCAATCCTGCTGGCCGGGAGAGCACCCACATCTAAGATCAACGATCAAGTCAACGGAGAACTCTATAAGGACGGCACCAACATCGTCCTCAGCCCGTCGATCCACAAGTCGGGTGTGCGGTACCTGTGGGAGGTCACAGGCGAGATCCCTGAGGTCAAATGGGCGGATCTCCGTCGCTGGTTCGGTTTTCAGGAACCAGCGCAGAAACAGATAGGGCGACACCCGAAAGAGGCAGCGTGGTGGGCGCAATTTGAGGGTGACCTCGAGACCCTGGGCATCGTTGCGGTGTGCCGTGAGCTCGGAATTCTGGGGGAAGAGCTCGGTGGCGAAGAGCCCAAGTGGTCGGTCAGTTGCCCGTGGGAATCGGAGCACTCAACGCGCCGTGGCCCGCGAATGAAGCCGGGGTCGGATGCGGTTGTTTTCGAGGGCGTCGACGGGCAGTGGCCAGGGTTCAATTGTTTCCACGCCCACTGCGAGGGTCGATCCCTAGAGCAATTCCTGTCATGGGCCGAGGCGCAGAGCCCTGGTATTGTGGATAAACATTGCCGCCGGCAGCGTGTGTGGTCCGAGGGCCAGTGCGCTGAAGACGGACGGGCAAGGATTGTGTTGCCTGGCCTTGGTCTCTCGGTGAGCGATTTCGCACGGAAGATGGGCGATCAGGTCGGTCCACGCGAGGTTTGGTTTCAGCGCAATGGACGTGTAGTGACCGTCGAGGTGGAGCGAAAGTCGGAGCGTTTTTCGACGACCGTCTTTCACGAGGTGCTGCCCGCCGAGGCATGCTCAGGGGTCGAGGCGTTTGTTGAGACCGGCGTGTTGATTCAGGACAAACAAACGTTCCAAACCCAGTTCGTTCCGAAAAGCATGAATCGCGAGTGCGCGGGGATGCTGCTTGTGGCTAGGCCCTTCCTCGGGGGGCTCCCGGAGATCACCCGCATCCTTGATGTTCCGATCCCGGTCAGGGAAGAGGGAGGAAGCATCGTTGTCCCTCAACCGGGCTATAATCGGGATTTTCGGCTCTTCGTAGATCCGGGCGCGCCAATTCCAGTCGCTATGCCGATCGAAAGGGCCATCGGGATGTTGGCCGATCTTCACGCGAGCTTTCCATTTAAGGACCCTCAGAGCCGGGTGCACGCCCTGGCGCGAATCATCACCCCTTTTTGCCGCGGTCTGATGGGTTGGGATGCTCGATTTCCCCTGTGGTTCTACGTGGCAAATCGTCCGCGGGCGGGAAAGGACTATCTGGGCGGCTTAGCCTTCCTCCTCTTCGAGGGCAGCACGTGCGAGGATGCGCCACTGGGCCGGGAGTCGGAGGAGACGCGCAAGCGCATAACGGCGGCGGTGATGGCCGGTCGGCGGATGATGCACCTGGCCAACTGCCAGTTCCACATCGACGACCCCCACCTCACGGCGGCCATCACCACGAAGGTCTTCGCCGGTCGAAACATTGGCAGCACGGCGGCCAGCGCCGACCTCCGCTTGCCGATGGAGATCGAGTTCAGCCTGTCGGCCAACATCGGGTTGACCTTCCGGGAGGACCTGGGGCCGAGGATGCGCCAGATCCACCTGGCGTTCTTCGAGGAGGATCCCAACGGGCGGCGATTCAAGGAGCCAGACCTGCACGGCCTTGTGCTGCGAGAGCGGGTCCGGATCCTGGGTGCGATCAAGGCGCTGGTGGATTACTGGATCGCGCAAGGCTGCCCCCCAGGCCCGACGCCATTCAACTCCTTCCCCGAGTGGGGGAGGGTCGTCGGGGGCGTGATGGTATGCTGTGGGCTCGGCGATCCATGCCTTCCGCACACTGACGAGGAGAGCCTGGGCGGGGACCTTAAGACGAAGGCCATGCGGGCGGTTTTCCTGCTGGGTTTTGAGCGACGACCCAACGAGTGGTTTGCGAAAGGAGGGTTGTTCGACATGGTCAAGGCGGGCGACGACGAGGCCTTTGACTTCTTCGGGAAGTGGCAGGAGGACGATGGGCGGGCGGCCAGAAAGCGGCTTGGGATGGCCCTGACTGAGTTCAAGGGCAGGGAATTGAGCAACATCAGGCTGGAGATGGATCGGGGCGGCAAGGGGGCGGCCCAAAAGGTTCGGTTCCGTCAGGTTGAAAGCACGGACGGACGGCCCCCGATGGCGCACGACAGCATTTCTGGAAACCTCGGAAACCTCGGAAACCTCGCACCCCCGTCAGAGGATGGCGGAAAGAAATCCGACGATAGGGAGTTAGAAGTAGATAATAATATGGGGGCCTTAAGGAAGAGGGACGGGGTTTCCGATGTTTCCGGGGTTTCCGATCGGCCATCTCAGGGCTGGCGGTTGGTGTGCGCCAGGGGCGAGCTTGGCTCGATCGCAAGCGCCATTTGCGCGGCGGGTTGTTCCGTCGCCCTCGATGTCGAGACTTTCGGGCCCGGGCGACGGGGTGGCCTTGATCCGTGGCGCGGTGAAATCCGGCTCCTGTCCCTGTCCCTGCCGGGCCGCGAGCCATGGCTGATCGACTTGCGGGCCGTGGGATATGACTTGGGCCCACTGGGCGAGGCATTGGCCAAGACCGAAGTCCTAGGCCACAACATCAAATTCGACGCCCTTTGGCTTAGGGTGAAATGCGGCGTGACGCTACCGCGTTGTTACTGCACCCTCACGGCAGCACGCCTCCTGACGGCCGGCATCCGGGAGGGCAATAACCTCAATCAGTGCCTGGAGCGATACTTGAAAATCCAACCTGGCCCGGATCACAGCCGGGCGGATTGGGGAGGGATGGTGCTCCCGCGCGAGATGTTGGCCTACGCCGCCCGCGACGTGGCGCATCTGGCGGCGCTGCGCGAGCGGATCGAGGCCGAAATCCGCTCGGCCTCGTTGGGGACGGTGGCCGAGATCGAGATGTCGATTATTCCCGCGGTGGTGGCCATGGAGGCTGCCGGCATGCATGTGGGGCGCGAGAGGCTCGCGGTGATCGCGACTGAGGCCGAGAAACGCGCGGAGGACGCGGCGCGGAGGCTGAGGGAGATATTGGGGCGTCCGGGTCTCAATCCCGCTAGCCCCGAGCAACTGAGGGCCGCGCTGATCGGCGTCGGGATAGCGGTGGAAAACACCGCCGAGGCGACGCTCAAGGAGGTCGATGACGGCAGGATCGTGCCCCTGATCCTGGCCATGCGCGCCGATGCCAAGCTGGCGCAGCAGGCCCGAGGACTTTTGGAGAGCGTTGGCGCCGACGGCCGCATCCACGGCCGATTCGATCCCATGGGGACGGCGACGGGCCGATTCGCTAGCCATGACCCGAACATGCAGAACATCCCCCGGGGGGAAATGCGGCGGTGCTTCACCGCGGCCCCAGGCCGCCGGCTCGTCGTCGCGGACTACAGCCAGATCGAACTGCGGGCAGCCGCGGTGATCGCCGGCGAAGATCGTATGATCGAGGGCTTCACGCGGGGCGATGACCTGCACCGCGCAACCGCCGCCGTCGTGCTGGATAAACCGATCGCGTGCGTCACGGCAGAGGATCGCCAATTGGCCAAGGCGGTGAATTTCGGTTTGGTCTATGGGCAGTCGCCTGGTGGGTTGATTCGTTACGCCGCCGCCAGCTACGGAGTCGCTCTCAATGAGGGGCAGGCCAGACACGTGCGGGAACGGTTCTTTCGGGCCTACCCAACACTTCGGGCGTGGCACGACACGAGCCGGGCGCGGTCCCGGGCCGGTGCTACCGAGGCGCGTACCCCCTTGGGTCGGCGACGGCTCATTCCGGCGGAGGCAAGCGAATGGGAACGGTTTACCACCTTGGTGAACACCCCGGTTCAGGGCGGATGCGCGGACGGTATGAAGGTTGCGCTCCAGGCCGTTTCTGGGGGCCTCCCGCCTTCCGCCTGCATCGTGGGGACGGTGCATGATGAGATCATCGTCGAGGCGGGGGAGGGGGATGCCGACGGGGTGCGGGCCATGGTTGAGACCCGCATGCGGGAGGCGATGCAAAGCGTGCTGCCAGGTGTCCCCATAGCCGTTGAGACGAAAGTGGTGGAGCACTGGGGCGCGAAATGAAAGGAGGGAGTTCTCATGGAGTTCTTGCCATACTACACCCGGGCGGGCGCGGCCCGGGCCCTCAACGTGTCTCGCGAGGCGATCCGCCAGGCAGTCCTCCGGGGGGAACTCACCGTGGCTTTCACCGAGGACGATTTTGAACTCATCGACCTGACGAGTTTGGCGGCTTATCAGGAGGCGATGTCCCGCCGGCCCAAAGGCGGCAAGCGGTTGACGGGGAGCAAGCAACCCGGCGAGGCCGTGGAAGGGGCCTCTCCCGCCCCCGAAAAAGATCTAGAAAGTGCGACAGATGCCCCAAGCCCTTGAGGCGCAGTGGGATGTCAGGGCTGCATACGGCTTCTCGGCGGGCGCGGTCTCGCGGTTCAGGAAACCCGCCATTCCACAGGTTGCCGTCTGCCAAGCGAAGGCACTGTTATAGTCGCAGATTGCTTGCTGTCAGGTAACCGACGCCGAGGGCCCTACATCGGCGCGCAAAGCGCGCCCACTCGATCCTTCCGCTCGCGGGTGTCAGTGGAACCCCGTGGGCCTCGCGAATGGCACGGGGATCGGGCGTCACGTCCCCGCAGAAGCCGAGAAGTCGGCGCGATACGCCAGGGTCAACGAAGCGTCGGCGAAAATCGTCTCCTCCCGGCGAGGCCACGTCCCGTTTGGGGGGGCCCATCGGGCATGGGGTGAGGGGGGGGGCGGCAAACTTTTTGCGGGGGGTTGAGCCGCATCCCTTCCAGTGCGCCGTGCCCAGACGCGGGGCGAGGCCGCTAAGGAGCGGATCGGGTTACTTCGACGTCTAGGAATAGGCTGCCGGTCTCGACCGGCATGGTGATCGACCAGACGTTGCGCGCAGAATTAAATTCGCTCAAATTCGGGACAGCGCCCGCTGGCGACCAGGCTCGGAGGTCGTGGCTCTGGCGAAAACTCCAGGTCAAGTCGGTCGGCGTTTTAGACTGGATCCACGTCAGGCCCACTGCGTTCGAGGCGGGAGCGGAGAAGAACGTGGAGTGATCGCCCGGGACAGCGGGAACGTGAGGATCCAAGCCCGAGGCGTATTTGACCAGGTTTGGGATGCCGTCGCCGACTGGGCTGGCCCCGGTTTCGGCATCTGCCCCCGCCAGCCCGTGGAACGCGACCCATTCGGGGAAGGTGCCACGCACATCGATCTGCTGCCCCGCACTGTCCACGTTCGTGCCTTGCCCCGTCACCCGAACCCAGAGGTCGAGTCCGAGGTCGAGGGCCGGCGTGGCGAACAGCCCGTTGGTGCCGCCCTCCATCGGATCCCACGCATTCGCTGATTGCCTGCCAAACCACTGGAACGTCGCCCCGACGATGTCGCTGATCGCACGCAGCGTGAACTGTGAGCCGATCGCGGCGGGGATGGTCACATCCGAGACCAGCGCGAGCGGCTGAAACTCACATGCGCCGATGTCGGGCAGGGCGTCGCGCTCGAGCCCGCGCTGGTCGTATGTCGGTGCGTCGGGCCCTGCGAGGTCCGCGTCCTTGGCGGGACTGCCCAGTCCAAACGGTCGCGTAAGTGTTGCGCCGCCGTAGAAGCCGAGGGGATTGAGAAGCGGGTCGTTATCGAGGTTCGACATGCCTGGATACCCACTTTGGATGATGCAATGGGTGGCGACAGCGTCGAAAGAATCATTAACGTTGCCCCAAGTGATGGAGCTTCTCAGCACCGTCGAGGTCCTCACCCCAGAAATTGCACCCCCAGCAAAACAGGCCGAGTTGTCCGCCAGGGTAGAGTGAACAATGTCAGCGGGAGCGTTCACGAGAGCGATCGCGCCGCCGTTGATAAACTGGGCCTATCTGCCGCGATTCGCCAGATCAGGAGCGCCTGCCGGCGGCGTCGGCCCTGAACCCCGGATAGATCGGTTCGACAGGTATGTGCTGTTGCAAGTAGGGCATCCCGCGCTCCGGGCCATGTTCGGCACCACCTGCCTTGAGGCCGGGATCGACGTAAGAACGGTTGCGGAGTTGCCCGGGCACAAGGACCACGGCGCCCTGCCGTCCAAGACGTACTCGCACGTGAGGCCCGAGCACGAGCGCGAGATGGGGGCGAGGGTGAAGTTCGGGATGCCGGCGTCACCTTCCGCGCCTACGCCTGCCGCGACGTGATTCGGCAGGACGCCGGGGCGTGGTTCGGAATCCGGCCGCCCAGGCGCGCGCGCAACGTCATCCCGATGCGCAAGGTCGAGTAAGAGCCTCGAAGGATGTCACATTCCCGGAAGCAGGGGGTGTGCCGGATCATCGAGATGGGGGCCCCGCCTTCTCCGCCGTGGGGGTGCCATACCTCCCCCAACGCCAGGGCGCTGCGCGATGGACGCGTGGAACCACGTTAGCACGTGTGCGCTGAGCTCCTTGGAGACCTTGCGATTGCGGGGGCCGGCGAGTTGGTCGATGTGCCAGCGGCCCTGCCGATCGCTGCGGAGTCCCAGCGTGGCGCGCTCGGGTCGCGTGACGCGATAGACGTAGTAACCCCCGGAGGCGATGCGGCTGGCGTAGCTGGCCACGCAATTCTGCTGCTGGCGCGCCTCGTCCCGCAGTTGCCCCAGCTTGGGTATGGGTTCAATGCCGTCCCCCGGGGGCAGAGGGGGCGCCGGGAAAGCGCGCTCCGATGATGGGGGACCTGCGAAACGCAAGAACTGCACGACGAGTTCATCGTGGCGTCGGCGCAGTGCCCGGAGGCTATGCACGGTCCGTGGGGGGCTCGCGCCGGGCAGCAGCTGGGCCATGCGGGCGGCGTCCTCGAGCAGGTGGGCAACGGTGGACCCTGGTGTCGCGGGCGGGTGCGGGACTCGGCCATCTCCAGTCCTGAGCCGGGCGATCTCCTCGACTATCTGCTGGAGCGCGGTGGGCGTCAGCGAGGGGCCGAGGATACGCGATCCGGCCGCGAGGATGACAGTGGCGGGCAGTTCGTTCAGGTGACGGAGCCTCTCGGCGGACTCGGCTTCCCCGGCGAGTTTACGTAGCTCCACTAGCGGCACGACGCCGCAGGAGTCGGGCGGCACCTTTCTGAGCAGCCGCACCGCCGCCTCGGTCGCGGGGAAAGCCAGCCATCCGGCGATGTCGCGCTGCCGGTGACGCAGACGTCCCAACGCGGCGCCTTCGATGTCGCGCGGGGCCTTCTCGAGAAAGGCCCCGGCGGACGCCAGAGCCCAAGCCAGCGCCGGGTTGGAGTCGACGAGGTCGAGGAATGCCGGATCGCGGGACGCGAGCCGCAACAACCGCCACTGGCCGAAACGGAAACCCGCCAGCCGGGAGCGAATGTGCTCGGGAATCCTACCTATGGCGCGCGTGGACCATCTGAATGACTCATGGGCCTCGGTTGCCGCCCCGCAGTCCAAGCCAGGCGGCAACCATTCGACCAGGGATCGTCCGGGCTCCGGTGCCGCGAGGCCGACCAGTCCGCTCTCGATGTCCATGTGAGGCTCGTAATCGTCCCACGGACCCCCGCGCATGGCGCGGCGCCGCGCGACCGGCTCTGGCCAAGTCCCGACCTGCAGCAACCACCGATCGATCGGCACGAGGACCTCCCCGGACCACGGGCGCGCGCCATCCTCGAAATCCGCGTTCAGCGTGCGGGCCAACGGTCCCCCCGCGGCGACCGGGTAGTGGCGGCCGACAGGACCCACCATGTCCACCCGCCGTTCGGCAGCGCAGCGAAGATCGATGGGTGCGGCTGGTGCATTCATCCCGGCTCGCCACTAGTCTGTTTCGGGCGAAGGCCGGGTCAAGGGGCATTGGGGTAGCCTCTATTCCAACTAAGCGGGTCTTATCGGCGGGGTGACCATTCCCGTTGGCCTTTTACCCTCTGGAGACAGCGTTTTTCGGCAGCCGCGTGCCTGATCACAAAGACAGGCTTGCCGACCAAATTGCAGGGATCGCTTTACTCAGTTGAGCGAAAGTTCTTCCGAAAAAGGAGGGAGCGACTTGGAGAAGAGCGTGGCGATCTGGAGGTTGGCGCACGCGAAAGGGCGGATGCCGGGGAGGCCCTGATGTCGCGCTTGCCGGGCGGGAACGGATCTGATAGGCAATCCGCGTCTTTGGAGGGTTTTTAATGGAGAAAACGTCGCCGTCGCCCGACCCGAAGCACTGGGCCCTGTCGGTGAAGGCGGTGATCCGCGACGAGGCGGGCCGTTGCCTGCTGGTGCGGCGGTCGGACAATTGCAAGAATTTCGTGGGCGTGTGGGAGTGGCCGGGGGGGAAGCTGGACCCTGGGGAGGATTTCGCGGAGGGGCTGGTTCGGGAGGTGTTCGAGGAGACGGGGCTGCAGGTGGCGCTTGGGGATTTTGTCGGGGCGTCGTCGTTTGAGATGCAGAAGGTCCGGGTCGTGCTGCTCTGCATGGAGGCGCGGGTGGTGGGTGGGACGCTCCGCGTGAGCGAGGAACACGACGAGTCCGCATGGGTCCCAATGGAAGAACTCCCGAACTGGACGGTGGTCGAGCCGATGAAACCCGTGATCCAGGCTCTCTTGAACCCAACCACACCCCATGCCCGCCAAACCACCCACCCCGCCGCCTGATTCCGGCAGCCCCGCCAGCGCCGCCGCTCCGTGGAAGGCCCGCCCGGTCTTCATCTCCTCCACCTTCCGCGACATGCAGCGGGAGCGCGACTGGCTCAACAGCCGCGTTTTCCCCCGGATCCGGGAGGAACTGGCCAGGCGCCGGCACCACCTGGAGCCGATCGACCTGCGGCTCGGCGTCGAAACCGCGCAGGCGGGAAGCGAAGAGGCGCGCGAGCTGCTGGTGCTCAAGGTGTGCCTTGAGGAAATCAAGCGCAGTCGGCCGTTCCTCTTGGTCTTACTTGGGGATCGGTACGGCTGGGTGCCTTCGGAGGAGCGAATCGAGACAGCGGCGCGCGAGCAAGGTTTTCAAACCTCCCTGGTGGGCAAAAGCGTCACCGCCCTCGAGATCGAGTTCGGCATTCTCAAGGAAGACCCGACTCAGAAGGCCCGCAGCCTGTTTTTCTTCCGCAAGCCGCTGCCCTACGACCGGATGCCGGAGGTGGCGCGATCGATCCACAGCGATGAGCACTCGCCCGACCAGCGGGTGCGGGAGGGCCACGCCAAGCTCCTGGCCCTGAAGGACGCGCTGCGGCGTGATCCGGAGCTGACCGGCCACATCCACGAATACGCCGCCGGCTGGGACGAGCGCTCCGGCGAAGTCACCGGGCTGGAGGCCTTCGGCGAGCTGGTCTTCGAGAAGCTCTGGGCGGCCATCGACGAGGAGACGCGGGTCGCAGCCGCGCTGCCGCTGCCAACCTGGGAGGAGCAGGAGCGCGCCGCCATCGCGGAGTTCATCGAGCACCGCAGCCGGGGATTTGTCGGGCGGGGGGAGATCATCTCGCGACTGTTGGAGATTGCCCGATCGGCGGTGGTCCAGGGGCCGCGCGGTTCCGCGGCATGGGGCGCGTGCGTGAGCGGTTCCCCCGGTTCGGGCAAGAGCGCGGTCTTCGCGAGGGTCCATCGGGAGCTGGAGAGTGATCCCGCGACACTGCTGCTGGCCAATGTGGCGGGCGGCACCATGCGCGGGGCGAGCGTGGACACCATGCTGCGGCGCTGGATCGGCGAGCTAGCACCTGCGGCCGGTGTACCCGATCCGCTGCCCGCCACCGCCTCCAACGACGATGTCGAGGCGGCGTTCTATGGCCTGCTGGGGCGGGTCTCGGCCCATCGGCGAGTGGTGGTGCTGCTGGACGCGCTCGACCAATCCGAGCCAACCCCGAGAGGAAAGCACCTCACGTGGTTCAAGGCGGCGGCATGGCCGCCCAACGCCCGCATCATCGCCACCGGAATCCCTTGCCCGGCGACCGACGAGCTTGCCCAGTGGGCCGGGATCGAGGAGATCGAGCTGCCGCCGCTGACCGCCGACGATGCCGCCGCCATCGGCGCACATGTCTGGGGCCGCTACCACCGCGCGCTCAGCCCCGCAGTGCTCGCCGTGCTGGTGGGCAAGAAGCTCCCCGACGGGTCGCCCGCCTGCGGCAATCCACTCTGGCTAACCCTGGCCCTCGAACAACTCAACCTCCTCGACGCCGACGACTTCGCCCGCGCCGAGCGCAACTTCACCGGCTCCCCGACCGAACGGATGGCGGCTCTCCTGCTGGACACCGCGCGGCGCATGCCGCCTGACATCGAGGGCCTCTACGGCTGGCTGCTTGAACAGACCGAGAAGGTCTTTGGCGTCGCCGAAACCCGTGCCTTTACCGCCGCCATTGCGCTGAGCCGTTCCGGCTGGCGGGAAACCGACCTCCTGAACCTCGTTCCCCGCCTCGGCCGGATGCTCATTCCGCAATCCGAAATCCAAAATGCGAAATTCGACGATCTCGCCCTCGCTTCGCTGCGGCGCGGGTTTCGCGCCCACATCGTCCGGCGCGGGGAGAGCGGTCAGCTCGACTTCTTTCATGCCCAGATGCGCCGGGCGGCGATCGAACGCTGCGCGCCGGAGGAGTACGCCCGCCGCGCTCTCCACGCCGCCATCAGCGACTATCTCGAAATCTTGCTGGTCACCCATCCGATGATTCGGCTGGAACGGATGGGCCAACTCATCGGCGAGCGCAACCCGCTGCGTGCGGGACGGTATTACGCCACCGTTGACACGGCTTCCGATTCAACCGAACGGTTGGGCGCCACCTGGAACCTGGTGGAATGGATCGCCGCGGGTGAATCCGACGGCGGGCAGAACGCCCATCTGGGCTGGATCGCCTCCTGGCTCGATTTGCCGGATTTGATGCCGGAGCAGGTCTATCGTCTGACGTACAACTTCCAGTTTGGGCTCTCCGAACGGATGGAGAACGACGCGGTGCTCGGCACCCGCCTGCGCCTGGTCGAGGCGACCCGCTCCGCATTGCAGCGCCTGGCCGCCGCCGATCCGTCCAACGCGGTCTGGCAGCGGGACCTGAGCGTGAGCCATAGCAAGATCGGGCACCTGCTCGGATCCCAGGGCGATTTGGTCGGCGCGCTGAAGGCCTACCGCAAATATCGAGCGGGCATGCGGCGTCTGGCCTCGGCTGATCCGGCCAACGCGGTCTGGCAGCACGACCTATTGGTGAGCCATAGCAAGATCGGCCACGTGTTGGCCGCTCTCGGCACTCCGGCCGGCGCGCTGAAGGCCTACCGCAAATATCAGGCAGGCATGCAGCGTCTGGCCTCAGCGGATCCTGCCAACGCGAACTGGCAGCACAACCTCGTGTTGGCCCACAACTTCGTCGCCTTCGTGCTGAATCACCAAGGCGATCTGGGCGAGGCGCTGAAGGCTTGCCGGGAGGCGCTGGCGATATCGCGGCGTCTTGCCTGCGCCGATCCGAGCAACTTGGTATGGCAGCGGGACCTGAGCTTCAGCCTCGGAAAAGTGGGAGATGTGCTGCTTGCCCAGGGCGGTCTGCTCGGGCCGCTGAATGCCCATCACCTGGCCGAAGCGCTGGAGGCCTACCGGGAAGACCACGCCATTTTGCAGAGTCTTGCGTCTGCCGATCCGAGCAAGTTGGCTTGGCAGAGGGAACTCTCAGTGAGACATAGCCAAATCGGCTACGCGCTGAGCTTACAGGGCGATCTGGCTGGCGCCCTGAAGGCCTACCGGGAGGCGCTGGTGATTTCGCAGCATCTTGCTCAAACCGATCCGAACCACATGACGTTGCAGCGCGACTTGTACTTGGCCTATTTTCAAATGGCACACATTGCGGAAAGAAGCGGCGAAGGCGATGCGCGCGAGTGGTGGCGGAAGGCCTACGACCAGCTTTCCGCCATGAAGCAACGCGGCATTATGCATCCGGCGGACAAAGAAAGTTTAGAGACGCTGCGCCAGAAAGCAGAAGAAGACTGATGCCTGAGCCCGATCATCGCAACCCTTAAGAAATCATCCAACCCATGAAGAATCCGAATCCCCTGACCGATCCGGATGCGGCCGCCAAATTGAAGGACCCCGAGTGGGTCGCGCTCCACCTTCCGCGTTTCGTGAAGGCGCGGCCTGCGTACGTGGCGTACGAGACATTCCTCGTCGATTGCCTCAAGGAGGTGTGCGCGAAGCTCGCGCCCCTGGCAAAGGTCGAGGCGCGCGCTAAGGGGCTCGCGAGTTTCGCGGAGAAGATCTTGCGCAAGCGCAATAAGTATCAGGAACCTTCCGCCACGCAGCCCCCTGATCCGTTGGTGCGGCTCACCGATCTGTGCGGTGGGCGCGTGATTGCAGAGACCTCCGCGCAGGTGGAGGCTGTCTGCCGGTTCATCGAGCAGGCATTCGATATCGATTGGACCAACAGCGAGGACGTGCGCCAGCGGCTAAAACCGACCGAGTTCGGCTACCGCTCGGTGCATTACATCGTCATTCCATCGGAGGAGAAACTCCGCGCGTCGGACATTGCGACGCCGATTCAGAAGGAGATCCTTGGCCTGAAGGCGGAACTTCAGGTCCGGACGCTGCTGGAGCACGCGTGGTCGGACCTCGGCCACGACCTGTTGTACAAGTCGGACCTCTCGGTGCCCGCGAGCCTCAAACGGCAGTTTGCCGCGGTGGCGGCGGTGCTCGAGGGGGCGGACCGCGAATTCGAGCGGCTGCTCGCGGCGTTTGGCGAATACAAAGCCGGGATCGGCGCGCATCATTCGCGCAAGAAACTCAAGGAGGAGATCGAGCGCCTCGGGATCGTCCTCGAGCAGGACCCGAAGAACCTGTCCATCGCGCTGCGCCTGGGTCGCATCGCGATGGCCATAGGCGAGCACGCGCAGGGCATCGCGGCGCTGGACCGTGACGCCTTCCGCGAACAGCCGGAGGCCCTGGAATTGCTCGGGATCCTTCTCACTGAATGCCACTGGGATGCACCGCGCAGCGACGAATTCCGCCGGGGATGCGATATCCTCGAACGGACGATTGAGGCCAACCCAGTCGATGCCGAGGCTCTCCGGTCGCTCGCTGAGTGCCGGGCCCAGTGCGGGCAGCCGGCGAAGGCGCGCCAGTTGTTCCGTCGGGCGATGGCGGCCGACCCAACAGACCCGGTCACGGTCTGCCGCTATGTCGAGTTCGAGGCGGAGAAAGAAGGGCACGCCGTGCTCGACCTGGCCTTGCCGATGGTCCGGACGGCCATGGTCCGAGCTCGGAAGCAGATCGAGGCGCGAGTGAATCTCTCCGGAGCGTGGTCGGCTCTCGCACTGTTCCACCTGATGGCCGGTGAGCCGTTCGCTGCGCTCTCTGCTCTGGCCCAGCTCGTGGTCCTGTGCCGAACCAGCCGGGCGGAGGCGGGTGAGGGAGCGCCACCGTGCGTGGCGTCGCGCGCCATCCAGCGGACTGAAGGGGCCGTCGAGCGTTTGCGCGCGCTTGCGCCGCAGATCGATGGCTTTGCCTGGTTCGACCGCCTGCTGCTGCTGGCTCGCGCCGCCATCCTCCACGATGAAGACGCCCTGCGGGACATCCAGAAATTGAGCGCCGCCACCCCCCCTTTTGGAGGCCCCGGGGAAGCGTTCGTAATCCTGAGCGGCGGGTGTGCCGCCGAGGTCGATCCGTTCGTCGAAAAACTGCGTCCCATCCTGCTCGACGCGACCGGTGACGCCACGTTTACGGTGGTGAGCGGCGGCACCCGCACGGGGGTTTCCGGCCTGGCCGGCGATCTGGCCGAGACCTCGAACGGACGAATCAAGGCCGTGGGGTATCTTCCCAGGACCCTCCCGCATGGCACGCGGCCGGAATCGCCGCCGCGCTGCGCGGTCACCAACATCTCCGAGGGCAATGACTTCACCCCGCTCGAACCCCTCCAGGCGTGGACCGATCTCCTCGCTGCGGGCGTTGATCCAAAGCGGATGAAATTGCTTTGTTACGCTCCCGGCGACATCTCCCGCGCCGAGATGGCCATCGCCCTCGGACTCGGCGCGCGCGTCGGTCTCGTCATCAACCCCGAACTGCCCAAGACGCGCAGCTTCGACGATGCGCATTTCACAGGCGCGCCCGGATTCCTGCCCCTGCCGATGGACGCCAGTACGCTGCGGGTCTTCCTGTCAATGGATACGGGACCGCTGGACAAAGCGGAGAAGGACCGCCTGGAGCGCGCCGCGAAGATGGCGCACGACGCATATGTGCATTCAGCCACGCCCAAGGATCCGTCGCTACAGCCCTGGGACAAGCTGGACGATTCCCTGCGCGAATCCAATTTCCAGCAGGTCGCCTTCTGGGAAAAGGTCCTCGCTGCCCACGGGCTGAAAGTACGAAAGCAGACGGACGCGGAAAAGCTCAGCCCGGAACTTCTGCCCCCGTTGTTGGACATGAAGGCCGTTCTCGATCCGGCGAAGGTGCTTCGCCTCGCCCAACTCGAACACGGCCGCTGGAACGTCGAGCGCCTGGCCTACGGCTGGCGCTATGCCCGGGAAAAAGACGTGGCCAAACGGCTTTCCCCGTACCTCGTCCCGTGGGCGCAGGTGCCGGAAGACATTCAGAAATACGACGTCGATGCCATCGTCGAATTGCCTAGGAAACTTCGCGAGGCGGGGCTGGAGATTGAGAAGGTCTGAATCGGCGCAGGGAACGAACCATGACACGCGTCTTCCTCTCCTACGCCCGTGGCGATGACGAGCCGTTTGTCCGCCGCCTGTACGGCGATCTCGAAACGGCAGGCTTCACGGTCTGGTTCGACCGCGAGTCGCTGATGGCACGGGGGAAGACCTTCCACCAGGAAATCAAGGACGCGATCCGCACGGAGGTGGATCGGGTGGTGTACGTCGGCGGGCCGAAGGCCGCGCAGTCGGTGATCGTTTTTACCTGTCCGGACCGCCACGGGATGCTCCAGTTCACCCCGCTCTTTGTGGATTCAACGCCATGAGCACCACTCGGAATACCGTCCGCGTCTTCATCAGCAGCACCTTCCGCGACATGCACGCGGAACGAGACCACCTGGTCACGGTCGTCTTTCCGGAGTTGCGGGAGCGGGTCGAGCGGTTGGGGCTGGAGTTCTTTGACGTCGATTTGCGCTGGGGCGTGCCGAAGACCGGGATCGATGGGGAAAAGGCCAACTCTTGGGAGTACTGCAAGCGTTGGATCGACCGCGTCGAACCGTTCTTCGTCTGCGTGCTTGGTCAACGCTACGGTTGGGTGCCCGAGCCGCACGAGATCAAGGACAACGACGATCGCACGCTCTGGGCCGGACGATCGGTCACCGACATGGAGATCCGCCACGCCGTCCTCAGCCAGCGCGTGCGCCGTCGCAGCAGCTTCTACCTTCGCGAGACGCCCGTCCCCGAGCCGCCGCGGACCGATCCGTCCATCTACGGCGAGTTCGTCGATGCCGACCCCATTTCCGTCCGCAACCTAGAACAACTCAAAGCCGAGATTGGTGCCTGCGGTCGCCCGGTGCGCCACTACGCCTGCCGCTGGATCGGGAAGTCCTTCGAGGATCTCGACGCCTTCGGCCGCAGCGTCCTCGACGATCTTTGGTCGGGTGTGCTGCGCGACGAACGCTACGTGAGCAAAGATGTCTGGCGTCAGGCGCTCGGTTCCGATCCCGACGCCGATCCGCGCTACACGGACGAGGCCACGCCCGTCCCGCCTGACCTTGCGGCCAAACTCATCGCGCTCGCCAAGCCGCCGTCCAAGGACCCGCTCGATGCTGAAGGTGAGCAGATGGAAGCCTTTTCCCAAACCCGTCTGCGCTGGTTCCAAGGTCGAAAGCACGAGTTGGAGCAACTGGCCGACTTCATCCACTCCACCGCAGAGAACGCCCCGCGCCTCGCCGTCGTGGCTGCAGCCCCCGGCCAGGGCAAGTCGGCGCTGATCGCGAAACTGCATCAGCAGCTTACGGAGGCTTCTCACCAAGAAGGACACGAAGAGCGCGGAGGTTCAGCGCCTTCTGGTATTCATCGTAACCTTCGCGCTCTTCGTGGTGAATTCCTCTTTTTGATCACGCACTTCGTCGGCGCCACGGAACGCTCCGCCACAGCTCACGCACTCGTCCAACGCCTGCTGAACGAACTTGATCGAAGCGGCATCGAATGGCCCGCCGAGGAGCTCAAGGAAGGCGAAGAACCGAAGCGTGACTTCAACAGCCTGTGCAATCGGCTCCGGCAACGTCTCGACGACTACGCTGGCAAAAGGCGTATCGTCATCCTGCTGGACGCGCTCAATCAACTCACCGATGGGCATGATCTGCATTGGCTGCCGAATCGTCTGGGGCCGGGGGTGCGGGTGGTCGTTAGTTGCGTAGATTCCACCACGAAGTGTACGAAGGACACGAAGGAAGAGACATCTGTCCATGACGACGATGGGAGTCCGGAGAGGCGGGTACTCCACGCCCTCGCCTCCCGCCAAGCCGCCCCGTTGCGCGTGCCGCTGGCGCCGCTGACCGAGGACGACGTCCACACCATCATCATCGAGTACCTGAAGGAGTACTGCAAGGAACTCGATGCCCCGCAAGTGGATGCGATCTGCCGGATGGCGCAGGCAAAGAACCCGCTCTACCTGCTGGTCCTGCTTGGTGAACTCCGCACACTCGGCGGCAACGACATGAACCGCATCGTGGGCGAACGGATCGTGGCGCTGCCGCACGATTACCCCGACACCGTCGCCCTGTTCCGCTGGGTGCTGCAACGGCTGGAGGTGTTCGGGACAGAGGCCGTGATATGGTGGTGCCTGTATCTGGCCCACGGCCGCGTCGGCATGGCCAGCCAGGAACTGGCCGACCTGCTCGCCCGGAAACTCGGCGCGGACGCCAAAACCACAGCTCTGCGCATCGAACGCGGCCTGCGCCGGTATCTCCAGCGGCGCGGCGGACAACTCGATTTCTTCCACAGCCAGCTCCGGCAGGCGGTGATGGAGCAGTATGGCCCAGACGCCGGAGCGGTCGCCGTGCATGGAGAACTTGCAGACTACTTCACGGCTTGCGCCAAGGGAACCGACCCGCAGAAGGAATGGGAAACAGACAGCATTCGCGGATTTTCCGAGTGCGTTATCCATCTCACCAAGGCCGAACAGCAAGAACAGGCTGCGGGACTCCTGAGGAATTTCCCGTTTCTCCTGCACAAGTTGCGCGTGGGCCTGCTCGAAGGCGTGTTGGAAGACTACGACTTGGTTCGGCGCGAAGTCCCGGCAGAAGGAGCCAGACAATTAGGGATCTGGTCCGACTTTTTCAGCGAAAAGGCTCATATCCTTCGTCGCGGAAATGACGAGTGGCCGGCACACAAGATCCTGGTTCAACTCGCAGTCGAGCATGCCGACGACAGTTCGCTGACAATTGCCGCCGAGCAATGGCTTGTTGAAGACCGCTGTGACTGGCTCTGGCTACGCCGTGTACAAAGCTTGGCACATACGCAGAAGAGTCCGTGTCTGACAGTGATGGAGGGGCACGCTGGTTGGGTCAACAGCGCTCTGGCGTTACCCGGCGGCCGGATTCTGTCGTGGTCTCGTGACAATACGCTGCGGCTCTGGGACGGGGGGAGCGGCGCCCCGCTGGCGGTGCTGGAAAGGCATGTCGGCAACGTCCGTGGCGCGCTGGCTTTGGGCGACGACCGGCTCCTTTCGTGGTCGGAGGACGCGACGCTGCGGCTCTGGGACGGGCGGAGCGGCGCCCCGCTGGCGGTGCTGGAAGGGCACTCCGATGCGGTATGGGGCGCGCTTGTGTTGGGGGATGGGCGGATTCTG
>Ga0116157_10000047_pt1 | contig 136632 bp, 107 predicted proteins | sample AD_UKC048_MetaG_FD_89882 | JGI IMG/M metagenome (GOLD analysis project Ga0116157, IMG submission 89882) | Active sludge microbial communities of municipal wastewater-treating anaerobic digesters from USA - AD_UKC048_MetaG | ecosystem: Engineered > Bioreactor > Anaerobic > Digestate | place... | reverse complement strand
TGTGAAATTCCGGGCTCTGGGAAAACCGCGCCATGAGAGCCATTTATTGGGAAAGGTCTGGCAAAGACTGGGATTTTTCGCGGTTGCAGAGTGTGTTTCGCGGATCGGTGGCACCAGACCCTCAAAAATCGCGTTTTTCGGAGCGCGGTTTTCCTTTGAGCCTGCATGTTTCACGCGGAAGCGTGAAATATGCAGGCTAAGAGCAGCGCGTTGGAAAACGTCATAGCTTCCCCCTGGTGGCGCACGTGGCCCGATTCCGCCGGGAGGGCCCGCGGCCTCGCGGGCCGCGAATGAGAGGTGCCTTTCGCCACCCGGTCGGACACGGACGCCGGAGCCGGCGTCCCTCCCATGCCCAATGCAGATCTTGTGTGGATTTTTTCATCGGGCTCCTACGGAGTGGCGATCCACCGGATTTTGGCCTCTGGCGCATCGAACCAGAGAATGCCGTCATCGCACGTGGTGGCATAGCGTTGGTCGAGCCGGCCGTCCACAGGTGCGAGGGAAGGGGCACCTGCGAAGTATTCTGCGGAGTGGGAGAATATAGCGGCGAGTGCGCGGGCCAGCATGGGTGGATCGTCCGACAGCCGAGGGAGCAGGAGCGTGAACCCCGAGCCCACGCGGCGGGTCAATGACCTTGTGGCATCGGGCCTCGGCCGCCATTCGATTGCGACGGGTGGCATGGGCGGGGATTCTGGCGTGGGCGGCCCGTTGCGGCTCCACTCGATCCGATGGACCATGAGGCCGAGGTCGCGCGTGTCGCCGGAACCGTGTTCGGAGGGTTTCCATGTCCTGATGCGGAATTCGAGGTGGGCGAGCGTATTGGAACCGATGACGTCGGCGGGAACAGCGACAGTGGTAATCCCCGGCTGTGTGCGATCGATGTGGGCAATGACATGGCCGTTGATGAGCAGGATGTTCTCCTCGGGCGTGGCAGCCTTGACGGAGTGGCCCGAGAGATAAGCGTGCAAGCGCAGGGTATGGGGTCTGGTCGGGCGGGTGGGGAGGTAAACGCCGGCGTGGGCCGAGGTCCAGCGCGACCGCGGCTCCGGGAGGTCTTTCCAAGACGCTGCTTTCTCCGGCAAATGCCAATCCCCAAAGATCCAGTCCCTGTCTTGGTCCGAACCGACGTGGAGGGACCACGCCTCTGGTGCCACGCCGACAAGGTGCGGGTCCATCGGGACGGGGCCAGTCTCATCGGCAAAGAGGCGCTTGCGCCACGCGGCGTTATCGTCGAGACGGGATGCGACGGGCTCGTTTGTGCGCGTGGCGGCGATGAGGATGCCCCCGGCCCGGACCCACGATTCGATGGCCTTTGCGGCGGCTGGTTCGAGCGCGGGGCATTCGAGAATGACTAAGCTTCGGGTGCCTTGGAGCGCCCCATCGGCGAGGGAGAGGCGCGTGACGATGCGATAGTCGGTGATATCCCGAAGGCGCGCGGCGTGATCGTGAAAGCGGCCACGCGCCCCGGCATCGATCGCCCAACTTTCTCGCGATGCGTACAGGGCCGCATCGATGCGGGGTTTTCTCGGCACGAGATGGGCGATGTTGGCCCGGAACGCGCGCATGCCCGGCGGGTTGAGCACGTTGGGGGCGTATTCGTGGAGTTGGCGAGCACCCGATGCCGTGGCTCCATAGATGCGGGCAACGATGCCGTCGGCGTTTACAGAGGAGGCGGGCTCGAATCCGGCAAATGTGCCGTAAAGCGACGTGGCGGTGGCGACCTCGCGGACGAGGGTGAAATTGTGAGCGTAGTCGCTCCCCTCGTTGGTGATGCGGATCCCGGCGCGGTGGGGGGCGATGGCCTTTGCCTGGGCGGTGAGATCTGCGCCCAGGATCGGATCGCCGGCGCCGCCGGTGCAGAGGTAGATCTCGTCGTTGGGAAAGTGCTTTCGCGTCGTCTGCACCCAGAAGGCTGCCCATTCCGTCATGGCCGTCTGGTACCACTCGGCCATGTCGTAGCGCGCACGGTCCGAGGGAGCTTTCTCGGGCAGGAAAGGGGAGATTTCCTCGAAGGACTTGTAGTGGGTGCCCCATGACCCATTGAGCGTCCCGATATCGGCATAATGCAGCCGCATGGCCGTGCGGAATGCGGTGATCGCAAGGGGGTCGCCGGCCCACCAGCCGAGGTGGTTGTGATACGGGCCGGTGAGGCGATCCGTCCATCCGCCATCGGCATGTCCGGCCGGGTAGATGCTTTCGCCGAAGATCCCGGTGATGCCGAGCAGGACGGACTCGATGACGCCCGAATCGCGATAGCGCGCGGCGAAGGCAGCGAGGAAACGGTCGATATGAGGGCGAAGGGCGGGATTGAAGAGTGTTTGAACCTTGCTTTCCCGCCCGTGTTCGAGACACCGGTATCGGGCCGAATCTGGCCCATCCTGAAACCACAGCGGCGTGGCGTATGCGGGACCGGCAATCAGGAATGGCACCCACTTCAGTCCCGCCTCGCGCAAGACTCGGACTTGGGCATCCCATTTGCTCCAATCCCACTCTCCCTCTCGCTTGGGTTCGACCCCGGCCCAGTCGACGTAACTTTCAACGCTGCTGATCGAGACTGCGCGATAGAGCGCTGCCGACAGAGGATCCGCGTCGTTGCCAAGGGTGAGTTCCATTCCCGGCGGACGGCTAACGCGGACGGCGGCGAGGGCACTGTCATCGATGGTGCTGCTGGTGGCGTCGAAGCCCTCGGGTCTCGCGGTGGACAATTCGACGCGGCGGATGGCGGCGCCCGGCGCATTGAGGCGGAGATCGGCCCCGCTATTCTGTCCGCCGCGCAGTCTTGCCGCCGGCAGCGCGAAATGGACGCGGCGCCATTTGCCGGAGCCCGTCATCAGCGCCGTGGTGGGCGATGCGGTGTATTTCGACGCGAGATTGGGTTTTGGGTCATCCCTGTCGTATTGCACGCGCAGGAAGGCGAAACCCTCATCAAAGACCTCGAACGTGGCGTAGATGTCACGGGGCGCGGGTTTTCGCCATGCGAGATCCTCAATGCGGACGTAAAGATAGAGTGCCCTCGGGCCCTCCATGCGCCGACACGCCGAACCTTCGACAGACGCGGGGATGTTCACCCCATCGCCGCCGCAAGGAACGGAGAGGCCAGCGGTGCGATTTGTCGCGGCCAGATCGATCGAGAGCGGGAGGGACGAATCGGCGCAGAAACCCGGTGCCGCGCAGAGCGCAAGACTCGATATGATAGACAAGACTCGGATGACGGAAGACACGCCGCATCGTCCTAACTCAAAGTCCCGCTGGCAACTCCGAAACGAATCAGGCGTGGCGCACGCGAACCTGCCCGCGACGGTGCCAAGGCACGCGGCGGCAGGTAGGACTGCCCGCCTCACGCGTGCGGGAGTTTTCGAGCAGATTCCACGGCCCGCGCGGCGGGGCACCACCGGAGAAGAAGTGAGACGTAGGAGCGCGCTTGCGCGCGATTCGAATCGCCTGCAAGCAGGTTCCTACGGCCCGGCATGTGAATTTTGATCAAACCAGATCCCATCCGGCGGCTGCCGGACCACCGGGGCGGAAAACCGTAGCGAAGCTGATCGCCAGAGGCGATTTTACCAACATTCCGGCTTCGGCGTTCGCTCAGCCAGCGTCACGGGCGGGACGCCCGTGCCACGGAACCGTGGCATGGGCATCTTGGCAATGTCCCATGCCGAAGGGCGCAAGCCCTTCGCTACTCGGTCGTTACGCCGTATTTTCGAGCTATGCGTGAAACGCGGTCGCGAGGGCGAGGACGCCGGCGAGGGTACAAAGGAATGGGACCATGTAGACCCTCGCCCAGTTGAATTTCCCATCCACGGAGCTGCGGTCCATGACGAAACCGGCGAGCTGGGTGCCGAGGAACAGCCCGATGCCGGTGGTGACGAGAATGATGAGACCCTGCGCGGAGCCACGGATATCGGGCTGCGCCACGCTGTTCACGTAGATCTGGCCCGCGATCATGAAGAAGACGTAGGCGAAGCCGTGGAGCACCTGGCCGGCAACGAGGAGCCACTTGGGTTGTCCAATGACATAGATGAGATAGAGAAGGGCCCAGGAAGCCGCGCCGGCGGTCAGGGTCCACTTTGCGCCCAGTGTTTTCAGGAGCAAGCCGAGCGCGAAAAGCGTGGCGATCGCCTGGGCGGCCTGCGCGATGGCCATGGTGGCGGGGACGTTTTTCTGGGATACGCCGATGTCCTGCAGGTAGCGGGCGCTGCCGAGGAAATAGAACTGCATCACGCCGGCGACCACGAGGGACGCGATGATGAAGACGGCGAAGTTGGCGTCGCCGAGCATCGAGACCGCCTTGAACAGGGGGACGCCCTCAGCGCCGCTCGGTGGGGTGGCGGGCTGGATCAGGCAAACGATTGTCATGGCGATCGACAGGATGCCGCCGAGGACAAGGCAGTCGCTGCCGTCGCCCTCGCCCTTGCGCAAGTTGCGCCAGCCGGTCAGGGCGTAGCCGATGAGTGCCCAGGCGACCGGGGCCCATATGAAGATGCCGGGGGACTGCTTGTCGGCGTCGGTGAGGTGAGAGAACATCAGCGAGTTCACGAGCGGAATCGTGGCACCATAGAACATCGAGTACGCGAGCATCACGCCAAAGAGGGGCCAGAATTTCCGCGTCCGCGCAGCGGCGAAGAGCAGCACCGCGCCTATCGCGTGGCAGACTGCAAGGATCCAGCCCGTATCCAGGTATTTGTCCGCGAGTTGGCCGGCGAGGAGGGGCGAGATCATGGTCGCCAGGGGCAGGGTGGCGTAGATCCATCCCGTCTGCTTGCCATTCATTTTGAGGGGGCCGAGGAGGCGGGCGGCCAGGACAGGCATCCATGCGCCCCACACGGCATATTCGAGGAACATCAGGGCACTGAGGCGGAAGTAGGGTATCTCATTCATGGGGGTCTCCTTGTACGATGCCGGCCGTGGTCGCGAAGCGTCGCCTACCACTGGTGCGGCGATGAAACATGGGCGGGAGGTTAGGACGCGCCGGGGCGGTGGTCAATGCTTCCGCTGAGGCATTGGCACGCGGCGGACCGCCAACCGCCTTGGGCCCGATCATGGCCTCCGGCTATTTTCGAGCATCGCGCCCGCCCGTGGCGAGGCGCCGTTGGAGCATGGCCTCGTGGAGGTCGGCGGGCTGGATCTTCCCAGGCGCGATCGTTTCGAGCCAGCGGCCGGAGGGATCCTTGATGTCCTTGCCGGAAATCTTGAGGCCGACGATGTTTATCCGGTCGCATCCGAACTGGGCGGGCCAGAGCTGCGATTCCCTCGTGCGGATGTTCCAAAACGTCGCACCGGCGGCCGTGTGGTTGCCGCGGTTGCCCCCGCCGCCTGAGGCGAAGAGGCGCGTCCCTTTTCCGGCGTCGATAGCGGTGAAGAGGTTCTCGTATGGGCCCCAGCGGTGGTGGTCCATGTTGAAGTTGATGCCGGTTCCTTTCGAAATGACGTTCCCCATCGAAATGCCGCTGACCGTGACGTCGTGATAGAAGGTGGTGTCGATCGTGAAATGGGTGCACAGGCCATCGACACCCTCAAGGGATATGCCGTGGTGGCCCGTCATGCCCTCGGGTCCCGAGCGTTTCTTTCCGGCGACCAGAGCGATGCCGTCCACGGTGCCGAAGACCCCGCGCAGGAAAGGGCCGTTGTCCACATTTGTCATCCTGACATTCCTGACCCAGCAATGGGCGGCATTCTTGATCTCGATGGGGTTGAAGCCCTTCTCTTTGAAGTGTCCGGCGTAGGGTTGTTCGGGGCACTCGAACGCGAGGTCCTCGATGCCAACTTCAGTGACATCGGGCCGGAATTCCGCGACGGTCGGAATCCATTCATTGCGCACGTCGAAACGGAATGGGCGATCGATCTCGATGACGTTGGGCCGTGCAGCCGTGACGCGGAAGACCTGGTAGATTCGCTTCGGGTTGGAACCCTTGATGCCAGAGGCGTTCCCGGCCTTGCCCCTGTAGAGATAATCGACAAGCGTCCCCTCCTTCGTGTCCGACATGTTCAAAATGACCTCGTCGCCGGCGGAGAAGGAATGGCCCTCGACACCGAGAGTCGTGGACCCGCGCAGGGCCTGGGCGGTGACGGGGATGGCGGTCCCGGTGGTGAGGGTTCGACCCGAGACCGAGATGAGGCCGCCGCCCCAAGACCACGCCGTCGTCGGTTGGCCCCCGTCATTCTTGGTGGGCGACGGTTTGATCTCCTCAAGACCGCGGGTGAACACGATCACTGTCTTCGTGGGGCCTTCGCCGCGGAGCACGATTCCGCCCTTTTTTACCTCGATGATGTCAGATACGAGGTAGCGTCCGGCCGGCAGGAGAATCGCGCCGTCGGCGGATCCGTCGATGGCATTGCGGATCGCCTCGGTGTCATCGGCCTTGCCGTCGCCCTTCGCTCCAAAATCTTTCACCGAGGCCACCTGCTTGACCCTCGGAATCGGCTTCTCGCCACGCTGGTATCCCGCGAACGAGAAATCGGGCAGGGGACCGTCCGCGCACCATTTTTCGCCGCGGGCGCCCCAGAGTTCGGAGACCTGCTGGCCGCCCGAAGTTATCGGACGCGAAAGCAGAACGGTCGTGGCCAAGACTGCAACGGCCCATGGGCCAATGGCGGACGTGCGCATGGCCCGACTGTAATCGCAAAGTCCCGCTCTGCCAGTCCAAGAGCACACCCGGTCGGCCACCAGTCCTCGTCGTCCTCAGAAGCGATTTCAGGGGCGAAAATCAGCCCCTGAGCTCCAAAAAATCGCCCATGAGGTGCGCAATCGCCTCTTGTTTCAACAAAATCCGTGGTCTGACCCCAGAAGCCGGGAGGCCGGGCGATTCACGCCCCGGTGAACAGGTCGGCCTGTTGGCCCGGCGGCTTGAGCCCGAGCTTGAGCCAAGTCTTCCTTGTGGCGACACGGCCCTGCGGGGTGCGCTGGAGGAAGCCCTGGAGGATGAGGAAAGGTTCGTTGACTTCCTCGAGGGTGCCGGGTTCCTCGCCGACGGCGACCGCGAGCGAATTGATGCCGACGGGCCCGCCATCGAAACGGTGGACGATGGCCTCGAGGACGCGCTTGTCCATCTCGTCGAGGCCATCCTCGTCGATCTCGAGCATAGCGAGGGCGCGGTCGGCGATGTCGCGGGTGACGTGGCCGTCGCCCCTGACCTGTGCATAGTCGCGCACCCACCGGAGGAGGTTGTTGGCTATCCGCGGGGTGCCGCGCGAGCGGCTGGCGACCTCGGCCGCGGCGTCTTCGTCGATGGTGACATTGAGGATGCGGGAGGACCGGAGCACGATGGCCTTGAGTTGCTCGGGGAGGTAGTAATCGAGCCGATTGACCATGCCAAACCGGGAGCGGAGGGGAGCGCTGATCATGCCGGCGCGCGTGGTCGCGCCGATAAGCGTGAATCGCGGCAAATTCAGGGTGACCGAGCGCGCGTGGGGACCCTGGTCGATGATGATGTCGAGGCGGAAATCTTCCATCGCCGGATACAGGTATTCCTCGATGGCCTTGTTGAGGCGATGGATCTCGTCGATGAACAGGACGTCGCCGCGCTCGAGATTCGTCAGGAGCCCCGCGAGGTCGCCCGCCTTTTCGATGACGGGGCCGGAAGTGACCTTTATGTCGGCATCCATCGCGTGGGCAATGATGTGGGCCAGCGTCGTTTTCCCGAGCCCCGGCGGGCCGCTGAACAGGAGGTGCTCGATCGGTTCCCCGCGGGCGCGGGCTGCCTGCACCAGGACCTCGACGCGCTCCTTGATCTTGGCCTGCCCCGCGAACTCGACAAAGTCTACCGGCCGCAACGAGAGATCCAGCGCGGTCGTCTCGTCGCGATTCAGCTCATCGATGGGGCTTGCGGACATCTCGGGATGTATTTGAGCCGGAGGCGGGTTTGATTCAACATCTGAATCGCTAATTCGCTAACGGGTGCCCGCAGTACCGCCTTCGGGCGGAATCGGGCGCCCCCAAAACCGCACTTTCGAGTCGGGCGGCCCTGCGATTTTCTCTTCTGTTTGGAGAAAAACCGTCTAGGACGTGAGCCAATCTTATATGGAAAAGAGCTCTGCGAAGGTGGGCGGCGGCGAAGTCCTGAGAACGTTGCCGGGCGACGAGGTGCGGCAGGTCATGTGGCGGTTTTCGGACCGGTATGATCTGGCGATGTTGGTCCAGTCGGCGCGGGCGGTGGCGCGGGGGCCGGTGGCGCGGCTGGTGGCGAATGGCGCGCGCAACTCGCACGAGTGGACCGAGCAGAAGGCGAGCCTGCTGGAGGTTTTCGACAGTTCGGGGATCACGGCGGTTGCCATGGATCCAGAGCACGGGGGGTTCATCGAGGGCCCGAAGAATTTTGCGCTGGCGCTCGTGGCGTTCGAGCTCTCGTGGGTGGACGCGGGGGCCGCGACGTGCAGCCTGGCGGGGAATCTGGGGCTGGCGCCGATCCACGAGCGGGGCACGCCCGAACAGCGCGCGACGTATATGAGGCTGTCGGTCCCGCCGCAGCCGGGCGAGGATCGCAAACCCTGGCGCGGTGCGTTCGCGCTGACCGAGCCGATCCCTTACGTGGGTGTCGAGACCGGGCTGCTCGGCGGGAAGGTGCGGGTCGCGGAATGGAAAGAGGGCCAGGAGCCCATCCTTCACGTGGATAAGCGGGGTCGCTTCATAACGAATATGGGGTTTGCAAGTTTTGTGACCGCCGCAGTGGAATCCGACGACCCCAGAATCAAGGGCTCGTGCATGGTCATACTCCACGAGACCGATCCGGGAACTTTTGACCGGGGGGTGCCCACCAAGAAGCTGGTGCACCAGCTTTCTTCGACGCGCGATCCGGTGTTTAGCCAGAAGGTTCCAGCGAGCCGGATCATCGGTGGCTACACGGTCAAAGACGGTGTCATCGTGCCAAACTTCGACCATGGGCAGATCATCGAGGCGGTTTTCAAGCGCACCCGGGTGACCGTGGGGCTGATGACGGCCGCAAAGCTGCTGTCCGTGGCGGAGCCCGTGATCCGATATCAGCGGGGCAGATTCCGCGGCGGCGCGGGAGGGGAACCGGGAACGCCGAGGCACGATCTCGGGCTGCAGACCAAGCAGGACGTGCTCCATCGGCTGGTGGACATCTGGGCGGTGGGCGAGGCGAGCGCATCGCTGGGCTTCGCGGCGGCGAGGTTGTTTGACGAACTCGACCCGCTGGAGCGGAAGGCGGATAAGATCTTAGCGGAGAAGAAGCTCGTGGGCCGCGCCGCATTCAAGGCGATGGGCGAGGCCCAGAAGGTGGCCGTGGGGCTGGTTGGGGCGGGGGAGCAGGCCGTCGCCGGGGCCGAGCCGCTGACGCAATACGCGCTGCTGGATTCGGTGGCGAACGTGTATTGCCCGGCGTGCAAACTTTGGAACACGGGCTACGGCGCGAACATGATGCGGGAGGCCGTGAGCCTCATGGGCGGCTACGGAGTCACCGAGGATTGCCCGGGATTCCTCGGCCACAAATGGATGGACGCGCAACTCGAGGCGACCTACGAGGGCCCGGAGGCCGTGCAGCGCCGTCAGCTTTCCCTGACGATGGTCCGCGATCTATTCTTGACCCAGTTCCGACAGTGGGCCGCCGAGATGCGGGCCATCGCCTCCGAGCATCCGGGCACCGGAGCGTGCACGCTGGCGACGGCGATGCACATGTGGCTTTGGACGCTGGGGCACCTGCAGGAGGCGACGGACGCCAACGGCCAGAAGCTCTACACGAGCAATCGGCAAGGGGTGACATTCCCCCTTGCGGACGCGCTCTGCTGGATGCTGGCGTCGCGGTGCCAGATCCTGGACTTGCTGGAGTTGCAGACCAAGGGACCGGAGAACCCTGCCCTGGGCGACGGGCTGGCTGGGACCGTGCAGTTCCTGACCGACCTGTGCCATGTCCAGGCGGCACGTGCCGCCGGGGAAGTCGGGCGCGTCTGCGCTGAATTGGTATTTGGCTACAATCGGCATCCGGCATGGACCGGCGAGAGCTGCAGCGCCTGTTATGGTGCCGACGAACTCGACTCCCTCGAGGGCGTGATCCCCGGAATCGCGAGTGCGGCCAGGGGAAGCTCTGACGTGATCGAGGGCGGCCAGGCGCATCCGACAAAGGCGGGGCCCTGCGTCTGCGCGGATGGGATGCAGCCGTTTCTCCGGTTGCGGGCAAAACTCGATGGCTGCCTGACGGGCTCCCGGCTCGCCAAGGATCGCGCGGCCGACGCCCTGTCGAAGGTCATGATACCGGAGGCCTTGGACTATCCGGCCTGAGGGCGGGGTCCCCTTGGCAAACCGATGGCTGACTCGCAATTGGACGGCGCTGCCGCGGCGGAACGGCAGTTGATGGAGACGGACATCGTCTGCATCGGCTTCGGGCCCGCGACGGCCGGTTTCCTGACGACCCTATCGCGGAAACTCATCAAGGAGGACGGGACCCCCGCCTTCGAGAGCGCGGTGTCGCCGGGCATGCCGCCGCAGGTGATTTGCTACGAGCGCGCGGACGATATCGGGTTCGGAGTTTCGGGCGTGGTGACCGCGGGGCGCGGCATCCGGGCGAGTTTTCCGGATCTGGATCTGTCGCAGATCCCCATGGCGGCTGAGGTTCGCGGAGAGAAGGTCGCCTACCTGTTGGATCCGATCGGGGCGAGTCGCCGATCATGGTTGCTCCGGCTTGGGGACTCGGTGATCCGGGGCCTAGGGGGCGTCTTGGGACTCAGGCACGACGCGGTGGAGTTACCGTGGACTCCCTCGTTCCTGCACAAACACGGCGGCATGGTCCTCTCGATCGGGCAGTTCACCCAATGGGTGGGCGCGCAGGTGATGGGGACCGGCGCGGTGCAGATCTGGCCGGGCACGCCGGTGTCCGAGGCCCTGATCGATGGCGCCGAGGTCAAGGGTGTCCGCTTGCTTGACCAGGGGACCGATAAGGCCGGTAAGCCAGGAGATGGCTACATGCGCGGGATGGATGTCCGGGCGGCATTGACCGTCGTGGGCGACGGGCCGATCGGCCCCGTGGGCCGGCAGCTCGACGAGTATTTTGGATTGCCGGAGGGGCATCACCAGCGCGACTGGGCTGTCGGGATGAAGGTCGTGGTGGATCTGCCGGAGGGGAACGGGCTTGAGACGGGCACGGTCCTCCACACCTTCGGCTATCCGGAACCGGAGATTTTCGGATTCCTCTATGTGCACCCGGGCAACGTGGCCTCCCTGGGCATCTTCGTGCCGTCTTGGTTTGATAGCCCCGTGCGGACCGCGTACCGGTACCTCCAGCACTGGATGTTGCACCCGTATCTGTGGCGGCACCTGAAGGGGGGACGGCTCCGCTCGTGGGGGGCTAAAACTTTACAGGAATCGGGCAAGCGAGGCGAACCGAGGCTCGTGGGACACGGGTTCGCGCGGATCGGCGAAGGCTCTGGAAGCACCAACATGCTCACGGGATCCGGCGTGGATGAGGCGTGGACCACGGGGGTCCAGCTCGCGGAAGGCGTGCTTGATCTCCTGAACGAGAAGAAGCCATTCACGCGGGAGAATCTGGAGGCGACGTACGTTCGGCGCAGGCGCGAGAGCTGGATCGAGCGGGAGGCGCGGGTGGCCGAGAAGGCGCGGGATGGATTCAACCGCGGGTTTGTCAGCGGGCTCTTGGGGATGGCGGTCACTGGCCTGACGCGCGGGTTCGCGGCGGTCCCGGGGCGGCCGGTCCCGCCTCACAGGCGCGTCCCGTCGCTGGAGGAGTATTATCGCGGCAGGATTTCGCCGGAGGAGATCGTTCGCATCCGCAAGGAGTGCGTGGCGAAGAGCGAGTCGATACACGGCGCCCTCATGGAGCGATGCGGATGGCCGAAGATCCCATTCGACGGGCAGCTCCTCGTGACGCATCAGGATGCGTTGCTCATGGGCGGGAAAGTCCAGGCACCGGGTGGATACGCCGACCACGTGACGTTCCTGTTTCCAAACCTCTGCGAGCGGTGCGGCACGCAGATCTGCATCGAGCTGTGCTCGGGGCAGGCCATCGCGCCGGGGACTGAGGGGGTGCCGGTATTTGACCGGGAGAAGTGCGTGCACTGCGGGGCATGCCTGTGGAATTGCGCCCAGGCCAATCCCGACGATCCCGAGCGTGGTACCATCGCCTTTCGCGCGGGCGCCGGGGGACTGCATTCGGCCGAGAACTAGCCTGCATGTTTCATGCTTCCGCGTGAAACATGCAGGCTCAAAGGAAAACCGCGCTCCGAAAAACGCGATTTTGGACGGTCTGGGGCCACCGATCCGCAAAACACACTCTGCGACTGGGGAGAATCCCAGTCTTTGCCTGACCTCTCCCAATAAATGGCTTTCATGGCGCGATTTTCCCAGAGCCCGGATATCTCACAGCCAACAGGCTGTGAGATATCCGGGCTAGGCCGGGTATCCGGTTTCTCCCGCGGGGACGCAGACGCGCAGGGTTTTCAGTGGAATCGGCTTTCCCTTCACGGGCGGCGATTCGGGTACGGCCCCAAACTTGAAACTTGAAACTGACGCAGGAAACAGCCCTAATGCGGCGATCCGCCCGCTGGCGGACGATTGGAGCAAAGCATGAGTGACGCCTATCACATTGTCGTTTGCGGGAGCGTGGTGCCAGACCCCCTTCAGACCATCGAGCCCGTATCGGGCCCGCAGGGACCGGCATTGAAGAACGAGATGATGCTGCCGGCATGGCTTGACCCGTGGGCCGGGCACGCCCTTTACGAGGCTGCGAACCTCGCGACCAAGTTCCCCGGAAGCAAGGTCTGGTTGTTGAGCCTGGGACCAAAGGCGAAATTGCAGCAGGTCATGATGACGGTGGCACAGAAAGTCCCGTTTGAGTTTGTCGGGCTCGACGGCCCGGCGGGCGGGTTCACGGAGTCGGCGGAGGTGGCCGAGGCACTGGCCGCGGCCATAGCGGGCATCGCCGGTTTGGATCGCGGACGACTGCTGGTCTTTGGTGGATGGGAATCGGCCTCGCGCGGCGCCGGTTCGACGCTGCAGATTTTGGGCGAGCGGCTGGGGATCATCGAACAATTTCAGGGGGTGGATCTAATCTCGGTGCAGGCGGATGGAGTTTTCAAGATCCTCGAGCGAATCGAGGGCGGCCGGCATCAAGTTTCGGTGTGTGCGGGACCCCCGGCCGTGCTGGGCTGGGCCACGGGTGGCCTGCCCGAGCCCAAGAACAACCCGCAGGTGGGCATGGCCAACATGCGCGGCGTCATGCCGGCGCTGCAGAAGGCGAAGCCAACGAAAGTGGGCGCCGAGGGCGTGACGTATTTCAACGTCTCGGCCCCGAAGCAGCAGAGGGAGACGAGGATCGTGAAAGATCTTTCGGCGGAACAGATCGCCGACGAGATCATCACATGGATCAAGAGCGAGTGAGGCCCTTATGGAAGACGTACTTTTTCTAGCGCACATGGAACCGGACGGTTCGCTCGGGACGGCGGCGCGCGAAACACTCGCGGTCGCGTGCAATCTTGCAAAGGGCGCAAAGCTCACGGTGGGGCTCATTGGCGGTGCCACGCAGGCGGCGGCCGATGGGATCGCTGGATGCGGGGCCGCCCGGTGGTTGGCGGTGGAGGGCGACGCATTCTGCCAAGGGAGATACGGAAGCGACGTAGCCGCGGCGGAGGCACTCTGCCGGTCCGCGGGCGCTCCCATGGTTTTGGCGCCGGCCACGTCCCGATGGAATCGCGTTTGGGCCGGGTTAGCCCATCGGCTTGGTGGTCGTGCCGACACGCACGTCACCGCTATCTCGGTCGAGGGCGGCGCAATCCGGATAAGCCGATGGTATTATCGTCAGCGCCTGGAGGGAACCTTGACCCGACAGCATAGGCCATGGCTGATCGCGCTCGAAGGCGGCGTCGCCCCCGCGTGGCAGGGTGCGGCGGGGAAAGTCGTTCTGGAGAAGATCACTGTCGACGCCGCCGGAGTGCGCACTCGCGTGACCGGGGTGCAGGCCCCGGCCGAAGACGCACAGACGATTCGTCCCGAGGCAAAACTGCTGTTCGTGACTGGCGCGGGCTGGACCAAGAAGCAGGCGGACGGGCAAGTCCACGCGAAAGAGGCGGAGGAGATTATCCTGGGGTTCTTGAAACGAACGCGCGCGTCGCTCGGCAGCACGAAGTCGCTGGTCGATCTTTCGGGCGAGGGGGAGGCCGTGCTTCCCTTCCTGACGCACCTCAACCAGGTTGGGCAAACGGGGTCGACCCCGCGCCATCCCAGGGGCCTCGCGACCTGTTGCCACGGCGAGGAACCCCACACCGTGGGATGGCGATTCGTCGGCGAGCGCCGCGCGGTGAACCTGGATCCGAACTGCGGCTGGGCGCGGGGCAAGGCCGATGTCCTATACGTGGCGGACGCATTCGCCGTCATGCGCGCGGTGAACGCCAAGGTTGGCGACTAGCCAGAAACTTCGGGCGCTGATCGCGGCCGCGGCTCGTGCCCCGACCCAGGATCCGGGCCCGGAGGGCTTTGGACCGCGGTGGCAGAGTCCGGCAACCGCCGGACGGCGCCACCGCTTTGGCAGCGCGCGAAGCGCGAGCGGGGCCATCGGTCTCGGCTCCGCCGGAGGCAAAAGCGGTGACGCCGCTTCGCTCTGTCACCGCAGTCCAAAACGGCCCCGCCCCCAGAAGTTTCATCATGAATAATCCGGCGCGCCGGGGGCGGTGCTGACTCGAAGATTCAGGCACCGAATCGCAGGAGCCTGGTTGCAGGCGATTCCATGCGCGAATCGCGCGCAGGCGCACTCCTACGTCCCATTTTCCCCATGAATGATGCGGCCCTTCCGGCGTCGGCGGCGAATTCGCTTTCGCGCCAGGCGTGGCCGACGGGGTCCGGGGTCCGGCTCGAGGACAGCCTGGCGACAGATCATCCCCATAGCTGGCGATCCAGTGACCGGTACTGGATGGCCTCGTGGAGAAATTCCTCGCGGATGGTGTCGGACTCCGCCAGGTCGGCAATGGTGCGGGCCACTTTGAGGATGCGGTGGTATGCGCGGGCCGAGAGCAGCATGTCGCCAACGGCGAGGTTGAGCATCTGCTGGCAGTGGTCGTCGAGTGTGCAGAATTGGCGGATCTCTTTGGGCGCCATCTGGCCGTTGTAACGGACCGTGCGGTGCTTCTGGAATCTATGCCTCTGGCGGTCAGAGGCGGCCTCGACGCGCGCGCGGACGGTGGGCGAGCTCTCGCCATCGATCCCGCCGGCGAGGGCGGGGACCTTGACCGCGGAGACCTCGACGTGCAGATCGATGCGGTCGAGCAGCGGGCCAGAAATCCGGCCCATGTAGCGCCGGATCTCATTGGGCGAGGAGCGGGACTCATGGGCGGGTTTCCCATCGGGCGTGGGATTCATCGCGGCCACGAGCATGAACCGGGCCGGGAAGGTCATGGTCCCCGCCGCGCGGGACACGGTGATGTGGCCATCCTCCAAGGGCTGCCGCATGACCTCGAGGGCGGAGCGTTTGAATTCTGGCAATTCGTCGAGGAACAAGACGCCGTTGTGGGCGAGGCTGATCTCGCCGGGCGACGGATTTCTGCCGCCGCCGACCAAGCCCACGTCGGAGATGGTGTGATGGGGCGCGCGGAACGGTCGGCGGGCCACGATGGGCTCATCGGATCTCAGGACACCGGCCACGCTGTGCACTTTCGTTGTCTCGAGTGCCTCGTCGAGCGCCAGGCTGGGAAGGATGGTTGGCATGCGCTGGGCCAGCATCGACTTGCCCGCACCCGGCGGACCGATGAGCAAGATGTGATGGAACCCGGCGGCAGCCACCTCGATGGCGCGCTTGACGGATTCCTGGCCCTTGACCTCGGTCAGGTCGATCTCGTATTCGCGCCGGCGGTGGAAGAGCTCATCGATGTCGGCGCGGGCGGGGGCGATGGGCGTCTCGCCGATCAACCAGCTGGCCGCATGGCGCAGATTGCGCACGGGGATGATCTGTACGCCCTCGACCACGGCGGCCTCTTGTGCGTTTTCGGGCGGCACCACGACCCCGCGCATGCCGCGCCGCCTGGCCTCGATGGCGATGGACAGCGCACCCCGCACGCGGCGGACCGCGCCGCTCAAGGCCAGTTCCCCAATGAAGCAAAAATCCTTTAGCCGATCCGATTCGAGCTGCCCTGTGGCCGCCAGGACGCCGATTGCGATCGGCAGGTCAAAACTGGGCCCCTCCTTCTTGATGTCTGCCGGGGCAAGGTTGACGGTGGTCCGGGCGTACGGGAACCGGAAGCCGCTGTTTTCGATCGCCGTCTTGACGCGGTCGCGGCTCTCTTTCACCGCGGCATCCGGCAGTCCGACGATGACGACGGAAGGGAGGCTCGGGGTCTCGTTCACCTCGATCTCGACCGGAGTCGCCTCGACCCCTTGCGTGGCTGCGCTAAATACCTTTGATACCATTCCGCCCCTATCGTGGCCGAACTCTCTCGCGAGTCGGCATCCCGAGCAAAAGCGTAGGGGATTGCGGCGGCGCATTTCAACACCGAAAGAAGTTCGGGTGAGGCGCCCTGCGAAGCCGGATCGCATCAGGACTTGCTCGCTCGCAGGACCACCGCCACAGGCAAGATCGGCTGCGCCAGGAAGGCGGGCGCATCGAAGGCCTGTGACACATGCACCTTTGACGTCACGCGCGCGGCACGGTTTGGATATGACCCCGCGGTTGACGGATGGGGCCAATGGCGGCTATACTATACGTTTTTCTCCGGTTGGAAACGCGGGAAGGTAAATTGTGAGCGCACAGTCAGGCGATGGACATGCAACGGCGGGAGGCGGGGCCTCGGGAAAGGCACGTGAGGTCGTGGATCTACACGAGCGCTACGTCCTTGGCACGTATCGGCGGCTGGGGCCGGTACTCGTGGAGGGGCGGGGGAGCGAGGTGTGGGACAGCGAGGGGCGGCGCTATCTGGATTTTGGCGGGGGGATCGCAGTCAACGCTCTTGGCCATGCGCACCCGCTGGTGGTGGCCGCAATCCGGGAGCAGTCCGAGCGGCTGATCCACATTTCGAACCTGTATTATGCGGAGCAGCAAGGGTTGCTCGCCAAGAGGATCGTCGGGCTGATCGGCCCGGGACGCGTGTTCTTCTGCAATAGTGGCGCCGAGGCCAACGAGGTGCAATTCAAGCTCGCGAGACGTTTTGGTTCCTCGTCGGGGCGTTTTGAGATCATCACCTGCCTGAATTCGTTTCACGGGCGGACGCTTGCGGGGATCGCGGCGACGGGCCAGGAGCGTTTCCGGGAGGGGTTTGGTCCGGTGACACCAGGATTCACCCATGTCCCGTTCAATGACATTGGCGCCGTCGAGCGGGCCGTGGGCCCGCAGACGGCGGCGGTGCTCATCGAAGGGATTCAAGGCGAGGGCGGGATCCATGCCGCATCCCCCGAATTCCTGATGGGGCTGCGCCGCCTCTGCGATCATCGGAATCTCCTCCTGATGTGGGATGGGGTCCAGTGCGGCATGTTTCGGACCGGGCGCTTCCAGAGTTTCCAGCGCCTGCTCGAGGGCACCGGCGGGGCCGAGGGGTTTCTCCCGGACTCGATCGGCATGGCGAAGGGTCTGGGCGCGGGATATCCGATCGGGGCGACGTGGGTGGCGGAACGGCACGCGGGACTACTGGGGCCGGGAAGCCACGGGTGCACCTTCGGGGGTTCGCCCCTGGCGTGCGCCGTGGGCCTCGCCGTTCTTGACGCCGTCGAGGGGGGCGGGCTGGAGGACAATGCGCGCAGGCAGGGCGAACGCGCGCTTGCGGCGCTGCGGGCCGTGAGCCGACAGCATCCCACCGTCGTGGCCGATGTGCGCGGCCTGGGTTGCATCATCGGCATAGAGCTGCGGGCCGAGGCCGCGCCGGTGGCCGCCGCGCTCTCGGCGGAGGGCCTTTTGGTCGTTCCGTCGGGGAAGCATGTATTGCGCCTGTTGGCGCCCCTGGATGTTTCGGATGGCGAGGTCGACGAGGCGATGGCGATCATCGCGCGCGTGTTTGCGGGCATGGGGGAAGTCAAGCGGCCATGAGACACTACCTCTCGTTCTGCGACATGACTGCGGCAGAAACCCGCGAGGTTCTCCGCATGGCCCAGGGAATGAAGCGCTCACGGGGCACGAACCAAGATCGGCCGCTGGCGGGCCAGCAGTGGACCATGCTGTTCGCCAAGGCATCGACTCGGACGCGCGTCTCCTTCGAGATCGGGCTGCGAGAACTCGGCGCCGGAGTCGTTTTCATGTCGGGCGACCAGATGCAGCTGGGCCGCGGTGAACCGATCGAGGACACCGCCCGCGTGCTTGGCCGGATGTTCCATGGCGCCGTGATACGCACGTTTGCCCAGGCGGATCTGGAGACGTTTGCCCGGCACAGCGGCATCGTTACCATCAATGCGCTGACGGATTCGGAACACCCGTGCCAGATCCTGGCGGATATCTTCACTATCGAGGAGCTGAGGGGTCCCATCGAGTCGCAGCGCATCGCGTTCATCGGCGACGGCGCGTGCAATGTGCCCGCCTCGTGGATCCTCGCGGCGAAAACGTTTGGGTTCCGCCTCGCGATCGCCGCCCCGCGCGGCTATCAGCCAGATCGCGCCCTGGTGGCGGGCAGCGATGTCGTCGTGACCGAATCGGTGGAAGAGGCGGTCCGGGGCGCGGATGTGTTGTACAGCGATGTGTGGGTTTCCATGGGCAAAGAGGCCGAGGCCAAGCAACGGATGGAGGACCTGCGCGGGTACCAGATCAATCGCGAGCGCTATGAGCTCGCCGCGCCCGGGGCACTCGTGATGCATTGTCTTCCCGCATACCGGGGCTTGGAGATCACGGACGACATGATTGAGGGGCACGCGGGCACGATATTCACACAGGCGGAGAACCGCCTCCACGTGCAGAAGGCGCTCATCGCACAGCTCCACCTTTGGGGGGGCGCCGCGCGCGGGTAGTTGGCCGGAGGTGGCGTGGAAGCATCGTTCTCACGCGCCCTGCGAGATTCCTTAGACGAGGCGGATACCCTCCTGTTCCGTGGTGCCTCACGTCACCGCTGGCTGGCGCTTGCGCTTTTGGCATGGCTTTCGGTCATGGGCAGCCTCGTGATAAACCTGCCCGTGGATGCCATATCTGGCGGGCGCCTGAGCGACTGGTTGCGGAGTTCGGTCGCTGTGCGCCCGCGATGGTGGATCGGCGCGGCGTGTCTCCCGCTGCTCGTGGCGATGCTTCTGGCCTGGCTGAGGGCCAGGGGGTTCATGGCTTTCCTGGATTGCCTGGTGCATCGCGAGGGCGGACCGTGGGCCGCCTGGTGCCGGCAGGGCCGGAGCGGGGGCCGGCTATTCTTGGTTTGGGTTGTGATGGCCGGCTCCGCCGCCGCTATGGGTGGCGCTCTGGTGTTCGCCTGGCTAAGCTGGTTTCGGTGGCGAGAACTGGAGTGGGGCACGCTGTCGGCGAGCGACGGATTATTCCTCGGATGCATCTGTGCGGCCGGGGCACTGGCGGCCATCGTCCTGGGAATTCTGGGATTTCTCGTCGAGGATATCTTGTGCGCGTTCCTTCTCCGGGACACGGCGAGCAGTCTGTGGGACCAGATCGCGGCGGCACGGCGCCTGTTCACCCGGCGCATGGACGAGATCTTGCCCTACCTCGGCGTTCGGCTCTGCCTGGCGATATCGGCGGTCTCCCTCGTACTCACGATCGGAGTGTTCACCTGTGGCCTCGTGTTTCTGCCATATCTCGGGACCGTGCTCTTGTTGCCGGTGCACGCGGTTTGGCGCCTTTATCCGCTCTTTTTTCTGCGCCAGATCGGTTTCGACGTTTGGGCCGACGGGCGCCCGTCGCTGATGATGGGGCAGGATGCCGGCATAGGACATCCCCCTGAGCCCGGTCCGCCCAGGCTGGTGCCACCGCGCCTTGAGCAGTCTGGGCGTGGTGAAAGTGAGATCCCGCCTCTGCTGGTGCGGGAGCGCCCCCGCGCAGATTGAAAAAAAGTGCTGTCCGTTCCTATTCATCTCCCTAGCATTATTTTTCCATGAACCTATTACGATTGAGACCCTTTGGCCCACCGACAGTTCTTTGGGGGCAACTGAAGTGGGTTTCATTAATAGTCGCCGCCATCGTGGCGTCGCCGGTTTCCGCCCAGGACGCAACCAACGCCCCAGCAGCGGCGGACGCGCCGGCCGGGGCGATGGCCGATGCGGCGGCAGCGCAGGCAACCACCCCGCCCGCCCGCGAATGGCTCGTGATCGAAGGAACCGGCGGCACCCATGTTGCGATCGAGGCCGTGACCGTTGAGGAACCCGTGAAGAACGTGGTCATGATCACGGATGCGGCGGGCAAGAAAACGACAACGAACAAGAGCAAGATCAAGCTGAAGCTGCCGTCGGCGCCGGACACGGCCGAGGGCGTCCAGATGTCCGATATCAGCGCCGCGATCGACCAATTTGACCGCGCGATTGTCTCGCTGCCTGGGGCGGCGGAGTCACTGAAGCCTGGCCGTGAGGCCTGGGAAGCTCGTCGCGCCGAGGTCACCGCGATGGAGGCGAAGAAGGCGGAGGTGAAGGAACGGGTCGATGCCTATGTGGGCGCGACGATCGAGGAGGGGACACAATACACGGCGGGGGATATTGAGAAAAAGATCCAGGAGGGCGAGGCTTTGATCGCCGAGGCACCGGATCGCCAGGCGGACATTAGCGGGCAGATCGAGAAGTGGCGGGCGAAGCTGGCGCCGCCGCCCCAGGCGGCGATGGCAGACAAACCGGCGGAAGAACCCAAGAAACCGGCGATCGCCCCTGAGAGCCTCACGCTGCCCGCGGATTACAAGCTCAAGATCCCGGAGAGCGCCCTGAAGCCCAACGTGGTGACCGCCACGATGATCGGCATCGCCATGTCCATCATGTTCTTTTTCTACTCCACCATGCATGGTCTGGGTCGCTTGCTGCGCCTCAAGGCCTCGGCATTCTTCTACCTTGCCATCGGCCTGGGTGGGCTCGGTTTCTATAGTTCTGGCTGGTTGCTGCTGCTGGAGATTCCGGAGGATTTCACTACCCTGAAAAAGAATACCCAGGGGGATGCCGTGCTCGTGGAGTCGTTCGTGGCCTTCGCGCAGAAGTATCCGCAGATCGAGGGAGATGCCTCGGCGTTCAAAGAGGTGTCGCTGCAGGACGGGAGCATCAACGAGTTCATCAAGAAGCGGGTGGAGTATGTGCCGAGGAAGCCGACGGCGCCGCTGGACGTGAAGCGCACCGCCGTGTGGCTGGATGTGCGCGAGGAGGGACTCTTCATCTATCAGGATCTGGCGATGCTCGGGACGCCGCTTGTCGCGACTCTGTTCGTGCCGGTGAGGACCGCCGATGGTGAGGCCCAGCTGGGTGCACCGCAGGGAAGGCTGGGGCAGGTCACGATGCCGAAAGCTCTTGCCGCGGTATTTTGGAGGGAGATGCAGGAGGGCGTCGGCCAGGCATTGGAGGAGGCCCGCATCACAAAGACATTTGGCCTGAGCAAAGTGACCGAGCACATTGTGCATTTGGAGCTGCGCGCGCCCTGATCGGCCATGGTAGGCCATCGGTGTCTGGTGGATTCCGTTTGGTCTGATCCGCGGAGCGACCGGCGGGCGCCCTTGAGGCTGTCGCGTTCCAGATGTTAGGGTTTCGAGGGTTGCTGAAATGAAACCGACGGAAGTGTCGCAGCGGGTTCCGATGCCGCTCAAGCCTCGGCCCATCGTGGTCATTGGCGCCGGTGGCATCGTGCGGGACGCCCATCTGCCGGCCTACGAGAAGGCGGGTTTTCCGGTTGCCGGATTGTTCGACGTCGATGCCGATCGCGCGACAAAGCTGGCATCTGAGTTTGGAATACACACGGTCTATCGGGGGCTCGATCGGCTGGCGCTCGTGGCTCCCGCAGATGCCGTCTTTGACGTGGCGGTACCGCCGGAAGTGATCGCGGAGGTGCTGGAGCACCTGCCTGCCGGCGCGGCGGTTTTGATTCAGAAACCGCTGGGAAGGGACTCCCGCGAGGCGGGGGCGATTGCCTCCGTGTGCCAGCGGCGCGGCCTGGTGGTGGGCGTGAACCTACAATTGCGGTACGCGCCAAGCATTCTTGGTGCGCGCCACATCATTGGTGGCGGGGTCATTGGGGATGTGCATGACATGGAGGTTCGTGTGACGGGGTTCATGCCGTGGCACCTGTGGTCGTTTCTGGAGGGCGCCCCGAGGGTGGGCGTCCTGTACCACAGCGTGCAGTACCTGGATCTGGCGCGTTGCACCCTCGGTGAGCCGCAGGCAGTGATCGCGCGGGTATCGCGGCATCCGGCTGCCCCAAACCTGGCGGATACCAGGTGCCAGATCCTGCTGGACTATGGCAGCGGAAGCCGCGTGTCCATCTGCGCGAACCACGGGCATCGTTTTGGGAGGCGGCATCAGGAGAGTTTCGTCAAGTGGGAGGGTGGCAACGGTGCCGTGCGCGTGCAACTTGGCATGCTGCTCAATTACCCGGAGGGAGAACCCGATTCGCTTGAGTACTGTGTCCTGCACGAGGGCAAGGCGGCGAAATGGCAGACGGTGGGATTGAGCGGCCAATGGTTTCCGGATGCTTTCATGGGCCCGATGGCCAGTTTGATGCGCCATCTGGAGGGAACCGATGCCGTGCTATCCCCGTCATTGGAGGATGGGCTGCGCGCGATGGCGATGGTGGACGCCGTCTACGCGTCAAGCGAAGCGGGCGGCGTCCCGCGCCCCGTGGTCGCGATCCAGCAGTGACGGGGGATGGGCCCGGGAGTCACTCCTAGATCAGCAGACAGGATCCGCGCATCTGGGGTCTTGGGTCAGTGCAGGGGTGAGAATCTGGCCCAGAGCAACACGGCCTCGATGATGGCGGCGATCAAGCTGAACCCGGTGATCCAGAGGAGCAGGGCAACCCAACGTCGCAGGGCCTGGACATTGCGGCGACCCCGAACCATTTCCTCCCGCTCCTTCTGCGCCTCGGCATTTCGCCGTTCGATGATGCCCTTGAGGACTTTATTCTCGCGGGTCATTTCTCCGGATCGGAAGCCCTCCAGTTCAGCCTGGGCCTCACGCAGGTCTTCCTCCAGGCGTTCTTTCAGGGAAGTGGTCCTCTGCAAGCGGTCGATGGCCTCGTGGACCTCCCGCCTGAGGCGGTTAGCCTCTGTTCGGGTGGCTTCCCGCTCCGAGCGCATGAGGGCACATTCCTGGCGGTTCTTGGCCGAGTCTTCTCTGGCGGCACTCAGATCGCGCGCCAGGGCGGCCGCGTGCTTCTCCCCGTTTTCAAGGTCGGCGCGGAGCCGGGATACTTCGGCCTCGGCGGATTCGAGTTTTGGGGCCAACTCGTCCCGGGCAATCTGGGCATCGGCCTGCGCCTTGTTCGAGGCGGCCAACTCCCCCTCCAATTCGGCGATCCGTTTAGAGGCGGCGTCGAGCTTGACTTCGAGGCCGGAGATCTTCGCGTCGGAACTTGCGGCGGCGGCCGCACCCTGGGATTCAAGCTCAGCGATGCGGGTTTCGCATCGGCTGATCGTCTCCCCCTTTGAGGCGAGGTCTTCCTTGCAGCGCTCCAACGCAAGCCGTGATTCCTCGAGTGCGGACTTCGCATCGAGCAGTCGCGACTCGGTGAGGGCTTGCGCGGCTTCGGCCTCCCTGGCCTTGGAGGCGGTGGCCGCGAGGTCGCCAGCGTTGCGTTTGGCGTCTTCCCTGAGCCGCTCGAGTTGTCCCTCCAGTCTGGATCGCAAGGCCACAAGCTCGGCGTCGGCCTTCTTGTTCGCCTCGGTCAATTCCTGCTTGGCGCGACGCACATCCTCCTCACAGAGGCGGGCCCGGGTCCGGGCGGCATCCAGGTCGTGTTCGGTGCGCGCCAGCCGGGATTGGAGTTCGAGGAGTTCCGTCGAGGGGGGCGGGAGTTCGAGAGGAGGGTGGGACGGATCCCCTGGGGGGCGGTCGATTCCAGCGACTGGCGTTTCGCCTTGGGGTGGCGGGGCGACGACCTTGGCGGGTGGGCCATGGGGCGACGCCTTGTGTTCGCGCTTGTGAGATTGACGTTTTTTTGCCGGGGGAAGACTTGGTGGGGCGGTGGCATGCACTCGGGCTGGACCGGGCAGGTGAGCCTCGGGCGTGTTTTTGGGAACGGTCAGGGTCGCGCCGCATCCTGGGCAGTTGATCTCAAGGCCGGCACCGGCGGCGTCAACCACCATGGGTTGCTGGCAATGGCTGCACTCAAACTCAATATCTGGCATGGAATGCGGTGTCGTGGAACGGATGGCTGCGCTGTCAGTTAGCGCGGCATGGGATCGTCCGCAAGGCACATTTGCACGGCAGGGCGCAGGATTTTTTTGATGCGGCGCGCCGACGCCGCGCCTACCCTGACCGGGAAAATGATCGATTGGGCCGTTTTTTTGTTTGTTTTGGCGTTAGAGCGGGTATGTCGCGCGCTCTCCCTTAGGGGCTGCGTGCGGCTCGGGCACGCCATCTCGTGCGTGCCACGGTGGTTTGGTTGGCAATATGGGGCTTTGATTGAAGAGAATTGGAGACATGCGTACGGCGAGGGCGCCGGCTGGAGGCGCCGCCGCGAGCTTTGGCGGCAAATGTGCGCCAATCTTCTGGTCTCGGTGCGTTTTCCGACGTTGGACAAAGAGAGCCGCGATGCCGCCGTCGATGTGATTGGGGAGAATCATCTGCGGGATGCGCTTCGGAAAGGCAAGGGGGCAATCTTGGTGACGGGTCACCTCGGCGCCTGGGAGATTTTGGCGCAAGTGCCGGACCGTTTTCCGGGTTGTCGCTTCAGCACGCTGTTCCAACCTCTCAGCAATCGGCTGCTTGACCGCTGGGTGCGGATGCGGCGCGGTTCGTCTGGCGTGCGGCTCCTCAGCCGTTCGGGCGCGTGGCGGAGCGCATGTGATCGACTGCGGCGCGGCGAGGTGGTGGCGGTGTTTGCGGACCAACACGCGGGGCGGGCGGGTATCTGGACGCCATTCTTCGGGAAACTGGCGTCGACCTCACCCCTCCCAGCCATGCTCGGGGTCCGGACGGGCGCCCCTCTCGTCCCGATGGCGGTCGAGACGATCGGTGCCGCGCGCTGGGCGATCCACTACAGGGCCCCGATCGAGGCGGCGGGCCGTGGGATGGGGGAGGTCACCCACGAGATGAATCTCGCGCTGGAGGAGATGATCAGGCGAGTGCCGGCCGATTGGTTCTGGGTGCACGAACGATGGAAGATACCGAATCCGGAGTTTCTTCTGGGTTCGTCACGGCGGGGCCTGCACGTTCCTCCCGGCGCGAAGCTGAAGCCCTTTCGGATCCTGGTGCGGGCGCCGAACTGGCTCGGTGATGCGGTGATGCACCTGCGGTTCGTGGCTTCACTGAAGGCGGGGCGGCCCGACGCGCACCTATCCGTGTTGTGCCCGCCAAGGCTCGCCGATCTATTTCGGGAATGCCCATTTGTGGACGAAGTCGTGGAGACGGCACCGGGGCGCAGTGTATTCAGGACCGCCGCGAGGCTGCGCCAAAAACCGTATGATGTCGCCGTCCTGATCCCCTCATCGTGGAGAGTGGTTCTCGAGGCGTGGCTTGGGGGCGTGAAACGTCGGGCGGGATACCGGGTGCGCGGCCGCGGGAGACTGGCAATCAATCAGAAGGCGCCTCTGGTGGCACCCCGTTTCCGCGGAGCGCATCAGTCGCTGGCATGGCTCGGGGCGCTGGAGTCTTACGGTGGAAGGCGCGTCGTGGATCCACCAATGCTCGGTGACTGCACCGGAGAACGGGAGATCGGGGTAATTGCTCCAGGCGCCGAGTATGGTCCAGCGAAACGATGGGCTCCCGAGCGATTTGCCGAAGCGGCCCAGAATCTGGGCCCACGGGTGCGCGAGTGGGTGACTGTGGGTGGTGCGGCGGATGCGGCGGCGGCGGCGGCGGTGGCCGCGCGGATGGGGCCGGCCTGCCGTGACAAGTCGGGGCAGACATCGGTCAAAGAACTGATGGGCCTCCTCCGGACCGCGAGGATCGTGCTATGCAATGACAGTGGGGTGATGCATTTGGCGGCGGCGTGCGGGGCGCCCGTCGTCGCGGTCTTCGGTTCCACTGAACCCAGACTGACGAGGCCCATTCACGATGGCGTGGTTATCGCGAGACGCCATCTGCCCTGTTCGCCGTGCTTCCGCCGGGAGTGTCCGCTCGGTCATTACGACTGCCTGCGCGCAATCCACGCGGGCGACGTGAGCGCGCTGGCGATCCGGTTGCTCGATGGCGGGAAAATGGCGCCCGTCGAATCCATGGCGTGGATTCCGGAGAGGCCATGATCTGCCTCTGGGTCAACAAACGGGAATGGATGTACCCCGGTCCAATCCTGACCGTGGGGCTGCAGAATGCGCACTCGCTCGCGACGATTGGCATCGAGACGCACCTCTGTTGCGGCTCGGGCAGCGCATCGGACACCGATCGCGACCTCCGGGAATTCTATGGCGTTGAGCCACACGAGCTGCTGAAGGTCCACAGGCTGTCGCCGCCGTTTGGCGGCAACTGCGGTGGAAGCGCCCTGTTCTTTGCTCGCGCGTTCGCGCTCGCCAGACGCCTCTCGAAGCGGGATCGCCTGGCGGTCCTGACGCGCGATCCCGGGTTTCTGCCTTTCCTCGCGTGCCTGTGTCGCAACCGGGCCATCCGGGGATTCTATGAGGCCCACAATTTTCTTGCCGATCTCTCTTGGCGCGATGCGTCGCCCGGATGGGCGGAGCGGAGGGACGGTTGGCTGGAGCGGCGTTTTCTCCCGAGGGTGTCGGGGCTGGTGGCGATCACCCGCAAACAGCGCGAGCTCTACCAGGGGATTTTCCCGCGACTGCCGTCTTGCGCGCTGCCGCTGGGGACCCGGCCGACGGCCGTGGCGGAGGAGGAGATGGCGCGCAGGCGCGGGCTCCGGACCCTCATCTACGTCGGGCACCTGCACGGCTTCAAGGGGGTATCTCGGCTTCTGAGTTTCGCGCGCAAGTTCTCGGGGGCAGCGAACGTGCGACTGCTGTTCGTCGGCGGCGCCCCGCAACAACTCAAGCGTTTTCGCGCACGGGCGGCCGCCCTGGAAAAGAGTGGGGCTGTTTCCTTCCGCCCTTTCGTGTCGCCAGGGGAATTGGCCAGCATATTGCAGACGGAGGCCAGCGCGGGCGCCGTACTCCTGGAGGACACGTACTACAACCGCTACTTGACCTGTCCCGCAAAGGCACTCGATTACATTTCGCACGGTCTCCCGGTCCTGGCCACGGACCTCCCGTCAAATCGCGAGATCTTGGGAGACGCCGGGAGCTACGTCCAATCTCGTCCCGAACTGTTCGATGCCCTCATCCGCCTGCTGGGGTCGCCGGAGGCATATGCGGCGGCTTCTCGGGCGGCGCTTGCCCGGGCACGAGAATTGTCCTGGGAAAACCGCGCGCGGCAGCTGGCGGCATTCATTCTAGACGCGTTCGGCGAACGGGGCGGGGGCCGTCAAGACTGACGGGACCGGCGCGACCATCCATCGGATGTTTCTCCAAGTGCGCGCAAAGCAAGCGGATCCGGGCCAGGCTCGCATCGCTGATGTGGTGCTCGATTCCCTCAACATCCCGGGCCACGGTCGCCACGTCGATCCCGAGCAGGAGAAGAAAGCGTGTCAGGAGCTGGTGTCGGAGGCGAATGCCCTGCGCGACCCGGCGGCCGCGCTCCGTGAGCGCGAATCCCCGATAGCGCTCGTGCTTCAAGTACCCGAGCCTGCCGAGCTGCTTGATCATGACGCTTACGCTGGGCCGGCTAAGGTTCAGTTCGCGCGCGATGTCCGAGACCCTCGCGTAGCCCTTCTCGATCATGAGATCCTGGATTCGTTCCAGGTAATCCTGCTGGCTGACAGAAACGGCGGTTTTCGAGCGCATGTGTCTTCTCCAGATCAGGCAGATCCTGCCGGGAGAAGCTTTCTTATACAGGCCCTGGGCGGGTCGGCGCAACAGCGGCGCGGCGTTGCGGGCGGCCGTTTTGGACATTGAACTGGGTCAACTGTGCGTCATAGTGATGAGTCACACGAATCCGAAATGGACAGGTCACCCACCCGCAACTTTTGCATCATCGCGCATGTCGATCACGGAAAGACCACGCTCTCCGACCGGCTCCTGGAGCGGACCGGCACCGTCGAGAGGCGCGAGATGCAAGACCAGCTGCTGGACTCGATGTCGCTGGAGCGGGAGCGGGGGATCACGATCAAGGCCCATCCGGTCACCATGCACTACCGGGCGAAGGACGGGCGAAATTACCGCCTCAATCTCATCGACACCCCAGGGCATGTCGATTTCAGCTACGAGGTCTCGCGGAGCCTCGCCGCGTGCGAGGGGGCACTCCTCATCATCGATGCGGCCCAGGGCGTCGAAGCGCAGACCGTGGCCAATGTCCACCTGGCCATGCAGGGCAAGCTGACCATCATTCCCGTCATCAATAAGATCGACCTGCCCGCGGCCGACGTCCCTTCGGTGATCCACCAGATCGAAGAGATCCTGCAGATCCCGGGGGAAGAAGCCATTCTCGCCAGCGCCAAGAACGGGATCGGCATCGACGAGATTCTGGAGTCCATCGTCACCCGCCTGCCGCCACCGCCCGAGCCAGTCTCGAAGAACCTGCAGGCGCTCGTGTACGATTCGGTGTACGATTCGTACCGCGGCGTGGTGACTTACGTGCGCGTGTACGCGGGCGAATTGCGCCTGGGCAGCCAGATCCAGATGATGCACAGCCGCGTAAAGTACGAGGTCAAAGAGGTCGGGATCTTCACGCCCAAGCCCCTCAAACAGGACTGCCTCCTGGAGGGCGACGTCGGGTATGTCATCGCCAACATCAAGACCACCGCCGAGGTCAAGGTGGGAGACACCATCACGGACTCCCAGCGACCGGCGGTGCGCCCGTTGCCCGGGTTCAAGGAGTTGCACCCGATGGTGTTCAGCGGGATCTACCCGGTGGACACGTCGGACTTTGAGCACCTGAAGGCCTCGATGGCCAAGCTCCAGCTGAATGACAGCGCCTTCGTCTACACCCCAGAGACGTCGGCCGCCCTCGGCTTCGGGTTCCGCTGCGGATTCCTTGGCCTCCTCCACATGGAAATTGTCCAAGAGCGGCTCCGCAGGGAGTACGACATGGACATCATCGCGACCTATCCGAGCGTCGTCTACCAGGTGATGAAATCCGACGGCGAGATTCTGGAGATCAGCAATCCGGCCGAGTTGCCCAATCCGTCGCACATCGAAGAGATCCGGGAACCGACAGTAAAAGCGTTCCTCATGTTGCCCAATGAGAGCATGGGGGACATCCTCCAGCTCATCATGGACCGGCGGGGAATCGTCAGCAGCACCGAGTCGCTGGACAGCCGTCGCGTGATGCTCACCTGCGAACTGCCGTTGAATGAGATTTTGGTCGACTTCAACGACCGCATCAAGAGCCTGACCCGCGGCTATGGCTCCATGGATTACGAGCCGGGGCCGTACCGCGCCAACGACATGGTCAAGATGGACATCCTTGTCAACGGCGAGCCCATCGACGCATTCTCCAGCATCGTCCACAAGGACAAGGCCGAGGGGCGCGGGCGCCAGCTTGCGCTCAAGCTCAAAGAGATCATTCCCCCGCAGCTGTTTTCGGTGCCGGTCCAGGCGGCCATTGGAGGGAAGATCATCGCCCGAGAGACAATCCGCGCCGTGGGCAAGGACGTGACCGCAAAGTGCTATGGCGGCGACATAACCCGCAAACGCAAGCTCTGGGAAAAGCAAAAAGAGGGCAAGAAACGCATGAAGATGATCGGCAAAGTCAACATCCCACAGGAGGCCTTCATCAAGGTCCTCAAGGCAGACTGATTATGTTCGGACGAAAAAACACACCGGCACGCCGGCTCGCGGAGGCGGCAAAGGAATTGGCGAAACTCTGGCGCCATGAGCGGGACCGCATGGCGCCGTCAAACTGCGCGCGCCTTGAGGCCATGGTCGCGGAACTCAAGCGGGCGGCCGACGCCCGTCCAACCGAGGAAGAGGCGTCGAAGCAGATCGGGCGGGCGGAGAAGCTGTACGGAGAGCTGGCGCCACGCGTGCGGCACCCCTCCATCGCGGAAAACGTGGACGTGGTGCTCGTCGCGGTCGTGGTGGCCCTTGGCATCCGGTCGTATTTCCTTCAGCCATTCAAGATCCCCACGAACTCCATGTTCCCGACGCTGCGGGGCGTGGTGGTGACGAAGCTGGAATCCGACAAACAGATCCCCAATCCGGTGCAGCGCGTGGCGGAGGCGATCCTGTGCGGGCGATCCTATGTGGACTTCGAGTTGCCCGCCGGGGCGCAGGTGATGCCGCACCATTGCCAGTCGAAGGGATTCTTCTTCCTGAAGCGCCTGCACGTGGTCTACGAGGCCGGGGGCGCATTCCAGACAAAGGTGCTGGCCACGGAGGCGTCGTTCGAGGACATGGATCGGGGGGTAGGCCTTCTGCCGCGCAGCATCGAGGAGCGGGACGCGCACGAGCGCGCGCCGCGGCGCATCATGGCTCGCGTGGACACGGGGGATCACCTGTTCGTCAACAAGGTCGCGTACCATTTTTCGAGGCCGAAGCGGGGCGACTCCTTCGTCTTCCGGACGACGGGGCTGCAGACCAGCTACAACCTGGGGCGCGATCCTCGGGATGGCTCGCAGTACTACATCAAGCGCTGCGTGGGCACGCCCGGCGACGTGATGCGCGTCGATCCGCCCAAGCTCTACATATCTGGCGAGGAGGCCAAGGAGCCGGAGATGCGCCGGGTATTTTCGGGGGCGCCGGGCTACAACGGCTACAGCAACCGGCCCGCCAATGGCCCACCGTTCCGAAACCTTGGTGCGCCCAACGAGACCTATGCGGTGCCAAAGGACGGCTACTGGGCGATGGGCGACAACAGCTACAATTCACAGGATAGCAGGCAATGGGGACACGTGCCGCTGGAGAACGTCGTGGGCAAGGCCCTGATCATCTACTATCCGTTCAACCGAAAATTCTGGCTGATCGATTGATGTGTTCAAAGATCTTGCGCTGACCTCCCGTTCCTCTGGGCGGTTCCTCGGTGCGGGCTCGCCCGATGCCCCGCGGGTGCGGCAGACGCGACCAATGGTCGTGTTGACGTTGGCATCTTTGCTCGGCACCGGGGCTTCTGCGGCAACGCTGGCCACGGCGACACAGGATTCGCTCCGGCTCACGCTCCCGCCCGCGTTGTACGCGGTCCCGGGTGTGCCGATGAGCGTCTACCACGACAACATGGTGCTAACGGAGACACCGGAGGCTTATAGGTTTGAGGTGGCCTGCGACATTGGCAAGTCTGAGGCGGGGCGATGGACCGTGACACCCTCGGGCAAAGACGCCGGTGATCACCCCATGGATGTCACGGTGGAAGACGCGCTGGGAAGGGAGTTGGCCAGGGCCAAGACGGTTCTGCGGGTTGTGCGGCGAGACGCGGGCAACGGTCGCGGGCTTCGCCTTCTAATAATCGGCGACAGCCTGACTGCGGCGACCACCTACCCGAACGAGATCGCGCGTCTGCTCTCAGAACCGGGCAATCCGAAATGGACGATGCTTGGCACGCATCGGCCGCCGTCGGCAAGAGCCGGCGTCGCGCACGAGGGCTACGGCGGATGGACATGGGCGTCTTTTCTCTCTCGCTACGATCCGAAACATGGCCATGCGCTCGATGAGGCGGGCAAACGGCACAGCAGCCCGTTTGTCTACCCGGTCGCCGACGGCCAGCCGGTGTTGGATATCGCGCGCTACATCCGGGAAAACTGCGAGGACCAATCGCCGGACGTCGTGACAATTTTGCTCGGCATCAACGATTGCTTCTCCGTCAATCCAGATGACGCGAAGGCCATCGATGCCAGGATCGACAAGGTGATGGGTGACGCAGAGAGATTCCTGAAGGCTTTTCGCGCCGCCTCATCGCGCGCGGTATTCGCCATCGGATTAACGACGCCACCCAACTCACGCGAGTCAGGCTTCGAGGCCAACTATAAGGGCAAATACCATCGCTGGGGCTGGAAGCGGATCCAACACCGGATCGTGATGCGAATGCTGGAGCAGTTTGCCGGGCGCGAATCCGATGGCATTCAGATCGTTCCCACCGAGCTCAACCTCGATCCGACCGACGGCTACCCGGACAACAATGGCGTTCATCCCAACGCGACCGGCTACCGGCAGATCGGGGCGAGTTTCTACTGCTGGATCAAGTGGTGGTTGCAAACGACGCAGCCCTGAGGGGCGGCCGGTGCGCCTCAGGGGGCAGAGGGCGGTAGAAGGTGGAGGGGGTTTGCGTACACCCACGGCGTCCATTCTCCGAGTATGTCAAGCTCCGCCTCCACGCGATAAGAACCCGGCACGGGAGGTGCCCACACCATTTGTCGGCCCGTGGCCCGGTGCACGGGCGCGCCATCGCAGACCACCGTGAACCGACAGGGCAGGGGAGAGGCGGCCCGCAGGCGGATGGCGTTGGAGAAAGGCAACGCTTCTCCCATGAAAGCGCGCTCGCCTGCCGTTTCGGCCAGCCAGAGAAAGCCGGTGCTGTCCGCCAGCAGATCAAAACCGACAAACGCGCGCCCGGCCCGCAGGGCGCCCAGGACGGCGGGCTCCGTCAGCTCGCGCGCGAAGACGTGGGTGCCCACGAGGCGCGCCATGAGCGGGTACGGCGCTAGTTGCACTTGCAGGAGAAGCCGATTGGGGACCAGGGGCCCGAACGCCCTCCGGGCGGCATATCGGGTCAATGGGTTCAATCGGAGTTTCTTTGCAGGGGGCTTCGGGCTGGTGGCTTCGACAAGCAGCGCTCCCTCCGGGCTGCACTTGATTCGGAATCCCGCGTTCTGATGGATGTCGTTTCCCGCGATGCCGACGATGGGCCGAAGGCGGTTCAGCTCGTCCCAGCGGCGCAGGTTGGATACCGGTCGCGAAAACAGCAGCCGCAAAACCTGCTCGGGGTAGCGGCGGTAATTCAAGAGCAGATCCGGCAGGAGCAAGGCCAGGCCCCCGACTTGATCCTTGGCATCGGCATGCGCGTTGTAGATCTCCATCCCGACCAATTCGGGGCGGTCCCACGCGCGTGGATTTTCCGGATGGGCGAAGAACAGGAGGCCGCCGCCGTCGACGATCTGTCTTGCCAGTGTATCGTCATCCATTGAGTTGCTCAGGACCACGCCGGGCTGGACGCCGAAAGGCATCCAGCCCTTGCGCATCTCGAATCCGGCGATAAAGAGCTTGCCCCCGTGAAGGCCTCGCCACTGGGCGCAGAAATCTGCCCGCCCCCGATCCGGGTGATCGCTCATGCATATGAAATCCCGGTCGGTGTCCTGCAGTGCCCGCAGGATCTCGGGGAAGGGGACCTCGCAGTCATGTGACAGCTCCGAATGGCTGTGCAGGACGCCGCGAAATTCGCGCCACGGGCCGGGCGAACAGACAGGCTCGCGGGCGGCGCGCATTGCCGCCATTGCCCGGACCTCCCGCGGAAACCCGATCCAATGGTGGTACATCGCCCCGCAGAACCAGAGCAGGAGGACCAGGCCGAGCAAAAGACAGCCGAGACATCCCCAGCGGGTGGTCCGCCGAAGCGTGTACCGAATGCGCCCGCGACCCCGCGGTTGGGAATCCGTATCCATGGCGGCGGTCGAGGACTCTATCGTGACTCGCCACCGCAAGCAACGGGCCACTGCGATTCCAAACTTCTCGGCTTGCAAGCGCGGCGCGCGCATCGATGATTCCGCCCCCATGACACACGCCCATCATTGCGCCGCACCCTTAGCCCTCTGCGCGCTCGTCCTTGCCTCAGGCGCCAGAGCTCAAACAGGAGCCCCGGACGCGGCCACGCTGTTCGAGAAGGGCGTCGTCCTGGCGAAGAAGACGGGCGACGCAAATGCGCAGGCCGATGCGGCCCGCGACTTGCTCCACGCCGCCGAGATGGGGCACCCGGGTGCAGGCGATGCGCTCTTCGGGCTTTGGGCGGCGCTTCCGCGCGAGTGGCGGGAACCCATGCTCGGGGTGTTCGCGGAAAACCCCCGCGGCTTTCAGGCAATGATACAGATGTGTAATTCTGCGCCGCCCGGCGCCGTCCGCAGCCTTGCCGAATCCCTCTCCAGCCTCCGGGAACAGGCCCCCAAAGAGGGTCCCGAACTCCGGCTCCTCCTGTACGGGACGGCACCAGGCGCGCCTCCCGAGATCGAGACGGTCATCGCGCAAACGCTGACCGCGACGCTGGGCGCAGGTGCGCCGGAGCAGGCACGGAGCCTTTTCGGCGCACCGCCGGAGGAGCTTCCAATGGCTATGGGTCAGCTGGCGAATGCGGCGCGCCAGGGCAATCCGGTCGCCGCGCGCATCCTGGCCTTCGCGGCACGGGATCCAGATCCAGAAGTCCGAACGAAAGCCGCCGAGTGGCTCGGGGCCAATGCCGCGACCGAAGCCACCGCCTTGGCCGCCGTACAGCGCATGGCAGCCGACCCCGACCCAAATATCCGCCAGTCCGCCGCCTATGCCCTGAATGCCGTATCTTCAAGACGCCCCGAGCTTCTCAAAGTCCTGCTGGCGGCCGCGAAAGATCCGGAACCCAGCGTCCGCCAAACCGCAGTGATCGGACTCGCCGCCGATGCCATCCGCCGCAACGCCGCCGCCACCGATGCGCTCATCGCCGCCACGAAAGACCCGGACCCCGTGGTCCAATCAAAGGCAGTCGAAGGCCTTGGTAACGCCATCGCCGCCGGCAACGACAAGGCCCGGAGCTTCCTTAAAACGCTTGCGGCCTCCCGAGACCCAAATCTGGCTCGGAAAGCAGATGCGTACCTGCGGAAATACCCACTGCGCAAGTGATTCCGAGGCAATATAATACCTATTCATAACTTTATATAATATATGTCATATAAAATAGCCGTTGCTGGGCCGCATTCCCTTTCCCACACGCTGGGCCAGGTCACCGTCTAATTGAGACTAATCCCCCGCCTCGAAGCAAGCTCGCTCCTACGTCTCATTTTCACCCCCGGTGGTGGCCCTGGATGCCCCCCGGGCCCAGTCCCAAGGGATCGGGTCCGCGGCCTTACGGCTTGGCAAACATTCGATTCATCAAGGGTTGGACAGTATCGCAATGGCGCGCATTCTTTCGGATCATGTTTCGGTTTCGCTGCGTGTTTGGGTGGTTTGTGGTTCTGGTGCTGGCCGCGTGTTCGCGACGGGATTCGGAGGAGGCGCAGGAGGCGCAGCTTCCCCCCGTCCAGGATCATGTCCTGCAGGTGGAATCGGGCGGCGATGTGGATCCGATTGCGGACCCTGCGGCAAAGCGCGGTGGCGTGATCAACATCTGGGGCGGGCCATATCCGAAGTCCTTAAACTGCTGGCTGGATTACAACTCGTTCAGCGTCGAGGTTTCGGGGCTGATGTTCGAGGGACTCGTCGCGCTGCATCCCACGGAGGACCGGCCCATCGGCATCATGGCGGAGTCATGGGAAATCTCTGACGACAAGCGCACCTTCACGTTCCATCTGGATCCGAGGGCGAAGTGGAGCGACGGCAAACCGATAACGGCGGCCGACCTGAGGTTCTACTACGACACGATCATGGACCCGAAGAACCTCACATCGTTGTTCAGGGTCGATCTGAAACGCTTCGACCCGCCCGAGGTCTTGGACGAGCGCACGATCCGCCTGACGGCGCGCGAGGCGCACTGGATGAACTTCTGGACGGCGGCCGGGCTGGTCGCCTTCCCCAAGCACCTGTGGGAGGGCAAGAACTTCAATGACATCAACTTTGACTTCGGCGCGGTCAGCGGCCCTTACGAGATCGGCGACGTAAAGACCAACCGCTATATCCTGCTCCGTCGCCGGGGCGACTGGTGGGGCCGCGCCAAGCGCATCAATGTCGGCAAGTACAACCTCGATTACATTCGCTATCGCCCGACCGATGACCGCAACAAGGTCCTTGAGTTGCTCAAGAAAGGCGACGTGGATCTCTACGCCATCTACACGTCGGAACTCTGGGCGCGGCAGACGGATTTTCCGTCAGTCCAGAAGAACTGGATCGTCCGCCAGACCGTATACAACCACGAGCCGAAATCCTTCCAGGGCCTCGCCATGAATCTGCGGAGGCCGCTGTTTCAGGACGTGCGCATCCGGCGCGCGCTCTCGCACTTGCTCGACCGCGAATCGATGAACGAGAAGCTCATGTACAACAGCTATTTCTTGCTGAACTGCTATTATCCCGATCTCTACCCCGACAATCGGAATCCCAGCGCACCGGAGTACAACTATGATCCGGAGAAGGCGCGGGCGCTCCTGGCGGAGGCCGGATGGAAGGCCGGCGCCCAGGGCCTGTTGGAGAAGGATGGCGTTCCCCTGCGCATCACGATTCTGCACCACGGCGATGACCTGCGCCACCTGAGCATCTTCCAGCAGGATCTGAAGCGCGTCGGCATAGAGGCGAACATCGATGTCATCTCGTATTCCACGTACATCAAGCGGGTCCAGAATAGCGATTTCGACATGACGTGGCGGAACTGGGGCGCCGTGCGCCTGCAGGATCCGGAGGCGCTATGGTCATCGAAGGAGGCAGACCAGCCCGCCAGCAACAATATCTGCGGCCTGAAGGATCCCGAGATCGACGCCTTAATCCAATCTCAGAAGACCGAGATGGATGCGGGGCGCCGCAAGGAGATACTGCGCAAGATCGACGCCCGTCTCGTGGAGATCGTGCCCTACATCCTGATGTGGCAGAGCGACCGACATCGCCTGCTCTATTGGAACCGCTTCGGGACCCCACGCTCCGTGCTCGACAAGTTCAATCGCGAGGATTCCGCCAGTTCCTACTGGTGGCATGACCCTGACAAGGCCAGGGCCCTAGATGCGGCCATGCGCGCCGGCACTCCCCTGCCCCCTCTGCCGAAAGAAATCCGCTGCCCCGAGTGACAAGCTACATCCTCAGGCGCCTCTTGCTCATGGTCCCCACCCTCCTGGGGATCACGGTGGTCTGCTTCGTGCTGATCCAAGCGGTCCCGGGCGGGCCCGTGGAGCAGGCCATCTCGAGGATGCAGGCCCAGAGCGCGTCACGCGGTGGCGAGGCCTCGCGGCGCCTTTCCGCCGAGGAGGTGGAGAACATCAAGGCCTACTTCGGTTTCGATAAACCGGCGCACGTCCGATACTTCACCTGGCTTGGGAACCTCCTGCGGCTCGAGTTCGGTCGCTCGTACATATTTCAGCAGCCGGTCTGGGACGTCATCAGCAGCCGTTTCCCGATATCCCTTTTCTTCGGGATCACGTCGCTGGTCCTGGCCTACGCGATCTCAGTCCCGCTCGGCGTGATAAAGGCCCTGCACCATCGTGGGCGCTTTGATACCATCACCTCCGCGCTGATGTTCGCGGGCTACGTCATGCCGGGCTACGCGCTCGGCATCATCCTGATCGTGCTTTTCGGCGGCGGCTCCTTCTTTGACTGGTTCCCCATCACCGGGATCGTCTCCGATAATTGGGAAAGCCTGTCGGTCCCCGGGAAGGTGCTGGATTTCCTGCACCACATGGTCCTGCCGATGTTCTGCTACATGATCGGCGAGTTCGCATTCCTCACCCTGCTGATGAAGAACACCGTGATGGAGGAATTGAACAAGGACTACGTGCGCACGGCCCTGGCCAAGGGTGTGGATTTCGGCACCGCGGTCTGGCGGCACGCGTTCCGGAACTCGCTGATCCCCCTCATCACGGGTCTCGCCGACCTCTTCATGGTCTTCTTTGCCGGGGCGCTGCTGATCGAAAAGGTTTTCGACATCCCCGGCATGGGGCTCCTCATGTTCGAGGCCATGGACGGGCGCGACTACAACGTCGTGCTGGGCATCATCGTCTTCGCGTCGGTGCTGGGCATGCTGGGGCGCCTGTTTTCGGACGTCATGTACGCGGCGGTTGATCCGCGGATCCGATTTGATTGAGCCATGGAAGGCACCCCACAGCTTTCTCCGCTTGCCCGCGACCGCTGGCGCCGCTTTTGCCGGATCCGCCGGGCCTACGCCTCGCTGTGGATTCTCGGCGGCGCCTTTGTCCTCTCCCTGTTCAGCGATTTCATCGCGAACGACAAGCCGCTGTACGTGTCCTATGGCGGCCAGCATTTCTTCCCCGTCCTCCGATTCTATCCCGAGACGGCCTTTGGGGGGCGCTACGGCACCGAACCGGACTACCCGGCGCTCCGGGACGATCCGGCCTTTCGCGCGGCCGGCGGCCGCATGCTTTTCCCGCCAATCCCCTATGGTCCCGCCCGCACCAATCTCGACCGCGCAACGCCCCCGCCCCACCCGCCGTCGCTCGCGCACTGGCTGGGAACGGATGGAATTGCGCGCGATGTCCTCTCGCGGCTGATCCACGGTTTTCGCCTCTGCATGCTATTCGCGCTGGCGCTAGTGGCCGTTTCCGCGATCCTCGGGATCATCATTGGGGCCGTGCAGGGTTACGCCGGCGGAAGGCTGGACATCACGCTGCAGCGCCTGATCGAGATCTGGTCGGCCCTGCCTTTTCTGTACGTGCTCATCCTCCTGGGTTCGATCTACGGCCGGGGGTTCGAGATGCTGCTGGCGGTCACCGCTATTTTCCAGTGGATCGGGCTCTCGTATTACATGCGCGGCGAGTTCTACAGACTCCGCGAACAGACCTTCGTTATCGCCTCGCGCGCCCTGGGTGCCGGTCACGGCCGGATCATCTTCCGCCAGATCCTGCCCAACGCCCTTGGACCGGTGATCACCATCCTGCCATTCACGCTGATCGCCGGGATCAGCACGTTGACCGCGCTGGACTTCCTGGGCTTCGGCCTGCCTCCGCCAGCGCCATCCTGGGGCGAGATGCTGCAGCAGGGCCTGAAACAGCTCTACTCGCCATGGATCGCGTTCTCGGCGGTCGCGGCACTTTTCACGACCCTGATGCTCGCCAGTTTCATCGGCGAAGGGGTCCGAGAGGTATTCGACCCGCGTGCGAAGAGCCGCTATGATTGAGGGGAGCATGGATAACGGGACACAACTGCTTCGAGTCGAGGGCTTGACGATCGCGTTCCCGGGCGAGGGGGCGGCGATCGAGGCCGTCCGCGACGTCTCGTTCCACATAGACCGCGGCGAGGCGATCGCCGTCGTGGGCGAGAGCGGCTCGGGGAAGAGCGTCACCGCCCTTTCGCTCGCCAGGCTGCTCCCCATCCCACCGGCCGAGTTTCGCGGCGGCCAGATCACCTTCGATGGCCGCGACGTTTCTTCACTGTCGAACAACGAACTCCGCAACCTCCGCGGCGGCGGCATCGCCTACATCTTCCAGGAGCCCGGCACGTCCCTGAATCCAGTTTTCCGAATCGGTGCCCAGATCGGCGAGGCCATCCGCCTCCATCGGCCGGAGATCACGGACGTCGATGCTGAGATCATTCGGCTCCTGGACATTGTCGGGATCCGAGATCCCGGCCAGCGCATGCGCGATTATCCCCACCAGCTGTCGGGCGGCATGCAGCAGCGCGTCATGATCGCCATGGCCCTCGGGTGCCACCCCAAGCTCCTGGTCGCCGACGAGCCAACCACCGCCCTGGACGTCACGATCCAAAAGCAGGTCATGGATCTCCTCAAGGACCTCCGAACCAGGCTCCAGATGACCATATTGCTCATCACGCACAACTTCGGAATCGTCTCAGATTTCGCGGATCGCGTGCTGGTCATGTACCGTGGGCGCATCGTCGAACAGGGACCGACCCAGCAGGTTCTTCGCGCGCCGCGGCACCCCTACACCCGCGCCCTCATCGATTGCATCCCGCGCCTTGGGTCGGGGCACGGGCGCCTGCGAACCATCGACCACTTGGCCATCGAGGCCGCCCTCCGCCATGCCTGAAGAGCCCCTCATCGAAGCGCGCGACCTTCAGGTCCATTTTCCCGTGCTCGCGGGCATCCTTCGCCACCGCGCGGGATCCATTAAGGCCGTCGACGGGGTGTCCTTTTCGATCCCGCGCGGCATCACCATGGGCCTTGTTGGCGAATCAGGCAGCGGAAAGACGACCCTGGGGCGCGCCATCCTCAACCTCGTAACCGTCACGGGTGGCAGCGTGCTCTACGGGGGTCGCGACATCACGAACCTCTCGGCGTCCGCGGCCCGGCCCCTCCGCAGACGCATGCAGGTGATTTTCCAGGATCCGTTCAATTCGCTCAATCCGCGCCTGACCATCGCGCAGATCGTGGGCGAGGCCTTCGAGATCCACTTCCCAGAAATGGGGCGCGCGCAGCGTCGGAACGAGGTCGCGAGACTCCTCGAGACCGTGGGGCTCGAACCCTCCCACATCGACCGCTACCCACACGAGTTCTCCGGCGGCCAGCGCCAGCGCATCGGAATCGCCCGCGCCCTTGCCGTCAAACCCGAGTTCATCGTCTGCGACGAGCCCGTCTCCGCGCTCGATGTCTCGGTCCAGGCCCAGATCATCAACCTGCTCCAGGAACTCCAGGATCAGTTCGGTCTCACCTACCTCTTCATCGCCCACGACCTCGCGGTCGTCGAACACATCTCGGACCACGTCCTCGTGATGTATCAGGGCAAGATTGTCGAGTCCGCACCTGCCGACGACCTGTATAAGGACCCCAAGCACGAATATACCCGCAAACTCCTCGACGCCGTGCCGAAGATTGCGACAGTCGCGGAAAAGTGAGCGCACGTGTCTCTCCGACGACTGGTCGTGCACCCGCGGCAGGGCGACGCGCTGGAGTTGATCGATGTGCTGCCTGTTCCATTCCCCGGGCAGGGTATCGCAGACGACCCCAAGACCGGCGGCCTCATGGGCATCAACCGGACGGACCGAGCAATCGCGTTTGCCGAATTGCGGAACTGACACCATGAACATCTCCGGAATACATCACGTGGCGGTGATCTGCTCCGACTACGAGCGATCGAAGCGATTCTATTGCGACGTCCTGGGGCTCCGGGTCGTGGCAGAGACCTATCGGGAGGCAAGGCGATCGCACAAGCTGGATCTTGCGGTGCCGGGCGGCGCGCAGATCGAGCTGTTCTCTTTTCCCGACCCGCCATCGCGGCCATCGCGGCCCGAGGCCTGTGGGCTGCGCCACCTTGCCTTTGCGGTCCGCGACATTGGGGCGTGCGCCCGCGAGCTTGAAGCGAGGGGCGTGGTGGTCGAACCGGTGCGCGTCGATAAACTGACGGGCAAACAATTCACCTTTTTCGCAGACCCCGATGGCTTGCCGCTGGAGATCTACGAGTCGGATGAGCCCAGGGGCAGCTAATCCCCTCGCGGACATCCCGGCGATTGTCCGCTAACAGCCCCCGAGATGTTGCGCGGCTGGTGAATCGCGGGACGCCGGGGCCGGTTTCCCTCCCGCCTTATGCGGGCCGCTAGGCTCGGCTCGCCCGCTTGATGTCCGCGACCAGCGCGACGATCGCCTCCTCGCGCGTATCCCAAGAGCACATCAGTCTGGCGCCACCCAACCCGATGAATGTGTAGAAAACCCAGCCGTTGGCCCTGAGTGCATCGATCACCCTCGGCTGGAGCTTCACGAACACGGAATTGGCCTGGACCGGGAACATGATCTCGATGCCCGGGATCTCCGCCAGGCGTCTCTCCAATTCGCGGGCGCAAGCGTTCGCATGGGCGGCGTGCCGGAGCCACCCTCCGCCGCGCAACGATCCAATCCACTGTGCGGCGAGGAAGCGCATCTTGGACGCCAGTTGGCCGGCCTGTTTGCAGCGGTAGTCGAACTCCCTTGCCAGTTCGGGGTCAAAGAAGATAACGGCCTCCCCCAGACCGAGACCATTCTTTGAGCCCCCGAAACACAAGACGTCAACCCCGCAGTCCACCGTCAGCGCCCGGGGCGCGACGCCCAGAGACGCGACCGCATTGGCAAATCTGGCGCCATCCATGTGAAACTTCAGGGCGTGGCGGGATGCCTCCTCCCGGATGCCGCCCAGATCTGCCACGTCGTACACCGTGCCCATCTCCGTGGCCTGCGTGACACTAACCGCCCGGGGTTTTGGGTAATGGATGTCCGCGCGGCGCGTCACGAGTTCCTCGATGCCGGCTGGATCCATGCGGCCGTCCTTGCCCTCGGCCAACAAGATCTTGGCGCCGTGGGAAAAGAATTCGGGTGCGCCGCACTCGTCGGTTTCGACGTGGGCGTGCCGGTGCGCGATGATGCTGTGATACGAATGGCATAGTGAGGCGAGGGCCAGCGCGTTCGCGGCCGTGCCATTCAGGACGAAGAACACTTCGCAGGGGACACCGAACAGTTCACGGAAGAGATCGCAGGCCTCCTCGGTCCAGCGGTCCGTCCCGTAGGATGGCGAATGGCCCTCGTTGGCCTCCCTGATCCCGGCCATGGCCTCGGGGCAGATGCCGGCGTAGTTATCGCTCGCAAACTGGAGCCGCAATTCTCGTTCCCCGCTCATGATTGCCCGCCGGACCCAGGCCGTTTCAATCCGCGACCGCGGGGATGGCCCGATAGATATCGATGCCCCGAAGTTCGAACAACCGCCGGATCGTCTCCTCGATCAAGTTGTTGGGACACGAGGCCCCTGCAGTGACGCCCACCGTCAAAGGGCCGTCCGGAAACCAGTTCCTGGTCAGGACCTCATTGCCCTTGTGCTGGTCATAGTGTGAGATCTCGGTTGAGGAGACGAGCTTTTCGGCATTCTTGATGAAGAACGTAGGCAGCACGGCCTCGCCCATTTCGGCCAGGTGCGACGTGTTGCTGCTATTGTAGCCGCCGACCACGAGGAGAAGATTCATTGGCTCCTTGAGCATCACCTCAAGCGCGTCTTGCCGCTCCTGGGTGGCGCCACAGATCGTGTCGAAAAACCGGAAGTGCTCATTGAGCGTTGGCTCACCATAGCGCGCGCGAATGGCCGCCTGGATGCGCCGCTGCACCTCCTCGGTCTCGCCCCGCAACATCGTGGTCTGGTTCGCGACCCCCACCCGCCTGAGGTGCGAGTCCGGATCGAAACCCTCCGAATGGCACCCTTTGAACTTCGCCAGAAAGGCGAGCTTGTCTCCCCCCTCGCGAATGTACCGACAGACGTAGTCCGTCTCCTCGAGATTGAACACCACCAGGTAGTGGCTGTTGCCGTCGGGCGTCAGCGCCCGCGAGCTGGTCGCCTTGGTTTCCTCGTGCCACGCCTTCCCATGTATGATCGAAGTGACGCTCTCGCGCGAATACTGGCGGACACGCTTCCACACGCTCATCACGTCGCCGCACGTCGTGTCCACCGTCTGGCAACCGATCTTCTTCAGGTGGCCCATGACTTTAAGTTCTGCTCCGAACGCGGGGATGATGACCACATCCTGTTCGGTTAGGCCAGAGAGGTCGTAGCCGCCGGGCCCTTCCTTCAGCGAGTGGATGCCCATTCCGCCCAGCTGGTCATTGACCTCCGGGTTATGGATGATTTCGCCGAGGAGGTAAATCCGCCGCCCCTCGAAAACCTTAGCGGCGGCGTAGGCCAGATCGATGGCGCGCTCGACGCCGTAGCAGAAACCGAACGCCTTCGCGAGCTTGACGGTCATCCCTCCGGCCGTCAGCGACTGCCCCGAATATCTGGCGAACTCGACCAGGCGGCTTCTGTAGTGAGTCTGAACCTGCTCCTGGACGAGCTTCATCACCTCCGGTTTTCGAAGGTTCACCTTGTCGGCCACTGGCCCAACCTCAACGTCCTCAGCCATTTGATTAAGCCTATCGAGAAAATGTGCGCTGTCGAGGGAGTCTGTCCCTGGGCGTGCAACGCCTGTGGGTGCGACGACGGCAGAAGCCCGCCGCTCAACATCGCGGCCGCGCCCACAAATCTCGCGAGGGTGGATGCAGCGTAGACCAGATCCGCACGGGTCTGGCTATCCGCAGCCACGAATCAGCGCCTTTTGATCACACGATAAAGGATCAGAAGGATGATCGCGCCGCCAGTGGCAATTGCCAGGCTCAGGAGGTTGAAGCCAGACACGTCTCCGATCCCGATGCGCGTGCTGATGAAGCCGCCGACGAATGCGCCGGCTATACCTATAAGCACGGTGACTATGAGCCCTCCGGGATCTCGTCCCGGCATGACCCACTTGGCCAAAACGCCCACAACCAGACCCAGCAGTATCCATGTTAGAATGCCCATGTTTGCAACTTAGATATGATTGTGACCCTTCGCAACCCCAGCGATGATCGCGGCAGACGGGCCAGGCGCACGTATCTTGCGGCAGTTGGCGCACGAAAATCCAGTTTGACCTGAGCCTTAGCGCTGCCCCCGATAATGCGTTTCCATTCGATGTCTAGGGGACCCGTGCGTTTCGCGATGCGAACGGATAAGAATGTATTGTCGCTACTATACGGTTGGTTAAGTTGGCGTCATGTCATTTGGAACGGGCCAGTCCGAGCGACCGAAAGGGCCGCCCGTTTCGCCGCCGCGCCCTGGGGCGGCCGGAGGTCTCCTCGTCTGGGTGACCTCGGCGGTGCTCTCCACGACAGCCCTGTGCACCCTCGCCTGGTGGATGGGCACCGGTTCGTCTGTCCCCGTCGTGCGCCGCGTGCCCATCCCTGAGAACGCACCGCGCGAGGGGGCCGTTTCCGCCCGGGCCGCGGTGAACATCGAGGGCACATTGCAGAAGTTTGACGGTACGGCCGGCGCTACCCGTGGCGAGTGGCCCCGGTTCCGCGGCTCCCGCTCCGACAATGTCTGCGGCGATAGCGTCCGCATCGCGTCTCCGCCAAAGGTCCTGTGGTCGCTGGATCTAGGGGACGGGCACGCGGGCGCCGCGGTGCTGCTCGGGCGCGTATTCGTCCTGGATCACGACGAGGCAATGCATGCGGACGCTCTGCGCTGTTTTTCCTTTGATGATGGCCGCGAGATCTGGAGGCGCTCATACAAGGTCCAGATCAAACGAAATCACGGCATTTCCCGAACGGTGCCGGCCGTCACGGATCGCCACGTCGTGGCGATCGGACCCATGTGCCACGTTCTCTGCGCGGATCCGAAAGATGGGCGATTTCTCTGGGGCATGGATCTCGTGAAGGAGTTTGGGTCAACCGTTCCCCTCTGGTACACGGCCCAGTGCCCCATCATCGAGGGGGGTATCGCGATCCTCGCGCCGGCGGGTTCCGCACTGATGATCGGGGTCGACTGCGCGACGGGCAAGGTTGTCTGGCGGACGCCCAATCCCGGAGGCTGGCAGATGTCGCATAGCTCCGTCGTGCCGGCCACGTTTGCGGGGAGGCGGATGTATGTGTACGCGGCCATCGGGGGTGTGGCCGGCGTCGCCGCAGACGGACCCGATGCGGGCAGGCTCCTTTGGTCCACCACAGAGTGGAACCACCCCGTGGTGGCACCTTCGCCCGTGGCCCTGGATGGCGACCGGCTGTTGCTGACCGCCGGGTACGGGGCCGGGAGCATGCTGGTGCGAATCGAGCCCGACGGCGACGCGTACCGCGCCAAGGTGCTGGAGCGCATCCCGAAAGAGCGTTTTGCGTGCGAGCAGCAGACGCCCGTGTACTTCAAGGGCCATCTCTACGGCATCCTGCCAAAAGACGCCGGTGAACTGAAGGCGCAGCTCGTCTGTTACGATCCCGAAAAAGGGGTCGTGTGGTCGAGTGGGAAAGCGGTGAGGTTTGGGCTCGGGCCTTTCATTATCGCGGGCGACCGGATCATCGTGTTGAACGACGACGGTGGCCTCGTGGCAGCCAAGGCATCCACGGATCGCTACGAGCCCATTCTTCGTGCCCGCGCGCTGGATGGGCGCGATGCGTGGGCTCCCATCGCCGTGGCCGGCGGCCGGATATTGTTGCGCGACTCCCACCGGATGGTCTGCTTGGATGCGGCGAGCGGAACGTGATATGAGAGCCCGAATCCACAGCCACTCACCCGCCCAAAACTTCGCAGCGCTCCTTGCCTGCCTGGCCATCTGCGGCTGCGATCCGCCGCCCGACAGCGATGTTCCGAAGGCGTACAAATACGATATCGCAAATCTGAAGGAGGCGAGCGCCGCCACGGGCGAGTGGGTCGAGATCAAATCGATTCCCCTGCCCTTTCGGGACCCCCGCGCGATCGCGTGTGTTGGGGACGGCACCATCTTGGCCGCCGGCGACCGGGCCGTCGTGGCCCTCGCTGCAGACGGGAAAGAGATCTGGCGTTCTCGGTTGTCCGATGAACCCCGGTGCCTGGGGGCCGGTACGGGCGGCAAGACCTACGTCGGATTCCGGGATCACGTCATGGTGCTGGGGGCTTCTGGGGCGGTTGTGGGCGAATGGACCGGTCTGGGGGAAAATGCCGTGATCACATCGGTCGCGGTGGGCCGAGAAAAGGTCTGGGTGGCCGATGCTGGCTCGCGCAAGGTCGCCATATTCGATCTCGGCGGCAGGCTGGTGGGGTATCTCTCCCCCCCGGATCCCTTCGTGGCGCCCAGCCCATTCTTCGATCTGACTGCGGATTCCGCCGGTGGCGTCTGGGTCGTCAATCCGGGTTGCCTGCGGGTTGAGCACTATTCCGCGGATGGGGCACGCACTACGCACTGGGGTGGGCCTTCGATGGACCCGTCCGGTTTCGCGGGCTGCTGCAATCCGATCCATATCGCCCTCCTGCCGGATGGCGGTTTTGCCACTAGCGAGAAGGGCATACCCCGCGTTAAGACGTATCGTCCCGACGGCGCATTCTCGTGCATTGTCGCGGGTCCCAAGATGTTTGCCGAGGACACGCACGGCCTCGATCTTGCCGCGGCGACCACGGGAGATATTCTCGTCTTGGACAGGGAGAAGCGCACCGTCCGACTATTCTCATCCAAGAGGGAGCGGAAACCATGATCGGGGGCAGGAGAGTTTTTTTATTGGGCCTTGGTCGAAGCATCGCCGCTGGGGCCCTGGCCATCATTTCGGCGCGGCTCGTTTTCTGTCGGCGCAAGAATCCCGGCTTGGCCGGCGCCGGCGGATGCCCGCGCTGCCCATTGTCGGAGATCTGTCTGGCGCGCGCCGAGACATCGCCGCAGCAGGATCCGAAAGAGGGAGGATCGACCCGTGGCTGAGCCAATCGCTTCACATGGTTGGGACCGGAGGAAATTTCTCGCCACAGGTTCCCGCGGGGCCGCGGCCGCCGCCCTCGGCGGACTGGCGGCCTGGCGGGCGGCCCGCGCCATCGCCGATGACACCGTCTGGCAGATCGATCCCCTGAAATGCGTCCAGTGCGGAAACTGCGCGACCCGATGCGTGCTGACGCCATCGGCGGTGAAATGCGTGCACGCATACTCGGTATGCGGGCACTGCCGGCTGTGCTTCGGTTACTTTCAGCCCGAGACGGCCCACCTGCAGGAGGGGGCCGAAAATCAGCTCTGCCCGACCGGGGCGCTGAGGCGCCGATTCATCGAGGAGCCCTACTATCAATACACGATCGACGAGCCGCTGTGCACGGGCTGCGCCAAGTGCGTCAAGGGATGCACCACATTCGGCAACGGTTCCCTCTTCCTCCAGGTCCGCCATGATCGCTGCGTGAACTGCAATGAGTGCTCCATCGCGCGATCCTGCCCCTCGGATGCGTTCGTGCGGCGCCCCGCCTCGCACCCCTACATCCTGAAACAACTGCCCACCGCCTGAACGCATGGCCCCCGCAAAACCCCATCGCCTCTTGATCGCCGCGGCCTCGATCGTCGCCATGGCGCAGCAGGCGCTCGCCGAATTGCGGTTCCCGCAGCCGGATTTTGAATCTGGCTACACCCCGCCAGCAACGTCGGTGCCCCCACCCCGATCGCTGGCATGGGAAGTGGTCGACGTTGGCGTGCTTGGCGTGGCGCTCGCGCTGGCCGCATGGCTGGTACTAAAACGCCGCTCTCGCCTCGGCGTCATCTATTTGACCGCCGCCTGCCTTGGGTATTTCGGCTTCTTTCGGAAGGGCTGCGTCTGCCCGATCGGTTCGATCCAGAACATCACCGCGGGCCTCTGCGACCCGTCGTTTGCCGTGCCATTGACTGTGGTCGCGTTCTTTGCGCTGCCGCTGGCGGCGGCCCTGATTTTCGGCCGGGTGTTCTGCGCCGGGGTCTGTCCTCTGGGGGCCATCCAGGATCTTGTCGCGGTCCATCCCGTGCGCGTGCCGGAGCCGATCGCCGAGGCGCTGGGCTCGCTCCGTTACGTGTATCTGGCGGCGGCCATCCTCCTGACATCCCTGGGCGCGGGATTCCTCATCTGCCGCTACGATCCGTTCGTGGCGTTCTTCCGGATGGACGGGAAACTCCCGATGCTCCTGTACGGCGCTGCGCTGCTGCTTCTCGGCGTGTTTGTCGCGCGCCCCTATTGCCGGTTTCTGTGTCCGTATGGAGTACTGCTGGGCTGGCTTTCCCGCCTGTCGTGGCGGCATGCGTCAGTCACGCCCGCACAGTGCATCCAATGCCGCCTTTGCGAGCACTCGTGCCCGTTCGACGCCATACGTTTCCCGGCGCCCGCGCCCTCGCTCGCGTCCCTGGAGAGGGGGCGGAAGGAATTGGTGTTTCTCCTGTTGCTCCTGCCGGTGCTGGTCGCCGGCGGCGCATGGCTGGGCCATGCCACATCCCGCAACCTGGCTGGCCTCCACCCCACGGTAAGCCTTTCCAGACGAATCCAACTCGAGGCCGATGTCCCTGAAACGCCCACGACAAAGGCCACCGACGCCTTCCGCACCTCAGGACGCACGGCCCCCGAGCTGCACGCCGACGCAAGGGCCATCGAGGCCCACTTCGCAACTCGAGCTGCCGTGGCCGGGGCACTCCTCGCATTCTTGCTTGGGCTCAAATTGATGGCCTTGACGCGCAGGCCCGCCCGCTCCGATTACGAGACGGACCGGTCACTCTGCTTGAGCTGCGCGCGCTGTTTCCGTTTCTGCCCGGTGCGCCCCGGGGGCGAGGTGCCGCCAGAATTCTTGACAATGGGGAACAAGGACAATGCCTGAAAATCGTGACGTGGTTCGTCGCCGACAGCAGATCCGCCATTTGGCGGGGGCGGTCGCAGTGGTCGCGGCCTCATTCTGCCTCGCGGTTACCTTGCTGCTGTTGGCGAATTACGCGCGGTCGGCGAGGGCGCAGCCCCTCGACTCACCCGCGCTGGTGCAGCTTCGAGAGCAAGCCCGCAAAGATCCCAAGCAGCTCGATTGGGTCGAGCGCTTTCGCGATATGGACCAGATCGCCAGGCACGCCTTTTTCTCCAGCCAGGCTTTTGCAAGTGCCGGCGCCGCGCTCCTGCTGGTCGGACTGGCCACCCTGGTGGTGGCGCTGCGCGTTCGCCGCGCGATTGCCCCCCCGCCCCCGGACCCACTCTCCCTCCCGGGCGAGCCCGATGTCGAACGCATCACCCTGGCCCGGCGAACAGCGCTCGCCGGGATGCTCATCTGCCTGTGCGCCTGTGGCGGCGCCATCGCATGGCTCTTTGCCCCCAGAGCGCCAGCCCCGGCACGCGCGCAGCCCATCCAGCAGCCCAGGGCATCGGCGGGAGATCCCATGTCGGAATGGCCGGCACTGAGGGGACCGAATGGCGTAGGGCTCGCGCCCAAGGCAACGCCACCGACCGATTGGGATGGTGCCGCGGGCAGAAACATCCTTTGGAAGTCCGAGGTACCGATGCCGGGGTTCAGTTCGCCGGTTGTGTGGGGTGACAGGATATTCCTGACCGGGGCGGATGAGCGGTCGCGAAAGATTTTTTGCTTTGATACCAGCGGTGGCCGTCTCCTTTGGACCCACGAGGTGCAACCCATGCCGGGGACACCGGCCGAGGCACCGAAGGTCGGCGAGGACACGGGTTACGCGGCCTCCTCGCCCGCAACGGATGGGGCGCGCGTCTTTGCCATCTTCGCGAACGGCGATCTCGTGTGTGCCGACAAGGAGGGCAAGAAGATCTGGGGCCTGAACCTGGGGGTTCCGGACAACCCCTATGGTCACGCCTCCTCTTTGCTCGTGTGGCGGAACCTGCTCATGGTCCAGTTCGATCACCACGCCGAAGCCTTTATCACCGCGATCGATACGGCCACAGGTCGGGTGGCGTGGGAGGTCAAGCGGAAGGTTGAGGCGTCGTGGACCACCCCGGCCATCGTGGCCTTGGCCGACCGGGACGTGCTCGTGACCAGCGCGACGCCCCTCGTGATCGCCTACGATCCGGCGACGGGCCGGGAGCTGTGGAGCCGCGACGTCCTTTCCGGGGAGTTGGCGCCGTCCCCGGCGGCCTCGGGCGATCGCGTCTTCGTCAATGATGACGGGGGACGTCTATTTGCTTTCGACGCCGCCACTGGCAAGCCCGCATGGCAGGCGGAGGTCAATACTCCGGACATCTCCAGCCCAGTGGCATCCGGCCCATTCATCTGGATGGCCAACAGCGCCGCAACCATGGTCGTCTGCGAAACCGCCACAGGCAAACAGGTCGCCGAAGTTGAACTTGAGGAAGGCTTCTGTGCCTCGCCCATCGCCGCGGGTGGCCGGGTTTTCGCGTTCGATCGCAATGGGATAGGATTCGTGTTCGACGCCGCCAACCCGGGCACGAAACCCACGCGTCTCGAGTTGGGCGAGAAGGTGTTTGCCACCCCGGCCATTATCGGCAACCGCATCTACCTTCGCGCAGAGAAGCACCTGTACGCCATTGGCTCCCAGCGATGATGGATTCCGATCTTTTCTTTCGTTCAAAACGGGCTAGATATTAGCCAATGGGCACGGCAATTCGCAGGGTGCTTATACCGGTTTCCGTCGGTGCGCTCGGCCTTGTGGTGGGATTTGGGTTGGGCCGCTCCGCGCGCGAGGACCGGGTTTCCAAACCTGGGTACGACGGCCCCCTGGGGCGGTCCTCGTCATCCCTCGGTGCACTGGGTCATTCCTCCGGGGGTTCGGCGTCGAGTGGTTTGACGGGACCAACCGCCCGATCCAACAAGGGCACAGGCACCCCGGAGGATGCCGCCGCGCGCGCGCGGGCCATCATGCTGGAGGCCCCGTCGTTCGAGCGCGATTTGGCCCTCGTCCAATTTGTCTCCCACATCCCGAAAGAGCAGTTGCTCGACGTCCTCAGCAGCCTCCAGAACCAGCCGGACATCGTGCGCGGCGCCATGGCCAGTCATCTGGTCCTGGAACGACTAGCCAGCGAGGACACGGGTGCCGCAATGAATTGGCTCAAGAGTCGGCCACAGGGGATCGATGGCTACGTGGGTGTGAGCACGCTGTTTTCCGTCTGGTCCGGCCGAGACCTCGGCCAGGCTTTGGCCAATGCCGCGGATCTCGCTGACCCGCGTCAGCGGGAGCAGGCGAATTCGGCGATCCTTTCCACGGTCGCCCAGCGTGACCCCCTGAAGGCCCTCGAGCTGATCGAGAAGAATCCCCTGCTGTCGCGCAATGGCCAGGGGGAGAGCACGATCTACTCGACATGGGCGGCCCGAGATCCAACCCAGGCCGCGTTGAGCGCCCTGGAGGTCCCGGCGGGAGTCCGGCGACAACAGGCCTTGGGCGGCGTGATGTCGGCATGGGCTTCCCGTGATCCCGCGGCGGCATGGGCGTGGGCCAAGTCCCTCGATTCACCGCAAGATCAGCTCGCCGCCCTGGAGCGTGCCACCGCCACCGTGTCATCGAAGAACCCCTCTTTCGTCGCGGAGCATCTCAACGATATACCGGCTGGCCGGAGCCGATCCCGTGCGATCACCAACCTCGCCTGGCAGTGGGCCATGCAGGATCCTGACGCCGCCCTGAAGTGGGCCCAGGGATCGCTCAACTACCAGGAGAGTTCCAGCGCCATCCCACAGATCGTGGCGGGCTGGTCCCAGCGCGATCCCACCGCCGCAGCCAGCTATGCCGCATCCATCGCAGATCCCAAGAGCCGGGATGCAGCCCTCAACAACCTCGTCTGGGGCTGGAGCCAGAGCAACCCCGCGGCCGCAGCGGCATTTTTCGAGAAGCTGCCGCAGAACGACCAGCGCCGAAATTACCTCTCCAACGTGGCCCGACAATGGGCGAACGCCGACCCGAATGCCGCGATGGATTGGGCCCTCAAACTCTCCGACCCCAAAGAACGATCCTCCTCGCTGTCGTCCGTCCTTTCCTCTTGGGCCGAAACGAACCCAGCCGCGGCAGCCGAGTCCATCCTCGCGATCAACGATAAGGATGCCCGGACCCGCGCGGCGGACAACCTGACGTCCTCGTGGGTGCGCAGTGATCCCAACGCGGCAGTCCAATGGGCGCAGCGGCTTCCCGAAGGACCCTCACGGGCCAATGCCTACCGCGGCCTGATTTCCGCATGGATCGAGCAAGACGAGATGGCGGCCACGCGCTGGCTCGACCAGTTGCCCGACGGTCCATCCAGGGAAACCGCCGTCAGCACCTACGTCGATCGCAGGATAAACTCCGATCCAGAAGGGGCATTCTTCTGGGCCTCCAGCCTCGCCTCCGACAAGGATCGCAGGAACCGCATGTACGCCGCAGCCAGTAACTGGATGCGCCGCGACCCGAACGCCGCCAGCCAAGCGATCATGAGTTCTTCCCTCCCCGAGAGCGAAAAAATCCGCCTCGTGAAAAAGGCACGCTAGCAGCCCGTCACTCGCGAGGTGCGGAATCGGGTCGGCGCTCCCAGAATTCGGCGACCGGCATTAGGGCGTCGGCCCTGTAACCGATGCTTTTGATCGCCGGATGTCTCCGCAGCACGGCGGGATTAGTCGTACGTGAGGGCAAGATGAGTGTCCGAAGATGCTCCAGTTTGAGCAGGACCGCGAGATCCACGATGCCACTGCAATCCGCCAGCGCGAGGTGTTGAATCGGCGCCGCCTCGATGGGCGCGAGGTCGCGCACCAAAGTGCCAGAGAGATCGAGCGCCTGAAGCGGGGCGCCTCGGAGCGGCGAAATATCCGCGATGGGGCACCCCGAAAGATTGAGGTCCTGCAAGGGCATTCGTTTCAATGGACTGATGTCCGAAACCCCCGAGCCCGAGAGGTCGATCCGCACAAAAGGCAACCCCCCAATGGCCGTGATATTCGTCAGCCCAGGATTGCCGGCCAGCGACAGCTCTGCGCCGGTCTGAGTGACCTTTCGGCCAGATTTCAGTTCCCCGGGAGGATTGGCCTCCTTGAGGTTCGACAGCCGCGCATCGATCATCCCGACGTCGATCTCTCGGGCGACCGTGTCCACGCGTTCCAATTCAACCACAACAACTTCTGCCATCTTCAAGGTATCCGTGCCCGCATGGCCGCTGCGAAATGCCGTCGCTGCCGACCGAATTCGAGCGAGGTTCCTTTCGGGAAAGGTCTGCCGCCGGATCGTGCTGGCCGTCTTCTTGTCCAGGGCGGTCGCTGGCGGTAGGCCGGCCAATTGCAGCAATCGGACGAGGTCTTCGCGCGCCGAGGCCTCGGCCTTCTGCTTCGACCCCTGCGAGAGCGAATCCACTATCGCCAACGCCAGGGGATCGGGCGCCGCCGCCCGAAAATACTCTAGGGCGCCCATCCGATCCCGCCCACTCCAAGCCACAAGACCCCGGAGCAGATTGACCTCGCTGCCAGATCCCTGGCCCACCCTTCGAAGTTTTTCTGCCGGGGCAAGCTGATCCAGTGTCAGCGTCCATTCAGAGGCCTCGTCCGTACCAACACGGCGCACAACACGCACCGACGTCCCCTCCACGTGCCGGATCTGCACGATTTCGCTCCCGGATGTCAGTTCGACATTCAGGAGCTGGCCCTGATCCACGTTGAACGATGAGAGGATGCGACTGTCCAGTTGCTGAACGATCTGCAGCGACCGTCGCAAGCCGGCGACCGTCGGGGAACTCGCCGCCCCGGAGGCCCCCTCCACGATCGCCTTGGCCTGAGAAAGATCCCCCCGCAGCACGGCCGCGGCCACGCTTCCCGCCAGGTCGACCCCGCGGGACACGGCCCCTGAGCCCACCAAAATTGCAAAAACGGTGATCAGGCGCATGCCATTCAATCGATTCGGGTTATAGGGTGAACACTCAAAAACTTCAAGCAAGAGCTCATGCCCGCCGCGGTGCGCTCCACGGGGGATCAAGACCGATTCTGCCTGGCAGCCTGACCTCGGGACCTGTCACCTTGTCTCATTCGTTGACCTCAAACCCACAGGCGGTTTTGCCAGAGGATTCTGTCGGCCTAAGTCCGACAGATTCCTGGCCGCCGTCACTGGGCGGTCTGTCCGCCGGGAGGCTCTTCGGCGGATGGCCCTGCGGCCTGCGCCGGGGCCGGGCCGTCTCCTGGGCTGCCTTGGTCTTGCCGCGCGACCTCTTCCTTGGGTCTCGGCCGGAGCAGTTCGGCGACTTCCATTTGGACGAGATGCAGTTCGGACAATTTCAATCGGGGGTCGGTGATCAGGAACGTCTCTCCCGTCTCCTTATGCTCGTAGACCAGGCACGGGCGCCCATCGTGCTCGACGGTGTCGCGATGATAGAACTTCTTCTTGCGCTCAAGCATCACGGCCAAGATGTACCGGGCATTCTCCGTAGCTGGATCCGCCCCCTCGATCATCCGCCTGAGCAGGGATTCCGCATCGTCCTGCGCGATCGTCCGCTCGGGCTCCGGTGGCGCGACCTTGAATTCGCTCCTCCAGAATGACAGGGCTTTTTGATCGGCCGGTCGCTCCGCCCATGCCTCGGCCGAGAAATCTTGCCGGACCAGCCCATCGGCTGTCTCCAGCAGCATGGCAAAATAGACCTCCTCATTCCGAAACCGGCGTCCCGTGACGAAGCACTTGCCGGTCGGCGGCTGGATGTTCCAATCCCTTTCAATCATGGCGGCCTATTCGCGCGTCCCTGTCTATGGCAGGTAACCGTACGCCGCAACAGAGAACTGTGCGAAAAACGCTTGAAAAAGCCGGGTTGCCTTACCATTGTCACCCCACAGATGACACTGCGAGGTGCCCACGCATGTCCGATCGCACTGGCCGGGCGGCTCGCCCGGCCCGGAGCCATTAACCCGGGCATCGGTGAACCTCTAGCCCACACCACATGAAACCCAAGGTCGCATTTCTTTTTTCCGGACAGGGAGCCCAGCACGTAGGCATGGGGGCCGACCTCATCCAGTTGCCGGCCAGCGAGAGAGTCTACAGGGACGCCGACAGCGCGCTCGGATACTCGCTCTCAGAGCTGTGCTTTTCCGGCCCGGAGTCGAAACTCACCGAAACCCGCCATTGCCAGCCGGCCCTCTACGTTCATGGACTGGCATGCCTGGCCGCGTTCCTCGAAAAAATGCCCATCGAACCGGATTTTGTCGCGGGATTGTCGCTCGGTGAATTCACGGCCCACGCCGCGGCCGGGAGTTTCTCCCTGCAGGATGGCCTTCGGCTTGTTGCCACGCGCGGCGCGGCCATGCAGGAGGCGTGCGATGCCAGCCCGGGTGGCATGCTTTCGCTCATCGGCGCGACACCCGAAAAGGCCTCGGTCATCGCCGGGGAGGTCGACGTGGACATCGCCAATCTGAACTCCCCGGGGCAGGTCGTGCTTTCCGGGCTGTTGGAGCGGCTCGAACGCGTCCCCGACATAGCCAAGAAAGAGGGCATCAAGCGCGCCATCCCGCTCAAGGTCGCCGGCGCCTACCATTCGCGACTCATGGAACCCGCCAGGGCCACGCTCGAGACCGCCTTGCGCGGGGCCCCGATCCAGATGCCGCGTTGCCCCGTCGTGGCGAATTTCTCGGCCCTGCCCGGCACCAGCCCGGATGAGATTCGCGCGCTGCTCTTGCACCAGGTGACCGGAACGGTCCGCTGGGAGGAGAGCATCCGCTGGCTGATAGCCCAGGAGGTCAAGCACTTCATCGAATTCGGCCCCGGGGAGGTGCTGGCCGGGCTCGCAAAACGGATCAACGCCGATTCGCGCGTCGCCAGCGTCAGTGATGTCCCTTCCCTCGAGAAGGCCCTGGAATTCGCCGCCGCAGAGGGCTTGGCCTGACGCCGGAATCAACGTCATGTTTAAAGATAAGGTAGCAATCGTCACGGGCGCCGGCCGAGGCATCGGTGCCGCCATTGCGCTGAAGCTGGCCGCCCGGGGCGCCGCCGTTGTCTGCGTCAGCCGGACCGAAGCCAACGCGAAGCGGAGCGCGGCAGATGTCGCCGCCCTCGGTGCCAAAAGCCTGGCCCTCGCCATAGATGTCGCCGATGCGGCGGCATCCGAATCCGCGATCGACGCCACCCTCAAGGCTTTTGGGCGCATCGACATTCTCGTCAATAACGCCGGCGTCACCCGCGATGGCCTCTTGATGCGGATGGGCGAAACCGACTGGGATGCAGTCCTCGCCACGAATCTGAAAGGCGCATTCAATTTCACGCGCCCGGCCATCAGGACGATGATCAGGCAGCGCTCGGGTCGCATCGTGAACATCTCGTCTGTCGTGGGCCTGATCGGAAACGCCGGGCAGGCCAACTACGCCGCCTCGAAGGCCGGGCTGATCGGATTCACCAAGGCCGTAGCCAAGGAGGTCGCCAGTCGCGGGGTAACCTGCAACGCGATCGCCCCCGGATTCATCAGCACCGACATGACGGCCGCCCTCAACGAGGAGCAGCGCGCGCGCCTGCTCGACGTGATTCCCCTGGGCCGGTTTGGCGAACCGGAGGATATCGCGGAGGCCGTTCTGTTCTTGGCCGGGGAGTCTGGACGCTACATCACAGGACAGGTCTTGACAGTCGATGGGGGGATGGTCATGTAAGGGGGCCGTGGCGGAATTTCCAAATGACGTAAGAAATTGATTGCCAAAACTCTCGGAACCACGCAATTAACCCGCACCACATTCAAAGGAGGACACCAATGGCGGATAAAACACTCGAGGAGAGGGTCAAAGAGATCATCGTTGAGCAGCTCGGCGTCAACGCGGAGCAAGTCACACCCGAGGCACGGTTCATCGAAGATCTGGGCGCCGACTCGCTCGACACCGTCGAGCTGGTCATGGCATTCGAGGAGGAATTCGGTGTCGAAGTCCCAGACGAGGATGCCGAGAAACTCCAGACGGTTGGAACGGTCATCGAATACCTCAAAGACAAAGCTGATAAATAATTAGGCGTTCCGCGTGGCTGGGGTTCGCCTTGGCGTTTCCCCCACCCCGTGTAATGTTTTGCCCATGAGCTTGGACAGGCGCATAGTCGTCACGGGATTGGGTGCCATCACCCCCGTGGGAAAAGATGTTGGAACCTATTGGGACGCCCTCGTGAACGGGCGCAGTGGCGCCGGGCCCATCACGGCTTTCGACGCCTCCGCCTTCGACTGCCGGATCGCGGCCGAGGTTAAGGGTTTTGAGCCCGCATTGGGCTTTAAGAATCCCAAGGACGCCCGAAGGGCCGATCGCTACACGCAACTTGCGGTGGCGGCAGCCAAGCAGGCCGTCGCCGACGCCGGCCTGGCGGATCCCGCGGGCCTGGATCTGGACCGCATTGGGGTGATGATCGGCTCGGGCATCGGGGGCCTCATCACGCTGGAGAACCAGCACAGCGTATATCTCGAAAAGGGGCCCGGGCGCCTGTCCCCCTTCCTGATCCCGATGCTGATTGGCAACATCGCCTCTGGCATCGTGGCGATGGAGCATGGCTTCCGCGGGCCAAATCTCGCGGTCGTCACCGCGTGCGCCACGTCGGCCCAGTGCATTGGCGAGGCCTGGCGCATCATCCGTGACGGCGATGCCGACGTGATCGTGGCCGGCGGCAGCGAGGCGGCGATCTGCCCAATGGGCATCGGCGGGTTTGCGGCCATGCGCGCTGTCAGTTTCCGCAATGATGCGCCCGAGCAAGCCTCCCGCCCGTGGGACACAGGTCGCGACGGCTTCCTAATGGGCGAGGGCTCCGGCATGGTCGTCATCGAGACCCTCGAACACGCGAAGAAGCGCGGTGCCAAGATCTACTGCGAACTGGCGGGCTACGGCCTGAGCGCCGACGCCTATCACCTTTCCGCCCCCGATCCAGATGGTGCCGGGGCCGCCCGCGCCATGGCGGGGGCCATCAAGCGCGCCGGCGTCGCCCTCGAGGAGGTCGGCTACATCAACGCGCATGGCACTTCGACCCCGTTGGGCGATATCTGCGAGACCCTCGCCATCAAGAGCGTCTTTGGAGATCACGCCAAGAAGGTTCCGGTTTCTTCGACCAAGTCGATGATCGGACACCTTCTCGGTGCCGCCGGTGCCGTGGAGGCCATCGTTTGCGTCAAGACGATTGAAACGGGCATCATTCACCCCACCATCAATCTCAATAACCCCGACCCGAAGTGCGATCTGGACTACGTTCCCAATCAGGCCCGTCAGGCCCGTGTGAACGTTGCCATGAGCAATTCCTTCGGCTTCGGCGGCCACAACTCCTGTCTCGTCCTGAAGCGGATCTAGATAGATCACATCGACGCCCGGCGATCGAGGCGAAGGACGCCAAGACCATAATTCCACGCGAACGCGTGAAATATGCAGCTCATCGTGCTTGGGCACCCACCCGACGGCGGGCGTTTGGGGCACCACCGGAGAAGAAACTGGGACGTAGGAGCGCGCATGCGCGCGATTCGCGCATGGGATCGCCTGCAAGCAGGCTCCTACGATTCGGTGTCTGAATTCTCGAAACCAGATGCCATCCGGCGGCTGCCGGACCACCGGGGCGGAAAATCGTAGCGAAGCCGATCGCCAGAGGCGATTTTACGAACATTCCGGCTTCGGCCCTCGCTCGGCCGCCACGGGCGGGACGCCCGTGCCACAGGACCGTGGCATGGGCATCTTGCCCATGGCCCACGCCGAATGGCACAAGCCCTTTGCTGCTAGGTCGTTACGCTCTACTTTCGAGCTAGCGCCGCCCCCGCGAACAGCGCCCGAAGTTTCTGTCAGCGCGGCTGCGCTTGCGCGTTCTCCGACCGCTCAGCTCCCGCCGCAGCAATGGATTCCTTGTGCTGCGCTGCGGTCCGGAGCCGGATGAAATCGTTCAGAATAAAGAGCGACTCGCGCGCCGTCGGATCCAGCAGCGGACCCTTCTCGTCGGCCGTGTCGTCACTGTCTTGATCGATGGAGGAAGGGATCGGGTCTTCCGCGGTCTCTCGCCGTGCCTCAGGCTCTGGCAGACCGGGTGCCTCGATCTTCGTCATGGGCAATAGGCGGACTATCTCGTGGGGCGCCTTGCTTTCCCGGGCCGCGCGATCCTTCTTGCGCTCTTTGAGTTCAAGATCGATCTCATCCCGCTCCCCGCGCCGGACAGACTCGTTCAGAGAAACCTTCTTTTCATCCAGCAACTTCTTCCGCCTGGCGATATCGCTCCGGATGTAGCCGAATTCTGGATCCGAGTTGACGCGGCCGTCCGAGCGTGCCCGGAGCAGCGGCAGGACCACGTCGGTCGAACCCACCGGCGTGTATGCGGCTGGGGTGATCTCGTCCCAGGGCAAGGGATTCTCCAGCGCGGACTCGCCAAACTCGGCAAAGTCACTGACCGAGGGAAGCACGATGTCGGGGTGGACGCCATTGAGCTGCGTCGAAGAGCCGCTCGCCCGATAGAACTTTTGGACCGTGAGTTTCAGGGCACCCGGCCGCGACGGAAGTGGCCTCGTCCAGAACTGGATGGCGCGGCGCATCAGGGGCCCGAGTTCAATCAGGGACTGGACCGTGCCCTTGCCGTGCGTCGCAGAATCGCCCACGAGTACCGCGCGGCCATAGTCCTGGAGCGCACCAGCCAGGATCTCTGCAGCCGATGCGCTGAATCTGCTGATCAGCACGACGAGGGGCCCTGGATACGTGACCTCCCCATCTTCATCGGCATGGGTCGTCCGCCGCCCCCTGGCATCGCACACCTGAACCACCGGTCCCTCGGGAATGAAAAGACCCGTCAGGTTGATGGCTTCCTCCAGCGAACCCCCGCCGTTGCGCCGCAGATCCAAGACCACTCCCTCCACCCCCTCAACCTGGAGTTTGCCCAGAAGGCGAGCCACATCGACCGTCGTGCTCTGCCCAGAGCCACCGTTCTCGCCCACATCCATCGGCGAATAGAAGGACGGGAGGTCGATCAGCGCGATGCGTCGGGTCCCGCCCCCGTCGATGGGTATCTCGATGACCTTTGCGCTCGCCCGCTGGTCCTCGAGCTTGATCTCGTCTCTTACCAGCGAAACCAACTTGCGTCCCCCAGTCGAGGAATCCTCCGGAAGCACCGTCAGACGGACTTCGGTGCCCTTGGGCCCGCGGATCATCTCAACGACTTTGTTGAGGTTCATCTCGACCACATCGACGGGTTCCCCATCCCCCTGCGCGACCTTCACTATTCGGTCGTTCGGCCGCAATTGTTTGCTGCGCTCCGCAGGACCGCCCGGGACCAGCTTCTTGATGGTGCAATACCCATCTTCCGATGAGAGCACCGCCCCGATGCCGAAAAGAGAAAGCTGCATGTTGATCGCGAAATTCTCCAGCTCCTCGCTGGACATGTAGTCGGAGTGCGGATCGTAAACATGCGCCAGGGAGGTCAAAAACGTGGCGGTGATTTCCTCGGGGCTTCGCTCCTTGTCGTATCGAAAACTGCGCTCGTATCGCCGGAGCAGCAGTTCGGCAATCTCCTTGAGATCCGTCTTCTTCTTTTTCTCGCCGAGCTTCTCTTGCAGGATGTCGAACTTGAGACGCAGGCGCCACAGCTCGGTGGCCTCGTTTAAGTCTTTGGGGCGCGGCGACTTGTGGCGATCCGCCGCAAACCATTCATCCTGCGTGAAGTCAAACTTCCCGGGTGCCGCCAGGATCTGCCGGACGAACTGGACACGCTCCTCTTCGCGGCGCAGCAGCCGCGCATAGATCTCGAATGCGGGGCCTGTGTCTCCGACGTTCAGCGCGTCGTCGAGCGACGTGCTGTACCTCTCAAACTCCGCCATGTCCTCCTGCGTGAAGAGGATGTGAAAGTAGTCCAGGCTGTCGATGTATCTTGCCAGAAGTCGGCGGGACACTTCGTCATCGATGTTCTGCTGCAGGAAATGATTCTTTTCCAACAGGCGGGCCGTGAGTTTGGCGACATCGTCCTCCTTGGCGGCAACGCCCGTCTGACAGCCGGCTTCATGACCGGTTCCGATGCCGAACAGGAGAGCAACGAGAATCTTCGTTAGGCGCAGCAACTCCCTCGTGGCGACAGGCAGCACATGTTCCTTTCCGTTCGGGCGTAGCCGCCCACAGCAAGGCTTCAAAGATGCAGCAACCAAAGGCATCTGGCAAATGTCCATTCAGCGTTTGAGCGCGTTTCTGATCGCTCAGATGACACGGGCGACACCCCGTGCGACAAGACTTTACATAAAAGATTGGGCCTCAAGATATTACAAAACACACGCCGCGTTGGTGCGCAATGGGACCCAACCGCTCTCACTGCCCCTTTTGCGTGGCGTCGCGAATTTCAATGATCATCACCAGCTTGCCGTTGCCGTATTCCGGCCCGGTGATGAACAGCGGGGCGGAGACGGGCATGACCGCCTCGCCATCAACCAGCACGCGATCTTTTCGGAGAAACTCGAAACCAATGCGTCGTTCCCCAGCACCGCGGGGATGCAGTCTCACGAAAAACTCATTCGTCGGCATTACGACGCTGTCACCTTTGGCGGGGCCGGTGCCCCATGCCTCGCCATATATCTCGTAGCGGCGATAACCGAAGATGCGCTTCAGATTTACCAGGTATTTCTCGAGCCGGGGATCGCTCGGCCCGTCGTCCATCCTGCCAATCACCAGGGCCCCCCACGGCCACGGCTCAGCCGCGCAATTCGCCGCCCAGACCGATAGGAGCGCAAGCAGGATGGCCAGCGGCGGCCTCATCGCAGCACGTACCCTTCAGGAAGATACTCGAGACCGGTGATCCAGACGACGCCAGCACTCTCCGCGGGCGCTGGCACGATCGACGTGTACAAGCCCGGTTGGCGGGACTCAGCCCTCTCCACGCGCGGAACGAGCGGACCCTGGCGAGGCAGGAGAATCGCCACGCCGAGCGCCAACCCCAACGCGGTCACCACCCCGCGCAGCGGCGTGATCGGGCCGATCCGATACCGCATCCATCCCCATCCCCGCCCCTTGCGCGCGCCCTCTCCCGCTATCTGCGACCTGACCCGCTGCCAGTAGAAGTCCATCGCCGCCGGGGGCTCCGGGCGCTCAGCCTGACGCACCATCTTTCGCAGGCTCTCCGCCTCCTCAATGGTCTCTTTCACCACGGGATCGGAAACCAGCCCGTTCTCATCGAACCACGCCAGTTCTTCTTGCCCCAGCGCCCGATCAAAGTACTCCGTCGCGATCAGCCGCTTGTCGTTAGGATCGAGTTCGTTCATAAAATGGCCTCAGTATGCGTTGCAGATGGCGCCGCGCGTAATGCATCCGGGACATCACCGTTCCCCGTTTGACGTTCAGCACGCGGCCGATCTCCTCGTAAGGCATGCTCTCGATTTCTCCCAAGATGAAAACGGAGCGGTGTTCGGGCGTCAACTTTTGGAGCGCCTGGCCGATGGCATTGGCCATCTCGTGTCCATCGATCCCGGTCCCGGGCGGGACCGGATCAACGGCCGGCTCGATCCCGCTCTCGGCCGCCACCTCCAACGACTCCATGGGCCGGTTCTTCCTTCGCCTGAGGTGATCCAGGGCGGTGTTCACCCCAATTCGATACAGCCATGTCCCGAAGGCCGACCGTCCGTCGAACTGGCCCAGGCGCTTCCAGGCCTGGACCATGGTGGCCTGCGCCAGATCTTCGGCCGTCTCCACCTGACCGACCAGATGGAAAATAGTGCCATAGATCTTCGGGAAGAACTCCTCAAAAAGCATCCGAAACGCCTCCTCTTCGCCCTTTTGCGCTCGCTTGACCCATTCACGGTGGCGGTCTGCCGGGCTTTCTCCACCATCCACCGCAATTTTGACGTCAGCAGCCATGAGACGCTTCAGCTAAAAATGTTCTATTCCTGCCGGACCCACCCTTTTATTTATGATTCGAACAGCTTGCGAGTCCCGGGGGAAGACATACTATGCCTTTGTTGATCCGCCGCAAGCCGCCATGATAACCCTGTACCGCCACCTACTGCGAGAAATCCTCGCCACTACGCTGATTGCCATCGGCATCCTGACGTTCGTCCTGGTGCTCGGGAATATCTTCACCCGGCTTTTTGATCTGATCGTGAACCACGATGTGCCGCCCTGGTTCATCTGGGAGTTCATCGTGATGCTCATTCCTTTCTCCCTGGTCTTTACGCTGCCATGGGGGCTGCTCACCGCCATAATGATCGTCTTCGGCCGGATGTCTGCCGACAGTGAGCTGGTCGCGATCCGGGCCAGCGGCATCAGCCTCAGCGCCCTGATTGCCCCGGTCTTGCTGCTCGCGGTGCTTTCTAGCGGGGTCTGCTTCGTCATGAACTCTTATCTGGCGCCCTTCGCCATGGATCGGATCAAGAGCATGGTTTACAATCTTGCACGGGAGGCACCAGGCGCACTCTTCGACGACGACACGGTGATCGACCAGTTTCCCGACAAGCGGATCTATGTCGCCCGCAAGGAGGGAAACGTCGTCTACAACCTCCACGTCTGGGATCTCGACGACCGCAAGCGCCCGCTTCGGAGCTTCCGGGCGGCCAAGGGCGAAATCACACCAGACGAGGCGAACAATGCGATCATCCTGAAGTTGCACGACGCGCGCATGGAGCAGCGCAACGAGGGAAAACCGTTCGAGCTGTCGATGATCAGCCTGGGGAGACGGTTTGACGAGTTCCCGCTCCGGATATCGCTCTCGGAGCTGATGGAAAAGGCCAATCGGGCCAAGAGCGACAGCGCGCTGCCCCTCCCCCATCTCATCGGGCGCGTATCCCGGGGCCGCGAGAAGCCGGCGGATTACGTCTGGAGCGGCACGCTGACAGAAATCCAGAAACGCGTGGCGGCATCGTTCTCGTGCATCACGTTCACCCTGATCGGAATCCCGCTCGCGATCCGCTCGCACCGCCGGGAGACCTCGATCGGCGTCGCGCTCAGTTTCGGAGTCGTTTTCGCCTACTATTTTCTGATCATGGTGGCGGAGACGTACAAATCCACCCCTGGCGCCTTCCCCGAGCTGATCATCTGGGCGCCGAACGTCATCTTTCAGTTGGTTGGCCTTCTGGCCCTTCTCCGGGTTAGCCGGAGCTGATGGCGGACTCGGCGGCCGCGCGCATGCTGCGGACTCTTTCCCCCATGTCGCCGGGCGCATAAAGCGACGTTCCCGCCACCAGCACGTTGGCCCCGGCGCGTGCGCAATCGGGGGCATTGTCGATACCCACCCCGCCGTCGACCTGAATATCAAAATCCAGCCCGAGCGAATCCCGGACCCGCAGCGCTTCGCGGCACTTGTTCAGAACATCGGCAATGAGCGACTGGCCCCCGAAGCCGGGATGCACGGTCATCGCCAAGAGCAGCTCAATATCGCGGAAGAATGGTGCGGCCTTGCCCAGTGGCGTATCCGGGTTCAGCGCCAAGCCGCGGCGGCAGCCGAGCCGGCGTATCTGCTCCAGGGTCGAGGCAACGTCGTGCTCCGCTTCCACATGCACCGTGATGGCCGCAGCACCCGCCTTGGCGAATGCTTCCACATAGCGATCTGGCCGAGAGAGCATCAGATGGACATCGAGCGGCAGGCTCGTGTGGCGCTTCGCGGCCGCAACGATCGCCGGACCGAAGGACAAGTTTGGCACGAAATGGCCGTCCATGATATCGAGGTGCAGCCAGTCCGCACCCGAGTCCCCTGCCCGCCGTGCCTCGGCCCCGAGATTCGCGGGATCGGCCGCCAGCAGCGATGGCGCTATGATTATCGGTCGCATATCAGTTCGATCTCGTAGCCGTCCGGGGCATCGATGAATGCGATGAGGCTACCGGAGGAGGTTTGGGTCGGGCCATCGGTCAGCGGATACCCATGGGCGGCCGCGTGCTTTGCGAAGGCGTCCATGTCCTCCACCTCGAAGGCCAAGTGCGTCAGGTCCGGCTGTACCTGCACGGGCCCGCTCGCGGGATAGTAGGTCAATTCGATCTGCTCCTCGCTATTGGGGACTCCCATGAACACGAGCTCCGATCCCCGCGGTGACGCACTCCGCCTGATTTCCCTGCAGCCAAGGACGTCGCGATAAAACGCAACGGCCTTGTCCAGATCGTTCACGCGATAGCGCGTATGCAGTAGTCTCTTGACCATGCGCGCAGTCTGTCAGCGCCCGGTGAAATGACAAGGGCGGGAGGTGTTGCCAGCGGAAAGTATCGCCATCTCGGCAACTTTCGCGGCGACCCGTTCCCCACTTGCGGGCGACTCAATACGCCGACACGCGTGCCCGCTCCCCCGTCGCCGTGGCGGCCACCGCCGGCTATCCCGGTGACTCGAGCCACGCGCGCGCCGCGGCCTCGTAGACCGCATCGAGTCCCAGCCGGCCCATCAGCGCACCTGACCCCGGCCTCCGGTAGGCGTGCTGCGAGTCCGGCCTTTCTGCCTGCAACACGACATGCCCCCGCCCCCAGGGTCCTGTGCGCTCCGCAAGCGTCGGGCCGAATAACGCCACCACGGGCGTACCGACCGCTGCCGCCGCATGCATGGGACCGGAATCCACACTCACCACGAGCCGGGCTCGGCTGAGCAAGCAAAATAGACCCGGCAAATCCAGAATTCCGGCGGCGGCGATGACCTCGGCGGGGTCGGCCGCCATGGCGAAAGCCGCGGCCCTGCTGGCCTCCGCCGGACCGCCCGTCACGATAATGGGTGCCGCGAGGTCCCTGTGGAAACGCCTCGCGAGGTCCTGAAACCGGATGATGGGCCATTCCTTGGTGGGCCACCGACTGAAGGGGTTGAACACCGCAAACGGTCCCCCGACACCATGCTCGGCAAGAAACTTGGACACCGCCTCATCGGCCGATGCGGGCCAGTGTAGCTCTGGCTGAGGATCGGGCGCGGGGATGCCGAGCCCGCCCATGATCTCCGCAATGACCTGCACCGCATGGCGACCCAGATCCGGCATGAGCGTCCGCCGCCAACCGGGCCGAAAGCGCCCCCGCCCCGCCTTCACCGGCGCGCCGCTGGCATACGTCCACGCGGCGCTCCGGACGGTGCCCTGTATATCGATCGCAAGATCCACCCCTTCGCGGCGCAGGGTCGCCGTGGTCGAGCTAAGCTCACGCAATTCGTGCAGCGGCGCCGCGCGCAATCGCTTCCCCTCGATGACCCGCGTCACGCCGGGGTGATGTCGCGGCACGTCCGCGAATCGCTCGTCCACCGCCCAGGTGATCTCTGCCTGCGGGAATGCACGGTGCAACGGCCCAATGGCGGCGGTGCCATGGATGACATCGCCCAAGGAGGTCAGCTTCACCAGCAGTATCCTCCCAACATCAGCCCGATCCATGATCGGCTCTTCCATCCCCCTACCGTGCGGCGAGCCCGATCCGCCGTCAACGCCGTGACTTGCCCCTCGCTCGCTGTAGCGAAAGATCCACCCGCATCATGTTGGGCTCGGCAGATCGCTTGATGGTGGCCCCCTCCTTCCGGAATAGATTCAGCATCGGCTGGTTGTCCGCCAGCACCAGCGCCCAAAGTGCTTTGACACCCCGCTGGCGCGCGATCGCAAGCATCGCGTCCAGCAACCGGCTCGCGAAGCCCCAGCGCCGAACGGTCTCCCTCACCACAAACGCAAGTTCCGCCGTCGCATCCCCCTCGTCCATGAAGTACCGACCGACCGCGTGGATGATCTGCCGCGGCCCCTGCAGTTCGAAGACGGCCAGCGCAAGGTCCTTTCGCTGGTCCACGCTGACGAGCTCATAGGCTCGCTGCCGCCCCATCCTTTTGACCGGGTGCCCGTAGCGCTGGACGATCGTCTCCGGGGTGTGCGAATAAAAGAATTCCTGCAGGCGCCGTTCGTCGGAAGGATGAAGCGGCCGAAGCGTGTAACGGCGCCCGCGGGCCACGAAGACCGTCGACTCCACACCCCCGATCTCCTCCGGCGTGGTCGGCGCCATGCTCTCGTAGGCTGGCACGAGACCGTGGCGATGGGCGACCTCGAGCAGACCCTCTCGAAATTTCGGGTGCGCCACCTGTATCAGCTCCAACGCCCGCTCTCGGATGCTCCTGCCCCGGAGCGTCGCCACACCATACTCGGTCACCACGTAGTGCACGTCGCCCCGACTCGTGACAACCCCCGCCCCCTCGCTGAGCTGTCCCACGATCCGAGAAACCTCGCCACCCCTGGCCGTCGACCGGAGCGCTATGATCGGCCTGCCTCCCACACTCATCGCGGCTCCCCGGACAAAATCCACCTGCCCCCCAATCCCGCTGTGAAACCTCCAGCCCACTGAGTCCGCCGCCACCTGGCCGGTCAGATCCACCTCCAGCGCGCTGTTCACCGAAACCATCCGGTCGTTCAGGGCGATATTGATCGGGTTGTTGACGTACTCGCTGGGCAGAAACTCCAGATCATCGTTCTCGTGAACGAAATCGTACAGCTCTCGCCCGCCCATGCAGAAGGAGACGACCCCTTTGCCAGGGTGGGATGTCTTGCGGGAGTTGTCGATGACGCCCGATTTCATGCACCGCATGACGCCGTCGCTCATCATCTCGGTGTGCAGGCCAAGGTGCCGGTGGCCAGTCAGCGACGCGAGGATCGCGTGGGGCAGCGTGCCGATCCCGAGCTGTAGCGTGCTGCCATCCTCAATCAGTTGCGCCACGTACTTGCCGATGCGATCCGCCACCTCATCGGCGGGCGGCGTCTCAAGTTTGGGAAGATCCTCCGCGAGTTCCAGTGATGCGGCGAGATCCGCCACGGCGATCCCATGCCCACCATGGGTCCTCGGCATCCTGGGGTTCACTTGCGCGATGACCCTGCCCGCGCACCGGCAGGCCGCCGCCACGACGTCCACACTCACGCCAAAACTGCAAAAGCCCCGGCGGTCCGGTGGCGACACGGCGACCAGCGCAACATCGATCGGGACAATTCCCTCGGCAAAAAGACGCGGGATCTCAGACAGGAAGCACGGCGTGTAATCGGCGCGCCCTTCCACCACCGCCTCCCGTACGCCGGGCCCAAGAAAAAACGAGTTGACCCTCACCACGTCCGCCCACTTGGGCTCAGTCCAGGGTACTGGGCCAAGCGTCATGATGTGGACGATCTCGACATCCTGGAGGATCTGTCCGCAGTCCAGGAGTGATCGCACGAGCCCATGGGGGCATGCGGCCCCCGAACCGACAAATACCCGTGCGCCGGGCGGTACCAGTTCCCGCCAGCGCGACTCCGATATGCCAGACACCTCACCCACCTCGTTACTCCCTTATACCGGAAACCTGTCGCGTTCAAGCCACTCCCGCTCGCCACGGCGTCCCGGCGCCACCCACCGCCAAGAACCGTCCCCCCAATGCCCGTCACGTCAACGCGCCGGTACCACGCACCGAAAAGATGATGTTGGCCTCGGGCCGCGCGCGCTCCTACCGGAGCGTCAGGCAGCAATCGCAGAGGACTTGAAGCCTCCTGTGAGCCACCATGTGGAAGGCCCTCTCCAGCTCATCCAGCAGTTCTTCCCGTTCGGACGGCGACATGCGCAGGCCGGGGGCCACGACATCAACCAAGAATTCCTCGAGAACGGATCGCCCACCAGAAAGCATCTGGATCCAGAGCGCCGCATCGTCGCGGGGATCGGAGAAACCGGAAATCGTCCGCGCCTCCTGCGCCATGGCGGGAGCACCATTTGAGAATCCGCACCCGCACAATGCGTCCTTGAATTCGATCATGAGGGCCATCAACAGTTCATCATCGGGGGGCATCGCAAGTGCGCCCAGCACGGTCGGATCATCTTGTAGGCGATCCTTCCACGCCTGAGCCAAGCCGCGCGCGTTCTGCACGACCATCCCCTCGATTGTCCTCGCCACCGCTTTCACGCTGACCCTCTTCGCCTCACATCTCTCCAGCGCAACGCATCCTTCCGATCAACGCCCACTCCTGCCCTTCGCACCAATGGACCTTACCCAACATATATCATCCAGTGGCGCTGTCTAGACACCCGTGCCCAGAATTCTTTTGGTTTTATATTATCGGGCAATGCAAACGCGGCTTCCCTTCGCACGGCGCCAAAAGGAAGGAGACCCTCCCCCCAAAAAATGGTCCCTGACGCGCCTCCGGCCGGGGAGAGCTTCCCCATCCTCCATGCCGCAGGCCTCGCAACACTCGAACGTTCAGCGTCTTAGCGCACCAGACCGCGGCACTACCTCTTTCACGTAGCGCTGCTTCAGATCGGCAAGCGTCAGGCCACCCTGCGTCCTCCACATGCCATCTTCGGGGCGTCCTTGGGCGTCTGGGAGCGGATTCTTGATCTCCTGCACGTGGAAACCACCGTCGGCAGCAACCGTGCCTTCGAACTGTGACACTTCGCCGGTCGCCCACCGATACCTCTTGGTAAGCTTCTCGCCCGCCGTTAGATATCCCTTGGCGGCCAGGTCTCCCAACGAGACATCGTTCTCATCATCGGGCACATGGAGGAACGCCGGTTCATCCTGTTCGGGGGCGCTGAAACCAATCTTCCTTGCGGCTGATTCCTCTCGCCCGGTCACGTCCTTTTCGATCATCGGTCCCGGCTCTAACCCTGCCGTGCTCCCCATCTGCAAAGGCGGTCGTGCCGGTGGTTCAGGACGTGCGGCCTCGGCGGCGCTCGGCGTCGGCAAAGGCGTCGGCAAAGGCGTCGGCAAAGGCGGCGGGGAAGGCGGCGGCGGCGGTGGTACCACGGCGGGCGGCGCCGGCTCGACGGGAGGCTTCTCCTCGACCCGTGGCGCTGGCAACCCGAGCGCGCGCACCCGCGGCGATTCGGGAACCTCGTAAATCACGTTCTCCCGCGCTCCCTCCTGCACGAACTTTCGCACGGCCCAAACCCGGAACGACGGGGCCGCCGACGTCAGTGCCTGGAGTGCCGCCTCGCTGGGCTGTTCCACGATCAGGTCGAAAAAGGGATCCTGCCCGAATATCTCCCCGAGAGCATCGCGCACATCGATGGCGTGCACGCCCGCCGTCTCGAAATTCTTCAGCACCGCCGCCCGCACCTTCACCTGGTCGATAATCAGATCCGAAATGCTCTTTCGGGTGCCCGACCGGCGCGCGATCTGCTCCTGTTTCACCAGCGAACGGAACGCTGGGCTCTCGGGTGTCAGCCCCCTTGGCTCTATCACGATCACTGCCCAATGCCGCGAGACCACGTCGATCGAAACAAAATCCGGGGTGCGCTCGAAACAGCCCAACTTCTCAAGATCACCCGGTTCCAAAAGCACCGTCGGCTTCCCCAGTATCATGTCGCGGTGATCCGCGACAAAATCCCTCAACTCTTGGATGCCGCCAAATGGCTCCGCCTGAAATCGCTTATGTCCTTGTATCAGCATGATGTCCTCTCCGGCCCGCCACCTTGCGGTTCCCTCTTGAATGCCCGAGGAGGGACTCGAACCCACATGCCTTTTGGGCACTCGATTTTGAGTCGAGCGCGTCTGCCATTCCGCCACTCGGGCCAAGCCGCTTAACCCTACCCTCCGCACCCGCCGGATCAAGCGGTTTCACCTGCCATCTCCCCCGCCGCCGCGAGCACAGCCGTTGAACCGCGGACCACAGAGCCCCCTCGCCACGAGATTGTGATTCGCGCGGCCGATCGCCGCGCGATCACCGCCAGCCAGATCCCCGACGTGCTGGACGAATGGAGGCACCCGGAGCACGAGGCATTCAGGCCGAGGAATGCGTGGTCGCTATTCAACGCCTTCACGGCCGTCTACCGCGAGATCAATCCCCACGCCGCACTGCGCAGGGGCAAGGCCCTCCACGGCCTGTTCGACAGCGTAGTCGGGATGTCGTGAGGGAGGGAGGGCCCAAGTTCCCAAACGGGGAGTGGCTTTCCTTTACCTGTGGGATCCCCTTTGCCCGCCATTCAACAGTGGCCGTCGCAGTTCTCATAGAGAGACGATTCGTATCCGGCATACATCGTTGATGGCATGTGTATATTGAATCGGAACGTTGTGATCGCTCTCGGTGGCCCTTCAGGTTATCCTCGGGCGGCATGGAACCCACGGTGACCACGAAGACGGAGCCTGTGGTCTGCCTGATGTTGAAGGCGCCGCGTCCCGGCCTCGTGAAGACCCGGATTGCTCGCGAGACCGGGGACGCCGAGGCAGTCCTCATCTATAGGCGGCTGGTCGAGTTCCAGATGGCGCGTCTGCCCCGCGATTGGCGGATCGAGATCCAGTATGCGCCAGCAGATGCCGGGACCGAGATGCGCTTATGGCTTGGGACCGAATCCCTGTATGAGCCGCAGGCCGGGGGCGATCTGGGAGACCGCATGCGCGCCGCGATGGATGCGGCATTCGTGCGCGGGGCCGGGCGACTCATCTTTCTCGGAGGAGACTGTCCCTATGTGGACGCGGAGATCCTTGGTGCGGCCGCGGCATCGCTGGATGGGGCGGACGTGGTCCTCGGCCCCGCGACCGATGGCGGCTACTACCTGATCGGGATGACACAACCCCTGCCCGGGCTGTTCCAGAACATCGATTGGGGCTCTGGCATGGTCCGGCGCCAGACGCTCCGCAACGCGGCCGGCGGCGGGCTCCGCGTGGCCGAGTTGCGGGAGTTCGAGGACGTGGACTCGCTGTCGGCGTGGCGGCGCGCATGCCGCCTCACCGGCGTTGCGACCGCTGAACCGGGTTGATGGGGCGAGCGGGTCACGGGCAACGATCGTCCAGCCCGATCAGTCTAACGCGCCGTAGCAACTGCTGCCGCAGCCCGCGGTGCATGCCATGCAATGTGGCCCGGTGCGGATGCCCAGGCCCACGAGATCCTCCGGCGAGATATCCCAGAGGAAGAGCGGTTTGCCGTTCCGCATCTGCCAGCCGAGCATCTGGTTGAAGTCACAGTCGAAGATCTCGCCCCGCCAGCCGACGCTCAGGGTGCCCCGGCACATCAGCCCCTCGACCGTGGCGGGATTGAAGCTGTTGGCGAGCAGTTCGAGGTAGTCGTCCCACCGCCCACCGCGGCGCAACTCCTCGGCGAACCTGCCGATGGGCTGGTTGGCGAGAGCGAGCAGACGCGTGAACTCTATGCCGTACCGGCGCCGGAGCTCCTCCCGATAGTCAGCCTCGAGCTCGCCCTGCGGCGGGGGCAGGCTCGGACCCAGTGGGTTGTAGACCAGGCTCAGGGGGAGCCGCGTCCCGTAGCCCACCGCGTTGAGCTTCTGCAGCGCCGAGATGCTCTTCTCGAAAACACCGTCACCGCGCTGCGCGTCGACATTCTCCCCGAGGTAGCATGGCAACGAGGCCACGATCTCGACCCCGTGGGCCGCCAGATAGCCCGGCAGCCAGCCAAACGCCGCGGTCTCGATGATCGTGAGGTTATTACGGTCGATCACGCGCGATCCGGATTCCCGTGAGACCTCGACCAGAAAACGGAAATGCTCGCTCAGCTCGGGCGCGCCGCCCGTAACGTCCACCACTGGCGGGCGATGGCGGCGGATCCACTCCCCCACCCGCCGCGCCACCTCCTCGTCCATCATCTCCGTGCGCCCCGGCGCCGCCCCGACATGGCAGTGGCGGCAGGCCTGGTTGCACCTCCGGCCCACGTTGATCTGCAGAACCCCCAGGGATCCCCGGCACAGCGCCAGCCCCCGGGATGCCAGCTGTCGGTCGAAACGGTCCATCGCTACAGTAAAATTCTGGACGGTTTCGATCCTTGGGTCGATCCCGCAATCATTCCTGCGACCGGCCTCAGCCTCTGTCGCCACCGGGCTTCCCTCCCATCCGCCGGTGGGCCCGCCAAGCTGCGGCGGCGATGGCGGCACCCACATGAAGCGAGTGCCGCCATCCCACCCCCGTGATCTTTTGGGCGCCTGCCATGCGCGGGCGCTCCCGCACCTGGAGTTGCCGCACGCGGGCCCCGAGGCGCGGTGCCAGGACCTGAGGCTCGATGGTCCAACCCCACGTCCGCTCGTTGCACGGAAGACGTTCCATCAGGCCCGAGGATATGAGGCGGTAGGGGCCGAGGTCGCTGTAGGGGTATCCGCCCAATACTGACGCCCAGAGCGCGAGCGCCACGTTCGACGCGGTTCGCACCAATCCAAGGATGGGCCAATTGCGAGTCAGCAGCGCCCGCTGCCCCAGGACAAGGTCTGCACCCCGGCGCCATGCCGACACGAAGCGTGGCAATTCCGCCGGATCGTTGGCCCCATCGGCGGCCATGAAGATCCATGCGCCGGGCCTCAGGCCGACCTCGCGCGCCGCTCCGATCGCCGCGAGGCATCCGTGCCCGTATCCGGCCGCCGCGGTCTCACCGACGACGGCCCCGAGCCGCCCCGCGATCATGGCGGTGTCGTCACGGCACGCGTTGGCGCCCACCGCGATAGATGCCCCCAAACGTGCGCACCACGGGTTCAGTTCCCCGATCACCGCGCCTATGCAGTCGGCCTCGTCCCTGGCTGGCAGGACGATGACGATCTCCGTGGCACACTCTTCCGCCATCAGGACGATATCCCGGCGCTATCTCGCCATATTGGCAAGAAGCGTTTCCAGGGCCGCCTCGGCCTCCTGTGGCCGGAATCCGCCGGGACCGGGCGCTCCGTAGTAGGCGACCTTCCCCGCCAAGTCGACGATGCAGATGCGGTCCGGCCAGCCACCATAGGCCCTTTCGGTGGTGTTCTCCATGTCGTCGAGAACGCATGGCATAGTGAGCTTCATCGAATCCAGGCATGCCTTTGCGATGTCGGCCCTCTCCGCGAGGGCCGTCGGCTGCCGGAACACGACCCCGTCGCGCTCGTTTGCGGGCGCCTGCCTTCCGTCGCTGGGATGGGCCTCGCTGATATACACGAGGAGAAACTGAACCTTTTCCTTGTGGCGCTGCCACAGCGCCTCGACGGTCCCGGCCCGGGACCGGAAAGGGGGTCAAGTGTAGCTCGAGAAGATCACGAAGACGGGCTTCTTTTCCCGGAAGGACGAGAGCCGTATCCTGTCCTGTTCTCCTACGGTTGGGCGCACCTTGGCACCGCCCCCCTGGACCCTCAGGACAGACTCCAGCGTCGACAACTCGAAATCGGGCGCGACCTGGCCGACGACCAGAGGGCTCGGACGAGGGCGTCGGGCTTCCGCGCGGCCGCCATCAGCCGAGTCGTGCCGCGCTTGGGCTCCGACATGGCCGGCGCCCATTACCATCAACAGGCAGCTGCACGCACGCAAGGCCAACGCGCGCACCGTTCGCGTTCTGCGCCGGCCTAACTCATGCCCTTCGCCAGAAACGCAGCGGAAACTATCTCCCGCCTTTCCTTCCGCTCTCATATTCCCATCAATGCTCCGCCCAATGCGATGTCTCGTCAAACGAATAGGGGTTTGCTTCGGTGGCGCCGCCGACTGCCGCGCCATCACAGCGTCCCAGATCCCCGACGTGCTGGAGGAATGGAGGCATCCTCAGCACGAGGCCTTCACACCCCGTAACGCCTGGAGCCTCTTCAACGCCTTCACGGCGGTTTACCGCGAGCTCAACCCGCACACCGCCCTCGGCCGCGGCGAGGCACTCCACGGCCTCTTCGACGCGGTTGTCGGGATGTCGTGAAACATGGGAGAGCCGCCGGGCGCTTTGCGTGCAGGTTCATTCTCTGTGATGGATCACGGGTGATCGGCGCACAGGCACCGGCGTCGCCCAATTGCTCGGCGCGGCATCGGGAAGCCGGTTGGTGGCGCCGCCCAGCATGATCGGGTGGCGCCACCACTCAGGGGGAGGAGCCCCCTACCCGGCAATCCTTTGGACGCATGTGCGAATCGACAACAGACCACACCGCATCATGTCCGAAATCTCCGCCGTGACATCCATGCCACCATCCCGAGGCCGGTGGCCAGCAACGCCCAGCTTGAGGGCTCCGGCACCATGATCCCCAGCCGGATCTCGTCGATCGCGCCTCCCTCGTAGTTGTACACGTAGAACGCCAGCCCCGGGTCCAGCAGCAGCTGCGAGGTCCCGTCCACCACAAGCCCGTTATCCGTCAGTGCGCCGCTGTAGGTCAGCAACGTCCAAAAGTCATTCGTTCCCGCGCCGCTGAATGACGCCAGCGGCGTGATCGTCAACATCCCGTCCAGCGCCAGATTGCCTATCCCCTGCACCAAGTCGTTGACATCGCTCCCGGGGGTGGTGTCAAAACCGGTCAAATCGAAGGACAGGATCGCGTTGTTGGAGAGGCTCAGGTCCGCATTTATGTTCAACGTGCCTCCCACCCCGGAGTTGGTCATGCCAGGGGCTAGCCTGCCCCCGTCGGCGACGTGAACCGCCGAGCCGACCAGCCCCGTGCCCCCGAGCCCGCCGCCGGCCAGCACCGAGTACAGGCCCCCGCCCAGGTGGCTGCCGTTGACCTGCAGCAGCCCCTCCCGGACCGTCGTGGTGCCCGTGTAGTAGTTGCTCCGGTCAAACGTCAGCACCCCGCCGCCGGCCTTGATAATGCTCAGCGCCGCCGCGGCCAGGTTCGTTGAGGTGGGCGAATAGTAGGTCCCGTCGCGGATCACCGCGTTGAAGGTGCGGTTGGATGTCTGGTTGATCGTGAAGCTGCCCGCCAACGTGCCGCCGTTTTCTAGGAAGCTGTTGGTCACCAGCTGCTGGCCAAAGTAGCCGTCGCTCCCGCCGCTGTTGCCATCGCTGAAGAGGTTGCCGATAGTCACCTGGCTGCCGTAGGCCTGCAGCGTCGCGTCGTGGCGCAGCACCACACTGTTGCTCGCCCCGATTGCCAGCGTCGCCGCGCCGTCGTTCTTCCCGAACCGCACGAAGTGTTGCTTGTCCTGGTCCGGACCCGCCGCAGTCACGTCGGTGCCCGCGCGGTTTCCGACCTCCAGCGCCCCTGTCCAGCCAGTGTTCGTCCCAGAGAACGTGAAAAACGCCATGATGTTCATCTCGTTCGTGAGCTGGGCACCCGGGACGGGCTCCATCCTCTGGACGTAGCCGCCGGAGCTATAGTAGTTCTCCCTGACATAGGTACGGATGCGCTTGTCCCCGCCGGTAATGTCTCCGTTGAGGTTCATGTACTCCTCCTCGCGGAAGTCGTCCGCGCCACCGATGGTGCGGCTCTCGGCCTGGTCCTCGATGGTCAACCGGAACTCGGACCCGGTCCAGCCGTTGGACCCGAAGTTGGACAGGTCGATGCTTCCGTTGAAATTGACAACGTCGTTGTGGTTGGCGGCATAGATCTCGAGGCGGGTGTCGCCGGTGTACCCCTGGACGGCGATGTTCTGGTCGATGTCCCACGTGCTCCCCATGCCGTCGCGATCCGTCCAGGCGGAGAAAATCACCGCGCCGCGATTCGTGGTGTCGTTGAGGCCGATCGCGATCGAGCCGGCGTTGGGGAGCGGGTTGTTGTCGATGCCTTGGAGCCTGATCTGGCCGTCCATGACGATCAGGTCGCCGGTGTAGTCCGGGCTGTACTCGCCGATGTCCAGCGCCCCATCGCCGTCCTTGATGATATCCCCGGAGCCCAAAAGGTAGCCCGCGCCGCTGTTATTGAAGTAGAAGTCGCCGGAGAGGATCTGGACCTTTGTGTCCCCCCGGAAATCCATAACGCCGTTGGCCTGCATCGAATTGTAGCCGCCCACCGTCGGCTCAACCCTCAACGTGGAGCCCTGTTCAAACATCAGCCATTCCTGAATGGCGTAACGGAAGTTGTTGCTGCCCAGCGCCAGCGTCGCGCCGGTGCGCACGATCGTGCCGTCGTAGAAGGATTTGCTCGAGCCCAGCGCGTAGTTGTTGTTCGCCACGATCCGCAGCGTGCCCTCCCGCACATCGGTCAGCCCCTGGATCATGTTGTAACCGGCCGTCAGGTTGTTGGCCGTGCTGTTCGTGCTGCCAAGGTCGAGCGTGCCGGCGCCGGTCTTGATCAGGTCACCGACGCCATTGTTCAGGCGCGTGGAACCAAGGAAGTTCGACTCGCTCAGCACGTTGGCGATGAAGTTCGTCGTGCCCGCTGCCACCTGGAACGTGCCGCCCTCGCCGCCCAGGATGATCGTGCGGTTGGTGATCGCCATGCTCGCCGTCGTGAAGAGCGTGCCGCCGCGCAGCTCCAGGTTGGAGACCGTGCCGCCCAGCCGCGAGGCGTCGTCGATCTCCACCGTGCCGCCGTTGATCCGCGTCACCCCGTTGAACGTGTTGGTGCCGCTAAGCACCGTCCTGCCGGTCCCCGAGAAGGTCAGGTCCACGTTGCCCGTGATCCCCGCCGAGATCGCCAGGCTCCCCAGCGGGTCCGCGTAGTTGTGGATGATCAGCTCCCCGCCGGAGCTGGTCAGCGCGCCGTTGCCCATCGACGCCGCACCGGCCACCGTCGGGGTCACGAGGATGCCGCCGTCGGTCACGTCCAGAGAGTAGCCCCCCAGGTCCAGCGCCGCCGCGTTAGTGTAGCGCAGCGACGCGGCCACGTCGTCCGCCGCCAGCGCCGAGGGCATGTCCAGCGTCACGTGTTGCCCGCTGCCGAAGGCGTCCGCCGAATAGAAGCCCTCCCCGAATTCGATCACGTTGCTGGATGCGTCCGTTGAGGCCCACGTGTAGGCGCCGGCGCCATAGTTCGTGGCGTAGGTTGCCCACGAACCGATCCGGCCGACCGCGAAGCCCGTGCCAGCCAGGCGGATGTTGGCGGTGCCCCCGGCGGTGTTGTCCTCGACGAAGCCCACCGTGCCGCCGCGCTGGCGACTCACGATCGCGTTCGCGTTGGTGGCCAGGTACAGTTCCGTCGTCCCACCGCCACCAGCCACGACCGACACTCGCGAGTCGCCGGCCCTGACGGTCAGGTTGCTGTTCATGATCTCGGTGGTGGTGCCGTTGCGCCCGAGGTGAGTCAGATCGCCGCCGGCGAGCGTCAGGGATGCGCGGGAGTCGGCCGTACGGCGCACGCCCTGCGCGTAGGTGTCGGTGCGGTCCAGCACCAACTCGCCCCCCAGCAGCATGAAGTTGCGGATGTCGTTGCCCTCGTCCCAGTTTGTGTTGGCGACCGCCTGCCCGCCCAGGACCACCGTGCCGTTGCCCACCGTGGTCAGGATCGAGTAGTCGTTGCCGCGGATGCTCTGGATCACGTTGACCGTGCCGACGCTGTTGCTGCCGGTGGTGGAATCGTAGCCATCATGCGCGAGGAGCCGGAACTCGCGCGGCAGCGTGATGCTGGCGCCGCCGATGTAGATGCGGTTGTCGTCTGTGGCCGGATTGATGTCGTTCCAGTCGTTCCCGATGGTCACGGTCGCGTTGGAGGGCCCCGTGTGCTCCAGGCCCATGGTCACGGTGTTATTGGCGTTCTGGTCCGTGGCAACGCTCCAACGCTCGGCGTTGAAAGACTGCCCGTCCCTCGTGAGCAGCACCGTTACGCTGCCCCCCTGATCGGTGCCGCTGCCGGAGAGCTGGAACCCGCTGAAGCCGTGGGCGAAATCCGATACCTGAAGTGCGTTGGTGGTCCAGAAGTCGCCCTGGCCCAGGGAGGGATCGCCGAGGAAGCGGATCGTGCCCTGGTATCCGTAGAGGCGTCCGGCCGCGTTCCACGGGTTGTAGATGTTCACGACGAGCTCATCGCCGGAGTTGACCCCGCCGTTCCCATCGATGATGGTGCGCAGCACGTAGTTCTCGTTGGCGGCGCGGTTGGACATGTAGCCGCCCGTCACGCGCACCTGGCCGGGCGCAACGGTCGGGTCGAAGGGCTGCGCCTCGCCACCGACGATGCGGTCACCGACGGTGCCCTTGAGGTTGAAGATGCCACCCGACTCGTTCAGGTAGAGGATTTGGGGATCGTTCAGGTAGCTGTCGGACGACGCACCGGACTCCGTGAGGCCGATGTCGCCCAGCAGGGTCAGGGTGGCATTCTGGCTGTTGCCGCCCGCGCGCAGGCGCACGTCGTGCATGATGACGCCCTGCGGATCGACGTTCTCGATCATGATGTCCCCGCCGAAGACGTTGTGGTTGCCCTCCGAAATCAGCACGGGCCCGCCATAGGGCCGCTCGCCGGCGCGCAGGTCCACGTTGGTGATCGCGACCCCATAGTTCATAATGAGGATGCCGTCGCCCTGGATGTTGACCTCGCTGGCGCCGCGCAGCGCAGCGCTGTCCCGGACATAGAGGTTGCCCTGCGCGATGTTCACGATGCCGCCGAGGTTGTTGGCGGCCTCGAGCACCACCGAGTCCGTGCCGCTCTTGGTGAGGCCCTGGCGGGCCTCGATCGCCGCGCGCAGGTAGATGCTGTTGCCGCTGGCGTTGTGGATGATCGCCTCGCGGTTGTTCGCGGCGCCATCGAGGTCGATGGTGCCGCCGTACACCCAGACGTTCCCGTTGGGCGAGTCGTCGCCGGTTGCGCTGCCGGTGTCCCGGCCCAGCAGCATCATGCCGGACTCGGAGCGCAGCGTCAGCCCGTCGTCGATCAGGAGCGAGCGGCCGTAATCGTTGGGCTGGTTGGTCAGGGTACCCACGACGAATGGGTCACCGCGAACCAGCCCGAACCGGATGCTATTGAACGTGGCATCGCCCACCACCCGCTTGTCGGCGACCTGGCTGAGATTATTGGTTAAGGCGAAGACCCCGAAATTGAGGTAGGTCGAGCCGAAGTTGATGTTTACGTTGGCGTCCTGCGAGGCGGAGGCCTGGGAGATGGAGAGCGCGTTGGTGACACGTCCGCCGAGGTTCACCATCTCCGTGTTCGGATCGAGGGTGCGGAGCCGGTTTCCATCCATCGTCATGAACTCGTCGGCGCGATTGGGCGTCTGGGTCCTGACATCGCCCGATCCGTAGTCCACCCCGTCGCCACCGAAGACGCCAACGACGATGCTGCGATTGCTGGCGCCGGCTCCGCCGCCCCCGCCGAGCTGCGTCAGCGAGGCCCCCCCGTCCAACAGGTTCACCACGATGCCGGTCGGGCCGTTGAGCCCGAAGGCCCCCTGCCCTAGGTCGCTCGCGTGAAAGCCGATCACGGTGCCCGGCGTGCGGACTAGCCTGTCCAACTCGAGGGTCTGCTGCTGCGGCGAGCCATCCACCTTGTCGATCTCGATGGCTAGCGAGCCCTGGGCGTTGGTCACCGAGCCGAATCGCTCGTAGGACTCCGCCGAGCCGTTGGCCAGCAGCTCGATCTGGTTGCGGCCGCGGCTGGTGATGGGGGCCGCGTCGTTGAGGCGGTTGGAGAGGTTGACCGAGCTGTTGTCCAAGAACAGCGAGCCGTCGCGATTGAGCGTGACCTGGCTCGCGCCGGAGAAGACGCCGTTCTCCCGGAGGCCAACCCCACCCCATCGCCCCCGGCCCTGGTCGATGGCGCGGCTGATGTTCACCGCCCCGGTGAAGTCGTTGCTGCCGGTGAAGAGCATCTCGCCCGTGCCAAACTTGGTGAAACCGCCCGAGCCGGTGAACGGCCCTGTGAACTCCGTCTGCCGCACCGCGGTGGTGTTGTTGTAGGCGTAGCCCGAGTGCGTCTGGTGCTCGATGATGAAGAAGTTCTCGTCGGCCGATCCGTTCAGCGTGAAGGTGCCCGTGTAGGCCGCCTGGGCCGCGTTGCTCATCTCGTAGCCCTGGACGCCCCGGTCCAGGCTGCGGAAGACGCCGCGGTTGAAGGTGACGTCCATGCCGTTGGTCATCACCACCCCGCCGTTGGTCGTCGCGGCCCCGATGATCGAGAAGTACGGGAACTGGGTGCGGTCGTAGGCGCCGCCCTCGTTGAGGTTCGTGGTGACCCCGCTCGGGTTGGCACCCGTGTCGATAGTGCCCGGGGCGACGCCCAGGACCAGGTTGCTGATGCCGGGCATGTACACGGGCTGGCCCTCGGGGTTGAATTCCACGAACCCGTCGCGCTGCGCGAAGGTCGCGATGTTCGTCACCACCCTGCGGAAATAGATCGCGCCATCCTCGCCCTTGGTCACGTCGTGACCGCCGCCGTCGAAGGCGCGGGCGGGATCTGTGTTCCAAGTGGTGTCGAGGCCGTTGAAATAGAAGTTCTGGTAGTTGTCGATGAAGAGACCCTGCGGGTCGGAGACCACGAATCCCACGTCGGTGCGGTCGTCGTAGCGGCCAAAATCGTGATTGGGTCGGTCGCCGGTGCCATGCACGAAGAGCGCCATGCTGCCGTCGCCGGTGTCGAATGTGACCGTGGTCACCGTTGCGTTCGTGCTGCGCAACCCGTGGAAATTCGCGCGGTTGGCGTCGCCCCAAAGCAACGTGCCCAGCGTGATGCTGTCGGTCAGATAGATGGTCTGATCGTACGTGTTGTTGTTCGTGACAATTGCCACGGCCCCGGCGGAATCCGGGTAACTGTCGCTCGGGCTCCAGTTGTTCGTGACCGACCAGTAGCCGTTGTTGTTCAGGATCCAGAGATTCGTCGTCTGCGCGGAAGTCGCCGCCGCCCAGAGAAACGTTGCGGCCAGCAAAACGAACCTGCTTTCGCGACGAATACTCACTTGTCTCATTTCTTTTCCTCTTCCGCGCCCGACCCGCCAAGACAACCGAGGCCATCGGGGCCCGACACGCAGGAATTGAACAAGAATGAGACTTCTCGAGCTATCGGGGTGGACCCGAAGCGCGCATAGGGAGAACCCCCTAAACCGCTCGGCGCAGCCGAGGGCGGAGATTGCATCACCGGGCCGATTCGACCCACAGGACGGCGCGGCGCACGAGTTCAAGGCCGCTTCGGAGGCCCAGCTTCAATTTGATATTGGCCCGATGCGCCTCGACCGTCTTCACGCTCATGTTGAGACTGTGTGCGATCTCGGTCGTCCCAAGCGCGCGACCTATCAATGAGAAGACCTCCAGCTCACGGTCGGTCAGGAGATCCATCGACGACGAGGACTCTCCCTTCTCCGTCCCCGAGAGACCGCCCAGCACCAGAGAAAGGAGTTTTTCGCTTACGTAGATCCCACCATCGAGAACCCGTCGGATGGCAACCAGCATTGTCGAGGCATCCTCGTCCTTCGAAACATATCCTCGCCCACCGGCGCGCAGGACGCGCTCCCCGAAAACCGCCTCGTCGTGCATCGAAAAACCGAGCACCGCAATCCCGGGTTCCGTCGCCACAATATCTTTGATCAGTTCCAGGCCACCGCGGTCCGGCAGGCTTATGTCCACCACCACTAGATCCGGAGCGAGTTTCCCCACAGCCGCGAGTGCCTCCTGGGCATCGCCGGCCTCCGCGCACACGACCAGATCATCCTCGCGGTTGATGCTTTGGATGAGACCCTCGCGGACGACGGGGTGATCATCGACAATGAGGATGCGGCGCCGTTCGATGACAGATTCGGCACCGCCCTGTTTACCGCCGCCCCCTTTGAGATCAGGCGCCATTCTCTCCAACGTGTTCCTTCTCCGATCGTTTGTCCAAACGCGTGCTTGGGACCGAGCCTCGATAACAGAGCCACGCGAGACCCCCGCTTCACCGCGGTGCGGTCCGCAACGAGTCTTTGTCCATCCGCATGACTTCAGCGCTCAGCGGTCATGGCGACGGCTCGCGCGGGCCCCGACGGCGATCCAGCCAGGCGCCCATTGCAATGCCCATCACCAGCAGTATCCATGTGCCGTGCTCGGGGATCGCGTAGTTCAGATACATGTTCCCGCTCGTGTCATAGGACGTGAAGAAGATCGAGCCCGGATGGACGAAGCCCAGGGTCGCGTTGAGCGAATCGATGTAGCTCGAGTCGATCGCGAAGGCCGACGACGCCGCGTTGGTGGACGCGCCCCCCCCATTCCGAAGCCGTGCCCCAGAGGTCGGTCACGCTAGCGTTAATCGTATTGGTGTAGTCCGCCTGCGCTTGCCCCGAATCGATCCATGCCAGCGACAGCACCGCAACCAAGGCACACACCAGAGAGAATCCCGTCCTGCATTTCATCTTCATCTCCTTCTCCTCGGCTCTGTGGCGTCCGGTCACAAATGCCGTTTGATGCGACAGGCGTCGAACCACTGTTGGGCGCTACTGGCGATGCGACGACGACAAGAAACGATGACTCGACAGCTTCTCCATCACTACTAGTTCAACATGGACAATGACGGTCGCACCATCGGGCGAAACCCTAGATACGCCTAGTGGAAGCACCTAGCGTTTTAGGGGCCTGCGGCGCCATTCTCCGCCGTTCTCCGGCCCCACCAGAGCATCCCCCACCCCGCGTTCTTTGAAGCAACATGCCCAGGTTAATCCCATGGACTCTCGCTTGGCGGCAGAACAGCCTCCTGCGATACTTGATTGCCATGAAAAAAAACGCAGGGCCATCCGGCAATCCCCCGGTGCTGCGCGTTTTCCAAACGAAAGATCAGACGCGTGCATTCTACAACAAGATCAGCCGGGTCTACGATTTGCTGGCCGAGCGCAGTGAAGCGCCGGTACGGCGCGCCGGCCTTGCGCTTCTGAATCCCCGCGCAGGAGAGAGGGTGCTAGAGATCGGCTGTGGCACGGGGCACTGCCTCGTCAAACTCGCCATGGCCGTTGGGGTAAGCGGCCGAGTCTTCGGCCTAGATCTCTCCGACAAGATGTTAGAGCTGGCAAAGGCCAGACTGTCGGAGATGAAGATCGCCGCGCGAGCGCTTCTGCGTTGCGGTGACGCCGCGCGGCTGCCTTATGGAGACGCCTGCATGGACGCGATATTCATGAGCTTCACGCTGGAGCTGTTTGACACGCCGGAAATCCCCAGAGTGTTGGGGGAATGCAAGCGGGTGCTCCGTCCGGAAGGCCGCATCGTCATCGTAGGCATGTCGAAGGATGAATCCCGCGATCCACTCATCTCGGTCTTCGAGTGGGGCCACAAACACTTCCCAAACTTCCTGGACTGCCGCCCCATTCTTGTGCGCGCGGCCTTGGAACAGGCGGGGTTCAAAATCAAGAAGGCGTTGAAAAAGCAAATGTGGATTCCGGTGGAAGTAGTCCTTGGCGTGAGACCACGGCCCTGAACACGCGCGCGCCCCCGGTCAGTATCTCCGCGTGGCGCGATTCCTGATGGGGACTCCCAAGACAAAGGGACTGCAATTCCAACGCGCGAGGCGCCGCCCGCGACCACCAGTCTGACAGGATCACGCGGCTGTTGCACCCGCGCGCCTCGTCCGGGTGGCGAGCGGGCCCCCTCCCTCAACGATCTCCGCTGTCTCGGTCCACCGCCTCCTTCAGCTGCGCGTATAAGTCTGGAAGGGCGGACGTGACGCGATTCCAGTTCGAGATCAACGGGATCCCGAGCGGGTCCCGCAGGTACGCGTTGGCGGCCAGCCGGATGATATTGGCGAATGCGGCGACCGCCCGCAGTTCGTCATGGCGGTCAAACGGCAGGGCGTTGTGGGCGGCGTCGTCCTCGTATTGCTTTACCGCGTCCTGCGCGGCGCGCAGGTAACGCACGCTGAGTGTCTTGAAGTGGGCCTCGGACAGGACGATGCCCTCGGTGGCCAGATTCCGGAACAGAGACTTGGCGATATCCAGACTCATTCTTGTCAGGCCGCGGCCGGTGTCGTCGGCCGACAACGACTGGTGCTTGTGCTCGTAGCTGTTTGCGAGGTCCACCTGACAGATGCGGCGATTGGTCACGTTGCGGAACATCTCGCACAGCACGCCGATCTCCAGTCCCCAGTCGGCCGGGATGCGGTTGATCCGCGCGAGATCCGTGGTCATCGAAAACTCGCCAGCCAGCGGATAGCGGAAGCTATCGAGGAAGTTGAGCATGTCCACGTCACGGCCGAGGATCTTCTGCAGGGCGCGGATCAGCGGCGTCAGCAGCAGGCGGGCGACCCGGCCGTAGAGTCGGTCGGAGACGCGCGCATAGTAACCCTTGCAGAAAATATAATCCATGTTCGGGTTGAGCAGCGGGAAGACGAGCCGGGCTAGCAGCTCGCGATCATAGGTGACGATGTCGCAATCGTGCAACGCGATGACCTTGCACTTGTCGTCCGCCAGCACCAGGCCGGTCGCCATCCAGATGTTGCTCCCCTTGCCCGCAGCCCCAACGGAGACATCGTTGTCCCGCATCAGTTCCGTCAAACGGTGCACGCGCGCCCCGTCGCGCCACAGGATGCGGACGTCCTGTGGCAGTCGGCCAAAAAACCGTCGCGCGCGCTGGAACTGTGCGCGGTCCGCATGATCGAGCCCCACGATAATCTGGGCCAGGTAGGGAACCTTCTTCAGGTGGGCCACGATGGACTTCAATGCCGGCCGCTCCATCTCGCTGGCGAGGCAGGGCAGGATCAGCGCAAGCGGTCGCTGCCGCGCGTACAAGGTGAGACGCTGCTCAACGTCCTCAAGCCTGTACCGGGTCCCAAGCCGATGGAACGTCGTGATCACCCCGCTCTGATGAAAGTCGCTCATGACAAAACAACCAAGCCAGCCGTCTAGCCGCGGCTCGCGCTGGCGTCGCCACGATATTCCGGGATGCGCTCGGATGACAAACGTTTTTCGACTAAGCATGGCGATGCCATGCCGCCGCCCCTGACACGTGTGGCACGCCGCGTTCGAGGGGGCGATGCGGCGGCCCGAGCCTATTTCAATTCGATCGAAATTCCTCGCCCCACCTCGGCCGAAATGAGTTCTCGCGGAAGTCGGGATTCGTGGGGTCCATTCGTTCAGTTGTGCTGGCCTTGTGCACACGACCGCCCTATCCACGATACGTTAGCCATGAGAACCACCGTTCCCATCCTGCTCGGGGCCTGCGTGGCATCCCTTTCGGCCGCGGCCAAGACCGCCCCCAGGCACGATCCACAGCCCGGCATTATCGACCCCAGAGAGGCCGGTGCCGACTTCGATATCCAAGGGGAGTACATCGGCACACTCGAGGGCTCTCGACCTTGCGCCGCACAAGTCATCGCCCTCGGCGATGGGCGGTTCCGAAACGTCTGGTTCGTTGTAGAGTAAGGGGATGCCGGTCACGGAACAGCGGTGCCGTCGCGCGCACGCGCGGGAGATCCTGACGGACCTCTTCGCTCAAATCCCTGAACCGTGGCGGGGCCGCGTCGAACTCGCGGCCATGGGTGTCTCCGCAGGCGGCATCGCGGTATCCTTCCAGTTCGCCGTGAACATCCTGTTCGACGGCACGATCCGCGCAATGTCCTCGGGGTCCCTGGGATCGTTTGCCGCCAAAAGTCTTTGCGTGATCCTTGCGGCCAGCCTCCTATCGGGCCTCTTGCTGCGCAAGCTGTGTCCGGATGCCGCGGGCAGCGGAATCCCCCAGGTGCGGCTCGCGTTCTGGAAGGAGACGGGATGGATCCCGTGGCGCACCGTCTGGGTGAAGTTCTTGGCGGGGGCCACCACGATCGGCACCGGCGTCAGCCTCGGTCGAGAGGGTCCCACGGTCCAACTCGCCAGCGGGCTGGCATCGAACATCGCGGGCCTGCTGGGGCGCGCCAAGCAACGGCGCCGGTCTGCGTGCGCCGCGGGCGCGGCCGCCGGCCTCGCGGCCGCATTCAACACCCCGCTCGCCGCCATCATGTTCGTGATCGAGGAGATCGTGGGAGGACTCAACAATCGCTATCTGGGGGGCGTCATCCTGGCCTCGGTGCTCGGGGCGCTCGTCGTCCACGCCTTGGTCGGCGCCCAACCCGCCTTCGGGATATCGCTCGACCATGCCCCGTCCACTGCCGCATATTTGGCGGTCCTGTTCGTTGCACCAACGTCGGGCCTGATCGGTGCCGCCTTCCAACGGCTGGCCCTCGCTATCCGGAGGCGCGCCTGCGACTCCCTTCTGGGTCGCCAGTGGTGGTTCCCCGCGGTCGGAGGGGTCACCAGTTGGGCGCTCGCGTTCGGGACATTCGCACTGACGGGCCGGACCGGGGTCTTCGGGCTCGGGTATCGCGATCTCACCGATGCCCTCGCCGGTGACATCGGCCTGGGCACCGCCCTGTTGCTCCTCCTCGCAAAATTGATCGCCACCGCCGCGGCCTACGGCACAGGAGGCTGTGGCGGCATCTTCGCGCCATCCCTATTTTTCGGTGGCACGTGCGGCTGCGCCATGGCGGCCGTAGCCAGCCGATTCGTTCCCCTTTCCGGCGACGACCAGACCGTGCTGGCCATCGCCGGGATGTGCGCCTGTTTCTGCGCCGTCGTGCGCGCCCCCATCACCGCCATTCTCATGCTGTTTGAGATGACCCAGCAGTTCTTCATCGTGCCCATACTCATGCTCGCCGCATTATTGGGCGAGCCCATCGGACGCCTCCTGTCCCGCAACAATTTCTACGAGGCGATCCTGGTCCAGGATGGGCACGATCTCGCCCACGTGAAGCCTCCTCCCGATCTCCGCGAGTGGCAGAATGTTCCTGTCTCCGCGATCGGTAACTTCAACCCCGTGATGGTCAGGTCGCTTGCGCGTGACCATCTGACCCACATCCTCGCATCCACGCCACATCACCAGTACCCGCTGGTGTCCGACGAGCGCCTCGTGGGCATCCTATCCCGGGGGGCCATCGAGGTCGCCCTCGCCACCGGTCATCCCCCCGACGTTCAGCCACCCCGCACGATCGCCCCAGACGCAACGCTCCAGGCCGCCGAAATGGCCCTGATCGAATCGCCCAGCCACATCCTCGTGATCAAGCGCCCCGGCCCGGAGTCTCTGGTTCTCGGGGTCCTCACGCTGCACGATATCCTCCGCCGACAGATTCATTTCGCGGAGCGCGGATGATCGATCCTTTTTGGGCAGGCCTTCTTCGACCCCCTGATCCCGCGTCATAAAATCGAATAGGGATTCGCTCTTTGCGACCTACACCGGTCAAGTGCTCTGTGTCGTCACTATAGACCCGTGGCGCTCCCCATAATCTTGGCAACGCCGATGGCTATGGCTGGCACAAACAGCATTCCCTCGATCCAGCACTCCCGCACGCACGAACACCCCACCCTTGGAATCCGGGCCAGCAGCAACGCCAGATAAGTCGGCACCGAGAGACTAACGCACAACCAGGCGGCACCCCGGCGGCCCTGGATGGTCACGCCGGCACCGATTGCGCACCCGAAAACGGCCGCGACCAACAGCCAGAGCACCACTCTCGTCATCCTTTCGCCCAACAAGACCGGCAGCGTCCTCACGCCCGTGGCCGCATCGCCCGCACGATCCAGATGGTCGCACAGCATCGCGTTGAAACACGTCAGGCACAAGAGCCAGGCCGCGCACGGCCCGATCTCGCCCAGGGCGATGCCGCGTCCGAGGGCAGGATACAGGATGACGGCGCTCACGACCGTCGCGGGAATGAATGTCTTGGCCGCGGGCAGGTCCTTCAGACGGCACAGGCCCGGAACCCGCATCACGTACGCGAGTCCCACGCCCGCGGCCCCCGTCGCACCGAGGAAGAGGGTCCAATCCCCGTGGACCAAGGGCCATGCCACCACCACGCACCCGGACGCGATCAGGATCCCTATCCGGGCACGCGGCACCCACCCATCCAAACAGAGCCTTTCCGGACGATTGATCGGATCGGCGGGATCAGGGCAGATCCGATTCGCCGTGTAGACCAAGAGCGCCCCGGCCAACCACAGTGGCGCGCATGGCCACGCCGGGAAATCCAGGAGCCGCGATGTGGCCCAGCCCAGTGCCAGCACGCCAGCGGCCACGTGCAGACAGAGGTCCGCCACCAGACAAATCGCCGGGCGGAGGACAGCGACATGTCCGTGCTCCGCGTGGATACCCGTCATTTGGCCTTCGGCAGTTTCCGCACCACTCCGGACTTGACGGAATCCCACCCCAGGACCGGAACTCCCTCCCAGGCCCGCAGATTGCGAAAAGAGGCGGTGCCATTGGCGTTGAGCGCCAAGCGATTTTTCTCCACATCCAATGGCGCCTCGGCAACACCGTAAAACACCAGCGTGCCGTCAAGGTGCACCAGGATCTCCTGCTTGTGAAACTCGACGACGCCGGTGTGCCACTCGCCGGGCGCAACCCTGACGGCGACCGCCTTGCCCACCGGTTTCATGCTGGTGGTCTTCCCCCACCCGGATCCCGCCCGGACCGCGAGTCTGTCGGGCGCCACCTGCACGCGCAAAAGGTGATCCTTTTTTGCGTCGTCCCTGTAATCGAGCCCGAACTGGATCCCCGGTGAATCGTCGAGCCGGAAATCGACCTGCATCACGCCCGACCGGATCGGCTGCAACCGGCCGGCCCCGGCGTGGTGGTGCTCCTCGGGGATCTCCTGCGCCACGACGTGGTCCCCCGTCGGGAAGAACTGCCCCTTGGCCCTCTCCCAATGCTGCTTCCACGTCTCCGTGTTCAAGGGATCATCGACCAGCAATTTTCCGGCCCTGATCATGACAGCTGGACAATCCGCGCCCGCGGCCTGGGCGCGGGGGATCAACAGGGGCAAGAGTATCGTGACGAGCGCGCCGACGGTGATCGTATTCCTCATGGTGATCCAATAAGGGGATAATCCGCGCGGATTCTTCGATAGGCGCTACCCCAGGTCAACCGCAATCGGCCTCGCGCCAAAGTGTCGGACCATCTCGCCTTGCGGACCGGAAATCGTTCTTCGCTGCATCCTGGGCCGGGATTCTCCGACCATGGCAACGGCATTGGAATCGGACCGCCCGGCTCAAGCCAAACCAGCCACATGTCGACACCATGCATGGCCAATCCCCTGAATCCTCCCCACGCCATCGTACCTGTCGATGCCAACATCTTCACTCGGTCGTCGGATTTAAAGAAAAGGGGTGCAATCTGGCGTGGCCAAGAGGGCGGTGGTTTTCCATTTGCGTGTTGACGCGTCGCCGACCATTGGCACGGACACGACAGCGAGGTTGCGCGCACTATCGCAAAGGTTGGCCGCTGCCCCGCCCCCAACCTTACCCGCCCCCCGCGCTCGCCTTTTCCGCGCCCAGCCCCTTCAATCTCGCCCATGGACCCAACGACTTTGGCACTTCGCGCCCTGCCGCGCGAGACGGTGGCCGAGGAGATCGCCAACAGCGTCACCCACGGAGTCGGCCTCCTCCTCGCCATCGCGGGGCTGGCCGCCCTGGGCATCGCCGCGCGGGCCCGGCGCCCCAGGCGCTGCCGCCTGGTCGCCACGGCGCTCTACCTGGGCATGGGCTGGGCGGTCGTCGGGCTGTCGTGAGCGGGAGGGAGAGCCGCCCGATGCGCCCGGCTAGGGCGCGGGGCTTTTCCTTTAGGTGTCCTATCCCCGCCAAAGCCGTGCGCGCACCGCCACAGCGGTGAGGCGCGCGACCGGCGCGGGCAGTAGACCCCGTCGGCGATCTGGCACACGCCCCCAGATCATGGGAAACCATGTGTGCCATCTAACGGCACACCGGCAAAGAAATCTTGGGCGGGAAAAACGGCTTGTCAGGGCGACGCGGGGCGCTCAAAGGAAAATTTTGCGCGGCGGGAAGGAGTCCTCGGGGCGTCAGGAGCAAATCAAACATCGCCGAGAAGTCCATGCAGTTCCTCGAATTGGTGGGCATGCCGGCCGTGGCCCACCGCCAGGCCCTGGCCCGACTTCGCGCTGGGCCAGGGCGGGCTTCCTGTCTCCGCCCCCAATCCGGTCCCGGATGGCCGAATTCTTGTACTGATTTTGCGCCCGACGTGTGGTATTGTACTTGCACATGGTTGGTTCCTTTCGGTGGGCTCCGAGAGTTGACACCATGTCAACCCCGATCCCTCAGTCAGGACCATCCTTCAAGCTCGTAGGAGTCTGACGGAGGTATTTCTGCCGGCCTTGCGCCGGCTTGGTTCAACAACTGTGTTGGGGAGGGCGCTCGTCCGGAATCTCATCCTTCAGGCCAGCGTTCCAGCCAAATATGTCCGGATGCCGTTGAAGTAAGGAGAATGAGATGAAGAGACTGTTTGTTGCTTTGGCTTTCGTCGCGGCGGCTATGTCGGGTTCTGCAGCGCCTGTACGCCCGTGGGACAATGTGATGGTGTTTGATGGCAAGCTGGCTGTCACATGCGGAGACGTAGCTCTGGACGGCACAGGATATATTCGAAAAGATGCCCTGAAGAATGTTCTGGTCATTGTTCCGGACTCTCACGCCTTTCTAATCGAAGTGGGAAAAGGCGCATATGATGTCGACCAGGCGTCCGTCAGCTACGGCGAGGTTGGCGACACGATCGTCAAAACAGAGCTGAACGGCGCATACACGAATATTGTTGGTTACAGGACCGTCATCACAGGGGAGGTGGAGCTGTCCGTGAGCCATCTGAGGAGTGTATTGGCGGGTACTGGCAAGTGGACCGGCCAATATGGCAAGAATAGTGACAATCTGATCTCGCAGACGGCGAATCTTGTGCTGGATGGCGGGGTGTTGTCTGACGAGCCTGGCTACGGAGCGTTTCATCTTTGCTACAACCAAGCGGTGAGCCAGGCGATTACCGCAGCCGCTGGAGGTGACGGTTCTGCGAGCGCCGCAGTACTGGCAAGTTACGTTGCGAAATTGGCAGGAATTAAAGATCCGGCACAAATCGCCGCGATGACGTTGGACTTCATGAATTTGATCTACGTCTGTTACCTGGTTCCGCAGGATGGGACCCTGTACGCGGATGGCAATCAGTTCGCGTTGACCGATGGCGTCAATGTCCCGGATCAGGTTTTCGAGTTTGACAGCGGATATGTGCTCACGGTCCCGAACGACGTGGGCGGCAGCGCGGGCACCAAGATCGCCGATGGCCAGACGTTCAGGATTACCGGAGGCGGCATGATCGCCACGTTCGAGTTCAATAAGAGCGGCGGGCTGGTGACGCCGGCGCCAGTTCTGCCCGACGTGCTCGTCGGGATTTCGGTTTCCAACGAGGACACCCAAGAGTCGCTTTGCACGAAGATCGTGACGGCGGTCTCCAGTCTCCCTGCGGCGAGCCTGGTGACTCTCGGCCTGCCCTCGCCATCGACTCCTGGCGCGCTGCCGATGCGCGTTGTCGCGGGCGGGGTGCAGCTGTGGGGGACCGCCGGGGTCACAACGGTGGACGTGACGGGGGCGCCGAGTATGGCCCTTGTCGGATCGCCCGGGGTGACGCCCCTCGTGCCGCCCGCGTTCGCCTTGCCCGTCCGGTTCTCGCCAACGACCTCTTTCACGGCAGCCGATGTGGCGGCGGAACTCGCCGCTTCGATCAATTGCGCGCGCGCTTACGGCACCCTGGCTGTCTCCGGGTCGATCGGCGCGGGTGACCCGGGCCGGGTAACGTTGACGCGCGACAGCACGCTCCAGCCCCAGGTGACCGTGACGGTCACCCCGGGTACGGTTCCGCTGACCATCGAGACCGGCGCGAACTAGACGCATATTGTCAAAAGGGCAGATGTTCGTCGGGTCGGCAGTGTTGGCGGTTGTTATCGCCGTGGTGCTGGCTTTCGATCTTCGCGCTGCACACTGGAAGCCTGTTCCTGCGCCGCCGGCATCTGGGAACACCCAAACGGGATCGGAACCGACGAATTCCATCGGGCCGATGGTGTCGGTTGCGGCTGCGGCACCTCCCGTGGAGATGAACCGCGTATCCCGCCGAACCGGGCGGCAGGGACCCCGACCGCGGCGACATCACCAATTGGTGACACCCACGCCCGAACCGCCCGGCCATCGACAAGATCGAGGCCGGATGCCGCTATCGGATCGTGATGTTCCGGGCGTGCTGGCCCACGCGGAAACAGGCCTCCTCGAGGGTGCGCGCGCGCCTGCCGTTCAGAAAAAGGCCATCCACCCGGATGTCGCTGATCGCGTGCCCATCGTCGTAGCCTGCGAACGAGCTGGGCGGCATCCGGGCGGCGAAGATCCGGATGTTGCGCAGATCGATGTCGTGGATGTTGCCGCGCCGTTCGAGCCCCGAAGAGTATTCGTGGTGTTTGGTCACGCTGAAGGTGATCGCCGACGGCCTGTGTGTGCTCTTCGGGTCCACAACGAAGGGCGCATCGTCGCTCTTCTGGATCGCGGGCCGCTGCATGACCAGATCGTATTCGATCCGGATATTCTCAAAAACGACATCATGCACGCTGCCGTAATCGACATTCATGATGTCGATCGCCGGACCCGTCAGGTGAATGACATCGCAGTTGCGGAAGACGATGCGGCGGAGGTGCTCGGCCCTTGTCTCGGCGCCGATCTCGAGCGCCTTTCCCCAGTCATTCCATATGACGCAGTTCTCAAACAGGATGTCCTCGCAGACGTCGTTCCGGTAGCCGGTGTGGCCTTTGGCGCAGAGCGAATCGTCGTAGGTCCTCAGGAAACAGCCGTCGACCCGGGCGTTGCGGCAGTTATGGAAGTCGATCCCGTCGGTGTTGTAACGCCAGCAACCGATGATCTTGCAATTCTTGATCGACACGTTGTCGCAGCCGTAACAGGCGATGTTGTAGCATAGCGAGTCTCGGATCGTGATCCCTTCCACCTCGATGCCGGTGGAATCGATCAGATGGATGGTGTGTTTTCGGCGGCTGTTCTTCACATCCACCGAGCCGTCGCCGAGCTTCGGGACTTCGAAAAGGATCTCCTCGACGTTCTCGCTATTGTCGAGGATGCCGCGGCCGAGGATCCGGACTCCCGTGACGCCCGAACCATGGATGCAGCCGTACACGACGGCGCCCTCATGCAGATAGACCGTTTCGTTGTCCTTGAGCTGCAGCACGCCGACGCGGTGCGCGCCAGGGCCGAAATAGCGCACGCCCTTCTGGTCCGGCGAAACGACGTAATTCGGGGGCGGGTCAAGAAAGAGATGGAGGGCGTTGTGGGTGCCGTCGAGCTCCAGCGTGTAGCCGCCGGGGCGGGGAAGCGTAAAGGCGATGGTCCCGCCATTCGTCTCGGGCCTCACGCCCGCCGAAGTGGGACGGATCCTGCAGTCGGAGAATGCACGTCCCGGCTCGTATTGAAATGCGACCGGTCCGTCTGCTTCGAGACGCGCGAAATAGGCGATCTCGCGCTGGTCGGTCGTGCGCTGATGGCCAGGCCAGCGCCGATTGTAGGGATATGCCGACACGTAACACCGGGAAACGGGCAACGTGAGCCCATTGGCGGTGATGCGTAAGGGCGCCGCCTCTTCGCCGTCGGGCAGCCTGTAGATCCGGGCCGATGGGGCGCCCGGATTTGTGCCCCCATCGGATCCGGCGCCGGGCGAACCGCTCGCGCAGCACGCAACCAAAACGGATAGGATAACGGATCCCAGGATAGGGCCGCCCCCCGGCCCGAGTGCCGGGCGACACCCCCCACGGAGCCGGACAAGTTCGATTAAGGCTGCCGGTTCCTCGCGGTGCGGTTTCATCACAAGACAGCGTGGGCAATTCTTGCCCGGTGTTAAAGGAAAGACGTGCGGCAGGCCGTTGGACTGTTTCCAGCTCGGGGGCCGCCCGCGACTGCGCCGCCCAAGCCACACGCGTCACAGGGCATTCCTCATCACCCATCGCCAGACGCCCCATGAAAACCGAAGTTGAATATCCGGAGCAAGGGCCTAATCCGGTCGGGGGGAGAGAAATGAAAAGACGCTCGTTTTTGAAAATCAGCGGCGGGGCTTGCGCCGCAGCCATCCTGCCCGGCTCCGCGGAAGAGACCGCCAAGCCGACGAACGGCATTCTCCGCATCACGCCGATCGACATCAAAATCGGCCTGCCCAAACCGGTGCGCGCCCTGCATTTCTCCGACACGCACCTGTGCTACGCGGACGAACGGGAAAACGACCGCAAGCGGGCGCTCGCCGCCAGCCGCGTGCGGTATTTCAGCAAAGGCCCGGCCAACCTCGACGCCTCGCTGACGTATGCCAAGGAACGGGGCGAACTCGTCCTGCACACGGGCGACCTCATTGATTTCGTCAGCACGAAAAACCTGGAGGCCGTCAAAGAAAAGTTTTCCTCCACGGATTGCATCCTGTCCGCCGGCAACCACGAATTCAGCCAGTACGTCGGCGAGGCGAAAGAGGACGATGCCTACAAGGCGCAGAGCTACGCCCGAGTGCAGTCATACTTTCCGAACGATTTGACGTTTTATTCCCGCACGGTGGGCGGCGTGAATTTTGTCGCCCTGGACGATGTCTATCACGAACTCACCGCGAAAGAGCTGGAGCTTTTCAAGGGAGAGGTCGCAAAGGGCCTGCCGATCATCCTGCTGTGCCACTGCCCGCTTTACACACCGGAAACATTCGACGCCGAGCTGAAGCACCATCAGGAGCAACTCCGCCGGCGTCCGAAGAAGGACATCTTCATGTATCAGGTCGGCGTGCCTCCGGAAAGGACGATTGGAATGGTCCGCGCGCGCCGGCCCGAGGAGCCAACACTGGCCCTCATTGATTACCTGAAAAAGCAGCCGCTGCTGAAAGCGATCCTGTGCGGACATCTTCACCTCAGAGTGAGCGGCAGGTTCTCAGAGACCGCGACGGAATACGTTGCGGGGCCGTCTTACAACGGCGAAGCTCAGGAAATCACGATCACCTGACGATCCTTTGTCAGGTAGGTCCAGGCTTCCCGGATCACAGGACCATCACACCCCCTCACTTCTCCATGAACAGGCCGTAGTGCCCCGCCGGTATGATCATCTTCCCATTGCGGAACGCGACGCGGTCGCAGTTGCCCTGCGGCGGGTTCCCCGCGGACGTCGCGATCGGTGCGGGACCGTTCAGGCGCCGCAACGCATCGTCGCTGTTCAACAGGGTCACGAGTGTGCTGAAGGGCGTGAGCCCCCACACCGCCCTGCGCCGCGGCGGCGGCGTGCAACGGATCCAGCCGCGCGAGCAGCAGAACGACGAAGATCCGAATGAGGTGTTTCATGGGTGTTCCCGTCCGTTTGATTAGCACAAAGGCTTGCTCGTCCTCACTCCGCCGGGCTGAGGCGCATGTATTCGAGACTCGCCCTGTCTCGGTCGCCCTCGACCAGTCGCACGGCGATGGTGTGTTTGCCGGGCTGGTTGAAGCTCAGCAGGCCGAAGGGATAGGCGTGATAGACCGACGACGCGTTCTGTTGGTTCTGCAGCTTCACGCCCTCGTCGGTCTCGATGCGCCACGCCAGTCGGCCTTCGCCTCTGTAGGTTAGTTCCAGCCGGTAATCGCCCGCTTCGCACACGTCCACTGTCCATACGGCCTTGCCGGTCTCGCTCCACTTGCTGACCTGATTGGCAAATTTCCATTCGCCAAATTTTTCCATCCAGCGGATTTCCTTTTTCTCGGCACCGCTCGCCTCGGAGAACTCGACGAGCAGCGTGGCCGGGATGTTGGGATGAATGCCCAGCGTCGGATCAACCTTCGGCTTGGCTTTCAACTTCACCGCCACGACTGACGCGGGGCGATCGGGCGGAGCGGCGGGGAACTGAAGTTCCGTCCATGTGCCCCGCGCCGTCCATTTGATCGGCTGAAGTTTTCCTCCGACCACCATGGCGGCCGCGGCGATCTCGGTCTGCAAGCCCGGCAGGAGCAGTCGCCCGTCGGCGGGCCAGTCAAACACCACGAGGTTGAGCGTATCGCCGACGGTCGTGACATCGCCCCAGGGCATGGCGCTGCCCCACGGCGACGGCCCGGCGGCATAGACGACCTGTTCGTAACGCTGGATCCACTCGCCGGCCTTTCGCAGATACTCCGCCGCCCGCGACGGCACCCGGCCTTTGCCGTCGGGTCCGATGTTCAAAAGATAGGTTCCGCCCCGCCCCACGGTCGAGATCAGCCGGCGCAGGATCTCTTTCGAGTCTTTCCAGTTCTCATCATACCAGGCGTACGACCACGAGTCGTTCGTCGTATCGCAGGTCTCCCACAACCCCTCGATATTCCGCGGCGGCACTTCCATGTCGCCCTTGCTTTCGTAATCGCCCATGCCGTGGCCGATCCGGCTGCAGAGCAATGCGCCCGGCTGCGTCTTGCGCACGTAGTCCCCCAGTTCCGCAACCAATTCCTTGGGCATGTTGCCGGGCGTGTCGAACCAGACGAAATTCAGCGGACCGTACTGGGTGCAGATTTCCTTCACTTGGGGGAAGCATTTCGCGCGGAAGTACTGCTCGAAGGTTGCGGGCGAGCCGTCGGGATTGGTCTTCGGGCCGTTGGTGCCGCCGGGAGCGGTCCAGTCCTGATTGTGCGAGTAGTAGAAACCGAAGCCGAGCCCTTCCTCCTTACACGCGGCGGCGAGCTCCTTCATCGGGTCGCGCGCAAACGGTGTCGCGTCCACGATGTTGAAGGGATGGGCCGACTTGAACATCGCAAAACCCTCGTGGTGCTTCGACGTGATGATGATCCATTTCATCCCCGCGCCCTTGGCCAGTTTTGCGATCGCGCGGGCGTCGAACCCGCTGGGGTTGAATTCCTTCGCCAGGGCCATGTAATCGACGTCCGGGATCTTCATCTGCCGCTTGATCCACTCGCCTATCCCGTAGAACGTCTGCTCGCGCCACTGGCCGCCGAGGTGGGAGAACAGTCCCCAGTGGATGAACATCCCGTAGTTGCCGTCGCGGAAGAGCGCGGCCCGGTCGGTCTGCTCGATGCCAGCCTTCACCTTCGAATCGCCCCACATCTGGTCCATGGACACGTCGGCACGCGCGGCGGGTGGTCGCGCGATCCCAGCGGGCAGCATGGCGGCAACGATGGTATGGAGAACGTGGCGGCGGCTCAGGTCGCTGTTGGCGAGCATCGGGCAGGTGGTTTTCATGTGCCCCATACTACCGCCCCGCCCCCGGACTCGGCTATGCACACATCTGCCAATTTCTGTATCTTATCTGGCACTCATGAAGACTCAGGCCGTCTCCGTCCACCACCAGCCTCCGGAGGTGCGCCACCGCATCTTCGGCGAGCGCGACGCCGACCTGCCCGTGGGCGGCATCGACGTGCTGATGCATCGGCACGTGGCGCTGCGCGAATGGGCGTTGCGACAAGCGAGGGACTCCTGCTGGCGGCTTTACTGGCCTCTGAGCCGTGGCGGGGAGATCATCCACAATGGCCAGCGCACTGTCCTGCTGCCCGGCTACCTGTATCTGATCCCGCCACACACCTCGTTCGACAGCGAGACCGCCCGCACTCTTTCCAAGTGGTATATCCATTTCACCCTGCGCGGCGGCCCCCCGGTTCTCGCGCCCATCCGTTACCTGATTGAGCTGCGCTTGAACCATTGCTTCCGCCTGCTGCGCCACTCAAGCCTCACCATTGAAGAGATCGCCGAGCAATGCGGCTTCGCCAACCGCTTCTATCTTACGCGCGTGATGAGGGAATACCGCCAAACCACCCCAGCCGCCTTCCGCCGCCAGGCGCGTCGTCGTGGAATAGGGGTCGACTCTTGAAACTTGAACGGCAGCTGGGACTTCGGGTGTCCCCATCACGCCGGGACCACGCGCGCCGTGATTCGTTCCAAACCGCCCGCACGACTGGGCCAGATGCTCGCCGCAGAGCTCGATGCGCTCGCGTGGCGATTTTGAAGGTTCAAGAGTTGACCCTCGGCATCACACGGAATCAGATAGTCAATGAGCCACCGTTGACATCAATGGTGGCCCCGGTGATGTAGCGAGCTTCGTCCGAAAGCAGGAACAACACGACGCGGGAGAGGTCCTGTTCGGTGGCGAAGCGTCCGAGAGGAATGCCGGCGATCTGCCGCTCCCGGTCGGCCGGCGTGAGCAGGTCGCCAATGCGATCGCCCTCGGTCGTGCCGGGCGCAATCGCGTTGATGCGGATCCCGGCGCACCCAAACTCCTTCGCCAGATGGCGGGTCAGCCCAAGCACACCGGCCTTCGCCGCGGTGTAGTGCGAACCCAGGGCCGGGCTCGTCTGCCGGCCGGCGATCGAGCTGAAATTGACAATGGCCCCTGACCTCTTGCGGATCATCTGTGGAATGGCGGCTTGGCAGCACAGGAACGTTCCCTTGAGGTTAGAATCGAGGACCATGTCGAATTCGGCTTCCGTGATCTCGAGAGTCGGGACCCGGGGACTGTAACCGCCGGCACAGTTGACAAGAAAATCTACTCCGCCGATCTCGTCACCGATCTGACGAAACAGCGCCCCTACGGCCGATGCGTTGGACACGTCGAGTTGGGCAGGCATGACCGACGGGCCAAGCAGCTTCGCGGTTGCCCTCGCGCGCTCGATATCCAAATCGGGGACGCAGACCTTGACGCCTTCGGCGGCCAGATCCGCAGCAATCACCCTGCCGATGCCCCGTCCAGCACCCGTGACAACGGCAATCTTATCCTTGAACGAATACATGGTGTTCTCTGTCCGTACCGGCTTCCAACCACGCGGTCAAGGAGGGAGTCCCGATCCATTCGGCAGAATTGGGGTCAACTCTTGAACCTTGAAAGGGCAGAATAGGGGTCAACTCTTGAACCTTGAAAGTCAGCTGGGATCCCGGGTATCGCCGCAGAACGCGATGCGTTCGGGTGGTGATTTTCAAGGTTCAAGATTTGACCCCTGGCATGCACTACCACGCCCACCCCCGCGCAGCCCGGCAGCGTGGATCTCGTTTTCGGGCCAATCCATATCGGGCGCACCTACACGGTGCTCTATTCGTTGGACCTATCCCCCTCTGGTTGGGGCGAGCTGAGCGGTACGACGCAGGCCGACGGCGGCGACGAGCGCACCGTCACCGACCCGGGGACATCGGGGCCGAGGAAGTTCTACCGGGTGCGGATTGGGCGATGATGTGAATGTCGCCCATGGATGACCAGCAGGCGGTAGCCATGGGACAGCGGCTGCGTCTTCTTTCCGGTTCCGTCGCAACGCGACTCACGCGATCCCCGCTGCTCATTTCAGGTGCTCCTTGAAGAACGTGTCCACCGCCTCGATGCATTGCTCCTGCCAGGGGGGCAGCATCCAGCAGCCGTGTTTGCCGTCCTTCAGGACCACCTGCCGCGCGGGCACGCCGAGCGCCTTGAGCTTCTCCATCGGGGCCGTGTGGCGGTCGGGATTATCCAGCGAGCCGGTCAGGAACAGTATGGGGCAGGTGCCCTTGCCCAGATAGGTCATCGGCGACGCCTCGCGGTAGATGTCCGGGGCATCGTCATATAGGCTCCCGATCCACTGGAACACCATGCTCTTCTCCCCCTGTTTGCGGTAGTTCTCGACCATCTTCGCGCCGTTCAGGTCCATCGGTCCCGCCATCACCACGGCTGCCCCCAGTTCCGCCGAAACGCCCTCGGGTTCGCCGACGATGAACCTCTTCTCCCCCGCGGCGGCGGCCAGCATGCCGACCAGGTGCCCGCCCGCCGAGCCGCCCCATGCCCCGATCCGCCCGGGGTCGAGCCCGAAGCGCATCGCCCCAGCGCGCACGAAGCGCACGGCACGGTTGCAGTCCTGCACCGCGGCCGGGTACTTCGACACGGGGCCGAGCCGGTATTCGACATTGGCAACTACGTATCCTCGCTTGGCCAGTCCCACGGCCAGCGGCGTGAACTTCTCCTTGTCGCCTTTCACCCACCCGCCCCCGTGGACCAAGACACAGGCCGGAAGGCGCCCGCCGCCGGCCTTCGGGCGGTAGACGTCCATCTTCAGTTCCTGCTCCGGCGTCCTGCCGTAGGTGACGCCGATCTCCGCCCTGATGGAATCCGGCACAACCGGGGCTGGCGATGCCGATTTGGGATGCTGAGCGATGGCAGGTGCAGCGGGCGCCAGACAGAGGATCAGGAAAAGGAATCGCATGGGCGTCGTTACCACGGGTGCGAACGTGCGCGCAACACCTTTCCCCAGCCGGGCATCGGGCATGGCACGCCCAGGGACATGGGGCGGACTCATCATCTGAAGCGGGTGGACCGCTGCACGTGCTCGGGGCAGCCGTCGTGGCGACGCACGGCCCCTGGAATTCATCACCTATGTTTCCAAGCCTTGTTTCCCCGAGGAACTTGCATCGCGCATCCGCCAGTGTCTCGACGCAACCTGAACCTTCCCCCATCCCCCGCGCCACCACGCCACAGCGAGGATTGAGGCCTGCTACGGCCCCGTCGTGATCGTCCCCGACTCGAACGGTCGGCTGTGGAGACTCTGCCCGATCACCTCGGACCTCTCGGGTGTCACGCCGCCGACATCGGCATGGGCCGGAATTTGCCCGCTGGATGCGGGCAGGGAGCGCGGATCGCGGCGACTCACCGGACCGCGGCCGGCGACGCCATCCGGCAGGCTTGCCAGGCGAGGAAGCGCCACTTGCCCTTCTCTTCCCTCCAGACAGCCAGATAGCCCACCTGGCTGTCCATACCGCCGGTGGCCGTTTCCACTTTCACGTGGGCGCGTCCACTCATGAGAGCAATCCCCGGCGAAGGGAAGGTGAACTTCCGTTCCTCGTTCTCGTAGACGCTATACTTGGCGCGGCCGGACACGAGGGAATCGATGAACGACGCCTTCGTGTCGACCGATCCGCTGGAGTGACCGTAATGCAGGGCGTCCGAGAGGATCTCGCGCAATTGGGCGGAATCCGCGGCCTTGACCGCGGCGATGCGGGCATCGTCCGCCGCCTGCAACGCGAGAATCCGGGGCTCCTCGGAGGCTCGAATGGATGAAAGACAAACGATGAGAGCGCTGAATGCGGGTAGGAATAGGGTTTTCATGACGGGTTCAGGGATCGAGTCTGCTTTCGCGGGTCGACCGGGGCAAGATCTTCATTCTGTGAATCGCCGCCACCAGCCCCTGCCCCGGCCAATGGCTCCGGCGCTGGTTACCCTCACCACGCCCCGCGATCATGGGCGCAGGGCCGTGCCATCTGACGGCACACCTGCAAAAGTACTTTGGGTGGCGAAAACTGCTTCTCAGGGAGCCGCTGGCCGAACAAGAGTGCCCGAGGGAATACCGAGAACAACGGGTTTTTCGTGGTTCCCTAAAATCACTTTTGGAACAGCAGGGGAAGGATATCCACCAGACAACGCTGCCAGACCGGCCACTCATGGCCGCCTTCCGTCACTTTCCACTGGAGCTTGATCCCGGCCTTTTCCAACTGGTCGACGAACGGCTCACCCGCTTTGACGGCACGCGCGTCACCGCTGCCCCAGGCAAGCCACAATAATTTCAGCTTCCTGTTCGTCTCTTCCGGCGACGCGAGCAAGATCTTGAGCGTATCTGGATCGGGGTAAGAAATTGCGCTGAATCCGCCCACCCAAGCGAAGCGATCGAGATTGCCCAAGCCGACCGTCGTCGATTGCTTCGCGCCCATGCTCAAGCCGACAATCGCCCGATTCTCAGGCAATTCCGCCAGCCGATAGTCCCTTTCCACCAGCGGGAGCGCGTCCTCGAGCAGTTCCAGACTGAACGATTCCACCCCCTTGATCTCCCGGCCTTGGTATGTACCGCTCGAATGCCCGTCTATCATCATCACTACCATCGGTTTGGCTTCGCCAGCGGCGATGAGGTTATCAAGAATCAAGTTCGCTCTGCCATGCGCAACCCACGAACTCCGGGAACCGCCGAAACCGTGCTGGAGCACAAGCAGCGGATAGCGTTGCGCCAGATTGGCGTTATACCCGCTGGGGGTATAGACGAGCAATTGGCGGCGTTGTCCCAGTGCCTTCGACTGGTAGTCGTGCATGTGAACTACGCCGTGAGGGACATCCTGCCAATCCCACGGCGCGGGGGGCGAAGAGGGCACGTGCAAGATGTTTTTTTCAACTCGGAGTATTGCGGATTAATTTCAGGATTGGCCGGATCGAGCACGTTGAGCCCATCCACCAGGAACGAATACGTCCACACCCCGGCCGGAATGGAAGCGAGCGTGACCGACCATGTCCCATCATCGGCGCACCCCAAGGGAATATTTGATTTGGACCACTCCGCGTTGATTTCGACAGCTTTCGCGTTTGGAGCCTTGAGCGAAAACTTCTTCGGCAAAAGTTCGCAATAGGCTGCGGAAGCCTGGAGCAACACCGAAACGGCAAAAGCGCCAGATATAAAGGACAGGAATTTGCTTTCGGCAGCCCTGCGGGCGCAACCCACCCCCACCGCCCTCCTGGGGGCTGCCAGCCCCGTCTGAAGCCGTCCCACAATGATGGCAGCGTAGAATACGGGCCACCGGAGGTCGAGCGGGATCGCCGGTGGCGTTCGTCGCGGTATGGCCCGCCACAGCGAGGATTGGATCAGGTTGGCCCATCCACGGCTATCCCCATCAGGATAGCGCGCGCTCGCATCGACTCGCCGCGCGGCCGGTGGACCCCAAGGCGATCAGGCACACCCAAAGCAAAGACTTGGGTCGGTATAAAAAATCGCCATTCCCACCCAGGGAACGCTCGGCTAGACGTCCTTTGCGTGAACCTAACCGAGCGCATCTCTAAGCCACTCTCGCATCCTCGCCCAGTCGCCGGGAGGAATCCCGCGCACGCCCGGTGGAAACCCCGCGTCACGGCGATGATCCTTGCGTTCATGGCGGCCGGACAGTGCGGGGCCGCGGAACCATTGCTGGGGGTGTATGGGGAGAATTCGATGCAACACGTGCTCGATTTCGAGAGGTGGCTCGGGCGGCCGGTGGACGTGATCCTCTGCACGATCGATTTCAACCAGTGGGAGAATTATCGCTACGCCGACTGGCTGAGCCAGACGGTCTACGGTGCGCGCGGCGAGCGTCGGCTGGTGTACGATGTGCCGATCATCATCAAAGGCGCGAGCTATGCGGAGGCCGAGTCTGGCGCCTACGACGATCACTGGCGGTGCCTGGCGCAGTCGATCCTCGCGAACAATACCGGCACGTGTGAGGTCGTCATCCGACCCAGCCACGAGATGAACGGCGAATGGTTTGCCTGGGGTGTGGGTGGATCACGGGCGGCATCGATTCCGGCTTTCATCGCATCGTGGCGGCGCTTCCACGGGGTCTTTCGCGGCGTCCCTGGCGGCGGGCGCTATCGCTTTAGCTTTTCCGCGTCGGAAGGCGCCAGCGACCCGCGCCCGATGTGGCCGGGCAACGATTATGTGGATCTCGTGGGCTACGACGTCTACTGGAAGCCGAAGGCCATGGGCGGCGAAGGCTGGGAGGCCAATGATCCGCGCGAATGCTGGGAAAAGCGGGTCTCGCGCACCGGCTACAACGGGTGGAACCTCATCGGCATGCTCGATTTCGCCCGCGCAAAGGGAAAACCCTTCCAGATCGATGAATGGGGTGTCTGGGGGGAAGACGCCGCGCCCTTCGCGCAAGGCATGGCAACGTTTCTGCGGGAACACGGCCTCCGCTCGCACACCTACTGGAACTCCAACGCCGGTTACCCCGGACAACTGAGCACCCGTGACAGGGAGTGGCCGTCCACGACGGCTGCATTCAAGGCAAATTTCGGAAAGACCAGGTAGGGTGGCATCGTCTGGGCGCGCTTCCGTCACTTCGTGGGGTTCTCGTGCCCCAGCCCGCCGCGGTTGTAGGTCCTGAGCAGCAGCGCCCCGTGGTTCCCGCGGCCCATCCGCTCCGCCATTTGGCCACAGGCGCTGCATCCACCGAACGGGTTTGCGCCCCGCCAAGGCACCGGCAGTATGTCGGCCATGCGCCACATCATTCCCCTGCTGTTGCTCGCCCTCACCGCCCGGGCGGAACTCAAGACCGACATCGAGTTCGCGAAGACCGGTGGCACGAACCTGTCGCTGGACGCCTTCGTGCCTGAGGGGGCCGGGCCCTTCCCTGCGTGCATCCTCGTCCATGGCGGGGGTTTCACCAGGGGCGACAAGGCGACGTTCATCAAACCGCTGTTCGATCCGCTGGGCAAGGCGGGCTTCGCGTGGTTCTCGATCAACTACCGTCTCGCGCCCCAGCACCGCTACCCGGCCTGCGTCGAGGACGTGGAGAGCGCGGTGCGCTGGGTGAAGGCGCACGCCGCGGAGTTCAAGGTCGACCCGGGACGCATCGCCCTCATCGGCGAATCGGCCGGCGGACACCTCGTCTCGCTGGTTGGCGCGCGGGCGGGGGCCGATACACGCGTGGCGGCGGTGGTGCCGTTCTATGCACCGCACGACCTTGAGTCTCGGGTCAGGCAGAGCGAGACCACGCCGGTATGGGTCGAGGCCCTATTCGGGATAAAGAGTCTGGACGACGCAGCTTGGGGCACCCTGAGGGAGGCCTCGCCGATCAGCCACGTCCGTGCGGGCATGCCGCCCTATTTGCTGATCCATGGCACCAAGGACGACAAGGTGCCCTTCGACCAATCGGTGAAGTTTCGGGAGAAGATGAGGACGGTGGGCAACTTGTGCGACCTGATCGCCGTGGATGGCGGCGGCCACGGCATGGGAGGCTGGGAGAAGATCGACCCGGCCTATAAGGACAAGCTCGTCGCATGGCTGCGCGCGACGCTGGCGGGGAAACAATGACGGCTGGGGGTTAGCGCGACACCAGCACGGGTGTGCGGGCTCACTCCGCACCGCACATCGGGACGACTTTGCGCGCGCACGACATGGCACCGATCAGCTCTCCACCCGCGACTCGGGGTCCGACGTTCTCTAAGGTATCGGATAAGAGAATATGATCGCCTGGAAAATTCGCGGCCACGCGGCTTGCCCTCTCGCGTGTTTCTAATATATTTTAGCATAATGGCCAACGGCATGGACCAGCGGGCGGCTCTGGCAGGCGGCGGGAGGCATCTCCCCGCCGCGGGTCGGTGCGCGCATTTCCCGCGCCTACATCGCCTGACCGCCTGCCGCGCGTAGGCGGGCCCAGCCGCCCGCACAGGGCTGACCGGACCCGCTCCAATCATCGGCCATCACCGTCTCACAAGGATTGGCGCCACGGACATCCCGCGCCGCCAATCCCCAACCCCCAACACGGAGTCCAACACATGAATTCAACCATCATCATATCCGACCTCGACATGCGGCGCCTCCGGCCGCTGATCGAGGCCAGGGTCGGCACCAGGGGCCCGGACGCCGATAACCTCGCGCGGTTGGCGCACGAGCTGGATCGCGCGGAGGTCGTCCCCGCCGCGGACGTGCCCGGCGACGTCATCGCCATGGATTCGGTCGTCGAGCTGGAGAACCTCGCCAGCGGGGAACGGCTCACGTTCACCCTCGCGTTCCCGGAGTGGGCCGACGCGGACCACGACCGGATCTCCGTGCTCGCGCCGCTCGGTTCCGCCATGCTCGGCTACCGGGAGGGCGACTGGTTCGAGTGGCCCACGCCCGGCGGCACCGTCAGGATGGCGGTGCGCCGCGTCGTATCCCCGAGACAGGCCCCGGCCTGCGCCGCGCGCTGATGCCATGGTCACGCCGGGACCAGCTGACGGGAACCGCGTGGACGGGGGCGAGGACATCGCGTGGGTCCGCCGCGTCAACGCGCGATGGATCGTGCACGGGGGCCTGGACCAGAGCGCCGGGGCGTACATGGATCGCCTCCGGGGCACCGATCCGACGCGCCTGGCGCTCTCGTGCCGCATCGCTCGCGCGCTGGCGGGGCAGGCCGACCCGGGCGAGGATCCGAAGCCGTGGTTCTACGCCGGTCTCTTCAGCATGGCGAGACCGGAGGAGGTCGCAGAGTTCCTGCTCGGCCACCGGCTCTTCACGACGATCCTCCTGACCGATCCCCCGGCCGAGGGCCCGGCGCAGTCGCGCCCGGACTTCGGCCCCGCGACGCTCGGCACGATCCGCCGCATCCGGGCGGCCATCGCCCAACTGTCCAGGGAGCACATTCGGAAGGCCGCCGGGACCCCCGGGGCCGGGCATTGATTCGGGGCGGCCAGAACCGGTCGCCGGCATCCCGCCTCGAGGGCGAGCGCGGTCCCGGCAACACTGGGTCCCGCCGCGATCCGCGACGACGAGCCAGAGACTCTTCGTGCGGCGCGCAGTGCCGGAGGCGGTCAATGCGGTATGCCGGTCCCGTGGGCGCTCGCCAGATAGCGCGCGATCGCGTCGGCCCCTTCCACGAAAAAACGCCCTTTGGCCCGCTGGACCGGGGCATCTCCCCCCGAACCGGATGGCGCGCCGCGCAGCACGAGCACGGGGCAACTCTGGTTCTCCTCCCCCACCAGTTCGACCAGCTCGGGCCGCGGCCGGGGGAATTCGAGATACCGGACATCCACGACGCCCTTGAGCGCCGGATAGAATTCCAGCAACCCGGCCAGTTCCGCGCAGCCGGGGCAAAAGTACGGCCCCCTGCCCCCGTCCATGAAATCCGGCCTCAAGAGAAACAGCGTGTCGTGTCTCATATCGTTGTTGGCCCCGATTGTGTCATATCCCCAGCGTCGCCCTCATCCTCGACGGTCGGCCCAGGAGGTCGGCCAGCGAATAATCGTCGAGCACCGAGAAGAAAGCCGCCGCCGCCTCATCCAGGGCGCGCCTCAGACGGCACACCGGGAAGATCCGGCAGCCTCGACCGGCCCGGTCGGCGCACTCGACCACCGTCTCGGCCTCCTCGCCCATCCGCACGACGTCGCCCACGCGTATCTCCTCCGGCGGCCGGGCGAGCGTGAATCCGCCGCCGATCCCGCGGCGGGTTTCCAGAAATCCGCCCCTGCCAAGCCCGTGCACCACCTTGACCAGGTGGTTCCGCGAGATCCCGAAGGCCTCCCCCACCTCGTCCACCGTCACGCGCCCCGGCTGGCGCAGGGCCGCGTACATGAGTACGCGGAGCGAGTAATCGGAGTACGCGCGCAATCGCATTGAGGCCACCCTCGCCGCGCCCTGGGATTTTGCAAGCCTAAAGGTGTATTGACAATACATCTTTTGGGGGGTGCCATCTCGGCCATGGACACAGACGACACAGACACCACGGGCACGAGAGACCTCTATCGGGAGTCGGTCGGTGCCGGAATGGCCGACCGCGCTCTTCGCGGCGGACGCCGCACGGGACGAGCCGGCGTCCGCTCCCGGTGCGATGACGCTGCCGGAGCTTTGCGACCACATCCGCGATGCGCACCACGGCTACCCGTGCGACGACCTGCCCCGGCTGGATCTCATGACCGCAAGGTCGCCGCGGTAGCCGCACAATAAATAGGCAACATTCGGATCAGGATTGGGATGGGCTATCAGTCGCGCCCCTGGCCAGTCGAGCCAGGGGCCGAGAATCACGGTCATCATGGGGGGACAATGCGGCATCACTTCCCCGATGTCGCACGATCAGGACATCCGCCGTCACACTGGAAAGCAGGTTTTTTGCAACGCTTTCCAACAGCAGACTCGAGAGGGCGCTGCGCCCCCTGGTCCCGACCACCACCAGATCCGCCCCGACCGTCTCCACCGCGTCCTGTAGCAACGTGCCGATCTCACCGTGCCCGCACATGATGGGGATGGGGCGACCCGCCGCCGCCGGCGTGCCGCGCAGAAATTCCGACGCCTCCAACCGCGCCTCCCGCTCCAGCGATTCAAGGGTTTGCATCCCGGGGCGCGCCAGCAAGCCAAACGGCACATCACAGGCATGAAAAATCGTCGCCTGCGCTTTCGGCAGCAGGCGCAACGCCGTCGTCAGGGAATGTCGCGCCGCCTCCGAAAAATCCGCCGCAATGATGACGTTGTGATACGGTCCACGGCGGCGCTCCTTCACGACCAGCACCGGCACATCGGCCTTTCGGATCACTTTATCCAGCGTGGAACCGATCAGGCTGCGAGCGAGCGTCTCGTCGCGCGGGACGCCCGTCAGCAGAAGCCCGCAGTCGACTCGCCTGGCCGCATCCAGGATGACCCGCGTGGGATCACCCCATTCGACAATCAACTCGACGCCGATGTCCCCCGCATTCGGAATGTCGCGCCGCACGAGATCCCGCGCCGCCTGCCGGGAATCGCGTGGCCGTCGCCAGGAGGCCATATCGCCGCCAGGGGCGGCATCCCCACGCTCCCGGAGTGCGTGCACCATCACGAGCCGCGCCCGCCATTCGGACGCGAGCGCGATGGCACGATCCAGTGCACGATCGCACCGGCAGCTGAGATCCGTGGCCAGGACTATGGTGGCTGGCGTCACGGATTCCACGCCATCTATCGAAGGCGCGACCGCCGAGGACGCGCCCGGGAACGGGCGGTCCGACGGCGCCGTCCGGCATGCTGTTTTGAATGCCGCGGCGTGCTCGCGCAGCATGTCGAGTTCAGATATGAGGGTTGACCGATTCATGTTGGGACTCCTTGTTGAAGCTTGGGGACCGACGTCGCGGATCGTGCGCGACGCCGATTGGGGGTGTTCAGTAGCTGAGCGGGTCTGATCTGCCCGATTGGCCCGACCAGGCCCGCCTACGCGCGGCAGGCGGTCAGGCGATGCTCGCACAAAGAAAACAGCAGGCCACGGGCGGCACGGACCGCGACGCAGTGAACTGTCTCCATGTGCTTCTCATTCGCCACGACATCCAAATTTAGCCAGATTCTGCAAGGACGCAAATCAGGCATCATGCCCGCCGCGGCGGGCCCACCAAGGGTGGAAGTGGGACGTAGGAGCGCGCTTGCGAGCGATTCGCGCATGGAATCGCCTGCAAGCAGGCTCCTGCGATTTGGTGTCTGAATTTTCGAGCGAGCGCCCCTGGGCGCGGGGGCTTTTCTTTAAATGTGAGGCGGAAGAGCGCTGGCAATGCGCCCGCCAGCTAGCCAGACAACTGCGAGGAGGCCTCCGCCGCATCGGCGCCCAACGCGGCCAGCGGCACCAGCAGCAGGGCGGTGAGGAGAGTGAGGGTGGGTTTCATGTTGAGGGCCTCAATTGCCGCTGGCTATTTTTGCCGATCTGGGTGTCTGCTCATAGACGGCGAGTTTTTTGAGCGTCAATTCCACGGCCGAGACCGAAGCGGCCGGGAACGTCCAACGACCCGGATCCACCAAGTCCTTGGCCTGCGGCGACAGCACCGCGGCGTTGTGCGCGTCCACTTCTTCCTCGGCAGACGCCGCAATCTGGAAGACCTTGCCTGACTCGACAATGCTTCCGGCCACGCGCAGTCGCACATCCACCGCCTTGGTCCGACTCAAATTGACGACGTGGAGGAAGACCGTGCGCGCTTCCGGCGACACACTCGATACCACGTCGAGTCCTTCGGGGCAGACCGTCACCGCCGCGGCGCGTCGCCCCCCGTGGTGCCGATAGAGCGCCATGACACGAGCGACCGGCATCGGGAAGGCGCGGCCGCCCGGCACGGGAATCATCACGGCGTTGACCTGCCAACGCGTGCCGCAGAAATCGGCGGCGGTCGCGATCTTCAGGACGTCGCCGTGTCGCTGATGGACGTTCAACATGCGCGCATACGCGACACCCGCGGCCCAGGTGGAGAGTACATCGCCACGGTTGCGGCCGGGAATGGCGAAGTGGCATTCGGTCATCGCAAGCGGCATCCCGGTCCCGGCCACCTGCGCGCGCATCTCCTGGATTTTTGCCTCGTGAATCTTGTGCGCGTCCATCAGCCGCACCCATGTCCTCTCCGGGTCTTTGCGGAATTCGGCGTGGGCCAGCACCGGCTCCTGCCCCTCATCCGGGTTGAACATGTGGTGGAAGGCGATATACCGCAGGTACTCGCCGGCGGCCTCGATCATGCCTCGCCCCCATCCGCTATCGCCCCAGCCAATCAGCTGCAGCGACGGGTCGACCGAGCGCATCGCCTTCGCAAATTCCACCGTGCGGCGCTTGGCCGTCTCGAGGTCATAGCCTTTGCGGTCGTAGGATGTCTCGTTGCCGATCTGCCAGAGGGGAATCGGATGAGGCGCGGCTCGACCGTGCGCGCGGCGTTCGCCGTTCTCGGCGCTGTTGCAGTAGGCAACCCAGGCTGCGGCCTCCTCGGGGCCTGCCGTGCGCGTGCTGCCCTTGTATTCCATCCACTGCCTCCGCCCGTCGGATTCGAAATTCACGCACATCAGCGGCTCGGCGCCGACCTGCTCGCAGAAATCGAGGAACTCGGCGGTGCCGACCTGGTTTGTCTCAACCCCTTTCCAGAGGATATTATGCATCGGCACTCGTCTATCACGCGGGCCCACCGCCTCGCGCCAGCGGTAATACGAGCTAAAGCATCCGCCCCAGCGGAGCAACGGCGGCCCGAGATCCCTCGTCACCTCGACAACATCCGGCCTCCAGCGATCCCGGGCGTGATCCCATGCCGCTTCGACCGAACCATCGGTGACGCCAAGCGGTTCCATGAACTGCATATACAGGTAGGGAGAAAGTTCGAAGAGTGGCTCTGGATCAACCGTGATGGCCGAGTCCTCCGGCACCGCCACGCCGGACGGCACCAGGGCCAGCGCCGCGCCAGCTCCGGCCGCAGTCGCGATGGCCCGCCGACGCGTGATGCCTGACGGGGATTTCATTCTAAATGCCGACCGGGACGGGCCTGCCCCGCTGACCTCTCGAAGACCGAAACCCCAGACTCGCCGTCTCCGACCATGGGAATACGGTAGCGGATGGGCCGCCGGAGGTCGAGCGTTGCCCGCCATGAACCAGCACCAAGCACGTTTCCGCTCGTATCCCCTGCCCCAGCCCCCCTTCGCCAACGTCCCCCGCCCGTGCTCTGGCCCGACGTGGGAGCAGGTCACGTGAGCGGGTGATCAGCACCCTTCTCATACCTTGCTGGTCCGGTACTGGCTGGGCGTGCAGCCACGCACCCTCTTGAACGTGCGGATCAGGTGGCTCTGGTCGTAAAATCCAGCGGCGACGGCGATGTCGCCGATGGTCCGGTCTGTCGTTTCCAACAGTTCACAAGCGGCGTTGACGCGCTTCTGAATGATGTATTCCGACGGAGACAAACTGAAGATGCGCCTGAAGATCCGCTTGAATTGGCTGACCGACAGATGGGCGATCGCGGCGAGCCGTTCATTCGTGAGTGGTTCGCTGTAATGCGTGTGGATATGCGAAGCCACTTCAGCGAGCCTGCGGTTCTTCAGGGGCGAGGCCCCCGCGTAATCGACAAAATGATACATGAGAGCCACCCCGATGACCTTCCGGTGTTTGTCGAAAACCGGCACCTTATTGTTGACGATCAACCGATCGGTGATGTTGGGCGATTCCACGATGGAATTCAGGACAGGTTTGCCCGTTTTGATGACTCGCATGTCAAGTTCATGGTATTGTAGGGCAATGTGCCGAGGCAGAAACGCAAAGCCGGTCTTTCCGAAAGCGGCCTCCTCGTTTGGGATGTTGCAGATCTCGCAGTTTCGCTTGTTGATGACCATGATGCGGGCCTTGCGGTCCTTGATGCAGAAAGCGACGTCGGGGTGGTGGTTCAGCAGCATCAGGAGAGGCTCGATATCGGCGATTTGCCGAATGAAGTCGCGCGGGGTGCGGATCTTTTTGCTCATAGACCCTCTCTTGGACTCGGACAGTCTCATCTTCCGCGTCCTCGTTGCCAAGGCACTTCCCGTGGGGTGAGAGGGCGGAACATGGCGCGTCATGAGCCGATTGTACAGTGCGATGAGCCATTTCTACTAGAAGGACCGACCCGCCCATCGGTAGCTTTGAATCGGAGGATCGGCCTGTTCGGATGCCCCGCCAAAACGGAATGGACCCAGGAGAAATTCATGAAACTGACAGGAGTGACGGTATTTGCCCTTGTGGTCGGAGGAGTTGGCATGGTGGCAGGCGCCAGCGATAACGGCAAGATCCAGCTCAGAATCGATCTGCCGAAACCCCAGTTCACCGGCACGCCAAAGCCTATTCGGTCGGCGAATTTGGAGCCCGCGCGCAATGGCAGACTGCGTGAGCCGGTCGAGGTGCCTGCGGGCTGTGACAAGGTTTTGTCGAAGGGCTGCAAAGTCACATCTGGCGATCCCGAACCGCCGCTCGTCGGCGCGTTATCGCTCATCACTGACGGCGACAAAGAACACGATGCGGAGACCTATGTCGAGCTGGGTCCCGGCAAGCAGTGGGTCCAGATCGATCTGGGCAAGGAGCACGAAATCTATGCGGCCTGCGTGTGGCACTACCATGGCGAAGCGCGCGTGTATCGCGATGTCATCTGCCAGATTTGCAGTGATCCGAACTTCGTTGACGGCGTGGTGACCGTATTCAACAACGACCACGATAATTCGTCAGGGCTGGGCGCGGGCAAGGAGAAGGAATACGTCGAATCCAACGAGGGCCGCGCTTTTGCGGTCAACGGTGTAAAGGGGCGCTATATCCGCTTCTACAGTACTGGCAACACATCGGACGATATGAACCACTATACTGAAATCGAGATCTACGGAAAACCGTAAGGCTTTCCATGCGGATATGAATGGTTGCCTGTTGGCCGGCCGCAACATTTCGGGTTCAATCCCTGCGCGGAAAGTGGACTCCCAAGAGGACGATAAACAATGAATACGACAAGAAGAGGGTTCATCAGGTGCGCGGCTGCGGCGCTGGCCTCGCCCATGATCGTGCGTTCGTCCGCGCTGGGTGCGGACGGCACGGCGGCACCCAGCAATCGGATCAATCTGGCCGTGATCGGCACCGGCAACATGGGGAAACGGCACATGCCCCGCCTGCTTTTCGACCGGGGCGTGCAGGTCCTGGCCGTGTGCGACCCGGACGCCTCGCGGCTTCAAGAAGCCCGCGAGATCGTCGAGTCCAACTACGCGCAGCTGTTGACCAAGGGCTCCTACAGCGGCTGCGCGGCCGTCGCCGATTTCCGTGAGGTGCTCGGGCGCAAGGACATCGACGCCGTGATGGTCATCACGCCGGACCATTGGCATGTGCCCATCGCCATTGCGGCGGCCAAGGCTGGCAAAGACATCTACTGTGAGAAGCCGGTCTCCATGACCGTCCGACAGGGCCGCAAGCTGGTCGAGGCGGTGCGGGCCAGCAACCGCGTTTTTCAGACCGGCACGCAGTATAGGTCAAAGACGGTGATCCAGAAGGCCCTGAAGTTCATCCGGGGAGGCGGCCTGGGCAAGGTGAAATACGCATTCGCGCACTGGCCGAAGATCAGCGTGCCAACCCTCGGCAAATCCTACATCCCGCTGAATCCGAAACTCCCGGAGGAGCCTTTGTTGCAGGGGCTGGATTGGGATCGGTGGGTTGGCCCCGCGCCCATGCGGCCCTACAACAGTCTCTATCACCGCAATCCCACTCCGCACTCGGTGTTCTGGGCGTGGTGCGCCGATTTCGGGTTGGGCGCCGTGACCTACGAGTTCGCCCACTTCGCCGACAACATCCAGTGGGCACTGGGCATGGAGGAATCCGGCCCGGTGGAGATCATCCATCCCTCGAGCGGGCAGTTTCCGACGCTCACCTGCCGATACGCGAACGGGACACTCCTGCATCAGGTGGAAAGCATGCAGGACATCAAGAACATCTACCACGCCGTGCCGGACTCCGCGCGGATGGACGGTTATCTGGGCGGCGTATTTGTCGGCGAGCGCGGGTGGATTTCGGTCCAGTTCAGCAAGAAGATGGAGGGTGGTCCCGAGAGCATCTTCAAGGAGATGGCGCTCAAGAATCGCGAGACCACCGCCAGCGCCGACAAGCATCACCAGAACTGGTTCGACTGCATCGGGAGCCGACAGAAACCCAGCGCGCATGAGGAGATCGGTCACCGCGCCGCCTCGCTCGGACAGATCATCACGGCCTCCTACAAACTGGGACGATCCCTCAAGTGGGACCCCGCCGGAGAGATATTCCCGGGGGACGACGAGGCCAACCACTTGCTGGAATGCCCTCTCGCCCGCCCTGAGTGGGCGATGTGACACCCCGTGAGTGATGATAAAGAAAGGGGCAACCCATGAAGCAAATACCTGTTTCACGACGCGCTTTTCTCACCGCTTCCGGCCTTGCCGCAGCGACGGCGGCGCTGCCTGACGACTTGTTTGCCGCCCAGGACGTGCCGTCCGCCAGGCGGCCGCCCATCAAGATCGGACAGATCGGCACAGGCAATCAGCACGCCTCCAAAATGGGGACGCTGCGCAAACTGACGGACCTCTTCGATGTCGTCGGCATCGCGGAGGATGACCCCGAGTTCCGCACAAAAGCGCTGAAGAGCAACTGCTACAAGGGATTGACCTGGATGACATCCGAGGAACTGCTGGCCGTTCCGGGTCTTCAGGCCGTGGCGGTCGAAACCGAGGAGCACGTGCCCATCCCGACCGCCCTGCGCTGTATCCAGGCGGGGAAGCACATCCATTTGGACAAGCCGTGCGGCGAATCGCTGCCCCGGTTCAAACAACTGCTGGACGAGGCGAAAGCCAGGAGCCTGACCGTCCAGGTGGGGTACATGTACCGGAACAACCCCGCCGTGCAGTTCTGCATCAAAGCCGTGAGGGACGGCCTGATCGGCAACGTGTTCGATCTTGATGCGGCCATGGGACGGTACGACGGGGACGCCTATCGGAAACTGATTTCAACCTACAAGGGCGGGATCCCGTACATCCTCGCCTGCCATCTGATCGATCTCGTCGTGACGCTCATGGGAGAACCTGAAAATGTCCGCCCCTTCCTCCGTCGTACCCGTTCCGACGGCGTGATCGACAACGGGCTGGCCGTCTTCGAATACTCCCGCGACCGGCTGGCCACGCTCCGGACCTGCATCACCGAGGCGGGGGGCTTTCAGCGCCGGCATCTCACGGTGATGGGCGACAAGGGGACAATCGTCATCCAGCCGATCGAATCCAAAGGCAACATGTCCGGCGGCGTCCTCCGGCTGGCCTTGGAGGAAGACCGCGGCGGCTTCAAGAAAGGCGTGCAAAACGTTGACATGCCGCCCCTAAAGGACCGGTACGAAGACCAGTGGCGGGAGTTCGCTGCCGTGGTGACCGGGGAGATGGTCAACCCCTACACCTACGAGCATGACTACATCGTGCACAAATGCCATTTGGAGGCATGTGGTCTCCCGCTTGATGTGTGAGGGCGGGCGCGGCGTTCCCGCCTCGCAAGCCTTGGTTGCCTCGACAACATGCTGATAGACAAAGAGGGAAAATGAAGAGAAGGAATTTCATCAAAACGATAGCGGCCACCGTCGGCGGCTCGACGGTTTTCGGTGCGCGCGGACAAGGCGCCGCGCCAGCGACAAAGCCCCTGCGCGTCGCTTTGATCGGATGCGGTGGCCAAGGCGTCGGAACGCTGTTGCCCGGAGCCTGCGACGAACGGGTCGTGGCTCTCGCGGACCCCGACCCTGCTCGCATCGAGGCGGCTTTGGGGCAAATCCGCAAGGTGGCCCCGTCGGTGGACACCACCGCGATCAAGACTTTCCCCGACTATCGCAAGCTGTTCGACGCGGTGGGAAAGGAATTGGACGCCGCAATCATAGCCACGCCCAACCACCAGCACGCGCCGGCGGCGCTCATGGCCATCCGCCAGGGCATCCACGTGTACGTCGAAAAACCCCTGACGCACACGATTCATGAGGCGCGACTGCTTCGAGACGAGGCGAAGCGCTGCGGTGTCGCCACGCAAATGGGGCAGCACGGCCACTCGAACGAAGGCTGCCGCCGCCTGTGCGAATACATCTGGGCCGGTGCCATTGGCCAGGTGCATGAGGTCCATTGCTGGACATCGCGGTGCGACGGCCTGTTTGACGGGAACCACTCGCCCGCCCTGCCCTTGCCGGAAGGGATGGACTGGGATGCCTGGATCGGCCCCGGGCCATTCCGCAACTTCCACGCGGACCTGCATCCGCACGGCTGGCACCTCTGGCACGATTTCGGCAACGGTTCTGTCGGCAACATGGCCTGCCATCTTGTGGATCCCTCCTACTGGGCGCTCAAACTCAAGGCGCCAGAGGCGGTGGAGGTGGAGGATATGCATGGCGGCATCGGTGGGGTTTGGCCCATCCGCACCCGCATCCGCTGGGATTTTCCCGCCCGCGAAGGCATGGATCCCGTCAAAATCTATTTCTACGACGGGCTTGCGGCAGATCAGCAATACAGCGAGCAGACGGTGGAGAAGCGGTGGAGAAACACCGCAAGGCGCGAGTGCCAGAATCTCCCGCCGCTGCTGCTCGAGCTGGAGAAAAAATACGGCCAGGCCTTTGGGCGCAACGGCTCGATCCTCGTTGGCGACAAGGGCATCATGACCATTGGCGAGTTTGGCGACGGATGTCGCTTCGTGCCGGCGGAGGCAAACCGAGCGTTTCCGACGCCTGACAAAGTGCTGCCGCGCGTGGAAGGCTCGCACCGGTCCGATTTCTTCCGCGCGTGCCGCGGCGGCGCGCCGGCCTGCGCGAACTTCGACTATTCGGCTCCGCTTGCGGAAATCGCCCTGCTGGGCAACATCGCGATGCTCGCGGGTCTCAAGTGTCGCGTCGAGTGGGACGGAGCCGCGATGCGTTGCACCAATCGGCCGGAACTGAACCGCTTCCTGAAGCCGACATATCGTGACGGATGGAAGATGTGATGGCGGCAGCCCGGATACACGATCGAAGAACCAGTATGAGCGAAAGCGATCGCGGCACCGTCCAGCCGTCGGCAAACCATGGCTGGCGCGTCACCTTTGCGGGCCTGGGCATCAACTTGGCGCTGGCCATCATGTACACCTGGAGCGTCATCAGCAAAGGTGTGCCCGACGCCTGGGGCTGGTCCCAGGCGGAGAAGTCTTCGCCCTATGCGATCAGCTGCCTGGTGATTTGCCTGGTGATGGTGCCGGCCGGGGTGATGCAGGACAAGTTCGGTCCGCGTCTGGTTGCCACGATCGGTGGCATCCTTGTGGGCTTGGGGATGATTCTGGCCAGCTGCACCACAACGTCGCTGGGCTACGTGCTGGGCTTCGGCGTGCTGACCGGCGCGGGCATCGCGTTCGCCTATGCGTCGGCGACTCCGCCCGCAGTCAAGTGGTTTCCGCCCGACAAGACCGGCACGATCGTGGGTATTGTGGTTTCCGGATTCGGCTTGGCGCCGGTGTATGCCGCACCGCTGTCGAATTGGCTGATCGGCGCCTTCGGGCTGGCCAAGGCGGTCATGGTCCTGGGCGTGGCGTTCCTGGTGGTCGTGTCGGGGCTGGCACAGTTTCTCAAGGCTCCGCCGCCAGGATACGTGCCGCCTGGCACGTCGCCGAGACCGGTGGGCGGCGGCGCATGGGAGAACGGCGATTACCGTCCCGGAGAAATGCTGGGGACTTGGCAGTTCTACGTACTGTGGTTTATGTACGCGTGCGGCGCGGGCGCCGGGCTGATGATCATCTCCATGCTCGCCAAGATCGCATCGGTCCAGGCGGGCCTTGAGTTGGGGTTCGTCCTTGTGGCCGTCCTGGCTGTCGGGAATGGCGCCGGGCGGATCGTCGCCGGCATTGCCTCCGACAAGATCGGACGAAGGCCCACGATGTTGATCGGCTTTGTGTTGCAGGCGGTTCTGATACTCCTGCTGTCGCAGACGACGAAGGGCTCGTTACTGTCCAACACGGCGGTGCTGGCGGCGGTCTCGGCTCTCATCGGAGCCAACTACGGCGCGAATCTGGCGTTGTTCCCGTCGGTGACGAAAGACTACTACGGCCTAGAACATTTTGGGGTGAACTACGGCCTGGTCTTTACGGCCTGGGGCTTTGGCGGGTTCATGCTCGCGCTATTGGCCGGCAACGTCTACGATGCGACCGGAAGCTTTAATTTCGCCTATTACTGCTCGGCGGCGCTACTGGCCGTGGCGGCAGTTGTCACGTTTATCGTCAGGCCGCCGCGCCAGATGAGAAAGGGGTCGGCCGCGTAGATGGATTCGCGCGCGCCATCGGTTCTTAAGCGGCATGCGAGAATCGGGAGAACTTTCGCAACTTGTCCTGCGAGTTGTACATGATGTTGGGTTGGAGGCGAACATGCGCGCGGTCTTGGTGGATGAAAAACAATCGCTCGTCTGGGCCGAAGTGCCCGACCCGGTTCCGAAAGCCGGCGAGCTTCTTGTGGACGTTCATGCAGCCGGACTAAACCGTGCTGACCTGCTGCAGCGCGCGGGGGACTATCCGCCACCTGCCGGCTGGCCGGAATGGATGGGGCTGGAGATAGCGGGCGTTGTCCTCGAGGCCCCGCCGGCCGCCCGCTGGAGAGCCGGTGACAAAGTCTGTGCGCTGCTTGGCGGCGGCGGATATGCGGAACGGGTTGCTGTTCCGGCGGATCTGGCCGTGCGGATTCCAGAAGGGTTGTCCATGGTCGAAGCTGCGGCAATCCCGGAAGCCTTTGCCACCTCCTATCTGAACCTTTGCATCGAGGGTGGCATGAAGGCGGGGGACACTGTTCTCATCCAAGCCGGTGCAAGCGGTCTCGGTGTGGCGGCGATCCAGTTGGTGAAGGCCCTTGGCGGTAAGGTTATGACGACGGTTAGCACGGACGAAAAGGCCTCATTCGTCCGCAGTCTCGGCGCCGACATCGTCGTCAACCGGACGATCGACGATCTCGGTGCCACCATGGACGAACACCCGGTTGATGTTGCTCTGGATTGTATCAGTGGTCCTGGGCTCGGGCAATGTATCGAGAAGATGGCGATTGGCGGACGATGGATCGTGATCGCGACACTGGGCGGAGCAATGACCGAACTCAACATGGACGCGTTCTTCAGGCGAGGCATCAAGCTTATCGGCAGTACGCTCAGAAGCCGTTCGCCCGAGATGAAAGCCGAGATCCTTGCCGGTCTTGAGAGAACTCTCTGGCCGTCGTTCTCTTCTGGGGCGCTCAAGCCGGTGATCTACAAGACGCTGCCAATCAAGGAGGCCGAAGAAGCCCATGCGATTCTCCAGCGTCGAGAAAACGTCGGGAAAGTGGTGCTGACGGTCAACGGTTAGGGCAATCGGGCCCAGAAAAGGCTCATAGCGCAGAGCAGCGTGTCCTGCCGCATCCCGCCCGCGCGCGCTATCCCAGTGCGACCGTCCGTAGCGGCACAAGTTCGCGGAAGCGTTCGTCGCCGTATGGCGCAATCCGCCTGAGCTCCTCCTTGAACCGGACGAAATCGCCCTTCATGAAGGCGGAGATGTCTCTCGTCTCGTAGCTGGCGAGTTCATAGCGCGCAAAAGCGTCGTGGTGAGTCGGGATCAAGGTCTTGAAGACAATGTTGTCGTGGACGAGTTGCGGGAAACCAGGGCGATCGAAGTAATTGCTGACTCCACAAAAAAACAGATCGCATGCCGTGCCCTTGATCGCAGACGGATCCAGATTGGACGAGCCGATGTTCAACAACCGCAGCCCATCGATATCGAGAAGGAACGCGAAAACGTCTCCGCAGAGATAGTGCGCCCGGGCGTTGAGCACGGCCGGGACCTGCGTGTAGAACCCTGGGGCTCCGACGGGCTCCTTGTGTTTAGAGCGGATCACCCGGACCGTGACGCCTTTGGCCAAATCGAGCCGCATGCCATGTCCGATGCGCGTGAGCCTGTCTTCCGGGACGCCCCGCGCCCGGCAAATGTTCAGCGTGGTGTCCGAACCGTAGACCCTCGCGCCGGTCTGTTCGACAACAAGCGGAACGTCGATGAGGTGGTCCCAGTGCGAATGGGTCAGAAAGACGGCGTCGGCGTCGCCGATGTAGCGCGCCACGTTCGCGGGATTGCTGATCGGCGACGCATGGGCGCGCGACACGCATGGATCGATCAGAATCGTGATGCCGGGAAAGCGGAGCTCGAGGCCATTGATTCCAAGCCAGCAGACGCTCGGCGGCTCAAGCGTCGCCCCCGAATACCGGTAGGGCCGCGCGGGCGCCGAGAAACCGAAACCCGCACTCGCGATGGCGCAGAGCCCGCCGGCAATAAACGCCCGCCGAGACAGATTTGGACCCTCCTTCATCGGTGCCATATCATGGGCCAAACCGTCCCCGGCGCCAGTTTGAAGGCCATCTTGGCGGGCAAATCGAGCAATGCCTGGCTCATCGTCCGCGCTCTGCTGAACCGAACACACTTCCCTGGCGTGGGCCTCAAGACATCACGGGGGCGTCGTCGGCAGCCGACAGATCTTGTCCATCATGTCGTCACGCTCGAACAGAGACGCCTCGTCGCGATGCGCGAGATAATCGCGCAACACGACTTGGAAATACACCGCGTTGTCGGGGCTCTGGGTGAATGTGATGCGGCCTTCCTGGTAATCACGCGTCGGGTCGCGATCCGCCGCCAGCCGATAGCGCTTCTGCCGCTCTTGCGGCCCGATCTTTGCGGCGTCTTCCCACGGGTTGATTCCTGAAGCCAGCCAACCGTGGAGGGCACAGAGTTGAATCGCCGGCCGGAGATTGCGGGCCGTGGCATCCAGATACTCCGGCCTCTGCTCAACTCCGTGGGCTAGCATCAACCCGTGGACATACTCGAGTCTCCAACCAAGGCCAGCCGTGGCCGGATGGGGATAACCCCAGCCGCCGCCGGGTTGCTGCACGCGGGCCATCCAATCGTTGAGCGCGAGGATCGTCGCGCGAAGTCGTTCGTCCTTGGGGGTGTGGGGAAGCAGGTAAGGCAGGGCATTGGCGGCGTATTGCACAATGTATGGCTTCACGAACGGTGTCTTGTAGCCCACCTCATCGCTGCCGATGTACAGATCGTCGCCCACCGCCGGCTTGTTGTTCTGCGTGAATAGCAGATCGGGCCCCTGAAAAGGCTGGAAACTTTTCCACAGCCGGACGGCATTCTCGAGATGCTTGCGATCGCCGATGTACTCAAAAAGTTTCACCGCATCGGCCACCGCCCCGATCACGCGCGCCTCCCCCGTGCCGGCGCTCTGGTTGCGGATTGACCAATCCGCCGCGATCTCGGCCGCACGCCGATAACGCGGGTCACCGGTCTCCTCGTACATCAGCCAGAAGTTGCTCCAGCCTTTGTGGACGTAGATCGGCGCGCTTTCGAATCGCGGGTTGAAAGTCCCCGGACCATGTGTCGGCCTGTCGCGCCACGCGTTCCCCCGGCGGCAAGCGCCATAGTATTTCGGGTTGGAGCCCCAGTACATTCCCATGTCAAAATAGTTGCGGCACCAGTCATGCGCGATGCTCCGCATCCTCGGGTCACCCCCGCGGAACCAGTCTTCCCACACATACAAGACGTGGTTCAGGCGCACCGGCGATCGGTAGCTGGGTCTGCTCTTCGGGGCCCAACTCCACGGCATCGAGCCAAGGTCGTCGCCTTTCATTTGCATGTCCTGCAAGGCGAGGATGAATTTTTCAACGGCGTCTCGGAGCGCGGGATGTTTCACCGCCAGCGGACTGCCGGTTCCGTAGACCGCGTCGTAGGCGCGCCAATCGGCGTGGCCGTAGACCGGCGCGTCGAGCAAAGCGGCGGACTCGGTCTTGCCCAGCGGCGAAATGATCAGTTCACTGAAACGCCATGCGCCCTCCTGGATCATCAGCCCTTGCGTCTCGATGTCCTTCACCGGCTCGGTGCGGATAGACCGGACAATGACGGCATCGGCGCCCCGATTGACCTCGAACGTTCCCCGGTGTTGAAGCAAGCCGTCACCCCGTCGCCGAGCGTGATCTGCGCCAGCAAATCCGCGTTCCCTTTGTCGGAAAAGCGCGAGTTTGGGTCGCGTCCCAACATTTGCGCGGCACCTTTCGCCGGGTCTGGCGCGCGCGCGCCGGGGGCAAGAACTTTCCAGCCGAATTCCGGCGTCCAATGGTCGCCCACCATTTTCGCCTGAATCCGATGGGTCAGACGCAATTCGCCGGTGCGAAGGACCTGCACGTCCCACTGGCGGTTCCACTCCCTTCCGGCGCGGTCATGTCGCAACCACGCGAATTGTGTCCCGCAGTCGAGCACCTGGACGGCGCCTTCCGCCTGGCCGGGCTCTGGGCCGAATGGCTCGATGGTCGCCAGCAAGACATTGTCGGCACCCCGCAATTCGATCCGATCTTTCTTGGGCAAGACTTTCCAACGATCAGTCGGAATTACGGCCGGGGCCTGCTCCGCTGCCGGGGTCGCCGCTTCGCCGGAAGGATAGATGCCGTTACTGACGCCGCGCGGTTCCAGATGTGCGGGAACGCTCAGCATCACGCGGCGAATGGAACCGTCGGGGTGGCGCGTGATGACTCGCGCCTGCACGGGCACGGCTTTGCCGTCGAGGACCACCTCCGACGGTGGCGCGCCGACGAGCCGGCCCCTCGGAATCGGCAGTGAAACGCGAACCACCGTCGTCACCGGGATCGCCGCCGGATTGGAAATGGCGAAATGGATCAGGTCCGCGCTCGCCGACGACAAAAGTATCGTCAACAGGAACACGCCACAGCACCGGCGCGCGCGTCGGCACACTCTATTGTCCATGCGACGATTTCAGGCTAAAACTCCGTGCGGCCAAGGAAAAATCTGGTCGCAGCCTGAGCCTTTGCGGCCCCATCAAATCCTGTGGTTTGACCCCAGTTACCGTTTCGGTTCTGCCAGGATCATACAACCCCACGGCGATAAGGTGATGGGGACTGCCTGGTCACCACCGCCGTACTTGAAGCCGCTGAGCAGGTCGCAGAGCACAATGTTTCCAGCCGAGTTGATCCTCAGGTTGAACTTCGCCTGTTTGCGGCTGAGATTGAGCAGGAAGTGCACCCGTTCGCCGTCCTCGCCAACCAGCGCGCCGATTTCCAGTTCCGGGGCAGGTTCGCCGGTGAGTTCGTAGTCCGTAATGATCCCCGCTCTCGCGAGCATCCACTTCATGACCTGCGCCATTTCCGGCTGCGCCTTTGTTTCGTAACTCGCGAACAGATCGGCACCGAACCAGAAGGTGTGGCCTTTTCCATAGCGGTTATGCAGGGCCGCCGGAGCGCCGTCGGCGTACGTGGCGAATACCTCGGTGTTTGGGCCGGGGTGCGCGATCGATCGGAAACGGCCCGGCACGGCAATCGAACAAGCTGGCTGCCCGAATGTCATCTCGGTCTGGCTGCTGAGTAAGTAGTCGTTGATGTAGCCGCCGAATACGTTTGTCAGCCCGTGCCCGGGAGCGTGTGGGAAGATGCGCCCGTTCTCGTCGTGCACCACCAGACGTCGATCGGCAATCACCGTGCCGCCCGTTCGCACGAATTCCGTCAATTTGGCGGCCAACTCTGCCGTCATGCTCGCTGCATGCGGCATGATCAAGGCCCTGGAATTGGCAAGCTTGCCTTCGAGGACATTCACATCGTTCACGAAATCGCCAGGAACGTGCAGATCGCGAAGCATTTTCCAAGCCCCTGACCGCGCCTGCCGCGAGTTCGCAAGGTTGCCCTTTTCCGCTTGCAGGAAGATATGCGCCTGCGACGAAACCAGGATCGCGACGTCCGATCGGTACGACTTGTCGAGAAATACGCTCTCGTTCGCCCGGAACACGCGCGCAACCTCCGCCACTCTCTGTGCTCGTTCAGTGATGCTTCCATCCCAGCCAGTCAGGTTGAAGTCGTCGGTCTGATTGTCGGTCACTCGACTTCCACCGAACTTCCATATGAGAATCGTCTTCGCGCCATGCAGAGCAGAGAGCCAGAGTGTCGCCTGTCGGCGAGGCCCGAATAACTCTTCCTCATTGAGTGGGCCGAGCGATGAGTTGCCTATCTGGCCCCCTTCCGTCTCCAGGACCCAAAAACCGCGCTTCGGATCGGCCGAACTGCCGCGCACCATACCCAGCGCCGCGGACCACTGTGACGGTGTGCCAGAAATCGTGTAGAATGAAAATCCGGCTATGCTCAAATCATGGCATTGGCTCCAGATGTCTGGAAAGCCATGGGATTCGGGGTCACCAAGCACCGAGGAAGCCACGATGTTGCTGGTGGTCGGGTGGTCGGCAGGGTCGTTCTCGCGCACCAGACGATTCACTCCGTTTACCCAGGACGCAACCCGTTCCTGATTGAAGCTGAGCCAATCCATCCTGGCCACATAGCCGTTGCTTAGAAATCCCGTACCCAAACCCGGTTCGATCTCGTTCCAGTCTCGATACATGACCGGGAACTCGGTGCCCCACAGCGCGTTCAAACGGTTCAGGTCTACGTTGTATTTCGCCTTGAGCCAGTCACGAAATTTGGCGAGCGTCAGGGGGCAGTGGCACATGGGGCGCAAGTACGCTTCATTCCAAACATTCCAGCCAAACAACCGTGGATGCTTGCCGTAGCGACGGATCACGGTTCGAGTGAACTCCCCTGCTTTTGCCCGAAAAACCGGATCGTCCATGCAAATGCGGCGGTACGGGCCGAACGGTTGCCCGGCCGATTGCGGATCTTCGACGACGTGTTGGCAACGCTGGTCCCGCACCAGCCAACGGGGCGGGTAGATGCCCCCGTAGCAGGCGAAGACTCCGCCCACGTTCAAGATCACGTCCATATCATGTTTGTCTGCAAGCTCGAACAGGTAGTCGAGTTTGCTGAAGTCACAGCGTCCCTCCTCTCTCTCAATTCGATCCCAGGCGACGAAGCAGCGGATTGCATTGAAGTTGAGCTTCTTCATCGTCAGAATATCTCGCTCCCAGACCTCCATGTCGGCATCGCCGCTCTTGGCATACGGGCAGTAACTTACGCCAAATCGGATCCGGTCCGTGACCCCCTTCCGAACCGCTTCTCCACCCGTGGCCCTATCACATGCTCCGAACACACATGCCAGAAACACAACGAAGGTACACCATCCGCTCGCTGATTTACCGCTGCGCATGTCTCGCCTCTCTGGATATGGCATGATTGGTCTTGAAACCTGATTTTTCAGCCAACTGACGTCACCACAACCCGCCTCTTCCGCTTCTCTCTTCCGATAATGGGTTCAGGGATAGCTGTCAACCACCTTCACCTGTCCCGCCTTGGACCTGTCGATAAAGGGTTTCTCGAGCCCCTCTTTCATCATGACCTTGAGCATGATGAAGTTCGGTTCCATGAGCTGCTCAAATGTGTACGTGACCTTCGGGTCCTTCGGTCTCTCGTAGGACACGCTGCACTCCAAGGTGAGAGCCAGGGCCCCTGACGACATCGTCGCCAGATTGTTGAGATTCAGGGTACTGGTGGGTTTCGGAGGATTCGCCGGTACCGTGCGCAATCCCGCCGCGAGAAATGCCTCGTTGACCTTCTGGACCAGTTGAAGACCGCGCTCAACATTGGCGGGATAATTCACTATTGACGGCGAAAGCATCGACGGCGCGTACTCGCAGGAGTGCCCGTTCAGCAGCAGGTCGACACGCCAGCGCGCCACGAGTTTCAGCAAACCGCGGGCCTCCTCTGACCTGACGTCCCCCGGGGCCGCGTCGTGCATGATGTTGACACCTGCGGCATTCGGATACCCCCCGGGATACGACACCCTGTCCAAAGGCAACGGAAAATACTCCTTGCTCCCGCGCCAGCCTATAAGAGAACCGTCCTTCCACGTTCCCTGCGAAACGGCCCGGAATGTCTGATAATCGACACCCCTCAAGTGATCGGGCGAAATCGCCCGCCCATCCATGTTTTCGCAAGGGATGACAATCAGACGGTATTTCCGCACCAGGGTCAGGAGTTCCTCATCCGTCTTGCCGCGGAAATCCTTGCCCGTCTCCATCAACCGAATCAGATTGACCGCCGCCGCGACGCTCTCCGCTTCAGCGCCATGGATGCCCGCACAGAACATGATCGTCTGCACATCGGGCTTGTCGCCCACATAAGTTTTCCACGTCGTCGAGGACGACCCCGCCGACCAATTCGTCTGCGGCGCGGCCTCCGGGAAATCACCATAAAAGACCGCATAGACAGACCTGCCCCCCGGCGTCGTCGCGATAATCTCGCTCCGCCCTCTCTTCACATTCCGGCACAGCTCGACTATTTCCGCCGGCCGCACTCGCCAGAAATGGGGGCGCTCCTCTAAGTTCTTGATCTCATAGGGCGCAAACTTGGGAAAATCCTCCAGTGCCACCGTAAGATCCGGTGTTGTTGCGAAAACAATCAATGCTGCGATCGCAGGTAGTCTTTTCATCCTCCATCCTCTCACATGCGATGTCGCGATCGTTCGGGAGGGCCCGCGGCCTCCCGGGCCGGGTCCCACGAGTCCCTGCCCACAAGATGTGATATTCAAATTGTGGTTGGCGTCCATCCTGCTCCTCACTTTTCGATGGCTGCCCCCGCACCCAGGTCGATTCCGGCCTGCGGCTGAATAGCATTGGCCAGCGTCTGTGCATGGCGCTTTCCGGTGTCCTCGCGAATGACGATACTGCCGCCGACCTCTCCAGTTCTATTGAACAGCGCCGTCACGGTCCTGCCGGACAACGTGATTTCGACACCGTCCTGAGCCTCTGTCTTAAGCAGTCTGGCCGCCACCGGCGTCGCCACGGACTGCTCGCACGCCGTCAGAACGTGCAGGAAACGGTCGTCCCGGGCCGGACTGGCGGGGCTGACCTCCAGACGCCAGTTGCCAAACAGCGGCTTCCGGCCGGTCCTCGCGGCCGCCTTCATTTCATTCGCCAGAAACTTCTGATCCAGCTCCCAGTTCCTCCCTGATGACCAGAACTCCTTGCCGGGACCGCCGACGAGGCTCAGCCTCGCGCCTTCGGGCAGCAGTGTCTCGCAGAACAGCCGCCCCTGATGTTCGTCGGCCCGCAGGACATGGCCGTTCACCACCGGCTGCTCCTGCGTATGCAGCAGCCATTCCTTGCGGTAGGACGCGTCGGCGGCACCGACGCGGTCATACACGATGAAATAGTCCGGCTGCAGATGGATAAACTGGCGCACGGCCTCGGTACACTTTTCCCCGTACGCACCGGTGGTCTCTCCGGCGACGTACGTGAACTCCGGCGTCGTCTCGAATGCCAGCGCCTTGCCGCTATACCCGGACATGCCCCCGTGGTTGACATCGCCCTCCGGCCCATCGTATTTCATGCCCCAATAGGCGGGCATCGTTTCGCCGGGCTTGTGGATCAGGATGCAATTATGGGCGACCGTCTGCGCGTAGTACTGCCTAAGATTATAGTCCGTCTCGATGCCGCGGGTTCCCGAATCAAGTGCCAGATACCCTTTCTTGTATATGACAAAGTTATTCTCGTCATGGTGCTTGTGCTGGATCAGGCGAGCCCCGACCGTATATAGGCAATAAGTTGAATCCGGTTTCCACCCTGACCGCATCACAAATTGTCCAAGAGCCTCGAAATGGCGGGCCCTCAGGGGTGAGTCAATCAGTTCCTCTGGCGCAAACGGTTTTATCGCGTCAACCGAGGTCATCAGATACGGGTACATGGGCCAGCTGCCACCCAGGCTCTTGTTCGGCGCGAGATTCCGCAATGATGCCGCCAGACTTGCCGCCCGCGGGTCCGCTTCCTTGAAAAAGTGCATGTAATGTGTCATGTGCTCGTAAAGAGACCCGACATTCAGGCGGTTGTTGGTATGCTGATCGTCTCCGAAACCGAAGGACAACGGCGCTTTCGCGTCATCGAGATTAGGAATCCAGTTCCAGTAGATCCAGTTCGGAAACAGCGCCAGCTGCGGCCAGTCCTTGGCAGGATTCTCTCCCGTCGCCGACAAAGACGTATGCATGAAATTGAAATGGGCCCATGGGTAGGCGCCCATGCAATAGCCGTTTACCGCACTCGACAAGCCTCCATCGTCGGCGGCGCTGTCTGAACGAAATTTCAGCAGCTGCTGATTGTATTCATAACCTTTCTTCAAATGCTTCAGCCCCAGCTCATCGCAAAAGCCGTCGCCATATGCCGCCAGGCCGGAGAACCACAGGAGATTCCTCACGCTGTAGAATCCGCCTTCGATGCCGCCGGTGTTGCGACGCACGATCGCCGGCTTGCCCGGCCCCGGCTGTATCTCATCCACATGCTCCACCAGTGGCACGATCAGCGCCCGACGCTGCTCGGGAGTCAATCCGTCGTATATCCAATCATATGCCGCCAGTGCCAGCACCCGCGTCGTCGAATACCAGCTCACCGCCCGGCGGTTCCGGTAGGCCTCGCGATACGCCGCAATGCTGACCTCCAGCATCTTGCGTGCCTTCTCAAGATATTCGGGCTTGCCCGTCATGCGCCAGGCAATTGCGCAGCGCGCCGCCGCCGGGCCCCATTCATTGACGCTCTTTATCGGCGTGCCAGCGGTTACCTTATGCGTCCCCGTGGCCGTCTGTATCTCGCGGAACTCGACCGCCTCGAAGCCTGAACACACGGGATTGTCCGGATACCTGTCGACGGTTCTCAAATCCCGTTCCCAGCGGTCCTTCTCCTCATTCAAGGCCCGCGCCTTCACCGCCGCCCAGCTCTCCGCATTGAAAAACATCCTCGGATGATCCCGACGGATCTTCTTCATCCATGCATCCGATGCGTCCTCGCAAATCGCAGAACCCGCAAACAAAATGCCGAACAAGATCAATGCACTCTTCATTCGTTGTTCCCTCTCATATTCCACGCGCAGGAATCCTTCTCTTTTGGACCCGGCTGATTCGAGTCTAGAATAACCCTCGTTTGTTTAAACCTCGAAATCTTCTTTCGCTCCGTTGCCCGGCCATCCTCGCCTCGAACTCTTCGAAGACGTCCTCGAAAATGTCGGCGCGCATCACCGAAATTTCGAAGGCGGCGACGAAATTGCGTGGCGAGCCGCGAAAATTTCGCGGTTGGCGTCGAAATCATGGGCATCGTCATCAATTTGGGACTGACCGTTGCCAGAACGAATGAATCAGGTATCCGCGATGTTGGCACATGTTGAAGGCCATCCGCCCGTCGCCGCTTCTCAACCAATGCAGCGAAGCGGCTTCCGGCTTCGGCGTTCGCCCGGCCGCCGCCGAAGGGCGCAAGCCCTTCGCTACTCCTCCCGTCCCATCAAGGCGCGTCAGACGCCGCCGCCACGGATTCGATGAGCACGCCGCCAGGATCGGCTTCCGTCGCCGCGCTCTGGATGTGCAGGTAGCTGATGCCGTTGCGGGTCGGGAAGAGGCGCGGCAGTTCGTTCCACGTGCCTTCGTTCACACGGAACTGCGCGGCCTTCTTGTCCCAGCGGACCTGTAGTTCCGCCCATGCGTCGGGCTTGCTTCCGGAGACACCGTTGAAGGCGCCATCCGCGTCGAGCTTCAGCACATGCTGGGCGAAATGTGACACGACCGGATCCGTTGGGTTGAACCAGCGATCGACGAGGCAAATCTGCGCGCCCCTGGATCCTGCCGGCTGGCGGATGCGCATCGTGAGTCGACCGAGCGGCCAGGCCGGAAAGTTCCAGACCGCGCCCTCGGGCGCGCTCACGAGGCGCGGGTCGGGATGACACGCGACCCGCAGAACCTCGCGCGGCAGCCTGTCGGGGTGCGGCACCAGCGACGCTCCCGGGCGGCGGTTGTAGGCACAGTGCCCGCTCACGCCGCGGAAGTTGCCGGCCACGCTTTTCAGATATTGCTGGACCGACCATCCTCCGAGCCCCTGCGCAAACGAGTCCTCTCGTCGGTTTCCCAGCAGCCAGTTGGGATCGAAGATGATCATGCGGCGACACAGCGCGTGCTGGCCGAAGGAAAGAAGGATCTTGCCCTCGGGCAACTCCAGCGCCTGGGATTGATGGATGCTCTTGTCAAGTGAGGCGGCATTGCCGCCGCTGCCGCGGAAGTCCCCGTCATTGCGGTGCTCGTTCAGGAACAGTTCGCGGAATCCCCGCCATGTCTGACCGTCGTCCGCCGAAACCGCCGCGTGCAGCGCATCGCGGTTGGTGAAGAAATCCTCGGACGCGCCTTCCTTTTCCGACTTGTTCAGTCCCGGTTGTTTCTCGTGATCTAGCTCGGGCAATGGCGTGGTGTTGTTCCAGATAGCCAAGAGCCGCCCGTCTCTCATGCGGAACAGCAGCGGCATGGTGATCGTGGCATAGAAACGCGACGGCGCGGGCGCGCTCCACGTCTCGCCCCCGTCGTCCGAGAACGATTCGTAATGGCAGTCCTGCGAGGTTCGGATCAACATCCACAGTCGCCCGCCGGAAAGCTCGACCACTGTCGGCTCGCAGCCGTAATTCTGCCAACGCACCCCCAGATGCGGCCACTCGATGCGGTGTGGGGGCGGGCTGGGCAGCATCACCTCACGCCACGTGACACCGTCATCATCGGACAGCAGCACGCCGGGTTGGTTCGGGGCTTGCGCTCGGCGCTGTATCGGCTGAACCCACCGGTGACGCTGGCGCAGCGGGAGAGGTTGGCGTGCCATAAAACCGGTGTGGGGGCTGATCGCCGACGCCACAAATGGCCCCTCGGGGGCGCTGGCGCGCAGCGCGAAGAATCCCCTGCCCTCACAAGCCTCCAAGGCACTCTGCCACTCGTCGCTATGGGCTCGGCCGGTCTTGCAGAGTACGGTCAAATATTCCCCCGACCACGGGCTGCGCGCCATGGCGCCGGCCGTCGGGCCTTTGACGACGACTTCCTGCCAGCTCAGGCCGCAGTCACGACTGGACAGATAGATCGCCTCGATGGGGTCGGCCGGTTTGCCGAAGCCGCCCCGAAAACCGTAGTGCCGAATCTCGCCATCGGGCATCTCCATCAGACCGCGGCAGGCGTTTGCGGGAGGAACGGCGACAACCCGTGGCGCCACGATCCGGCGCAACGCCTCAAGCGTCTCCGGATCAGGGGCCGCCACGCCCGACAAACAGGCGCCCATCACTGCGCATCCCGCAAACATCATCCGATTCATGGTTCCAATAAACTGCATTCTCGCATGCTCCGGTTCGATCAAAATTAAACTCTCGCGGAGACGCGGAGGCACGGGGAGAGATCAAATGTTCGCGGATGGCGATTGAGCCTCGGTGCCTCCGCACCTCCGTGAGATCGGGTCCAATCTGGGGAGGGACGCCGGCCCCGGCGTCCGCATCCCACCGGAGCGCGGTCCCTGGGCCGACCCGGCCAGCGAGGCCGCGGGCCCTCCCGGCGAATGTGTCAGGACCGAACAAAACACTGCACTAACTAGTGGGACTCATCGCCGGCATTACGGCCGCCGCCCACAAGCGGCTTCAAAATACGGAAGAACGGCGTCGCGCCAGATCTTGTAGCCATCCGGACCGGGATGAAGCAGATCGGACATCATGGTGCGCGATAGGTTGCCCTTCGCATCCGTGAACTTCGCATTGAAATCACACCAGATCACGCGGTCGCCGTCCGCATGCGTGCGAAGTATCGCATTCGTCGCGTCGTTTCGCCTGCGCATCGGGTCATCGGGTGCCGCGCCGCGCGGAAAGATCGCGAGCAGGAGAATTTTCGCCCCCGGCTGCCTTTCGCGGATCGCCGCGAGGACCTGCTTCACGCCTTGGGCGACTTCCTCGCCCGTCCCGGAGTTGTTCGTACCGATCATCAGCATCACGAGCTTCGCCCGGAAGCCGTCCAATTCCCCGTTTCGCACGCGCCAGAGGATGTTCGCCGTCGTGTCGCCCCCGTACCCGAGGTTCAGGATCGAATAGCCCTTCAACAGCTCGTTCTGAACGCTGTGGTTTGGGCCGACGACGCCCGCGCCCTCCCAGTTGTGCGTGATGGAATCGCCCAGGAACACGAGGTCGATCGCGCCGCCCGAACGGGCGACCTGCGCGCGCTTCTCCGCCATGCGCTTGATCCACCAGTCCGGCTCCGGATCCCACCACGTGCGGCGGCCGATCGGCGTGACGGCCGTGGTCCCGCATGGCCCCTTGGCGACCGACGCAACGTCGGGACCTTCCCAGAACACCCTCACGCCGTCCGCAAACTTGCACGTTTCCGTCATGACGGTTGCGTCGCATGCGCGCCCGGCAGCCGACGCGAGCACGATTCTCGCCTCGGGCCGTTCCATGCGTAGACGGGAGATCCCGTTCCAGACCCGCGTGATCGCATCGACCGGCGTCTCGCCTTCCACGAGATCCGGATCGAGCACGATCTTCTCGCCCGCGAGCAGGCACAGCCCGGGACCGACACGAAGCGAAAGGTGGACCTTACCGTCCTTCCGCGCCGTGTTTAGCACGGCGGGGCCGATCGGAGCGACGTCGCCGAAGAGATCTTCGTGCGCAACTAATCGGACCGTTCTTTCCGCGCCCGCACGGACCGGCCAAAGCGCGAGGCGCGCAAGCACGCCGTTCGTCACCGCGCAGTCGACCATCACGCCGCGCTGCGCGGGCAGACGGAACGAATAATCCTTCCACGTCGCGGGGATCGACGGCGCGAGGCGCAGTTCGCCTTCCGCGTCGCAGAGCAGCATCTGGTTCAACGCGAGCACGCAATTGCCGCTCGCCGTCGCGAACCACGGATGGATGCGGAGTCCGGGTTCGTTGATCTCCCACGTTTCGCCGAACAACCCGGTCACGGAGGCCGCCTCGCGGAGCCAGCGCACCGCTTCGACGCGATCCTCGAGGAGCGTCATCGTCACCGACATCTTGCCCGCGTACCACGGGCAGACTTTCGAGCCCATCGGATACATGTTGCCGGCAGATCTGGCGTTTTGGATGAAGTGCCGGGCGGCGTTCACCTGCAGATCGTCCTTCTTGCCGAACACCGGGAATGGATAGAGCCCACCCAGCGTGGCGACGCTTTCCTCCGTGCAGCCGGCGTAGGCGATGTAACGTCCGTCGCGCGAGGGCAATCCCTTCACGAGCCGGTCCGCCGTCCCGCGGAAATCGGTCGCCTCGTCCAAGTTCGTCCCGAGCAGCTCCGCGGCCTCCGCCGCCGAACGCAGCGTGTAGATCGCCCCGCAGGTCGTCATGAACGCCCGCTCGCGCGACGGCCCGAGCCGCTCGAGATCCGTGCAGCGGTCGAGATACGCTTCGCCGTTTTCCCCCTCCAGCACCCGGTTGTTCCGAAAGAAACGCGCGCACTCCAGCATGATCGGGAAGCCGGTCGTCTTCAGGTAATCGAGGTCGTCGGAATAGAGGTATTGCGTCCATGCGCTCCGGCAGATCGTCCCCATGTTGAAGATGTGGTCGAGCCAGAAACCGACGCGGGCCGTCTCCATTTCCCCGTCCTCGATCGACATCCACGTCCAGCGCGCGCCCCATTTGCCGGGCGTGTTGTAGTGGCTCTGGCGGAGGAGCGCCCACGGCATCACGGCCTTGCGCCAATCGGGACACCGGCGGGCCTCCGCGATATGGTTCGCCGTCACCAGGCCGTCGTGGGCGTACATTTCGTCGAACCCAAAGTACTTGCCCTGCCAGTGGTGCGGGAAAATGCCCACCGGGAAGCTCCAGCGCGTTGTGTTGCAACGGAGATGGCACTGGCCGACGTCATAGAGACGCTGGATCTTCGCGTCCGGCACGCGCACGGATGACGCCTCCAGGTATCTGCTCCAGGCGAGACGGTGCTCTGCATATGGGAGCTTCCAGCCGAACGAAACGAGCAGATCCACGAGGGAGGAGACGCGGTTCGCGAGCGGCGACTTGTCCGCCTCGTAAGTGTCCGCAAAAATGATGAACCACGTGCGGACGACCGCTACGCCAGGCTCGAGCGTCAGTTCACGCGACAGGACCGCGGTCCGGGGGTCCGGCGTTTCGTACGCATCCGCCCCCGCGTCGGCCGTGCAGACCGTCACGGTGAAATCGGTCACGTGCTGGCCGTATGTGGTGCCCGCGTACTGGGCGCCCGCATCATGGCGGCGCCACTCGCCGATCATGCGCCGATTATCGGGCAAAGCATAAGACAGCCCCAGCCTCACGACGTGCGGCTTGCCGTCGGCCGACTCGATCGTGCGGCGGATGGCGACGACGTTGCGCGTCAGCGCGCAAAAGATCTCGCTCGTCATCTTCACGGCGCCCGCGAATGTGCCTTCGCATGTGACGAGCGCATTTGTCACGTCCAGCGTCTGCACCCACGACTCCGGTGCACCGGACGCCTTGCCATCGATCTCGAACACGGGATTGAACCGGCCGAAACCGAACAGCTTCGCCTCGCGCGCCGGTTCGCGGCGGCCCTGCCAGTAGACCATCGGTTTCAGGTGATACCAGTCGTTCGTCGACATCCCACCCGTCCATTCGACGAGCATGTTCAGGTCGCCGTTCGAGATCATCGGCGGCGAATACCCTTCGGGCGGCGCAGCCCCTTTCCCGCACACCCGGCCCACCAGCGGATCCGAATTCGCCGGAGCCCCGACGCACAAGTCCGACTCCGACGCGAAAAACGCGGCGGGGACAAGAAGGACGACTTGGCACAATAGTCTTTTCACGGTCGGAAGGCAAAAAGGACGGAACCTCACTTGGCGTCTTGTCGCAATTCGACTTGGACACGTTCGACGATCATGATGGGGCTGTCCCAAATGGGGAGGGCCTTGAACTCAGCGTCGGCTTCAGTGGCTCTGTAGTTGGCCCTGTCAATGTTGTAGACTTTGCCGGTGATCATCTCCACATAGACGGGGTCCTGAAACTTCGTGTTCCTGATCGTCAGGTCGACCGGGTCCCATCTCAGGTCGTCGCTGGGAATCTTGTCGCCGTACCAGACAAGGACCACCGGGGTGGATCGCTTGACGAAGCCGGCGACGGTCACCGGGCGATCCGAGTTCGACTGGCTTTCCAATAGGCCGACCGGCTTCACCTCGTCGTCGAAGAAGCCCATCATGTGCTGGACGGCGTAGTACACGGGCCGCTTGTAGATGAATTGCAGCAGCAGGTTCGAGCGGATCATCCCGAACGACTGCTGCATGTTGGTGTACTTCAGGTCGATGATCGTGAAGATCGAGGAATCGATGCCTCGCACGCGGTCGCCGGCCATACGGCGCAGATCCCACTTGGGCTGGCTGTATTCGGTCCATGGGTAGTTGGCCAGCGCGTGGGTCCACTCGAGGATCGAGGGACAGCCCACCTCGCCCTGGTAGATCTTATACCTGGGGTTGTAGGACTGCACGAGGGCCTTCGTCTTCTCCGCAGCGACATAGCACGAGTCGGGATTCGGCGTGTAGGGATGATAGACCCAGAGATCTACGAGATCGAGCTTGTTGGCGGCCTTCAGGGCATCTAGGACTTGGACGCGATCGGGATCATGGATGGCGGTGACCATGACGGTCGCCTCGGGCTGGATCCGCTTGATCAGTTCGGCGGTGGCCAGCACGAGGACAGCGTAGTTCTTGCCCTGGCCAAAGGGTTCATTCCAGATTTCCCAATCGGTGACGACGTCCTTGTAACGGGTGACTGTGGCCTCGCAGTATTTGAGCCAGGCGGCCATGGCTTCAGGCGATTCGACGAGGCCCGCCAAGCCCGCGCCGAGGTTGATGTCCGAGCCGTAAAGCGGGTTGCCATAGCAGAGGCAGACCCAGGGCTTCACCGACTGTTCGTTGAGGCCGTGAACGGATTCGTCGAGCCAGGCGAATTCATAGACGCCCTTTTCCTTCTCGCACTTGGCCCAGCCGCTCTGCAAACGTCCGTGCTTGGCACCCAGCTCGCCCACGTACTCCTTGTAGGTGCTAAATCTGGCATAATCGCGGTCGAGCGTCTCGCAGCCGATCGACCAGGGCGACGACTTGATGTCCCTGGCATGCCGGACGGCCAGCGCTCCAATCTGTTTCAATTCAGGCCCCGAGGCCTGGAATTTGGCCCAGGTGATCGACTTGTAGGTCTTCGCTCTTTGCGCCGGGAAGGCCGGGGCAATCAGCATGCCGGACAGCACCAGGACGGAAGTAAGGATGCGGGTAAGTCGGGAGGAGTGCTTCATGAGATTTGGTTACACGGTGAACGGAGCGAATGGAAGTGCAGCCTATCACCGGCTCCTCCCACGCCGCCCGGTGTTCGCTCACTCGCCACGGGCGGGACGCCCGTGCCACAGAGTCGTGGCATGGGCATCCTGCCCATGGCAATCGCTCAGACCCCTGCCCCTGTATCGCGCACCAAACGCTAGGGGCGCAAGCCCTTCGCTACCTCATCGTAACGCAACCGCCGGCGCCACCGCTCATCTGGTCTGTGCTGCGATCTCATCGGCCGACAGCGCGCGATTCCAGACCCGCAGGCCCTTCATGACGGCCATGGTCTTGGCCGGCTTCTGTCGGCCGTCGATGAAACCGCTAGCCACGCGAGCCGGGGTCTTGATGGCCGGCATCGGGCCACCGTCGCGGTGGACCGTCTGCACGAGCTTTCCATCCACGTAGAAACAGACCTGGGCATCGTGCGCGGAATACGTCGCCGCGACATGGTGCCATTGCCCGTCGAACAACGCGTATTTAGAAGAGATATCCTGGTATCCTCGGACGCCCTTGGTGAAGGTGGCCGAGAACGTCAGCTCGCCCGTGTCGCGACCCAATATCAGGCCCCAGTTGCGATCGTCGGCCGACCATTTCGTCGCCATCGACTGCCATGTGCCGGTAGGACCTTCGCTGCGCAATCGGCAAGCGACCGTCACCTCCTCCGTTGCGTTGGCATCGGCCGAATCAGGCAATTCCATGGACGTGCTGGTTTCCGGATCATGCCGGAGGATGGGCTCTCGCTGGCCCGCGAGCGTGATGACGCGCGTGGGAACATCCAAGACAACGCCATTATCTCCGCGCCATGGTTCCGGCTGGCCGCCGGCAACGATCGTGCATGAGATGCGGCGTTCGCTCCAGGGTGACAGTTCGATGCTCTCCCCGCCTCGCTTCAGACGCAGCGG